>FWPU01000172.1_pt1 | contig 199562 bp, 185 predicted proteins | sample 2228361 | NCBI WGS metagenome assembly FWPU01 (sample SAMEA103939777, study PRJEB20133) | metagenome | reverse complement strand
AGACGCTCGCACCCGCCTGGCTCTCGATTTGCACACGGCCTGTTCGATTGTTGGTATTCCATAAGAAAGAATCAGCCCTAATTGGACGCCATGCTGGACTGACGGGAGAGAACCGCCGCGTTATAATTCCCCCGTGCGTATTTCGCACCATCAACCGCCTTTGAGGAGCACACATGGCCATTGACTTTGACATCAAAGATCCCAGCCTTGCCGAGGGTGGGCGCTATAAGATTGAATGGGCCGCAAGGGAGATGCCCGTCCTGCGGCTCATCCGCGAGCGTTTCGCCAAAGAGCGTCCCCTTGACGGCGTGCGCATCTCGGCTTGCCTGCACATCACCGCCGAAACGGCCAACCTTGCCCACACCCTGCAGCTGGGCGGTGCAGACGTGGTGCTGACGGCTTCCAACCCCCTCAGCACACAGGATGATGTGGCCGCCAGTCTTGTGGTGCATTACGAAATCCCCGTCTATGCCATTAAGGGTGAGGACGAGAAGACCTACTACCAGCATATTGAGGCAGCTTTGGCCCACCATCCCCACCTGACAATGGACGACGGTGCTGATCTGGTCAGCGAGCTGCACAAAGGCCACGCCGATCTGGCTGCCAACGTCATCGGCGGCACCGAGGAGACCACTACCGGTGTGATCCGCCTGCGAGCCATGGCCCGCGAGGGCGCGCTTAAGTTCCCCGTGCTGGCCGTTAACGACTCCATGACCAAACACCTCTTTGACAATCGCTACGGCACTGGCCAGAGCACTATTGACGGCATCGTCCGCGCCACCAACATCCTGCTAGCAGGCAAGACGGTCGTCGTAGCCGGTTACGGCTGGTGCAGCCGAGGCATCGCCATGCGGGCGCGGGGCATGGGCGCTAACGTGATCGTCACCGAGGTCAACCCGCTTAAGGCGCTAGAGGCGGTGATGGACGGCTACCGCGTGATGCCTATGCTGGAAGCCGCTCCGCTGGGTGACATCTTCATAACCGCTACCGGCGACATCAACGTTATTGACGCCCATCACATGGAACTCATGAAAGATGGCGCCATCGTGTGCAACTCTGGCCACTTTAATGTGGAGATCAACCTCAAGGCGCTGGCCGAGATCTCGGTAGGAGCGCCGCAGCGCGTGCGTCCTTTTGTGGATCAGTACACACTGCGCAACGGCAAGCGCATCCACGTGCTGGCTGAGGGGCGGTTGGTGAACCTCGCCGCTGCGGAAGGCCATCCGGCCAGTGTAATGGACATGAGCTTCGCCAATCAAGCCCTCGGTGCCGAGTATATGCTCCGCAATGCCGAGAAGCTAGAGAAGAAGGTCTACACCATCCCTGAGGAGATAGACCTGCAGATCGCCCGCCTCAAGCTAGAGGCGATGGGCGTGCATATTGACACCCTCACACCAGAGCAAGAAGCTTACCTGAGCCAGTGGGAGGAGGGAACCTAAATCCCTGCACGCAAAGGACAGGCCGCCTGCGGCAAGGCGGCCTTTCATTTTCCCGCTGGGCAACTGTCACATGCTGCTGCCGGAGTGTGATTGCCGCCCCTCAGGGCATACGGTATACTCGCCCTTGCAACCTCTACGACGGCAAGCGGTTTCGGGAGAACCATGAAAGTTCTGGTCACCGGAGTGGGTGGTTTTGTGGGTACCCATTTGGCCCGCCACCTACTGGAACAGCCCGACATAACGGTCATCGGCACCACTTATCTCCCTGCCGACGAACAGATCGATCTGGTGCAGGCGGGCGCCCGCCTGCACCGGGTGGACCTGACGGACGCGGAAGCCGTCCATCGCCTGTTGGACAACGAGCGCCCCAACCAGATTTACCATCTCGCGGCGCAGAGTTTCGTCCCTGAATCGTTTGAGAACCCCTGGGAGACGCTGCGCAACAACATCCAGAGTCAGCTCAACATCCTGCATAGCATGGTGAAACTGGACTTGGATGCGCGCATTCTTGTCGTCAGTTCCGGCGAGATTTACGGGCCGGTCTCACCCGACGATCTCCCCATTGATGAAGAGCAGCCGCTGCGACCCACCAGTCCTTACAGCGTCAGCAAGGTGGCGCAGGATATGCTGGGCCTGCAGTACTTCCTCAGCCACAACGTCGCAGCGATCCGCGTGCGCCCCTTCAACCAGATCGGTCCCGGTCAGAGCAAACGCTTTGTCGTGCCAGCCTTCGCTAGCCAGATCGCCGCCATTGAAGCCGGCCTGCAGGAGCCCATCCTCTACGTCGGCAACTTGGAGGCTCGCCGCGATTTCACTGATGTGCGCGATATGGTGCGTGCCTATCGGCTGGTGATGGCGCTCGGTGAGCCCGGAGAGGTGTACAACATTGGCACCGGACGGGCGTACAGCATCCGCGAAATTGTGGATATCTTACTGCTTCACACCGATGCCCCCATCGTCGTGCAGACCGATCCAGCACGTATGCGCCCGGTTGAGATCCCTATCATCGTGTGCAACCCAGCCAAGGTCAAAGCGGCAACAGGGTGGGAACCGGTTTACTCTTTTGAGCAAACGGTGGTGGACGTGCTGGATGATTGGCGCCGCCGAGTTCGCGAACGCACCAGCTGACACCGCTTATACGCTTATACTCACACTTTTCGGAGAGGGTTTTAGATGCCTAGAGCATTGATTACCGGTATCACAGGGCAGGACGGCTCTTACCTTGCCGAGTTTCTGCTCTCCAAAGGCTACGAAGTAATCGGATTGGTGCGGCGCACCAGCACTGTCAACTTTGAACGTATCGGCCACATTCAGGACAAGTTGATCCTCGTCTCAGGCGACCTACTTGACCAAACCTCACTGACGCAGGTGCTGGACGAATACCGCCCTGACGAGGTCTATAATCTGGCTGCCCAGAGCTTTGTCCAAACCTCATGGCAACAGCCGGTCTTTACCGGTGAGGTCACAGCACTGGGCGTGACGCGTCTGCTGGATGCCATCCGCACTGTTGATCCCAAAATCCGCATGTATCAAGCTTCCAGCTCCGAGATGTTCGGCAAGGCCCGCGAAGTACCTCAGAAGGAGACTACCCCCTTCTATCCGCGCAGCCCTTACGGCGTGGCGAAAGTTTACGGCCACTGGATTACCGTCAACTACCGTGAGAGTTACGGCCTGCACGCCACCAGCGGCATCCTCTTCAACCACGAATCGCCGCGCCGGGGGCTGGAGTTCGTGACGCGCAAGGTGACCGACGGCGCGGCCCGCATCAAATTAGGCCTTGCCGACAAGCTGGCGCTGGGCAACCTAGAGGCCCGCCGCGACTGGGGCTTTGCCGGCGATTACGTGCGGGCCATGTGGATGATGCTCCAGCAGGAGAAGGCCGATGACTACGTCATCGCCACCGGCGTGACGCACTCTGTGCGTGAGCTGTGCGAGATCGCCTTCGGATATCTAGACCTAGATTGGCGCGACTATGTGGTACAGGACCCGCGCTTTATGCGCCCTGCCGAGGTAGACCTGCTGGTGGGGGATGCCAGCAAAGCGCGGGCGGTGCTGGGTTGGGAGCCGACCGTCACGTTTGAGGAACTGATCCGCATGATGGTGGACGCCGACATGGAGCGACTGAAGAAGGCGGAGGGCATACGGTGAGCGAGATCCGCTTTGGCACCGACGGCTGGCGTGGCCGCATCGCCGAGGATTACACCTTTGACAACGTGCGCCGTTGCGCTCAGGGTTTCGCCACCTACTTGCTGAAGCACGGTGGGGCCGAAAAAGGCGCCGTGATCGGCTATGACCAGCGCTTCCACTCCGAAAACTTCGCCGCCGCAGCAGCTGAGGTGCTGGCCGCCAACGGCATCCGCGTGTGGCTGACAGACCGCGCCACCCCCACACCGGTGATCGCCTACGGAGTGGTGCACAAGCGCGCCGCCGGTGCGATCAACATCACTGCCAGCCACAACCCACCCACCGATAACGGCTTCAAGGTGCGTGATGCCAACGGCGGAGCAATTGACCCCGAGGGCTTGAAGGAGATTGAGGCGCTCATCCCCGACCTCCCCGCCGTGAAGCGCATGCCCCTTGCTCAGGCACAGGATGCCGGACTGGTCACCCTCTTTGACGCTGCCTCTCCCTACCTAGAGCATCTTAACCGCCTGATTGATGTGCAACCCATCCGCGACGCCGACCTGCACATCGTCGCAGAACCGATGTGGGGCAACGGGATCGGCTGGCTGCCGCGCATCTTGAGCGGTGGGCGGACGACGATCACCGAAATCCACAATGTGCGCAATCCTATCTTCCCCGAGATGGTACGCCCAGAACCCATCCCGCCCAATGTGGACGTGGGCCTGCGCACCACCGTTGAGCTGGGCGCCGATGTGTGCATCATCTTTGACGGTGACGCCGATCGGGTGGGAGCAGGCACCGAACACGGGGTGTTCATCAACCAGCTGCAGATGTACGCCCTGCTGGCACTTTACCTGCTGGAGGTGCGTGGAGAACGCGGCCCCATCGTCAAGACGCTCTCCACGACCACCATGCTCAACAAGCTGGGGCGCATGTACAATGTGCCTGTGTACGAGACCGGCGTGGGCTTCAAATACGTCGCGCCCAAGATGCTGGAAACCAACGCCCTCATCGGCGGTGAGGAGAGCGGTGGGTTTGCCTTCCGGGGCAATGTGCCGGAACGCGATGGTATCTTGGCCGGACTGTACCTGCTGGACTTCATGGTACGCAAAGGCATGAAGCCTTCCCAGCTCATTGACTACCTGTACAGCAAGGTCGGCCCGCATTTCTACAAACGCATTGACACCCAACTGGAAAGCCCTGCCCGCCGTGAGGAAATCCGCGCCCGTGTGGACGCCGCTGCCCCCGAGCGCATCGCTGGTCTCAAGGTGACGGGCATCAATCGCCTTGACGGTTACAAGTACGAGCTGGAAGACGGCGGCTGGCTGTTGATCCGCTTCTCTGGCACTGAGCCGCTGATCCGCACCTACTGCGAAACAACCTACGAGGATAAGGTGGATGCTATCCTTGAGGACGGCTTACACCTCGCCGGCATCCGCTAAAGGCAACTTATAGGTAAATCCGCCGCTCCACTACATCGTGGGTGCGGCGGATTTCTTTCAAGGTACGGAAAGATGAGCCTCACACTGGTTGATACCCATTGCCATCTGGACTTTCATCTCTATGACGAGGACCGCGAGGAGGTGCTCCAGCGGGCACATGAGGCGGGCGTTGAGCGCATCGTCATCCCCGCGCTAGATACTGCCTCGGCTCGTGCCGCTATCGCTCTGGCCGAGCGCTACCAGAGCCTCTACGTAGCGGTGGGGGTCCATCCCAACGAGATCGGCCCTCACGCCGGACCGCCCGACGCCGTGCTGACGGAGATACAGACGCTGGCCGCCCATCCTAAGGTAGTTGCCATTGGTGAGATAGGTCTGGATTACCACTGGGAGAAGACGCCTCCCCCTATTCAACACCTCTGGTTGGAACGCCAGCTGGACCTCGCCGCCGAGTTGGGTTTGCCGGTGATCCTGCACAACCGCGAGGCCACTGCCGACATGCTGGCCACGCTGGCAGCGTGGTGCGGGCAAGGACTACCCCCTGCACTTGAAGGACGTGTGGGGGTGCTGCATTCTTTCTCAGCCACATGGGCAGATGCCGAAGTAGCGCTGGAGCTGGGCTTCTACATTGGCATCACCGGCCCCATTACCTTCAAGAAGGCCGATGAACTGCGCGGGGTGGCAGCCCGAGCGCCTGCTGACCGGCTGCTCACCGAAACCGACGGGCCGTTTTTGGCCCCCCATCCCCACCGCGGGGAGCGTAACGAACCGGCTTACGTACGCCTCATTGCGGAGAAGCTGGCCGAGGTGCGCAACGCACCGCTGGAAGAGATAGCCGCACAGACGACGCGCAACGCTGCCGTCCTTTTCGGATGGGAGTAAGCGCCCGCAGGCGTTATAATCGCCCCCACCGATTTGCCAACTTAAGGGGTGTGATGGCTGATCTGGTCCCTCATCTCTCCATCGTGATCGTGAGCTGGAACGTGCGCGAGCTGCTACGTGCTTGCTTGCAATCTATCCACGCCACTACACAAGCTGACTTATCCCTTGAAGTCATTGTCGTGGATAATGGCTCCACAGACGGCACAGTGGAGATGCTACGTGAGGTGTTTTCCTGGGTGCAGTTAATTGAGGCGGAGGGCAATCTGGGGTTTTCCGGTGGCAACAACCTCGGTTTGGCAGCCAGCAAGGGGCGCTATGTACTCCTGCTCAACCCCGATACGCTTGTCCTTGGCGATGCCCTGCCGAAAATGCTCGCCTACATGGAAGCCCATCCGCGGGTCGGGGCGCTGGGGCCACAGCTGCTTAACGAGGATGGCACAGTGCAATCCTCGCGGCGGCGCTTCCCTACCTTTTGGACAGCCATCTTTGAGAGCACCTGGCTTCAACCCATTGCCCCCAAGCGTGTGCTTGACCGTTACTACATGCGCAACCATGCCGACGACGAGATCGTTGAGGTGGATTGGGTACAGGGAGCAGCGCTACTGGTGCGCCGCGAAGTGATCGCACAAGTGGGTGGCTTTGATGAGGGCTTCTTCATGTATTCCGAGGAACTGGACTGGCAGAAGCGCATCAAGGCGGCGGGATGGCAGATCACCTATTATCCCGAGGCGCAGATCGTCCACTACGGTGGCAAGAGCAGTGAGCAGGTGATCGCCCAACGGCATATCTACTTTCAGAGCAGCAAGGTGCGTTATTTCTGCAAGCATCATGGCCGGCTGACGGGCTTCATCGTCCGCGCCGTCCTGCTAGCCAATTATGCGTGGCAGTTGGGGCTGGAAGCGGCCAAATGGCTGGCGGGCCACAAGCGCCCCTTGCGCGCCGAGCGGGTGCGTGTGTACTGGGCTGTGCTGCGCTCTGGCCTGAAAGGAGCCTGATCGCGGTGCGTATTGGCATGGTGACTGGTGAATATCCGCCACTGCAAGGCGGTGTGGGTGCCTTCACCCGTGAGGTAGCACGGGCAATGGTCGCTCTGGGGCATACGGTGTACGTTTTCACCCGTGCCGAAGTGCAGGGCGCCGATGAAGAGGGCATCGCGGTCACAGCACGGATAACAGGCCGTTGGGGATGGTGCACCCTTGGCGCCATCCACGACTGGGCGCGCACTAATCGGCTGGAGGTGGTTAACATCCAGTTTCAGACAGCGGCTTACAACATGCATCCGGCCATCCACTGGTTGCCGCGCTACATGCACGGGACGCCCATTGTGGTCACCTTCCACGATCTGCGCGTGCCGTACCTTTTCCCCAAGGCCGGACCACTACGCCGCTGGATTGTACGCAGGCTGGCAACGGACGCTACCGGCGTCATCGCCACTGACCGCACTGACGAGGCCACCTTGCGCGGCGAGTGGCACGTCCCGCATGTATGTTGGGTGCCCATCGGCAGCAACGTCGCCGCCTCGCCACCCCCCGACTACGACCGCTCGGCGTGGCGGGCCTCGCTGGGCGCTGCCCCGGGTGATCTTCTCATCAGCTACTTCGGTTTCCTTAACGAATCAAAGGGCGGGCTGGTGCTGGTGGAGGCTCTGGCACAGCTGGTAGAACAGGGCATTCCGGCGCGACTGGTGATGATCGGCGGGCGTGCTGGGGCCAGCGACCCCACCAATTGGGTCTATGGCGAGCGCGTAGACGCGCTTATTGCCCAGCACGCGTTATCCGAGCGTGTGCACTGGACGGGTTTTGTGGACGATCAAACTGTCAGCGCCTGCTTCTATGCCAGCGACCTGACTGCCCTGCCTTATTTGGACGGTGCCTCATTGCGGCGCGGGACGCTTATGGCGGCGCTGGCGCATGGCCGCGCCATCGTGACCACAACGCCGCAGGCCAGGGTGCCCGAACTGGAGGGAGTGGTGGAGACTGTGCCCCCCGGAGACGCAACGGCACTGGCCGAAGCCATCCTACGCCTGTGGCGCAATGCCGATCGGCGCCGTATGCTGGAGACAGCAGCGTTGCAGGCCTCCCGCCACTTCAGCTGGGAGGGCATCGCACGGCGCACGCTGGATTTCTACGCCACCCTCTTGGAGGGCCAATGATCGCACTCAACCGGCTGCAGGACTGGCTTACTACAAAGCCGCGCCGTGCCGATCTGGCAGCTATCTTGCTTCTCAGCGGTCTGTGGGCGTTCTACTTTTGGCGGGTGCTCACCCCGCATGCAGCACATCAGGTCTCCTACCCCACTGGTGACTTCTCCGGCCAGTTCCTGGCGTTTGGAGCCTACCAAGCACAGCGGTTGCTGGCAGGCGAAATCCCACTTTGGAATCCCTACAACTATGCAGGACACCCCTTCCTTGCCGACACACAGGCGGCAGTGTTCTATCCGCCGCGCCTTGTGACCATCTTTCTCAGCCAGTTTACTGGCGGCTGGAGCTACGCCGCACTGCAAGCCGAGGCCATTGCCCACTATTGGCTTGCCGCGCTGTGGATGTACCTCTTCGTACGGACGGTTACCCGTTCGCGGGCGGCTGGGCTGATCAGCGCCCTCACCCTCACTTACGGCGGTTATCTGACTGGCTACCCACCGCTCCAGCTTGCCATCCTGGAAGCAGGCATCTGGCTGCCGCTGAGCCTGTTGGGCGTGTACCGCGCCCTTGAGGAAGGGCATTGGCGTGTGGGCTGGTTGTCCCTCAGCGCGCTGGGACTAGGCCTTAGCCTGCTGGCAGGGCACCCGCAAACAACGCTCTTCTTCACCTACGTGCTCATTGCTTACCTTATCCACCGAGCGATACAGCAGCATATGGGCTGGCAGCCTACCCTTGCGGCGCTGATCGGAACGGTGGGGTTGGGCTATGCCCTGGCCGCTGTGCAATTGCTCCCGGGTCTGGAATACATGCGCCTGACCGTGCGCGCCGACCTCGGGTTTGAGGCATTGGCGGGTGGTTTTCCCTTTGGCGATCTCATCTCCTTGCTAATCCCTAACGTGGTGACCCTGTGGTCGCCTTTGTACAGTGGCATCGCGGCGCTGGCGTTGGCGGGTGTAGCCATCTGGCGTGGGTATGAGTCGGCACGTTTCTGGGGCATCGTGGCCCTGGTGGCGCTGGTGCTCTCCTTCGGAGGGTCAACGGTACTCTATCGGTTGGCGTACCTCATCGCGCCGGGCTTTGCCTGGTTTCGGGGGCAGGAGCGGGCCGCCTACATCGTTGCTCACAGTGTAGCCATTCTCGCCGGGCTGGGAGTGGCAGCACTACGCCAGGGGAACTTTGGGGCCCACCGCTTTGCCCGTATGCTGGGCATTGCAGCGCTTGTGGGATGGTTTCTCACGTTGGAGGCTTTCATCGCCAGCCGCGTTGTCCCTAGTGAGATGGCTACTCAGCTGTTCCACGCCACCTTCTTCTTCGCCCCTCTGGTGACATTAACCTGGCTAGTGGTCGGGCAGGGCGCCCAGTCTGCCAGACAGCCGTGGTGGGCTATGGCAATAGTGGCGTTGGTAGTCTTTGACCTCTTCAGCCTCACCTGGAAGACTAATTGGGAACCTATTCCGGCGCGGGAGCGTGTATTGTATGATGAGGCACTGGTCGCTGTCATCCAGCGGGATCGGGGCCTCTTCCGTGTGGACGGACGGTTGGGATTGGGTGGCAATTATGGCACCATGCTGGGCATTCAGGATATACGGGGGATCAGCCCACTGCGCCTGAGCGCATTGGAGCGTTACCTAACGCGCCTGCCCCAGTTCCGCCTGCACCAGATTCTCGCTGTCAAGTATGTCCTTACGGATTGGACCCAGCTAGAGGTCCCCAGCAAGGTGATCGCCTCCAATCAAGAAGGCTACCTGACAGTTAACCTACACCAGCTAGATACCCCCCTACCCCGCGCTTGGATGGCCTACTACGTGATGACCTCGCCCGATGAGGCGCAACAGCTGGGCTGGCTGGCTGACCCTAGCTTTGACCCCCGCACTACTGTAACGCTGGCCCAAGAGCCGAACCTTGACCTTCCCACCGAACTCCCGTCATGGGCCAGTGTGGTAATTGAGGAGTATCTGCCGGAGCGCATTACGCTACATGTAGAAACGCCCACCGATGGTATCCTCGTGCTGAGCGAATGGGACTACCCCGGCTGGCAGGCCACTGTAGATGGGCACCCCGCTGAGATCCTGCGCGTGGATGCCGGACTACGCGGTCTGGCGCTCAGGGCTGGCCGCCATGAGGTTGTCTTCGCCTACAAGCCGCTCACTTTTTCCATAGGTGCGGTCATCAGCGCAGTGTCGCTTGTGCTCCTTATGATAGGGTTGGCTGGTGGCGGGCGAATAGTAAGGGAAGTAAGGGAGAACCGGCGGTGATTGAGCAACACCCCCTGCAGCACTTTATCGCTCATGCCGATCGGCGCGTAGTAGCGCTAACAATAGGGGGCGCGCTGGCGCTCATCGGCGCGCTACTCGGTCTCTCGCTGGCCTTTCTCGGCCCCCTCTATACCACTGCCCTGATCTTGGCGCTGGCGGGCGGTATCTGGATGCTGGCCGGTTTGGAGAATGCTCTGTGGAGCATCGTGGCCATCATCGCCATCCTGCCTTATGCCGCTTTGCCCTTTAAGATCGTAGTCACGCCCACCTTTCTGGACATCGCCATGGGGGCCTTCTTCTTCCTTTACCTCGGTGAGTGGATGACCGGCCAGCGCCGCCATCTTGCCACCACGCCCGTCCATGCGTTGGTGGTGCTGTTCATGCTGCTTAGTATCTTTAGCTTCGTGGCAGGGTTGCGCTACGCTGGCCCGACCACTACTTCCATCCGCCGCTTTGCCGAGTTCCTGCTCACCGTGACTTTCGCGCTGGTGTTGGTAGACATGCTGAAGGACTTCACTCAACTGCGCCGCTTTGTGCGCGTTGTGATGCTCGTAGGCACCGCAGCCGCCTTGATTGCCATCACGCTATGGATACTACCGGACAACATCGCCGAGAGCATTCTGCGCCGCCTTAGCGTGATCGGCTACCCCGATTCCGGCATCATCCGCTATGTGGAGGAAAACCCTGACCTGCCGGAGCGTGCCATTGGCACCACTGCCGATCCCAACGCACTGGGTGGCCTGTTGGTTATGATGGCTGCGCTCATTGCCCCGCAAGCCGTCAGCCGCACGCCGATCTTGCTCGGCAAGCGCTGGCCCGGCGCATTGATGGTAGGCGTGCTGACCGTTGCCCTTGTGATCACCTTCTCACGTGGCTCTCTGCTGGCCTTCGCAGTGGCGCTGGCCTTCATTGCCACCGTTCGCAGCCGCAAGCTGCTGCTGATCCTGATTGCTGCCGCCGGCTTGTTCCTCATACTCCCGTGGACACAGTTTTATGTCGCACGGTTGGCGGAGGGCTTTCAGGGTGCTGACCTTGCCACCCAGATGCGCTTTGGGGAGTACAAGGATGCCCTGCGGCTGATCGCGCGCTATCCGCTGCTAGGGGTGGGGTTTATCGGAACACCCGACGTAGACCTCTATTTAGGTGTGGCCAACGTCTATCTCACTATAGCCTCAAACATGGGCCTGTTAGGGTTGGGGGCCTTCCTTCTATTGATGGGAGCCATCTTCGCCTACGCTTGGCAGGCTTATCCCCACACCGCTGCCATCCCCGGCTTGCGCGCCATATTACTCGGCTCGGTGGCTGGGCTGATCGGGGCACTGGCAAACGGCATCTTTGATCACTATTTCTTCAATCTGGAGTTTCACCCGGCCATCACCATCCTGTGGACCTTTGTCGGGCTGACATTGGCCGCCTCACGTATCGCCTTAGATGAGGCGGCACGACAAAAGGCCATTCAACGCTTGTTGCAGGTGCCGGGCTGATGTGATAAACTAGGGAACAAATCGGGGCGTGGCGCAGTTTGGCTAGCGCGCTACAATGGGGTTGTAGAGGTCGACGGTTCAAATCCGTCCGCCCCGACCAGAAAGAAAAGAGGCCCACCGTTGAGGGTGGGCCTTTCGCTTGCCAAGGAAGAGGCGCTAAGCTAGCAGGCTCTGGAGCTTCATGGCTAGCGCCATATCGCCATCAATCCTGAGCTTGCCCTGCATAAAGGCGCTGACGGGATTGAGCTCGCCCTTAATCATGGCGATCAAATCCTCATCCGAACAGTGCAGGGTCATGTCCGCTGCATCGGTTGAGCCTTCGTTGACCGTCAATGTGCCGCCCTTGACCGTCGCAATCCACTGACCGCCCTGCTCGCCTGAAATGTCAAACTGCAGGATGGCATCCTGTGATCCCCAAGCATTGGGGTCAAAACGCTCGGTCATGCGGGACAGCAGCTCTTTCACACTCTCCGGCATGGTGGAAACTCCTTCCTTGATAGACAGGTGCGCTGTGAAGATACGCCACGCTTATTATACACCGAATTGGAGGCGGCTCGGCGATGGGAGCGCAAGTTGGCAGTGCCCGATCAAGGTGGTATATTCTGGCGTGCCCGCAACGCACAGATGGGCAGGCAGCTGAGATGACCAAGACGGTTGGCGTTCCGCCTGTGTTGAAGCGCCGCTTTGCGCAAACCCTGCGACGGGCGCACTGGCTGGCCAGCATTATCAAACACCTTGCCCGTCTTGTGCGGGCACGCTTTACTTCTGGCGTCGTCGGCGTGATACTCAACGCCGAAGGGGAGGTATTGCTGGTTGAGCATGTCTTTCATCCTCGGTTTCCGTGGGGACTGCCGGGTGGCTGGATGGAAGGTCGCGAAGCGCCGGATAAAGCACTGGAACGCGAGGTAGCTGAGGAACTAGGCTTGAGCATCACCGTGCTGCGCCCTCTGCTGATAGAGGTAGGGCACGAGTATAGGACACACATGGACATCGCACTGCTGTGCCGGGCTGATGGGCACGTCAAGCATCTGAACTCAGAGGTGCTGGATTACCGCTGGGTCAACTTTGATGCCTTACCGCCCATGATGCCTTTCCACCGCGCTGCGGTGGAGGCTGCCCGCACAGTGGCGAGATGAGAGGGCTGACATGATACGAACTCCTGCTTCACAGCGGCGTGGTGCCCTTCCGCTGCTTGAGATCATGGGATTGCTGATGATTCTGGTGGCGACGATCCTCTTCGTCACCCAGATGGGCGCCTTTAGCCGCGAGCGCCAGCGTATGCCGCAGGGACTGACTCTCGGCGGCGTGCCGGTGAACGGCCTCTCTCGCGAGGAGGCACAGGCCTACGTGGAACAGGTGTACGGCTCGCCGGTGACCGTGATGTACCGCGATCAGGAAATCCGGTTGGACCCTGCGCAGGTGAGTTTCCACCTGGACTCCGAGGCTATGCTCTCCCGCGCCGAGGACCAGCGTACCGAAGGCACCTTCTGGTCAGGTTTCTGGGATTTCCTATGGCGGCGCCCCGAGCGTGGGTACAGCATTGACCTCGTTGCCACTTACTCCGAAGAACAACTGAGGGCCTGGTTACTGGATGTCGCCGCCCGCTACGATCGCCCGCCACAACCTGCCCGCCCTGCGCTGGAAACGATGTCTTTCGTGCCGGGGCAGCCGGGCTACACGCTTGACGTGGAGGCCTCGCTCCCGCGCCTTGAGGAAGCGCTCATGCGCCCTGTCAACCGCACCGTGGAGCTCGTGGTCACTGAACAGGAGGCGCCAAGCCCCGACATGAGCACCCTGCAAGCGCTCATGGTGGACTTCATCATCAGCCAGAAGTTTGACGGCGTTACCTCGGTCTATGCTATCAATCTGGAGAACGGGGACAGCTTGCACTTTGAGCTGGACACACGTCGCGGGCAGACGCAGTTCCTCACCTGCGATGTGGCCTACGCTGCCCTGAGCACCATGAAGATCCCCATCATGGTGGAGTTCTTTCGCTATCTGGCATGGGAGCCATATCCTTATGAGCTGGACATGGTTGAGTCGGCCATGATCCTCTCCAGCAACCTCAACGCCAACTTTATGCTGCGCGACATCGGCGGAGGCGATGCCAAGCGCGGCGCCCAGATCGTTACCCAGACCATGCAACGCCTCGGTTTGGAAAACTCTTTCATCGTGGCCGCCTACGACGAGGAAGCCCCGCCGGATTACTACAGCACCCCCGCCCGCGAGGCCGCTCGTGCCGGTACATGTGTGGACACACAAGCCGACCCCTACATGCAGACAACGGTCAGCGATCTGGCACTACTGCTGGATATGATCTATCAGTGCGCCGAGTACGGAGGTGGCGGCCTTATCGCCGCCTATCCAGAAGATTTCACACAAGCCGAATGCCAACGCATGTTGGAGGTTATGTCTCGCAATGAGGAAGGGAGGCTGATCCTCTCCGGTGTCCCTGAAAATGTGGCAGTGGCTCATAAACACGGCTACACACGGGACACCATCGGCGATGCGGCGATCGTGTTCAGTCCGGGGGCCGACTATGCGCTCGTGATCTTCCTGTGGGCTGAGACCGACTGGTTGAATGCCAACATCGTGTGGCCGATCATGAACGGTCTCTCCATCGCCACCTTCAACTACTTCAATCCCGATCTGATCAATGAGCCGCGGCGTGGGATGCCTGACTTCGTCACCACAGGCGGGGGAGGCTGACCGACCAACAGATAAAGTAAAGGGGTGGCGTCTATGAGCCACCCCTCTTGATTCAGCCTTCTTCTCGCCTCAGCAACCACAGGGTGAGGTCATCGCTCTGAGGCGCCCCACCGACAAACTCTTTTACCTCGCGCAATACCCGCTCAAGCATGGCCTGCGCACTCAAGCCGTGTGCAGCAAGCAGGGCTGCTTTGAAGCGCTCCAGCCCCCATTGGGTGTAGTCAGAGCGAATGGCCTCCGTGACGCCATCAGTATAGGCAACAAGCACATCACCCGGCTGCAAGGTAACGTGATGTTCCTCTAACTCAATATCGCGGATCACGCCAAGGGCGATCCCTCGTGAGCGCAGCTCGCTGATCTGCCGGCTACGGCTGCGCAACAATAGGGCAGCGTTGTGTCCGGCGCTGGCATAAGCTACGCGGCCCGTTTGGGGGTTCCACACAGCATAGAACGCTGTCACGAACAAGTCGCTGCGCGAGTCATTGAGCAGCAATTCGTTGACGCGCATCAGTGTCGCAGCGGGGGAGAGGCGGCTGATGGCCGCCGCCCGTAGCAAGGTGCGGCAGACAGCCATGAACAGCGCAGCGGGCATACCCTTATCGGCTACATCGGCGATCACCAGCCCCCAATGTCCATCGGCCAGCGGGATGAAGTCGTAAAAGTCCCCGCTGACCTGATGGGCTGCCTCCCAGGCGGCGGCGATCTGCCAGCCAGGAAGCGTGGGCGCTGCAGCGGGAATGAAGCTAGCCTGAATGCTGTGGGCGACGGCCAACTCCTGTTCCAGCCGCTCGCGCTCCACGGCGCTGGCCTGCAGGCTGGCCGTCTCCAACACGGTGGCCGTCTGATGGGCAATGCCGGTAAGGATGTTCAACAGGCGGGGATGCGAGGCGTGGCGCGGCTCATCCACTATCAACAGCCCCACTAGTCCGCTCTTAGCGCGCAGCGGGAAGCACAGGATGGCTGGAGCGGGCATCAGCTCCGCCAGCGGTTCAGGTACCGGAAGCTGGTATCCCTCACCAGCCCCTAACGGCCGGTCGGCCACGCTGAGCAGATCAAGAAGGGGATACTCCTCCGCCGGAATGGGAACGGCAGCACGAGCGGCAAACTGCTCGCGTGAGATGCCGTAGTGGGCGCTGAGAGTATAAGCCCTCTCCTCCGGCTCCCAGCGTAGGATGAGACAACGGCTCACGCCCGCCAGCAGCGCTGTCAGGCGGCTGATGGTTTCTAAGGCCTCACGCGGTTCCACCTGCGCATTGACGGCCTCCGCCACCTGCAGCAGGGCTGTTGTAACGTAAGCCTCCGCCTGCTGGGATGCATATAAACGGGCATTGCTAATGGCCACCGCCGCTTGGCTGGCAAATGTGGAGAGCACTTCTTGGTCGGCCTGAGTAGCAAAGACGGACTCCGCCAGCTCGGTAACTATGTAGCCGATCACTTCACCACCCACCAGCAGCGGCTCCACAAGCAGGTGACCGTCCGTGGAGGGGCGGCTGACGATGGCTGCATGTGCCCCGACTGCATGCGGTGATGACTCCCCCAGAGGACGCTCTGTAGGTAAGCCGAGGAGGTCACGGTAGATGCGCTCAATGGCCTCCACAATACCTTCACTGCCCTCCAACAGGTCCAGCATGGAGAGGGGCAAGCGATGCCCGACGTATCCTTCCAGATCAGGGCCAGTGGTTGCCAGCACCGTGATGGCATCAGCATTTTCCTCAAAGAGCAAGATCGCCGCCCGCGTCAGTGGTATCACACGCCGCAGCCCTTCTAAGATGTCAGCCAGCACGCGGTCTAAGTCCAGTTCAGCAGCCAGGCGGGTGCTAATCTCGCGCAACGTTTCGGCTAGATCGCGGCGACGGCGCTCACCAGCGTAGAGCATAGCATTGCGCAAAGCCACCGCCACGGCGTCGGCCAACGACTGCATAAGCACAAGGTCTTCATGGGTAAAAGCATGGGGACGCTCACTCTGCACGTCAATCACGCCCATCACCCGCCCCGCCATCTGGATAGGAACGGTCATCTCAGAGCGTGTGTCCTCTACGCTAGGGCCGGGGACATAATCGGGCGATTGCACAACGTCCGGAACAAGCTGTGCCTGGCCGGTGCGCGCCGCCTTAGGGATGAGGCCCGCATCATCAAGGGCGTAAGAGAGCTCCTCTATCATCCAGCGTATGCTATGTGGCCCCGTCCCCGCACGGAACACCAGCCGCTCACCAACACGCACAAAGATATGCGCCCGCTGGTAGCCAAAGGTCTCGGCGATCAGCTCCACCAACCGATCTAACAGATCGTCCACATCCAGAATAGAGGCGATGGCTTGGCTGGCCTGCGCCAGCGCTTTCAAACGTTGGGTAAGCCGACGCTCAGCCTCGTAGGTTTGCGCCTGCTCAATAGCCAGCGCAATCTGGGCAGCCAGCGTTTCCAGCAAAAAGACATCCTCATCGCTGAAGGCATTGAGGCGGTCACTCTGCACATCCAGCACGCCCAGCACGCGGTCCTCCACTTTCAATGGCAGAGCAATCTCGCTGCGCGTGGCGGGCAAAGTATCTAGCTCACGGTAGCGTGGATCCTCAGCCACGTTGCCCGCTAAGGCAGTCTCCCCCCGTTCCGCAGCCCAACCGATCATGCCCTGCCCCATCTCTATAGGTGGAACCTCGCGGAATACGTCATCGGTGCTGGCCCCAGGCTGTATCTTGCCCCCCTCTACCACAAAGATGCTGACGGCATAGTAGCCGAAGGTCTCTTTAACCAGCGTGACGATCTGGCGAAACAGATCATGCAGAGGCTGCACCCGCGAGATGCGGGCGCTCACTTGGCCGACCAACTTCAGCTGCTCAGCGCGGTAGCGGGCACGCTCATAGAGCTGAGCATTACGGATGGCCCAGGCCGCCTGATTGGCCAAGGCCGTTAGCAAGTGTAAATGCCCTTCAGCGAAGTGATGTGGCTCACGGCTCTGCACCGCAATAATGCCAATGGTCTCAGTGCCGGCGATGAGTGGCACAAACAACCCACTGCGGGGCGGCGACTCCAGAGCGAAATCGGGGAAGGCAGGGAGATGCTCGCGCTCGGCCTCAAAGTCGCGTATCAGCAACGGCTGACCTGACCCGCGCACCCACCCGACAATGCCGCGTCGCCCCCCAGAAGGGAAGACCTGCGGTGGCAGGCGCTCTCCATCGCGCACCCATACCTTGATGTGATAAGCATCGCCTTCAAAGAGACCGATCTGAAAGAGCGCAGTGGGCATGAGACGCCCTGCTTGCGTGTAGATGAGTTCACACAGGCCATCCACGCTGAGCTCAGCGCGCTGCAGCTCCCGCCCGATCTCATTCAAGTTGGTCAGCTCCGCCAGCAGACGGCGGGCACGCTGCCCGCCCAGTCGGTATGCCCACCAGACGGCCAGCACCCCTAGGCTCGCCAGAGCGATCAGCGCTGCCACCGTCCCCAAGCTATCAGGCATAGATTGCCGCCCACACAATCAGGGGTGAGACATGAGAGCCGCCAGCGCTTCGTCGCGCTGCTCGGTGATAGTAAAAAGTTGGCTAAAACCTATGGTGTCCACTACCTCGTAGACCGCTGGCTGCAGGGCGCACAACACCAGATCGCCCCCTCTTTGACGTGCGGTGCGCCACGCACTCAGCAGCACCTTGAGGCCCCGGCTGGAGATATAGGTCACTTCTGCCATGTCTATCACCAACCAGACATATCCCTCATCCAGCATGTTGCGCAGAGCCTGATCCAGCACAGGAGCCGCTGACGAATCCAACCGCCCCTCAGGGATGATCACTACCACGCCAGCCGCTGGATGCTCCACACGCAGAAGGCTGCGCTCAGCGGCTCTGACGGTCGGCGTTTGGCGTTTGACCATCACTAGGCGGTTGCCCCGTTCGCCAAACTCAAAGCGCACTTCATCCATAACCTGCCGCATCAGATAAAGGCCGATTCCGCCGGGTTTCAGCTCCTCCAGCGTGGCTCCAACAAGGGGCTCCGGCACGGCGGCGGGATCAAAAGGCCTTCCTTGATCGAACACCTCAATCTGGCACAAGCCCGGCTCCACCGTGCAGACCACCTCAATATCGCCGATCCCCTCGCCTCCATAGGCGTGCTCAATGATGTTGGTGCATGCCTCATCGGCAGCCATTTGGCAGTGAAACTTCCCCGTTTCATCCAAACCAGCAGCAGCTGCTGCCTGACCCACAAAGTCAGCGATGAGAGGGATATTCTCATAGCGGCCGGGTACGGTCAACCGGCGGATTTCACCCATATGCTCCTGCCTGTGCAAAGCTAAGGGAGCTAGAAGCTCCCCACAGCAGTAACTTGATCCGCAAAGATTTGGAAAACGGCGTCCATGCCAGCCAGCCGCAACACCTCATCCACTCGCTCTGAGGGCGCACTGAGGCGTACATCGCCGCCCGCCGTTCTGGCCCGCTTCAGTGCCGCTACCAGCTCCCGCAGGCCAGCGCTGCTCATGTATTCCACCTTTGAGAGATCAACTACCAGATTAGAGCCTCGCTCAAGCTGACGATTCAACACCTCACCCAGCTGCCCGGCGGTGCTGCTATCCACCCGCCCCTCAACCTCAATGAGGTCCACGCGGTTCAATTCACGCACCGAGATATTAATAGACATGGGGGTATTCTCCTCTCTGAAACTCTTCTGCGGCAAGCAACGGACTGTGTCCTGTGCATGGGGCGATTATACATTGCGAACAGCCTCGTCACAACGCAGCTCGCAAACACCTGGCACTTGGGATAAACTAATATTTGCGCACAGCTCAAAGCGCATTTATGATTAGCCTGTATTCCGCCATTTCAGGTCAGGAATGTAAGGAATGAAGCGAATCGCGCTCCTCGCTCGCCCCACAAGGCTGATCGTCATTGCGTCCAGCGTGCTTGTGCTGGCTATGCTGATCCCTTTACCTGCGCTGGCGCAACCTCCCTCGCCCCTCACGCCAGGCTCGGAGAACGCAGCTTCGGTCGCTGCCCTCTTCTGGACCGTGCTAAGTATCGCCGCGGCGGTTTTTGTCATCGTTGAGGGGCTGCTGATCTACGCCATCGTGCGCTACCGTCGTCAATATCCTGACGAAATCCCGCCGCAGGTGCACGGTAACACCCGCCTGGAAGTCATCTGGACGGTTATCCCGGCGTTGATCATGGTCGTGCTGTTCGGCCTCACATTGCGCCAGCTGCAGCGCGAACGCAATGCGCCACCGAATGCCCTGGTGGTGGAGGTCACTGGCCAACAATGGTTTTGGGAGTTCACCTATCCGGAGACGAACATCACCGTTAACAGCCAGAGCGGGAAGTTAGTGCTGCCTGCGGGCAGGCCGATCCTGTTTGAGGTGCGCTCAAAGGATGTGATTCACAGCTTCTGGGTGCCTGAGCTGGCGGGCAAGGTGGACGCCATCCCGGGGCGTACTACTTCCATCTGGTTTGAGGCCCAACCGGGCGTGTACGCCGGGCAGTGCGCCGAGTACTGCGGTCTGGAGCACTACGCCATGCTCTTTGACGTGGAGGTGCTTCCGGCTGCCCAGTTTGAGGCTTGGATGGCCGAGCAAGTACGACTGGCGAGCCTTTTCCAGCCCATTGGCACCGACATGACCTCACCACTGCCGCCCGGTGATGCCACACGCGGCGCAACGTTGTTCACCGGGCTGGGTTGTGCAGCCTGCCACTCGCTGGATGGCACACAGATCGTCGGCCCTACCGCACAGGGGTTAGGCACACGGGCTGCCAGCCGCATAGAAGGCTACAGCGCAGAGCAATACCTGCGCGAGTCGATCCTGCTGCCCTGCAACTATGTGGTGGAGGGTTTCACCTGCGTGATGCCGCAAAACTTCGGCGAACGTCTGGAGGCGCAGGACCTGGCCGACCTGATCGCCTATTTGTTGGAGCAGTAGGTCTTTTGATGACCGTTTGCTGTGGAGAGGGTTGAATGGCTACCACCGCACCATCTTATCCGGCTGTGGCCACCGCCGAGCCGCGCGGCCTGATCTCATGGCTGACGACCGTTGACCACAAGCGCATCGGCATGCTGTACATGGCCACTGCCTTTATGTTCTTCCTGCTGGGAGGTTTTCTGGCTCTGCTGATCCGCGCCGAACTGGCTCTACCTGGCGCGCAGTTTCTCACCGATCAGCAATATAACCGCATTTTCGGGATGCACGGCACAACGATGATCTTCCTGTTCGTCATCCCCCTGCTGGTAGGGCTAGGCAACTACATTGTGCCATTGCAGATCGGTGCCCGCGACATGGCCTTCCCACGCCTCAATGCGCTGAGCTACTGGCTGTATCTCTTCGGCGGCTTGGTGCTGTACAGCAGCTGGGTGGTACCTGAGGGCGCTCCGGCCATCGGCTGGACGGGGTACTTGCCACTGGCAAGCGGGCAGTTTTCGCCTTCGCAGGGTGTTGATCTATGGTCTATCAGTCTGATCATCCTTGGGGCATCCTCTACCATGGGCGCTGTGAACTTCATCACCACCATCCTCAACATGCGAGCGCCCGGTATGGACCTGTGGAAGATGCCACTCTTTACATGGTCGGTGCTGGTGACTGCTTTCATGGTGTTGCTGGCTACACCGATGCTCACGGGGGCGCTGGCCATGCAATTGGCTGACCGCAATCTGGGGACGCAGTTTTTCAGCGCACAGGCGGGCGATCCTGTACTGTGGCAGCACCTGTTCTGGTTTTACTCACATCCGGCGGTGTACATCATGATCCTACCTGCCATGGGTGTTGTTTCCGAAGTGCTGCCGGTATTCTCGCGCAAGCCAATTTTTGGCTACAGCGCCATTGTCTGGTCCACGATCGCCATCGGTGTGTTGGGCTTCTCCACGTGGGCACACCACATGTTCACCACCGCCCTACCCCCCATCTTGGAGGCGTTCTTTGTCCTCTCCACGATGATCATCGCTGTCCCCACTGGCGTGAAGATGTTTAACTGGATCTTCACCATGATCGGCGGCTCGCTGAAGTTTGACACGCCGCTGCTGTACGCCGTTGGCTTTCTCAGCATGTTCCTCATCGGCGGTATCAGCGGTGTGTTTCAGGCCATCCTGCCCATTGACCGCCAGGTGCACGATACCTACTGGGTGGTGGGGCATCTGCACTATGTGCTGTTTGGCGGAACAGTCTTCGGCATCTTCGCTGGCCTGTTCTACTGGCTGCCCAAGATCGCCGGTTGGCGTCTAGACGAGAAGCTGGGCAAGGTGCAATTCTGGATCCAGCTGGTTGGCTTCAACCTCACCTTCTTCCCCATGCATATTCTGGGCCTGTTGGGGATGCCGCGCCGCTACTTTGACTATCCGGCAGATCGCGGCTGGACAGAGTTAAACTTCACTGCAACCATCGGGGCCTTCCTCATCGCCTTGGCAGCGACAATCTTTGTGATCAACTTCGTGGTCAGCGCCCGCCGCCGTGTGCCTGCCGGTGATGACCCCTGGGAGGCCAACACACTGGAGTGGGCAACGACCTCGCCGCCGCCCGTCTATAACTTCCCACGCATCCCTGAGGTGCACAGCCTGCGCCCCTTGTGGGATGCCCGTCAGGCCCTGCGCGAACAGGAAGCCGCCCATCGGTAATATAACGGAGGAACCCTATGAGCGATCATGTGCCTGAATCCCAACGCGAAGTAATTCATCTGCCGGCGCTCAGCGCCGCTCCTATCGTTGTCGCTGCGGGCATCACACTGGCACTCACTGGCCTGTTGTACCCAACCCTGCTCATCGTGGGCGTGGTGCTGCTGGCAGCTGGCATCGGGATGTGGGCATTTGGCAACCACTGAAAGAGGTCTTTGTTTATGGTGCCTGAACCAACGTTGCTCCTCTTGCTCATCATCGGCACGCCGATTGTGCTCACCCTCTGCATAGGGAGCGCTATCGCGCTGGCGTTCTACTTTCTAGACCGCGCCTTGCGGACGGCGCGAGGTGTAGCGCCTCGGCTTCACCCGCAGCCTGCGGGAAATCCCCCTGCAAGCGCCGTTTCCCCCACTTTTTCACCGCTTACGCGCCTAGTAATGGCAGGCGGGCGGGTGGAGGTCGGCCCAGCGATGGGTCTTCCCAGCACCAAACTGGGCATGTGGGCCTTTCTGGCCTCCGAGGCGATGTTCTTCACCGCACTGATCGCGGCGTTTGTGGCCTTTAAGGCCAGAGGGATGTTGGACGGCAGCGAGGCACTCAACATGCCGCTGGCAGCGTTCAACACCTTTATCTTGATTGTGAGTAGCTTCACTGTGGTGCTGGCGTTGGATGCCATCCAGCGTGGTCTTCAGAGCCGCTTCGTGCTGTTCATCTTGGCAACGCTTGCGCTGGGAGGTACATTCATCGCTTTTCAGGGTGTGGAGTGGAACCTCCTGCTCAGCGAAGGGATCACGCCGGCCAACAAACTGTTCGGCACCGCCTTCTTTGTGCTGACAGGCTTTCATGGGGCGCATGTTATCACCGGCCTGTTGTGGCTGATGGTGGTTCTCCTGCGGGCCTTCCGCGGGGATTTCACGCCACAGCAGCACCTAGGCTATGAGGTCTTTGGCCTCTACTGGCACTTCGTGGACATCGTGTGGATCGTCTTGTTTACCGTGATCTACCTGATCTGAGGGAGTCCTATGGAGCGGATACAAGGGGCCTCATCTGAGCATCGCCGCCGCCCCAACTATGTGGCAGTGTTTCTCGGCCTCGCTGCGTTGACGCTGGCCGAGGTTGGGGTTACGTTCCTACCCATCCCGCAACTCCCTTTCTTGCTTGCGTTGATGATAGCCAAGGCGGCACTGGTAGCGCTGTTCTACATGCACCTGAAGACCGATAGCCGCTGGTATGCCTATCTCTTCCTCATCCCCTTGCCGTTTGCGATTTTGGTAGCTGCTGCCTTACTGGTGTATGCCTTCTGATGCGGGCACATAGGGGATACTCTAATTAGAGCAACTCCCACGGGGCGCCGCGCTCGGCTCCACTGAGGCTTTCCAAAATAGCCTCACGGCTCTCTGGATACACATCGGCCCAGGCACGCACCAAACCGAAGCAACCGGCCATCATCATATCACCAAAAGGCACCGCAAAGTAGACGGGCAGCACCGAGCGGGTCATAAGGCTGCGGCGTGGGCCGGTGACCCCTACAAAGTCAAGCGGCATGGGATGCGGATCATAAACCAGAGCGCCGTGCCCGTGATCGTCAAACACAGCAGCATGGGTAAGCGACGAATCGGCCAGCGCCATGAGCAGGCTGTCCATCTTGGGAGCATCCAAAAAACCCGTGTGGTGCTCAAAGATGCCCTCAATGCCGCTTGGCCCCAAGCGGAAGGCCAAAGTATGGAAGTTGCCCACGTTGGCCACCACCACACGCTCGCGCTTGCCCACTTGAGGGTCCAGCAAAGCCCCCAGCACAGCCGCCGGCGCGGTATCCATCACCATCAGTGGCACATCATGTGGCATACCGGTTGCAGCAGCGCTGGCAGCAACTGCCTGCAGGCGCGTCATGATGGGCGGGATGTCCTGTGCCGGGTAAGCAAATGCCGAGAGCCGATTGTGCTGGCGGATGCGCGCATCCAGATAATCAAAGCGGAACTGGCGATCGGAGACTTCAGGCGGAGCTGCTCCATGGTCAAACACGGTCACTGCCACGCCGTCCAGTTTGAGGTCAACGCCGAAGGCCTCAAGAGCTCGGGTGATGCGGCTGTAGTCAAAGTCGCGCAGCACAAGGTGTAGCAAGTTGTCGCGGGTCTGGATAAGGCGCTCAGCTTCCTCCACACCGACAATCTCAACTCCCATCTGGCGCACATTCTCCAGATTGTCATCAAAAGTGCGGGCTGCTTCTGGTGTAGCAAAGACGGCATATCCTGCCGCAGCGTGGTCTCGCACCGCCCATGTGCACGGTCCTCCGCCCATCATGACGCCCGTCAACAGCAGGGGAACACCCCGCTGGGTAGCCGCTTTTACCTGACGGGCAACGATCATCGTCGGCGAGGGCATCACCAGTTTGAGACAGTTTTCCGGCTGCAGGGCAGCATCAAACAACAGAATATCCTGGGTGCCGGTGCCGATATCTACGGCAAGGAGGCGCATGGGGTACTCCTGTGGGTTTAAGATGCACGCGGATTATAACGCAGCGTGGGAACGCTTTTCAGCGCATTGCGGCAAGGAGAAAGAGCAGGATACAGGTAGAAGCGCCCCCGGCAGGACTCGAACCTGCAGCCTACTGCTTAGAAGGCAGTTGCTCTGTCCTTTGAGCTACGGGGGCCAGTGGATGCATTCTAACCGGCGCTGTGCCTGCCGTCAAGCACAAGCCGCCCCTACGGGCCCCGCATCAGTCCTCTTCAACGTAGGGACGGATGCCCTTGTACACTTGCCTGCCTGAGAGCGTGCGCAGGATCACATCAGGGGGACGGCCCACGCGCTGCGCCAGCTCGGTGGGTGTCATGGGGCGGTTGCCGCTGGCGAGCAGGGCGCGGAAGATGGCCTCCACCAGCGCCGTGCGCTCGGTGATGAACTCCTCGTGCTGGCTGCAACGGGATAGTACCACGTACATCAATCCATCCACACGGCGTACCTCCCCTGTCTGCGGGTCCACCCAATCCACCGCAGCATCGGGGGCGATGGCAGCCGCGTCAGCCCCTCCGTATTCCTCACAAAGCTGCATCAACAGCGTGTGCAGGTCCTGGCCGGTTTCACGCCACCAGTCAAAATCAATGTAGAAGCGGGTATCCATGGAAGGTTTGATCAGACTGGAGGGCAGCGTCGGCTTGGACAAGGCAAACCATCCTCCACTTTGGCTGATGGTGAAAAGGGATCAGGTGCCCGCTTCTGGTCCACGGAGACGCCAGTACGGCCCGCCAACATGCTCAAATTGCCGCATCTGCACAAGATTGGCGAAGATCGGCCCGGGCGGGCAGCGGCGGATGATATTGACCGCACTATAGAGCGTTTTGGCGTGGAAGTTCTGCTGGGGATTCAGCGCAGCCAACTCGCGGGCGATATCCACCATGATCTGCTCCAGCGGGACTTTGCGCTCCGTCACACGCCGCCAGAGAGCATCAACGCTAGCCTCGTCATCCACGTTGATAATCATGAGGTCATCGTATTCGCAACCGATGCTCAGCTGACGCTCCTCAAAACGCAGGCGGTTGTTCTCCACAAAGGCGGTACGTACCCATTCTTTGCGCGGGCTACGAGCGGCGAAGCCGATCTTCACACGCCCCGCCACAGGAGTCCGTGAGATGGTCAAATACCCTCCCACTGGCACACCGTACTTCTCAAACCAGCCAGAAAGGCCGTAAACATAGCCACCGGGCCGCACCACCCACGCCGGCATTTCCTCGCCACTTTGGGCATCAATAAGGGTAAAGCGAATGCGCGGCGCTTCATAGGCGGTGGGGAACATGCGCCGCAGCTGCGGCGAGAGTGGCAACGTCCCCGCCCGTCGGTGGGGATAAGTGAGGGTTACCGTGACCGATTGGGGGAGGGAGCCGCGCTGGTGCGGAACATGTGAGTGCTCATCCTCAATCTGTAGCTCCAGCTCCCGCAGCTCCGGCGTCAACACAGCAGGGTCGTAGGGGATGGGATCGTAAGCCAGGCGGGCGGGCGGAGTGCGCACTTCCTCCGGTTCCATGCGGGTCAGATACCACAGCACCTGCCCGGCTGGGCCAACCTCGTCAAAGCGCTCATCCTCTTGCAGGGCGTAGTTCAGCGAGAACTCCGCCAGCCTTTCGTTAACCCCCTCCAACATGCCGATCTGTTCCATGATCTCCGGTGTGCTCAATGGGCCGCCGCCTGCCATGTCCAGCACTGCCTCGGCCAGGTTGAGATGGCCGATATTCACCTCAACCAGCAGGGAGCGCGGGAACCAGCGCCCCGCCAGACGGACGAGGTCGTCGTGCTGGGCCAGCCGCTCTGCCAGAGCGTCAGCGACACTGCCACCGTATTCAATAAACAATTCCTCCGGCGACATCAACTGGCCTTCGTCCCGTGCAGATTCCTCCGCCGAGGCGTTGAGGGGATGCTCAATATTCAGGTCACTGGCGAACTCACGGCGGCGACCATTTTCAAACTCCACCTCAATCACCGTGAACGGTCCATAGTCCGGATTCTCGCCCGGGCGCACAGCCATCACAGTGCCGATAGCCTGATCGTACTGAGGGAAGACAACCTTATCTCCCACTTCGTAGTGGTTGCGGGGTCGGTAGACATTGCCAGCTCTGGCCTTGCGAGCTAACTCCGCCTCCTCCTGAGCCACGCGATGGCGCACAAGAATTAGCGCCATCTCGTCAAGGGTCAGCGGCACTTCACGCTCCAGCAAGACATTGTAAAGATGGTCAATGTCTGACTGCTCAACGCGGAAGTCTTCAACCCAGTATTTGGCCGTCTGGGTTTGTCGCTGGTGCACCTGGGGAGGCCTCCCTGCCAGATGTCCTGTCTCTGTCCCGGGGATAAAGGTTGCTAAGGGTTTTGAGGGTCGTCATAGCGGTTGGAATTATACCTAGCGCATTCATTACCTGCAATCGTCATGGAAAGGCAGTACGCACCCATTGCAGAGGGTCCACTTGGATCCCCCCTACCCACATCTCCCAGTGCAAGTGTGGGGCCGTAGAGAGACCTGTGTTGCCCACTGCGCCAATCACTTGACCAGCAGTTACTTCCTCTCCCGGGTTGACGAGGATACGCGATTGATGCCAGTAACCCGTGTATACTCCCCAACCGTGATCAATGATGGTGACATAGCCGCGCACATCCAGCAGGCCGGTATCTACTACCACACCTCCCGCCGGAGCAATGATGGGCGTGCCGACAGGCGCCGCAAGGTCGGCGCCGCTGTGGAAAGAGCGGAAACCGGCTCCGTTATAGGAACGCACCGTGCCAAAACCGGAGACCAACACACCGGCGACGGGTAGCATGAACAGGCCATCCCAACGGCGCGGTGTGGTAAAGCCGCTCATCGTCTGCTGGATGTAGACATTCTCGCCCTGCACGATGGGCAGGTCACTGAGGATAGCCGCATCCTCCTCAGAAAGCCGAATCTCCTCGCGCGAATAGCCGCCATCCGCAATGAACACCTGCCGTGAATAGACCCATCTCCCCCCATCCTCATCAGTGAAAGTCAGGGTAAGCGGGTAGAGGCCCGGCGCTGTCCAGCGCTCAACAGCGAGCAGGACATCGTGCACAGTACCGCTGCTGGCCACCGCCCACTCACGCGAAAGGAAGGTTACCTGCAACACACCGGGGGCGGTAGTCTCAACATGCAGGCCGCCCACCCGTCCCTGCTCCAGTGGGAGGGGATGGAGGGTGAGCGCCTGCCAGGGTGAGGGCAGCACCGCACCGAGCCTAACCTCAGTGGGCACACGGAGCACCTGCCCCTCCACGACGGCGAAAGGATTGGGCAGATGATTGAGCAACATCAGTGCTACAATGCTGCTGTTGTAGCGCAACGCTACATGCCACAGCGTCTCATTGTGCCTCAACCGTACGGCAGCGATCCCCTCACCTGACAGGGCAGGAAGGCGTAGCGTCTGGCCAGCGTAGATCAGACGTGGATTGACGATCCAGTTTGCTGACGCTATCTCATCTACAGAGAGGCCATGGCTAGCGGCCAGGGTGTCCAGCGTGTCGCCTATCCCTACAATGGCGGTGTCCATCTCCCAGCGGGTGGTGATCTCCTCGGCGCGCAGAGGGATGATAAGTCGCTGGCCTACCTGAAGATCGCCATAGCGTGAGAGGCCGTTGGCCTGTTCCAATGCGGTGGGTGTTACCCCGAAGGTCGCAGCAATCTGCTCTAAGGTCTCCCCGTATTGCACGACATGGATGGTCACGCCCCATACCTCATCTGCCCCACTTTGATCTTGGGCGATAGCGTGATGGAGGCTGCCTTCCAGCAGCATTAACACGAGGATGATCGCCGCAGGCACACGTCGCCAGAGGTCAGGAACCCGTAGAGGCTTCAAAAACCCATTCATCCCCGATCTCAACATGTTCCAGCAGGGAGGGGGCAGCCTCCAGCGTGTAGCGGGCTGGCCTTGAGGGCATGTAGAGCAGCCGCCAGGGGCGAGCGTAAGCCTTATCCACAACACGGAACGCCTCATCCAGCCAGACGACAGCAATAGGGAAGACCATAAACAACATGTGGATAGCCGTCCCCATACGGCTGGCATGTTCTTCAACCAGCAGCAGCCCCTCACCCTCGCCCAGAGCACGGCGGAACATCAAGCCACGCAGCTTGCAAACGAAGGAGCTGCACCAGCGCACACAGGCTAGCAGCACCTTGCCATCTGAGCGTCGTACCAGCCGCCCCGTCTTAGCCACAGCCGCCCTAGCTCGCCCGTTACCCCAATAGGGGAATACAAAGGGCGCTTTGCGCCCCTTGTCTATAACAAATGACGATATGGATAGACAGCCCTGAGGCGGGGGCGTCCTCTTGCCAAACGACTCATCCCGTACCGGACTGCCCGCCTGTAGTCTGCTGCGCATCTAGCACCCGGTGAACGCTCCTCAGCAGCTCAGCGGGGCTAAAAGGTTTGGTGATATAGTCCTGCACTCTGGCAATATGCAGGCCGAGCACCTTGTCTATGTTCTGCGCTTTGGCCGTCACCACAATAACCGGGATGTGCTTCATGCGCTCATCAGCCTTCATCTGCTGATATACATCCCAGCCATTCATATCAGGCATCATTAAGTCAAGCAGCACCAGATCGGGCTGGTTCTGAGCGATGAGTTCCAGGCCTTCTCTGCCTCCCACCGCTCCAATGACCTCAAACCCTCGGCTTTCCAGGATCAGCCGCACGAGGTCAATCATGGTAGGCTCATCTTCTACGCAAACTACTTTGCGGCGTCGTTGCGTGGGCTGATCAGCCATACTCCCCCCGATCTTTTGCGGCTGTCTATCTTGTGCGCAGTTATCTGTAGAGCGCAGCGATAAAAACATTTTACTTCAGAACGGCGCCTGCGCAAACCCGCCTGTCCCACCGCTGAGCCAGGCATGCGCTACCGCTGGTAGATCGGCCAATGACCCCTGCCGCACTGTGCAATCCGGCAGCGAATCAAGGAACTGGCGGCCGTAGGTCTTGCTGATCACGCGCCGATCCAGAATAACCACCACACCACGATCCGTCTTGCGGCGGATCAGCCGCCCAAACCCTTGGCGGAAGCGTAGGATGGTCTCCGGCAGAGCGTATTGCTGGAAAGAGTCTTCCAGCATCTCGCTACGGGCAGCAAAGAGCGGATCGGTGGGGACGCTAAAGGGCAGGCGCACGATCACCAGCACGCTCAAGTCCGGCCCTGGCACGTCCACGCCCTCCCAAAAGGAGCGTGTGCCCATCAATACGGCCTTCTCGCTCTGGATAAAGCCCTCCAATAGCTGCATACGGCTGGAGCCATCGCTCTGCTCATAGACGACAATGCCTTCGCGTGCCAGTGCGTCGCCAATGGCGTTAGCCGTCGCCCGCAACTGGGCATAGCTAGTGAAGAGGATCATGGCGCGCCCTTCGGTGGCACGGCACAGGTTCAGGATACCCCGCTCAACTGCCTGCTGGTACTGATCCTGTTCAGTTGGCTCAGGGATATCATCCACGATGTAAAGCAGGGCGTTGTTTTTGTAATCAAAGGGCGTCTCAACAGCGATCTCTTCCACGTCGTCGGCATCCAGCCGCTCACGTATGAAGTCAAAGGAGCCACCGGCGCGCAGTGTAGCACTGGTCATGATCACTGCGTCTTTGGCGTGCCAGAGGTGCTTTTGCACCAACGGCCCCACATCTAAGGGGGCAGCATGAAGGGAAATATGCACACCATCGGGTTGAAACTCCACCCAATAGACCATGTTGGGGGCAGGCTGGAGTACGATCTCATTCAGCCGCAGGTGCAGCTCGCTCAGGTGCCGTGCAGCGGCGCTGATGGCAGCCAAAAGGTCATCGTATCCTTCAATGTCGTAATCTTGCAGTTGGGTCAGCGCTTGGGCGATTTTGATCATCGCTTCGGCGATCGCCGAGGTGAACTGTCCCAGGTTGTCCCAGGCAATTTCCACCTGTGACCAACCCGGCTGATTGCGCAGCGCGGGCAGGATGCGAATCTGCTGAGCGTAAGCGTTATGGGTAAGGTGGGCGTGATCTTCCAGAAAGCGGCGCAGCACCTCAAAGAAGCGCTCCACATGGCGCACCATTTGAGAAGAAGCGTCAGCCACCGTCTGGATATAGTCGGCGAGCGCATCGTGATAATTGGGCGGGATGCTGCCTTGGGTCTGCCGCAGCAGGTCGCCCAATAACCCGCTACGCGGGGTGCCCAGCTCAGCCATTTGACGCAGAACGGCGTCTGGATCGGTGCGGAAGCTCAGGCTGTTGGTGACGGCATCCTCCAGATGGTGCGCCTCATCAACAATAAGATAGCGGAAGTCGGGCAACACGCGCCCCTCAGTGACCGCATCAGAGAGCAACAAGGCATGGTTGACGATAAGCAGGTGCGCGTTCTCGGCCCTACGCCGTGCCTGATAAAAGGGACAAGCCCCGCCCATCTGCGTGGCGCAGCGCTCAAGGGTGCAACCTTCATCCTCGGCGCTCAGGCGCCGCCAGATGCCAGCCTCCGCTGGCCCACGCAGGGAGAGGTCACTGCGATCACCGCTTGGATTGGCCGTCAGCCACACCAAGATCTTGGCTAGCATGTGCATTTCTTCCTTGGAGGTCGGACCGCGACGGCGTAAGGCGGCCAAACGGCGCGGACACAGGTAGTTGCTCCGTCCTTTGAGCACTGCTGCGCGCAAAGGTAGACCTAGGCGCTCTTGCAAGAGGGGAATGTCCTTGTGGATGAGCTGTTCCTGCAGGTTGATAGTGTTGGTGCTGATCACCACACGGGTGTTATTGGCCATAGCAAAGTATGCGGCAGGCAGCAAATAGGCCAGCGATTTGCCCACACCAGTCGGCGCCTCAATAAGCATGTGTTGGCCTTCGTTGAGAGCGCGCGCCACATGGCGCAGCATTTCCACCTGCTGAGGGCGGTATTCGTAATCCTCCAAGACCTCGGCTAGCCGCCCGCCTGGCTCAATCAGGGCAGCTACCTGATCCACATTAATCGGGGTGGGCCTCGGATGCGCCTGCAAAGCAGGGCCTTCTGCCACCGCAGCATCACCAGCGGAGAAGAGAAAAACCTCCGCTGGTGGTTCAGTGTGGCCGTCCGGCGTAGCAACAGCTTGCTCGTGCAGACGCTCGCGCAGGGCGCCCTCAAAAAAGAGGTGGGCGTCCCAGGGCATCTGACGGCCTAAACGCACGATCTCACGCAGGGTGCTGAGTGGCAACGCTAGGGCACGCTGCCACAAGGTGCGGAAGACCGCCATCGCCATACGGGAATCATCCAGTGCTCGGTGTGCGTTGCCCGGCGCAATACCAAGCGCCATCGCCACCGCCAACAGGCTGTAACGCGCTGCGGAGGGCATCATCACCGAAGCCACCAGATAGGTATCAATGAGCGGATTGGAGAGGGCAAGGCCCGCAGAACGCAGAAAACCAAGGTCAAAATGGATATTGTGGCCCAACAGAATGGCATTCCCTATGAAGCGCCGTAGGACGGGCAGCACTACGCGGAGGGTGGGGGCACTGCGCACATCCCGATCGGCAATGCCGGTTAGTTGTGTGATGTAAGGGGGAATGGAGCGACCGGGATCAACCAACGTGTGCCACTCATCCAGCACACGTTCGCCCTGAAACTTCACCGCGCCAATCTCAATGATGCGGTCATAGGTGGGGTCAAAACCGGTTGTCTCAAGGTCCACCGCGACAATGACGTCGCGCACAGAAGTGCCTTTCTAGGAGGTCGCCCTGCCGATAGCAGGCCATCTCATTGGCGTGGTATTTGCCAGATCACTGGGCAATGTTGCATCAGGGCACCCAGCAGTTGATCGTAGTTTTCAAGGGCATCTGGCGTGATCATGATAGTCTGCCGCAACCCTTGTCCATAAGCCAGCCCAGGCAGGCGGTTGAGAGGAGAAAGCCCCCTACGGCAGCCAATGCTGGCGATCTCAAAGCGCGCCTCGTGGCCACGGGGGGAGGGGCTGAACACCACCACCCGGTCAATGGCTTCCCACGGCACAAAACGCTCCGGTAGCAGCAAACGCTTGACCACCAACCCATTGTGCGTCACTGTGATCTCCCCCACCGAGACCACCGCGCTGATAGCGACATAGAGCAGCAGCAGGAGGGCTGCTACTTCCAGCGGGCGAGGGCGGGGGATGGTCAGCAAGCCACACAGCAACAGCTCAGCCAATACAATCAGCGGCAGCCACAACCGGATGTTAGGTTGGGTAAAGCGGTGGGTGGATAGAATCTGACCTTCCGAGGTCATGGTGCTGGTTCCCCCCGTCACCTACACGATCTTGCTGCTCACACCGCTGCATTCCTAGGCTCTGCTATTCTAATGTAACCCAGAAAGCCGCTCTCTGCCACGCTGTAAAGGACAAAACCCTGTATTGTGTCAGCCGGAACCTCATGGTAGACTGCAAGAAGCCTGACTAGGAGCAGGCACCCATGAGCACATCCGCCGAGGCTCGCCCAAAGATGACGCTGGATTTGCCCACACGTCCACCTGCTGAGTGCAAGGTCCTCGTGGTAGATGATGACCCCAATATCGTGGACCTGTTCTCGCATTATCTGGTGAGGGATGGCTACCAAGTGCTGGCAGCCTACAGCGGGCGTGGGGCATTAGAGATGACACGCGCAGAGCGACCCGACGTCGCGGTGCTGGACGTGTTGCTCCCCGATGTGGACGGCATTGAGGTCTGCCGGCACATCAAGCAGGCCGAAGAGACACGCTTCACCCCTGTGATTCTGGTCACAGGGGTTGAACCCAACCAGCGGCTGAACGGCCTCATGGCCGGGGCGGATGATTTCCTCCGTAAGCCTCTTGATCCTTTTGAGCTTATGGTGCGCGTCCGCTCGTTGCTGCGCACCAAGCAGCTGCACGATGAGGTAGAAGCGCAGCGCCGCGAGCTAGAGCGGCGTGTGGAGCAGCGCACTCAGGAATTGCTGGCAGCCCACAAGCGGCTGGCTGAGCTTAGCGAGGTGAAGTACCGTGTGCTGGCTCTCATCTCTCACGAACTGCGCACTCCCCTGCACCACGCTACATTGGCACTGGATCTCATGCGGCAAGAAAGCCTTGATGCCAAACAGCGCGAGGCTGCATTTCGCGAGATGGAAGAGGCCATCGGTGAATTGATCTACCGCCTGGATGATGTAGAAGCCCTCAGTGACCCCGGCGATCTTAATCTTGCCCCCGCTTCCGTTGCTGTGCTGCTGATGAGCGCCACAGAGCAAGTGCGCCGCCTGCGCCGCAGGGAACAAGACATCTTCATAACCGACATCCCTTCCGACCTGCCGCCGGTGATGGTGGACGCACGGCTGATGATGCGCGCCATCGCCCATGTGATCCACAATGCGGCCAAATTCGGCAACGGTAAACCCATTCTCATCCGCGCACAGGCGCAGGAGGACAGCGTGAGGGTCACCGTGCGCGATGAGGGAGAGGGCATTCCAGCTCACATCCGCGAGCGGCTCTTTGAACCGCTCCACTCGGGCGATGCCCACACGACGCGTCGCCACGCAGGCATGGGCATCGGCCTAGCATTGGTCAAGGCCGTCATAGATGCCCATCAGGCTGGATTGGAGATTGAGAGCACCCCGGGAATGGGCACGGTAGTTTCCCTCACCCTACCCCTTGCTACACTCTGAGTAGAAGGGCGCTGAACGCTCAGCGTGGGGCGGCGCGGCTCTCTTGTTCCCCACAGATTGCCAAGACTTGGGCGATCGTATCGCCCATCTGGTGCAGATGGGTGCGGTCGTGGGAGAGCATGAAGCGCACCACCTCTTCAAAGGTGGTTGGCCCGAAGATAGCGTCACGAGCGGGGCGCTCCCATGCAGTGGCTGGCACATTTTCTAACCAGGCAACGGTCTGGGCACGCTCACGCGCGAAGGCAGCCAACGCCTCTCCGAACGAGAGGGGCGCACAATCAGGGCCAATCTCGTGGGAGCGAACAGCCGAGAGAAAGGGGTTATGCTCCTCAAGTATACGGTTCAGGCGCTCACGGTCATGCCGTTCGTGATTGCACAGATGGCAGACGACATCCCGCACAGACCATTCCCGCCCATCTTGGGGCCGACACTCCAGTATCCCCGCACGATAGGGGCGGCAGAGCGCATCAATGGCGGCAGGCGAAGCAGCCAGCCGTGCGATTATCCCCACAGGTCTGCAGCGGCTCGGCTCCACAGCATCCAGCCAACCGCATTGTACCATTTGCAGGAACTGGGCGTAGCTACCAGAGCCGCTTGGGAGTGGCCCGTCGGATGGCGGCGCGGTGTCTTCCTCTGTCAACCAGAAGGTATGCAGGCCCGCCGCTGCTGCTCCCATAATGTCGTCTTCCCAATCGTTCCCCACCATGATGGCTTCGCAGGGATGTAGATCAAGCCGCGCCAGAATCTCCGCATAGTAGGTGGGATGCGGCTTGCCGAAGTGCATGGTCTCAAGGCTGGTGATGAGCTCAAATCTATGCCGGTTCTCCGTCAAGCCACCTGCCGCCATCCGTTGTACAATCGCCGCATGCGGCAGCCCTGGGTTAGTGGCCAGCACCAGCCGATAACCACGATGGGCCAGCTCTGTAAGCAGAGCGGGCGTCTCCGGACGGGGTCGGATGAGGGGCATCAGCTGCCCATAGCGCTGAGCATAGAAATCCTTAAACACCGCTGCGAGGGCTGTCACCTCCACGTGGGTCACTTGAGCGAAGTCCTCTAGCAGCCGCTCATAGAGCACACGGATGGGGTCATATTGGGCCACTGTGCGCCGGTAGGAATCCATCAGCTGCTGGATGAAGCGCTCTGCCGGTGCGAGATGAGGCAGGCACTGCGCCGCATATTGGCCTAACTCACGCAGGTAGAGCGCGAAAAAATTGGGGGTGTCTGTAGCGATGAGGGTGTCGTCAAGATCCAGCAGGACAGCTTTGATCACGGCTTATCATCCGTCAGGAGATCAAACAGGTTGGGGTTTTCAGCAGCACACGCAGCACATCCCACATAGGGATCAGCGATGGGCAAATCGTGCCGACGACAGTGGGCGGTCACCTCCACGTGACGGCCCAACCCCAACAGCCCCGGCTTAACCTCAGCGTGCAGCACAAGGTCCTTACTGGCGTTGGCCCACAAGATGCCGGGCACGGGGCAACGGGCACAATCGCTGGGCCGCCAGGCACCGGCACCTCCCCGCCGCCCGATCAGGCGGCACTCCTGGCGGCTGCGCCCACGATGAAAATCCTCGTAGTAGTAGCGGCACTCCTTGCCCGCCGGCGTGATCATCGCTATCTCGCTGGAGCCATCTGTCCGCTCAGGGGGAAGGCGTGCCGACCACGCAGCCTGAGGAGAACGCTCACGCTGTCTCCACACGGGTAACATACTCACCCGTGCGGGTGTCAATGCGGATGACATCCCCCACGTTAACGAAAGCAGGCACGGTTACCTTGAGGCCGGTCTCTGTGGTCACACGCTTAGTGACACCTGTGGCCGTATCCCCAGCCACAGCAACCTCGGATTCCACAACCTTATGCTCAACGGTAGTGGGGAGTTCGTAGTCAATGACCTCGTCATTGTAGGACGAGATCTTGATCTGCGTGTTCTCCTTCAGATACAGCGCATCGTCGCCGAAAACCTCCACACGGATCTGGGGCTGAGCAAAGGTTTCCACATCCATAAAGTGCAGGAACTCACCATCGGAGTACAGGTACTCCACCACGGTGGTCTCCAGGCGGATATCCTCCACGCGGTTCCCAGACTGAAAAGTGAGCTCACGTGTGTCTCCGGTGCGCAGATTGCGCACCTGTACGCGGATGGTCGCGTTACCACGCCCAGGCTTGTGGTGGCTGTAGGTGAGCACCTTGTATAGCTCGCCCTCATACTTAAAGCACACACCGCGCCGCAGATCGTTCACGTCAATCATAAAGATATCTTCTCCATCATCGGCAATCGGATAGGGTCATATCCCAGATGAGCATTATATCGTGGCGGTCATAGGGTCAGCAATAACGTTGGCCAGCCGCCGCAGGGGCATCACCACACACCATCGGGGAAGGTGTTGATGCCCGCATGGTGCCCCACGCGCTTGTACATGCGGATATCCCCAAACGGCTCGCCAAGGATGCCATCATGTATGGCCCACGAACGCCCGCGGATGGAGCGCCACGCTTCCGGCTTACGGAAAGGCGTGGAGCCATCAAAACGGTCAAAGAGTGCACCGCCCGGCCTGAGCACCTGATTGATCCACTCCATGCGGCTGCGCCCTTGAAAGTAGGCAAATCCATAGCGCTCATAGACGATGGCGTTGTTATACGTGAGTGGCTCAATGATCACCATATCGTGGCCGGTGCGGGAGATGAAGGCTTCAAAGGTGGGGATGGCATGGCGCGAGATACGCAGGCCACGCCGCACCTGCCCGGGGCACAGGCCGGCCTCCATCGCTCTGATCTCCTCGGGGATGTTGCGGCGCAGTGTCCCAAAGCGAGTGGGCAGGCCGTTCTCGTCAACATCCACGTTGAAGCGCGGCGACTCCGGATCGTTGACAACCAGCAGGAGCAAGACAATCTGGTTGTTCAGCGTATCAGCCATATGCAGGTAGAGCAGGGGGTCCTGTGCGCCAACTTCGTGGTAGAGGATGATCTCCACCGAGCGTGTGTCATAAGGACAGTTGATGATCACACGCTGCGGGTCGTGGGGGTCAATACCGTAGCGCTCCAGCAGATTGCCCGGAATAAGCGTAAGGTATATAGCCCGTTTGACTTCCGGCTCCAGCCCATTGATACCCCGTATGGACTGCGGCCAGCGGATGGCATCCAGATCAGCGGCAGTCATCGGCGCTCCTTTCGGCGTTCCTTAAGGGCGCGGCGGATGCGTCGCTCGGTCTCGCGCTCAGCAATGGCCTGACGCTTGTCATAGAGCTTCTTGCCTTTTGCCAGCCCGATCTCCAGCTTGGCGCGCCCTCGGCGCAGGTACAGGCGCAAAGGGATGATGGTATAGCCCTTCTGCTGAGCCGCTGCCGACCAGCGGTCAATCTCGTGGCGGTGCATCAACAGCTTGCGCGGACGGAGCGGGTCATGATTGGCGCGGTGAGCCGGATCATACTGGGCGATGTGCATGTTGAGCACCCACATCTCGCCATCGCGGTGGATGACATAAGCCTCCTGAATGCTCACATGCCCAGCGCGGATGGATTTGATCTCCGTGCCAGTGAGCACCATACCAGCCTCTAGCACGTCCTCAATGGTGTATTCGTGCCGCGCGCGCCGGTTGGTGGTGATGACCTTAATATGGTCCTCGGACATAGCCCTTCCTATTGATCGCTCTGGAGGAACTCCACCGCCCGCTCAAGCTGTGGATCAGCGTTGGTGGGTTCTGCTGGCATTTCCACCACAATATCGGGCGTGACACCCTGCTCGCTGATGGACACATCGCGGGGAGTGTACCATGCCGCATAGGTCACACGCAGCAGAGAGCCATCCGAGAGGGTGTACTGCAGCTGGACGGACCCCTTGCCAAATGTGGTCTGGCCGATCAGTGTGCCACGCCCATTATCCCGTATGGCCGCAGCAACAATCTCGGACGCGCTGGCACTCCCGCCGTCAATCAGCACCACCAGAGGGATGCGTTCCGCAAAGTCGCCGTTGCGGCTCGTGTACTCGCGGGTGCGGCCATCCACGTCGCGCTGGATCAGCACCTTCCCCTCCGGTAGGAAGAGGTCGGCAATGGCAACAGCCTCCTCAAGGAATCCTCCCGGGTTGCCGCGCAGGTCTAAGATCAGCTTCTCGGCGCCCTGATCCATCAACTGGCGCACAGCCCTGCGCAAGCGATCGCTGGAGCGTGCGTTGAAGTCGTAGAGCAAGACATAGCCGATGTGATCATCCAACAGGCGCGCTTCCACGGTGGGGATATCCAGTCGGGCGCGGGTGACGCTCACCTCAAACGGCTCTGGTACCCCCTCACGCACAATGGTCAACCTGACCTCCGTGCCTGCTGGCCCTCGGCTGAGGAGCAGAGCTTCCTGCAGGCTCTTCTCTAACAGGTCGGTACCGTCCGCGGCAATGATAATATCCCCAGCGCGGATGCCCGCCCGATCGGCAGGGCCGCCTTCAAAGACGCGGATGATGTAAACGCCTCCTTCGGGCGCTTCCTCCACAAAGGCTCCAATGCCCTCAAAAGTACCAGAGCTGTCCTCTTCAAGGATGCGGGCTACATTGGGTGGGACAAAAGAGGTATAGGGATCGCCCAGCGAGTCGATCAACCCCTCTATGGCACCGTAAACGCGCTCTTGCTGGGGTGGCAGGTCGTAGTAGAAACGGTCTTCCAGCGTATTCCAGACCTCCCAGAAGGTGGTCATATCCACCTCTTCTTCGCTGGTCTGCCTCTCTGTCCCCAGATCGGCAACGTTAGGCAGGGGTGGCGGCTGGACGTTCACGCGCTGAGGCAGCGTACCGTCCAGCAGCATCCCTACCGCTACGCCGGAAGCAAAGATGCCCATACTAAGCGCAACGCCCAGAGCCAAAAACAACGCGGCGCGCGCAAAACTCTCTTTTGGCTGTGCAGTCTCCCCACTCATCAACAACCCTCAGCTTAAACTTGCAACGGACGTCAACACCCTGCCGAGAGGGATCCCATGCTGTGTTCCACCGAGCTGTTCAGCCAGAACTTCTAACGCGGACAGCAAGGCGCGATCTTCTCCCTCGGCTGGTTCCACGACGACATCAGGAGTCAGCCCTTGCCCAGCAATGGGGTGGTGATGGGGCGTGAACCACTGGGCCGTGGTGATGTGCAACGATGACCCATCACTTAAGGGCAGGATGGTTTGCACGGTACCCTTGCCGAAGCTGCGCTGGCCAACCAGCACCGCCCGCCCCCGATCCTGCAACGCCCCAGCCACGATCTCCGCCGCGCTGGCCGTGCCGCCGTTAATCAACACCACCAGCGGCGCATCCAGCGCCGAACCGCCACGTGGTGCGTTGTAAACCTGCTCACCATCAACGTGCTGTTCATAGAGCACCACACCACCGTCCAGAAACTCGCCTGTGATGCGGACAGCAGCCTCCACCAATCCCCCACCGTTGTCGCGCAGGTCAAGCACATAGGCGCTTACCCCCTGCTGGTGCAGTTCGGCGATAGCCTGCCGCACCTCCTCAGGAGCGCGTTCGGTGAAGCGCGTGATCTGAATGTAGCCCACACGGGGGTCTTGTTCCACCACACGCCAGAAAGTGGAAGGTATGAGTACTTCGGCACGAATGAGGCGCACATCAAAGGTCTGCGTGCCACGCCGAATGGTGAGCACCACCGGCGTACCGATCTCACCACGCACGGCAGAGAGGAGTTGATTCATGTCGGGGGCGCTGGTATCCATCTCCACGCCATCCACAGCGACAATGATGTCTCCCACCAGAAGCCCAGCCTCTGCCGCTGGATTATCAGGGTAGACGGCAGCGATCACAAAACGCCCTTCTTCGTCGCGTGTGACCTCCACACCGATGCCCCCGAAACGTCCGGCCAGATTAGTGGAGTCCACTGCGGCGGTGCGGGGTTCAACGAAAAACGTGTAGGGGTCTTGAAGCGAGGCCACCAGCCCACTGGCGGCGCCGTGAATGCGCGTCGCTTCATCTGGTAGATCGTAGAGGTAGTACTGCTCCAGAAGAGCGTCAACCTCAGAGAGCAAGGCGAACGAGGTGTGGGAGGCGGGAGGAGCAAAGACGTAACGATGATAGAGAAACCCCGCTAAAAAAGCGGCGGCGGTTAGGATACCAACACCGAGGCCCTGCCAAAACGCGCCCCTGATCTGCTGCCATAATGCCCGCTTATCATTGTTGCTGTTGACCATAGCGCGGTTATCTTCTCCGCTTGGGTGTGCTTCTCACCCTCGCACCCTGTTAGCTTGATGAATCCCTTTCTCGCCCTTTAAAAATAAGGGGCGCAGAGATTGTAGCACAGGGGTAAAGGTAGCGGCTACCACGCCGGCGGGCTATAATAGAATCCGCGCGGGGAAGTGTCGGAATTGGCAGACGAGCATGACTTAGGATCATGTGCCGCAAGGCGTGCGGGTTCGAGTCCCGCCTTCCCCACTGAAAGTGGATTGAGCGATCACCGCAACAAGCACTAGAGGGCGTCCCTGCGGCGGCAGGAGCGCCCTTTTGCGCGCCCCGTCCCCACCCCCGCAGCCGCGATGGCAACACTCCTATGCCTTATGCTATAATCCAAAGGCTATTGCTACCCAAAACCGTGAGGAATATCCCGTGCTACAGATTCAAACTGAGATTTTGGAAGATCATCAGGCCAAGCTGACAGTTACGGTTGAGCCAGAACGCTTGCAACAGGAGATGCAAGCAGCAGCTCGCCGCATTGCCCGCGAGGTCAACATCCCCGGCTTTCGGCGCGGCAAGGCTCCTTATCACATTATTCGCCAATATTTTGGTGAAGAGAGCATTCTGGAGGAGGCCCTTGACTCGCTGGGGCAGGCCGTCTACAAGGAGGCGCTGCAGGAGAGTCAAATTAAGCCTTATGGCCCCGGCGTCATGACCGACTTCTCCCGCGATTCCCTCACCATGACTTTCCTCGTCCCCCTCATGCCGGAAGTGGACCTGGGTAACTATCGGGAGGTGCGGGTTCCCTTTGAGTCCCCAACGGTCACTGACGAGGACGTGGAGGAGATACTCAGCAACCTGCGGGAGCAAAGCGCCGAGCTAAATCCTGTTGACCGTCCTATTGAGATGGGCACCGTTGCCCTGTTGGACATCGTCGGCACGCTGGTGCGTCCTACAGAGGCAGCAGAGGGCGAAGAGAAGCCTGCCGTGTGGCTCAGCCGCAAAGGGGTACGGGTTAAGATTGCCGAGGATGCCTCCTACCCCGTCCCCGGCTTCCCTGCTCATGTGGTTGGTATGGCCGCCGGTGACACGCGCGCTTTTGAGATTTCCTTTGTTGCTGATGACGAGGAAGTATCAGAAACCCTGCGCGGCAAGACCCTGCACTTTGAGGTGCGCTGCGAGCAGGTTTATGAACACAACCTGCCAGAACTGAACGATGAATTTGCCCAGAGCGTAGGCGAGTTTGAGGGGCTGGAAGACCTGCGCAAAGCCATCCGGACGCAGCTGGAAGAAGAAGCCAAGCACAAGGCCCGCGATCTCTACTTAGAGAAGGCGCTGGAGGCTCTGCGCTCCGTTGCTACGCTCCGTTATCCCTCTCTTATGGTGGAAGAGTGGGTTGACAACAACCTAGAGGAGCTTACCAGCACCCTGCGCAACGAGGGCCTCAGCCTGGAGGAGTACCTGCGCCTCAACAACCTGACCCTTGAGCAGCTGCGCGATCGCATGCGCCTGCAGGCACGGCAACAAATTGAGCATGCCTTGTTGCTTGAGGAACTCGCAGACGCGGAGCAAATTTCTGTATCTGATGAGGAGGTACAGGACGAAATCCGCACCATGGCCCTCGGCTTCGGGGCGCGTGCCCCTATGGCCATTCGCGAGTTCTCTCAACCTCCCATCCAGAGCCGCATCGGCAACCGCTTGCGACGGGAGAAGGTGATAGAACGATTAATCCAGATCGCTCGTGGCGAAGCGCCGGAGATCAGCGCTGAGCCCCCTCAAGACACACTTCCGGCCGAGGACATGCCACAAACCGAAGAGTCGTCCGAGATCGCAGCAGAGAGCGACAAGACAGAGTAAACTATAATATGCACATATTGCACATCAAAGGAGTGCTTGAGGAGATGGATATTCCCAGCGATCTGATCCCGATGGTGGTTGAATCCACCGGGCGTGGTGAACGCGCTTACGATATCTACTCTTTGCTGCTGAAGGAGCGTATCGTTTTTGTCGGTATGCCCATCACCGACCAGCTTGCCAACTTGGTGGTCGCTCAGCTCCTCTTCCTCAACCGTGAAGACCCTGAAAAAGAGATTCAGATGTTCATCAACTCGCCGGGTGGACAGATTTACGCGGGGTTGGGCATATACGACACCATGCAACAGATCACCGCGCCGATCAGCACAGTGGCGGTGGGGTTCACAGCCAGTTTCGGCACGGTGCTGCTGACAGCAGGCACTAAGGGGCGTCGCTATGCGTTGCCTAATGCCACGATCCACTTGCACCAGCCCATCGGCGGCGCACAAGGTCAGGCGACCGATGTGGAGATTCAGGCCAAGGAGATTTTGCGCCTGCGCGAGCGCCTGAACGAGATTCTCTCTTACCACACCGGTCAACCGGTGGAAAAGATCGCCGAGGATACTGACCGCGACATCTTCCTCACGCCGGAGAAAGCCGTTGAATACGGGCTGATTGACGCCGTCCTCAAGCCGCCTGCCAAGTCAGCAGGGTAAAGACATGTACCCGAACTTCAACGCGCCACCTCGCTGCTCGTTCTGCCGCCGTCCGGAGGAGGGCACACGCCGCCTTGTCACTGGCCCAGAAGGCGTAGCTATCTGCAATGAGTGTGTGGACCTGTGCCGCGAGATCTTTGAACAGGAAGAGCAACGCTTCCCGGTTGGGGACCCGCTCGGGCAGGCGCTCCCTACGCCGCAGGAGATCTACGAGCACCTCAATGACTATGTGATCGGGCAGGAGCGCGCCAAGCGTGTGCTTTCGGTAGCGGTGTACAACCACTACAAGCGCATTCGCACGGGTGGCCGCCTAGACGAGGTAGAGATAGATAAAAGCAACATCCTGCTCATCGGGCCGACAGGGGTGGGTAAGACCCTACTGGCTCAGACTCTCGCCCGCACGCTGGATGTGCCGTTCTGCATTGCCGATGCTACCGCCTTGACTGAAGCGGGCTACGTGGGCGAGGACGTGGAAAACATCCTGCTGCGCCTGATTCAGGCCGCTGATTACGACTTGCGGAGGGCAGAACAAGGCATTGTCTATATTGACGAGATAGACAAAATTGCCCGCAAAAGCGGTGACAATCCCTCCATCACCCGCGATGTGAGCGGCGAGGGAGTGCAGCAGGCTCTGCTCAAGATTGTAGAGGGGACGGTGGCCAACGTCCCACCCACCGGTGGACGCAAGCACCCCCACCAAGAGTTCATCCAGCTTAACACCACCAACATCCTCTTCATCGTGGGTGGCACGTTTGACGGCATTGAGGACATCATCCGCGAACGCGTGGGGGTAAAGGGCGCCTTGGGGTTTACCACTGCCCCCGGCGAACGTCTGGACGAGGCGGAGCTCCTGCACCGGGTAGCCCCCGAGGACCTCATCAAATACGGTATGATCCCAGAGTTCGTGGGGCGTCTGCCCGTCGTTGTAGCTGTTGACCCGCTTGACCACCATGCGCTGGTGCGCATCCTCACCGAACCCAAGAATGCCCTGATCCGCCAATATCAGGCTATGCTGGCGTTGGACAAGGTGGAGCTGGTCTTCACCGAGGAGGCCCTGCACGCCGCCGCCGAGCTGGCATTGGCGCGCGAAACAGGCGCCCGTGGCTTGCGCTCCATCATTGAGGAGACCTTGCTGGACGTGATGTTTGAGATTCCATCACGCACTGACATCCGCAAGGTGGTGGTCAACGCCGAAGCCATCCGCAGGGAGAGCCGCCCACTCATCTTTGGCGAAGACGAGCGACCGCTGGAATGGTCAGACGGCAAAAAGGAGCGAGCAGCCTAGACGCTGATTGCCAAAAGCGGGGGGAGCCTGAACAACTCCCCCCGCTTTTCTTGCGCTTTGTCGCACCCTTAGGCACCGGAATCTAAACGTGCACGAGCTCGTTTTCCAGTGGCAGCTCAACAGCACGCACACCGCTGTTCACCAGTTGCACAAAGCTGCGCCCATATCCCTTACTGCCGGGGATCTCGCGCCCATAGTGCATGGGGATAGCAATCTGTGGGCGCAGGCGTTGGGCAGCCTCGGCGGCCTCCTCGTAGCTCATGGTGAAAGCGCCACCTACCGGCAGCAGTGCAATGTCACACCCGATCTTGTCCATCTCTGGAATCAGATCGGTATCACCCGCGAAGTAGATATCATGGTTCATGAGCGAGATGAGGAATCCCACGCCGCCAAAGGCCTTATCATGGTAGGCATGGGCAACCGTATAGGCAGGCACGGCCCGCACTGAAACCCCGCGCACCGCGTTGGTGATGCCCTGCCAGGGGCGCAGCACCCTCGCCCCTTTCCCGATCAGAGCAGCGGCGCGTTCGCTGGCAAGGATCACCGTGCCACGGCGGCGGACACGGGCAATGTCCTGCAGGGAGCAGTGATCATAGTGGTCATGGCTGACGAGGATCAGATCGGCTGGAGGTGCATGGGGTGGAAGGCGCCAAGGGTCTATGTAGATGACCGGGCCATCCGCGTGAGGCGGGCCGTTGATGCGAAAGCTCGCATGCCCCAACCAGTGTATCCGCTCGATCATACGTTCTCCATGAACCAAACCGATGTTCTGGTGCGTGCAAAAAGTGGGCACGAAGCCCACTACCAACACACCATATCACATTTTAATAACAATGGCGCCCCTTTGCTATACGGAATCCCTACATTCCAGCACTGAGGGCCACGTTACAGTGTGCAAACAATCGCCTGCAGCCTGATTGTATGCTCCCCTCAAGAAGACTATAATTCGGGAAATATGCTCGTGCGGCCAACGCGAGCTTTCTCCATCTAAGAGGTAGCGGATGTTATGCGCTCTACAACTATCCAGGCGCCCACCTACGATCTGCCGGCGCTGCGTCAAGCCTTTGAGGTAGTAGATAGGGGTTACACCTATCTCAACCATGCTGGCATGTCGCCCCTTGCCGCGCCAGTAAAGGACGCCATGCGCCACCTGCTGGAAGACTTAGCCAGCCGGGGCAGTGTGGCCTTTACCGAGGCGTGGAGCACGCTGGAGGGCGGGCTTGAACAGCGCGTGGCGCAACTGGTCAACGCGCAACCGCACGAAGTAGTGCCCGTACAGAGTACTTCGGTGGGCATCAACACCATTGCCCAAAGCCTCCCATTACAGGCAGGCGATAACATACTGCTGTGTGATGTGGAGTTCCCCTCCAACGTTTACCCTTGGATGAATCTAGCCCGCAAGGGCGTTGAGGTGCGTCTTGTGTCCGCCCAGGAAGGCGGTTTGACGCTTGAAGCGCTGGATGCCGCCCGCGATGGGCGCTCGCGGGTGGTGGCCGTCAGTGCTGTGCAGTTTTTCAGCGGACGGCGTGAGGACTTGACCGCGTTGGGCCACTATTGCGCCGATCACCACTTGTGGCTGATCGTGGATGCCATACAAGCCGCTGGCATTGTCCCCCTTGATATGCAGGCAATGGGCATCCATGCGCTGGTCGCTGGTGGGCAGAAGGCTCTCTGCGGCCCACCCGGCCAGGGTTTCATGGTCATCCGCGAAACATTGATTGACCAAATGGTGCCTATTACAGCCGGACCGCTCTCCGTGCAAGGCTGGGAGCATTGGTTGCATTACGACATGACTCCCCGCCCAGGCGCGGGGCGCTTTGCCATGGGGACCATCAGCCTGATCGATCTGGCTGGCCTGTTGGCCGCTCTTGACCTGCTGATGGGCCTCGGCATTGAACATATCGCCCGCTGGGTTACGCACCTTAGCGATGTGGCCATTGCCGACCTGCTGGAGCGCGGTTACACGGTGATCACCCCCGTGGAACCGCAGCACCATGCCCACATTGTGACCTTCGCATGGGAAGGCGACCTTCAGCAAGCGCTTGAAGCCTTGTTGGCCGAGTGCATTGTGGTCGCCTCGCATCTGGACGCGGCAGGCAAGCCACACATCCGCATTTCCACCCACTGTTACAATACAGAAGAAGAGGTCCTGCGCGTCGCCAGCGTTCTGGAGCATGTGAGAGGGAGGTAGCCGATGAGTAGCATCAAACCCACCGCAGCGGAGATCGCTCAGCAGCAGGCCGCGCAGCGTCAGGGGGCACAGCAACGCCCTGATGCTGAAGCGGCGCAGCCGGAAGCCTATCGCTATGGCATCGGCTCCGGTGAAAACTGGATGCCACCGCCCGTCAAAAGCATTGCCGATACAGGCCTTAACATCTTTTATCTGGCTGATCTGGTGCTCAAAGTCCTCTACTTCAGCGGCTTCAAAACTGGCTATGGCATCGCAGAAGAGATCCGTCTGCCCTATGCAGGTGTGGTCGATCAGGTGATGGAGTTCCTCAAGCGTGAGCGGCTGGTGGAGGTGCGGGGCAGCGGCGGCTTCGGCGAAGGCGCTTATCAGTATGTCATCACTGGCGCCGGCATTGAGAAGGCCCGCGAGGCGATGGAGCGCTCCCTCTACGCTGGCCCAGCGCCTGTGCCGCTGAGCATGTACAGTCAGGCCATTCTGGAACAGCGTATGCTCATCAACGTCACGCGCGAGACGCTGGAGGGCGCCCTTTCCCACTTGGTGATCAACAAGCGCGTCCTGCAAAAGATCGGCCCAGCGGTGAACTCCGGCAAGTCCATTTTCCTTTACGGCCCTCCCGGCAACGGCAAGACAACCATCTCCGAATCCGTAGGGCGCGTGGTGCTGGGCAAGGCCATGTACATCCCTTACGCCATTGACATTGACGGGCAGATCGTGCGCGTGTTTGACAGCATCAACCACGAGCCGATTGAAGAGGAGAACTATCGCGGTACTGGTTCGGCAGGCAACCGTCCTGACCCGCGCTGGATTCGCATCCGGCGGCCTGTGGTCATGGTTGGTGGTGAATTGACGCTGGAGACGCTGGACCTCGTCTACGATCCCATCAACAAATACTACGAGGCTCCTTTCCAGATGAGGGCTAACGGCGGCATGTTCCTCATTGACGACTTCGGGCGGCAGCAGGTGCGCCCCCGCGATCTCCTCAACCGCTGGATCGTGCCGCTGGAAAAGCGCGTGGACTTCCTGACACTGGCCAATGGGCGCAAGATTGAGGTCCCCTTTGACGTGTTGGTCGTCTTCTCCACCAACCTGGACCCGGCCGATCTGGTGGACGAAGCTTTCCTACGCCGCATCCGCCACAAGATTGAGATCACCGATCCCACCTACGAGGAGTACCGCGAGATCTTCCGCCGTGTGGCTCAGCAGCGTGGCCTACCTTATGATGACCAAATGTTGGCCTACTTGCTTCAAGAGTGGTACATCAAGTACAACCGTCCCCTGCGCGGCAATCATCCACGCGACCTGATTGACCAGATGCGCGACATTGCCAGCTACCTGCAGGTCCCCTTCCAGATGACCAAGGAACTGATTGACCGCGCCTGTGAGTCGTACTTCGTGGAATTGTAGACCCCCGCCCCATTCGTGGCACGCGGGCTTCCCGTGCTTGGCAAAGCCCGCGTGCCCACCTTGACAAGAGAGAACATTCATGCCTGTCCTGCCGCTCAGCGATTTCTACCAAAGGCGCCCTCTGGTTTTCGCCCATCGGGGAGCACGCGAGCGCGCGCCCGAGAACACCCTCCCTGCCTTTGAGCAGGCTGCCGCACTAGGCGCCGACGGCATTGAGTTGGACGTGCAGCTTAGTGCCGATGGTGCCCTTGTGGTCATCCACGACTTCACGCTGGAGCGCACCACAAATGGCACGGGCCACGTCGCCGAAAAAACGCTGGCCGAGCTACGTGCGTTGGATGCCGGATCGTGGTTTGCGCCCCAGTTTGTCGCCACGCGCATCCCCACACTGGATGAAGTCTTTGAGGCTGTAGGGCGGCGCCTGCTGATCAACATTGAGCTCAAAACGTTCCGCCTCACCGATCGGGCGACACGGCTGCGGCTGGCGCGGGGCGTGCTAGAATGCATCCGCAAGCACGGTATGGAGCGGCAGGTGCTGATCTCCTCCTTTAACCCATTGGCCCTGCGGATTGTGCGACAGCTCGCACCGCAGATCGCCATCGGCTACCTCTATGCCCCCGATCTGCCCCTGCCGCTGGCCAAGGGCTGGCTGGCCCGCCCCCTAATCGGACGGCACGAGGCCCGCCACCCGCATTTCTCTATGGTGGATGAGGCATACATGCGCTGGGCACGTCAGCATGGCTATCGTGTCAATGTGTGGACGGTGAACGAGATAGCCGATATCCAACGCATGTGCACGTTGGGTGTGGATATGATCATCAGCGACCGCCCAGATGTGGTTCTGAGTGTTGTGAAGGGGTGAGGCCGTCATGCTGCGCCAGTTGATCGTCAACGCCGATGATTTTGGGCGCTCACTGGGAATATCGCGCGGCATCATCCGCGCCCACCGCGAGGGAATCGTCACCTCCACCAGCATCATGATCAACATGCCCGCCGCCGCGGCATCCATCGCCCTCGCTAAGGTTGAGGCCCCACGCTTGGGCCTCGGCCTACACCTCAACATCACGTCAGGCCCGCCGGTGTCACCACCTGAGGCCATCCCCGCCTTGCTGAGGCCTGATGGCCACTTTCGCTCTCAGTCAGAAGTCATTACCGGCCTGCCCACTTTGGACATGCAGCAAGTGGAGCGTGAGCTGCGGGCACAGATCGCGCGCTTTGAGGAATTGGTCGGGGGCAAGCCCGACCATCTGGATAGCCATCACCACATCACCTACCTCAGCCCACCGATGGCGGCCCTGATGGTGCAGCTGGCTCGCGAGCTGGAGGTGCCCATCCGCAGGCCTCTGCCGGGCGGGCCAGATGAGATCGCCCGCGGCGCGGAGATGCTGATGGACATCTTCGGTCCTACCGTCAGTCGTGCCTATGCTGAGGAGATGGTGGAAACTTTGCTCAGCTTTGTGCACCGCTCCGGCGTTGCCATGCCGGATCACTTCATCGGCGATTTCTATGCAGAACGGGCCATCCTCGGTGAACTCCTGCTGATGTTGCTGGACGTGCCCGAAGGCGTCACCGAGCTGATGTGCCATCCGGGTGAGGTGGATGAGGAACTGCGCGCCACCTCCAGTTACGTGGAGAAACGCGAGGATGAGCTGCGCTGGTTGACCCATCCCAGTGTCCGCGAGCTCATCCACAGCGAATTTATCCAGTTGATCACCTTTGCAGACATTCAGAAGCAGCCATGAAGCGCCTCGTGCGCCTCTGGTGGGCGCTCATCCGCTTCGGCTTTCGCCTGCTCTATAACGAACTGGCGTGGACATACGATGGGGTCAGCTGGGTTGTCTCGCTGGGACGTTGGCGTGCGTGGCAACGAGCCTGCCTCTCTTTCCTCAATGCCGCACCCGATCAGCTAATCCTTGAACTGGCACACGGCACCGGCAACCTCCAGATAGACCTCCTCGCTGCCGGCTTGCAGCCCATCGGCATAGACCTCTCGCCCTACATGGGGCGCATTGCGCGGCGCAAGCTGCAACGGGCAGGGTTGCCGGCACGTTTAGTGCGAGCCAGTGCCCTGCATCTACCCTTCCCCGATGCCTGCTTTGATGCCGTTGTCAGCACCTTCCCCACCGAATTCATCATCCATCCGCGCACGCTGGCCGAAGTCCACCGTGTGCTCAAGACAGGCAGCCCTTTCGTGGTGGTCGCCAACGCAATGCTGACGCTAGGCAGTCTGCCAGCGCGAGTGCTGGAGTGGCTATATCACATCACGGGTCAGCGTGCTCCCTGGCCCGGTGACCCACTGGCAGTCCTGCACTCGGCAGGTTTTGAAGCCTCCTTCGTTGTGCAGGACCTGCGCGACAGCAGCGTCGTCTTGCTTGTAGCGACCAAACGGCAGGCGCCGATCGCCAGCAAGCCCGCTTAGATGGTATAGTTAACGCAGTTTACCAAGTGGCAGAGAAACCATGACACTATCGCCATCGTTCACCTTCGGCCTGCTGATTGCCACACTGTACGGTGCGCTGGCCCATCTCATCCTCGGCGGGGACGGGCGACGCCTGCTGGCTTTCATTGCGGCTTCGTGGACAGGGTTCGCCATCGGCCAAGGCGTCGGCGAGGTAATGGATATCCGCGTGCTGGCCATCGGCCCCACCAACATGCTCACTGCCTCACTAGGTGCGCTCCTCGCCGTGGCGACTGTTACTGTGCTCTCGGCTCCGCGCAGGCCATCTGCTTCCTCATAACCCGTAGGGAGGCGATCCCTCATGTCTGACCAGAAAGCGTGGCTCTTTCTCAAGATCTCCCCAACGATTCTTCTGCTGACGATCAGCGGACTGGTCGGTTGTACGGCAGGCACGCCGACAGCAACTCCCTCACCGACGGCAACGATGCCCACCGTCACGCCTGCAGCCTCCCCTACCCTCCCACCTGTGCTCACTGCCGAAGCAGCCACCGCGACCGCTATCCCCCCTACCCCAACACTGATGCCCATCACTGTCGCCAACGCTGCCCAGATCGTTGAGGTGGCACGGGTTGAACTAGATGCAATAGACATGGCCTCGCTCTCTGCAGATGGGGAAACGCTGGCCGTTCTGAATGCGGGACGGGTCATGCTGATTGCCCTGAGCGATCCATCCGCTGCACCTCGTCCGCTCTCTGGCCTCGCCGATGGGGCAGCGCTGATTGGGTTTAGCCCCTTCGCTGAACTGTTGGGGGTAGCGGATGCAGAGGGAGGTATTGGCCTCTGGAACGTCCAGACAGGTGTGGCGGAGAGGCAAGCCGATCTCGGCGCAGCTATCACTGCCTTCGCATTCCACCGCCGTGGAACGCCGCTCGCTGCAGCTCTTGCGGATGGCACCATCCGCCTTCTAGACAGCCACACCGGAGAGACTATCGCCACGTTGAATGGCAACACGACGATACACAGCATCGCCTTCAGCCCCGATGGTGCTCTACTTGCTGCCGGCGGCGAAGACAACGTCATCACCCTGTGGAACACGCGCGAAGGTCGGGCACTCAACAGTTTTGGGCAGGGTGGGCCGGTGCGGGCACTGGCCTTCAGCCCAGATGGCATCCTGTTAGCCTCTGCCGATCGCAAGGGTGTGGTGTTGCGTTTTGTGGTCAGTGGCGAAAGCCTGATAACCCTCAACAGGCACGGCGCTGAAGTAACAGCATTGGCCTTCAGCCCAGACAGCGCCATATTGGCCTCTGGGGACGCCAGCGGAGCTGTTTATCTGTGGGATATGGCAACCGGAGAGACGAAGGCCGAACTGGATGCGGGAACGGCCATCCGCTCCCTGCTCTGGACACCCGATCGCACCACATTGATCATCGCCACCCAAAACGGGGTGATGAGCCTGTGGCAGGTGGCAGCAGGGGGCACCCGCTAGCCAGAGGGTGGACAACGGGCTTCAATGTAATCGGCCAGCTGCGCCACGCTGTCAAAGTGATCGGCATTGAGCTGATTGTCATCCAGGCGCACGCCGTAAGTATGCTCCACCCATAGCGCAATGTCCACCAGGCTAAACGAGTCGATCAACCCGCTGGAGATAAGCGGCTCGTCATCGCCGAGCGGATAATCGGGGTCATGCAGAATCTCCTGCGTGAGGTAAGCCCTCAACGCAACGCGGATTTGCGGATCGGACATCGCATACCTCTCTCTGAAGGCCGCTTTAACCCTCATTTCCACCAACAACAGGCGCTGGCTCATCGCCGGTGACGGCGCGGCGCACCGCATCCAGCGCTTGCAACGCCGTTAGATTGCGCACCGCCCAGCCAGTGTTCATGTTGGCCTCAATGCTGAAAAAGGGCCGTCCATAGGTCAGGTGGAAACCATCCAGCGTAAGGCCATGCCCAGGTAGCGGCTGCATGGCTCGCCAGAAGTTCCACAGCGGCACGTCATACTCCTGCGCTACCTGCACAATAGCTGCGTTGATGCTCCAATCCCCCTCTAGGTTATCGGCCTTTGTGGCGAGGATAGGCACCACGCCCTCGGCGATGGAATACTCCACAATCTGGCGCAAATATCCCGCGTAGGTTTCGGCAGGGCGATCATACCACCACGTCTCCATGCTGATAATCGCCACGCTGGGGTTGTTGATGCGGTACTCACAGGCTAGCGGTGACTCATGGGGGTCGCACGCCTCAAGGTTGTTCCACAACGGGGAGAGCACCGCCGCCACGTTGAACCCTCCGCTCACTGCCACGCGCTCCCGTGAGAAGGAACCAGCGTAGTAATCAATCGTCTCCTGAAGGTAGCCGTACTCGCCCAGATCGTACTGGCCGGGATGGTCAAAAGCCGAGAGGAAGAAGTCGGTGACGTTCTGGCAATCGCCGATTACTGAGAAGCCGTGCGGGTCATTTCCCATCTCAAGGCCACGCACATAGACCTGACGGGCGAATTCGCTCACAACGGGCACAACAGGCATCTCTTGCCAAGGGATAGGCGTAGGGGTAGCAGATAGGGTGACGGTGGCCGTTGGCGGCAGAGGCGAGGGAGAGAGCACTTCTTCATTCGCATCCGCCACCTCTCGGGGAGCATTAGTTGCCGTTGCCGATGGTGTGACAGCAACGATGTCGGCGTTTGGTGTGGTGAACGCGGCAGGAGCACAACTTGCCAGTAGGATAGCCACCACCGCTATGGGAGTCGCAAGAACAACCCGCATGAGCAAAGTCCCCCCTAAGGTGAAGAAAGCCACTTCGCCCTTACCATCGCCATGATGCGTTCCGCGACCAGTTTGGCACCAGCGGGCGTGTAGTGGATGGCGCTATTGGTGAATTCATCGGGCGGCACGCTATCCCACAGGTCAAGGTAGGACAGGCCATGCGCCGCTGTGTACTCTGCCAGCAGGTTGCGGTACGCATCGTAAGCCCAGCGCGGGTAGAAGAAATTATAGCGAATGTGGCTGTTGCGCCCAGCGCTGATGAAAATCGGCTCGTTGACGATCAACACGGGCACATCGCCCGCCAACGCTACCCCCGCCGAGAGCACCTCAAAGGCCAAATCATCCACAACAAGCGGCGGGCGCAAGTCGTAGAACGTATCGTCCGCCTCAAAGTCAGATTGGCGCGGCTCGTAGCGCTCTGGATAGAACTGATCAACCCCTGTGGCTGCCCACAGGAAACCGTATAGGTTCAAGCGGACGAGGTCAGCCAGATCGCGCCGCCGTCCCACGATGGTGCGCTCCCCAAAAGTGGCATCTATGAGGGCCGGATCGTAGGGATCAAGGCGCAGATCGTAGCGAGCGATGAGCGCGCGCACGGGAGCGGGATTGTGCTGCACAATGGGTGAGGAGAGCTGCTTCTCATAGGGGAAAGCCTCCAGCGTGGTCAGCCAGACGATCATATCTGGCTCATAGCGCATAGCGTAGGAAAGGATAAGCAAGTCCTTGGTTAGCGAGATGGTCGGGTGACCAAGGTTGTAGGCTCGCACACGGCGGCCATCTGGCGCAGTGAGAGACGCCGCATTGATGACGCCTGCCAGCGTCTCCTCGGGCTTAAGCAGAAAACCCCACACCGACGAATCGCCGATGAGGAAGAGGCGATACTCTTCCTTATCTGGAGGAGCCGAAACCACATGCGAAGCAAACATCGCCTCTAGGTTGAGGATACTGATGTTGTAAGCTTTGTCCGGCACTTCCCCAAAAGGTAGCCGCTCACGGCCGGGCACCAGCCAATTGTAGAGGGAGAGGTGGCCCAGCGCAGGCAGCGGGTTCAGCACGGCGAAGGCAAGGTTGCAGACCACAAAAAGTGCCAAAGCCTTCAGCAGCACGTTACGCACGAAGCACGCTTCCATGGGCGGCGGAACGGTGGCCATTATCATCCCCCGAAGAGACGGAGAAAGACCGCCTTGCTGAGATGCACCGTCGGCAGGGCGAACCATACCCAGCCCAACAGTACATAGTGGAAGGTCAGCAGCACCGCAACACTGGTGTAGAGGCGCTTGAGCAGAGGACGCTCCTCCAGGCGGCGCAGAGGAACGCGCATAGCGTTAGCCCAGCGGTTGTGAACGAATAACCCCACGCCGTGCCAAATCCCCCAGAGGAGAAAATTCCAGGTGATGCCGTGCCACAACCCGATCAGCACCATGGTGACTAGCTGGCCGATAGCGATGATCAATGCTGTCGGTAGGCCTATCGGGCTGGTGCGCAGTGTACGCGTTAGCGGGTTGAAAACGTAGGTGCGTACCCATTGCGCCAGCGTGATGTGCCAGCTGTTCCAGAAGGCCGTCAGGTTGGGGCTCAGGTAGGGCCGCTGAAAGTTCTCTGGCAAGCGGATGCCCATCAGCAGGCCAAGGCCAATGGCAATGTCCGTATATCCTGCAAAGTCAAAGTAGAGGCGGAAGGCATAGGCATAGAGCAACACCCACATCCACAACGTTGAAGAGGTCTGGGGAGCATTCTGCGCATTTAGAGCGATCAACGCCAGCGCATCAGCTAGCACAAACTTGCGGAATAGGCCGATCACGAGACGTTGTCCCGCCTCAACAGCGACGGGAAGGGTCAACGTGAACGGAGCACGCAGGTCCTTGATGAACCGCTCCACGCGGTCTATGGGGCCGGCAGTATAGGATGGGAAGAAAATGGCATAGGTGATAGTCTCGCGCAGCGAGAGCGCGGGTAGGCGCCCCGCCAGCCGATCGAGCAGCAGGTGTAGCAGGCGGAAGGCTACATAAGAGAAGCCCAGCCAGCGTACATCCAGCGCTGAAGCGTTGGCTGCCGATTGCGCTGTCAGGGTGCGCAGCACCGCTGAGGCTGCCGCACCAAGTGGCTCATATTTAAGCACAATAAGTAAGCCGACCAACAATCCGAGCAGAGCCACGATCACCGCACGAGCGCTGGGTAGGTAGCACCCTACCAGTGCTACTGTGCCGACAGCAGCAACCAGTACCAACGTCACGCTGGGCAGGGCAGGTGGCAAGGAAGGCGTAATACAACATAGGGCAGGGGTATAACGCAATAAGGCTATCACCAGCACCAGCGCGATCACAACGGCCGCTGTGATCCACGTCTCACCAACCGATGCAGGAGGATCATCATGGAGGGCGGTCGGGAGAGGGCGCGTGGCAGCCCACACCAACGCCGTCAATACCAGCACGAGGGTCGGCAACCAGAAATCCAGTGTACGAATGGGGCTGACAGAACCAAGCCAGTAGATTGCCACCACGCTTGCGCCAAGCATAAGCCAACCGCGCCAGCGATCAGGGGCCAACGCGCCGAACAACGCAGCGACGACAGAAAAAAGCAGGATGTGGAGCAGTGTCACTCAGAAGCCTTGATAAATCCACTGAGGGGCAGTGCTGGCTGTCATGATCACGATGGCCAGCACGATCAAGCACAACAGCAGTGCCCAGAGATTCTCCCGTGAAAAAAGGGAACGGAGCACAGCAGCCCTCACTCCTGATAGCCGCACATCAGCCACAGGCCACCTTGCTGCACCACGCGGTAAGTGCGACGACTCAGGTCAAGCGAGCGATCCTCGCCATTGTAGCTCAGCACAAGGCTGCCAGAACAGTCCACCAGCGTGTAACTGCCTTCCGCACCCACCGAACGACAGACCACATCTTCCAGCCGCGCCGTGACAGCCTCCAGCGAGTCGACCTCAACCGTCGCTCCTTCTTCCCACTCGGCGCAGGAGAGGTTAACCACACGATCAAAGTCCTTGGCGGCCAAGGCCTCTAGATAAGATTGAACGGCCTGTGCAGGCGCATCTTGGGCGCTCGCACAGGCGCTCAACCCCAGCACAGCAACAAGCATAGCGATGCGATGTCCAGCGAATCTCATGCGATCAGGCCTCTTAGCGATACTTGTGGTACACTTAGCCACGTTATGCGGCTTGTGGCATGCTATTATATCAGCGCCCCTGCTTGCACGAAAATCAAATGGTGATAGCACTCCCCATCAAGACCATCCAAAGGTTGGCGCTCAGCTCACTGACAGGGGTAACAGTGATGCTGAGCGCTCAAGGTTGCCTCTCCGGTGCGGATACTGCCCCCGCCGGTACAGTGGTGGGCTTGAACGCCACCCCCTATACCTATGTGCCACTGGTCACCCTCCCCCCTTCCCCAACTATTCTATGGCCTACCGCAACCCCCACTGATGCCTCCTTGCCCACCCCCACGCCTGATCACATTCCCACTGGTACAGCAACCGCTATGCAACAATATGTGGTGCAGCCCGGCGATACTCTGTGGAGCATCGCCCTGAGCTTCGGCCTGACGGTAGATGATCTCGTCGCTGCCAACCCGGGCATTGATCCCAACACCATCTACCCCCATCAGGTGCTCATCATCCCCCTCAACGGCACACCAATACCACCCAACAGCACCCCGCCGCAGGGTGCCATTGCCTATGTCTCCACTGGCGGAGAGCGCCTACGCCTACGTGCCGGCCCCAGCACTGCCGAGGCCGTGCTCGCCATGCTGGATGACAACACGGAGCTGTACATCGTGGGGCGCAGTGACGATTTCTACTGGCTGGAAGTCACGGCGCTGCCCTCTGGCCTGCACGGCTGGGTGATGCGCCAGTATGTGGAGACGCTCATCCCGTTGGAAAACGTACCCGTCACTTTTAACACCCCCGCCTTGCCGACCAATGCACCCTTGGCCACTCCCAGCTCGCAGAACTACCCTTATATTGAGAACATCACCCCACACGCCCGCGATATTTTTCTGCGAGGGCAGAGTCTCGGCAATCGGCCTACCGTTTTCTCCAAGGTCGGGGATAGCATCACCGCCAACGAGGCCTTTCTTGTGCCCATTGGCCTGGGCGACTACAACCTACGCGACCACCCCTATCTCCAGCCAGTAATTGACTATTTCTCCCAAACGGTGGCGCGCGATGCCAATTCCTTTGCTAACACTTCGCTGGCCGCCAAAGGCGGTTGGTCAGCGTGGCAGGTGATCACCCCACGCTATGCCGATCCGACGCTCTGCCAAGCAGGGGAGACACCGCTTGAGTGTGAGTACCGCCTCGTGCGCCCCTCCATTGCCCTCATTATGCTGGGCACCAATGACGTGATGACCACACCCAGCGGCACTTATGAGAGCTGGATGCGCCAGATCGTAAAGATTTCACTGGAGTGGGGCGTTATCCCTGTGTTGAGCACCATCCCTGACTTCAAACGCGAGGGCTATGAAGAGCGCGCGCTGGAGCTGAACGACATCATCCGGCGGCTGGCCTACGAGTACGACATCCCGCTATGGGATTATTGGGCCGCCCTGCAGGATCTGCCCAATAAGGGTCTCAGCGATGACGGTGTACACCCCAGCTGGGCTGTCCCCGCCGACTTCAAGCCCTATTTCCTGCAATACGGCATGACCATGCGCAACCTAACGGCGCTGCAAGCGCTTGATGCCATCTGGCGACAGGTTATCCTGGCTGGACAGCCCGCACCCAACCCTGAGTAGCGCGCCAGTTGGCACTTGGGGTAGGGATGCTATATAATGGGCGCGCAAGCAGTCACAGCGCCCCATAGATTACCCAAGACATCGTAGGCAGAGAGCAGATCCATGAGCGACACACCACGCCGAGAAGCCCAGCCCGAAGACAGGCGGCCCGCTCAGAGCATCCTCATCGGGGCGATCCTCGGCGTTGTTCTGCTGACGGTGGCGCTGGTAGTGGGGGCCGTACTGCTGGCCATCAACGCTGAGAGCACAGCACCCGCCGTGAAGGTCGTGCGCGATCTGCTCATCATTGCTCTCGCGCTGGAGCTGTTGGTCATTGGGGTCGCCTTTGTGGTGTTTTTGGTGCAGGTGGCGCGTTTTATCAACCTCATGAACAACGAGATTCAACCCCTCATCACCACCACCTCCGACACGCTCAACACCATGCGTGGCACAGCGGCTTTCTTGAGCAAGAACTTGGTGGAGCCCGTGATCGCAGCCAACGCAGCTCTGCGCGGCATGGCCAAAGCCATGAAGGATGTGGAGGCCATCCGTAAGGCAGCAGGGATCGCCATGAGCGCTGCGATGGCCTCTGCAAGCAGCGCACCTACCGCGCGGGAAGAAGATGACGCGCCGCCAAGGGAGGAACCATCGGCACCCGTGCCGGGCGGTCCTCGGCGTGCTCACTAGTTAAACAGATCAGACGGATAGGGGGAATAATATGGCTAACAACAACGGTGGTGAATTTGGCGCTTTCTTGACCGGCTTCCTTATCGGTGGGCTGGTAGGGGCAGCGGCTGCGCTGCTACTGGCCCCGCAGTCCGGAGCGGAAACCCGCGAGCAGATCCGGCGGCGTAGCATTGAGCTGCGCGACCGCGCCGAGGAGGAAATCCAGCAGCTCCGCAAGCAGGCCGAGGAGACGCTCGCTGAGGTGCGCGCCCAAGCTGAAGAGGTGCAAAAGAAGGCCGCGCAGGCTGCTGAGGAAGCGGCCAAGCGCATGCGCCGTGAGAAGGGTAGCGAGGCAGCCGAATCCGCTTAGTTACCCAGCCGGGCGGCCTTTCTTACTAATCGTAGACCCTGGCAACAGGCACATCCCCTGTGCGATGTGCCTGTTGTTGCATCCGGATCCGCCGTCACTTTAACGTGCTTCCAGACGGGCAAAGGCAGCGGGCAAGGCTGCGAGTACATCGCCCGCAACGACAGCGCGCGAGGTAATACGTTCGGCAGCCAGACGGCCTGCCAACCCATGTAGATAGGCCCCCGCTACGGCTGCTTCAAAAGGAGGGACGCGCTGAGCCAGCAGGCCAGCAATGCACCCAGCGAGCACATCGCCAGTGCCGGCAGTAGCAAGCGCATCGGTAGCGAAAGGCACTACCACTACCCGGCCACCCGGATCGGCCACCACCGTGAACGCCCCCTTGAGCACCACCACGCAGCCCCATTCTCCCGCCTTCTGAGCGGCTACACCGAGGCGGTCGGCCTGAATCGCTTGGCGGTCAAGGCCACTCAGGCGCGCCATTTCACCCGGGTGTGGGGTGAGGATCGTGCCCTCCGGCAGCAATTCCCACCAACATTCTATCTCGGCCAGCAAATTCAGGCCGTCGGCATCCACTACTAGCGGGGAGCGCACTTCCAAACGGTTGGCACTCCCCTCCGCGCGGGCCGGGGCCACAAAGCCAATGCTCCCTTTTTTGGCCTGCTCCGGCCCCTCAAAGAAACCACGTACAAACTCGGCAACAGGCTCCGCACGCCCAAGGCCCGGCCCTAACAGCAGGGCATCGTACTCTCCCACTTCCTCATGCAGCACTTCCAGCGCATCGGCATTCAGCACACCCATATCGTGGGGGAGCAACAGCCACGTTGCCTCGCGCAAGTGAGCCGCCAGCACAGGCTGGATCGCTTCTGGCACAGCCAACGTTACCAACCCCGCTCCCACACGATACGCTGCCTCAGCAGCCAGTACTGCTGCGCCGGTGTAGTTAACCGATCCCGCTAACACTACCACACGCCCAAACGTACCTTTATGGGCATCCTTAGGGCGTGGGGGAAGCAGCTCCCCTACCCCACGCCCGGTGGCCATCTCAATCGGGATCGTTGTCAACTCCGGCAGGTCAGGCGGTGTGCCAATATCCGCCACGATCAACTCGCCTACTGCCGCTGCTCCTGGGAAGGCCAACTGGCCCCGTTTGGCCGCCGCGAACGTTACCGTGAAATCGGCAGAGATGGTCAGGGGGTCCAGTGCCCCTGTGTCACAGTCCAGCCCCGAGGGACAATCCACAGCGACGATCATCGGACGACGCGGCGTGGGGGGTGCGGGGGCGGCAGGCCATAATATTGGTACCTGCGGTTCGGCGGAGCCAAACGGCAAACGCTCCAGCGCTGTCGCTGCATTCTTGAGCAGCTTCTCCATGTCACCGGTGATGGGCAGGCGTGCGCCAGTGCCCAGTAGAGCATCAATCACTACATCAGCGGCGCCGACCAGGTTCTTAAGTACGCGCCAGCGCTGGTCATCCGCTGCAACGGCAATGAACACACCGGCATCCCGTGCTGCCACAAAGACCTTGTCGTCCTCGGCACGGGGCTTAAGCAGGTAGCAGCCCACTTCGGCCTGCGTCTCTTGGCGCAGAATACGCGCCGCCACCAGCCCATCACCGCCGTTGTTGCCTGGCCCAACCAGCACAGCCACCCGTTTGCCCGCGCTCTCCTCCCCCAGTATTTGCTTGACCACTTCGGCAACGGCGCGGCCCGCACGTTGCATCATCTCGTCGTAACTCACGCCAGCAGCATCGGTGGCTTTCTCAATGGCACGCATTTGCTCAACTGTTACGACCTTAACCATACCCCTCTCCTTGCCGATGGCCTAGCGCCCCTTGCGTTGATGCAGGATGTGGTACAGCACCACCGCCGTCGCCACGTGTACGTTCAGCGATTGCCCTCTCCCATACATGGGGACAAAGACAGAGAGGTCACACAGATCAAGCGCGCTGCGCGTCACCCCATGATCTTCGTTGCCTACCACTAGACAAAGTTTATCAGGGTACTGCACCTCAAAATAAGGGCGCGCAGCATCGGTGATCTCCAAGGCGCAGATGGTATAACCCTCTTCCCGCAAGGTTCGGATGGCATCTTCTGCCTGCTTCTCGTAGTACCACGGAACAGTGCGGCTCTTAGCACGCCCCACCTCGGAGATCGCCTTGGTGGGTGGCGTGGGCGTAATGCCACACAGGAACATCTTGCTCACCCTTACTGCGTCGGCAATGCGAAAAAGCGACCCCACATTGACGGGATAAGCAACGCTCTGTAACACCAGCGCCAGATCGCAGCAGGGCGGATGTGCTCGCCGGTAGTCGCGCAGAAAGCGCTTTAGCAGCGTACCGCGCAACTGCCTCATCGCATCAGCCTCGGTGTGGCGTGCGGCGGATGAAGAGCCAGAAGGCTGCCAGCACCACCCCCGTGCCCACAGTCGGCCCGCTGGCAAAGGTGATCAGCAAGCGCATGTTGGAGGGCAGGCCTAAGGGGCCGACCAGCAGGTACACCAACAGGCTAATGAATGCAAAGAGCAGGGCGATGCCCACCCCAGCCAGACAACCCTTCCCCAACGCTGCACCAACCAACCCCGCCGCCCGCGGATCATACGACATCGCGCACTGTTACCTCACGGCTGTCAGTCTCCAACAGCATGTACGTGCTGCGCCCAAAGCGTCCCATGATCTCACCCGGGTTGAGTAGAAGCGTTCGGCCTATGCGCTCCTCATGCAAAGTGTGATCATGGCCATAGCACACGACATCGTAAAGGCCACTTGCCGCCAGCCCACGCGCAATCTCCGGGTAGTGGGTGACGGCAATGCGCAGCCCTCCTAGCGAGAGATCGGCAAACTGCCCATGCAGCTCAACATTGCCCGCCTGTTCGGCCATCTGCAACAACAGGCGCTGATCACCGTCATTGTTACCAAAGACAGCGTGGATCGGTCCCTCAAAGCCGCGCGCCAGCTGCGTGAGCGTGAAGGGCGCACAGAAGTCACCGCAAAATATAAGGGCGTTGGCCTCGTTCATACCGGGCAGAGCCTCGTCCAACTTCCAGATATTATCGTGAATATCAGAGCAGATAGCGATGCGCATCACATCATCTCCCTCAGTCGCCAGGCTGCAGGTTCAGCCTCCCCACCGCCTCAGCCACATCCTTGGACCAGATAAACAGCCGATTATAGGGCGCCACGCGGAAATAATCCTGCGGATAGTAGATTTCGCGCGTGGTGAGGTCCACGCAGTAGCGGTCAATCCACGCCATGCGCTCGCGCTCGGAGAGCGTCTCGCCCGCCACCAGCCGTTTGGTCACATCGTAGAGCTTGACGGCCATGCGGAACTCGTAGCCGGTCAAGGCCAACGGATGCTCCCAGATGCCACGCCCATTGAGGTAAGCCTCTTTGGCTGCGTCGCGGAGCATGACCAGATCGCTGTACTTAGGAATGCTGGGGTAGATAATCATCGTGGCGGCCCAGCCGGCGCGCACCATAAGCAAGTTAAATGTGGCGCGTTCCCAGGGGGAAAGCTTGGCCAGTTCCTCACGGCTGTACGAAGGAGCAATGTAGGCCAGCAGGCGGCCATGATCATCAAAGGGCCGGTCGGCGGTGCGCAGGAAGAGGCTACGCCGCGTGCCGTCAGGTCGCGTCAGCATTTTGTCCAGCATTTGTTGAAAGACGGCGGTAGCCTGTTGACCCAATTGCTCTTGTAGCGTCCCGGCGCGGCCAGTAGCCAGGCGAGGGTGCAGATAGGCTGCCAGATCGGCACTGACGGGTGCCCTCCCCTGCTCAATCCAATAAGCCAATGTGGCCAGATTCTGATCGTGGCTGGAGGGACGCGTGTTGCCGGGATAGTGCGTCTCCGGTGCGTCAATACTCAACATACGAATGGCCAAAGAGATGTACGGCGTGTCACCGTCGGTAGTGCGCAGGTATTGCTTGCTGCCCAGCGTGTCCACCGACATCCCCTGCGGATCCCAGAAAATCTTGACATCGGGCATGGTTGTCCCTCCCTGATTGGACGGTCACCACCTCGGTGGATGCGTTCTCATCATACAACAATTGCTGCCGACCTGCTTGCACGTTCTTTGAGCGGATAGACCTGAGGCCAAAGACAAGGCGATGATGGCACTGTTGCCACCATCGCCACCACCACACCAAACCACGCCCTCATGTCGGAATGCCCTGTGCAGGCCAGTTATCCAACCGCGCAACCAGCAGACCCACTAACGCGGCAAAGTCTCCCGGCCGGATTTCAGCGCCATTGCGCCAACGTTCGCTTTCGGCAGCGCGGAGGTGCTCCTGCTGGGCGTAGAACTGTGTTAGATGTTCCTGCCCGGGGCGCGCAAAGGCCCGCTCGGAGATCAGCTCCTCAAAGGCTTCCCAGGCCGGGAGCCGTTCCGCCTCGTTGGGGCTGGCAAAGGTATAAGGCAAGATAACTTGCCCATCCTGCGCCAGCCGCAAGGCCACACAATACCACCCTCGGGGCACCCAAGCGCGGCGGTCATTGATGACAAAGCACCACGACCATACATCCAAGGGGCGGCTGAGGTCCAACTCGGTGTGTTCGCCGCGCGGGCCGCGCAGGATGAGGCGATCGCCCTCCACCTCCAGACGGCGACCGCTAGGCCAAATGCGGGGCAGAATGGCCTCAGCCAGCCATGAGACACCAAAACCGGCCCCTAGAGCCCCGGCCAGTGTGGCAAAGGTGACCAGCGGCCCTTCTACGCCTACCAACCTAAACAGCGCCGGGACGCCTACAATACCGCCCACAAAACCTGCCACGAGAGCAACAAGCACGCTCAGGCGCACCCCTAAATGGTTGCTATCTACACGGTAAACGATCCGCGACATAGACGATAATGCCATCCCTTCCAAATCGTGCCTAGTCTTGAGGTTGCGGAGCATTCCAGATGGGGACGCCAAGCATCTTCTCCACCTCACGGCGTAGCACCCCTGCCTCAAAGGGCTTAGTGAGGTAAGCATCAATGGGGCTGGCCGCAAACTCTTGGGCGATGCGATAGTGGTGCACAAGAGCAGTCAGGATAATAATGGGCGTCTTGCCCAGCTCCGGGTCGGCGCGGATCTCGTGGTACACGCTCCAGCCATCGCGCTCGGGCATCAGCAGGTCAAGGATGATGAGATCGGGCTTGTAGGCACGGGCGGCAGCAACCCCTTCATCGGCAGAGCTGGCAGCGATTAGCCTTACCTCAGGATGCCGCAGCACATCCTCAACAAGGTGAATAATGGCCACCTCATCCTCTATGTATAAAATCATGTGGGGCATTTTGTTCCCAACTCCACTCTGTGCGCAAAGGCAAAGCGATTGTATCATTAAGCCAGAGACCTGTCTAACGTCCGCCGGTAGCGGTAGGCGGCATAGAACGATCATTTGAAAAAGCATGGAGCGATCCCGATGAACGCACAGCGCTGGTTAGCGCTGGGTTTGGTGATATTGATCGGCGCATGCATCGCCACCAGCAACATCTGGTTGACGCCGCTATTGGAGCGAGACGAGGAGAGCGCCGTTACACCCACCCCTCAGGAGGCCATCGCCGAGGGGGAGGGCACAGCGACGCCCCTCGCTCCTACCCCTACCCCCACACTTGACCCAGCCATTGCCGATATCATGGCCGATTTGGGGATGGAGCAGATCGGCGTGGGCATTGACCCGCATATCATCATGGCAGGCAACTTCACCACTATAGATGCTATGCACCGTGCCGAGGGCACGGCATCCATCTATCGCTTCAGCGAGACGCAGCTCGTGCTACGGCTGGACCCCTTCAACGTGACGACAGGGCCTGATCTGCGTGTGATCCTTTCAGAGCACGAAGCGCCACGCACCAGCGCCGAAGCCCTGCTGCCCACTTACATAGACCTCGGCCCACTACGAGGCCCCAGCGGTGCGCAGAACTACGAGATTCCTCCGCAAACGGACCTCGGCCGCTACCGCAGCGTGGTGATCTACAGCATGTCGCTGAACATCGTCTATTCAACTGCCACACTGAGCGAGGTACGCGGGCGCTGATTTCTCCACCGCGATCGGAGCGCAGGGAACGTGGATTTTCTGAAAGCGCTGCTGGCCTACTACGAGGAGGCCGCCACGCGCTACGAAGCCATTGAGCCGGCCTTCGGGCCGCTGGCTGCCCGTCTGGTGCACGCTGCGCAGTTACGCCCTGGCGAGCGGGTAATTGACTTGGGGACGGGAAGTGGTCTAGCAGCGCGTCTGGCCATGCAGAAGGGTTGTTGGGTGTGCGGCCTAGACTTCTCGCCACAGATGCTGCACACAGCGCGGCGCAAGGGCCTCTACATATTGGTGCAGGGGGATATGCACTGCCTTCCCTTTCAGGCCGGCACCTTTGATGTGGCACTGGCTGCCTTCGCCTTCAATAGCACCGATCCCACCCTCAGCCTACGCGAAGCTTGCCGCGTGCTCAAGCGAGGGGGACGGTTGGTGCTCGCCGAATGGGGTCACACCGACCTGCTGAGTTCGCTGCTCTATGACACGCTGGCTGAGTATCAGGTGGAGGAACCATCCCCCGATCTGGCCGCCCGGCGCGCTGAACGCCAGCGCCCTCACCCCTGGGACGCCCTGGAGGACCTTGATGACCTGAAAGATGCCCTCCAGCAGGCCGGTTTTGCCCGCACCCGCGTTTGGGCTACTACTGCGACTGTGCGCTTTAACAACGTGGGGGATTTCATCCGCTATAAACTAGCCTGGCCCAGCCGCCATGCCGAGCTAGAGGCCATGTCGCCGGAAGTGCGTGCGTTGTGCCTGAGCGATCTGCATGAAAACCTCGGGCAATACGCCGATCGCTTCGGTCGTCTTATCTGGCAGCCGGAGATCGTGCTGGCGCGGGCAGTGAAAGCGGCACACTGATCAGACTAGTTCAGCGAATTCGGCGCTTAATGCGCCCGCCTGCGTCCTCAGCGCCTCAATCAGGGAAAGCTTCGCACCAGCCTCGCCGCGCTGACGGTAGGCATGTTTCTTGTAGGCTAACTCGGCCAACGTCTGGAAGTAGCGCCCCGAGCGCCAATAGGCACGCGGCCCTTTTGAAAACAGGGCGCTCAGGCGAGCACCCACGCGGCGCAACGGTGAACTGGCCAGCGCATACTGATCTGCGGAGAGCGTCTGTAGCGCCACCTCCTCACGCAGTTCATCCACAATCCACTGCCGTTCGCGGCGGATGGCGAGAAGTATCACCACAAACACAAACAGCACCCCGCCCCAGTCGGCGAGGATCGCCAGCAGGCACAAAGCAGGTACATCTGCCGCGAAGGTGACGATCGCGTTGTGCAAGCCGTGCACGGTCATCGCAGCCGCGAGGCCGCCCAATGGTGCCAGCCAGCGCACTGCTGCGCCGCGTGCATGGCGGGCAATGCCCAGACCAATGCCTGTCAGGCTGGTGAAGAAGGCATGGTTGAGGCCAAACAACAGTGCCCGTACAAAGATGAGCGTGGCATCCCCTTCAAGGAAATAAAGGACGTTCTCTATTGCGGCGAAACCAAAACCGACCACCCCACCGTAGATGATGCCATCAAAGACGCCGTCAAACTCATTGCGCCACAAAAGGAAGATCGCCAGCACCGCCAGCCCTTTGAAAAACTCCTCCGTGGCGGGGGCAACGAAGATCGCGCCGATGACCTCTGCTAACAGGCCCGACTGATCCAGCAGCATGAGTGGAAAGCCGAAGATGAGCTGAGTGATAAGCGAGAGCAGCGCCGCAGGTATTACTCCCCACAGAAAGGTGGCAGCCAGCAGACCCAGCGGTTCTTTCTCGTAACGATCCATCCAGTAGAGGAAAAAGGGATAAACGATCATGGGGACAAAGCCCGCTAAAACGGCGACGAGCGGGTTCACGGCTGTGCTCCTCTCACTTGGGGTTGAGCGCAGGGAAGAAGCGCTTCACCCACTTGGCGTACGTAGAACCGAAATGGACAGTGTACGGGCTGAGCGCCTCGTGGCGGATGGCCTGCTTTAAGGCATTGCGTAGGCCCTCGGCATGATTGGCGAACGGCTCCACACGCAGCACCGCCCGCCCGAACTCACCCGCGAGATGGGCATCACTACCGCAGGTCTGCAGCTTGCCATGCTGCTCAGCGAACGCCAGCGCTTGCGCGTTGTCAGCGGCATGCAGGCAGCGGGCGTTGAATACCTCTATCGCATCCACCAGCTCCACAACCTCCAGCAGATCCTCTAGCTGCCAAGCCCCTTTGCGGTAGCGATCAAAAGGATGCGCTACGGCGATCACGGCGCCCTGATCGCGCAGGCGAGCGATAGTCTCCTGAGGGGGAAGGCCGGGTGGCACCTCTTCATGGATGTACCATGCCAAAATCTCCCCGGCGGTGGTCATGATCTCCTCACCGGGGATGATAAGCATAGGGTACAAGCGTGCCGCCTGCAGGGCCCCTCGCGCAGTGTTGTGATCGGTAATGGCCAGCTTGTCAATGCCACGTTGGCGGCAGAGATCCGGCAGACGGTCCAGGCGGATCAGACAATCTTTGGAGTAGATAGTATGAGCATGGAGTTCAACCGTCCATAATGGGAGGCTCATGGGTCGCTGCTCAACTGTGCGGGCAAGGATAAATTCACAATCTCAATTGTAGAACAAGAGCTGCGCGATCGCTTATTGCAGGCTGCTAAAAAGTATTTCAGCGCCCACTTTGAGCAATAGAAAGGTTTGCGGCACGCCATTCCTCCGCCACGCGTTCTGGGAAGAGCCGCTTGCGGAACGCAAAGGCCGTGATCAGCCCCAGCACAACGGCAAACCACAGTGTGAACAGGCGGATGAGCAAGGTAGCCGTACCCGCGAAGCTCGCATCCTCATGGCTTAGCACCAGCAACTGGATCATGCCGGCAAGGGAGAACTCCGCTGCGCCAAGGCCACCGGGCAAGCCACTCACAGCACCGATGACGGAAGCCATTGCCAGCATAAACATGGCCTGCCAAAAGAGCAACCACGTTGGCTCAAGCCCCATGCCGACAAGGATAAGGAAAAATCCCGCACACTCACCAGCCCAGCTCACCACACCCAACCCCACAGCCACAATAAGGGCGGGCAGGCGCAGCAGGGCGTAGCTGCTGGTATAGAGGTCATCCAAAGTGTGGCTGATACGCCCTAACACGGGCAGGCGTGTCGCTATCCCCAGCAACCAGCGGAATAGCGGTTGAATCTGGATGGCAATGATGCCCCCTAACAGAAGAGCGAACACAGTGAAAACGACGGGCAGATAGCGCGCTAACGCAGCACGGTGCGCCTCGGATATGCTCACCATACCGCAAAAGCTCAGCATGGCCAGCACGAGCATCGCTAACCCGTCGGTGAGGCGCTCCGCAACGACCACTGGCACCCCCCGCGCCACCGGCACGCCGACCATCACCCGTAGCACCACTGCCTTGAGCAGCTCCGCCACCTTGCCCGGCGAGAGGGCCAGCACAAATCCGGAAACCCATAGTGCGGCGCTGTCTATCGGCTGCACTGCTCTGGCTCCGATCACCCGCAGATAGTAGTGCCACTTGATCCAGCGCAAAAGATAATTAAAGAGGGTCAGCGCTAGCACGGGTGGGACGTACCACGGCGGAAAGGCGCGCAGGTAAGTGCCCATCTCACGCACATCGCTGTAAAGCAGCAGGCCGATCAGCACGGCCAGCCCCAGCAGCACCCCGACGATCACCCTATTGCGGATGTCTTTCATCGCTCCCCCATGCGATCAGAACGGCAGAATTGTAGCAGAAGTCGGGTCACGCCACCAAGCGCTACGCTTGTCGTCACCGTGGAGATGGGTATACACTAAGGCGCACCAGAGGATGCTCTCCTTGTGATGAAGACAAGCATCCCTCAGCAGTGTCTTATGGGCACAGAAGGCGCGGCACACAACCCAGCGGAAACGCAAGGTCGGCCCGCTACATCGCTGCAGCGGTGGCCGATGAGCACCCGCGTGCTGATAGGTATCCTTGTTGCGCAAATAGCGGCTCTCATCATCACCTTCGTCTTGGGGCTGGTGCTGAGCGCACACCTCAGGATGGATGTGTTGTTGGTCGCCCTGATAGGTATGGCCGCACTGGGGGCAGCGCTCACCTACGCGCTGATCGGGCGTATGCTCGCTTCGCACCATGCTCGCATCGCCCAGATAAGACACTTGGTGGAAACGCAGGCACCACCTGCGGGGACGGAAGCAACATCCTCCCCTGCCCCCTCCGATGAACTGGAGCTGCTGGCGGTTGGATTGAACCGCCTGCTCGCTGTCCATCGGGAGTCTGTGCAGCAGATATCGCGACGGGCGGACACGTTGGCCACGCTTAACCTCATCGCAGCGACCATCAACCGCACTTTTGATCTGGAGGAGGTCTTTGTCACCGCGCAGCGCGAGGCGTTGAGCAGCATTGGCTGGGATATGGGCGCCATCTGGCTGTGGGACCCCCGCGCCAAGCAACTCAACATGGTCAGCTTCACCGGCCTTAGTGAGGACGCCGTACGCCAGATGTTTGCCTACGGGCTGGGTGAAGGCCCCACTGGGCAGGCAGCCCGCACGCATCAGATTGTGGTGGTGGAGGACATTCGCAAGCATCCCGACCGCGCAGGCGAATCGGCCACGGGACTGCCAATCACACAGATCAACCTACCTCTGGCCTCGTTGGAGGGCGAGCTGTTGGGGGTGCTGCTGATCGGCAACTCCAGCCGTACAACGCCCACCGAAGAGGGCCTTAACCTGCTGGCCACCGTTGCTCATCAGGTTTCCATGGCCATTGAGAAAACCCAACTCTACGCGCAGGTCAAACAGCACGCGCGTGAACTGGAGAACGTCGTCAAAGAGCGGACGGAGGAGCTGGCTCGCGCCATTGACGATCTGGAGGACGCTTTGGAGCGTGCCCGCGAAGCGGATAAGGTCAAATCGCTGCTGCTCTCCACCGTTTCCCACGAGCTGCGCACACCGCTGGCGACGATCAAAGGCAGCGCCTCACTGCTGCGCGAGCACTATCACCAGCTCGCCCCAGAGATGCTGGCCGAACATCTGCGCGACATAGAGGAAGAAGCCGATAAGCTTACCGAATTGATTGACAACTTGCTGGATATGTCGCGCATTGAGGCCGGCATCCTGCACATTCGGCGCGAGGCGATTGACCTCAAGCACATGTTGGAGGCCACCGTCAGCGCGGCACAGATGCGCCACGGCGAGCACCCCATCTACCTTACCCTGCCCGCCAGGCTGCCAATGGGCTTTGGCGATGCACGCCGCCTAGAGCAGGTCGTCGCTAACTTGCTGGATAACGCCGCCAAATTTTCCCCAGCAGGTAAACCTATTGAAGTGAGCGCCGCTGCAGGTGAGGATGAGGTGGTGATCTCAGTCAAGGACTATGGGATAGGCATTCCGGAAGATCAGCGCGAGCGCATCTTTGACCGCTTCTATCAAATCTCAGGGCGGGGCGATGCCTCTCGGCACGGCATCGGCTTAGGCCTAGCCATCTGTCGCGGTCTAGTAGAAGCCCACGAGGGGCGCATTTGGGTAGAAAGCGTCGTGGGGGAAGGCTCAACCTTTTCGTTTAGTGTGCCCATCGCCACGCCTGAGCGGTTGTATGAAGGAGGTCGGCATGAAGGAAACCACTATCTTGGTGATTGACGACGAGCCGAAGATCGTGCGCTTTATCCAGACCTCGCTCTCGCTGGCCGGCTACCGCGTCCTACCCGCCTACACTGCACGGGAGGCTATAGAGACCTTTGAACGCGAGCATCCCGACCTGCTGGTACTGGACCTCGGCCTGCCAGACATGGATGGCTACGAAGTGCTGGAGAACATCCGCTCTTATTCAACGGTGCCCATCATCATCCTGACCGCCCGCGACGATGAGCAGAACAAGGTGCGGGGTCTGGAAATGGGGGCTGACGACTACATCACCAAGCCCTTTGGTACGCCGGAGTTGAAGGCGCGCATAGAGGCTGTCCTGCGCCGCGCCCGCTGGTCGCCCGCTCCCGGCGATATCACCGAGTTCCGCTGGCGCGACCTGCACATTGATTTCCGGCGGCGGCGTGTGAAGATGCGCGGGCAGGAGATCCACCTTACGCCGACGGAGTATGACCTGTTACGTATGATCACCCAGCACGCTGGGCATGTGCTTACGCACACCGAGCTGCTTACGCAGGTATGGGGTGAGGAATATCGCAACGATCTCGCTATCCTGCGCGTGAATATCTCACGCCTACGCCAGAAGCTGGAGGACGATCCCCGCGAACCGAGCTACATCGTCACCGTACCGGGCATCGGATATACCTTACCCTCAGATTAGGCGCTATGCCCCGCCCAACAAAAGGAGGCCGGTCAAGTAGTGACCGGCCTCCCCATCGCAAATGGGCAACGTCCTCCACCTTCAGGCGGAACGCGAACGGCGGCTCAGCAGGAAGAGCATCCCCACTGCCAGGGCCATGAGCGCCGTAATACCCACTGCCGCGCCGATCACAGTCTGCGGGCGCAAGCCGGGCATCACTACCTCGCCATCGCCATAGCTCTTAAAGAGTTGCCCCCATTTGGTTTGTAAAGCGGCCTCCACACGTGGACGCCCCACAAAGGGATACCAGTACACATTGTGATACAGATGTGAGGCAAGATAACTCCATGGGACAAGCGGCGAGCGCAGCAGAAGCCCCTCAAACGGCTTCAACGGGCCGTGATAGATCATCTTCTGACCACGGCTGGCAAAAGTGTCCTCCTGCACAAAGTTCCAAGGAGGTTCCTGAGCGATATCGTACCCTACGATCTCAATCTCATGGGGGTCCCCTACCCCCAGACCACGCTCATGCGCCAAGCGAATAAAGGGGATGGAGAGCGGATCAAAGCCTTGCAACTTGGCCGAGATAGCATCAATGGCCACCTGATCAGCAGAGGCAAGGATGATGTCCTTCTCGTGCACGCGCATCGCACGGGGTCCGGGGCCATCGCCGGCAAAAGTACCATCCATCACGGCAAAGATGCCGGTATGAATGTCTTGCTGGATCATCAGCAAGTCTACCAACGTCTCGTGGATCACGCTGTGCGTCCAGTGGCGCTTGCGGTGCAACAGCCCACCAAAGGCGTTCTTCATAGCACCGGTGATAGTGGTGAAGACGTGCGTTTTCACTGTCGGTAGGTGGACAATGTTGGTGCCGTAAAAAACCTTGGGGATGCGGATGCCCTCCGGATAGATCTTATCCAGCACTAAAAAAGGCTGCTTGGGTTCGTAGGTAACCCACTCAATGCCTTCCTCAAACAGGTAGTAGTTCTCAATGCCGTACTTATCGGTGACAAACTTGTGCTTGTTGTTGCGCTCCCCGGCGCGGGCATCCACTACCACTGTATCGTTATGGGCACCTTTGACCCTATAACCGGCAGCGAGCAGTTCCTGAATCACCGCCTCTAGCTGCCAAGGAGCAGTGGAGCACGCTGGATACCAGGTATCCCAGGAGATGTTGATCTTAAGCAGCGTTTCCCGGTCTTTGGGCAGTGCCTCCTGATAACCTGCCAGGTTCATCAAACGGCGATAATCTTCTATCACCGTTTCGGGGGTCGTTTTGAGAACGGCTACACGGCCCTTGCCGGGGAAATCTACACCCATATTACGCCCTCCCTCTTCGCTTTAGAGAAAGGCCCCGCGCCGATGGCCGGTACGGGGCCACATCTTTCAGTATAACCACCCGCTGGGAGCTTGTCACGCGGCGGGACAGGGACTTAAAGGCTACTGGCGGCCACGCCCAAACAGAAAGCGGAAAGGGAAACCGCGCATGGGACGCTCGGTGTGTTGTTCGGATCGGATCTCATGAGGCGCTTGGATGATGCGCAATGTCATGCGCAAGGCCCCTAGCTCTATCACGTCCCCATCCGAAAGCGGGTAATCCTGCCCTGGCAGCAGCCGTTGGCCATTGACCCATGTCCCATTGGTGCTGTTCTGGTCAATAAGATAGAGGGTGTGTTCTCCCGGGCGGATGAGGGCATGGCGACGCGAGACGCCGTGGCGCATTGCGCCATACGGCCCCCAGTCCAGATCGGGGCGGAAAGCGCTCATCGGATCGGTGCGCCCCATCACCGTCACACGCCAGATGTCCAATCCCACCCTCTGAGGCGGATGTCCCGGCAGCTCAAACAGCACACGCCATGCTGGCCCTGCCTGCCCCGCTGTAACCTCCGGCGGGGGAGGAGAGGGTTGTGTTTCAGACGGTGGGGCTGTGTACGCGGTCAGCACAGCTTCCAGCTCGTCGTCTTCATCCAGCGGTTTGTGTGGTTCATTGAGGGGCTTGGTAACCACGCGCCAATCCTCGCTAAATAAGTGGGGGATAGGCCAATTTATATCCCCACTGACTGCCGATTGCAACGGCCTACAAACCCTCTCTTTACTTTATTTGTACACCGAAACGGCCCTTGTGGCAAACGTCTCAAGGTAGTGAGTGGTCTTGCTCCTCTAGGTAAGGCTTGAGTAGCTCAACCGCTGCGCCAATAACTCCCGTCTCGCCGCGAGCCCTCCCCAAGACGATCTCCACCTCCGTATAAGGCTCTCCCGCCATACGGGCAAAAGTGCGGTGGTATTCACCAACTAACTCGTTAAAGCGCTGCCGCGCTGCATCCAGCAGCACAGGCCCCGCTTCGGCGGTGCCGCCGGTCAGTGCGATGCGGTCAGGCAAAAAGATGACTGAAAGAGAAGCCAATGCCTGCCCCACATAGCCGCCGATCTTATGCATAATCTCCACTGCAAGGGGATCATCACCGCGGCGGGCAGCAGCGATGACATCATGGGCCACCACAGGCCGGCCATAGCGTGCGGCAGCCAACCGCTCAATTCCGGCTACGCCGCAGAGGGCCTCAGCACATCCTCGGCAGCCCACCGCACAGGAAGGACCATCCGGCTCAAGGATGACGTGCCCTGTATCCCCCGCACAACCGCCAACATAACGCAGTGGTTCCCCATTGATGACCACACCTGCCCCTAACCCCGTCCCTATTGCTAAGCAGAGGAAACGCCGTGATCCCCGCCCACTGCCGTAGGTGAACTCGGCCAACACATGAGCGGTCAGGTCGGTGTTGAGGACAACGGGCAGGCCGAACGCATCTTCCAGCGGGGCGCGCAGGTTGAATCCCTCTAGCGCTGGCGTGTTGGGGCACAGGATAGGGCCACTGCGCGCTTCGTTGGTGAAGCCGTGCAGCGAGCCTCCTATTCCCACAACCTGCCCCTTGGCTTCGTGGAGGACTTCACGCAGATTTTTAATCAAATGGCGGAGAAAGGGATCGGGCGAACGCCCCCGCGCGTTGGTGGGGAACTGTCGGAAGGCGCTTACTTCACCGACAGCGTTCACCAAGCCGATCTTGGTGTTGGTGCCACCCACATCAAAGGCCAGCGCCAGCGGCACAGGTGCTTGGTCGCTGTTTGCAGGACGCAGAGGCTTCATGCTCACTTTATTATCCAACAGCGAATAGTCAAAGCAGGGCCTGCGGCTTGAGGGGATGACTTTACCATACTCTATTGTCACCCGCTGCTGCCCTCATGTCAAGAAAAACGGGGAGACGAGGCAGAGAGGCCACCACCCAGTTTGACAGACCACCACCTGATCTCTATAATGCCGAAGACTGCAAGAAGAAACGTAAATAACGCCATGAGCGAGAAGGCGGTCACTATGAGCCAGAGATTGGAAGACATACGGCGCTTGCGCGAGCGCCTTGCCAGCAAGGGACTCTCGCCAGAAGAAGCACTAGCCGAGCGGCGGGCCTTACACAACCGCATCCTTGGTGTGCTGATTCAAGACGCACGTCAGGCATCAGGGCGCAGCGTCGCGGATTGCGCCTCCTTGTTGGGCATCCCCGAGGCGGATTATCTGGCCTTTGAGCAGGGCGAGCGCGCGCCTACCCTCCCCCAGCTGGAGGTGCTGGCCTATTTCTTTAACGTACCCATCCAGCATTTCTGGCAGGGCGAGACGCTCTCCGCCGAACGTCGTGAAGATGAGATTCGGCGCCGTGTGCCCGAATTGCTCATGTTGCGCCAGCGCATCATCGGCGTGCGCCTGCGCCAGCTGCGCGTGCAGGCAGGCCTCTCCATCCAAGATGTAGCGGAGGCCACCGGCATTAACGCCGAACGCATTGAGGCGGTGGAGAACGGCGAAGAAGCACCGCCTATCAACGAACTGGAAGCGCTAGCCTTTGCCGTAAAGGCCAATCTGGATGCACTGATGGACGGCCATGGACCGGTGGGCAGGTGGCTTCAGGCGCAGGAGGATTTTGAGGCCTTCGCTGAGCTGCCCGCCGAGATGCGCGCTTTCATCCTCAAACCGATCAACCGCAGCTACCTTGAGCTCGCCATGCGCCTGAGCGAGATGGACGTCAATCGCCTGCGCACCATCGCCGAGAGCATCCTTGATATCACGTTGTGAGGCAGAGCAGGGCCACAACCTATGGCGGAGACATCCCAAGCAGCCAATGTGCTAAAAGAGCAGGGATTGCGCCTCTTTGCAGAGGGGGCCTATGCCGAGGCACTTCAGACCTTTGAGCAAGCGCGGGAAGCCTTCCTCGCCACAGGCGATGCGCTCAATGCCGCCGAGATGATCAACAACATGGGTGTGATTCACCGCTTTGAGGGCCGTGTGGAAGAGGCCATCGCCTGTTTGGAGGAGGCCCGCCGCACCTTCGCCGCGCACGGCCATCGCGCTGGCGAGGCACAGACCTTAGGCAACCTAGCCCCCATCTACAGCAAGCGCGGGCAGATTGAAGAAGCGGTACGTGCTTATAAGGAGGCCATCGCCCTCTTCGCCGAGCTGGGTGATAAAGACCATCAAGGCGAGACGCTGATGGCGTTAGGGTTGATGCTGTTCCGCATAGGCCAGCGCCGCGCTGGCCTGACCGCTTACGAGCAAGGGCTGATGCTTATCCAGCACCCCACGCCCCAGCAGAAGCGAACCCGTCTGCTGCTGAAGATGCGCCAGCGATTGCAAGGTGGATGACTCCCCCTACCCCGCGGTGAATCAAAGAAGCCACCCGCTCTGAGGGGTGGCTTCTCTTTCCTTCACAAAGAGGTTTTTTATTCCTCTTCCTCGCGCTTGGCCTTGGCAATGATCTCCTCAGCCAGATGAGGAGGGACCGTCTCATAGCGAGCAAAATCTAGCGTATAGACACCCCGCCCGCCCGTGATGGAGCGCAGGTCGTTGCTGTAGCGCAACATCTCAGCCAGTGGCACATAGGCTGTGATGGTGGCTTTACCCCCCGCCACCTCGGTGCCGAGCACCTGCCCACGCCGCGTGCTGAGGTCCCCGATCACGTCGCCCATGTTGCTCTCCGGCACCGTGATGCGCACTTCCATGATCGGCTCTAGAAGCACCGGATTGGCCCCTTTCACGGCCAGCTTGAACACCTCACGCCCTGCGATCTGGAAGGCGATGTCTTTGGAGTCCACAGGGTGCTCCTTGCCGTCATATACCACCGCTCTGACGTCCACAACGGGGTAACCGGCGATCACGCCGCTCTCCATCACGCTCTTGATGCCTTTCTCAATAGAGGGCTGGAAGGAACTGGAGATGGCACCGCCAAAGACTTCCCATCCCATTTCAAAACCGCCGCCACGCGGCAGAGGCTCCACGCGCAGATGCACCTCGGCAAACTGTCCCGCGCCGCCGGTCTGCTTCTTATGGCGATACTGTGCCGTGTTGACCTTGGTAATCGTCTCCAGATAGGGCACACGCGGCACCGCCGTCACCAAATTGACCCCCAACTGCTGGGCGCGTTTGATGGCCACGGCGACATGCACATCGCCCATGCCTTCCAACACAGCCTCTTTGGTGGCGGGGTCCTGCCGCCAGCGCAGGGTGGGATCCTCATCGCACAAACGGGTAAGCGTGGGGCCCATCTTGGCCGAGTCAGCTTGCGTGGCTGGACTAACGGCCACTGCATACACCGGACGCGGGAACTCCGGCGGGGTGATGAGGATCGGCGTTCCGCGATCCCCCAAAGTATCTCCGGTGGCTGTATGGCCAAGCTTCGCCACCGCACCGATGTCTCCTGCATGCAGCTCGGTGACAGGAATCTGCTCCTTGCCACGCATCACCAGCAGGGAACCGAAGCGCTCTTCTTCATTGCGTGAGTGGTTATAGTAGCGCGCGTCGCTCCTCAGCAGCCCTGAGATGACGCGGAAGTAGTTCAGGCGTCCCACGAAGGGATCGGCACTGGACTTGAAGACGTAAAGCACCAAGGGACCGCTGTCATCAGCTGGGAGGGGCACTTGCTCGTCACCCCTCTTGCCCACCAAAGGTTGCCGATCGGTGGGGGCGGGGGCAACCCTCACAAGCAGATCGGTAAGGGCAACAACGCCAATGTTCGCCTTCCCTGCTACATAGACCACTGGCACAAAACTGCCTGCCGCCAGACCAGCCCGCACGCCGCGCTGTACTTCCTCAGGGGAGAGCTCGCCAGCCTCAAAGTACTTTTCCAGCAGCGTATCATCCGACTCGGCGGCTGCTTCCACAAGGGCAAAGCGCGCCTCTTCAGCAGCGTCCACCAGATCAGCAGGAATAGCCTCCGGTTTGCCGGACGATCCGCGATAGGCCTGCATGGTAAGCAGGTCTACCACGCCGGCAAAGGTTTCGCCTTCCATAAGCGGTAACTGTAGCGGCACAAAACGCGCTCCAAAGGCGCGCCGCAGCTCATCAAGGATGGCAGCAGGCCGTATGTTCTCGTGATCCATTTTGCTGAGCGCAATCAGACGCGGCAGGCCGAAGCGCTCGGCTACCTCCCAATAGAGCTCTGTGCCGACCTCAATGCCCGCACTGGCGTCTACCAACAGCAGGGCCAAATCGGCAACACGCAGGGCATTGATCGCTTCTCCCTGAAAGTCGGTGTATCCCGGCGTGTCCAGCAGGTTGATCTTCAGCCCTTCCACCTCCAGGGGGATTAGGGAAGTGCTGATGGACATCCCGCGCCGGATTTCTTCCTCGTCGTAATCCGAGACAGTGGTGCCTTGTTGGATATCCCCCATGCGGGTGATTGCCCCAGTGTTGAACAGCATCGCCTCTACAAGCGAAGTTTTCCCTACCCCTTGATGGCCGGTAAGGGCAACATTGCGCAACGATTGCGTGGGGTAAACCTTCATAACGGCTCAGCCTCCAAAAGAGGGTTTATTTTAAGAAAGCAGTGCAGCGGAGTCTCCACACAAAAGGGCAGACACACAGTAGCGTCCGTGCTGCGCTGCGGGCGCGCACGGGTAGCAGAAGGATTTTAAGGCGCTTCACGGCGCTTGTCAATGGCTGCGTTACTGTTCAACAAACGCGGGGCAGTTGCCGCAAACAGCAATACAGCGAAGGGCTTTCCGAGCGGCACAATGTGGGGTAAGATGGCGCTATGTTCAGAGAAAGAGCATCATTAGAAGCGTTGTGGCGGGGCGGATTGATCGGCTTATTCGCCGCGCTGATGATGACGGCTTGCAGCCGCGAAACAGGAACTCCCACCCTGCTGGCGCCACTGCCCACTTCATCGTTTGAGAACACAGCCGATCCGGCGCTGGCACTGACGCTGCAGGCCGCCGCCGTTGGAACGGCGGAGTGGGTGGGTAGATTAACACTATCGCCCACGCCAAGCAGTGCAGTGACGCTTACGCCCCAGTTGCCTCCGCCTGTCGGCACCCCTTTGGCTAGCCTCACAGGGCACTGCGTGCAGCCCGAGGGTTACTTTCTGCATGTGCGGGAAGGGTTCTGCATCGCTGCACCCGAGGGATGGACGCCGCTGAACGTAGACGGTGGACTGGCTGCCTCGCTGGATACCACGCCCGGTCAAGCCATCGCCTTGCAACCGGATTGGGCGGCTTCGGCAGCAGAGTGCATGTTGATGATCTACATTGTGGTGGGAGACTCTCCCACCGAGCATCTAGAGGCGCGTTACGCCGAGTTTAAGGGCCGTTCGGACATCGTCCAACTCTCCCCTGCTGTTGATATATTGGCGCTAGGTCCCTTGGTGTTGCCCGGCTTCTTGTGGGAGCGCTCCGATGGGCAGGCAGGCGGTGTTTTGGCCGATATGGTAGGCCTCAACCGCTTAGCTCACATCAGCTTCAGCGGGACGCAGTGTCCGCTTGAGGCGTTACTTCCCGTGTTGGAGACTTTGCGTTTTAATATAGAGCAGTGAATCGTCCACCGCACTGCCATTATGCTGAGAGAAGGGACATAGGAGACATGGGCGACAATCCATACAACGATGCCGAAACCGAGCGCCGCGAGGCGGAAGAACGCATCAGGCGTATCCGCGAAGGGGCGCAGCGCCCGCCTGCCGGGAGCGAGGCAGAGATGGGCACAGAAAGCGAGGCACTTCGGAGGGCACAGGAGCGTGCGCGTAGGCTGCGCGAAGGGTTGGAGGAACCCGTGCCCCCTGCCCCCTCTCGCGCAGTACCCTCCCCTCGGCGCGGTGGGGTGAGCCGCACTTCACAGGCCTTTGTGGTGATCGGCGGGATAGTGGCGGTAGGAGTGGTAATTGTTATCATCATTGCCCTGCTCGCCTCGCTGAGCGGTGGAAGGGGGATTAGCCTGCCTTTCCTCAACACGGCCACACCAACGGCCACCGTGACGCCGACTGAGACGCCCACACCCCCCGCTACCGATACGCCTACGCCCACCAAAGCCGCGCCCAATTTGGCGCTGCCTCCCTTGACCTGCATCTTCCAGAGCGGGATAGGGTGCTACGATTACTGCCAGAATCCGGCCAACGCCGCGGAGTGTCAATCGGCGAAGGCTTTTGTGCAGGCACAGAATGCCGATCCGGATTTCTGGTTAAACTGCATCGCCCCCGGGCCGGGCCCCAATGTGGGCAACCCTCAACGCTGCCTGGAGGATGCATGGCGTAAGCTCAACCCGTGAGGCAGATGCGATGAAGGCAGACCATCGCCCCTTGGCGCAGCGGATAGGCCGGGTTTTGTCGCTGCTGGGACTGGTGATCGGGGTAATCTCAGCGTTGGCTGACGTGATCGGTCTTGGGGCTAGCCCAGAGGCTTTTGGCTACCGCCAATTGATCGGCACCGCGCTGGGGTTGCTGCTGCTGGTCATGGGAGTGACGCTGCTGTTGCTCACCCAATCCCCACCACCAGAAACCTGAGCACCACTTCGCCAGGGACGGATCAACACCGAGGACGCCAGAGCTTCGCTGTTCTGGCGTCCTCGATCTCTCTCAAGGACATCCTTTACAGATCAGCCAGCAGGTCGGGAATCTGCTCCGGATGTTCGGCGACCTTAACGCCAACGGCCTCCAGTGCCCTGATCTTCTCCTCAGCGGTGCCCGTGCCGCCCTCCACAATGGCCCCAGCATGGCCCATGCGCTTGCCCGGCGGAGCAGTGCGTCCAGCGATGAAGCCGACCACCGGTTTGGTGACCCGTTCGGCGATGAAGCGGGCAGCACGTTCTTCGTCCGTGCCACCGATCTCGCCGATCAGCACGATCTTCTCGGTGGCAGGGTCATCCTCAAACATGGCCAAGACGTCAATGAAATCGGTGCCGTTGATGGGATCGCCACCAATGCCCACACAGGTGGATTGCCCCATGCCACGTTTGGTGAGCGCATCCACCACCTCGTAGGTCAGCGTGCCGGAGCGAGAAACCACCCCCACGTTGCCCGGCTTGGCGATATGGCCGGGCATGATGCCCACCTTGGCCTCTCCCGGGGTGAGCAGGCCGGGGCAGTTCGGCCCTACCAGCCGCACGCCTTTCTGATCCAAAAAGGCGCGCACCTTGAGCATATCCAAGATGGGGATGCCCTCGGTAATGCACACAATGAGCGGGATACCCGCATCGGCGGCCTCTAGGATGGCATCGGCAGCAAAGCGTGCCGGAACATAGATCACCGAGCAGTTGGCGCCAGTGGCATCCACTGCCGTCTTGACGGTGTCAAAGACGGGCACCTGCCCGATCCATTCGCCGCCCTTGCCAGGCGTCACGCCGCCCACCACATTGGTGCCGTAGGCGATCATCTGCTCGGTGTGGAAGCTGCCCTCGCGGCCTGTGATGCCCTGAACGAGGACGCGGGTGTCCTTATTGACCAGAATACTCATCGTTGCCCCTCCAGCGCGGCGGAGACACTGCGGGCCGCCTCAACTGCCTTGCGGGCAGCTTCGGCCAGCGTGTTGGCGGTGATGAGATGAGCCTCGGCCAAGATGGCACGGCCTTCTTCCTCATTGGTCCCCACCAACCGCACGACCATCGGCACGTTGGTATCAACCTCATGGAGGGCCCTCAGAATGCCGCGCGCAACCTCATCGCAGCGTGTGATGCCGCCAAAGATGTTGAGCAACACAACCTTCACGTTGGGGTCGGAGAGGATGATGCGCAGGGCCGTAGCGACCTTATCGGCCTGCGCGCCACCCCCAATGTCCAGAAAGTTGGCCGGTGAACCGCCGAACAACTTGGTCATGTCCATGGTGGCCATGGCCAGACCAGCGCCGTTGACCATGCAGCCGATCTCGCCATCCAGCTTCACGTAGCTCAGACCGGCCTGCCGCGCCTGCGCCTCAGCGGGGGATTCCTCGTCTGTGTCGCGCATCTCGGCAAGATCGGGATGGCGGAAGAGGGCATTATCGTCAATCACCATCTTGCCATCAATGGCCAGCATCTTGCCCTCATCGGTAATGATGAGGGGATTGATCTCAGCCAGCGAGGCATCGCTTTCTAAGTAACACTGGTATAGCCCCTTGGCGATCTCCACAAACTCCTTCCAGTTCTCACGGGGCAAGCCGATGGCGTTGGCGATGTCACGGGCTTGGTAGTCACACAGGCCGAGGAAGGGGTCTACGTGTACGCGCACGATCTTCTCCGGCGTGGCGGCAGCTACTTCCTCAATGTCCACGCCACCCTCAGAGGAAGCCATCACCACGGTGCGACGGGCGGCACGATCGGTGGTGACACCGAGGTAGAGCTCGCTCTCAATAGAGGCGGCGGGGTCAATAAGCACCTTCTTGACCGTCAGGCCCTTGATCTCCATGCCGAGAATGGCCGAGGCGTGCTGCTCGGCCTCTTCGGGCGTCATAGCCAGCCGGATGCCGCCCGCCTTGCCACGCCCTCCGACGAGCACCTGTGCCTTGACGACCACCGGTTTGCCGATCTCTTTTGCGATTTCAAACGCTTCCTGTGGGGTTGTGGCTACCTTGCCATGTGGGATAGGAATACCGTACTCAGCAAAGCGGAGTTTAGACTGGTATTCGTGGAGTTTCACGGTCACTCCTTTTGAATTGATGGGGAAAACGGACTACCTGCGTCCTGATTATACAATCACGGCTGGTGATCACCAAGACGATAACCCTACGGTATGGAGAAGCTCAGTAGCTCCAGCATCGCACCGGATGCCAACGGCCACGCACCATTGGGGGTGCTGACCGTGCCGCCTGTGTAGATGATCTTGATCAACCCTACACCCTCGGCAAAGTAGGCGGTGGTGGTCGTGTTGATCACCACATGCTGAGGAGCGCCATCGGGCAGGGCAACCTCAATGTCTAGAAATACGTCCTGTCGCACCGGCAGGGCTATGAACTCCCCCGCCGGAATGTTGATCGGCGTCAGCGTTTGCGCCTCGCTGATCACCACGATCTTGCCGCTGCTGACCGTCAGCGGCACATCGCTGAAAGGCAGGACGATGCTACCTGCTGCTTCCAGCTCCTGATCCCAAGTGACTGGCTGACCAAGGGGCAAAAGCATCGCCGCAGCAGGGAGATAATCGCCATCAGGGTTGAGACCTTTCAGGCCAAAGCCAAGATCGGGATGAACAACTGGCAGCGGGGGTAAGCCCGCCAACGCACTAGCACCACAGTACAGCACGGCCATCTGGCCGATGCTGGTGATGAGCGTTGCCCCCGCATCGGTTGCAGAGACCATTAGCGTCAGATCACTGCTGCCTGCCGCATCACTGAGGCGATACGTCCAACCTGCGCCTTCGTGCAGGGGCCACAGCAGATGACTACAGGGGCCAGGGGTCGGCAAGGGGGTGACAGTTGGTGGCAGGGTAGCGATCACCGCTGTAGGGATGGGCGTGGCCGTTGCGGTGGGAGTGGCAGGGGTGCCGGTGGCGGTCAGGGTCGGTAAGGCGATCAATTGGGGGGTGGGCTCCTCGGCCGTGCAGGCGGCAGTCAGCAAGATGACCGCCACAACTACAAAGAAGAGGCAGGTAGAGGCATGCAGCCGCATAAGATGCTTGCAATCCACTTCGGAGCGATCCCCCGTGTAGTGTATAATCCGAGCAGTCTCTAGTATATCAACCCAGCGAAACGCAGGAAAAAGTCCCTCAGGGAGCGATGGCCACCACAATACCTTCTTCTCCCAAGGCCGCTTACCGAGACGGCGAGCGCGATCCCCACCTATGGGGAGCATTGCTAGGGCGCGACGCCCGGCGCCGCGAGCAGGCCGTGCGCACCATCCGTGCGCTAGAGGCGGAAGAAGCATATGCCCGCGCTCTACTAGCCGAAATCCCCCATTTGCAGGCTTGGCAACGTCCCTTTGCTGGTGATGCTCTAGCCCTATTGGGCGATGTGCGCTTCTCGCCGCCCTACTACCTGCCGGAGATGATCTCCGTGCCCGGCGGTGTGGCCATCCTCGGCAGCGACGAGTACGCCAACGAGCGCCCGCAGCACGCTGTTGAGGTGGCCGCCTTCGTGCTGGCGCAAACGCCCGTCACACAGGCGGCTTACGCCGTTTTTGTGCGGGCCACCGGCCACCGCGCCCCTCGTGGGTGGCGTAAGGGGCGTCCCGATCCGGCACAGCTGAACTGCCCAGTGGTGTACGTCTCAGCGCGTGATGCCGAGGCCTACTGTGCTTGGCTGAGCCGTGAGACGGGCTATCGCTACCGCTTGCCCACTGAAGCCGAATGGGTGCTGGCCGCACGCGGAGCGGGCGATCAGCGCACCTTTCCCTGGGGCGAGGAACCAGATACAGAGCTGCGCGCCAACGCTTGGGGAAAGCACCCACTCAAGCGACTGTGTGCGGTGGGGCTGTTTCCATTGGGGCGCGGCCCCTACGGGCATGACGATCTTGCAGGCAATGTATGGGAATGGTGTTCCTCGCTATACTGGCCGTATCCGTACCGCGCTGGTGATGGCCGTGAGGACCCAGACGCCGAGGAGGAGCCGCGCGTGATGCACGGTGGGTCATGGCGCAGCCGCCCTTTCTCCATCCGCTGCGCGGCTCGCCAGGGGGAGTTACCCACCGACAGTTTTGAGGTGGTGGGGTTCCGCCTGGCACGGGATACGTCATCCGGCGATTGAGCAAAGAAGTGAGACCTATGGGATCAGAACATGCTGTAGAGCGCTTTATGGCTTCTTGTGGCACGCAGATTTTCCGCTTGCCGTTGGAGGTCTTCGTGGGATACTTTGCCTATGCACATCTGATTGTGCAGGGCACACAGCTGACGCTGGCGGACGTCGGTTCTGGCTTGGGGAGGTCACATCAAGACCTGCTGGACGGTTTGGAGGTGGTGCGCACCCAATACGGTGTGGACGCACGTCCGGAGCGCATTGGGCGCATCGTGATCACGCACGGACATGTGGATCACTTTGGAGGGTTGAATGCGGTCAAGGCGCTGGCGCCGCAGGCCGAGGTAGCCGTACATGAGTTGACAAGGCCGGTGTTGGTAAACTACGATGAGCGCGTACTGGTCTCGCGCACGGCAATGCTGGACTTTTTGGCACGGGCTGGGGTTCCTGAAGACCGCCGCACGCGATTGATGGAACTCTATATGTTCGGTAAGCGTGCGCTGGCACCTGTGCGCGTGGATCGCACCCTACATGATGGCGATCAGTTGGATGACCTGCTGCGCGTGATCCACGTGCCAGGGCACACGCCGGGCCAGATCATGTTGCAGGTGGATGATGTGTTGCTCACAGCGGATCACGTGCTGCCGGCAACCAGTGTGGCGCTTGCGCCGGAGAGCATCACGCCTTACACGGGAGTGGGGCATTATCTGGAATCGCTCGCCAAAGCGGAGCAGATACAGGGCGTGCGCGTAGCTCTGGGTGGTCACGAGTGGGCCATGGATGACTATTACACAGTTGTGCGGCGCATCCGCGAGCAGGCACTGGAGAAGATTGAACGGGTGTATGACCAATGCAATGAGCCGCGCACCGTTTACGAGATCGCCTGTCGCCTCTACGACTCTATGGACGGCTACAGCGAGCTGCTCAAGATTGAACAAACGGGCGCACGGGTTGAGTACCTCCATCAGCGTGGGCTGCTGTTGATTGACAACTTGGAGGCGCTTGAGGCGGAGCACAATCCGCCTCTACGCTATCGTTGGGTGCCTTAACACCCTTTGATTGGGGATTCTGGGCGAGACAGAAAGGAGGCGAGGGTGGTTGACCCATCCCTGAAGGGCAAGACATTCGCACCGTTCTCCTACACCATTGAACGGGGCAAGGTGCGCGAGTTCCTGCTGGCCATCGGCGATCATAACCCCGCCTATCAGACGGAAGATCCACCGTTACCACCTACCTTCCCTACGTTGTTCCTTTTCTGGGGCAGTGGCGGATTGGAGGGCCGGCTGAAGGAGATCGGCATTGACATCTGGAACGTGCTCCACGCCGAGCAAGACTACGAATATCTGGCACCTCTGCACATTGGCGATACAGTGACGGGAACGATGCGCATCACCGATGTCTATACCAAATCGGGGCGCAGCGGCGACCTGAACTTTATTGAGTTCACCACCGAATACCGCAATCAGGATGGCGTGCTGGCTATCCGAGATCGGGCGTTGGTCATCGTGAGGGGGTAGGAAGATGACGCTCTACTTTGAGGACGTGCAAGTTGGCGACAACCTGCCCGAGCTGACCAAAGGGCCGATCACAGAAACTGATCTAGTGCGTTATTCGGGCGCCGTGGGGGATTTCAACCCCATCCATACCGTGCCGCGCGTGGCGCGCATGGTGGGGCTGGATGACATCATCGCGCATGGGATGCTGATCATGGCCTACGCCGGGCAGATGATCACCGACTGGGCTGGGGCGGGGTCAGTGAGGCGTTTCAAAGTGCGCTTCAGCGGCATGACCAAACCCGGTGAGACAGTAGTTTGCAGGGGAGAAGTGACCGAGAAAACAGAGGAGGACGGCGCAGTGCTGGTCAGCGGCAGGTTGACAGTCAAAGGGTTGGCGGATGACTCGTTGAAGCTCAAGGGCGAGTTCACTGTTGTGCTGCCGCGCCGCTCTGCATGAGAATCCGATGGCTGGCTCCGCTTAGAGCCAGCCATCGGGGTTCGGCAGCTCGCTGGATGGATCAGGCGGGCAGCTCGCTGGAGCTATAGTTCAGAATCTGGCGAGCGACGATGAGCAGGTTGATCTCATGCGTGCCCTCGTAGAGGTCGGCAATCTTGGCATCGCGCATGAGCTTCTCCACCAGCCACTCACGACTATAGCCCAGCGGCCCTAGAATCTCCACACACTTCTGGGCGATGCGGGTGCTGGACTCACCCGCCTTGGCCTTGCACATGCTGGACTCCAGCGCGTTGGGTTCGCCATGATCCATCATGGAGCCAGCGCGCAGCGTCAGCAGCCAAGCTGCCCGCAGCTCGGCTTCCATCTCTATCACATCGCGCTCAATGGCCGTCATTTCATGCGGCGGGGCGTCGTAGCGGATCGTGATGCCCGCTTCCTGCAGTTTCTCTTTGGTCAGTTCCAGCGCAGCGCGCGCCACACCCACCGCCGTCGCTGCGACGATGGGGCGCGAGGCGTCAAAGGTCTTCATCGCACCCTTGAAGCCCTTTGTGCTCTCGCGGTCACGCTGGCGCACCTCAGCGCTTCCCAGAATGTTGTCATAGGGGATGCGGGCATTGTCAAAGACAATAGCCACCGTGTCGCTGGCGCGGATGCCGTGCTTGATCTCAGCCTTGACGACTTTGACGCCAGGCGTTCCCGCCTCCACCACAAAGGGCTTAATGCCGGCGCGTCCAGCGCTTTTATCCACTGTGGCCCACACCACCACCAAGCCGTTGGATTCGTTCAGCGCCAAACCGCCATTGGTGCAGAATATCTTCTCACCATTAAGCACCCACTCATTGGTGGATTCATCCAGTGTGGCGGTGGTAGAGATGGCTGATGTGTCGGATCCCGCTCCCGGCTCGGTCATGGCCATTGCGCCCCAAGCAGGCGGCAGTTTGGGGTCGGCAAAGCGACTGAGAAAGCGCTCCTTCTGCTCTAGCGTGCCGACAGCTTCAATAGCCGTACCGCCCAGCATGGCCGCCGGGGTACAGAGGTATTGACCCACATCGCCCCAAGAAAGCATCTCCACAAGGTGCATCAGGCCAACGAAGTAGGTGCTAGGGCCTTTCTTCTTGGCCTCTTCGGGTTGTTCACCCTTCTCGCGGGCCTCGGCTTTGCGCCGTTCGCGTTCCAGTGAGGCGCGCTGCATGTCGGCCATCACCGGCCACATGGTCTTGATATAATCCACCGGACGCTCATGCTCATGCTCATCCAGATAGCGGGCTTGGGGTCGCATCACGTTTTTAGCCACGTATTCCGCCATCTGGAGCTGCATCTTAATCTTATCGGGCAAGCTGAAGTCAATCATGGCTGGCCTCCTGTGCTCCTCTCAGCCTCGCATACCGCTAAACAATGGCGAGTCCCTCAAAGGTGGCGAAGCCGCGTGCGTTGCGCAGCCAGCGCTCCACCGGATACTCACGGATATAACCATAGCCTCCCAACGTGTGCACCCCGCCATCGGTGACAAACAGCGATGCCTTGGCGACATAGTGCTTGAGTTGGGTAGCCAAGGCGGTCAAATCGTGCCCCTGATCGGCGTGCCAAGCAGTTTCCCACACCAGCAAGCGCATGGCGTCCACCTCAATGGCCATATTGGCCAATTTGAAAGCCACCGCCTGCTTGGTGGCAATGGGGACGCCGAACTGCACACGCTGTTTGGCGTAATCGCGGGCATACTCAAAAGAGGCGCGTGCCACGCCTACAGCCATCGCCCCTAGCGCAATGCGGCTGCGGTTGAGGATAGTGGCGTAATCGGTGCCTGCCTCACCGCCCAAACGGGCCTGCTCGCTGACCTTAACGTTGGAGAGCGCCACGCGGTAGGTCTCCAGCGCACGGATGCCCATCAGCCGCTCACAATCGCCAATGGTCAGCCCCTCAGTGCCCTTTTCCACGATGTAGCCATCCACCTTGCCAGTTTCGCTGTCGCGGGCATAGACGATCAGGCGTTCAGCATCGGCAGCGAGGGGGACATAGGCCTTCTCGCCATTCAACGTAATGGTTCCGTTGCTACGCGTGGCTGTGGTGGTGGGGCGCCATGGATCAAAAGTGACGCTTGGCTCCATCAGCGCAGCCGTCATGATAGGGCGATCTACATCGCAGAAGGCCGGCAGATAAGCCTGCTTCTGCTCCTCGGTGCCGCTGAGGAACACCGGCAAGGCAAAGAGGGCAGGAACCCAGACTTTGAGCGCAATGGCCAGATCGCCCCACGCCAGCTCCTCCAGCGCCAGTACGCCGGTGACGGCGCTGCCCTCGCCGCCGTAACCACCGTACTGCTCTGGGATGAGGCCGGGCAGGATGCCCAACTCCCAGCCTTTGGCGATCACCCCATCCGGCGCATGGTTGTTCTCGTCTGCTTCATGGGCGACCTTTCGCACATCCTGCTCAGCATAGCGATGGATGGTGTCAATCAACATCCGTTGTTCATCAGTGGGCGTAAACTCAATCATCGGTACACACTCCCTCAGCAGATAGGCTCATGCAAACAAACGACAGGCCGCGCCAAGGAAGCGCCTAACTGTCCGATGGCCGTTTTTGCAAGCCCTCCAGAAACAGATCGGCGAACAGGTCGGCGATCTGCGCGGCGCTCAAGCGTCCTTCCGGGCGGTACCAGCGCGTCATCCAGTTGACCATACCCAGCAGGCCGTGCACGGTGATGGCCACATCCACGCTGCGGAACTCACCTCTTTGGATGCCCTCCTGTACGATGCTGCGGAACAAGCGCTCAAAGTGGTCGCGCATGGAGACGTACTGCTGCATGTAGCCATCACCGAGACCACGATCCTCGCGCAGGAAGACCGTTGCACCTTCCAGATGTGAAGCGATGGTCTCGGCATGGGCATGGATGGCGGCACGCAGCTTGCTGGCACAGTCTTGATCGGAATGAACGATGGTCTCCACCTTCTCAATCAGGCGGTTCATGCCCGTTTGCAGGATGGCAAGCAGGATGGCCTCTTTGCTGTCAAAGTGGTGATAGAGGCTGGGCTTCTTGATATTGATGGCGCGGGCAATGTCCTGCATGGAGGTAGCATGATAGCCGTTCTGGTTGAAGAGGCGGATGGCTGCCTCAAGGATTTCGTCGCGGTTGACTTTTGCCATAGCACCCTTCCCTACCGACCGGTCGGTAGAAAAAGTATACTCCGAGATAGAGCAGAGCGTCAAGTAGGGCGGTGATGGTGGACAACCGCCCCTGGAAACCCTACAATAAGGGCAGCGAGAGAGTCCCCTTTGCCCAATCAGGTGCAACATGACCACTGTTCAATCCCCTACCAAACTGGATGAGTTGAGCATCAACACGATCCGTTTCCTCGCTGTGGACGCTGTGCAGCAGGCCAATTCGGGCCATCCCGGTATGCCGATGGGCGCCGCAACGATGGCCTATGTGCTGTGGACACGCCACTTGCGCCACAATCCGCGCAATCCACGCTGGCCTAACCGCGATCGCTTTATCCTCTCAGCGGGGCACGGCTCTATGTTGTTGTACGCGCTGCTCCACCTGAGCGGCTACGACCTGCCATTGGAGCAACTTCAGCAATTCCGCCAGTGGGGCAGCATCACCCCCGGCCACCCCGAAAGCCATTTGACCCCCGGCGTGGAGGTCACTACTGGCCCTCTAGGGCAGGGTTTTGCCAACGGAGTAGGGATGGCTGTCGCCGAGCGTGCGCTGGCCGAGCGTTTCAACACCCCGCAGCATCCACTGGTGGATCACTACATTTACGCCATTGTCAGCGATGGCGATCTGGAAGAAGGCGTGGCCTCAGAGGCTGCCTCCTATGCAGGCACACAGCGGCTGGGCAAGCTCATCTACCTCTACGACGACAACGGCATCAGCATAGAGGGTGAGACCGACTGGACCTTCCGTGAGGACGTAGGCGCGCGCTTCCGTGCTTACGGTTGGCAAGTGCTCGGCCCGTTGGATGGCAATGATGTGGAGGCAGTGGATGCAGCCCTCTGCGAGGCCAAGGCAAATCTAGACCAGCCTTCACTCATCATCTGCACCACGACCATCGGCTATGGCAGCCCCAACAAGGCCGGCACAGGCGCTGTACACGGCGAGCCGTTAGGCGTGGATGAGGTGCGCCGCACCAAAGAGCACCTGGGTTGGCCACTGGAGCCCACCTTCTACATCCCGGATGAGGTGCTGGCTCACTTCCGCATTGCACTAGAGCGGGGCGCCCGCTGGGAAGCTGAATGGAACGCCCTTTTTGAGGACTATCGTGCGCGTTATCCCGACCGCGCCACCGAGTTTGAACGTATGACGGCAGGAGACCTCCCGGCTGGTTGGGACAAGGACATCCCCACCTTTGCGCCTCAGGACGGCCCTATCGCCACACGGGTGGCAGGGGGAAAGGTACTCAACGCCATCTTCAAAAACCTGCCCGACCTCATCGGCGGGTCAGCCGATCTTGCTCCCAGCACCAAGACGTGGCTGGAGGGGTCGGGACGCTTTGGTTGGGATCAGGGTGGTCGCAACCTGCAATTTGGGGTGCGCGAGCACGCTATGGGTGCCATGGCATTGGGGATGGCTCATCACGGTGGGGTGATCCCCTATACAGCCACCTTCCTCGTCTTCTCCGACTACATGCGTCCGCCGATACGCTTGGCTGCGCTCTCGCGTCAGCGGGTGATCTTCATCTTTACACATGACAGCATCGGCGTAGGGGAGGACGGCCCTACCCACCAGCCGGTAGAGCACCTGATGGCCTTGCGCGCCATACCCAACCTATGGGTGATCCGCCCCGCGGACGCCAACGAGGTCGCTGAGGCATGGCGACAGGCCATCCTGCGCCGCGACGGCCCAACAGCTATCGTGTTGAGCCGCCAAAACCTGCCCGTGCTGGATCGGAGCAGACTAGCGCCTGCCAGCGGTTTAGCGCACGGCGGTTATGTGTTGCGCGAGGCCGAAGGTCTCCCCGACCTGATCCTCATCGGCACCGGCTCGGAGGTGCACCTGTGCCTCAGCGCCGCCGAGCGACTGACCGAGGAAGGGCTGCGCGTGCGCGTGGTCTCCATGCCCTGCTGGGAGCTGTTTGATGCCCAACCGCGAGGCTACCGCCGCCGTGTGCTCCTGCCGGAGGTGCCCAAGTTAGCCGTAGAGGCTGGGGTCAGCTTCGGGTGGTACAAATACGTGGGAGAGCGCGGTGGGGTGGTCGGCTTGGACCGCTTTGGGGCGTCGGCGCCCGGCAACGTGCTGATGCGCGAGCTGGGCTTTAGTGTGGATAACATCGTAGCGCAGGCCAGAGCACTGCTCACCACAGAGAAAGGGTAGAACAGGGCCTATGAAGGTGATCATCGGCGCCGATCACGCTGGTTATCAACTTAAAGAGGAACTCAAAGAGTACATCCGAGCGCTGGGACACGACGTGGTGGATGTTGGCGCAACGGCCTACGACCCAGCAGATGACTATCCCGACTATGCACGGGCAGTGGGAGAGGCCATCGCCCGCCGCGAGGGTGAGCGTGGTGTGTTGATCTGCGGCAGTGGCGTGGGGGCCAGCATCGCCGCGAACAAAATCCCCGGCGTGCGGGCGGCCATCTGCCACGATACTTATTCAGCACGCCAGGGGGTGGAGCACGACGATATGAACGTACTCACGCTCGGTGCACGGGTGATCGGCGTGGAGACAGCCAGAGAGGCCGTTGCCGCTTTCCTCAACGCCCGTTTTGACGGTGGTGAGCGCTTTCAGCGTCGCCTCAACAAAATCCTCGCCATTGAACGGCAGTACTGCGGCCCTCAATAAGGGGCTAGAGAGGAGTGAGCTGTACGATGAAGCTGGCACTGATCGGCTTGGGGAAAATGGGCCTGGCCATGGCGCGCCGCCTTATAGCACAAGGACATCAGGTGGCGGGCTATGACCTTGATCCGGAGGCTGCCCAACGGGCTGCCGCTGCCGGTGTGACAGCAGCAAACTCACTAGAGGATGCCGTTGCGCTGCTGGACCAAAGACCGCGTTTGGTCTGGTTGATGCTCCCCGCCGGTGACCCCGTAGGGGCCACGCTCCAGCGGCTGGCGATGTTGCTGAGCGAGGGCGACATTATCGTGGAGGGCAGTAACTCATACTACCGCGAATCGCAGGAGCGGGCCAAGATGCTGCGTTTCAAAGGCATCCACATGCTGGATGTAGGTGTCAGCGGAGGCATCTGGGGGGAGCAAAACGGCTTTAACCTCATGGCAGGTGGCACAGAGGAAGCCTTTCAGGCCGTGGAGCCGATCTTGGCAGCCCTCGCTCCGCCGCAGGGCTATGCGCTGGTGGGGCCAAGCGGAGCAGGGCACTTTGTCAAGATGGTGCACAACGGCATTGAGTACGGCATTCTGGAGGCCATCGCTGAGGGTTTTGAGCTGCTCGCTGCCAAGCGCGAGTTTGAGATCGATCTAGCGGCGCTGTGTGATCTGTGGGAACACGGCAGCGTGATCCGCTCGTGGCTGCTGGAGCTGACAGGTCGTGCCCTGGACGCCGATCCCCACCTAGACTGGGTAGCCCCTTATGTAGAAGACACCGGCGAAGGGCGCTGGACGGTACAGGAGGCGATTGAGCTGGGCGTGCCGTTGCCCGCCATTACTCTCGCTTTGCAGATGCGCTTCCGCTCGCGGCAGGAAAATAGTTTTGCGGCGCGGCTTGTGGCAGCGTTGCGGGCCGAGTTTGGCGGTCATGCCGTGCGACGTTAGGAACTTGCAGAAAGGGGTGACCGTGGCCGAAGTCAAAGTTCTGCCCAACCTAGAGGCTGTGGCCGAAGAGGCAGCCCGCTACTGGGTGCAGGTTGCTCAGGCGGCAGTTGAAGAACGTGGCGTATTCCGCATCGCCCTGACGGGCGGCGAAGCAGCCCGCCGCCTGTACGAGATCATGGCTTCCGAACCTTATGTCAATCAGGCGCCCTGGGCACAGACCGCCATCTTCTGGAGCGATGAACGGCGTGTGCCTCCCAGCCATCCGGAAAGTCTCTGCCATCTCGCCCGCACGGCTCTCCTTGACCGGGTGCCCATCCCCCGTGAGCACATCTTCCGCATGGATGGCGAAGGGCTGGCCCGTATGGCTGCCAGTGCGTATGAGGAAACATTGCAGCGACACTTCAAGCTGGGGCGTGGGGAATGGCCTCGCTTTGACCTTGTGCTGCTGGACATGGGCGCTGATGGCCACATCGCCTCAATTTTTCCTGGCACCCGCGCCGTGAGCGATTTGACCAACATGGTGGTGGTCTATCAGGTGCCCCAGCTCAGAGCAGAGCGTATCACGTTAACCCTACCGGTGTTCAATCACGCCCGCCATGTCCTCATCTTCGCCACCGGTGCAGAAAAAGCCGCTACGCTGGCCGCTGTGCTTCATGGCCCCCATCGCCCCAGCACATACCCCGCTCAAGCCATTCGCCCTGTGGAGGGCAGCCTCATTTGGCTGGCGGATGAGGACGCTGCGGCGCAACTTCCTAAATAGTTCTGTGCAAGGGGGCGGGAAATCCGTCCCCCCTTTTCGCTATAATCACCCCAAGTCTTTTGACGATGAAAAGGTGTGGATCGGCCTGCGCCATACAGCGGAGGGGAGATGCCCAACCAACTGGCCAACGAAATCAGCCCTTATCTCCTCCAACACAAAGACAACCCCGTTGACTGGTACCCTTGGTGCGAGGAAGCCTTTGAACGCGCCAAGGCGGAAGATAAGCCGATCTTCCTCAGCATCGGTTACTCCTCCTGCCACTGGTGCCACGTCATGGCGCACGAATCTTTTGAGGACCCCACCACAGCGGAGATCATGAACCGCTACTACATCAACATCAAGGTGGACCGCGAAGAGCGCCCCGACGTGGACAGCATCTACATGAATGCGGTGCAGGCGCTCACAGGACGAGGGGGTTGGCCACTTTCGGTGTGGCTACTGCCGGATGGCCGCCCCTTCTTCGGCGGTACCTACTTCCCCAAGGAGCCCCGCTATGGGATGCCCTCCTTCAAGCAGGTGCTGTTGCGCATTGCTGAGCTTTTCCATGAGCAGCGCGATCGCCTTGAAGAAGACGCCATGCGCCTCACGCAAACCATCAGCGGCCACATCCTGCTGGATGGAGAGCGTGGGCAAACGCTGGATGCCAGCCTGCTTGACCTCGCCTTCCAAACGCTTGCCGAACGCTACGATACCCACTGGGGCGGTTTCGGTGAACAGCCCAAGTTTCCACCCAGCATGACGCTGGAGCTGCTGCTGCGCCTTTATCATCGGCGCGGCTGGCAGCATGCTCTGCAGATGGTCACCCATACGCTGGACCGTATGATGTGGGGAGGGATGTACGATCAAATCGGCGGAGGCTTCCACCGCTACGCTGTAGATCGCATGTGGCTGATCCCACACTTTGAAAAGATGCTCTACGACAATGCCCTGTTGGCACGCATCTACTTGCATGCCTATCAGGTGACGGGTCAGCCGCGCTACCGCCGAGTGGTAGAGGAGACATTGAGCTACATCCGGCGTGAGATGACCGCCCCGCAAGGCAGTTTCTACAGCGCACAGGATGCGGACAGCGAGGGCGAGGAGGGGCGCTTCTTCATTTGGACGGAAGCGGAGCTGCGGGCAGCTTTAGAAGACCTGCCGCACAGCGAGGCCGTGCTGGATTACTGGGGTGTGAAGCAAGGCACCAACTTTGAAGGGCGTCATGTGCTCTGGGTGCCAGAACCGCCGGAGCACGTTGCAGCGCGGCACGGGCTCACGCCAGATGGCCTGTTGGCCGAAGTTGAGCGGGCGCGCGCACGCCTCTTTGAGCGGCGTGAGCAGCGCGTGAAGCCGGGCTGCGATGACAAAATCCTTACAGCGTGGAACGGATTGATGATCAACACGCTAGCGCAGGCGGGGCGCGTGCTGGAGCAGCCTCTCTACACAGAAATGGCCGCTCGCGCCGCCGAGTTTATCCTCAGCCACATGCGGCGTGGGGAGCGCCTGTTGCGCGCTTACCGGCATGACCGCGCACGCTTTGAGGGTTATCTGGAGGATTACGCCTTTCTGACCGAGGGGTTGATAGAACTCTACCAGAGCACTTTTGACTTACGCTGGTTCCGTGAGGCACTTGCGCTGACCGAGCACATGCTGGCGCTCTTCTGGGATGACCGTGCCGGTTTCTTTGACACAGCCCACGACCACGAGTCGCTTATCACGCGGCCGCAAGAGGTGACGGATAACGCCATCCCTGCCGGCACTTCAGGGGCAGTGGCAGTGCTGGTGCGCATGGCGCTCTACACGGGGCGCACCGATTGGCACAACAAAGCGGAGCGTGTGCTGGAGCGCTTGGCTGGGGCTATTGTGCAATACCCCCATGCGCTGTCGTATCTGGCAGCACAGATGGACTTCATGCTGGCCGCTCCTCATGAGATCGCACTGGTGGGCGAACCGACGTCGCGGGAGATGAATGCACTGCTGGAGGCGATCCGCAAACCCTACCGCCCCAATCAGGTAGTAGCCCTGCGCAGGCCAGACGATGGGGCAGCAGCAGACCTGATCCCCCTGCTGGCGGGGCGCGAGATGGTGAACGGCAAAGCAACAGCCTACGTGTGCCGCCGCTTCGCCTGTCAGCTCCCCGTTACCACACCCAACGATTTGCAGGCACAACTTGACGCCTGCTGAACAGCGCATTATAGTGGTGTTATGGCAAACTCAAGCAAACCCCATCCTACCCCAGCACAGATGGCAGTACGCATTCTGCGTGCTCCTTTCTTCTTACTCAGCATCGCCCTCAGCATGTTGGTGGCTTTCTTTTTCTTCGCTTGGGTCAGCGTAGGGTCATGGTGTGAGGATGCTCTACGCTGGCTGGGCTATCGGGCGCGTCCGCGCTGGCTGCCTGCCGCGCTGGGGCTAATGGCCTATATGGGGTTGGGGATCGCTGGCCCCGCCTATCTCGGAACGCTCATGCTGGGCTGGCCCGGCGCCGTACTGGGGCCGGTGGTGGCCCTCGGCGCAATCGCCATCCTTGGGCGCTGGTAGGGATGCCCTCCGGAAAACGGCGGCGGCAGCCCGTATGGGCTGCCGCCTCTGATTCCGCACTGCTTAAGGTGCGATCAGCCGGTGCGTGGCCCAACGGCGCGCACTTCCTCCGCCACCAAGTCGGCATACTGGTGGAAGTTCTTCTCAAAGCGGGCGGCCAGCTCGCGCGCTTTGGCATCGTAGGCTTCCTTATCCTCCCATGTCTCGCGAGGGTTGAGTACCTCATCGGGCACATCCGGGCAGTAGGCCGGAATGTACAGACCAAAGAACGGATCGGGGCGGGTCTCAACCTGTGCCAGGCGACCATCCAGGATGGCGTGAATCATGGCACGGGTATGCCGTAACTCCATGCGATGCCCTATGCCATACGGGCCACCCGTCCAGCCGGTGTTGACCAACCACACATCCACGTTGTGCTCGTCAATCTTCTTACCCAGCAAAGCAGCATACTCCCTGGGGTGCAGCGGCAGGAAAGGTGCGCCGAAGCAGGCGCTAAAGGTGACCTGTGGCTCCTTAACGCCGCGTTCGGTTCCTGCTACTTTGGCCGTGTAGCCACTCAGGAAGTGATACATGGCCTGCTCACGGGTGAGCTTGCTGACGGGCGGCAGCACACCGAAGGCATCGGCAGTGAGGAAGATAATGTTGCGTGGATGCCCACCGAGGCCCGTCCGTGCGGCGTTGGGGATGTAGTTGATGGGATAGGATGCCCGTGTGTTCTCGGTCAGGGAGTCGTCATCCAGATCGAGGCGGCGGGTGTTCATATCCATGCGCACGTTTTCAAGGATCGTGCCAAAGCGCCGCGTGGTGCCGTAAATCTCCGGCTCGCCCGTCGGTGAAAGACGGATCACTTTGGCGTAGCACCCGCCTTCAAAGTTGAAGACACCTGTGTCGCTCCAGCCGTGCTCATCATCCCCGATCAGCGTGCGCGTGGAATCGGCGGAGAGCGTCGTTTTGCCTGTGCCGGAGAGGCCGAAGAAGAGCGCCACATCTCCGGCGTCCCCCTCATTGGCAGAGCAGTGCATGGGAAGCACGCCCTGTTGGGGCAGTAGGTAGTTCATCACGCTAAAAATGGACTTCTTGATCTCGCCCGCATAGGCCGTACCACCGATCAAGATCAAGCGGCGGGCGAAGTTGAGCAGGATGAAGGCCTCGGAATTGGTCCCGTCGTACTGGGGCATGGCGTGGAAGTTGGGGGCATGGATGACTGTGAAATCGGGGCGGAAGTGCTCCAGCTCCTCAGGCTTGGGGCGGATGAACATGTTACGGGCGAAAAGCGCATGCCAAGCCGTCTCGGTGATCACACGCACGCCGATGCGGTAACGGGGGTCGGCTCCGGCAAAGACATTTTGCACAAAAGCGTTTTTACCCTGAAAGTAAGCGCTCACCTTATGAAGCAGGGCTTCAAACTGCTCCATGCTGAAGGGGCGGTTGATCTCCCCCCACCAAATGTGGTCGCGTGTGGTTGGCTCATAGACAATGAAGCGGTCCTTGGGTGAGCGGCCTGTGTGATCGCCCGTGCGCACGACCAACGGCCCTAGATGGGCAATGAAGCCCTCTTGCCGCCTAACGGCCTGCTCATAAAGTTGGGGCGTGTGGAGCTGCCAATAAACCTGATTTAGGTTGCTCAGCCCCAATGCTTCCAAATCGGGGTGTGATTGCAGGATCTCCATCGCTCTCTCCTTGTCCTCCGCAGGCCATGCAGGAATATTTGGCGGCGTAGTGTATCATCAATATGGCGCATTTGCCAAGAGGCAAAGGGCCTCGTGAGGTGTACGGAGGCAAGAGAGACTTGCCGCGTGTGGCCTAGACCTCTGTCTCCCCCACGCGCTCATAGAAGCACAACATGGTGTTGCCGTAGATGCGCCGATCGTACAGCCGCAGGTGGTTTAACGGCAGATCTTCGTACTCCTGCGGATCGATCTGCGCCACGGCGATCCCGTTGGGCACCAGCCATGAGGGGTGGGCATCCAGCAGTTCCAGTGCCCGCCGCCACAGGCCTTTGTACTGCGGCGGGGCGATGTAGATGGCGTCAAATGCCTGGCTCTTGGACGGATCGCTGCTGAGGAAGGAGAAGGCATCCTCGCGGCGTACCTCAGCCTCAGCTTCAAAACCCGTCAGCGCCAGATTCTCGCGGATGGTTTGCACCGCAGCGCGGCTGGTGTCTAGAAAAAGGCAAAAGGCCGCTCCACGGCTGAGGGCCTCAATGCCTACGCTGCCCGTCCCTGCGAACAAGTCCAACCACACGGTACCCCTGACCCACCCGCCGAGGATGTTGAACAGCGCTCCTTTGACCAGATCACGCACCGGCCGTGTGGTGTCACCCGGCACACGTTTTAGCTTGCGCCCTTTGGCCCTTCCGCCGATCACCCGCAGCGACATCGCCGCTCCTACCGAATCGGCACACGGCACGCGCTGCCGCGCGGCACCTCAATCAGCGCCCCACTGCCGACGAAGCCCTCTGCCTGTGTGGCAACTGCATAGCGGATCGCCACACTCGGCGTCACTTCCACACTGCCCTCACCCTCAGGGCCGAGGACAAAAAGTAGAGTCTCCGCCCCCGGCTCACCCTGCAGCACATCTACTGTCACACCAGTCTCATTGACGAAGGTCAGTATGGCAGCGCGCCCTTCTGCAGCAGTACAACTCGGGATGCCGATGGCGATGGAGCGTGGGGTCGGCGTTGGCAGAGGTTGCAAAACGCCTAACAGCTCTTTGGCAGAGCTGCTCAAGACTAACACGACGCCCAACAGCAGGACCATCAGCAGAAGGAGGCCAACGATCCCCACCCCCAGGAGGGCGCCTGCCCGCGTGCGGCGGCGCCTCGGCGCCGTGCGCATCCTCCCACGTTCGCGCACCACCATCAGATCGCCTCGCGTGCTTGGTTCGGCATCCACAATGGGGCGCCGGACGCCACCCGGCGGCGTGACCAGCGCTCGGCGGCGCTCTAGAAGGCCTAGAATATGGCGCGCCTCTTCATGATCGGGGCGCAGCCGCAAAACCTGGCGCAGGCACTGAATGCGCTGCTCCACGTCCTCTAGCACTGCCGCCAGATACCACCAGGCGATCAGGTTGTCAGGGTCATCCCCCACAATCTGGGCCAACAGGCGCCGCGCCTGCCGACGGTCGCCGCGCCGTAGGACATTCACCGCTTCCTGCAAACGTGGATCGCTCATACCTATAGCATACGCCTGCTTGTGTTTTTCACCAAGCGATAGGAAGTTGGTTGACGGATGCCTTCCCAATCTATATAATCTGCTACTTGAATATTAGCCCGACTAACCATTAGGTAGGCTAACCATGATTTCGGCTGAAGTGCGCGATGTAGCGCGGCAGGTGCTCCAGATCGTTCCGCTGGTGATGCGCGTGGTAGCGGTAGAGCTGCGCAATGCGCCGCATGAGATTGTGCCGGCGCATTACCGCCTGCTCCATATGCTCTGCCAGGGGCCGCGCAACCTGAGCGACATGGCTGAGATGCAGGCCGTCAGCCTGCCGACCATGTCCAACACCATTGACACGTTGGAACAGCGCGGATGGGTCACCCGTACACGCTCCACCGATGATCGGCGTGTGGTGGTAGTGGCACTGACACCAGCAGGGCGCCATGTGCTGGAGGTCGTGGAGCAACAAGCAGAAGAACGCCTTGCTGTGCTGCTGGGCGGGCTATCGGATGAGGAACGCCTGATGTTAGCAGAGGGGCTTAGCATCCTGCGCCGTGCTTTTGCTGGTACAACGCAGGGTGAGGCCAAAACAAACCAACGGAGTACGGAGAGGGAATGAGGCATGCCTGTCAACGTCATTGAAGTTGAGGGATTGGTGCGCAAGTTCGGCAACTTTACTGCCGTGGACGGAGTAACGTTCAGCGTACAGGAAGGCGAAATCTTCGGCTTCCTAGGGCCGAACGGCGCCGGCAAGAGCACCACCATCAACGTGCTGTGCACGCTACTGCGCCCCACCGCCGGGCGCGCACTGGTCAACGGATACGATGTACGCACCCAACAGTCGCAGGTGCGCGACTCCATCGGGCTGATCTTCCAAGACCCTAGCCTGGATGATCGCCTCACCGGTCGTGAGAACCTCCAATTCCACGCCATGCTCTACGATGTGGCGCGTGAGGAATTCAAGCGCCGCGCCGATGAGCTGCTGCGTATGGTGGACCTGATTGATAAGGCGGATGCCATCGTGCGCACCTATTCCGGCGGTATGAAGCGACGTCTAGAGATCGCACGTGGGCTGCTGCACCATCCTCGCGTGCTGTTTCTGGATGAGCCAACACTGGGTCTTGACCCGCAGACACGTCGCCACATCTGGGAGTATCTGCTCAAGCTGCGCGATGCGGAAGGCGTCACCATGTTCATGACCACGCACTACATGGATGAGGCCGAGCACTGCGACCGCATCGCCATTATCGATCACGGCAAGATCATCGCTCTGGATACGCCAGATAGGCTGAAATCACTGGTGGGCGGCGATGTAGTCACCCTGCGCACCTCCGATAACGAGCGAGCAGCAGAGAAACTACAGGCCGCGTACAACATCATCCCGCGCCGGGGACCAGAAGGCCAGCTGATCATTGAGACGGCACAGGGCGATCAGTTTATCCCACAGGTGATGACCATGCTCGCCAACAGTGGCGCTCCTATAGAGGTGACAAGCATCAACCTGCGCCGCCCCACGTTGGAGGACGTGTTCATTAAGCTGACTGGCCGGGCGATCCGTGAGGAAGAAGCCGATCAGGCCAAAGATTTTATGCGTATGCGCAACCGCCTGTGGGGTGGTCGCGGGATGCACGGCTAGGAGGGAGACGAGGCATGTTCAAGCAAATCTGGCGCAACCTGAAAGGCGCTTTTACCATCTGGTATCGCGATGTGCTGCGCTATGTGCGCGATCGGGCGCGGTTGGTGACCTCGCTGGCGCAGCCACTGCTGTTTCTCTTTGTTTTCGGCGATGGCCTCTCCTCAGCAATGACCAACCTGGGTGGGGGGCATTTGGATTTCAAGCAGTTCATGTTCCCCGGCATTCTGGGGATGACGGTGCTATTCACCTCCATCTTCTCGGCAGTATCCATTGTGTGGGACCGCGAGTTTGGCTTTTTCAAAGAGGTGATGGTGGCGCCCGTTTCCCGCGTGGCGGTGGCGCTGGGTAAGGTGGCTGGTGGCAGTACAATCGCCATGTTCCAGGGAGCGATCATCCTCATTCTGGCGCCCTTCATTGGTATTCACATGACGCTCGGTCAAATCATTGTGCTGCTGGCACTGATGCTACTGCTGGCTGGCGTGATGACCTCGCTGGGCATCCTCATCGCCGCCCGCCAGCGCACGATGGAGGGCTTCCAGATGATCATGAACTTCTTGCTGATGCCCATGTTTTTCCTTTCCGGCGCCTTCTTCCCACTGAACAACGTGCCGCTGTGGATGGAGTGGCTTTCTAAGGTGGACCCTGTGACCTACGGCGTGGACCCCTTGCGGCAGGTCATCCTGCGCGAGAGTGTCCCTGCCATGGTGTTGGAGATGATCCGCTTGCATCCCATCCGCACCGATGTGTTGATCATGTTGGGATTTGGGCTGGCGTTTATTGTGCCAGCGGTGTGGTTGTTCAGCCGGCAAGATTGAGTGGGGAATAGGCCAAAGGCAGTGGGGCGGTCAGTTGGCCGCCCCACTGCGTTGCCTAATCTTCGCCCAGATAGGCCTTGCGCACCATTTCGTTGGCGAGCAGCTCCTTGCCAGTGCCGCTGAGCACGATCTGGCCAGTTTGCAGCACATAGCCACGGTGGCAGAGAGAGAGGGCAAGCTGAGCATTCTGCTCCACCAGCAAAATGGTGGTGCCCTTCTCATTGAGCTGCTTAATGACTTCAAAAATCTCCTGCACCAGAATCGGAGCGAGGCCCATAGAAGGCTCGTCCAACAGCAGGATACGCGGCTCGGCCATGAGGGCACGCCCGATGGAGAGCATCTGCTGCTCGCCGCCGGAGAGCGTGCCGCCGGGCTGGTTAGCACGCTCCTTAAGGCGCGGGAACAGGTGATAGACGTACTCTAGCGAGCGTTGGATGCCGGCGCGGTCGTTGCGGGTGTAAGCGCCGAGGTCTAGATTCTCGCGCACGGTCATGCGGGCGAAGATGCGCCGCCCCTCAGGTGCCTGCGTGACGCCCAACCGCACAATTTCGTGCGGAGGGGTGTGGGTGATGTCCTGTCCATCAAGGATGACCGAGCCATGTCGGGCGGGAGTGATGCCGCAAATGGTGTTAAGGGTGGTGGATTTCCCTGCACCGTTAGCCCCGATAAGGGTCACGATCTCGCCCTGCTCAACGGTCAGTGAGATGCCGCGCAGGGCGTGGATGTGCCCATAATAAGTGTGAACGTCATGGACTTCCAGTAGCGCCATTAGCTTGCTCGCTCCATTGGCCTGCCGAGATAAGCCTCAATAACCCTAGGGTCGCGTTGCACTTCGGCGGGCGTCCCCTCAGCGATCTTGACCCCATAGTCCAACACCGTCACGCGGTCAGAGATGCCCATCACAACGCGCATGTCATGCTCAATGAGCAGCACGGTGAGGCCCAACTCATCGCGCAAGCGCACGATAAAGCGCATGAGGTCGCCTGTCTCCTGAGGGTTCATGCCGGCGGTGGGTTCGTCAAGGAGCAGCAATTTTGGCTCATTGGCCAGCGCTCGTGCGATCTCCAAACGGCGCTGCTTGCCGTAGGGTAGGTTGCGAGCGAGGGTATCAGCCTCTTCCTTCAAACCCACCAAGTCCAGCAACTCCAAGGCCCGCCGGATGGCCCGCCGCTCCTCTCGCACCATCCCGGGCGTGCGGAGGACGGCAGCCAGGGCATTGGTGCGCATACGCGGGTGATGGCCAACCAGTACATTCTCCAGGGCGGTCATCGCGCCGAAGAGGCGGATGTTCTGGTAGGTGCGGGCGATGCCCAGCTCGGCCACGCGGTCGGGCGGCAACCCCACCAGCGACTGCCCCTGAAAGAGGATTTCGCCCTCATCTGGCACGTAGAAACCGGTGATGCAGTTAAAGAAGGTTGTCTTACCCGCACCGTTGGGGCCAATTACGCTGGCGATCATGCGCTCCAGCACAACCAAATCCACGCGGTTGACGGCGGTCAGCCCGCCGAAGCGTTTGGTGAGCTGCCGCGTTTCAAGGACGGGGGTCATGCTGTCTCACCTCCCAGAGCGAGCTCTTCAGCCCGTTCTTCCTCCTCTTCGGCTTCGGCCTCCACTTCATGCATCTCCAAACGGCGGCGGCGTGATGGCCACAGACCCTCCGGACGGACGATCATCATGACCACCAGCAGGGCGCCAAAGGCCACGATACGGAAGGTTTCTAGCTCGCGCAGGACTTCCGGTAGACCCTTAAGGGCAAACGCGCCAAGGATCACACCGGGGATGCTGCCCATGCCACCCACGATGACCACTGCCAGCACATTGATGGAGACCATCAGCGTCAGGTCATCGGGTGAGGTGAACTGGTTGCGTGAGGCAAAGATCAGGCCACCTAACCCGGCGAAGGCCGCGCCGATGCCGAAGGCAAGCAGCTTATAGCGCAGCAGGTTGATGCCCATCGCTTGCGCCACCGTCTCGTCCTCGCGGATGGCGATCCAGGCGCGCCCCACACGTGAATTCTGCAGGCGCACAGTGACCAAAATCACGATTAAGATGGCGATCAGGATCAGGTACAGGAAATCGCGCTCACTGTTGAAGGGCCTGCCAAACAGCATGGGTTCGGCTACACCGGGTAGACCGTTGGCACCGTTGAAGAAGAAGGCCAGCGCATCGCTCTTGACCAGCAGGCGAATGATCTCGCCAAAGCCGAGCGTGACAATGGCCAAATAATCGCCACGCAGGCGCAGGACGGGAATGCCCAGCAGAACACCAGCCAGAGCGGCCAACGCCAGCGCAATGGGTACCGTAGGCCAGAAATCCCACAGCAGGTTGTGGGGGCGAGGAGCCGTCAGCAGGCCGACGGTGTAGGCCCCCACCGCGAAGAAGGCCACATATCCGAGGTCTAGCATACCGGCCAACCCAACCACGATGTTGAGGCCCAACCCCAGCAAGACATAGATGCCAATCGTACCAAGGGTGAAGTTCCAGTAGTTGTTGAGGAACTGAGGGGCGGCAAACACGATCAGCAGCAGGATGCCGTATAGCACGTAGCTGGCAGCGGGGTGACGTTGCAGCGTCGCCACAAAGGCGATGCGGCGCACGCTTTGGGCAGCGTTCTCCCACCAATGGCTTACCGGCCTGCGCCATTCACCGCGCCCCACACCGCGCGCTAGCGCCCCGCCCAGCATGCCCGTTGCGCTCAGTAGCCCCACATAGATGGCCGCTGCGGTGAGAGGCTGCGTGAGGAAGAACAACAGGGTGCGCACAGCATCGGGTGAGAGGGCACTGAGATAAGGGCGCATGTCTACGCGCGGGCCGCTGTACTGAACAACCCCGAAGATGTAAACAGCCAACGCGGTGATCAGTCCGGCGATCGCCCCGGCGATGAGGCCACCGAGCAGCGCACGGGTCCATTTATCAGGTGTGGTAGCTTTGGCCCCAACGGCCCCCGCCCAACATCCCATCAAGCCCAGGAAGATGGCCAAACCGAGGCGCAGGGAGTCCTCCCCAGTGCTACCGCGCACAGCATTCCCGATCAAGCCTGCCATCGTGCTCAGGAAGCCGATCAGGATGAGGAAGACCAGCACAACCCCAAAGGTCACCCCGGCGCGCAGACCGTTGCGAATATGATCCGCCATCAGACCTTCTCCTCCTTCAGCGCCTCGCCCAGGATGCCAGACGGGCGGAAGATGAGCACCAGCACCAAGATAATAAAGGCGATCACGTCCTTGAGCTGGAAATCAATGCCCAACGCTGCCGGGCCAAGCGTTTCAGTGAGGCCAAGGAACATGGCGCCCAGCATAGCGCCAGGCAGGTTGCCGATCCCTCCCAGTACAGCCGCGGTGAAGGCCTTGATACCCGGGATAAATCCCACCGTGGGGAAGACCTGCCCATAGTGCAAGCCCCACATCACGCCGGCTGCGCCAGCCAATGCCCCAGCGATGACAAAGGTGCGGCTGATCACGCCATCCACGTCAATGCCCATCAGGGCAGCTGTTTGCTTGTCTTCTGAGACAGCGCGCATGGCGCGGCCCAGCCGTGTGCGCTGCACAAGGGTATATAAGCCGGCAAGCAGCGAGACGGCCAGCACAATGGTCAGGACGCTGGTGTAGGAAATAAGTACTTTCTCCCCACTCACCATCAGATTCCAACCCAGGTTGCGGTCCAACACAGCCGGGTTGCGGTAGATGTGGCGCTGTGGCCCAAACATCAGCTGGGCAGCGTTCTGCATGAAGATAGAGGCACCAATAGCACTGATAAGGGGCACCAGGCGCGGCGCCTTACGCAGGGGACGGTAGGCGATACGCTCTAGCATAAAGCCGACCGACATAGAAGTCAGGCTTCCCACAAGGAAAGCGATGATCACTGCTGGAATGGGGTAGGCATTGGCGAAAGAGAGGTTATTGGCCGCATCCACCTGCAAGGCGTTAAGCCCCTCAAAGACAAAGTAACCAGCGAACGCTCCAGACATGAACACTTCGCTATGGGCGAAGTTGATCATGCGCAGGATGCCGTACACCAGCGTATAGCCGATGGCGATGAGCGCGTAGACACTGCCGATCACCACACCGGCCCATGCGAAACGCGCCCAGGTAGCCGGTCCGTAGATGGCCTGTACGATCAGCACCGTGTACAGGCGCCAGACCAGAATGGCAACGGACAGCACAGCAATCACGATCTGGGCGATCTGATAGCCGCCTATCCGCCTTCTCACCCGCAAGGGAGCTGCAAGCTCAGCCATGTGCGTGGATACCTCGCTCGTTGGGATTCTGGCAGCGGCACACGCCTGAAGGAGGGCAGGGAATGAGCAGACTGGCAGGGCGGGCACCTGGCTCGCCCTGCCAGTCTCTAAACAGATGGTCAGGCACGTGGCCGTGCCAGCCCATTACTCAGACGGCAGTTCAACCCAGGCACCGTTCTGCACCTGGAAGACGGCGAAGCCGCCCCGCTTGCATTCGCCTGTCTCATCGCAGGTGATCTCGCCGGTGAGACCCTGGTAACCACTCGTGCTCCGGACAGCCTGAGCCAGCGCGACACGCGGGATGTACAGCGTGCCGTCCTCGGCCACAATAGCCACCTTCTTGATCCCCTCAATGATCAGGTTGGCGGCGTCATAGCCGAACCAGCTGTAGGGCGAGAGCGCGCCTGCTGCCACGCCGAACTTGGCCTCGTAGCGGGCGTCAAAGTCCGCCTTGGCGTCAGACTCAGGCGGGGTAGCTGCCGAGGTGCAGTACACCCCTTCAGCAGCCGCGCCAGCGAGCTCAATGAACTGCGTGCCGTAGATGCCGTCATCGCTGACGAAGGGCACATCGGCCAGGCCAACCGCGCCCTTTTGGCTGGCAAGCACGGCACCCTCGCCAGTGTAGCCACCGAAGAAGATCGCATCTGGCCCCGCCGCGGCGATGGAGGTCAGCACGCCCGTGTAGTCGGTCTCGCCAACGGTGATAGCCTCAAAGGCAACCACCTCGCCCCCCAGGCTGGTGAAGACCTCGCGCGTGCGCTCGGCAAGACCCTGACCGTAGGCGCCACCGTCATGGATGATCGCCAGCTTACGGGCGCCCAGTTCATTGAAGATGAAGTTGGCCGCCACGTCTCCCTGGAACAGGTCGCTGGCAACAACGCGGTTGAAAACGGTGAAGCCCTGCTGCGTGAGGTCAATGCGCGTGGCCGACGGCGAGACCATCACTACCTTAGCCGTCTCGTAGATCGGCATCGCGGCATTGGTGGCGCCGGAGAACATGTGGCCGACCACACCCACGATCTTGGGATCGGAGACGAAGAGGTTGGCGACAGCAGCGCCACCTTCCGGCGTCCCTTGGTCGTCTTGGGCATTGAGCTGGAAGGGATGGCCCTCAAACTCACCGGCATCCTCCAACGCCAGCTGGACACCCTGAGAGACGTCAATGCCGAAGGCCGAGACGTCACCACTCATGGGGCCAGCGAACCCGATGACAATTGGCTCACCGGGGGCAAAGACAGCGCAGGCGCCTTCTTCAGCGCACTCCTCCGGCACGGCTGCAGGCGCCTCCGTAACTTCTGGCGTGGCCTCTTCGGTAGCAACCTCTGTGGCAGGCGCCTCGGTCGCCTCTTCCGTCGGCGGTGCTTGAGTTGGCGTTGCGGGTGCGCAGGCGGCCAGCATCAACGCGGCCACCAGCAGGACAAAGAGCGAAAAGTATGCCTTCTTCATATCTCCCTCTTCTCCTCAAAAGATGTGGGATGCGTGTCTCCTCCACAGCACCTCCGGAGTGCCTGACGGCCTTGACAGCCCGGAGCACACTGCCTTAGTCCGCCTTCTCCTCCTCTGTGCGCTGTGGAACTGCTGCGCAAGTGCCTCCTCGGGGAGGTGGGCACTTGTCGCCAGCGCTTAAACTCTCATCCTAGCACGGCCTATCTATTGCTGTCAAGACCCTTTTTGAAGATTCTGCCTTCAAATCGTCGCTTCCTGACCATCAGCAGACGGGCATTGGCTAGATACTTGTCAACGAAGCATTTCCGTATAACATAAAGATAACAAAACGTTTACCTAAATCAAGGCAAGAAAGGCAGCCGAAAGGAGGTGTCAAATTACCCAAAACAGAGCAGCGGTCTGTTTCACTAATGTATCCTAGGGTGAGGATAGGGAGAACAGCGATGAAACACAGGTTTGTGCTCTTAGCGATTGCTCTGCTAGCCCTGCTGGCGCTGGCAAGCGGAAACGCCGTCGCCGCTGGGGGGTCGCCGAGCCGGCATGATTTCACCGAAGCGCCATTTGAGGCTACCCAAAGCGACTACGCCGTTGTGGTCTTCAACGACCCACCAGCTGCGAGCTACGCGGGCGGCATCCCCGGCTTAGCCCCTACCCAGCCACCACGTGGCCAACGACTCAACCCCCGCGCGGCAGAGGTAGTGGCCTATGCCCAGTACTTGCGTGAGGTACATGCCAACTACCGCTCTTTCCTGGCGCAGGCAGCACCGAGGGCAGAGATCGTGCGCGAATTCGTCCTCACAGCCAACGCTGTTGTGGTGCGCACCAATGGGGCACGGCTGCGAACGCTCAGGCAAGGTCCCGGCGTGCGCTATGCCACCTATAGCGCCCTCTATCGCCCAACGATGAACATCAGTGTAGGGCTAATCGGCGCCTCGGCGCTGTGGCCACTTGTCGGCGGGCATGAGAATGCCGGCGCAGGCGTCAAGGTCGGCATCATTGACAGCGGCATTGACGACAGCCACGACTTTTTCGCCTGCAAGGACGAGATCGTCCACAAGGTATACGCCAGCGGCGTGGCCTTCTTTGACCCCGATAACGCCATCGTCTTTGATCACGGTACCCACGTAGCCGGAACGGTGGGCGGGTGTGTGATCACACTTACCGAAGGCCCCATCACTGGCACTATCAGCGGCATCGCGCCAGCGGCTGAGCTATGGGATTACAACGTCTTCCCCGGCTTTGGCGCTGGATACGTTGCCTTCGGCGGTTCGGCCTTCAGCCATGACATCGCCGCCGCACTGGAAGACGCGGTTGCCGACGGGATGGATGTAGTCAACATGAGCCTTGGGGGCGGTGTACAAGGGCCGCACGACTTTCTTGCCGAGGTCGTTAACGCAACGGTTGAGGCCGGCGTGGTTGTCGCTGTAGCGGCGGGCAACTCCGGTCCGGGCGATATGACGATTGAATCGCCTGGCAGTGCCGCCAACGCCCTTACCGCAGGGGCCAGTACCAACCCTCATTACATTGGCATCACGGTCTTCGTGAATTCGCCCAGCGGGTTGGGACCCTTTGGTGCAGCGCTAGGAGACTTCAACAACTTTGACCCCGCCCTGACCGCCGACTATTCCACCACGACACCCGCCAACGGCTGCACAACCATCGCCGAGGACCTTACCGGCAAGATTGCGCTAATCCGACGTGGCGCCTGCACCTTCACCACCAAAATCCGCAATGCCCAGAACGCTGGGGCAGCAGGTGTGATCATGATGAACAATACCCCCGGCGACCCGATCGCCATGGGCCACGACGGCACCGACCCGTTCCCCACCATTCCCGCGGCGATGATCAGCAAGGAGGACGGGGATGCATTGGTGGCCGCCAGCACCACTGGCAACCTGACGGTGGACGGTACCAGCCCGGCGGAGTTCGTCACTGCCAACGCCGATATTCTGGCCGGCTTCTCCTCGCGAGGGCCGACACCCTTCACCTACCTGATCAAACCGGATGTGACTGCGCCAGGTGTGAATGTCTACTCCTCAGTCTTTGACAACAAGTTTGCCATGTTCCAGGGAACAAGCATGGCGACTCCGCACCTCGCCGGGGCAGCCGCCCTGCTGCGCCAGATGCATCCCGACTGGTCGCCTTTTGATATCAAGTCGGCGCTTGTCAACACCGCCGAGGACACAGTCAGCGGGGCCGCTGGTGCGCTGGTTGATCCGGGTGTGTTAGCACGTGGCAACGGGCGCGTCAACGTCTATCTTGCCAGCCAGACACCAGTCACCTTTGACCCTGTCAGCATCAGCTTCGGCTTCTGGGGCGGCAACAAGCGTGTCCGTGCCAGCGCTGATCTGCTGCTACATAACGTCAGCGGCGCACCATTGACATGCAACGTGGTGATCACTGGCGACCCCTATGTGAGCGTCTCCAGCACCTCGTTGACCCTCGGCGCGGGTGATACGGTGCCCTTGACCGTTTCCCTTGACGCCGGGCGCTCAAGTACCACCGCCAGCGGCGACTACGATGGTGATCTGTGGTTTGACTGCGGCGGCACCACTCTGCAGGTGCCCTGGTGGGTGCGCATTGACCGCGAGGCCAAACCCTAATCACAATAACAGCACCATCCTACAGTGCTAAAGTTGAGAGGCCTACAGGGATGTCCCTGTGGGCCTCTCCTGCGCTTTCCAGCGCATCACTGCATGACAACCTGCGCAGGGGGTCGGGATATTTTGCACTGTCACAGTCCAATTTATCTGGCTAGCATAGGAAAGTACAGAAGGAACGCTCAGCAGGCCATTTCCCAAGGGAGGGGCCATTCATGGCAAGAGGCACCGTATTCATTGAGCAGGATCGTTGTAAAGGCTGTGGGCTATGTCCTACTGTCTGCCCACAGCATGTGCTCGCCATAGATGGGGAGAGGCTCAACGCCAAGGGTTACCATCCTGTCACACTCGTTGATCCCGAAGGCCGCTGCACTGGCTGTGCCATCTGTGCCGTGATCTGCCCTGATGTGTGCATCACGGTTTTCCGCGAGGTGCCTGCCAAGCAGCGTATGCAGATGGTGGAAGCCTGAAGGAGCACGAGAGCGATGGCGAAGGAAATGCTGAAAGGCAACGAGGCGATCGCCGAGGCCGCCGTGCGCGCTGGGCTGGAAGCCTACTTTGGCTATCCCATCACGCCGCAGACGGAGCTGCTGGAATACCTCTCCAAGCGCATGGTGGAGTTGGGGCGCGTGTTCCTGCAAGCTGAGAGTGAGGTGGCGGCAATCAATATGGTCTATGGTGCTGCTGCCGCCGGTGCGCGGGCGATGACTTCTTCCTCCAGCCCCGGTATCAGCCTGATGCAGGAGGGCCTCTCGTACATCGCCGGTTCTGAGCTCCCTTGCGTGATTGTGGACATCATGCGCGGCGGGCCGGGGTTGGGCAACATCCTGCCCTCGCAGGGCGATTATTTCCAGGTGACGCGCTCAGCGGGGCACGGCGACTTTCACCCTATTGTATTGGCTCCTGCCTCCGTACAGGAAGCTATTGACTTTACTGTCCTCGCCTTTGACCTTGCCGAAAAGTACCGCCACATGGTCTTTATCGCTGCTGATGGACAGGTGGGCCAAATGATGGAGCCCGCCGAGTTGCCTCCTATGCGCCCGCTGAGCAAAGAACGTCCGCCATGGGCACTCACCGGTGCGAAAGGGCGCCCTAAGAACGTGATCAGTTCCATCTACCTCGTGGGTGAGGAGATGGAACGCTACAACATCATGATCCAGAACAAACTGGCGCAAATCCGTGCCCATGAACAGCGCTGGACAGAGTACCTCACCGAGGATGCTATCCTGTTAGTCGTTGGCTACGGCACAGCCGGACGCATCGCCTCCACATCGGTAGAGGCTGCCCGCGAAAAAGGGCTGAAGGTGGGCCTGTTGCGCCCACAGACGCTCTACCCCTTCCCTGAGAAGCGCCTCTCCGAGCTGGCCGATCAGGTGGAAGGCGTGCTGGTGGTTGAGATGAACGCCGGGCAGATGCTGGAGGATGTGCGTCTGGCCGTCGGCGGGCAGATTCCGGTGAGTTTCTATGGGCGTATGGGCGGCGTGGTGCCCATGCCAGAGGAAATCCTTGAAGCCATTGAAGAAACCTATGCTAAGCTCATCGTCCGTCAAAAGCGCTAAGGGAGGGAGCAAGCGATGACAACCACTGCCCTGACGCCCCCGCCGGGTATGGAGCTGATTTACAAGCGCCCTGAAGCGCTGGCCGAGGCTCACACTCACTATTGCCCCGGCTGCACGCACGGCATCGCCCACCGCCTCATCGCCGAGGCCATTGACGAGCTGGGCATTCAGGAGCGCACCATTCTTGTCGCACCGGTGGGGTGTTCGGTCTTTGCCTACCATTACTTCAACGTGGACGCCTGTGAGGCTGCGCATGGCCGTGCCCCTGCCATGGCAACCGGCATCAAGCGCGTTCACCCCGATAACGTGGTCATCACCTATCAGGTCGATGGCGATCTGGCCGCCATCGGCACCTCGGAGATCATCCACGCTGCCGCACGAGGGGAAAACATCACCACCATCTTTATCAACAATGCCATCTACGGCATGACGGGCGGCCAGATGGCTCCCACCACCCTACCCGGCCAGAAAACTACCTCCACCCCCTTCGGGCGCGATGTAGAGATCGCGGGCTTCCCTATCCGCATGAGCGAGCTGCTCGCCACCCTGCCCGGTGCGGCCTACGTAGTGCGCCGCTCCCTGCACGACGTCAAGGAAATCCGCAAGGCCAAAAAGGCCATCCTGACCGCCCTCAAAGTGCAGCTCAATGGGTTGGGGTTCAGCATGGTGGAGCTGCTCTCCAGCTGCCCCACCAACTGGGGCCTCACGCCGGAGGAAGCGCTGAAGTGGATTGAAGAGGCCATGATACCCTACTATCCGCTTGGCGATTACAAAGTCCTTGACGCCGTCAACGATCTCAAGTAATGGGGGGATGCCAGCGATGCCGCAACAGGAGTTTCTTTTTGCAGGGTTTGGCGGGCAGGGGGTGATGTTCGTCGGCCAGCTGTTGGCCTATGCTGCCATGGAGGTCGGGATGCATGTGACGTGGATCCCCTCCTATGGGCCGGAGATGCGCGGCGGCACGGCTCACTGCTACGTGGTGATCAGCGATAAACCTATCGGTTCGCCCATTGTGGCCCACCCCAAGGTGGCCGTTGTCTTCAATATCCCCTCCTTCAACCGCTATGAGCCACTCGTTGCGCCAGGTGGCCTGCTGGCCAGCAATGCCTCCCTTGTCCCCCAGCACAGCACCCGCACCGATATTGAGACCTTGGAGGTTCCAGCTACGGAGATCGCTGATACGTTGGGCAACCTACGCGTGGCCAATCTGGTGATGCTGGGAGCAGTGCTCAGCGTGCGCCCTGTGCTGACTCTGGAAGCCGTCAAGCAGGCGTTGGCACAGCACATCCCCTCCCACCGGCGCGATATGCTCACCCTGAACTACGAAGCCCTTGACCGAGGGGCAGCCTTCGTTGTCGAGCATGCCCGCGCCCCTTAAGGTGGTGTGGAGATGTTAACCGTCGCCGACATCATGACCCGCGATCCGGTGACCGTTGAGCCACAGACCAAGCTGGGCGAGGTGGTGCGGCTGATGAAGCAGCACGCCTGCCGCCAATTGCCGGTGGTGCAGAGCGGGCGGCTGGTAGGCATCATCACTGACCGCGACGTGCGGCTGATGATGAACTCACCGCTCACGCTACACGAGCGTGCCGATGATCTCGCCCTACTTCTAACACGTGCCGGTAGAGGCCTGTATGACGCCCCATCCCCTCACCGTGGAAGCCAGTGCGCCCGCCACCCTAGCCGCCGACCTCCTGCGTACCTACAAGTTCGGCGGTCTGCCCGTGCTGGATGGCGGACGGCTGGTAGGCATCGTGACGGTGAGCGATATCCTCGCCAGCTACATCGCCCTATTGGAATCTCATCAGTAGGGCAAGGCGTAGACTACCCCCATATATAAGCCTATGTGACGAGAACAGGCTTAGTAACAGCCTGTTCTCGTCCTGATCGGTGGCGCATTCCAACCGTTGCACTATACTTCTGCTGAATACGCTGGTTCCATCCGATCGGCTTGTTGCAGAGGGAAAAGGTGCGATTTATGTCGGAGGATATGCCCAACCCCCGCCTCCCTGACCCACGCAGTCTGGCCATCCGCCAGAATATCTTAGGCGATGGCGACCGTTCATGGGTGGAATTACAGGACATGCTGCCGCATCCCAACAGTGGCCTTGCACCGGATGTGTGTATTGTCAACGCCGCACGGGTTTCCTTCTTAGGCCACAGCAAAGGGCCACAGCAGGATAAGAAACTGCTCTTCTACCTGCTGCGCCATCGCCACACCTCGCCTTTTGAGCAGGTGGAGTTCAAATTCCGTGTGCGGGCGCCGGTAGTGGTGTGGTGGCAGTGGGTGCGTCACCGCACGTGGCATTACAACTTCCAATCGGGCCGCTACCTGCCCTTTGAGGAGGACGATTTCTACATCCCCCATGAATGGCGCTTACAAAGCGCCGACAACAAGCAGGGCAGTGCGGGCACACTGGGCGCAGAAGCCAGCAGGCAGCTCACCGCACAGCTGCGCGCACTGAAGGAAGAGACATTCCGGCTCTATCAGGATGCGCTGGCGCAGGGGGTAGCCAAAGAGCAAGCTCGCTTATTCCTGCCGGCATGGAGTAGCTATTACATCGCCGTGTGCAAGGTAGATGCTTGGAACCTGATGCACTTCCTGCGCCTGCGCACAGCCCCCGATGCTCAGTGGGAGATCCGTCAGTATGCATTGGCTGTCTATGATATCTTCCGCCAGATGATGCCTTGGACGGCAGAAGCCTTTGAGTGCTACATCCGACCGGAAGGAACCCCTTCCTCCTCAGCAACTGATTGATCAGTCCCCCTACCCCGGAGATGGCTATGGCCGCATCTGTGCTTGAGCAGGGAGACATCCGTCTGACCTTTTATCCCGATGAGGTAACCCTTCACCTGCAGATCGGGACGCTAAAGATGCGGGGGATATGCGCAGTAGAGGTCCTTACGGCCGCATCGCGCCGTCCTCTGTGCGTGGCAGCGCAGCGCGTGCTGGACGTGTATCAAGAGCCTGCCCACGATGCACACGGTGCCGGGCAACGCCTTACCGTGCGTCTGGCAGGCGAGGTATCTGGTCTGACCTTGACCCTAGAGATCGCCCTCTACGAGGGACATCCCTTTGCAGCGCTGCGCGTGGGTCTCACCAACCATGACCACCCAACTCTGCGTGCCCACGCGCTCATCCCTTTTGCCACCACCGCGTTGGAAATGGGGAACGGCCCTCTGGACAGCTGGGTCAACGGCTACCACTCGTGGAGCTTCAGCGGATTCGTGCCGCACACCCGCCGCCAGCCGCGTATGGTGGTCAATTTTCTCACCTACCCGCAAGCTGAGAACCCCACCACACGCTACGCTTCTATCGCCGGATGCACCGTTGGTGAGTGGGTGGGGGCGCTGATTGATGGCCACCGTCAGGCGCTCATCGCGGGTTTCATAGGTCTGGAGCGTCAGTTCGGGCAGGTCTATATGGACGGTCGCCCCGCGCACAAAGCCCTGCAGTTAGAGAACACCGCTGACGGCGTCCCACTACCCATAGGCGAGACGCTGTGGAGCGAATGGGCGATCCTCTACGCCGTTGACCTACCACACGGTGATCCATTGGGAGCCTACGCCAAGGCCGTCACCCGCTTGACGCCAGGCCGCTGGCCACACCCTCACCCCGCGCCGGGATGGTCTAGTTGGTATCAATTCTTTGACGCCGTGACAGCGGAGGATATGGAGCGCAATCAGGTTGCGCTGAAGACACTAGCTGATCGCTTACCGCTGCACCTCATCCAGTTGGATGACGGCTATCAGCCCACATGGGGCGATTGGCTGGAGCACAACAAGAAGTTCCCCCAAGGGGTAAAAGGATGGGCGGAGAGCGTCCGCAGCGATAGCTTCGCGCCGGGACTATGGCTCAGTCCCTTCACGGTGGAGATGGACGCACCCATCGCCTGCCAGCACCCTGACGCTATCCTGCACGATGCGCGGGGCCATCCGATTCATGGCGGGTTCCTCCTCAAGCGCTGGATCAAGGGGCTTGATCCCACCCATCCCGCCACACAGGATTTCGTGCGCGAGGTGATAGACACCGTAGTGCACCGCTGGGGCATCCGTTACCTCAAGTTGGACTTTCTCTACTGCGGTGCCTTGCCCGGCCTGCGTCATGACCCCACTCGCACGCGCGCCCAAGCCCTGCGCGATGGGCTGCGGCTCATCCGCGAGGTAGCAGGGGAAGATGTGACGATCTTGGGTTGCGGATGCCCCTTTGGCCCGGCTGTGGGTCTTGTGGACATCATGCGCGTTAGCCCAGATGTGGCGCCGGAGTGGTATCCAGCAGTGTTAGGGGTGCGCAAACCTTTCCGCCGCGACTTTAGCCTACCCGCTGCACGCAACAGCATCAGCACCTCGCTGCAACGCGCCTGGACGCACCGCCGCTGGTGGTGGCTGGATGCCGATAACCTGCTGGTGCGCCCCCAGCAGCGCCTCAGCGCCGATGAAGTGCAGACGTTGATCACGGTCGCAGCGCTGACGGGCAGCCATGTGATCCTGAGCGATGATCTGCCCCAGCTGCCCAGTGACCGCCTGCACTGGGCGGCCTCGCTGCTGCCTTTGTCGCTGACCGAACGGCTGCTCCTGCCAACAGCCTTTGCCCAAACCACACCAGAGGTACTGATCGCACCCGTCAAGGGGGCGGCTGGACAACACACGCTCATCGGCCTCATCAACTGGGCCGATGTTCCACGCACGCTCAGCGTTGAGGTGACCACTGCTGACCTGCCCAGCGACCAGCCCCTGCTGGTGTGCGACTTTTGGCAACGTGCCGTGTACGTTCACCAAGGGGAGACCCTCAGCACCAAGCCATTGCCGCCGCACGGTGTGGCGTTACTCGCGCTGCGTCCCCTCACTCCCGGGCCGCAGATAGTTGGCAGCGACCTGCATATCAGTATGGGCGGTGAAGTGGCCGCCTGGCAGGTCGGAGAGCGCGAGGTGGCGTTTGTCCTCAGGCTGGGGCGCCAAGCGGAGGGAACAATATGGCTCAAACTGCCTGCCCCGCCTAGCGAAGCTACCTGTGATGGACAGCCTATCCATGCCCTCCCCTGTGATACCTCTGGCCTATACGCCCTACCCGTCTCAGTGCAAGGGGAGGCCGAGGTGTTTGTCCGATTCTAAGGGCCGAAAATCTGGGAGCTGTTTACATGGTGAAGAAATACGAATACAGGACATTGCTCGTCCGGCTGAAGGACGATGATAAGTTGGTGCTGACCCACGTGGATAATAAGCGCATCGCCCGCTTAGACTCACCGCTGGGCGTCAGCTACAGCGCGTGGGAATTGCCTTCCTACCTCGCCGAGGCAGGCTTGCAAGGCTGGGAAGTGGTGGGGTTGAGCCACCTTGAGACGCGGGTGGCCTTTATCCTGATGCGGCGCGAAACACAGTGAAATTCCCCTATCTCACAGGTGGCGGCATAGCTGCCTCTAGTGCGTCCAACAGGTCAGCCTGTGAGATGCCTGTATCGGCCAGCAGGTCCAAAGCAGCGTGGCGCTCGGCGCGCGCCAGCCCCATTGCCAAATGCAGTGGCGTGACGGCCAAATGTCCCCGATTCCACGCCTCGCCGATGGCATAACCCAGAATGCGCTGCACATCTTCGCCAAGCGGCAGGCGCGCCCGCCCCAGCCGCGGAGCCAACGCCGTCTGCAGGTGCTGCTCCACCAATGCGCTGTCCAGCCCTAAGCGGCTCACGAGCACCTCCTGCGCCGCGCTGGGCAGGATCGTCAGTGCAGCCAGCAAGTGCAGGCTGGAAACGCGCTCGGCCCCCTGGCGGCGCGCCACATCCATCGCTAGGCTGAGCAACCAGGCGCTCTCCAAGGTGAAGCGATAAGCATGGGTGGCTTCCTCGCGAATGGCCGCCGCGGGCGCGTTTTGCTGCATCTCATATAGCCGTTGAAGCACCTCGTTGGGGTTGATGCGCAGGGCAGCGAGCATCTCATCGGCCGAAGTGGGAGCGGCAATGATGCCATAAAGCAGGTGCTCCGTGTCCAGCGTACGGTGGCCCCAATCCTGTGCGGCCTGCACGGCCCGTTCAATGGCATCACGCGCCTCATCGGCCAAATCAATGCGCCCCTGAGCGGTGCGATCATGCGGGGCAGCAGATTCGGCCAACATCTCGTGCAGAGTCTCAGCTGAGAGGCCCAGCGCATCCAGCACCGCGCCGGCAATTCCCCGACTCTCACGGGAAAGGGCATAGAGCAGATGCTGGCAGGTCACGAAGCCGTGCCCTAGCCCATCAGCTTCATCGGAGGCAAAGGCCAGCACCCGCTGGAAGCGCTCGGTGGGGAGAGGGGCAGCGGATGGCTCGCCTGTACCGCCCATCAGGCCACCTGTCGCCCCGCAATGCGTGCCTGCAGGACTGCGATCTGCTCACGGATGGCTGCCCGTTCGGCCAAAGCCGCTTCGGCAGGCGCAGTGAGTTGCTCGCGGTAGGCCGTTTGGAAAGAGGCGAGGCGGTCCAGCAGGTCACGGGCTGGCGCGAAGACCTTTTCCTGCAAGGGGTTTAGTAAGATACCCGACAAGTTGCGCTCTTCATCTGCGCCAAACCACTCTGCCAGTGGATCCAACACGTCATTGGTTACGCCCTCCACCAGAGAGGGCAGATTGGCGATCACATCGCGCATGGCCTCCAGTCCAGCCTTCGCCTTGGCGCCGATGCCGAAGGGCAAGCGGTTCAACACCCAAAGCACGAAGTTAGCAATCAGTTGCGCCAGCGGCTCCACCGGCTCAACAGCCTGTTGCACCTGCTCGCCAAGCCATTCCAGATTGGCGGCCAGCGCCACGATCTGCTGCTTAAGCCAAGCAATGCCCTCCTGCGGGCCAGATAGCGCCGTGATGAAGGCATCTACCGCATTTTGGGCGGTCCTCAGGCCAGAGCGTAGCAGTGCGGCAAGGTTTGCCACACCTGTCGCCAGCGGCCCAAGTACTGCCAGCGCTCCAGCCACCAGCACATCTAAGCCGACGTTGTCTAACTGCTGCCAGAGGTCGTTCAAGGCCTGTGCATCCGCCAGCTGAGCGCGCATCTCGGCGAGATCGTTGTTGGCCTGCGCTAGCTCGCCCAGCAATTGATCGCGCTCGGCGACCAACGCAGCTACTTGAGCATTGAGCCGGTCCAGTTGCTCCACCAGCGTGGCGATGTCGCCTGCCTCAATCTGCGAGCCGTTGGGCAGGATTACCACCTGCGGTTGGCGGCGCCGCTGCTGATCGTAGATCAGCGCTGCGCTGCCCCCCAGCGCCAGCGCAGCCACCCCGCCCGCCAGCAGGCGCAGCACGAACCCCCGCCGCCCTATGTCCGGAGGCCTCTCGCCCTCGTTCGCTGCAGCTTCATCTGGCACATGAGGCAGATTCAGCAGGGTGTGATCGTCAAACTCGGCGAGGATCTCGCCGTCAATGACGTCCTCTTGCTCCATCCCATCTTGATCGGCCATCTCATCACCTCTCTCCCCGAGAGACAGCGGCTTCAGCGCCGCAGCCGATAACCCAGCCGCCGCAGTGCCCGCTCATCTTTGCGCCAGTTCTTGAGCACTTTCACCCATAGCTCAAGGTAAACACGCGTACCGAGGATCACCTCCAGCTGCTCGCGGGCACGCCGCCCGACCTCCTTAAGCGCCGCGCCGCCGCTACCAATGAGGATCTTCTTTTGGCTTTCGCGCTCCACGTAGATCGTCGCCGCAATGTAGGTCAAGTCTGCGCTGCGCTCCTTGAATTGATCCACCTGCACGGCTACCGAGTGCGGCACCTCCTGATCGTAGAGCAGCAACACCTGCTCGCGGATGATCTCCGCTGCGTTGTCGCGCAGCTGCATGTCGGTCAGCTGGTCAGCGGGGTAGTAGCGTGGCCCGCGCGGCAACATCTGAATAATGCGCTCCAGTAACGCATCGCGGTTGTAGCCTGTGGTGGCGCTGATCAGCATCGGCTCAGCCTGCGGCAGCAGTTCCTGATAGAGGCGAGCGTGCTGCTCTGCCTGGCCTGTAGAGAGCAGGTCAACCTTGTTCAGCGCCATGATCACCGGTGCTTTGCTCCGCTTGAGCAGGTCGGCAATGGTGCGATCCGCCGCATCAGGGAACTCGGAAACATCCACGATGAAGAGGATCACATCGGCGTCGCGCAAGGCTTCTCGCGCCGTCCCTACCATGTACTCGCCGAGCTTGGTGCGCGGCAGATGGATACCCGGCGTGTCCACAAAGATCACCTGCGCGTCAGGGCGGGTAAGGATGCCCAGCTGATTCTGGCGTGTGGTCTGTGGCTTAGGCGTGACGATGGCTACCTTCTCACCGAGGAAGGCGTTCATCAGTGTGGACTTGCCCACGTTGGGTTTGCCCACCACTGCCACATATCCGGCGCGGTGATCGGGCGGCAGTTCTTCATCCAGCTGCGGGAGCTCCCGCTCTACCTCGCGGAGGAACGCCTCTACCAACTGCTCGTTTTCAGCGATGATCTCGTCATCGCGTTCCTGTTCTGCACGAGTTTCATCCTGCGGTTCTGTCATCATGCTTCCAACCGAAACGGGTTGAAATCAGTGTCATAATCATAATAGTCCTCATGCTCAGCGCGTTTGAGCAGAGCCACGATCTGGTAGGTCAACGGCGTCATGATCGCCTCAACGGCCACCTTGAAGATGTAGTTGGTGACGATAAGGGTCAGCGCGATGGACCAGGGGAAAACGCCAAAGGCAGTAGCGATGACGATGAAAAACGCCGTGTCAACGCCCTCCCCCACCAGCGTTGAGCCAATGGTACGCATCCACAGCCAGCGTCCCTGTGTCCAGATTTTCATCTTGGCCAGCACAAAGCTATTGGAGAACTCGCCTGCAAAGTAGGCGATCAGGCTGGCGATGATGATCCCCCCGCTGGACACACCGCCAAGGATGGCATCGTAGGCTTGCTGGCCGGCGTAGCCCTCCCATTCTGCTGCCCCGGGGAGCTGCCTCACCAGCCACAAGGTGAACGACATCAGCGCTGCTGCGCCAAAACCTGCCCAGATCACGCGGCGCGAGCGACGATAGCCGTAAACCTCAGTCAGCACATCGCCGAAGATGTAGCTAACAGGAAATAGCAATGTGCCGGCATCAAAGGCCAGCGGCAAGGGGCCAATGGAAAACCCCCAATCAACGATCTTGGCTGAGGAAGCGATGTTACTGACCAGCAATACCGTGACGAAGAGCGCCATGATCAAGTCATAGTAGCGGTAAGCACGCTGAGATGCTCTGTGGTGGCTAGCCTTCAACCCGGCCCTCCTCAAATTGTGGATGTGGCCCCAGTCCGAACCGCCGTACCTCAAACGTGAAGTTATGAGCATCACGCCCCGGCAGATGGACGCGCATAAAACGGATGTAGCCGTACTGCTCGTCAAAATCCAGCTCCACGGCGTCCGCATCGGCACCAGCGGTCGGCAGGACTTTGGTCAACAGGTCACGTGCCCAAGCGAAGGTGATCGGCACAGCGAAGAGCCAATAATCTGAAGTACGCTGGATGACACGCCATTGGCCCTGCCAAAGATGCCATAGCTTACCGTCAACGTAGGTCAGATCGTGGTCGCCAAAGCGGTTCACTGCTGCACCGATGTAGCTCACCGCCAGCCAGTAGTCGCCAATGTTATGCGAGCGCCAGCGGCGGATGCCTTCTCCCAGCGCCCGCAGATGCTTCTCCATGTCCGCCTCCTCACCTCAAAGGTGCGCTTAACCGCATCCCATTATACGCTGTATCCCTCAGCTGTACCCGCTGACCTCTCAGCGCACTCTCTCTGCTCCCAGCCAGCTGGGAAGGTTGGTTAACCATACCATTGGCAGCATATAGCAGGGTACCGCTTGCCGCAGCAAGGCAGGCGCACGCGGATCGTCTGCCGCCAACGGTGTGCATCCGTGCGCGGTCTCATCAACCCACAGGGCGGCATCCAAACGAGCTAGTGGCTGGGGGGCATCAGCATGAGGATAGACAAAGGCCAGTAGCCCGCGTCCCAAATCCAGCTGCTTGAGAAAGAGGTCAGTGCGTTGACCATTGGAGACGCGCCGCCCAACCACATCGGCGCGCGGAAACGCATCACCGCGCCGTAGCATAAAATCAACGGCAGCCACGCCGTGATACTCACGGCGGAAGTCATCATAAGCCCATTGGGGCAGCAGATAGTCCTGCTCATACAGCAAGGCCAGCGCGTAGTAGATCGTGACGGGGCCACGGTGCAACACCTTGCCTAGCAGAGCAGGAGGCAGGTCGCCCATCACCAGCACCACGCGCCGATCGGCTAGGCGTATGACGCACCCGTCCAACGTATCCGCAGGCGGAGGCTGTAGTTGCATGACAGTCCCGCTCCTGCACTAGCGAGCAAAGTAGTTCAGCGCCAGGCGAATACGCTCTTCCAACTCATCCGGCGCATCGCGGGGGATGGACTGGATCGCCGCCTGCGCTTCCACAATGCTGAAGCCCATTGCCGTGAGTGCCTCCATCACCTCCGTATCCCGCGAGGAAATAGCGGCCAACTCGCCGGGCAGGTGGGCAGGCACCAAGCGGCCCTTTAGCTCCAACACGATCTTCTGCGAGGTCTTTTTCCCCACACCGGGCACCCGCGCAATGAGTTCCGCTTCCTCGCGATGAACGGCATTAGCCAACTGTTCCGGCGAAAGGCTGTTCAGCACGGCCAACGCCAGCCGCGGGCCGACGCCGGGCACAGTCAGTAGCATCTCAAAAGTGTATTTCTCTTCCTCGGTCAGGAATCCGTACAGTGCCAGCATCTCTTCCCGCACCACCAAATGCGTGAGCAGGTCCACGCGCTGCCCCACCTGCCCCACACGGCTGATAACGCTGGCCGGTACGAAAACCTCCAGTCCCACTCCTCCAACCTGCACAACAAGGCGGTTGGGGCCAATGTGCTGCAGAATGCCGGAGATGGATGCGATCATAACTTTTATCCTTACGCCGTGTTTTCATATATGATACCGCCTTTTGGCGCCAGGCTCATTGACGGTTCAAAAGCGGCGAGGTTATCATTACTATAACGGCCATAATTGTCATATATTTTGGGCTGCATTCTTATAAGGAGGATGAACCATGAGCGTCGCAAGCACTGCACTGCGCCGTGATCTCAGCGCTGAGGAGGGCTGGCTGCGCAGCCGCAGTTGGGACTTGACCTTCATTTCGCTCAGCGTGTTGCTGGTCACGGTCCCTTACCTCACCTATCTGGGCCTGCTGGAACTAGACCCGCTCCTGCTGCCTATCGCCGAGAGGCTGGGGACAACAGTAGACGACCTCAGCCGCAACCTGATCAATGCTGTGGTGGCGCTGCTGGTAGGCGGGCCGCATATGTACGCTACCTTCTCCCGCACGGCGCTGGACCGCGACTATGTGCGCAAGCACCCCCGCCTGATCTGGTCATCCATCCTCATCCCCATTATTGTCATCACGTTGGCCGTCCTGCATCTGCAGCTGCTGCTCACCATCTTCTTCTTCTGGGCCTCCATCCATGTGTTGCACCAGATCATCTACATCACTGAACTGTACAACCACAGGCAGAAGAGCGGCCTCACGCGCTTCTCACGGGCGGCAGATTACGCCGTGATCCTTACTGCCCTCTACCCGCTGGCCGCTTACAAGATATCCATCAACCAGTTCACTATTGGCCAGAACAACATCAGCGAGGTGGTGGGGCAGATCCTCGGTTTCTTCGGGCTGAGGCTTGGCCCCTGGATGATCGTTGTGGCGGGCAGTGCCTTTGGCATCGCGCTGGTGGTGTGGATCGCCAAGACTCTCTACGAGTGGCGGCAGGGCGTGCTGCACGGCCCCAAGACCCTCTTCATTGCCTTGACTATCATCGCCTCCTTCTTCGTCCCCGCCTTGGGCAATCTGGATACTGCTTTTCAGGGGATGAATGTATGGCACTCCCTGCAATATCTGGCGCTGACGTGGATGCTCAACAACACGCGCCAGCGGCGCGGTGAGCTGGACGCCTCGCCCTTTGTCAAGCGGCTCTCGGAGGATGGGGCTGCCCGACGCTACTACCTGTTCAACATCGGTCTGACCATTGCCGATGTGGGGCTGGCCGTGATCCTGTTCTTCATCATGCGCCTTGTGTTCCAAGCCTCGTTTGATTTCGCCTTTGACCGCGCTTACTACATGGCCGTGCTGAGCTTCCTGTGGATCCACTACTACCACGACCACTTCCTTTTCACCGAACCGCAGATCATCAGCGAGTAGCCTCCTACACGGATAGAAGGGCAGGCCTTGTTGAGCCTGCCCTTTTTGATCGCTTGTGACATCCGTAAACGGAGGCTAAAATGCCGCCCATAACGGAGGAAAAACCCATGCGTTACCGAGGGACGCTCGTCACCCTTGAGCACACCTCGCTGGTCTTGGCCGGCAATCCCCTTGGCGATCCACACATCCGCGATGTGAACGTCTACCTGCCAGCAGGCTATGAAGAGGCTCCCGAACGTCGCTATCCAGCCATCTGGGTATTGGCTCCCTTCACCAGTTGGGGCGAGCGCCTCTTCAACCTCCAACCTTGGGATGAGAACATCCTCCAGCGCATGGATCGCCTGATCGCAACAGGCGAGGCCGAGCCGGCCATCCTCGTTTTTCCGGATTGCTTCACGCGCTACGGTGGCAGCCAATACCTTAACTCCTCAGCGGTGGGGCACTACGAGGATTACCTGTTGGCGGAACTGCTGCCTTTCGTGGAGAGCCGTTTCCGCATCGCCCAGGGACGCGAGCGGCGTGGCGTGATGGGCTACAGCAGCGGCGGCTATGGAGCGCTGAGGCTTGCCATGCACCATCCAGAGGTGTTTGGCGCAGCAGCCTGCCACAGCGGCGATATGGGCTTTGAGGCCTGCTATTGGCTTGACATCGCAGGTGCGGTGCGTACCTTTGGGCACTATGGCGGCGTGGAGGCCTTTCTGCAAAGCCTCAAGCATATCACCCGCCCTCAAGACAAGGGACGCGATTGGTTTAACGCCCTTAACCTGATCGCCATGAGTGCTTGTTACTCGCCTAACCCAGAGAGTCCCTACGGCTTTGATTTACCATTTGACCCCTACACAGGCGCTATCCGTGAGGAGGTGTGGAGGCGCTGGCAGGCCGCCGATCCAGTGCGGGTAGCAGCGCAACACCTTGAAGCGCTGCGCTCGCTACGCGCCCTTTATTTAGATTGCGGCGTGCGCGATGAGTATAATCTCTTCCTCGGCGCGCGACAGTTGCATTGCCTTCTGGAGCAACACGGAGTGGCACACATTTACGAAGAGTTTGATGGCGGGCACCATCACCTCAACTGGCGCTTTGACTTCTCGCTGCCCGTACTGACGCGGGCGCTCGCTCACAATGGGGACTGAGCGGTGCATATGATCGCCCGCCTACGCACAATATTCATCCTCATCGCAGCCGCCATTGTGCTGGCTGCCTGTTTGCCCAGCCGTAGCTACATCATCCTCATCACCGCCACACCGGCCCCCGCAGGGGGCGCCTCCGGCAGCGAAGCGGCAGTTATTGCCTCTCCGCTTCCCTCTCAGAGCAACCCTCTGGTCCCGGCCCCCACACCAACCTTTATCCCCACCCCCGATCCCACGCGCTCCGCCGTCGCCCAACCTGTTGAGGATCAAATTCACATTGTGCAGTTCGGCGATACCCTGAGCCACATCGCTACGCGCTACGGGGTGACAGTGGAGGCCATCATGCAGGCCAACCAACTGGACAATCCCAACGTGCTCACGGTTGGCCAGTCGCTGATCATCCCCCTCACTGTGCAGGCCATCGGCCCAGCCTTCAAAATCCTGCCCGACAGCGAATTGGTTTATGGCCCATCCCTGCAAGGGTTTGATGTAGAAGCGGCGCTGGCACTGTTGCCCCATAGCTTCCTAGCAGCCTACCAAGAGGATATTAATGGGCAGATGTGGACAGGGGCACAGATTGTGGAGCGTGTGGCACTGGAGCAGAGCATTAGCCCGCGCCTGCTGCTGGCCTTGCTGGAATACGAGAGCCATTGGCTGAGCCAATCTACTGTGCCGCCCGAGGATGTGCTCTATCCCATGCATTATCTCGGCAAACCGAGCGAAATCTACGGGCTGTACCGCCAGCTAGATTGGGCGGGCAAAATGCTGCAGACCGGCTACTACGGCTGGAAGCTGCGCGGGCTGACGGCCACCCTCCTCGCCGATGGCACGCGCGTGGGCCTTGACCCTACCATTAACGCCGGCACGGCTGGCGTGCAGGTGCTGCTAGCGCAGACGCGCACGCTAGACGCCTGGCTACAGGCCACCAGCCACAACGGATTTTTCGCCACCTATGTCGGGATGTTTGGCGATCCCTTCCAGCACGCCGTTGAGCCACTCATCCCCCCCGATCTGCAGCAGCCCCCCATGAGCCTGCCCTGGGATTCTGCCGAGACATGGTACTACACCGGTGGACCGCATGGCGGTTGGGGATCTAGCAGCGCCTGGGCCGCGCTGGATTTTGTCCCTGGTGAAGAGCCAGACTTGAGTTGTGAGGCCTCGGATAAGTGGGCGCGTGCTGTGGCCGATGGCGTGATCGCCCGCAGTGTGTACGGCATGGTGATCCTTGATTTGGACGGAGACGGCTTTGAGGGCACAGGGTGGACAGTCGTTTACTTGCACATCTCTAGCGAAGATCGTCCGGTGGTGGAAGGCCAGCGTGTGCAGCAGGGCGATCCCATTGGCCACCCCTCCTGTGAGGGCGGTGTGAGCTTCGCTACCCACCTGCACATCGCCCGACGCTACAACGGTGAGTGGATCTCCGCCGACTGCAGCAACTGCCTGACGGACTTCCCACCCCCACCTTTCAACCTGGACGGTTGGATAGCCTCCTCATGGGGCACTGAATATGACGGCTCACTGATCAAAGGAGAGGATTACCGCGAAGCCTGCGTCTGTCGCGAGCCGCTCAACACCTTTGCGCCCTCGGAATAGCGAGCATTTCCCGTTTAAGGGATAGGGTGGAGGCCAGGCACGAGGTCCGCTGCAGTGCTTAGCACCTGCGCCACGTCAAACAGCAAATAGCACCCTGCCTTAGGTGGCCGAGCATGCGCCCAGCTGGCAAGGCGCAGGTGCTGTTCAGTGACAATCTTGTAGCCGCCCTCCACAATGATGTGGCCGCTTACCAGCACCCGCTGTGGCATTTCCGGCAGCGCATAGACCTCCAAAAAACGCTTCAGCACCTGATGGTAGAGGCGCTCCCCCACCATTTCCTCGCAGCGAGTAAAGAAGAAATCCCACAGCAAGGGCCACTCTGGCCGGAGGTTGGTCACCACCACGCCACGTAACAGGTCAAGGTAACGGGGATCATGCGGCCCATTGACAGCGAGATAGGCTCGTGCAGCTTCATCGTAGTCCGTGTTAGTAGCAGAGCGGTAAGCTGCCACAAGATCGACGATCTCGGCCTGTGCCAGCAGGCGGTCGGCCTTGGCCAACAACGCCTCATGCGAAAAGTTCAGCAAGCGTTGAGCTGCTTCAGGCTGAGCGGTAGTGGGCGCTGCTCCAGCATGAGTCAACAGGACACCGCCAGCAGTGCGCACCATGAAGGGAAGTGCCCGCAGGAAAGCCATCACCTGCGGACGGTGATCGCCAAGAGCATGCTCAAAACGCGGTGTGAAGACCAACCCTCCCTTAGAGAGCGGCACGCTATAGATATGCGAAAACTCATGATTGCCGGGCAGCATGATCACGCGCTGCCCTAGCTCCTCGCGAAGGCGCATGATGTCCAGCAGGATATCCAACGAGCGGTCTTCTTCCGGCGGGCCGTAGCTATGGATGACATCGCCGAGGAAGATCAGCCAGTCAGCATCCCCACGGCTGTGCAGGGTGAGGAAATGGTCGCGGTAGCGGGCATAGGGTTCCCATGCACCATGCAGATCGCTGATCACAAAGGCTATCCCTTGCTGAAGGTCCACCGCACGGTTCATTATTCATCCCAAGTGATAAAGAAGCCCGCCGCCCTCAGAACAAGGGTTTGGCGGGCCATATCCGCTCAACGATGGATGAACGGCTCAATCCTCATAGCCTAACACGGCCACCACGCTGCGCACCGCTTCAGCGGAGCGATCCAGCATAGCCTTCTCCTCTTCGTTGAGCTGCATCTCTATGATACGCTCAACACCCCCTGCGCCCAGCACAACTGGCACGCCAATAAACAGGTTGTGGTAGCCATACTCTCCCTGTAGATAAGCGGCGCAGGGGATCACACGCTTCTGGTCCTTGATGATGGCTTCCACCATGCTCACCGTGGCCGCTGCGGGCGCATAGAAGCCACTGTACCCCAGCAAGCTGACGATCTCGCCGCCGCCGTTGCGCGTGCGCTCAATGATCGCATCCAACTTCTCGCGGCTCATGAGTTCCAGCACGGGGATGCCTGCCACCGAGGTATGGCGCGGCAGCGGCACCATCTGATCGCCGTGCCCCCCCAGCACAATGCCATGCACGTCCTTCACGGAAACCCCTAACTCCATGGCGATAAAGGTCTTGTAGCGGGCGGTATCCAACGCGCCTGCCTGACCAACCACACGCTGGGGCGGAAAACCACTCTCATGAAGGGCGACATGGCACATGGCATCCAGCGGGTTGGAGACAACAACTAACACCGCATGAGGTGAATATTGCACCGCTGAGCGCACCACACCGGCCACGATCTCCTGGTTGATCCTGACCAGCTCATCGCGGCTGGGATACTTGCCCGTCACAGGGTCCTTTTTGCGCGGCACGCCAGCAGTGATCACCACTACATCCGAGTTGGCGGTCTCGGCATAATCGTTAGTGCCCACCACCCGCACATCAAAGCCTTCTACGGGTGCCGCCTCGGCGAGGTCCAGTGCCTTGCCCTGTGGCATCCCAGGGACGATATCCACGAGGACTACATCGGCCAGGTCTTTGGCCACGATCCAGTGGGCCGCCGTGGCACCAACGTTGCCCGCCCCGATGATGGTAACCTTCTTGCGCATGACGCTCCTGCCTCCTTGGCGTGAGAATCAGGATATCGCCTACCGCTCCGCAACCGGTAACGCAGCAGGCCAACTTACACCACACTATGTTTGATGCACCATCAGCCCGTTGGGATTGCTCCAACGGCGCTCAGTGCTCACCTCCTCCTGCTCCATGCGCCGCCGAGGTCGCCCCCTCGTGTCCCGTCGGCACAACCTCGCCACCTTCCGGCCAGCGGCGAGCGATGGGCCTCGGATAGGCCGGTGCAATCAGCGTCACCAGCAGCCCTATCCCCAACGCGCTGAACATAAATGCCAGTCCGGCGATCTGAGCAGGGCGGCTCACTCCGCTGGACGGGAAGAGGACAGCCAGCAGCAGAAAGATCGCGCCTCCCAGCAACAGGAACCCGAACAAGGGGTTCATGTTACCCCTTCCTGCCTCGTTACGGCGCAGGACAATCCACAGTGTGAAGCCCGCCGCAATCATCCCCAGCCCCAGAGCGCGCAGCGCGCTGATAAAGGGATGCTCGGCGAAGAGCACACCCGCCGAGATGACACTGTAAGCCAGCGAAACCGCCAGCGAGAAGAACCCGATGAAGAAGACCAACCCGAATTGGCGTGCCAAGGTGGTCATGATGCCTCCCACCAGAATAAGTAGTCACATGTTGAAAAGAGAAACGCGCTGGATGGGATTATTCTCACACCCGATGGTGCTGCATTGTAGCACGTGCAGAAGCCCCTGCCAAAGAAATACGCGCCGGGAGTATATCCGGCGCGTATTCCAATGGGGTGAGGATAGGGTGAACTCCACTAAGAGAGTTCTTGGCAGCTCACGGGGCGAGGCGTTTCATCCCTCAAGCGCGGCCCTATGCCCCGCCCGTGAGCGTCATTTTCATCGTAGCACGGAAAGGCGCACAGTGGTGTGAAACCTCATGAAATCTTCGTGAACATTCCATCAAGAACGCCAGCGCTGCGCACCGATCAGCAATTGTCACATAAGCGGTGGATGCATCTAAAGCATTAAGTGCCAATCCATTCACCACGTATGCAGACACCATCAACCACGTGCTTTATGTAACGCCGCCGCATAGTGATATAATTGGGAATAGGAGGGCGGGGTGATCACGTTTGACAATGAGCGATGCCCAAAGCGGCACCGATAAGTGTTCAATACCCCGCAAGGTGAAACGATGTCCGGACATAGCAAATGGTCAACTATTAAGCGCAAGAAGTCGGCCAACGACGCCAAGCGGGGTAAGCTCTTCACCAAGCTGGCGCGCGACATCACGATTGCGGCGCGGCAAGGTGGCGACCCTGAGGCGAACTTCGCTTTGCGTCTGGCCATTGATCGTGCTCGCGCAGCCAACATGCCGAAGGAGAACATTGAGCGGGCCATCAAGCGCGGCACCGGCGAGTTGAAAGACGCCGAGGAGATCGTTGAGGTGCTCTACGAAGCCTACGCCCCGCATGGCGTGGCATTGCTGGTAGAGGCCGCAACAGATAACCGCAACCGCACTACGGCGACCCTCAAGCATGTGCTCAGCCGTGGAGGCGGTAGCATGGCCGAACCCGGCTCGGTGAGCTGGCAGTTTGAGCAAAAAGGTTATATCACCATCCCCGCTGACAAACACAACTATGATGATGTCTTCCTCATCGCTGCCGACGCCGGTGCCGATGATGTGGTCGGCGACGCCGACCTGATTGAGGTGTATACACCTCGCGAGAGCCTGCACACTGTGCTGGAGGCCCTGCGTAGCGCAGGTATCACCGTTGAGGAGGCACGGCTGGAGTGGGTGCCCAAGGTATCGCTTGATCTGGAGCCAGAGGCGGCCCTCAAGGTGATGAACCTGATTGAGGAGCTGGAAGATCAGGACGACACCCAGATGGTCTATTCCAACCTGAATGTGACGAGCGAGCTGATGGCCGCTTTTGAGGCAGCAGGATAGGAGCCAGCGAAGGCATCGGAGTTCCAAGGCGAGGGGTAGATGCGTTTGCGCGTCTGCCCCTTTTGTCTAATGGGGTGTGGTCATGTTGGTTCTGGGGATTGATCCGGGCATCGCCATCACAGGCTATGGGTTAGTGCGTGAGCAACCCGATGGCAGTATTGAAATGGTCGCTTACGGGGCCATCACCACGCCCGCCAATGAAGCGCTCCCTGTCCGCCTGCAGCAGGTTTACCGCGACGTGCGGCGCATCGTGGAGCAGTACCATCCTGTCAGCGCTGCCATTGAGCGCCTGCTGTTTGGCCGCAACGTGACCACCGCGCTGGCCGTTGGGCAAGCGCGCGGCGTAGCCATCTTGGCGCTGGCCGATTGCGGCCTGCTGGTTGCAGAGTATACCCCCGCTGTGATCAAGCAAGCCGTCGCTGGCTACGGCAACGCCTCTAAAGTACAGGTGCAGGATATGGTGCGCCTGCTGCTCAACCTGGATCATATCCCACGTCCCGATGACGCCGCCGACGCGCTGGCGGTAGCCATCACCCATCTGCACTCGGTGCGCTACCAGCAGCTCCACGATGAAGCGTGAGGGCGATGGCTGTCATACGATTAGGATAGAGGGTGAGGCTGAGCCAGCCAAGCGACAAACGTCAACGCGACTACTGCGCATGTGACAGACAAGCGACTGTCCACGCTTTGCAATGCTGGCTGCCTGCCTGCTACAATCCGTGTCATCCTGGAGGAGAACAGCCGACATGCCAGATCAGCGCTTTAACTATGGTGGACAGGCAGTCATAGAGGGCGTGATGATGCGCGGCAGCACGCATGTGGCCGTTGCTGTGCGCGATCCACAGGGCCACATCGTAGTACGCGAGGAGCCGATCCGCTCTGCTCTCTACAACGGCTTCTGGAGCCGTGTGCCCTTTGTGCGCGGTCTTGGCTTGCTGTGGGATTCGCTAGGGCTGGGGATGCGGGCGCTTACTTACTCGGCGGATGTAGCCGTGGGCGAAGAGGCCGAGTTCAGCGGGCCGGTAGCATGGATCACCATTGCCATCGCGCTGGCCTTGGGGATAGGTCTTTTCTTCCTCGCTCCCGCCGCCATAGTGGATGGCCTCCATCAGCTGATCGGCTTCTCTGCGCCATTGGCAGGTAACTTGCTGGAAGGCCTCATCCGCCTGATCTTCGTGGTCGGCTACATCTGGCTCATTGGCCACATGCCTGAAGTCAAGCGTTTGTTTGCCTATCACGGCGCCGAACATAAGACCATCAACGCCTACGAGGATGGCGCTCCGCTGACCCCCGCATCGGTGGCACGCTATCCGCTGGAGCATCCGCGCTGCGGCACGGGCTTTCTATTGGTGGTGGTCGTGATCTCGGTGCTGGTATTCTCTTTGCTGGGCCGCCCGCCCATCCTGATCCGGCTGGCCTCGCGCGTAGCGTTAGTGCCCGTCATCGCCGGCATCTCCTACGAATATATCCGCCTGATGGCCCGCCACATGCGCAACCCGCTTGTGCGCCTGTTGGTGTATCCCCAGCTTGCTCTGCAGCGGCTCACCACCCGTGAACCCACACCAGACATGTTGGAAGTGAGCATCACGGCGCTTCAGCGTGTGCTAGCCGCAGAGCATCTCCCTACCCCTGCTACGGAACAACAGCCCATCGCTGTAGAGGCGCCCTAGGCACCCTTCTACCTGACTCCCCGCTTCGGCGATTGTGCACCTTTCCCCCGATCGCCCCCGCGCCTTTGCCTTCCTTCCGACAAATACCCACCCCACCATCGTGCTACAATAAAGATCGGGCGCACATGCGCCGCCAGATCGTCTTTCAGGAGGTGCTGATGTAAAACAGGAGGGCAGCGCGATGAACGCTTATCGCAGACACTTCGCGCTCGTATTCTTCAGTGGGGCTATAGCATTAGCCGGTGCGATTGCCTACAGTTCAATCACCACAGGCTTGTTGTTCTCCCCTCATCCCTTCCTCATCGCACTAGGCGCCTTCGGCCTCGGCAACATGGCCGCCGGTTTCACCCTCTGGATCAGCCTCTGCCGTCAGCTCGGCGGCAAACCGACCCTCAACACATTGTTTGACTTTCTCATTGTCAGCGGCTCGCTGCTGCTCTTCATCAACCTCTTCGTGGCTGGACGTCCCTACTCACCCACGCTGGCATGGGCCGGACTGGGGCTGATCGGAGGTGCGTTGATCATCGGCCTGTTGGCCATGCTGATCGATCCCGCTTACCCTTGTGCCATCGCCACGCGCTGGCCGGAGGGCGGAGAGAAGCACCCCAATCCCTACGTGCCAGCTCTGGAACTGCGCCGCCCCGGGGGATACGCCGTCGCGCCGCAGGACCTCACAGTGATTGAGGGCATTGGGCCGCGCATTCAGGAAATTCTCAATCAGGCCGGCATCATCAACTACAAGGACCTTATCTACCGCGATCCGCAGGAGCTACGAGAGCTGCTGGAAGAGTACCACATCACAGCTCCTCTTGACCCCTCCACGTGGCCCGAACAGGCACGGCTGGCCGAGCAGGGGGACTGGGAGGCGCTAAAGGCATTGAAGGAACGCCTGGTAGCCGGGCGGGCACGCGCCTAAAGTTGAAAAGTGTTTTCCGCACTTCTCTCACCCCCGTTGCCGAGCAGCCCAAGCATGGTACAATCGTGCCACCTCATCCTGAGCCGCCTGACTATCGTAAGGAGCGACTGACCTATGCGAGAATGTGCCATATGCCACACCCAGAGCGAAGACCATGTGCTAGTTTGTCCTACCTGCGGCGCCGACCTGCGCGTAAACTCGGTGACGGCACGAGCGCTGGAACGCATCAAGGCTAGCCCCCGCGCCAGCCACGTTTACGTGGTTGCACCGGCGGGCGCATGTCCTACCTGCCGCAAAGGGCAGGGCACCTGGCCGAAGGATTCAGGCGCCATCCCCACGCTGCCCCACGAGGGCTGTTCCTGTGTGTACGGATGTCGCTGCCGCTACGAGCCACTGCTGGTTGAGGTGGGGCCGTAGTGCCAACCGGGGCTACGGCCCTTTTTATATCCCCTTGGCAAGATTTGGGTGACATAAAGGAGGAGTGATTCCATGCTCAGGGAATTTAAAGAGTTCGCCATGCGGGGCAACGTGATTGACATGGCAGTCGGCATCATCATTGGCGGAGCTTTCAACCAGATCGTCAACTCGCTGGTGAACGATGTGCTCATGCCACCCATTGGGTTGTTGATGGGGAGGGTGGACTTCAGCAACCTCTACATCAACCTCTCAGGCGGCACGTATGAGTCGCTGGCCAAGGCTAAGGAGGCCGGTGCGGCGACGCTCAACTACGGCCTCTTTATCAACGCGGTGATTAACTTCTTGATCGTGGCATTCGCCGTCTTCATGCTGGTGAAGGGCATCAACACCGCCCGCCGCTTAGCCGAGAAGCAGAAAGAGGAGGAGCAAGCCCCCACACCGAGCACCAAAGAGTGCCCGTACTGCTTTACAACCATTCCCACCAAGGCCAAGCGCTGCCCCCACTGCACCTCGCAGCTGGAACCACTTTAACTTAAGGGGATGATCACCCCCGCAAGAGGCGCTCTGCCAGCCGGAGCGCCTCTCTTTTGGTGCGCACTTCGCCTGCCGCTTGCGCCTCCAGCAGCTGCGCCAGCAGCTGGCCAACCTGCGGGCCGGGTGTCAACCCCAACGTACGGATCAGCTCATCTCCATCCACAAGTGGCGGCGGGGCGACGATCTGCTGGTGGCGGCGGAAAAAAGCGTCCAACAGCGGCGCAGCGACCTCCTCCAGCAGGTTTCCCCATGCGACCGGATCAGGAAGGGGATGGTGAGCAGCCAACACTTCGGCCAACATGAGTAACACGCCCGCGATGCCCGTCTCCCCAACGGCGCGGTAGTAGCGATGCTTCTCACGGTCGCTCAGCGGGCGGCGGTCGGCGAGGAAGGGGCGTGTAGCATACAGCGCACTAAGGATTTTCTGCTCAGCGTTGGAGAGCCGTAGCCGTGCGGCCCACAGCAGCGCAGGATCAGGGTGATCGGACGGGGTCAACGCACCCAGCGTCAGCAGGGCGGTGATGGAGCGGCCATCGCCAAAGGTCTGGCTGAGGTAGTCCTGTAGCTGGCGGCGATAGCGATCAAGCACCATCACCGCCACGCCCAGCGTGAGATCGGCTGCCGTGTTGTCATCGCGCTGGGGGCTGATGATGGCAAACAAGTCGCTGAGGCGGTTGACGACGGCCAGCACCAGCTCGTCAAGAGCGGCAAGCCCTGCTGGCGCCAGCACTTGCCACAACCCCAGCGCATTCAGCAGGCGCAGCGCCCCCGCCGGACGCGCCCCCGCCAGCATTTTGAAGAGCTCATCGCGGGCACGCTCAGGTTGGCGCAACGCTCCCTCTTCGTCAAGAAGTTGCGGCCCAGCGCCGCGCACGGCGGCCAACGTCGCTGCCTCTATGCGCAGGCCAAATTGACGGGCCAGCCGCACAGCCCGCAAGGAGCGGATAGGGTCGTTGGGGATGCTGGCAGGTGTGCACTGGCGCAGCCGTTTGTGGACGAACAGGTCATCCTGCCCTCCTAGCGGATCGATCACCCGTTCAGGCTGGGCGAGAGGGGCAGCCATCGCGTTGATGGTGAAATCACGCCCCTCCAGATCAGCGTGTAGGTCCGGTCCGCGGAAACTGGCCACATCCACTGTGATCGTCCCCTCCGGCATGGAGAGGAGGACCCGACCAGTGCGGCGGGTGGGGTCTACCGCATAGTAGCGCCCACCGAGGGCGTCGGCCAAGCGGCGGCCAAGGTCCAGCCCGTCATCAGGGGTGGCAAGGTCATAATCATGAATAGGGCAGTGACGCAAAGCATCGCGCACAGCGCCCCCTACCAGATACAGACGGGCGGGATCGGGGGCATGGGCAGCCAACGCAGCAACGAAATCCGGCCAGACGGGCTGACGGCGGGGTGGCGCTGGCGCAGGGATCACCATGGCGCTACTCGCTGATGACCAACCCGGGTTTCACCACGCCAATGAAGGGCAGGTTGCGGTAGTACTCGTCAATGTCCAGGCCATAACCGAAGACGAACACGTTGGGGATGGTAAAACCGATGTAATCTAAGGGGACGGGCACCTCACGGCGCTCGGCTTTGTCCAGCAAGGTGCAGACGCGCAACGTGGTGGGGCGACGGGCAGCCAGCAGACGCAGCACTTGCTGTAGGGTGCGGCCCGTATCCACAATATCCTCTACGATAACCACGTTGCGCCGTTCAATGGGGACCTTCATATCCATGAGGATGCGCACCGTACCGCTGGATTCGCGCACACCAGCACCGTAAGAGGCCACATCCATAAAGTCAACATTGTGCGGCACGCTGATGTGACGCATCAGATCGGACATGAACAGCATACTGCCCTTGAGGATGCCTACCAGCACGAGGTCGCGGTCGGCCTGATAATCGGCGGAGATCTCCCTGCCCAGTTCGGCCACCCGCGCCTGAAGGCGGTCGGCATCAATCAGGACGTAATCCAGAATCTCCTCATAGGGAGGCGGTGTGGACATGCTCGGCTCCTGTGAAGACGGCGGGTTAGGCCGGGCGGCCGGGAACCTCGTGGCAGTGGCGGCAACGGGCCTCGTAGGATTCTTTCGCGCCGATGAGGATCACCGGATCGTTGTAGTGGGCCGGTTGACCGTTGATCAAGCGCTGCGAGCGCGAAGCCTCCTCGCCGCACACCACACAGATAGCGTGCAGTTTGTCCACCTGCTCAGCCTGCGCGATGAGGATGGGCATAGGGCCGAACGGTTCGCCTCGGAAGTCCAAGTCCAAACCGGCAACAATCACGCGGATACCCCGCCTATCGGCCAGCAAGCGGCAGACATCCACCAGCGCCTCATCAAAGAACTGCGCCTCATCAATGGCGACAACGGTGGTGTCCTCGTTGAGGAAATCCAAGATTTGCTCGGCCCGCTCAATGGCGATGGCCTGTGTGGCGCGTCCATCGTGTGAGTTGACACTGTCCAAGCCATAGCGGTTATCAATGCTGGGTTTGAAGACCTGCACAGTCTGGCGGGCGATCTCAGCACGGCGCACGCGCCGGATCAGCTCTTCGGATTTGCCGCTGAACATGCTGCCGCAGATGACCTCAATGCGCCCGCGATGATGCTTCATTGCTCCTCTCCTGACTGCCAGCGGGAACTAAGCCAAGGGCGCGACAGCCCTCTGGGTGCCGCGCCCTTTCATTCTAACCCATTCCTGCTCATTGCGCAGGGACATGTCTCCGCCGGTCTTACTCCGGCGGCAGCTCAAAGCCGCGCTCGCGCAGGGCGCGCTTGAGGTCAATAAGGCCCTTGGCCCCAAACCCCTTGATGCTCAACAGACCCTCGTCTCCGCTCTCGGCCAAAAGCGTGAGGACATCGGCCACGGTAAGCAAACCAGCCTCCACCAATGCGTTCTCGTTGCGCGTGCCCAGCCCTAGCTCTCGTACAGATAAAGTTGAGCCTGTGCGCTGGGCCTCTAGAGAACTCATGATGTCCTCACGAGCTTTCAACCGCTTCAGGAAGCGGTCCACCTGACCCTCGGTATCCACAATGCGCTGCTCACCCGTGTAGAAGGGATGGCAGTTGCTGCACACATCGGTGTGAATCTCCGGCACCGTTGAGCCCGTGGTCCAGGTGTTGCCGCAGGCGCAGATCACACGCGCCTCTGGGTACCAGGTGGGATGAATCTCTGCTTTCACTAAAATCACCTCTTCTTTCGCCGCACGGCCCTGCTCTCCTGCTCGGGTGGCGTGCGGTGTATTGGGATCAATCAACTTACTGGCGGGCGTTGGGGTTTTCAGGGTAGACACTCACCAGCTTGCGCCCCCGCTTACCCCACTCAAAATAGACATAGCCTTCCGCTGTAGCGTACAGCGTGTAGTCGCGCCCCATGGCGACGTTCTTCCCCGGGTGGAATGTGGAGCCGCGCTGCCGCACGATAATGTTGCCGGGGATGACGTACTCGCCGCCGAAGCGCTTCACGCCCAGCATCTTCGGATTGCTGTCACGTCCGTTTTTGCTGGAACCAGCACCCTTTTTGTGAGCCATACGTCCCTCTCCAAACCCTCATCAATAGATAGCCTACGCGCTGGCCTCTGCCACCGCAGGCTCCGCGGCCTTGGCCTTGCGCGTCCGCTTCTTCTCGGCCCCTGTCACGATCTCGCGCACCATCAAACGCGTGTACTGTTGGCGATGGCCCTGCTTACGGCGATAGCGCTTTTTGGGCTTGTACTTGAAGACGATGATCTTCTTGCCCTTAAACTGATCCACTACCTCAGCCTTAACGCTGGCGCCTTCTACCAACGGCCGGCCAACCGCAATGCGGCCCTCATCGTTGATGAAGAGCACCTCGTTGAACTCCACCTCTTCACCGACGGCGTAGGGCAGCTTCTCAACCACAAGGGTCTTGCCCACTTCGGCCTGATACTGCCTACCGCCGATGCGCACAACAGCGTACATGCTGCTCTCCGTTCTTCGCTTGCCGCCTGGGCCGCATCTTACTGAGACCGGACCAGGGGAAGACGGGATAACAAAGCGAGATTAACGTCAAGAATGCCCCGCATGCGGGGCGATGAGGATTATAACGGCGTAACGGAAGGCTGTCAACGTTATATCATGTACTGGATACCCGTTGGGAATCTCCTGATTGGACTTACCGGCTCTGTGCATTGCCGCGCCTCCGCCCGCGTGTTATACTCGCTCCACCGCGGGGCACTTGCCCCGTTCTTGTTGAGGATGACGGCATGAAGCGCTGGCAAACGCTGCTCATCGGCCTAGCGATGAGCGCCTTCTTCCTGTTTCTGGCCTTGCGCCGCGCCAACCCCGCCGCGATGCTGGAAGCCTTCCGCACCGCCCGCTATGGCTTCGCCGCCCTGACCTTCGGGCTGATCGTCCTCACTGTGCTGCTACGCGGTCTGCGCTGGAGTGTGCTGACGCAGCGCTGCCTCTCCACAATGGACGGCTTTTGGCTCTTCAACATCGGGTTCCTCGTCAACAACGTGCTTCCAGCGCGGTTGGGGGAATTTGCGCGGGCGGCGCTCGCCGGGCGGCGGCAGGGGATGCACTTCACCAGTGCTCTCTCCAGCATCGTGGTGGAGCGCCTGTTTGACATGGTCTCTGTAGTGGTCTTGATCGGGCTTGTGTTGATCGCCCTCCCCCTGCCCGGGTGGGCCACCACCGCCGGTGTAGCGATGGGGGCCATCGCACTGGTAGGTATCGCCGTGCTGGCCTACACCGTCCGCCATCCTGATGGCGCGCTCAAGGCAGGGGTGCGCCTGCTGATGTTGCTGCCCCGCGTCACACAGGAAGGTGCCCGCGCTTTCCTGCAACCCTTCGCGCTGGGGCTGGGAGGGGTCTCTGACCTGCGCACGCTTGGGCTGGGGATGGGTCTTTCCATCTTTGCGTGGCTGTTTTCCGGCTTCGCTGCTTGGGTGCTGATGCTTGCCTTCTGGCCGCGTGTGCCGCTCATCGCTGGGCAGATGGTAGTCGCCGCCGCTGGGCTGGGCATCGCTGTGCCGGGTGCCCCCGCAGGCTTAGGGCCTTTTGAGGCCGCTGTGATTGGCGCGCTCACTGCCACCGGCTACCCCGCCGACACCAGCCGCAGCTTCGCCTTTGCCCTCCACGCCCTGAACTTTGCCGCCACCAGCCTGTTTGGCACGCTGGGACTGCTGCGCGAGGGAGTGAGCTTTGCCCAGATCACGCGCGAAGCTCAGGCCCTGCACACCAGCAGAGAGGAAGAGGAAACTTTGACCATATCAAGGGTGAGTTGATGGGAGATCAACCGCTCAAAATCCTGATCGCCCTTCAGTATTACGTCCCTCACCGCACGGGCCTCACGCTCCACGTGCAACGTGTGGCTGAGGCACTGGCTGCACGTGGCCATCAAGTGACCGTGCTCACCGCCCGTTATGACCCCCGCCTGCCACGCGATGAGCAGGTCATCAATGGTGTGCGCGTCATCCGCCTGTGGGCACCTATTCGCGTCTCACGTGGCATGGTGATGCCCGCCTATCCTTGGGCTGCCTTTCGGCTGGTGCAGATGCATGATGTGGTGAGCATCCACACGCCTATGCTGGAGACAGCCATCTATGCCATCTACACCAAACTGCTGCGCAGAGGCCTTGTGATCACCCACCACGGTGACCTGATCCTGCCTGCCGGGGCCTTCAACCGCTTTATTGAGTGGTTCACCTTCCAGCTTTATAAGGTTGCTGCTCGTGCCGCACACCACATCATCGCCTACAGTGATGATTATGCGGATCACTCCTACTACATCGCGCCCTTCCGCCACAAGACGACCGCCGTCCATCCGCCTATTGTCGTTGCTACGCCCAACCCTCGGCAGGTAGCCGAGCTGCGGGCACAGTGGCTGGCAGGGACAGAGGGCACAGCGCCCATCATCGGTTATGCCGGGCGTTTTGTGGAGGAGAAGCGCCCTGACGTGCTGATCCGCTCCCTGCCCACCATTCACCGCCGTTTTCCGGGTGCCAAGATTGTCTTCGCCGGTCAGTATGACATACCCTACGAGAACTTCTACGAGCGCAACCTGCCGCTCATTGAGCAGCACCGCGAGCATCTCATCTTCCTTGGCCTGCTGACGGACAATCGGGACATGGCCAACTTCTACGCCGCCTGCGATGTATTGGCTCTGCCCAGCGATACCGAATGCTTCGCCCTCGTGCAGGTAGAGGCCATGCAGTGCGGTACACCTGTCGTGGCAACCGATACCCCAGGCGCACGGGTGGTGATCCAACGTACCGGCATGGGCGAACTGGTTCCCCCGCGCGATCCGCAAGCGTTGGGAGAGGCCATCGTCCGCGTGCTAGAGAATCGCGCTACCTACGTCAAACCTCGCGCTGTGATAGATACCGCCTTTGGATTTCAGCAGACTATTGACGGCTATGAGCGCCTGCTACGCGACGCTGCCGAGCAGGCCCGCCGAATGTGATCGCCCCGCGGCCTATGGCTGACCTCACCCGCATTGCTCATATGGTGCGCAACGAGGCTGACATGGCCTACCGCCGCCGTGTGCTGACCATCTTTGAATGGCTCAACCCGCAGGACGGCGACCGCATTCTGGATGGCGGCTGTGGGCGCGGCTACTACCTGCGTTTTATCCGCAACGTGTGTGCAGCGGAATTGGTGGGGATTGAGCTGGATTACAGCATCCTGCGCATTGCCCAGCAGGCACTTAAAGGACTTAACGGCGTCACCCTCATCAACGCCAGCCTCTACGCCATCCCCTATCCTGCAGCCACATTCCACAAGGCCATCCTTTCCGAAGTGCTGGAACACATCCCCAACGATGTGCACGCCCTGCGTGAAGTGGCGCGGGTGCTGAAACCCGGTGGCCTGATCGCCATCACAGTGCCCCATGCCAACTACCCCTTCTGGTGGGACCCCATCAACAAGACACTGGAGACGCTCTTCGGGACGCACATCCGGCGCGGCATGCTGGCGGGCATCTGGGCCAATCATGTGCGCCTCTACACCCGGGAACGCTTGCGCGATGTGGTGATGCAGGCAGGGTTGGAGATCGCTGCCGAACGCAGTTTTACGCATCACTGTTTCCCCTTCATCCATAACATCGTGTACGGCTTCGGCAAGACGGCGCTGGAAGCGGGTCTGTTGCCCTCGGCCATGCGCCGCGCCGCCGACCGTCACTACATCGGCGAAGATAAGGGTGGCCCCCTCAACCCCGTCAACATCGGCTTGCGCCTCTTTGAATGGTTTGACCGTCGTAACGCGATGGATGAACCACCGGAGCGGGCAACTGTCAACCTGTGTATACTCGCCCGTAAGCCTCAATTATAAGGAGCGACTGCTTCGGATGGAGCGCGAAGGACACCCCTCAGAGGAACAGCACCAGCAGGCGGAGGACATCACGCTGCGCGATGTGCTGCGGGCCATCTTCCTGCCCGATGAGCGGCCTACATCATCCGCCCTCTTGACAGCACGCCCGCAACGCCCATTACTGCACCACTCCTCCGCTGATCTCGCCACACTGCCGGGACGCCCAGAAGTGACGTATCGCCTGCCGCCCATCGCCGAAATGGAGGGTGCCGCCGCCACTCCTCTGCACAGAACGGTACCTGTTATAGGAGCGGCAGCCGTCATCCTCACCGCCTACCTTGCCCAACGGATGCTGACCGCCAACGGCGCGAGCTTCACAGCGACATTGCTTTACCTGCTGGCCGCGCTGATGTGGTTGGGAGTGTTGCTCCTTGCCTTTGCCCCGCCGGATGGCGCTCTGCTACGGCGTGGCCCACAGGTAATGGGAGGTGTGGGCTATCCCCTACCCCAGGTGGAGGTAGATCCCCTCAGCGCACGGGGGATCGCCTTGCTGTTGGCATTGCCACTTTCCATCGCCACCTACGTCCTCAGCGCCGGAAACGTCTTCACGGCGGCGGGGGTTACCACATGGATATTGAGCGTCATCCTGTGGATGATCGCCGTTGCTGAGCGCACCCCCCACCAGATGATCGCTGACGCAGGCACGTGGCTGAAGCAGATACGTGGGGAATGGCCCACTGTGCTGCGGAAGCATGGGGCAGCGATCCTCGCTCTGTTGGCGACCATGGGCCTCGCCGCTTTCTTCCGCTTCTACCGTTTAGACGCCGTTCCCAACGAGATGACCAGCGACCACGTGGAAAAACTGCTGGACGCTTATGACGTTTCTCGCGGCATTTTCCACGTCTTCTTCACGCGCAACGCCGGACGCGAAGCCATTCAGTTCTATTTGGTGGCGCTAGCGAGCAAGGTCTTTGGTACTGGGATGAGCTTCCTCACGCTCAAGATCGTCACCGCCCTTGAGGGATTGTTGCTCATCCCCCTCATTGTCATGCTAGGCCGCGAGATGGTTGACCGCGAGACGGGCTACTTTGCCGCCGCGCTGGTGGCGATCTCATGGTGGCATGTGATGCTCTCGCGGTTGGGGCTGCGCATTGTGCTTACCCCGCTGATCTTCACCCTGCTGCTGATTACGCTCGTACGCGGCATACGCACAGCGTCGCGGCGGGCATGGGTGTGGGCCGGCTTCTGGATGGGTGTAGGGATGTATGCCTATCAAGCGCTACGCATCACGCCGCTGGTTGCTCTGGCGGCTTGTATCCTCTCCGTGGCTGGGCCGGTGCTGAAGGCGCTCATTGCCCACTGGCAGGCGCGGGACGACATCTTCCTGCGCCGCCAGATCGCCGCCAATGCCATCGGACGGCAGGTGCTCAACTTGGCGCTGGCCGGGCTGGTGGCGGTGGCCGTCGCTGTGCCTATGCTGCGCGTGTGGCACGATTACCCCAACGACTTGTGGAACCGCGTCATCAACCGCACCACCAGCGCCGAGGTGCCGATCAAGGGCGATCCGCTGGGCGTCCTTGCTGACAACTACCGCCGAGCCTTGCTCATGTTCAATGTGCGAGGAGATGTAGCCTGGATCAGCTCCGTGCCCGGTGAGCCAACGATGGACACCCTCTCGGCGGCTCTTCTCGTGCTGGGGGTGGTAGCATGGGGTATGCGCCTCTTGATGCGCCGTGACCCTGCCGACGTGTTCCTTGTCGTCGCCGCGTTGATCATGCTGCTACCCTCCGCCTTGGCCATCGCCTTCCCCATTGAGAATCCCAGCACCACACGCGCCAGCGGCACGCTTCCAGTGGTGTTTGTGCTTGCCGCATGGCCGCTAGCGCTCACCGTTGAGCGCTGGCGCATCGCATGGGGTCGCCTGCGTGGGATAATGCTGGGCGCCCTGTTCACGGCGATCGTGCTGAGTGCAGCGGCGCTGGCCAACTTCAGCACCTATTTTGAGCGCTATGCCGCCTCGTACCGCAACGCGGCGCTCAACCCCAGCGAGGTGGCAGCAGCAGTGCGTGAAGTAATCGGGTCGGATGCTCCGCTAGATGGTGTGTGGCTACAAGGCTGGCCTTACTGGCACGACTACCGCGCCATCGGCATTGAGGCGGGCGACATCACCTTTCACAACGCCATCCTTGACGTGCCCATGCTGGCCAACCTTCTGAACAACGCTCCTCAGACTTTTGCAGCGCGTCCGCTGGTGTTCATCATCCATCCGCAGGATCAGGCTGCCCTGAACATCCTGCGTTCACACTTCCCACAAGGTCAAATGGAGCTCCACAAGAGCACTATTGAGGGCCGCGATTTTTACTTGTTTGTCGTCCCAACCGAATGAGGATCGCCGCTAGCTTGCGTGTATAAAGACTATGGCCCAGTGTGGGCCAACCGAGCGACTTGGGAAAAGCAATGTCATCTACTCTCCCATCAGAGCAACCTCCCACTCCCCGAGGTGATGCGCTGGCGGAGCGCATCGCAGTAACAGCATTGTTCCTCCTCATCCTTGCTCTGGCCGCCGCCCTGCGGCTGGTGGGCCTGGATTGGGATGAGGGGCATTTGCTCCACCCTGACGAGCGTTTCCTCTCTTGGACCACTGCCGATATGAAGTCGGTAGACAGCCTCGCAGAGTATTTTGATACGCGCACCTCCACGCTGAACCCCAACAATGTGGGGCATGCGTTCTACGTTTATGGCAACTTCCCCACCATCCTCACCCGCTATGTGGGCGAAGTAGTCAGCAAGACGGCACTCTACGAAGTGTACAAAGTCGGGCGCGCCCTCTCGGTGGCCTTTGATCTGCTGACGGTGTTGCTGGTGTTCCTCACAGCGCGACGGCTGTTTGATCGGCGCGTTGGTCTGCTCGCTGCCACGCTGTACGCCGGCGCTGCGTTCCCCATCCAACAGGCGCACTTCTTCACCGTAGACGCTATGGCCAATACCTTTGTCGCCGCCAGTTTCTGGTTCGCGGCACGAGCGTTATTCCGCCACCACTGGCCGGATTACGTGCTCTTTGGATTGGCGCTGGGCTTGGGCATGGCCTGTAAGATCACCGTGGCTCCGCTGGCGTTGGTGCTGATCGCTGCACTAGCGCTACGCGTGGCACGTGAAAGGGGCCTGCTCGGCAGGCACTGGTTTGACGCATGGCGCACCAACCACAGCGAATGGGTCACGCCCAGGCGCGCCCTCGTCCGCGCTACCGCCGGGTTGATCCTCGCGGGCGTGGTAACGGTGCTCATCTTCCGCGTGGGGCAACCCTATGCCTTCCTGCCACCCCACTCCGGCGAGCCAATCAGCGAGGAATTGGGCAGCGGGTTGGCATTCTTCAGCCGTCTGGCCGATCCCTTGGGCTTCCGTCCCAACCCCGACTGGCTGGCGCAGATACAGGAGGTGCGCCGTTGGGTCACGGGGCAAGTGGACGCCCCACCCAACCACCAATGGGCACACCGCACTCCCTTGGTCTTTCCTTGGGTCAACATGATGCGCGTGGGGTTGGGCTGGCCGCTGGGTCTCTTTGCGTGGCTAGCCTTCTTATGGGCACTGTGGGAGATCGGGCGCGCTCACTGTGGTGCGGCGCGGCTGGTGTTGCCTGTCATATGGGTGGGGATGTTCTTCCTCTGGCAGGGCAGCGGTTGGGTGATGACCATGCGCTATCTGCTGCCCATCTACCCCTTTTTGCTGATGCTGGCCGCCTGGGCCATTGTGACGATGTGGGACCGCGTACAGGCGCTCATCGCCGCACGTGGAGCCAGCCCACGCCATTGGTCGGCCATCATGGCAGCAGGAATCGGGGCTTTCGTGCTGATCAGCGGGTTAGCGTGGGGTTTTGCTGTCTCACGTATCTACACCCGTCCCCACACCCGCGTTGCCGCCTCGCGCTGGATTGCAGAACACATCCCCTCGGATATCACCCTATTGGTGGAGACTGAGGACGGCCTGCGTCAGGTGCAGATCGGCCTGCCCAACAATTGGCCACCTCTCGATCTCACCACATCTGAAGACCCTACCGCTCCACGCCTCCAAAGTGCCTATCTAGAGGCGGGTGTGATGCGCCGCGTGGAGTTTGAGATGCCCTTCACAGGCACGCTCAGCACCATCCGCTTGAACCATGTGCTGGCTGCCACCGGACAGGGCACGCCCGCTACGTTGAGGGTAGCGCTCTTCGGCGGCAGCGATATGGGTATACCGCTGGCCCAGGGGAGCATCAGCGGGGATTTTGCTCCCATAGACGACCCACGGGGGGCCGCCTACTCCATAGAGACAGCCCCAGCCCTGCTGGAAGAGGGTCGGCATTATGTGCTGACGCTTATGCCCGACAAGGAACATGCGCTGATCCTCTCTGACTCAACCATCGCCGTTGAGGGGTCTTGGGATGACCCTGTGCCGATCTCCCTTGCCCCTTATACCATGTGGGGGGTGCAGTATCAGGCACTGACATTTGAGATGGCTTGGGAAGACACGCCAGAGAAGCGCGCCCGCATACAGTACGTGCTGGATCACGCCGACTACCTCACCATTTCCAGCAACCGCTTCTATGCTTCGCTCAGCCGCAACCCTCAGCGCTGGCCGCTTTCCATCGCTTACTATCGGGCGCTCTTCTCTGGCGAACTGGGCTTTGACCTGATCGGCGATTTCACCTCCTACCCCAACTTGGGACCACTGCGCTTCAACGATGACACGGCAGAGGAAGCGTGGACGGTTTACGATCACCCCCGCGTATTCGTCCTCCGCAAATCGCCCAACTATGACCCAGCGCGGGTAGCAGCCATACTCAACAGCGTAGACCTTAACAATGTAGTGCGCGCCATTGCTGGAGAGGCAAAGGGGCGGCCTGTGCGCATCCCCCTACCACCGCCGCGCACACAACCCGTCGTGATAGAGACCTTGCCCCTTGCCGCTGCTGATGCAGCAGATTATGATCCCACACCCACCGATTTCTACTCACGGGCGCAGCCATTGACAGTGATCCTCTGGTGGGCGCTCATCGCTGTTGTGGGGTGGGCTGCCTTTCCCATGCTCTGGGTATCACTGCCCGCCCTCCCCGACCGCGCCTATCCCCTCGCCCGCACCTTTGGCCTACTGTTCGTCGCTTGGTTGGCTTGGCTGCTTGCCAGCCTCAAGATACTCCTCTGGAACGGCCCCACCATCCTATTGGCACTGCTGGCACTGGCAGCGCTCTCGGTAGGGTTGGTGTGGCCACGCCGCCGAGCGTTCCGCACATGGCTGAGGGCCAACCGCCACCGTATCCTGCTCACAGAAGGGATTTTGGCCCTCTTATACGTGGCTTTCGTCCTCATCCGTTGGGGCAACCCTGACCTGTGGCATCCAGCCTTTGGTGGCGAGAAGCCTATGGACCTCGCCTACTTCAACGCCGTGTTGCGCTCAACCACCTTCCCGCCCTACGATCCTTGGTTCGCGGGCGGTACGATCAATTATTACTATTTCGGCTTTGTTATCGTGGGGATCCCTGTCAAACTCTTGGGGATGCGCACAACGCTCGCCTACAACCTGATCCTCCCCACGCTGTTCGCCCTCACAGGGGCAGGGGCTTTCTCGGTGGCTTACAATCTCACGGCGGTGGGCGATTCGTCCAACGCTGCATCCATTCCTAGGGGGCCCAGCCTGTGGGAAACGTTACGGCGTTGGCCGCAGATCACGCCGGATGAGCTGTGGGCTGCCCTACACCGCAGCATGGCCTCGTTACCCTGGCGGGCATTGGCAGCAGGGATGGCTGCCTTGTTGCTGGCGGTGGTGCTGGGCAATCTGGATGAAATACGCACCGTACTGTGGGGATTGGCCGAGCTCGGCTCGGGCACAGCAGAGTGGGCCATTAAGGCACTGCCGCCGCTGGATGAGGTCCTGCGCGGCCTTTCCATCACGCTGACCACTGGCACCCCTCTGCCCGTTGGCATTGGCGAGTGGTATTGGAACGCCACGCGCCTCATTCCGGTACCTATCACACCGGAGGGCATCCCCACCGAGGTGGGGCCGATCACCGAGTTCCCCTTTTTCACCTTTCTTTACGCCGATCTGCATGCCCACATGATCGCCATGCCGATCACCCTGTTGGCCCTCGGTTGGTGCGTAGCGCAGGTGCGCGGCGCCGAGGCAGCAGAAGCATCCGCACCGAGCCGCTCACGCCGCTGGATGGAGGCCCTGCTGAGCGGCTTCATGGGGGCGTTGGCCATTGGCGCACTGCGCCCCACCAACACCTGGGACTGGCCGACCTATCTGGCGTTGGGGATCGCTGCTCTCACGCTGGCCCATTTCCGGCGGCGCGGCAGCGAGATGGCACTCTCTGCGCTGGGGATAGGGGTCGTGGCTGCCTTACTCGCTGGCGGGGTGGTCTTTTGGATCGGCATCTCTAACGCCGCCCAGCCCGGCGGCGGCCGTCTGCTGCTACCGTTGGCAGGCAGCGTCGCGCTGATCGCGTTACTGGGTGCCTATGCGGTGGCACTCACCCGCATCCACCAGCACTACCCTGACGCTCTGCATGATGCCCTCCATCATTGGATTACCCTCTTCGGCGTGGGGGTGCAGGCTGCTTTGCTTATCGTCGCCACGATGGTGCTCTTCTTGCCCTACTTGCAGCACTATCGCCTGGGCTACGACCACATCATCCCCTGGACCGGCTCGCGGACGCCGCTGTGGGCCTACGTGGATATCCTGGGATTGTTCCTCTTCGTCATCATCACCTGGCTGCTGTGGGAAGCGCGACAGGCATGGCCTGCTTTCAATCGGCGCACGATTGTGCCGCTGTTAGGTGTGCTGGCCGGCATAGTTCTCGTCACGTTCTGGGCTGCCTCCGCCCTTTCCCCGATAGCAACGCTGGCTGTGCCGCTGATCGCCCTCACCGTGTGGCTGCTCCTACGCCCTCATCAGCCCATTGAGAAACGCCTGGCACTAATGATGGTGGCAGCTGCGCTGGCCCTCACGCTGACCGTGGAGATTGTGGTGTTGCAGGGTGACATCAGCCGCATGAACACCGTCTTCAAGTTCTACCTACAGGTGTGGATTCTGCTCGCTGTGGTTGCGGGGGCTGCGCTGGGCTGGCTGATCCCTGCCCTACGCAAGGCACCCGAAGCCCTACGCCTGGCGTGGCTTGCTGTGCTGGGCCTGCTGGTGTTCCTCGCGGCGCTTTATCCCCTTATGGCCACCCGCGCCAAGGTTGAAGATCGCTGGAACCCCACTGCGCCGCACACGCTGGACGGCATGGCCTACATGCTCACCATCCAGCACTACGAGAATGAAAGTGTGCTCAACCTGGCCGCCGACTACACCCTCTTGCGCTGGCTGCAGGATCACATCACAGGCCATCCAGTGATTGTAGAGGGGCTTTCATGGCGCGAGTATTTGTGGGGCAGCCGCGTCTCAGTTTATACCGGTCTGCCTGCTGTGGTGGGTTGGAATTGGCATCAGCGCCAGCAGCGCCCCTGGCAGGCCGATGAAGTCTGGCAGCGCCACGCCGACGTTGCCGAACTGTACAACACCCTTGACCCCCAGCGGGCGATGACCCTCCTGAATCGCTACAATGTCAGCCTTATCATCGTGGGCGAGCTGGAGCGCGCCTACTACCAACCGGCAGGGCTGGAGAAGTTTCGCCAGATGGCCCAAGCGGGCCTCTTGCGTATCCTCTACGAACGCGACGGCAACCTGATCTACGAAGTAGTGAGGGGATAGTAGCTGACAATGGGCGCTGTACTCGGTTGGTATCTGTTGACGACGTTGATCGGTTGGTTGGCCTGGCCGCTGGCCTTCCGCCTGCTGCCCGGCCTGCCCGACCGTGGCTACACCTTCAGCCGGGCGCTGGGATTGCTGCTGGTCGGATACACATTTTGGCTGCTTACCGCGCTGGGTTTCTTGCGCAACACGTCGGGCGGCATCCTCTTGGCTATGCTGATCGTGCTGGGTGTAGGCCTGTGGGCTTATGCCACCCGCCCCAACAAGTCAGAGCGCCTCACCGTATGGCTGACTGACAACACTCGGTTCGTGCTCCTTGCTGAGGGCCTCTTCCTGCTCGCCTTTACAGGGTGGGCGCTGGTGCGCGCTTACAATCCTGAGATTGCCGGGACAGAGAAGCCGATGGAGCTGGCTTTCCTTAACGGCGTGCGCAATAGCGAGACCTTCCCCCCGCGTGATCCGTGGCTCGCCGGTTACGCTATTAGCTACTACTACTTTGGCTATGTGATCATCGCCATGCTGGCCAAGCTCAGCGGCGTGGCAACGAGTATAGCCTTCAACCTCGGCATTGCGCTGCTCTTTGCCCTTACCCTGCTGGGAAGCTACGGCGTGATCTACAACCTACTGGCAGCCCGCCAAACTGCGGCGCGTGAGGGCGCACACCAACCCTCGCTGGTGGCCGGCGCGTTGCTGGGGCCGCTGTTCGTAGGCCTGTTGGGCAACCTGGAGGGCTTCCTTGAGTTGGTGCGAGCGCTCAATTTGTCCTTCGTTGGTGCGGGGTTCTGGCGCTGGCTGGATATCCTGGACATCAACGAGCTGCCTGGCACACGCCTGTGGCCGCCGGAGACGTGGCGATTCTGGTGGTGGTGGCGCGCCTCGCGCGTGATCCACGACCGCGATGCAGCAGGCCTCTCCATCGGTCTGCAACCCATTGACGAGTTCCCCTTCTTCAGCTTCCTGCTGGGTGATATGCACCCCCACGTGTTGGCTCTGCCTTTCGTCCTGCTGGCGCTGGGGCTGGCCTTCAACGCGTTGGTCCAGCAACAGCGCCTCACCCGTGCGCAGCTGGCGCTCTACGTGCTATGTTTCGGGGGATTAGCCTTCCTCAATACGTGGGACCTGCCCATCTACCTCTTTGTGCTCATCGGCGCGCTGGTCGTCCGCCGCATCCGCCAGCGGGGCTGCTTTGACGTAGCCGACCTGCTCGGGCCGCTGGCCACGGGCGTTACCATCGGCATCCTCAGCCTGCTGGCCTATTCCCCGTGGCTAGTGAGCTTCAGCTCGCAGGCGGGCGGCATCCTGCCTAACGCTATCTTCCCCACGCGCCTGCACCAGTTTGCGGTGATGTTCGGGCCGTTTTTGGCCATTATCATCTGGTATGCCCTTGAGCAGGCCATCCGCCGCCGCCCGCGCACGGACTGGCTGAGCGGGGCGTTGGTCAGTGGCATCCTGCTGTTCACCCTCATCGGACTGACGGCGGCGCTGAGCGCCGTCGCCCTGCGGACAAGCGATCTAGCACGCACCTTTGCTATCACCAGTGCGGGATTCTCGGTTGAGGGCAAATCCGCTGCCGAAGTGGCCACTTTAATGCCGGAAGCTCTGCGCGTTATCATCCAATATCGCCTCTCCCACCCCCTGACGCCGCTCTTGCTGGCCGCCCTGCTGGCGGTGACACTGGCAGCGCTGCTTGCCTGCCCGCTTGCAGAGCCAGAGCATCGCCCGCCTTTCAGCACAGCAACCGGATTTGCGCTCCTGCTCATCGCCACTGGCGCTCTGCTCACGCTCGGCCCTGAGTTTGTCTATCTGCGCGATAACTTCGGGATGCGCCTCAACACCATCTTTAAGTTCTACTATGCGGCATGGGTGCTATGGGGGCTGGCAGCGGCCTACGCTGCCAACCGACTGTTCGCCCGGCGCACTTTGTTGCACCGAGCTGTGTTCCCAGTGCTGGCCACCCTGCTGACGCTCGCCGCGCTGGCCTACCCTGTCCTCGCCCTACCTGCCAAAACTGGCGGATTCGTGCGCGGGCCGGGGCAGCCTCCGCCCACGCTGGACGGCATCGCTTACATCCGCCAGCAGTATCCCGCCGACTACGCGGGCATCCTCTGGCTGCAACAAAATGCCGCACCCGATGCCGTCGTGCTGGAAGCTGTCGGCGGTGCCTATAGCTACTACGGGCGCGTTTCCACCACTACCGGCCTGCCTACCGTGATGGGTTGGGCTAACCACGAACGCCAATGGCGCGGCCCTCTCTACGACGAACTAGCTGGCACTCGCGAGCAGGACGTGCTTGAGATTTACAACACTCCCAACATGCTGCGCGCTCAGGAGCTGCTCAGCAAGTACGGCGTGACGTATATCTTCGTCGGCACGCTGGAGCGCAATCCCCAATATGCCTCTTCGGTGGGCATCAGTAAGTTTGACCAGTATCTAACCGCCGTTTACCGCGCCGAAGGCATCGCCATCTACCGTGCTGACCTGCCACTGATAGCGGAGGAGCAGCCATGACTACCATCACAGCCTCCCTAGATCGGCCACAGGTCGCAGAGCGCATCGCTATCACTGTTGAAGCAGCGGCCTATGTGCTCATCCTGCTTGTTGCGCTGGGTCTGCGGGCTGTGAAGTTAGGCGCCGCGCCGCTCAACGAAACTGAGGCACATCAGGCAATGGCTGCCTGGCACGTAGTCTCAGCACAAGCGCCGGGCACAGGTGCGGTGGAAAGCCCGTTGGTGTTCGCAGGCGCTGTCCTCACCTTTGCCCTGAGTGGGGCTTCCAACGCCGGGGTACGCCTCCTGCCCATGCTGGGCGGGATGCTGCTGGTCTTGGCTCCGCTGGCCTTCCGCCACTATCTGGGCCGCGCTGGGGCGTTGATCGCCTGTGCCTTTTTGGCTCTTTCACCGGTTGCAGTAGGGGCCTCCCGTCAGGCAAGTGGAGCGGGCCTGGCTATGCTGGCGCTGATGCTGGCGTTAGCCGCCACGGACCGTTGGTTGAGGAAACGCCGACAACGTTGGGCAGCGCTGGCCGGCATAGCACTTGGGGCAGCATTACTGGCCGATTACGGCACGCCGCTCGCCCTCATCAACCTGGCGTTGGGTTTTGCCTTCGCCCTCTTCACCGACGAGGAGGGTGTCTTGGCTCCCCCTACCCTACACACGACCATCGCCGCCGTCCCATGGCGCACCTTCTTCACTGCCCTGCTGGGCGCAGTGATGCTGCTCACTACGCTGTTCTTCACCGTACCGCACGGCCTCGCTGCTGCCGCCGATCAACTAGCGCGCTTCATGAGCGGATTTGTGGAACCCGTGCCGGGAGCTGCCTACTTGGGTGTCGTGCTGCTCTTCTACCAGCCCGTGCTGCTTCTTTTTGGCGGGATCGGTATGTGGCGGGCTTCTCAATCTGAGCAGGTCTGGCAGCGGATGCTCGCCGGATGGGGCATCGCGGCGCTGATCACGAGCCTGATCTATCGCGGCGCTCGGCCCGAACACGCACTATGGAGTGTGCTGCCGCTGGCGGCACTGGCCGGGCTGGCCATTGCTGATCTGCTAGCACAGCAGCATGGTGCACCACATTGGGGACCTTGGACAATCGCGGGGGCGCTGCTGGCCTTGCTAGGGATGATCTTCGCCAGCCTCTCGCAATGGCTGGAGGCTCCACATTTATTCACCATACCGTTGGACGTCCCTCCCGAGCAGGCGCTCTTTGCCGTCCCTTTGGAGTTGGCGCTCACAGCGCTGTGGGGCGTTCTGCTGATCCTGCTGTGGCTCACCGCCGCCAGCCTGTGGGGGACGCGGGCAGCATGGCGTGGCATAGCGCTGGGTGTGCTCCTTGGGGGGATTCTTGCCACCATCGGCCAGAGCGCAGCGTTGGCCTTCACGCGGGCTACCAGCCCCTTTGAGCCATTCAACGTCGTCCCTGCCCAACCTGCGCTAGACGATCTGGTTGCTACTGCCAGCCAGATCAGTGACTGGGCCACTGGTTTCCCTTATTCTGCCAGCCTGAGCGTACAGGCCGACCCTAACGGCGCATTGGCTTGGGCTTTGCGCGATTTTACAGAGGTGACCTACGTCGCTCGTGCCGACCCACGTGTGCGTAGTATCATGGTCATCACTCCCGCCGATGACTCCGACCCCGCGCTGGGATCCAGTTACGTAGGGCAGGACTTCAGCATCCTTAAGGGCTGGACGCCGCAGAGCCTGCCCGTGGAAGACTTGCTCCGCTGGCTGCTCTACCGCCGCGCCCCTACCCCACCCGCCGAACAGCGCGTCATCCTCTGGGTGCGTGAGGACATCTACCGTCTGCAGGGTTCTGAGATGGGAGCTCCTTAGCATGTTGATGGTGAGAGTGATCCTGCTTGAGCGTGTATAATTGGGCAGTGCGCTGCCAAGAGACCACAGGGAGAACTAGCACGTATGGTACATGCGGCAGCTCCTTACGATGACGACCTCAATGCCCTGATCGCCGCCGCGCAGGCTGGCGATCAGGCGGCCTGTGCGGCCATCTACCAGCGTTTTGTGCGTCCTGTCTATCGGCTGGCCTATGGGGTGCTGCTCAGCGAGGAAGACGCCGAGGAAGTGGTACAGGATAGTTTCGCCTACGCTCTGCAAAACATCGGCCACTTTGACGCTACGCGCAGCGCCTTCCGCACGTGGCTATACACCATCACCCTCAGTCGCTGCCGCAACAAGCGCCGCCGCAAATGGGTGCCCACTGTCGCATTGGGGGATATGCTGGAGTGGTTGCCAGGCAACGATCCCCTACCTGAGACCGTGGCTGAACAGCATAACGTGCGCGATACGGTGCACGAGGCCTTGAGCAAGCTTTCCCCAAAACTGCGCGAGGCCATTATCCTGCGTTACTTTGACGGCTTGAGCTACCGCGAGATGGCCGAAGTGCTGGGATGCCCTCAGAAAACCGCCGAATCGCGTGTGCGCTTGGCACACGAGGCGCTCTACGCCATCCTCTCAGCCCAGCCCGACATGTTGCCTGAAGGAGCGTATGCCCCATGAGCGGGTTTAACGGCCACCATGTAACCCATCTGCTGGCCGCCTATGTGGAGGGTCAACTTTCCCCTCGGCGCTCCGCCGAAGTACAACGCCACGTGGCGATCTGCGCAGCCTGCCGCCAGCAGCTGGCCGCTCATGAGCAGCTGGCCGCCGATTTGCGCCTCCTGATCGGCCAGCGCCCTACCCCATCCCCGACAAAAATACAGGCTTGGTGGCAGGTCATTAGCACCCGCCCCCCTAAGCCTCTGCGGCGCTACGCCCTCCCCTTGTTGCTCCCCGCCCTGCTGAGCCTGCTGCTTTTGGTGCTGCCTATCATCGCTGACGTCAACACCAACCGCGGCCTGATCCCTAACACACAGAGCACTGCCGCCCTGCCTGCGCTAGATAGCGCTTTGGAGCCGCCCTCCGCGGTGTGGCAGACCGTTTCGCTTGCGCCTGCCACACGGATGGTCACTGTGACAGTAATGGCAACGGCAGCGGTTGAAGAGCTGCCACTGCCCTCCGTTGGCCTGCCTCCTACACCGGCAGCGCCTTAACCTGCTGCACCTTCAAGCTGTCTCTAGGAGCCGAATAGGGAGACAATGATCATCGGAGAGAAGAGCACGCCCACTACACAGCATCCGCCCGCCACCCTTGAGGAGCGCCTTGCACGCTTCATCGCGCTGGACGCCGAGAAGGTAGCCTACCTTGTCATCTTTATCCTGGCCGTGCTGACCCGCTTTTGGGACCTCGGTGTGCGCGTGATGAGCCATGATGAGAGCCTACACGTGCGCTATGCGTGGAACCTGTATCGCGGCCAGGGGTTTGCCCATACGCCGCTGATGCACGGCCCTTTGCTTTTCCACATGACGGCTTTGAGCTACCTGCTGTTTGGTGACAATGACTTTACCGGGCGCATCTACACGGCGGTGGTGGGGGTGATTGTGGTGATGTTCCCTTACTTCTTGCGCCGCTGGCTAGGCAAGACCGGCGCTCTGGTCACCTCATCCCTGCTGCTCATCTCGCCGTTGATCCTCTACTACTCGCGCTACATCCGCCATGACATGCCCGCCATCCTCGGCGCGCTGATCATGGTCTACGCCATGCTGCATTACATTGAACAGCGCGAGTTTAAGTTCCTGATCTGGCTGGCTTTGGGGCAGTTTGTGCTCTTCGCCTCTAAAGAGGTCTCGTTTATCTACATTGCCATCTTCGGCAGTTTCCTCTTGCTCTTCTTCATCACACGCTTGCTGGAAGCGGAATGGCCTAGCCGTGCCCTGCGCTGGACCTTCAATGCAGCGTTAATCGGCTTGCTGGCGGTGCTGATCGCACTGGGCCTCACGCTGATCTGGCAAGGGCGAGCAGGCGGGGAGGTCAGCAGCACAGCGGAAACCACCGCTGAGACCATCACCCCGCTCAACCCCCAGGCCGCTGCACAGAGCACGGCTGCTGTCACAGGCGCCATCAGCCTGCCGGTGTGGGTTGAGATTGGCCTGTTGGCCCTGTTGGTTGTTGTGCTCGTCGCCTCAGTGTTGATCGGGCAGTGGCACAACCTGCGCCGTTTCCCCGAGCTGGATGTGGCCGTTGCTATCGGCAGCCTGATCCTGCCCGCGCTGACACCTTTCCTTATCTTCCTCGCCGGTTACGATCCGATGGACATGACTCAGCAGGGTATCACACGCTCTACCCTGTTCACCTTGCCTGCTTTCGCCATTGCCGTGCTGGTCGGCTTGATCCACTTCATGCGGCCACCTCTAGTGCGGCATGTAGCCGCTCCGTCCCGCCTTTCGGATGAGGAAAAGGCAGCGCCCGCCAACGATCACGATGCAACAACTGACACGTTAGCCATCAAGCCTGATCTGTTGGACTGGCTTGCTGCGCTGGCATCCAGCCGCTGGTGGGTGATCGGCCTCGTCTATTGGCTGCCTTTTATCTTCTTCTTCACCACCATGTTCACCAATGGCGCAGGGATTGGCACGGGCGTCATCGGCTCGTTGGGCTACTGGCTAAGCCAGCACGAAGTACGGCGCGGCGGCCAGCCTTGGTACTACTATCTGATGATCATGGTACCCCTCTACGAGTTCCTGCCGCTTATCCTGACGTTGGCAGCGGGCGCCGCTGGGTTGGGGCGCTGGAGTCGCTCGTGGATCGGTGCGCTCAAGCGCAGCCGTGAGGAGCCCCTCCCCTCACCGCGTCATCCCCTTGACCTTGACGCGCCCGTGCGCTTTCCGGCCTTGCTCCTCTTCGGCTACTGGACATTGCTGAACTTCATCGCCTACAGCGTCGCCGGCGAGAAGATGCCCTGGCTGACCACTCACCTCACCTTGCCCATGATTCTGATCGGCGGCTGGGCATTAGGGCGCCTGCTGGAGAGCACCGCCTGGCGCAGGCTGTGGGAAACGCACGCCTGGGTGCTGTTCCTGCTTGTGCCGGTGGCAACGGTTGCCTTGATGCGCGTTGCTGGGCCGCTGTGTGCCTATTTTCCGCGCAACCTGCTGTGCAACACTGTCATCCCGGCCAAGTTTCAGGCGGGAGCCTTTGGTGGCTATACTGTCACCGCCTTGACAGCCACCAGTTCATGGCTCAGCGCACTGGTCGTGCTGAGCCTCGCATTGGCCGCCCTGATCAAGCCGCTGTTGCGCGTGGGCGTGCGCCAGTTCGCCCGTGTGGTGGCGCTGTTGTTCACTGGGTGGCTGGTCTTCCTCACTGCCCGCACGGCGTGGCGAGCTGCTTACATCAACTACGATTACGCCAACGAGTTCCTCGTTTATGCCCATTCCGCCGGTGCAGTGAAGGAAGTGATGGCGCAAATTGAGGAGATCTCGCTCAGGATCACAGATGGCTACGGCTTGCGCGTGGCTTACGATAACCACGCCTCATGGCCTATGACGTGGTACCTGCGCAACTACTACAACGCTGTTTACTACGGCGACCAGCCCTCGCGGGGGCTGATCGGCGATGCGCCAGTAATCATCGCCGGCCCGGGCAACTGGAGCAAGGTAGAGTCGCTCATCGGCGACCGCTACTACCGCTTTGAGTACATCCGCATGTGGTGGCCGATGCAGGACTACTTCGGCTATGAAGACCTTGGTAAGATGCGCAAGATGCTCACCGACGTCCTGCGCGATCCAGCCCTTCAGCGTGGCCTGTGGGAGATCTTCCTGAACCGCAATTACGATGCCTACGCCGATGCTGTGGCCAAATACCGCGGCGGCACGCGCCCCAACTTTGAGCTGAGCAACTGGCCTATCGCTGAGCACATGCGCGTCTACATCCGCAAGGACATCTTTGCGCAGGTGTGGCAGTACGGTGTGGCGGCCAGCGAGATCGCCGCTGCCACTGACCCCTACTCCGAGAAAGCGCGTCACCTGCTGCCCGACTTCATCTTTGGGCAGGGGCAGCTGAACCGCCCCCATGCCCTTGCCGTTGGCCCCAATGGCTTGCTCTACGTTGCCGACACCAACAACCACCGCGTGGCTGTCTTTGACACTGAGGGCAATTTGGTCAACACCTTCGGCACGTATGGGCTGGCGCCCCAGCCAGATGTGTTTAACGAACCATGGGGCTTGGCCGTCGCTCCTGATGGCACAGTGTACGTGGCCGATACGTGGAATCACCGCATCGTGGCCTATAGCCCAGAGGGTGAGCGCCTCCGTGAGTGGGGCGTGGAAGGCGCCAATCAGTTCGGCAATCTCTATGGATTCTGGGGACCGCGCGCTGTGGCGGTGGACGCCCAAGGTCTGGTGTATGTGGCCGATACGGGCAACAAGCGCATTATGGTCTATGACGGTGAGGGAACCTTCATCCGTCAGATCGGCAGCGGTGGCGCGCTGGAAGGCCAGCTAGATGAGCCGGTCGGGTTGGCCTTCGGCACAGACGGCAGGCTGTACGTAGCCGATACGTGGAATCAGCGCATTCAGGTCTTTACGCAAGAGGGCATCTTTGTGCGGCAGTGGTCCATCGCTGCTTGGTTCGGGCAGAGCAACGAACGCCCCTACCTGGCAGTGGATGCTGAAAACAACGTCTATGTCACCGACCCCGATGCTGGGCGTGTGATCGTGTTTGACAGCTTTGGCAACTATCTCTATAGCTTTGGCGATCTCAGCACCATTGGGTTGGCTGGAGGAATAACTGTAGATAACGCCGGGCACGTGTACCTCACCGACACGGCCAATGGTACTGTGCAGCGCTATGCGCTTGGTGCAGAGGACGAGCCTGCCCAATGAAGAGGACTCTCCCCATCGCCCCAAATTTCCTATTGAGCAGCCTTGTGCGCCGGAAAACGGCACGCCATAATAAAGACCACTTGTCTGCTTGGGGTGAGGCTACAAAGGCATGGAAAAACACATCTTGATCGTTGATGACGATGTGGCTGCCCTTACCTTGATGCAGCACTTCTTCAGGGCGTTCTTCCTCCATGTGCCCGTCCTCAGTGTCCAAAGCGGTGCGGAAGCCATCGCGGTCTTGCAGCAGAACGCTCAGCACATTGGCCTTGTGCTGCTAGACCTCGCCATGCCGGAGATGGACGGCTACGAGGTGACCCACGCCATCCGCCAGAATCTGCACTTGCACGACCTGCCTATCATCATCCTTACCGCCCGCAGCGATTTTGAACTACAGGACCGCGCGCTTGCGCTGGGTGTGAATGAGGTCCTCACCAAGCCCTTTGATGTCAAACGGCTGCGCGCCGTCATTCAGAAGTATCTTAGCTCGCCCCAATAGGGATTACTAAGACCTCGGGGCAGCGCGACGCTGTGTGGGGACGTCTATCTTAAGCAGGGCGTAGCGTCTCAGCGAGTGAGCGCAGCTTGCGGATATTGCCTACCGGCGTCGTGACGAGCATCACACAGCCTGTGCTGAGGATCCAACGTCTGCCGCCGGTTTGTCCAAATGCCTCACGCGCTTGAGCCAACGCCAAATCGGGATTCTCATCGTGCAGGACGTTGCGATCCACGCCGCCGCTCGCTGCACCCTTGATGAGCTTCAATCCAGCCACCAGCGACGGCGGCGACTCGCGGTCATGCCAGTTGACCACCTGCACCGGATAGCCCCCTACCAGCCCGAACATCCCATAAGGCCCATGCACATGAAGCACGTTAAACCAGAGGCCGTCTAACGCCGCCAGGACCTGAAGATCATAGGGGCGGCCAAAGACCTGATATTCGGCTTCGCTCAAGCGGCCGTAGTTGGCATGCTGGACGGCGTAGTAGATACCGGCTATGCCGCGTTTTTTAGCCTCTTGGATAAAGCGTACTGTTGTATCGGCAATGGTCTGCAGAGCATGGTGCAACTGGCCCGCATTCAGGCGCATGTGCAATGTCAGGATCTCATCCCCTGCGAGGTTTTTGGCCTGCGCCAGTGGGCTGAAGACCGTCTGGATGAAAGGAACCTCTTCTTTAAAAGCCTCGTGCAGGATCTCTAGGCAGCGCAGCTGACGCCCCAATGCCCCCTGTGTGGGGTCCAGCACCTTGAGCGCCAGCCAGTCTTCCGGCGTTTCCACCACGCGCCGCGTGTAGGTACGCGTCCCCTCAAGGTTGCCTTCCCAGCGATCTTGCACGCCCCAATCTGTCAAGCAGAAGCTGCTGGCCGGACTGACCTTCACGAAATCCCAGTCAAACTCACGCTGAAAGGCAATGTGCGCTGCAGCCAGATCGTCGGCACGCTGATCGTCACCGGGCCAGTGGCGCCACAACGCCACCGGCACGCGATCCACCGCCTCGCCGTGTATGGCTGCCTCCAAACGATCCCGTTTGTCCATCACACCTGCCCCTCGGATAGTGTGGCAAAGGTTATAGCCGTGCGGGTGATGTGTACACTGTACACATCCAGTCCTAACGCATCTAGCACCTCATCTGGGCGCCCTGTGCCCTCTTCCTGCGAGAGCTTCACTTCTAGTTCTAACGCAGGCGGTTCCTCAGGCAGCACCTCCAGCCGCTCAACGAGGGGGCGCAGGTCATAGTGCTTGCCACGGCGCTTCCGCCAGATGGCAGGCTGCTCCAACAGAGCCTTTACGCGGGCCTGTAAATCCTCCCTGTTAGGCGGCACGTTGAACCGTACATGATAGACGGCGCTGCGCGTCAATGTCTGCAGCGCCGGACTATGTTCATCAACCGGCCACACCGCCTGAACCGTCAGGCCCTCCGGCGCCGCTGCCTGCAGGCGCGGCAACAATGCCTCGGGCGGGGGAATGTCGCCCTCAAGCCAGATATCCAGCAGCTCGCAGGAGCTGGCGCACCCCAAAGGCAGCGCCGCGGCGAGCTGCATCTGCGGATGGGGGTTAAAACCCTGCGAGTAGATCAGCGGTGCGCCAGCTCGCCGCAGCGTCCGCTCCCACACGCGGGCTAAATCCAGATGGGAGATGTAGCGCAGCGCTCCATCCTTGCCAAAACGGATGCGGTAACGAGCACGGACAGGGGTCGGCGACGAAGGGGAGTTCATCCGTCAGCGTGCTCGCCCGCCGAGCAACAGGCGCAGTGCACGCCAGCCCTGCCGGGCATCGGCGCGCAGGATGAGGGTGGTCAGCGCCCGGCGGCGCGGAGCTGCTGGCAAGCGGTCAATTAACTTGAAGGGGTCTAGCACTTCGTGCATGGCCTTAGCATGCGGATCAAGCAACAGGGCCACCAGCGTATCCGCATCCAGCTGAGGCAGCCGTTCTCTCCAGACGGGCGCATCGCTTTCTCGGCGCCGCGTGGCGAGCGCCTGATAGAAGTAATCGCGGAAATCAGGGGCCAACTCCACTCCCTGCAAGGCAGAACGGGCAACCTGCGGCAGCACATCCAGCATGGCTTTGGTAGCCTCCGGGGCGGGATCGGTGGCCAGCAGGTCAATCACGGACATCATCAGGTCGGTATGATAAGCCCCTGCCGGCGCAGCGATCATCGCCACCAACACGCGCGCCACATGGTCAGTACGCACCGAGGGCGGCAACCCAGCAAAGATAGAAAGTACGCGGCGCTGCACCTCCACGCGCTGACGAGGGTTCAACAACAGGTTGGTCAGCGTGTGGAGGTCCAATTTCTCCAGAACGGCTTCGTCACGATCGCTCTCTTGCCCCATGCCAACACCATCCGCAAACACTGTGCTTAAAGATTAGGAAGCCCAGGGGCGTTTGCCCATCAACCGCTCGGCGGCGGAACGGGGGCGAGTATCCAGAGCGGCCAGTGCCTCATACAACAGTGCTGCCTGACGCTTGTTGCCCCCACGGTTGGCCTTTTCCCAACGTTCGGTTAGCAGCTCAATTCCCTGTGCCAGCTGGGCGGCATCGCTGCGCTCTTTGAGCTTGAGCACAGCCTGCTGAAGCTGTTCGGGCGAACCATCGCGCAGGATCAACCCCAGCACTACCGAGAGCAACGCTTTGGTGCGGGTGGGTTCGGGTTGGCGGTCCAACAGGGTGATCGGCTCCAACGCCTCCAGCGCCTGCGCCGCCGGATCTAGCACCGCAGCAACAAGCGTTTTGCTGTCCAGCGTCGGCAGCATTTCGGCCCAAACCGCCAGATCATCAGGACGCTGGCGCGTCACAAGAGCCTGATAGAAATACTCTCGGAACTCGGGCTTGAGTGCATCCCGATCCTTCATGAACAGCGCCAGAATCTCGCGCAGGATGTCAATCATGGCCAGCGTGGCATCCGCATCCGGATCGGTTGCCAGCAGGTCTATGAGAGACATCATCACGTCCTGATTGTAGCGATCCGGCATGCGTACCACGTTGCGCATCACAACCACCAGACGCGAGCGTCGCTCGGCAGGGTTCACCCGTGCGAGCGCCGAGAGTGCCGCACGGTGGATCTCCGCATCGTTGTCTGGGTTGATCAGTAGGTTGGTCAACGTGAGCACATCTAGTTTTTCATAAGGGTTATCCCCAGCGATCATGGCCTTATTCATCCTGATTTTCTCAATGCCGTTTTTAATCCACCCGAGAGACCCAAGGGCGCTTGCCGCGCAGTACCTCACCCAGCGAACGGCGGCGTGTATCTATAATGTGAAGGGCAGCTTCTAAAGCACGCCTTTGGTCCTTATCACGCGCTTTGGAAGCCTGTTGCCATTGCGCCTCTAGCTGAGCAAGCCCTTTCTCAAGCTCGGCGCGGTAGTGGGCAGAGCGCAACCGCTGCGCGGCCGCCGTAATGCGATCCAACGGCGCTCCCGTGCGCGCCGCCGCCGAGACGGCGTAAATCAACCCCCGCGTGCGCAGTGGCTCCGAAAGCTGGTCAAGTAGCTTGAGCGGTTGTAACAGTTCTAGCCCTCGCGCCGCCGGATCGGCCAGCACCCCCACCAGCGTCCCGATGTCCAAGCGGGGGAGCATCTCCCCCCATACCGCAAGATCCTCCTTACGGCGGCGCGTGTTGAGCGCCTGATAGAAATACTCACGAAAAGAGGGCTTGAGCGCTGGCCCACCTTCTAACAGCGGCTTTACGATGGCCGGCAACATGTCCAACATGGCGCTGGTTGCGTAGGGAGTGGGATCGGTGGCCAGGATGTCAATCACCGTCGTCATCACGTCCTGATCGTAGCGATCGGGATAACGGATGATATGCTCCATCACCAGCACCAGCCGCGAATTGCGCTGCAAGGGATCGCGGCGGCTCAGTGCCGAGAGTGCTGCCCGCTGCACATCAGGGCGATGTTCAGCAGCCAGCAACACTTTGGTCAGCTCGTTGATGTCCATCCGCTCGTAGTTGGTCATCCCCAAGGCTCTACGGGGTGATTTACCAGCCTAAGATGCACCCTCACGGTCTTGCAGCAACCCGCCTTCTGTGAAGCACACGCTTGCAACCCCCATCGTAGCATAGCCTATTAAAGGGAGCAACTGGGTTGGAGGCGTCAGCTCTCAGCCAGACTCCGCCAGGATGGTCTCCACTCTCCTACCGCGCTCACGGAGAGGCTGCACTGGCGGGCACTTCCACGCCTCGGGGGGCGTTTGGCTGCGCATTGGTGCGAAGCGAGGCAAGATGCCGCAGGCAAAGCAGCGCTCACGGCAGTCTATGCGTGTTCCTTCACGCCGGCTGAGGAGGTAGTCTTGCAGCAAGTACTTTTTGCGAACGCCAATATCTATGTGGTCCCAGGGAAAGACCTCATCCAGCGGGCGCGGGCGGTGGGTATAGAAAGCCCACTCCAACCCCTGCTCCGCCATAGCCTGCAGCCACGCCTCATGCTTATAGTGCTCATTCCAGGCGTCAAAGCGGCTGCCTAGCTCCCATGCCCGAGCGATGACCGCCCCCAACCGCCGATCGCCGCGGCTCAGCAGCCCTTCCAGTAGAGTTTCCTGCGGGCGATTCCAGCGCAACTGCAGACCCTGCCCACGCATCTCGCGTTTGAGCAGCGCCTGCTTGGCCTCAATCTGCTCCAGTGTGTCCATCGGCACCCACTGGAAAGGCGTATGCGGCTTGGGGATAAAGGTGCTCACACCTACGTTCACGCTGGCCTTGTTGCCATGCACACGGCGTCCCTCGGCCAGTACGGCCTTGGATAGGTCCACGATGGTGCGCACATCCTCCAGCGTCTCGGAGGGATGGCCGATCATGAAGTACAATTTAATGGTGCGCCAGCCGCGGCTATATACAGCCCGCGCCGTCTCAATGACCTGCTGGTGCGGCACGGACTTGTTGATGATGTTGCGCATCTTCTCAGTGGCCGCCTCCGGCGCAAAGGTGAAGCCGCCGCGCTTGCTGTCCTTCAGCGCCTCCATGAGCTCCACACTGGCCGTCTCAATGCGCAGGCTGGGCAGGCTGATGCTCAAATGCCGATCGGCAAAGCGCTCCCCCACCACTTTGACCAGCTCCAGCACGTGGGTGTAGTCGCTGGAGGAGAGCGAAAGCAGGGCGATCTCCTCAAACCCCGTGTGGGCGATGGCCTCCTCAATGGCTGCCACGATCTCCTCCACGCGACGTTCGCGCACGGGTCGGGTGACCATCCCCGCATGGCAGAAACGGCAGCCGCGTGTGCAGCCACGCATGATCTCAATCGGCACGCGGTTGTGCACCGTATCTATGTTGGGCACCACAAAGCGTGTTGGTGGTGGGGGCAGCACCGGCACGATGCGCTTTAGCACGGGCATCCGCGCTGCCTCATGCAGGGAGTGCACCGCCGCTACGCTTCCATCGCTGTGATAGTCCACCGTGTAGAAGCGCGGCACATAGACCCCCTCCAAATGGGCCAGCACTGCCAGCTGCTCCTCCCGCGAGAGGCCCGCCCGTTTCATCTCGCCCACCCGCTCGGCGATCTCAACGATTGCCTCCTCGCCCTCACCGATGACAAACAGATCAATGAACTCCGCCAGTGGCTCCGGATTGTAGCAGGCATGCCCACCGGCGATGACAAGCGGCATGCGCTCATTGCGTTCGGCACTGCGCAGTGGCAGTCCAGCCAGATGCAGCACCTGCAGCACGTTGGTGTAAAGTTGCTCATAGGGGATGGTAATGGCCAACAGGTCAAAGTCGGCCAGCGGGTGCTTGCTCTCCAGCGAGTAGAGGGGGATGCCCGCCTGCCGCATCTGCGCTTCCATGTCCACCCAAGGCAGGTAAACGCGCTCGGCCAACATGTCGGGACGGCGATTGAGGAGGTCATAGAAGATCGCCAGCCCCAAGTTGGGCATCCCGATCTCATAGAGGTCAGGGAAACACAATGCTACCCGCACAGCCACCGCTGACCAGTCTTTGCGCACGGCATTGTACTCGCCGCCCACATAGCGGCCCGGCTTTTCCACGCGCAGCAGGATGCGTTCCAGCGCCTGCTCAATCTCCTGTGGAGTGCGTAGCATGGGTTTGTCCCCTCCAACGGCGACAGCGAAGCCGGATGCTTTGCCTCCGGCCCCCCATTTAACGAGACGTTGATAGATGAAATGATAGGGGATTTTACCGCTCCCCTACCCCATTTGCTATTGTGCTGGCGGCTGCGCCAAAGCCGAGTAGCTCATCCACGTACCGATCAATCAACGCTGCATCAAGCGGACCGAGATGTTCCGCGCGGATGAACCCCTCTTCATCTATCCAAACCGTGGTGGGGAGGGCACGCACTTCATAAAGGTCCAACAACGTGCCTTGCGGGTCAAGTACCACGGTGAGCGTGAGACCCAGCTCATCCAGATAGGCTTGTACCTTCTCCGCGTCCTCGCCGGCATTGATGGCCAAGATCACCAGACCAGCCTCACGATAGCGGGACTGTGCGGCTTCCAGCTCCGGCATCTCTAGACGGCACGGCCCACACCATGTAGCCCAGAAGTTCAGCGCCACAGGGTGCCCGCGCAGGTCGCTCAGCCGGATGGTTTCGCCGTTCAACGTCGTCGCCGTGAAATCCGGCGCAGGTTGGCCGGGCGCCACCTGACCAACGATCGGCGTTGGCCCCGCAACAGAGGTTCCACGCCCTAGCTGCTCCCCTCCCAACACTATTAGCGCCGCCAGTCCCAGACTCATGAACAGTCCTAATGCCAGCAGGGTCGCTAGCGCAGGCCGACCTCTGTTAGCAGAAAGCGGAGCGCTCATCGCTGCGGCCCTCTCTTTCCTTCCACACTCAAGGCAGCCATTCGCCGTTGAACCCTCCTGCTATTACCAGCACCCATTCCTCCGTTGTGAGATCGTAAACCCCTATCTCGGCCTCAGCGGGAGTTTGCGCTAGCTTGAAGCGCTGCACCAGCAGGTAGCGTCCCTGTGGATGCCAGCGGAAACGGGTATGGTTGACCTCAGCGGCGTGAGTGATCTGACGTAATTCTCCTGTCTTCAGATCAAAGAGCATGAGCTGGCTTCCCGTCCCCTGTGCCTGATCCAACCACCGCCGAGCAAAGGCCAACCAGCGACCATCCGGCGACCAAGCTGGGGCGCGGTCGTCCTCTGCGTCTTCCAACAAAGGGGAGACGCCGTCCCCTGCCTCCAGATCGGCGCGCCACAGCTGAGGGAAGAACTGGCGCCCCACCAAACGAATGTCGGCGTAGATCATAGACGCACCATCGGGGGCAAAACTGCCCACTTCCCCCATCTGATCGGGGATAAATGTAGAATCTCCTGTGGCCAGATTAACCACTCGTATTGCTCCCGCCTGTCTATCATAGAAGGCCAACCGCTCCCCATCTGGACTCCACTGTGGGGCAAGACCCGTCACCCGCTCACCCGCAAAAAGCGGCACCGACGAACCCGCTTGTAGATCATAGATCCAAATGCGGCCCTCCCCTGCGGCGCTCTCGTGGCGTTCGTAGGCCAGTTGTTGCCCATCCGGTGACCAAGCAGGTGCAGTACAGAAAGCAGGAACGCACTCCACAATGCGCCGTGCCTCTCCGCTTTCCGCATCCACCAGCCAGAGGTCTGCTGCACCATCTGCGTTACCTACTGCCACCGCTACCAAATGACCAGCAGGTTGAGGGACAAAATCCAACACGCCGGAAGGCGGAGCGAAAAGGCGGCGTGCCTCCCCACCGGCCAGCGGAACCATCCACAGGGCACGCGGTGGAGCCTCCGCTGGCGCAAGGTAGAGCACATACGGCCCACCGCCAGCACTTCCTCCCCACGCAGCGACTGCCGCGATCAGTGCGATCAGAACGCCCATTGCTCCCAGCATAACCCGATCCAACCGCCTCATATGTGTTCATCCCATGAGACAAAAGCGGATGATCAGGCCAGCGAGCAGGACGATCAGGAGCGGCAGGGCGATCAGGTAGATCACCGCCCGTACCTTGAACACACTGAGCCACATCAGCGTCCCCTTGAGGTCGGCCACCGCGCCGAAGGCTAGATAAGCCAGTGCCGCCCCATACGGCAGATTCAGTGCCAGTCGGGCATCGCCCAGAGGACCTGCTGAGAGTAGATAGGCCAGCGCTTGCGCGCTGATGAACATAGGCAGCGGAGCAGCATCTGCTGCAAGCAGCACGCCTTGCGGGATGAACATCTGCACCAGCGCTGCGAGGAAGGCCCCTATCGCCAGATAGCGCCCCAAGTCCAGAAAGTCGCGCACCGCTACATGTAAGGCGCTGCGCAGCGGCTTGCCGAATGGTTCCTCCACTCTATTGGTATCACTCACTAGCGCAGTGGATCGCAGTAGATCGTCGGTTGCGTCCGCGCAGGCAAAGAGGAGGCCCATCACCAGTGCCACTATCAGGCCCACAGCGACCCGCAACAGCAACATCCTGCCCCAACCAAAGGTCACACCGAGGGCGGCAAGCACGAGCGGGTTTACGGCTGGCGCAGCAAGCAGCAAGACCACCCCCAACGGGAGGGGCGCCCCCTTGCGCCATAAGCGCCGTGCCACCACCACCGCCCCGACATCTCCAACGGGCAGGGCTAATCCCAACGCTAACCCCATAAGCGCCACTGGTAAGGCACGGCGCGGCACTACCAGCTGCAGGTCCTGCGGCCCCACGAAAGCCTCCATCAGGCCGGAGAACAGCGAGCCAAGAAGTAGAAAGGGCAGACCCTCAGCCAGCAGGATAAGGAAGATAGTGGGTAGATCGGCCTCTAATGTACTGGCAGTGCCTCCAAGCATGTCCGCTCTGTCCCCTTTCTCGGCGGATTATAGCGCACCTACCCACAGCACTGCCCACGGCAAAGTTAGCCACTCTCCAAACAGCCGTTTATACTAGGCACAGAACGTCCATCTCTCAGATCACCATAGGGGGCAGAGATGCCAACATACCCTCCTGAACCGTTCCGCATCAAGATGGTGGAACCCGTGCGCCGTACCACGCGCGCCCAGCGTGAGCGCCTGCTGGCTGAGGCGGGGTACAACGTCTTCCGCCTACGCTCGGAAGACATCTACGTGGACCTGCTGACCGATAGCGGCACTGGCGCGATGAGCGATAGCCAATGGGCGGGCATCATGCGCGGCGATGAAGCCTACGCCGGAGCGCGCAGCTTCTACCGGTTGGACGCTGCTATCCGCGACATCTTTGGCTTCAAACACTTTGTGCCCACTCATCAGGGCCGCGCCGCCGAACACATCCTATGCAACCTGCTCGTCAAGCCGGGGACAGTGATCCCCAACAACGCCCACTTTGACACCACGGGCGCCAACATCCGCGCCGCTGGCGGCCATCCGGTTGACCTTGGTATTGAGGAGGCTAAAGATCCTACCAACCGCCACCCTTTCAAGGGCAACATAGACCTTGAAAAGTTGGAGCGCTTCATTGAGCAAACTGGCCCAGAGCACATCCCCTTTGGGATGATCACGGTGACCAACAACACCGCCGGCGGGCAGCCTGTCTCCATGGCCAACATCAAGGGGGCGGCGGAAATCTACCACCGCTACGGCATTCCCTTCTTCATTGATGCTTGTCGCTATGCCGAGAACGCCTACTTCATCAAGACCCGTGAAGAAGGCTACGCCAACAAGGCACCTATTGAGATCGCCCGTGAGATGTTTAGCGTTGCCGACGGCTGCACCATGAGCGCCAAAAAGGACGCGCTGGTTAACATCGGCGGCTTTCTGTGCGTTAACGACGATGACCTGTTTGAGCGTGTTAAGCAGGCGCTCATCCTGCGCGAGGGCTTCCCTACCTACGGCGGACTGGCTGGGCGCGATCTAGAGGCCATCGCCATCGGCCTGTATGAGGGGTTGGACGAGGATTATCTGGCCTACCGCGTGGCGCAGACAGCCTACCTGGGCGAGGGCTTATTGGCGGTGGGCGTGCCTATCGTAGAGCCGCCGGGCGGCCACGCCGTCTATGTGGACGCGGGGCGCTTCCTTCCCCACATCCCACGCGACCAGTTCCCCGGCCAAGCCCTCGTGATTGAGATGTACCGTGTGGGCGGCGTGCGCGCCGTGGAGCTGGGCAGTGTGGCCTTTGCCTACCCCGATCCCCAAACCGGTGAGATGGTCTATCCACCGTTGGAATTGGTGCGCTTGGCCATCCCGCGCCGCATGTACACGCGCAGCCATCTGGACTATGTGATTGAGACAATGGCCGAGATCGCCGCACACCGCGAGGCTGTGAAGGGTGTGCGCATCGTTCGGCAGCCTCAGCTACTGCGCCACTTCACGGCAGAGTTTGCCCTCGTGGGCTAATGGAAGAGCCTGCACCAAGGTGAGGGATGGGGCGAGGTTCCCGCCGATTGGCGGGAGCCTTGCCCCAATGTTACAATGTGCGCCGTTTGAGGCATGGTACACGAGAAGGGAGAGAGACATTATGCGGTTTCGCACGCGTTGGGTTGCATGGGGAGGGTTAACGGCGTTGGCTATTGCGCTCACGGCCTGTGGCACTCCTTCAAGCCGCGAGGTCACACCAACGCCTTTGTATGTAGTCGTGACCAACACGCCGCCGGTGACGGACACCCCCGTTCCCGAATCGGCCATCGTGCCGCTGGATGCGCCTTTCATGTGCCGAGCAGAGGTTGTAGAGCAGACCTTTGAGCACGGCTACATGTTCTGGGTAGGAAGCAGCACCGCAGAGCGCTGCAAAACGCAGCACACATTTGAGGTCGGCTCCGGCGAGATTTGGGTGGCTATTCTGGATGAGTCTGGCCGTGTAGGAAAGTGGTTAGTTTTTGAGGACGATTGGGACGAGAACACCGAGCCGGAGTCGGACCCGGCTATGGAACCAGATGACCCCGAGCTCATCCAGCCCATCCGTGGTTTTGGCAAAGTGTGGCGCGAGAAGCTCAGCAACCGCCAACGCCGCGCCATTGGCTATGCTACCGCTGGTGAGTTCAAGTTTGTGACGGATTACCGCTACGACCCCGGCGGCTTCCTTAATGAGGAAGGCGAGTTCATCCCCCGCCCGGGGATGCACACCATTCTGGCGTTGGGCGGTGAGCGCCTGCTCTACGACGAGCAGAGCAAGCAAGTCTTCGTCATCTTCCCCGCCAGCGAGTAGGAGCGTAGGTCTCCATCCTCAAAGCGGCTTTCGGCTGGCGGCGGTCACTCATCCGCCGCCAGTTTGCTTTCCGCAAACTCCTCAACCTGATAGACCTCAACCTGCATCTGAGGGTCAAGCCATGAACGAGGCGGCAGGCCCATCTTGCGGCACAGCATATCCAGAAAGTCTACAGGATCGGGGATGCGCTCCCACACCTGCGGCAGGAAAGTGGCACGATAAGGCCGCAGGTAGAGCGTCACCCCATCTACACCGGGGCGCAGGTGGTGGGGGAGATCGGCGGGATTGGAGACCTTCAGCGATTGCGGTTCGGTGAGGACGGAAATCTCAATATCCAGCTGCGGCACTTCCTCGGGCCGCACAGGCGGGAAGCGCGGGTCGTGCAGGGCAGTAGTAGCAGCAGTTCTGACAACTTCCTGCGCCAGTGGCATCTGAGCCACCAGCACACCCGTACAGCCACGTAACTCGCCGTGTTTGTGCAAGGTCACAAAGCAGGCCGCTGGCTCCCGCAGGGCGGGCGGGAGCTTATCCAGCTCCACACGAGGGAGTGGGGCATCCGCCGCCGCACAGGTGACAGCCTCACGTGCTAAACGCAGCAGCAGCCGCTTCTCTTCGGTGGAGAGCTTAGGGATAGATTTCTCAGCCATAATCGCCTTCCACGTCAGTACCTCAGCGATCAAGTCCGCACTTCTCTAATGGTAAGGGCAAGTGTGAAAAATAGCCAGAGGGGATGCTAAATTGGATAGGCGGTTGCTGATAGGGAAGACGGTGCGTTATACTCGCCAACCATGTGCAGATGTAGAAGGGCAGAGGTGGAACCGCCCCTTGTGATGGGCAAGACGCTGGAGCTTCGTTTAACGGTAAGGGTCGGAACAGAGAAGCGGAACGATCGGCTTGCGACAAGGGGATAGCCATGTTTAGAAATCGCACACGCCTCCCACAAATTGGGCAGCGTAGCAGGCCATTTTCCTACAGGCAGTTGCCGCGAATTCAACGCTCTTACACCTCGCGTCGCTATGGTAGGAGCAACACGCTTTTTTGGTCGCTTGTTGCCGCGATGCTGGCCTTGCTCACGTTGGTCGTTGCCGCGCCGTACTGGCTTCCGGCCATCCGTTGGGTGGTGCCTGATCGCTACATCATGGCTTATGCGCCGCATGCACTGCAGCCCATCATCTTCCGCATTGATGTTTCAGAGCAAGTGCCCACACCCTCCGCACCGCTGGATGCAGGCGCCGCGCTGAGCTTGCTGGAAACTCCCTTCATGGAGCCAACCCCCACACCTCCCCCGATCACCCTTCCACCGGCCACTACTGGTGGAGGAGGTAGCTACATCCAGCCTACGGCGATTCCGGTCGCGCCCACGCCGACCATGACGCCCGCCTTCTCACTTAGCGTGGATCCCCGCGCGCGAGATCGGGAGAACGTTGCCGACCTCAGCCATGTGGATGCACTGCTCACCGGCTTCACCTTTGTCCAACAGACCGGCAGCAACAACTGTGGCCCGGCCTCCTTCGCCACGATGATCAGCTACTGGGGCGTAGCCCTTACGTTGGAGGAGGCCCGCAGCTTCCTCAAACCCAACCCCAGCGACCCCAACGTGCGCCCTGATGAGATGGTGCGCCTGGCTGAATCGCTGGGCTACCGCATGATCGTGCGCGAGAATGGCAATTTTGAGCGGCTCAAGCAGTTCATCCTGGCCGGTTATCCGGTGATGATTGAGAGCGGTTACGATCCAGAGCCGCAAACTATTGGCTGGACCTCGCACTTTTTGACGCTGGTGGGCTACTCGGAGCAGGACGGCGGTTTTATTGCTATGGATACCTACCGCCGCCCCAACTGGTTCTACCCCTACAACGAGCTGGATTACTACTGGCGGCAGTTCAATCGGCGCTACCTGGTGGCCTATCGGCCCGATCAGGCGGTGGCAGTGGCCTCTATCATCGGCGAGGATATGGACGATCAAAAAATGTGGGAGAAGGCGGCTTTTGTGGCCCAGTTTGAGCTCAGCCTGAACCGCGAGGACCCCTATGGCTGGTTTAACCTGGGGACGAGCCTCACCGGGCTGGGCCGCTGGGAAGACGCCGCCCACGCCTTTGACGAGGCACGCCGCTTGGGATTGCCTTGGCGTTTCCTGTGGTACCAGTTCGCTCCTTTTGAAGCCTACTTGCGCGTGGGCCGCTACGACGATGTGATCACGCTGGCCGACGCCGTGTTGGAGAAGATTGCAACCGAGGAACCTTATTACTATAAGGGACTGGCCTACGCTGCTCAAGGCAACCTTGAGGAGGCGCGCCGTCAGCTGGCGCTGGCCGTACGCTTCAACCAAAACTATGAGGCGGCCCGGCTGGAATTGGATAAGCTGGGTGGTAGGTAGGGTATAGCATGGCCTCTGTGCGTAGAAGGCGACGTTTTCCCCAAACCGATTCCTACGCCCGAGTACGCCGACGCAGCCTCTCCTTCTTCGGATGGGTGGCTATTGTCATTTCGCTGGCGCTGCTTGTGGCAGCCATCACCATGCCCCTGTGGTTGATCGGCTTCCTGCGCTATGTGGTGCCCAGTCGCTATGTGGTCGCTTATGCCCCAGAGCCTATCCAAGCGTTGGTGTTTGACGCCAACCCCCTCCAGATGCTCCCTACCCCGCTGCCCTCTTCCAACGCTGACCCCGCCAGTCTGACGTTCCCCACCCCCTTGCCTACGGCGGAGATGCCTAATCTCCCTACCCCAACTGCTGAGGCTGGGGTAACTCCTACCCCCGCCTTCGTGCCTTTTGAGAGCAACATTGCTACAGCACCACCCACCGCGGAGAGCAACTCCCCCGGCAGCCCTACCGTGCTCCTCAGCGGCTTCACCCACACCTTCCAACAGTGGAATAACTGCGGCCCAGCCACGTTGGCTATGGCGCTCAGCTACTGGGGAGCGGCGGTTGACCAGAAAGATGTAGCCGGCTTCGTCAAACCCAATCCCGAGGATCGTAATGTGCGACCTGATGAGCTAGTAGCTTATGCCAACAGCATTGGCTACGGTGGACTGTGGCGCATCAATGGCAGCCTAGAGCGGCTGAAGCAGCTCCTGCTGGCAGGCTTTCCGGTAATGGTGGAAAAGGGCTTTGACCCCGAACCGGACCGCTTGGGTTGGATGGGGCACTACCTGTTGCTCATTGGCTACTCAGAGAGCAGCCGCACCTTCATTACCATGGACTCCTACCTTGGCCCCAACAAAGTGGAGAGTTTTGATCATGTAGATTATTACTGGCGGCACTTCAACCGCCTCTATCTGGTCTTCTATCCGCCGGAGCGCGCTGGTGAGGTTGCTGCCATCATCGGCGCCGATATGGATGATCGGACGATGTACAACAATGCGCTCTGGCGGGCCACGCTGGAGAAAGATCAGAATCCGGATGACCCCTTCGCGTGGTTTAACCTGGGCAGTATTTACGTGGCGCTAGGCGATTATGAGAGTGCAGCAGTAGCGTTTGACATGGCACGCATGCGCGGCACTCCGTGGCGCATGTTGTGGTACCAATTTGGCCCTTATGAAGCTTATCTACACGTCGGCGGCGACCGCCTGTACGATGTGATCACGCTGGCCAACGCCGTGCTCGCCAACAACGTTTATTCCGAGGAAGCCTACTACTACAAAGGGTTGGCGCTTCAAGCGCAAGGGGAGATTGAGGCCGCGCGAGCGCAGTTCCAGAAGGCCATTCAATACAATTCACACTACACGGCTGCCTATGAAGCCCTGCAGGCGCTGGGCGGCTAGACACGCCCCTTTGCGCAGCCTTCGGGGGATGGCAACATGGGAGCAACAGAGGGGGATACATCGCACAGGCCCAGTGGACAGGTGGCACGCTCCACCCTGATCGTCATGGCGGGGATGGCTGCCGCGCTGGTCGTGGGGCTAGTGCGTCAGCAGATCATCGCCGCCATCTTTGGTACGGGCTCCGAGCTGGACGCTTACACTGCTGCCAATGCCATCCCCGAACTCCTGTTCACCATCCTCTCCGGCGGCACGCTTTCCTTCGCCTTTATCCCCGTCTACAGCGAGTTACTCACCAAAGGCGGCGCAGATCGGCTGTTCAGCCAGGTGGTCAACGCTGTATTCGTGCTGATCGCTGTTGCGGCGGGAGGCGTGGCACTCTTTGCTCCTACGCTGGTAGGCGCATGGTGGGGCGTGGCACCGAACTTCCCTCCACCGGTGCAGGCGCTAACTGTGGGGTTGATGCGCATCCTGCTTATCTCCACGGTGATCTTTGCCATCAGCAGCCTCATAACCGGCACCCTACACGCCCATCAGCATTTCCTTCTGCCCGCTATTACCCCTCTTATGTACAGCGGCAGCATCATCTTCGGGGCGCTGGCGCTGACGCCACGGCTGGGCATCTACGGGTTGGCGTGGGGTGCGGTGATGGGCTCCGCGCTGCACCTGCTGGTGCAGGTGCCCGGGCTGATCCATTATCGCGTGCGCTGGTTCCCTGTCCTTAGCCTCAACGATCCCGCCCTGCGGCGTGTAGCTGTGCTGATGGCCCCTCGCGTGGTGGACCTGCTCATGGCCCGCGCCAGCATTGACTGGATCAACGCCAACCTCGGCTCAGGGTTGGGCGAGGGGCGCGTTTCGGCGCTGCGCTACGCCTACCAGTTGATGAACATGCCTTGGACGCTCATTGGGACGGCCATCGGCATTGCTGTCTTCCCCACGATGGCCGCGCTGGCCGCCCGCAAGGATGTGACTGCCCAGCGGCAGGCGCTCAGCGGCTCCCTGCGTGCCATCTTGGCCCTCACGCTTCCGGCGGCAGCAGGATTGTTTGTGCTGGGCAGACCACTCATCCGCCTGCTCTTTGAGCGCGGGGAGTTCACGGCGCAGAGCACCGAACTGGTCTTCTACGCTTTGCAGTTCTACCTGATCGCTATGATCAGCCAGTCCATGCTGGAGGTGGTAGTGCGCGCCTTTGCCGCCCAGCAGGATACTCTCACGCCGCTCATCGTCTCCTTCTTCACCACAGCGCTCAACCTGGGGCTGGCGATCGTGTTGGCACGCCCCGATCGATTGGCACACGGCGGGCTGGCACTGGCGAACGGTGTAGCGGTGGGTGTGGAGTCGCTCATCGGGCTGGCTATCCTTCACTTTCGCTGGCACGGCATGGATGCCCGCCGCATCTTGCTGGATACCGGGCGGGCTGCTACCGCTGCCCTCGCCATGGCCGGGGCGATGATGGCTTTTCGCGCTTTGCTGCAGCCGGGCCCACTGCTGATGTTGGCTGGCGGCACGGCTATCGGCGGTGCGGTGTACGTAGGGCTGGCGTTGCTGTTGGGCATGGAGGAGGTACGCACCCTGCCGCGCGCCATGCTGCGCAGCGCCGGACGCATGGGAAGCGGAGATTGAGCGATGGCGGAAGAGCTCGCTCGGCTACGCGATGCGCTGGAACAGATGCTCGCCCCACAGACTCGCTCAGCGCCTTGTGAGGTGCTGGTTGTGGGCGCGGCGGGCAACACCGGAGCGGTCAAGATGCTGTGCGACCTCCTGCCGCAGGCCCGCGTGACGATCATTGACCGTGACGAGGAAGCACTCAAGACCCTTGGGCCAGCGGATCGCTTGCGTACGATCAGCGGTGCCGCTGCCGACCTGACCAACCTCGTTCCTGAGTCCTACGATCTCATCCTTATCCGCCATCCTGATATTGTGCTGGCGCGCACAGCATGGGAGGCCACACTACGGGCTTGCGCTGCTGCGCTGCGCACAGGCGGCCTGCTCATCGTGACCACCGAACTGCTGGCCGATGCGGCTTTTATTGACGGCGTACTGGGCGCGCTGGCCCTGCACCTGCGCGAGGGTTCCCCTTATACGGCGGTACCGGTCGCACTTTCCGGTGCCGACCGCTATATTCTGATCTATGAGTAGCGGATTGCTACAGCGATTGTTCTTCTGGTGGGCTTATCTAACGGGGCATGCCCCTTGGGATACAGGCATCACCCCGCCGGAGATCGTGGCGTTGATTGAGGGTGAGCACATACCCCCCGGGCGTGCTATTGATCTGGGTTGTGGCACAGGTACCAACGTCATTTATCTGGCCCAGCACGGTTGGCAGGCCATCGGTGTGGACTTCGTGCCCTCAGCCATCCGCATGGCGCGCCGCAAGGCGAAACGGGCGGGCGTTGCGGGGCAGACGCAGTTTATCCGTGCCGATGTAACCCACTTAGATCGCCTCAACCTCGGCGATCCTTTTGATCTGGCGCTGGACATCGGTTGTGGACACAGCCTGCCGCCCGATGCTCAGCGCGTTTACGCCCACACCCTCGCGCATATAATGAAGCCGGGCGGGACATTCATGCTCTACATGTTCCGCCCTACTCCTCAACGTCCGCGAGGACTGGAGCCGGAAGCTGTTGAGCGACTGTTCGCACCGGCATTCCAACTGGTGTGGAGTAGCCTCGGCGAGGACCACGCCGCGGGCAGCGGTGCGGCATGGTACCGCTTCAAGCGGGCAGAAGCAGGTTAGATGCGCATCCTGTTCATTTTTCTGGACGGTGTGGGATTGGGCGGTGAGGATGCGGAACGCAATCCCTTTGTCCGCGCGGCTCTGCCCACCCTCACGCGCTTCACAGGCGGGCAGCGCTGGACACGTCATCTGCCACGCCTAGAGAGCGCTGAGGGTGTGTTTGTTCCCACTGACGCCTGTCTGGGCATCGCGGGCAGACCGCAGAGTGCCACCGGCCAGGCCACTATCCTCACCGGCGTCAACGTGCCGCAGGCGCTGGGCTATCACTACGGCCCCAAACCCAACCGCGAGATCCGTGCCATTATTGACCGCCACAACCTCATCGCGCAGCTCCGCACACACGGCCTGCGTGTGGGGCATCTGAACGCTTATCCACCCCGTTTCTTTAAGGGCATTGCTAGCGGCAGGCGGCTGCTTTCATCCAACCAGTATGCGCTGCAGGCCGCAGGCGTTGACCTACCCGGCCCCGAGGCGCTCTACGCAGGTGAGGCTTTCTCGGTTGACCTCACCAATGAGGGTTGGCGCACTCATCTTGGTTATCCCGATGTGCCGATCTGGACGCCTCGCGAGGCGGGACGGCGGCTGGCGCTGTTGGCGAAGCGCTATGATTTCGCCTTCTTTGACCATTGGCTGACGGATTACGTAGGCCACCGCGGCTCCATGTCGGAGGCGGTAAGCCTGCTCCAACGGCTTGATGAGATGTTGGCCGGCATGCTGGAAGTATGGGACCTTGCGGAGGAGCTGATCCTCATCGCCAGCGATCACGGCAACCTTGAAGACCTGGAGCACCGTAACCACACCACCAACCCTGTCCCTACCCTCATCATCGGGGCTCAGCACCGCGCCTTTGCTGATGGCCTCAGCGATCTGACACACCTCGCACCACGTGTGCTCAAGGCGCTCGCCGATCACGCCGCTCTGCCTACGTGATGCCGTCCCGTAGCATTCCTCCCACAGAATGTGGCCTCCCTCATGCGGATTGAGCCAATACAAAATCTTGTCATGCCCAATCAAGCGTGATATACTTTGAGATGTCCTGATCCGCCGTTGTCCTCATAGGTATTCCGCGAAACGTGGGCGTTCCCCACGTTTCGTTTTTGAAGAGCTGCCACCTGCAAGGGCGGGCAGGACGGAGCGAAGTCCAATCCGATAGATGTACCTTGGAGAATTGTTGCTGAAATGGCAAAGAGCGAGTTCATACTGGCCTTTAACGAAATCGCCGAAACGCGCCGACTGCCGCGTGAGGTCATCCTTGACGCGCTGAAAGCGGCTCTTGTCTCGGCTTACCGGCGCAGCGCCGGGGTAAGCGAGAGCCAGCGCGTGGAGGTACGCATTGACGAGAGAGCCGGCGCACCCACCATCTGGATAGAGAAAGAGGTGGTGGAGAAAGTGCAGAACCGCCTCACCGAGGTGGACGTGGAAACGGCGCGCCGTATCAAGCCCGACGCCCAAGTTGGCGATACGGTGATGGTGGAGGACACGCCGGAGGATTTCGGGCGCATCGCTGCACAGACGGCCAAGCAGGTTATCCTGCAGCGTATGCGGGAAGCCGAGCGTGAGGTCCAGTATCAGGAATATCGGGAGCGTATAGGCGATCTGGTAACTGGTACTGTGCAAAGCAAAACCGATGAGCTGGTCATGATCGGGCTGGGACGCACAGAGGCAATCCTGCCGCGCAGCCAACAGATACCCCGTGAGGACTATCGCACCGGCAGTAGAGTGCGTGCCTACGTGATGGATGTCCGCAAAGGCAATCGCGGCCCGCAGATCATCCTTAGTCGCACGCACCGCAACATGCTGCGCCGCCTGCTGGAGTACGAAGTGCCGGAGATCTACAACGGCACCGTTGAGATCAAAGCTATCGCCCGTGAGCCGGGCGCGCGTTCTAAGGTCGCAGTGGCCTCCACCGTGCCGGGCGCCGATCCGGTGGGCGCTTGCGTGGGCCTACGCGGGACGCGCATTCAGGCCATCGTCAAGGAGCTGAACGGGGAGAAGATTGATGTCATTGAGTGGAGCCCCGATCAGGCGATCTTCATCTCCAAAGCCCTCAGCCCGGCCCGCGTCAGCGCTGTGTTCTTGGATGACGATCCGGAGAGTGGTCGCACTGCTATTGTGGTCGTGCCGGACGATGCCCTCTCGTTGGCCATCGGCCGCGAGGGGCAGAATGCACGCTTGGCGGCCAAACTGACCGGTTGGCGCATTGACATCAAAAGCGTGTCGGAGGCTGCTCAAGATGCTTACCGCCTCATGGGCGATCCCAGCATGGCCGAGCTGGCAGCAGCCAATGAGGAGATCATCGCGCAGGTGGGCCAGATTCTGGAGAAGAAGGCAGCTGGCCGTATCATCACGCCGGAGGAATACGAGCTACTCATTAATTTCGTGAAGCTCGTGGAGAACTACCGCTTAGGGCAGCTAGAAGCCTCGCGTATGGACTGGCGTGCTCGCCGTGAAGAGGCGCGAGCGAAAGTCCTCCCGGCCGCTTACGAATATCCGCTGGAGGAAACGGACCTCCCCATGCGCATCTACCGTGCGCTTTCCGAAGCAGGGTACAACACCGTTGGCGCGCTGATGGAACAGTACTACTTTGATGCGGAGCGCTTGCTGACCATCCCCGGCATCAACGAGGCAGCTCTCCAGACCATTGAGCAGTTGCTTTCCACGATGACTTTCGCCACGCCCGGGGTGGAAGAGGCTGCCGCTCAGATTGAGGTAGCCCCTGTGGAAGAGGTGTTTTCTGAAGCCGAGGTCGTGGCTGAGACCCCGCAGGCGCTTGAGGAGGCCGCCCCGGCGGAGGAGGCAATTGCCGAGGCAGCGGCTGTACAAGAAGAGGCGCCTGTGGCGGTGGCCTTGGACGAGGAGGAATTGCTCGCCCGTGCCCGCCGCGCCGAACTGGTCGCCCGCCTGGCGCGAGGTGAAGTGCTGGAGGAGAGCGAGATGGCAGAGCTGGAGGCAGCGGAGGAGGCCACATCGGCTCCCGCGCCCGCTTACGCTGCCCCCGAGCTGGAAGAGGACCTCTTTGCCTTTGAGGAAATGGACTTTGACGAGGAAGACCTCACTGCCGAGCAGCGCGCCGAGCTGGATGCTAAACGCGCCAAGCAGCGCCGCCGTCAGCTCATCTTTGATGAGGAACAGGGCCGCCTGATTGCCAAGCGCCGCCGCAAGAGAGGCCATAAGGACTGGCGCGAGGGTTGGGTCGAGGACTTGGACGAGGAGCTCTAGGCCAAGATCGGGTTGCCCGCGGAGGGTGTGAGGAACCATGACGACCCGCCGTAAGCATGTGCCACACCGCACTTGTGTGGTCTGCCGTACCGTGCAGGCCAAGCGTGCTTTGACGCGCTTGGTGTGGTCGCCGGAGGAGGGACTGGTGATTGATCCTACGGGGAAGCGTAGTGGACGGGGTGCTTACTTGTGCGCTAATCCCGCCTGCTGGGCCAAAGCCGCCCGTAGCGATGTGCTGGATAAGGCGCTCCGCCGCACGCTGACAGAGGCCGATCGTGCGGTGGTAGCTGCCCACGGGGCGCAACTGGCGCCCATAACCGATCAAACATGAAGGGCCAGCGGGGGCATAGGGGCGTGCGGCAGGGCTGATCACATCTGCTGCTGCGAGCACGTTCCTAGAGGGCAAACATCCCCTGCTGGCCAGGACCTTGAGGAGGTGCTCATGGCAGAAGCAGCAGAAGAGAAAGTTTTACGCATCCCCAACTTTCTGACGGTGCGCGACCTGGCTGGGTTGATGGGGGCCAGCCCTATTGACGTGATCAAAGAACTCATGCGCAACGGCGTCATGGCCAGCATCAACCAGCAGATTGACTACGAAACGGCGGCTATTGTGGCCGCCGTGATGGGCTTTGAGCCGCGCCCGCTGGAGGTAGAGGAAGAGGTCGCGGAGGTCAAGCCGGAGGAAGCCCAGCCCTGGCGTCACTTTTACAAGGGCGAGGATCCCTCCAAGATGGTCAGACGCCCGCCGGTGGTGGCCGTGTTGGGCCACGTTGACCACGGTAAGACGAGCCTGCTGGACAAAATCCGCGAGACCAACGTCACGGCAGGAGAAGCAGGTGGCATCACCCAGCATATCGGTGCCTATCAGGTGGAGCATGAGGGGCGCAAGATCACCTTTCTGGATACCCCTGGCCATGAGGCTTTCACGGCCATGCGGGCGCGGGGCGCGCAGGGTGCTGATATTGCCGTATTGGTGGTGGCTGCCGATGACGGCGTGATGCCCCAAACCCGTGAAGCGTACAACCACGCAATGGCAGCCCGTGTGCCTATCATCGTGGCGCTCAACAAAATGGACCGTCCGCAGGCCAATCCTAAGAAGGTCAAGCAGCAGCTGGCTGACATGGGTTTGGTACCCGATGACTGGGACGGCGATACGATGGTGGTGCCCGTTTCGGCCAAGACGGGCATGGGAATTGAGGACCTGCTGGAGGCTATTCTACTGGTGGCCGATGAACACGACATCCGCGCCAACCCGCAGGGCAAGACAGCTGGGATGGTGTTGGAGGCCAAGCTGGATCGCAGCCGTGGGGTGATGGCCACCCTCTTGGTGCAGAACGGCACCTTGCGGCGCGGCGATACGGTCATCGCAGGCACCTCTTATGGGCGCATCAAGGCCATGTTTGACGAGAAAGGCGCCGAGGTGAAGGAAGCCGGACCATCCACACCAGTGCTGGTGATGGGCCTCAACGAGGTGCCCGAGCCGGGCACGCTATTTGAGACCGTTAAAGACGAGAAAACCGCTCGCGCAATGGCTGCCGAGCGCGCCGAGGCCCAGCAGAAGGAGGTCACGGCACGCCGCCCCTTCACTTTGGAGGACCTCTACGCGCGTTTTCAGGCTGGCGAGGCCAAAGACCTCAACCTCATCCTTAAGGCTGATGTGCAGGGGTCGCTGGAGCCGATTATCAGCTCGCTGGAGAAGCTGGCTGTTCAGGAGAACGGGCGCGAGCACAAGGTCAAAATCTTGCACGCTGATGTCGGCACGATCAGCGAGTCGGATGTGATGCTGGCCTCCGCATCGGACGCTATCGTGATCGGCTTTCAGGTGGATGCGGACGCCGCCGCACGGCGCCGCGCCGACAGCGAGGGTGTTGAAATCCGCCAGTACGATGTGATTTACCACCTCATTGAGGACATCCAGAAAGCGCTGGAGGGCCTGCTGGAGCCAGTCTACGAGGACAAGGTGATCGGTGTGGCCGAGGTACGGCAGGTCTTCCACATTTCCAAGGTGGGTACCATTGCCGGTTGCTATATCCGTGAAGGCGAGGGACGGCGCGATGCGGGCGCGCGCCTCATCCGCAACCACCGCATCATCCACACGGGAACGGTGGCATCACTCAAGCGCTTTCAAGAAGACGTGCGTGAGGTGCGCGCCGGTTTTGAGTGCGGCGTTAGCATCTCCGGCTTTGAGGATTATCAGGTGGGGGACATAATCCAGTTCACGGTTAAGGAGCGCGTCCGCTGACCCGCCTGAGCCTGTGCATGGGATAGAATGAGACCGATGGCCAAGACAAAATCGCAGGGAAGAGTTGCCGAGCGCATCCAGATCATCCTCAGCGAGCTGCTGCAGACGGAGGTCAAAGACCCTCGTCTAGATGACGTCACCGTGCTGGATGTGGAGATTGACCGCGAGTTCATGGTCGCTACCATCTATGTCTCGGCGTTGGGCGGCGAGGACGAACGCGATGAAGTGATGCAAGGGCTGGCCTCCGCCAGTGGCTTCCTACGCCGCGAGGTGGCTGCCCGCATGAGGCTGCGCCGGGCGCCCGAGCTGCGCTTTGTGTGGGATGAAACAGCGGCACGGGCGGCACGTATTGAGAGCATACTGGACTCGCTCAACATCCCGCCTGCGCCTGAAGAGGCGCAAGAGGTTGATGATGCCCCCGACCGTGCTGAGTGAGATCGCCGGACGATTGCGGGCGGCGCAGCGCATCGCGCTGGTCACCCATCTAGACCCTGACGCCGATGCGATTGGCTCCACGCTGGGGTTGGCGCTTGCCTTACAGGCGCTGGGGAAACAGGTGGTGGCACTGTGCGACGACGCCGTTCCGGCGGAACTGCGTTTCCTGCCTGGGGCGCACTTGTTTATGGATCGCCTACCGCCGGACTTCGCCCCCGATCTGCTCGTCGCACTGGATTCCAGCGACACCAAGCGCCTCGGCAAGGCCGCCATGCCGCTGCTGGAGGCGGGCCTGCCTGTCATCAATGTGGACCATCACGCCACCAACTTGCGCTTTGGCGTCCTCAATCTGGTTGAGACGGAGTGCGCGGCGACAGCGGAGCTGATCTTGCACCTGATTGAGGCGCTGGGCACGGCGCTCACGCCTGACGTGGCTACCTGCCTTATGGCCGGCTTGGTGGGCGATACGCGCAGCTTCTCCACTGCTCAGGTGACACCAGCCACGTTGCGGGCAGCGGCGCAGCTGGCCGAGGCAGGCGCCGACCTTTTCGCTATCACCGAGCGAGTCTTAAACACCACCAGCGTGGAAGCTTTGCGCCAGCTGGGGCTGGCGCTCAGTGCCTTGCATTTTGAGGGTGGCGTGGTTTGGACGACCATCCCTTATGACGCCAAACACCCGAACAACCCAGACAGCAGCCCCCGACGTGGCATTGCTAGCCTGCTGTTGCAAGCACGAGAGGCGGCCATCTCCGCCGTGTTCACCGAACAGGCAGATGGCCGTGTTGAGGTCAGTATGCGGGCACGGCCCGGCTACAACGTAGCGGAGTTAGCGCTGGCGCTAGGCGGTGGGGGGCATCCGCTGGCGGCAGGTTGTACCCTTGAGGCGCCGCTAGAGGAAGCCGTCCGCCGCGTGGTAGAAGCGTTAAAGGACCAAGTGGCAGCGCGGGGCGGCACACAGAACAGCTAACATGGCAGCGTTCGGGTTGCTGAATATCAACAAGCCGGTTGGCCCTACCTCGCATGATATAGTGGATGCGGTGCGGCGCGGTACCGGTGAGCGCAAGGTAGGCCATGGCGGCACGCTTGACCCCCTAGCGGGTGGCGTACTGGTGTTAGCGCTAGGCCCTGCTACCCGCCTGCTGGAGTACCTAAGCGCCTCAGAAAAGGAATATCTGGCAGTAGTGAAGCTGGGCCTTGTCACTGATACGGGCGACGCCGAAGGCGAGGTGATAGAGGAGCACACCATCCCCCCCGACCTGCACCGCGGAGGCGTTGAGGCCATCCTGGCCCGCTTTCTTGGTCCTATTGAGCAAACCCCACCGCCTTATTCGGCGGTGAAGGTGAAGGGGAAGGCAGCCTATTACCGCGCCCGCGCTGGAGAGGCTTTGCAGCTACCACCCCGCCAGGTGGTGATCAAGGAACTGACCTTGCTGGATTTTGCTCCGCCCACCTTGACCCTGCGTGTGCGCTGCTCGGCGGGGACCTACATACGCAGCTTGGCACGCGATATAGGCACAGCACTGGGCTGTGGGGCGATGCTCTCCGCGCTGACGCGTACCGCCAGCGGAGCCTTCCGGTTGGAGGAGGCAGTGGGTTGGGAGGCGCTACAGGCAGCTTTTGCCGATGGTTCGTGGCCGCGCTATCTGCTTCTGCCCGATTTGGCCCTTGAAGGCACGCCACGTATAGCACTGGACAATGAGGCGTTGGGACATGTGATACACGGCCGTCCTCTGCCCGCCGCCGAAGTGAGCGCCGGAATAGCGCGGGCCTATGCTCCCGATGGCCGCTTTGTCGCTGTGCTTGAGGGGGATGTAGCACGCGGCGCGTGGCTCCCCCGCAAGGTCTTCTTGCAGGACTACACTTGACGTTTTCTGTTCCACCATTTCCTGCGTCCTATCCTTCATAAAGGATCACACGAAATCTTATGCGACACATCTACTCCCTCGCTGAAGCAGATCTCTCGCAGCCCTCGGTGGTCACCATCGGCGCCTTTGACGGCGTCCACCGGGGCCACCAGTACTTGATCGGCAAATTGCTGGAGCACGCCCGTCTCACCGGCCATGTGCCGGTCGTGTTGACTTTCTACCCCCACCCCCAAATGGTGTTGAAGGGATTTGAACCCGGCTTCTACCTCACTCTGCCGGAGGATAAGGCGCGCCTGCTGGGTGATCTAGGCGTGGAGTTGGTCATTACGCACCCCTTCAACGATGAGGTGCGCCACATCCGCGCTGCTGACTTTGTGGACAGCCTGTTGCGCCATCTGAACATGTGCGCCCTGTGGGTGGGTGAGGACTTTGCATTAGGCTACCAGCGCGAGGGCAACGTGGCGTTTCTCCAGCGGCAGGGCACTGAGAAAGGCTTTGAGGTGCGTGTGGTGGACTTGATGGACGCAGGCGACGAACGCGTCAGCAGCAGCCGCGTGCGCGAGGCTCTGCAGCGTGGAGACGTAGCCGAAGCGGCGCGGCTCTTAGGACGCCCTCACTTTGTCAGCGGGAAGGTGGTGGTGGGCGCACGGCGCGGGCAGTCCATTGGCATCCCCACTGCTAACTTATCCATCCCAGCAGAACTGGCGGTCCCGGCGCGTGGTGTGTATGCTGCCTGGGTACCTCTCAGAGGGCAAGATATGCCCGCCGTAGTCAACATCGGCCTGCGTCCCACCTTTGAGGGCGATAGCCGCATCACCGTTGAAGCGCATCTGCTGGACTTCTCGGGCGATCTCTATGGCCAGCGTTTGGAGGTGCATTTCGTGGCGCGTCTGCGCGACGAGCGCCGCTTTGAGAGTGCCGAAGCGCTGGTAGCCCAGATCCAGCGTGACATAGAGGCTGGGCGCACCGCACTGGCCGCCCAAAAGAGCAATCGGAAGGGCTAATCATTAGGGCAGCCCCGTTGGTGGCACGAGCGTCGGCGTGACCTCTGCGGAGAACGTAGCCGCGCTGGCCAACCAATCCCGCAGGGCAAGCGCTGCTGCGCGGTTGCGCCCTTCCATTGGAGCGGCACTGAGATAAGCCTCCAGCGTAGCGAGTGCCCCTTGCCTGTCCCCCTGCCCGATCTGGGCCTGCGCGACGCCGAAGAGGGCATCCACATAGGAAGGATCAAGAGCATAGGCGGCACGGAAATCTTCTATAGCGCGTTGCCAGCGCCCCAGATACAGATAAGCCGTCGCCCGCAGGCCGAGGGCAGCGGCAGAAGCAGGTTGATAGGCCAGCGCAAGGTTAGCCTCGCCGACCGCCCCGTCATAGTCCCCTTCCGCTAGGAGGGTCAAGCCCAGCCAGTAGTGCGCCTCCGCGCTGGTAGGATCGCGGGCCAGTGCAACGTTGAGCGTGCGCCGTGCGGCGGTACTGTCCCCCAGCGCAAGATATAACTCCGCCAGATCAAGGCTAAGTGCCGTGTCACGCAGACCCAGATCGTAGGCTTTTTGATAGTCGGCCAGCGCAGCGGCGCTATCCCCCTGTGCTGCGTACACCCGCCCGCGAGCATGGTAGGCCTCTGCGTTAGTGGGGTCAAGCGCCAACGCTACATTAAGGTCTACGCGCGCCAGTGTGAAATTGCCCTCGGCCTCGTAGAGCAGGGCGCGCCCAAGATAGGCCTCGGCGCGTTGGGGCATGAGCAGCACAGCACGGTTGAAGTCTTCCAGCGCAGATGTTGTCTCACCCAGATCGCGGTAGAGCTGCGCGCGCACGAGATATATTTCGCCATAACGAGGATCAAGCGCCTCAGCTTGCGCCAGATCGGCCAGCGTGGCCTCGGCGTCACCACGTTGGGCATAGAGCTGCGCCCGCGCCACGTAGGCTGCTACGAGGCTGGGATCAAGGGTGAGCGCCAGCGCATAGTCGGCCAGTGCGGCCTCAGTGTTGCCCAGCGCCGCCCAAGCCATCCCCCGCCGATAGGCTGCCTCAGCCCACTGTGGATCGGTAAGCAATGCCAGCGAGTAGTCGTTGACTGCGCCAACATAGTTGCCGTTCTCCATGTTGCGATTTCCCGCAGCGAGCATCCGTGCGGCCTCCGCATCGGGGGCATAAATAGGGGAAGGCAACAACACGGCCGTTGGGATGGGGGAGAGGGCACTCTCAGGGGGCAGCGTGCGCAGAGGGGCAGTCGCGGATGGCACGAGGGCCGCAGCCGAGCTGGTGGGAGGCACCGTAGGGCTGCCTGCGGGTTGCATTGGGCTAGCGGTTGTACAGCCCTGAAGCAGAGAAAGGGCAGCCAGCAAGGCAGCTGCTTGCGTCAAGAGTGCTTTCGTTGTTCGGCACATACCGTTCGCCGCCTGCATCCTCCTCTCTGCTGACTGCAAAGCATAGCGTATTTGCCCAACTTAGCACAGGAGTTAGGTTGCTCATTGCAAGGGGATCATGTATGCTAGGCGGAACGGCAAAAGTGTGCAACGCCACCTTATATGATGGCCCACCTGCCCAGAAGGGGAGAGAGGCATGGCGAATGAAGCGCTTTCTTATCGCCGCAGCGTTTGGATCTCCAGCCTGATCGCACTGCTGGGTCTGGCGCTCTTCATCGGGCTGGCGGCCCTCATCCCACCACCTACCAGCCGCTCGGGTATGTTGGCGTTAGGCGTGTTTCTGGCGCTGATCCCCGCCCTCATCTGGCTGGCTTTCTTCTACCAACAGGACCGCGCCGAACCAGAACCCAAGCGCTTGGTAGTGCGTATGTTTGCCTTTGGCGCGCTGGCGGCAGCCGCGGCGGCAATCCCCCTTGCCGAGGGGTGGATCAGCCCACTGATCAGCCGCTACCCCAACCTTATAGTGCGCCTGCTGCTCACCACCTTGAGCATCTCGCTAATGCAGGAGGTACTCAAGGTGGCGATGGTGCGTTATGTGGTGTTGGGCACCAATGAGTTTGACCGTCATCCGGATGGTATTGTGTACGGGATGGCCTCCGGGTTAGGCTTTGCTGCTGTTCTCAACCTTGCCTTTGTGCTCCAAGCAGGTGGCGTGCTGCCGTTAGCAGCAGCCATCCGCGCCGCAGACAACACCCTCATCCAGGGGGCACTAGGAGCGGTGAGCGGCTACTACATTGGCCGCGTCAAGCTGGATGGCAAGAGCGTCGGCTGGATGGCACAAGGGCTGGCGATCGTCACTGCCATCAACGGCATCTATCAAACCGCCAGCAGCGAGCTCTCCAGCCGCTTGACGTTCAACCTCTGGTACAGCCTGCTGGTAGCGCTGGTGCTGGCGGTGATCACCCTCGCCGCCCTCTTTGCCGTGTTCCGGCGGGCGCTGCGACGGGCGGTGGGCGACCTGCAGACGATCTCCATCCAGGCCCACGCACGCTCTAAGGCGATGCCTTGGGACATCCGCCTGCGCTACGACGGCCTGCTGGTGGGAGCGTTTGCGCTCTCGCTAGGAGTGGGCTTGCTGGCACAGGTGGTGTGGCAATCGCGCACTGTCCCCTACACAGGAAACGAGATGGCGGTGGACTTCCGCTATCCGGCAGGGTGGGCTGTGCAAGCTGGCGAGACGGGTAACCTCTCCCTACGGGACCTCTCGGCGCCGGGCCTCTTTAAACCGATGATCACGGTGACGGATACCAAGATGCGCTCGGCCAGCTCACTGGACCTGCTGGTAGCGGGGATCACCACCGCACGCGGGCAACAGGAATCGCTCTATGTGGAGATCGGGCGTGAGGCAGGCCTGACGGTGGGCGGCTACCCCGCTATCCGCTCTATCTACCAATATGCGACCGGCACAGATGCCGGCCCAGTGGTGGTGAGCGGAGTGGCGACCTATGTGCTGGTGGACACCCATCTATACACGTTCCGTTATGAGGCCGGGCCTGAGGGCTTTGACCTCAACATGCCAGTTTATGAGCGGTTAGTGCGCTCGGTGCGCTTCCGCACCCAGCCATAGCAGGCCTGATGGCACATGCCGGGTTGAGAAGGAGAATGGTTTATGCGTCAAGCGACCCTTGCCCTGATAGTGCTGACACTGGCGGTCTTGGCCTGCAACCTGCCATCTGCAACCAGCAGCCCTACCCCTGTGCCACCGCCCCCGAGCGCGTCGCCCGCCACGCCTGTTGAGCCGCCCGGCGCCACACGCTCCGCTGCGCTGACGCCGGACCAGATAGACCAAATCGTGCGCGCAGCGGTGCAGATCATCGCTGCGCGCCCCGCAGGGGGCACCTATGACCCGCTGTGGAGCGGCTCAGGGACGATCATCTCACCAGATGGCGAGATCGTGACGAACTGCCACGTAGCCTGCGGTGCACCATTGCTGATCATCAGCCTGACCATCAACCCTGACCAACCGCCAGAGCCACGTTATCTCGCCCAGATTACCCACTACGACGAGGATATCGATCTGGCCATCCTGCGTATCACCCACGATGTGAAGGGCAATCCCATCAGCCCTACTGATTTGCCCTACCTCCCTATCGGCAATTCCGATGAACTGCGCCTGGGCGACAAGATTTACATCTTCGGCTATCCGGGCGTGGGTGGGGAGACGATCACCTTCACCACCGGCTCGGTGAGCGGTTTTGAGAGCGCCGAGGTGGCAGGTGCTACCCAGCGCGTCATCGTCAAGACGGATGCCGAGATCGCGAGCGGCAACAGCGGCGGTACCGCGGTGGACCTGCTGGGGCGGCTGGTGGCCGTGCCCACTGCCGTCAATCCGGATGTGCGTGAAGGGGTTACGTTGGGTGGGTTAGGCATCCTGCGCCCCATTAACCTGTTGACAGTCGTCCGTCAGCGGGCTGGAGCGCCACCCGTTGAGGAGGCTGGCCTGCCGCCCAAGAGCGATCCAGATGCCTACGAACCAAACGACACACTCAATCAGGCCATTGGGCCATTGGCCCCTGGCGAGGTGATCTCAGCTTATATCTCATGGCCGGACGATGTGGATGTGTTCTGGTTCACCACCAGCACCGCCGCACCGATTGAAGTCGCCCTGAGCAATGTCCCGCCCGGCACGGATTACGACCTCTACCTGCTGAACAGCAACGGAGACGTGATCGCGGCTTCGGAGAAGGAGAGCGGCGACGAGTACATCTCCTACACGCCGCGCGCTGCCGCATCGTACTGGGTGGCGGTAGTCTCCTATCAAGGATCAAGCGTCAGCGTTGCCTACACCCTGACAGTGAACTATGACAGCGGAACAGCCGCAGCGGGGGGAGTCGTCATCACGGGACGCGCTATTGATGGGGCTACGGGCCGCCCACTGGCTGGTGGCGTGTTTGGCATCCTGCGCCCTGATGTGACCTGCGCGCGCTTCTTCAGCGGGGCTACACTGGACCTGCGGCTGGTGGCCGCCTACAGCGAGACGAACAACGCGGGCTACTTCCGGCTGGATGGCGTGCCACGTGGCGCCACATATCCAGCCTTCTTCGTCTATGGAGCCAACCGCATTTGCGAGGACGGCTGGCTGGAAGTGCCGCCCGATGCCATTGACACCGATTTAGGTGATATTGAGATGTCGTTCAACTGAGGAGGAGAAAGGCCAGAGTGGAGTTTTAAGCGATAAAACCTCGGAAAAAAACGTCAGTATTGAGAGCATTACATCGCCGTAAGTGGTATAATCCCCTTTCGTGTCAGCGCCAGTTTTCACCTTCCAGATACAAGCCACTGATGGGCAAGCGCGGGCGGGCGTGTTCTACACGCCGCATGGCTCACTCTACACGCCTGTCTTTGCACCGGTCGGCACGCAGGCGACGGTCAAAGCCGTCACCCCGCATGATCTAAAGAAGCTAGGGGCCTCGCTGGTGCTGGCTAACACTTATCATCTCTACCTGCGCCCGGGCGATGAGATCGTGCGTGACTTGGGTGGTCTGCACCGCTTTATGGCCTGGGATGGCCCCATCTTGACCGACAGCGGCGGCTTCCAGGTGTGGAGCTTGGGGCAGATCAACGAGATAGACGATGATGGCGTGACCTTCCGCTCGCACCTTGACGGCTCACGCCACCGCTTTACGCCTGAGCGCTCCATCGCTATTCAGCAGAACCTAGGTGCTGATATCATCATGTGCTTTGATGAGCTGGCCGACCCCGACGATTATGACTACTTGCGCCTCTCCGTTGAGCGCACGCACCGCTGGGCCGAGCGCTGCTATGCGGCATGGACTAATCGCCAACAGCAGGCGCTCTTCGGTATTGTGCAGGGCGGCATCTTTGAGGACTTACGGCGCCGCTCGGCGCAGGGGCTGGTGGGCCTGGATTTCCCCGGATACGGCATCGGCGGGCTGTCGGTAGGTGAGAGTAAGGCTGATATGTACCGCACACTGGAGTATGTCACGCCGCTGCTGCCGGCGGATAAGCCGCGCTATCTGATGGGTGTGGGTACCGTAGAGGATTTGATCCATGGCGTTGCTCGTGGTGTGGACATCTTTGACTGCGTGCTGCCCACGCGGCTAGCCCGTCACGGCGCGGCGATGACGCGCCGCGGACGCCTCAACCTGAAAAACGCTGCCTATGCCCGCGAGGCCGCCCCACTGGAGGAGGATTGCGATTGCTATACTTGCCGCCACTTCTCACGTGGTTACCTGCGCCATCTGGTGCACAGCGGCGAGATGCTGGCTGCTACCCTGCTCTCTATCCACAACCTGCGTATGCTAATACGTTTGACAGCGGAAATGCGTATAGCGATCCTGGAAGGACGCTTCGCGGACTACATGGCTACTACTCTTGAACAGATCACCGTTTCGGATAAGGATGCATCGTGACCATCTGGCAGGCTATCACTCTGGGAATCGTGCAAGGAGCCACCGAGTTCATCCCCGTTTCCAGTTCAGGGCATCTGGTGCTGGTCCCGTGGCTATTGGGTTGGGAGCAGCCCGGCTTGCCTTTTATCGTGGTACTCCATCTTGGGACGATCGCAGGCATCTTGCTTTTCTTCCGCCACGATTGGCTGACCATCGCCCGCAGTACCCTGCGCTGGGCGCGCACGGGCAAAAACGACGCCAACGCACGGCTCTCCGTGCTGCTGCTGGTGGGCATTTTGCCTGCCGCCATCGTGGGGGTCTTGTTCCGCCAGTTCTTTGAGACGGTCTTTCAGCAGCCGCTGGTTGTCGCACTGATGCTGCTTGTCACCGCAGCGCTACTGCTGATCAGCGAGCGTTTAGGCCAACTGAAGCGCGCCATCAGCGATATGACTTGGGCGGATAGTCTCCTCATCGGCCTGGCGCAGATGCTAGCACTGATGCCAGGCATCAGCCGCTCCGGTGCTACCATCGCCGCTGGAAGGCTGCGCGATATGCAGCGCGATGCTGCAGCGCGCTTCAGCTTCCTGCTGCTTACGCCGCTACTCCTTGGCGTGGGGGCCTTCCAGCTAGCGGAGCTCGCCCAGCAGGGGGTCAGCCTGAGCGATGGTGAGGTGCTTGTGGCGGGATTTTTGGCCGCCTTGGGGAGCTCTTTCCTCGTCATCAAATGGCTGCTTAACTTCCTGCGCACGCGTTCCACGTTTGTCTTTGCTCTCTACTGCCTGCTTATGTCGGCAGCCAGCCTGCTAGTGCTGATCCTGCGTGCGGCGTAACTCCGCGCCATGAAACGCCTACCTGCCCTTGCGCTTGGCTTATTGGCCGGCCTCACCTTCCTCAGTGCCTGTGGACAGCACAAGGCTGCTCGTCCAGCCACTCCTGCCTTGCGCATCGTTGCCGACACCTCGGTAATGGCGCTGGCCGAAGGCCTGCTTAACATCTACGAGGAGCAACATCCCACTGTTCTGCTCTCCATGGCCCCTGCAGGCCGCAACACCGCCCTTAGGGCCTTGCAGACGGGCGAGGTGGATGCTGCTCTCCTGCTCTACCCACCCGATGAGCGCTCCTTCTTTCACACCCCTGTTGCACGGGAGATGCTGGCCATTGTGGTGCACCCCGAAGTGACCGTCAACAGCCTTTCACAGGACGACGTGCGAGCCATCTTCTCTGGCCAAACAGTGACATGGGAAGAGGTAGGAGGTGTCTCTCTCTCCATTGAGGTTGTCACACGCGAGTGGGACAGTTCGGCACGGCTGGCCTTTGACATCCTCGTTATGGAAGGGCAAACCATGACCTCCTCAGCGCGGTTGGGCTTTAGCGATACACATGTGCTGGACTTAGTGGCAGGCACGCCGGGCGCCATCGGCTATGTGCCGCATAGCGTGCTGAATGGGCGTGTCAAAGTGCTGGCTTACAACGACACTCTCCCTACCCCACAGACAGCCAATACCCTTGCCTATCCGCTGGTGACGACAGTGGAGTTCGTCACGCGGGATGAACCGCAGGGCGCAACCCGCGCTCTGTTGGACTGGATACTTAGCAACGAAGGGCAGGAAGTGGTACGCCGCTACATGCTGGGGTTAAATGGCTGATCACACAAGCCAGGGGTTTAGGCGGCGCTCCTCGCCGATGGTCGTCTGGGGGCCGTGCCCGGGGTAAACCACCACCTCATCAGGCAGGTTAAAGAGCACATTGCGGATGGAATCAAACAGGGTATGGGCATCGCCGCCCGGCAGATCAGTGCGCCCAATGCCGCGCTGGAATAACACATCGCCATCAAAAACCGCCCTGTGCTGCTCTTCATAAAAAGAGACATGGCCGGGGGTATGGCCGGGTGTGAAGAGCACTCGCAGGCGCAATGTGCCAACCTCCAGCACGTGCCCGGGGATGAGCAGACGCTCCGGCTCCGGGCTGGGAGCGATGGGGATGCCCCACACATCCGCGCCGCCCTTATTGCGCAACAGTGGTAGCTCCGCCTCATGGATGGCCAACGGCGCACCTGTCAGCCGGACAGCCAATGCGTTGCCGCCGATGTGATCAAAGTGAGCGTGGGTATTCAACACGTATTTCACACGGGCCTGATGCGCAGCGATGGCCTCACCAATGACGGGATCAGGCCAGCCCGGGTCAATCAGCACTGCCTCGCGCGTGGTGCGGCAGACGACAAGGTAGCAATTTGTCTGAAGGGGGCCAAGGGGCAATATTTCAATGTCCACTGTGCCAATCTCCGTTTGGCTCAGTCGGCGATCATGCCATCAAACAGGTCCGTTTCGCGCACACGCCGATCTGCCACCGGCGGATAAGCGCGCATATACGTCTCATTGTAGAGGCCAGTGAGCAACCGCCGCACCCGCTGCATCAAGGTAGGGCGGCCCATGCCACCCAGCTGACTGGCATGGCACTGCCGGGCACGTTCGGCCTTCTCTGCCACCGCCCGCGTGTTGATGTAGGCATGGATGGGATAAGCATGGCGGGCGATCTCCACGTAGTCTATATCCCCATTGCGCCCCATATGGCGGGGATCCTGCCCAAAGAGCGGCATCAAGTGCACCAACACCCTCAGCAGGCGACGGTCAAAGGTCATGTAGTAGAGCTTCTGCGGCTGGTAGGCTGGCAGCCCACTTGCGATCTGCTCCGCATATTGTGTCGGATCACCGGCGGCGAAGAAGGCGCGGGTAGTGGCCTCATGGGTCTTAATGTGATCGGGATGGCCGTAGCCTCCAAAGGGGTCAAAGGTGATCACCACCTGCGGGCGCACCTCACGCATCACCGCCACCACACGGCCTGTCACCTCGTTCAGATCGGCAGCGTTGAGGCTCTCAGGGTGATGGTTATCAGCGCTGCCGGCCATCCCTGAATCGCGATAGCCGAAAGCATACACGTGCGCCAATCCCAGCTCCTGCGCAGCGCAGCACAGCTCAGCCATACGCAACTCGCCCACGCTGCGATAGCCCGCCAACAGCGATGCATCTACCTCACCCACATCGCCGTTGGTCATGCAGATCAAATATACTGCCACGCCTTCGGTGGTGTAGTGGGCGATGGTCCCTGCCATGCCGAAAGACTCATCGTCAGGATGTGCCACCGAGACCAGCAGACGTTTGCTTGCCCCCATCATGACTCCATTGCAGGAATATCACTTCTCAGAGGGGTTGGCGGCGCGCAGACGCGCCTCCACAAAGGGATCAATATCGCCCTTGAGCGTGGCGCTCAGCTTGGCGCGCAACCCCGTACCCGGATCGTGGGCATAGCGCTGTTTGTGGCGTACATAGGAGCGCACCACACGTCCCCGCCCCGAGCGCGCATCAAGCAGCCCTGCCTGCTCACCCATAGCCTTATGGATGCGCACCAGAGCGATAGCCTCGCGTTGCAGTTCTTCAACGGGCAGCGCGCTGGTAAGCACCAGTACCTCCTCTCCGTTGAGCTGCACCTGCACGCGCCCCGTTAGACGTTTGCCGAGCAAACCGCTTTGATTGACAGGTTGCACTTCCACATCTAGCTGGCCGGCGTCCGGTGTGGGCAGGTTATCTTCAGGTAGCTGGGGCCACACATTGACGACCGCCTGCACCACTTGCCGCCGTTCGGCGCCGCTCCCAGCAGGCTGTACCAAGCGGTGAATGCCTGCCTCACCGCGCAGCAGGCCATATACACCATACCCCTCAATACTCAGCCACACTCCCCACCTTGTAAGGCTGTCCCCCTCCTCTTCCCCGAGAACTGCCGCATGAAACGCATGGCGCGCTGCCCAGCCGAGGTACATCTGCGCCAACTGCCTCGCCCACTCACGGGCGGCTTCCCGCCGACCAAGCGCCATAATACACACGTAAGCGCCACAGACATCCTGAGCGCTGCTGAAGAGCACAGCCATCTCAGCGCGGGGCAATTCGCGGAGCAAGTAGCGATAGCGCAGCGCCGCCTCATTCAGCAGATCAGCATGTCCAGCCTCCACGCTATCCAGAAGGTCGGACAACTCGCTGAGGTTGCGGCGCAGGCCGTCCACCAGCTCCACCTGCCCGCTCAGCTGCTCCATCTCTTCCAAACGCGGCTGCACCGCCTGAGGGTCATCCCAGAAGCTGGGCGTGGACATGGCCTGCGTAAGGTCAGCCAATTTCAGCCGTGCTTCCTGCACCCCATGTGCTGACTCCAGCGCCTCAACACGCTGCCGCAGCAGCGGCAGGTTGGCGCGCATCTCGGCACTGCTTAAGCGTCCCATCCGCCTGTGTGGCAGGATAGCTGCCACCGGTGCAGCCTCCTGCGGCGGATGGGGAGTAGTGGGCAACACCAGCGCCGAGGCCACACGCCCGTTGCGCATAAATAACCGTAGTACCGATCCCGCTGGCGGATTGTTGCGGATAAGCTGCTGGGCCAGTGGGTAGGTGATGGTTTTCTCTATTTGGCGGGCAAGGTAGCGCGCCCCATAGCGCTCACTGTAACCGTGCTCCACCACCCACTCAATAACGTCCTCGTCCACCTCCACCTCAAGGCCACGCCGGGCAATGCCTTCGCGCTGCAGGATTTCCTGCACACGCCGATAGGCGATCTCGCGCAGCACGGGCTTGGTCAGCGGCTTGAAGAAGACCACGCTATCCACACGGTTGATCAGCTCTGGCGTGAAAAAGGCCACCATCTCCTCGCGGATGCGCTGCTCCTGCTCCTCCAGAGTCACCGTAGGGCCAAAGCCCAGTTTGCCGCTTGTGAGCAGATGGGCACCAAAGTTGCTGGTGAGGATGACAATGGTATTGCGTAGGTTGACGACCTCCGAGGCGCCGTTGATGAGCAGCCCCTCGTCAAACAACTGCAGGAAGCGCTGGAAGACCTCCGGATGGGCTTTCTCAAACTCATCCAGCAGGATCACGGCGAAGGCATGATCCTGCAGGCGCATGGTCAGCTGGCCGCGCCGCGAAGGCAGGTCAAAACCGTGTGGATTGCCGAACAGCGTCTGGACATGCCAATCGGCGCTGTAATCGGCCATGTTGAAACGCACGATGTGCTCATCGCCGCTGAAGAGGAAGCTGGCCAGCGCACGTGCCAGCTCAGTTTTGCCCACGCCCGTCGGCCCGATGAAGAGGAATACACCCATGGGGCGGAAGGGGTTGTTCAGCCGCGTGCGCAGCAGGCTGAGCGTCTGCACCACCACATCCACCGCTTGATCCTGCCCCAGCACCTTCTCGCTGAAGACACGGCGCACAGCCTGCTCATCATAAGGCTCATCGTCGGAAAGCAGGATGCTCGGCAGGCCCGTTTTCTCGCCAAAGCGGGCAAGGATGTCGCTTTTGGTCACGCGGGAACGGGCTTCTTTGCGCCCCACGTGGAGGGCAATGCCCTCCTCCAGCAGGTCAACAGCCTTGCCGGGGAGCTGTTCATGCAGAGCGAAGCGGCGTGTGAGGTCAAGCGCTGCCTCCACCGCTTCTTCGTCTATTTCAACACCCTGCTGCCTCTGCAGGTCCTCGGCGGCACGGGCAACCATGCGCCGAGCGACCTCCAGCGGTGGCTCGGCAATGCGCACCTCCATGAGGATGTGGCGGTATTCGGGGTAGGCCTCAAAGAAAACGTTGACCGCCTGCGTGCGGCCCTCCGCCAGCAGGCGGTTGGTGGAACTCTGGAGCTGGCCCAGTAAGAACTGCGCCATGTCAAAGGGGTCCTCCAGCGTTGCCCCCGCTGAGAGCGTGGTCGGCAGGGCGTCCACTACCAGTATCACCTCTGGATGGTCGGCCCATAACATCATCAGCTGACCCAGCCGTTCCTGCCAATCCTGCACCCCAAAAGCGCGCAGGATGCTCCGTGCGCTCAAAGCCCATAGCTCACAGCCCTTGAGCGCTTGCGGGCAGCGCCCAGCCTGAATGCGCATCGCTACTTCTTGGATGATCGCCGTCTTGCCCACACGCGGCCCGCCAGTGACCACAATGCGCCCCTTCAGGGGCGATGCCAGCGAGGTGAGAATCTGCTCCACCTCCTGCTCACGCTCATAGGCGGCGATCAGCTCACCTTGCGCCGCTTTTTCCGTCAGGTTGATGGCGCAGCGGGCCAGCAGCTCATGGAGGGTAAACTCCTCTTCATCGTCCCCTGGTGAGGGGACAGACAACGGCAACATCGCTCGCCTACGCTCCCTTAATGCGGGTTAGCCGCAACGCCCTCGTGCGCTGCGGAAGGGCGGCTATCGTAGAGCAGCCGCCGCAGGAACTGACCGGTATAGCTTCTCTCCACCTGCGCTACCTCCTCCGGCGTGCCCTCGGCGATGATCCAGCCACCGGCCTCACCGCCTTCAGGCCCCAGATCGATGATATGGTCGGCCACCTTGATAATATCTGGGTGGTGCTCAATGATCACCACTGTGTTACCCTGATCTACCAGCGTTTGCAGCACGTCAATCAAGCGCGCCACATCTGCCGCGTGTAGCCCCACCGATGGTTCATCCAGCACGTAGAGCGTCCGACCGGTGGCACGTTTGGCCAGCTCGCGGCTTAGCTTTACACGCTGCGCTTCCCCGCCGGAAAGCGTGGTAGCGGGTTGCCCTAAACGGATGTAACCCAGCCCTACCGCTTCCAGCGTGTCCAGCTTGCTGGTGATGGCCGGAAAAGCCGCGAAGACCTCCTGCGCTTCACTTGCCGTGAGGTCCAATACATCGGCGATGTTTAATCCCTTGAAACGCACTTGCAGTGTCTCGCGGTTGTAGCGCCGACCATGACACACATCGCAGGGGATGTACACATCAGGCAGGAACTGCATCTCAACCTGTAACACACCTTGCCCTTCGCAGGCCTCACAGCGCCCACCCTTGACGTTGAAGCTGAAGCGGCCTGGCTTGTAACCACGCACACGACTTTCTGGCAGCTCGGCGAAGAGCTCACGGATGGGGTCAAAAAGCTTGGTATAGGTAGCCGGGTTGCTGCGCGGCGTGCGTCCGATAGGCGATTGGTCAATGTTGATGATCTTGTCAATGTGCTCCACGCCCTCAATGCTGTCGTGGGCGCCGGCGCGCTCGCGGCTGCCATGCAGGATTTGTGCCAGCCGCTTGTAAAGCACCTCCACCAGCAGCGTGCTTTTGCCGCTGCCCGAAACTCCCGTGATGCACACCAACTTGCCCAACGGGATGCGTACATCTATGTTTTTGAGGTTATTCTCACGCGCGCCACGCACAATGATGGCCGCACCGTTGCCGTTGCGCCGCGTCCGCGGCACAGGGATGCTCAACCGCCCAGCGAGGAAGGCCCCCGTCAGCGAGTTCGGATTGCGCATGATGTCCTCAACCGTGCCCGCCGCGACCACCTCACCGCCGTGCTCGCCAGCACCGGGGCCAAGGTCAATCACCCAATCAGCGTGGCGGATGGTCTCCTCGTCGTGCTCCACCACCAGCAGGGTATTGCCCAGATCGCGCATCCCCTCCAGCGTTTGGATGAGACGCAGGTTGTCGCGTTGGTGCAGGCCGATGCTCGGTTCGTCCAGCACGTAGAGTACCCCCATCAGCCGTGAGCCAATCTGCGTGGCCAGCCGAATGCGCTGCGCTTCGCCGCCGGAGAGCGTTCCGGCGGAGCGGTTAAGCGTCAGATAGTCCAGTCCTACGTTGACCATAAATTGCAGGCGCGACTCAATCTCCTTGAGTATCTGATGGGCAATGGCACGCTCACGCTCCGAAAGCAGGGGTGGCTCCCCTCCCGAACCGCTCAGCGACCGCACCCACGCCAGCACCTGACTAACCGGCAGAGCGCTGACCTCATGGATGCGCATCCCCCCGACCGTCACAGCACGCGCTTCGGGACGCAGACGCTCACCATTGCAGGCTGGGCAAGGGCGCTCGCTCATGTAACTCTCAATCTGCATGCGGATATAGTCAGAAGTGGTTTCCTGATAGCGACGCTGCAGGTTACCCACGATGCCCTCATACTGCGTTGCGTAACGGCGCAAGTGACCATCTTTGTTGCGGTAGGTAACCAGCACACGTCGCTCACCGGAGCCATAGAGGATGATGCGGCGGTGCTCTTCCGGCAGGTCACGCCAAGGGACATCAAGGTCAATGCCAAACTCACGGGCGACAGCTTCCACCAGCTGGCGATAGTAACCTTCCTCCTCCCACGAGTTCCATCCGGAAGCCTCAAACGGCCCTTCACGCAGGGTAAGCGAGGGGTCGGGGACCAGAAGATCAGGGTCAATTTCCAGCTGCACTCCCAACCCCTGACATTGCGGACAAGCTCCATGCGGGCTGTTGAAGGAGAAGGTGCGCGGCTCAATTTCTGGCAGGCTGATGTGGCAGTAGGCGCAGGCCAGATGCTCGGAAAAGAGCATGTCCTCGCCTGTATCAGCACGGTTGACGATCACTACACCATCGCCTAGCTCCAGGGCCGTCTCAATGCTGTCCGTCAGCCGTGAACGAGCAGCGTTGGCTTCCTCGCTGTTAGGGTCTTCAAAACGGCGGATGATGAGGCGATCCACCACCACCTCAATGGTGTGCATCTCGTAACGGGCCAGTTCTATCGGCTCGTTTACGTCGCGGATCTCGCCGTCCACACGCACGCGCACGAAGCCTGCCTTGCGGATGTCCTCAAACACGCGCTGGTGATGCCCCTTGCGGTCTTTGATCACAGGAGCCAGAATTTGGATGCGTGCCCCATCCGGCAGTTGCTCAACCAGATCCACGATCTGCTGTGCGCTCTGACGGCTCACCTCACGCCCGCAGTTGGGGCAATGTGGCACCCCGATCCGCGCATAGAGCAGGCGTAGATAGTCGTGGATCTCCGTCACCGTGCCCACTGTTGAGCGCGGGTTGCGGCTGACACCCCGCTGATCAATGGAGACCGCTGGGCTGAGGCCCTCAATTTGATCTACGTCGGGTTTTTCCATTAGGCCGAGAAACTGCCGCGCATAGGCCGAGAGCGATTCCACGTAGCGCCGTTGGCCCTCGGCAAAGATGGTGTCAAATGCCAGCGATGACTTACCTGACCCCGAAAGGCCCGTGATCACCACGAGCTTATTGCGTGGAATCTCCACATTGATGTTTTTCAGATTGTGTTCACGTGCTCCGCGTACAATGATCTTATCCAGCGCTGTCATCTTCCCCGCTGCTCCACCGATCCCTTTGCTTCGCTGCTACCGTGAAAGAGCCGAACACTTATTCTACCCTCATAGATTTTCCTGCACAACCAAGGTTCAAAGGGCCAACGAACTTGATCATA
>FWPU01000170.1_pt1 | contig 200410 bp, 188 predicted proteins | sample 2228361 | NCBI WGS metagenome assembly FWPU01 (sample SAMEA103939777, study PRJEB20133) | metagenome | reverse complement strand
CGGTAATTCCTGGAATATCTTACCGTCTTTGAAATCTCTCGTCAGTCTATCATAAATCACATTTTTCTCGCCCGCGATAAGAAGATATTTTGAGGTGTAATCATTTTTGTTTTCCTTTTTATAATTGAAGTATTGCCATACGATGCTTAACGCCATCACATAGGTCTTTCCTGAGCCGGTTGCCATTTTAAAGGCATAAAGAGGATATTGGTCATAGGACGGGTCATAACCCTGAATGGGTCCCGCTCCGAAGTCTCGTGCCATATCTATGAAGTTCCGCTTCTTCATTACTTCGTAAACATAAATCAAAGTCTCAATCGCTTCTCTTTGACAGAACCAGAATTGAAAAGGTTCACGGTTTACAATATGGTCTTCATAAAACCAGAATTGCAAAAGCCTTTTTGTTGTAGCTGTAACCCCCGGATAACCTTGTTCTCGCCATGTAAAGACCGCCTTGCGAAGTTTGTCAACCAAGTATGCCTTGCTTGATTGCCTTTGGTCTGGATGTAAAAGTTCAGTTGGTCTCATTTTACCCTCACCTTCAAAACTTTATTTGTATCATTCCCAAATACATCCACCACTTTAACCATTATCTGGTATTCGCCAGGTTCTTGATAAATATGCCTTGCCTCATAATCTACCCTTGGATTTTTCTTTGTTCTAAAACTTTGCCACTGGTTATGAAAAGTATCACCCTTGTAATCCCAATCCACTGCCCAATAGTCAATGAGCTCCCTTGAATCCTTTATTTTACTTGCAATCTCTGCGAGTTCTTCTGTCGGTGGAATCTGAAAGTCGGTAATTTTTAAAGTTACGTTCTTTCCTCTAACTTCTGTTTCAATTTCAAGATATGCAACCTCTGCAAATTTTATATGTTTGAGAAGTTCTTTCTCAACTGCTTCGTTTGGAACTTTCAAAAAATTCAAATCAAACCCAACAAGCGATGATTTCATCTCATTCACGGATGATATCTGAACGAGTCTTACATCTACGCCGTTTTGCTTCGCCATTGTTTGAGCAAGTTCGTTCACTTCGTAACTCCACTCCCAGCCAAGAACATCCGCCTTGTTGAAATTATTATCTCTGCATTCAATTACTACCCTCTCAACCTCTTCCATCGTTACGGGAGCATTCAAAGGTCCAATATGAACAGCCCTGTCTCCTTTCCTCCCATGCAGATATCTAAAACCGGTTAAAGGTTGAGCCTGATATAATTTCAGCATAAAGGCAAGGTATTCATCCTGTCTCTCCCGCCAGTAAACCGTTTCATAATTTCCTATGTTCCATAGTTCAAAGGGTCTTGCGGGCTTGTTGTATTTCTTACCTTCATTCTGCAAGTCCTTTGAGTTGTGAATATCCAAAAGCCTCTTTCTTGTAACCTGAATTGCGAACTTGGATAAATCACAGCCTATCCATCTTCTGCCGAGTTTTTCTGCAACTGCTAAGGTTGTACCAGAACCACAGAAGAAGTCCGCAACGATGTCGCCGGGGTTGGAAGAGGCGAGGATGATTCTCTTTAAGAGGGCTTCGGGTTTTTGGGTGTCAAATGCCAGAGCTTCCTGAGACTGACCCTGCAATGGATTTACTTCTTTATCGACCCAAAGGTCTGAAACAATTTGGCCAGGCATATCCCTTAAATAAACCTTTAGTCTATAACCTGATTTTGTTTTATAAATTCTTCCCTCCTGCCAGAATCTTTCGAGATTTTCTAAAGAATATAACCAAGGTGCTTTTATACCTCTGAATTCAAAAACATTTCGACCTGCAGTTCTTTGGATACCTCCTGCGATTAGTGCCGTTGTTTGATACGGGCCTTTTCCATCGCGATCATCGTGGATAAAACTCTTAAGATATTCCTCGTCCGGTTCCCTATAAATTGGATTTATATTACACACGCCGGCGTTCTTTGCATAAATGAAAATTATATCGTGCTGAGTTCCTAAACCTTATGACAAAATATGTCAATCCAGATTATGCCAGATTATGAATCCCTTCAGAGTTTAGACCTTCGCCCTGAGACGAAATAAATCAAGTTCCTCCTCTATCTGTCTCCTTAAATCCTCAATGGTTGAATAGTCATGGATGTATGTTGAGGTAAGCAATTCATTAATTCGTTTCATATCCGGCTTTTTCTCAGAAAGCATGTGCTTTATTGCCCTTATAATTCTTGATTTTTTAATCACATAATCCTCAATATTTTTACATTGCTCTTCAGCGATTTCAGTAAATCTTACTGCTATTCCAGGATTTTTAAACCTCTTTGACAATGGTTTTGTAACCCTCCATATTACTGTTCCCTTCGCCTCAACAGGACCGTAGCCCGGAAGATTGAACTTCAGTTTTATTTCCTGGTCAAGGGGCAAAAGAACATTGGTCTCAATAAATATCCCGCCTATACTTATTGTCAATGATTTGCCCGTGGATGTGTATCCCTCGCTTCCAAAATAAACAGGCACACGGAGGGTTGCTCTCTGGTATCCGCGCTCTTTTACACCTGCTGACATTCAATTATATTATACAGCATCAACAAGAATTTCTGCAATATCTTTGATTTTTACTGACTCTTCAAGTCCTTTAACCCTGGCAGCATCATCAAACATAACCATACAGAATGGACAGGCAACTGAAATCATTCCTGCTCCGGTCTTCTGTGCCTGCTCAAAGCGTTCAATATTCACACGCTTGCCATACTCCATTTCGTACCACATATTTCCGCCTCCGGCGCCACAGCAGAAACTCCTGCTGTAGGACCTCTCCATCTCAACAATTCCGCCATCTGCTATTGCACGAAGGATATTTCTCGGCTCACTGTAGATTTGACTGTACCTGCCAAGGTAACAAGAATCATGATAGACTATTTTCGCATTATTCTTTTTATTTACTTTAAGTTTGCTATCATTAAGTAACTTATCCAAAAATTCGCTGTGATGATAGACCTCAAGGTGGCATCCTAACTGAGCGTAATCGTACTTCAGCGTATTATAGCAATGAGGACATTGTGTAACCACCTTCTTTACATTGTATTTCTTGAATGTTGCAATGTTTTCATCTGCAAGCATCTTGAAAAGATATTCATTGCCAGTGCGCCTTGCAATCTCTCCGTTGCACTTTTCCTCAGCGCCGAGAACTGCAAATTTCACCCCTGCCTGATTCATGAGTTTCACCATTGCAGATGTCACCTTTTTGTTCCTGTCATCAAAAGAGCCAGCGCAACCAACCCAGTAAAGAATCTCGTAATCAGGCCTTTCCTCAATGGTTTTGCATCCAATCTCCTTAACAAAGTCAGCCCTGCTGCTGTGTCCGATTCCCCAGGGGTTAAAATTATTCTCAAGATTCCTATAAACGGTGGCAAGTTCCTTCGGAAACTTTGACTCCATCATCACAAGGGACTGTCGCATCTGGATTATTGCTGGAACATGCTCAATTGTGACAGGACACTCCTCCATACAGGCTCTGCAGGTCGTGCAGGACCAGAGCGTTTGTTCAGATACAGAATCAGCCCTTACCTCTCCCTGCGCTTCTCCGTGTTTTAATTCGCCCTTGAACCATTTCGGCAGGTTTGTTCCAATAAGGGGAATCCTCTCTTCCTCCTTAAATTCATTCTTTATCATTTTCATTCCATTGGAATAGAGATTATCATGCAATTCACCAAAAATCATATCCCCCGGGGATAAGGGCTTGCCGGTGTTCCACGCAGGACAGTTATCTGAACAACGCCTGCAATGGGTACAGGCATATATGTCAAGCAACTGCTTCCATGTAAAGTCCTCAATCTTTGCTACTCCGAAGACCTCTGTCTTTTCAAAATCAATGGGCTCCGTCAGTATGCCCTTAGGCTTTAGGGTTGAGAAGAATGTGTTTGGCATTGCTCCGAGGAGATGAATGTGTTTTGAATGTGGAATGTAATTCAAAAATCCCAGAAATACGAGTATATGAATCCACCAGGCAATCTCCTTTACCAATTTAGAATCATAAATCAGCCCTGCAAATATATTGGAGACAGGAAGAAAAGATGCCTCCGCTTCATTCAAATTGATTCTTGCAGCATTGTAAAAGTAACTTGAAAACATCAGCACCCATATGAGAATCAGCACGAAAAATCCATCAAACTCAAAGTAAAGTCTCTTCGGTCTGATAAATAACCTATTGAAGAAGGCGACTGCTACTGCAATAACGACCCAGGTCACGACAATCTCCTCCATCAACTCAAAGTAATGGCGCAGTGTTCCCGTAATGAATGGAAGGTGGAATCCTTCGTAGAAGCCCTTGCCAAGATACTCAATGGATGAGAGCCCTATGATCAGAAATCCCCAGTAGATAAATATGTGGGCAATACCTACAAGAGGATACCTCGGCATCTTGTACTGGAAGAGGGCATATTTCAGGAAGTTTTTGATTCTCTTTGGAATATTATCAAACCTGTTTTCATACTTCCCGAGCAGAAGCATCTTTACCAGATTTATGACTGTCCTTATAAAGAAACCGACGCTCACTACAAAAAGTACTGAAAAGATAATTGTCTTGATCATGGTATCTCCTGGTATGGTTAATCCATAACTATTCAGAGAGTAATTTCTTAACCTCCCTGGTAAGTTCTGGAATCACCTGAAAGAGGTCACCGACAATGCAGTAATCAGCAACCTTGAATATAGGCGCTTCAGGGTCCTTGTTTATTGCAACAATAACTTTTGATGTCCTCATACCTGCAAGGTGCTGAATGGCTCCGGAAATACCGCAGGCAATATATAGATTCGGATTTACTGTTTTGCCGGTCTGCCCAACCTGCTGTGATGCATCAGCATAACCGGAATCAACAGCAGCCCTTGAGGCGCCCACTGCAGCCCCGAGAACATCGGCAAGTTCTTCAAGAATCTTGAAGTTCTCTTTCGCCTTCATTCCTCTACCGCCGGAGACAATAATTGCTGCCTCAGTGAGGTCCGGGCGCTCGCTCTGTCCCTTTATTATCTCTCTGATCTTTGCCTTTGGTGTAACTGAATTAATCCCTGCATCCACCTTCACAACTTCTGCCTTTTTGGATACATCCGGCTCTTTTGCAGAAAATACATTTGGCCTGATTGTAAATAACTGGGGTTCTGAATTACAGACCGCCTCTATTATCGCCTTGCCAGCATAGATTGGTCTTCTTGCAACAATTTTCTTGTCTCCATTCAATTCAATGCCGATGCAATCAGAGAGGAGCCCTGCCTTCAGTCGTGCAGCTACCCTTGGAATAAGGTCCTTTCCAGTAATTGTCGCCCCTGATAAAATGACTGATGGCTTTGCTATCTCAACCACCTTTGCAACTGCAGATGTATAAAGTTCGGTATTATACTGGTTTAAATTAGCGTCTTCAACAACATAGACCTTCTGTGCTCCATACTGGGCTAACTGGTCTGCAAGCCCGCTGACATTAGCACCAATAATAAGAGCATCTATATTTACTCCAAGCCCCTCTGCTATACCTTGAACTGCGCTCAAAATCTCAAAGGTGACCTTTTTTATCTTCCCATCTTTCTGTTCTGCAATAACCAGAATCCCTGCCATGTTCATCCTCCTCTTATATAATCTTTGCCTCTTCCCGTAATAATTTTACCAATTGTCGGACATTCTCTGGGAAATCTGCCTGAATGATTTTCCCTGCCTTCCTTTCTGGTGGAAGAGCGTACTTGAGAACCTTTGTCTTTGCTCCCTTTTCACCTACGGAATTTGCATCAAGCCCAATCTGCTCCGGTGTCAATTCATCAACCTTTTTCTGCTTCGCCTTCATTATTCCAGGAAGCGAGGCATATCTTGGTTCATTAATCCCTTTTGTAACGGAGATTACTCCCGGAAGCGTCATCTCAATTACCTCCTGTGCTCCGCCCTCAATGGTCCTGTATGCAACTGCCTTTTTATCTGCTGAAACCTCAAGTTTAATCACGAAATTCGCCTGGGGCAGTTCAAGAAACTCAGCAATCATACTTGGTATCTGGGCGCTATCATCGTCAATTGCCTGCCTTCCGCAGAGGACAATGTCGTGTGGAATGGTTCTGATTGCCTTTGCAAGTGCGAGTGCCTGAGCGTAGGTATCAAAGGTTTCGTATGATGGGTCACTGAGGTGAATTGCCTTGTCCGCGCCCATGGCGAGGGCAGTCCTGATTGCTTCAATTGCACGCTTTGGTCCGAGAGACACAATGGTAACCGTTCCTCCCAACTTCTCCTTGATTCTCAATCCCTCTTCCACTGCGAACTCATCATAGGGACTGATAATCCACTTAATGCCCTCTGTGTCAATACCTGAACTGTCCGGTTTTAATTTAATTCTTGTCTCTGTATCCGGAACCTGTTTAATACAAACCACTATTTCCACTTCTGCACCTCCTGCAAATTAATATATGGGCTCTTAAGCACCCCTGACTCCTGAAATCAAGAGTTTACTTATATCCTCAATACATTCGTTCAGTGAGTACTTCTTTGAAAGAGACCAGTGAAGTGTCAATTCATCCAGCGCGCCAAATATCGCCCTTTTGACAATACCTGGATGGAGGTCTGTTCTGAAAACCCCTTTCTCCTGACCCTCTTTTATGATGCCGGAAATAACATCAAGATACTCCTTAAACCATAGATTTTTGTATTCCTTTATGAATTTGTAACTCTGTCTCAGTTCAACTGTTATTACTTCAGCAACCTCTGGGTTTTCCTCTGACATCTTGAAGTGAAGTTTTACGAACCGCTTCAGTTTTTCTTCAGGAGACGATAGTTTACTTAACTCCTCCTTAAGGACAGAGAGAAATCTCTGCATTATAACCTCAAATAAACTTATCAGGATATCATCTTTATTCTTAAAATAGATGTAAATTGTTCCATCAGCAACATCCGCCTCACGGGCAATATCACTTACACGAGCGTTAAAAAAGCCCTTCTTTGCAAAGACCTTTGCTGCAGATTCAAGAATTCTCATATACTTTTCCTGCGAGTTATTTGCCTTACCAACTGACATATGAATGAACCTTCATTCAGTTTATTAATTTAATAGAAAATTGTCAAGAAAATTTGAGTGTTTTTTCAGGGCTTAAAAAATTATTCAATTATCTCAAGGTTGAACTTTTTGTTCTTTTTACCGCCTGCTGCCCTGAGCAAGGAGCGAATTGCCTTGATTCTTACGCCGTTCTTTCCGATGATCTTTCCTATGTCGTCCTTCGCAACCCTTAACTCAATCACAGACAGACCTTCTCCTTCAACCTCATTTACCCTGACATCTTCCGGCTTATCCACCAATGCCTTTGCAATCAATTCAATCAGGTTTTTCATTTAAGAGAGATTATACCATAACAAATTTCTATGTCAAATGTTATCTCTCAATCAACCCTTTTCCAGTGTCCGGACCTTCCGCCCTTCTTTTCAAGGAGATAAATGCTATCAATTCTAATCTCTCTGTCAATGCTCTTACACATATCATAAACAGTCAGTGCAGAAACAGTCACTGCAACAAGTGCCTCCATTTCAACCCCTGTCTTTGCCTCACTGCGAACTTTTGATTCAATGCGCAATGTATCCTCATTATCAAAGGTTATATCAATGGAGACCGAACTCAAAAATATCGGGTGACACATTGGAAGCAAATCAGGCGTCTTTTTCGCTGCATTAATTCCAGCGATCTTAGCAACTGTGATGACATCGCCCTTTTCTATCCTCCCCTCCTTAATGGCATTCACTGTCTCCTTTTTTAATTTTATAACAGCCTCTGCCCTCGCCTCCCTCAGCGTTACAGCCTTCTCAGAGATATCAATCATCTTCACTCTGCTTTCCATAAAAAAAGAAGGGGACTTGAAAAATCAAGCCCCTGTAAATCCATTAAAATGCAATTCTTAAATGTCTCTGTTCATCAGAATGGAACTGTGAGCCGTAATTGACTGGTAAACATATTCTCTGTATCACCATTGGTATCCTGAAATGCCTTACCAGTCCAGAGATAGCCCAGCTGCACGCCGAGTTTGAAGTTTGTCCCGAATTCAATTCCCCAGTCAAGTTCAAAACCAAGGTCCCTTTCCACTTTGCCATTAACAAAGGTACCACCAATGGGGCTGAGAGCAGGCTCATTCAACCGAGCCCAGAGGAAACTTAACTTTGTTGCAAGTAACGGATTCTCCTCATCTCCAAGGAATAATTTCGGAGTGACCACTGCATACATTGCATTCTTAATTCCGCCCTTTGTTGCAACAAGAGGGATTAAATCATCATCAATTGCCTGACCCGTGCGGGCAAGATACTGGGCGTAAGAAGAGCTCTGCCTTGCCTGCAGTTCCTCAAACATCAAAAGACCCACATTGTAATCCGGGTCCCATGTGTAGGCAGTAATTCTTCTGTCCCTGTAACTCGCATCCTTGTCACCACCTGCATAGCCAACTTCAACAACCGCCTGAATCGGCTCTATAGTATAAGTCCCTCTCAATACACCGTTCAGAACATTCACAGTAATATTGTCAACAACACCATCCTCATCATAATCACCGAGCGCCTTGGTTGCACCACCAAGATATAGAACGTCTACCTGAATTTTGAAGTTATCCAACTTCTGCATGAAATAGCCATCGCTCACAATCACCTTAGTATCAGTTGATGGCTGGACACGATAGGCTACAAATGCACCACCAAATGTATTCACCTGCGGTGGCTTTGCAAGACAGTCCGGAGCACAGTAAAATGGTGTTACAAACCACTGGTCAACATCATCTATTGGCTGACCGGGCCTTTCTGGAATTATGCCCTCAAAGGTCTTATCGTAGCCAAGAGCAAGATAGTATGGTCTCTCCTTTCCGCCCGGCTTTGTCACGAATTCAATCCTGTCCCTGTTATCTCCATAATGTGCGTCGCCCCATTCATTACGAAAGCCATTGCCATCGTTCTCAAGCAAACCAAGTCCCCAGTGCGATGGCATTCTTCCGAATATAAATTTACCAATGGGTAACTTCACCTCTGCCCAGGCGCGCTTTATAACAAGCATCCTGTTTTCATATTCATAAAGAAAGTTCCAGCCGTGATCTGATGGATTGCCAGCAAGGGCAGGAAGAACACAGTCAGGCGCAGTCGGGTCATACTCACCCTCAGGAAAGCATGTATTATCACCCAAGATGACATCATCAAATACATCTGCCTGCATCTTGACCGATAATTCGTCTGGAATAATCTCAATTTCAGGTTCTAACCGAAGACGCTGCTGGATGTAGGCTGTCTTTTTATCCTTTGTCCGTTGGCCATCAGGATTGATATAAACCATATTGCTGTAGGAGATTCCCCTGACCCTGTAATAGCCATCAAGTTTCACCTTAACAGGGCTCTCTTCTTCCTCCTCCTCTGCAAAAACAAAACCAGATAAAAACATAACAAATATGTTTACAATTACTATAAGTCTCTTCATACCTACCTCCCTGAAATTTAGTTTTTACTTTTTTATCACAAATAAATTTTATTGTCAAGCAAAGTTTGTTTGCTACCTCGCCTTTGTATGGATTGCTTTGCCAGCCATTGATTCAGCAACTTCACGAATTAGTTCTGAATAGGTTGGATGGGCACAGACAAAATCCTTAAGTTCTTTATAACTCAATCTTTGCTTTATTGCGAGCGCTATTGTATGAATCATTTCAGTGGCATTTCTTCCAACAATCTCGCACCCGATTATTATCCCATCCTCCTGGATAATTAATTTAATTATTCCAGCAATTGATTTATCCGCCTGTGGTCGTCCAAGTGTTCTGAAGAGGATACTGGATGACTTTACCGGGATACTCTGCGATTTAGCTTTACTTTCTGTCAACCCAACAAGAGCTACCTCCGGTGACGAAAATACAGTTACTGGAATAGCACTGTAATCCATCTCCCTTCTATGCCCTGCTATTGTTTCTACTGCAACTATACCCTCCTCTGAGGCAGTGTGGGCAAGCATCATTGGACCAGCGCAATCACCAATAGCATAGACCCCGGCAATATTTGTTCGCATACTTCTATCAACCTTAACCCTTCCATTCTCATTAAGTTCTACCGCAGTGTGGACAATAAGTTCTGTGTTTGGTTTCCTCCCTCCAGCAACAAGGAGGCAATCAACATCAAGAGTTTTCCCATTGCTCAAACGGATTTTTATCATATCGTCCTTTATACATTCCTCCACCATTACTCCAGTATAGATTAAAATTCTCCTCTTTTTCAATTCTCTTTCAACTGTCACTGAAATCTCTTCATCAAGAAAAGGTAGAACGTGGGCAAGCATCTCAATGAGATGAACCTCCTGTGAAAATCCTGAAAAGAGCGTCGCAAATTCTACTCCCACTGCACCGGCACCAATGATTGCAATCCTTTGCGGGGGGCTCTTCAGAAAAAATACATCATCGCTTGTTATAATCCTCTCGTGGTCCGGCTCAATGCCCCTCAAAGGTGCAGGGCTTGAGCCAGTTGCCACGACAATGTTCTCTGCACCTGGCGAACAGGTTTTTTCATTTGATTTCACAACTATTCTATTATTTTCAAAATACGCTTCCCCCTGGAGCAGTTCTATATTATGCACTTTAAAAAGATTTTCAATTCCCTGACGTAAATATTTAACCGGTTCCTGCGATGCAGTAGTAACCCGCCTCCATGATTCATCCGCGGATAGATTTATATAGTTACTGAACTCCTCTTTAAGAAAATTAATCTTTTCCGCTTCCTTTAGTGCTGCTTTTGTGGGAATGCATCCCTTGTTCAGACAAACTCCGCCTACTTCTGCCTTTTCCACAACACAGACCCTTAAGCCCAATTGGGCAGCACGAATTGCCGAAACATAACCACCTGGCCCAGCTCCAATAATTAAAAGATTGAACCTTTGTTCATTCACTTTCCGAACCTCGTATCAACTTTTGTTATCTCAACAGAGGAAAGTTGTTCATCATTTATATTAAGAAGTGTCTTGATAAAGAGCACCGGGTTTATCCCTCCGGAACCAGCGTTAAGCATGATGCCAAATTTTAACACCTCTCCTGATATGCTCAATCGCGGTATAACCTTTTTTACATCAATCTCCTTTTCTTTATGTTCAAGATAAACTGGAAAGGAACTGGCAGAATTATATTCTTTAACTCTTTCAGATATATTCGGGCTTAATCCTGCATCTATTTTTACCTCATATTTAAACTCTGTTATAAGGTTTGATACAGATGTTGCCTTCAGCGGTATCTCTTCTGCAGAGGCAACAGAAATTCCGTCGGGCAGGACATTGTTAAGGCGCTCCATAACATCCTCCGGATCCAGAGAAAAGGCCAGTGTAATGTCCATGTATTCTGCAAAACTCTCAACGCCCACTGGAATTGCAGGGGAAAAGCTGAATTTTGGTGCTGGATGAAATCCTTCAGAAAACTCAAGGGGTAAGCCGGTTCTGCGCAAGGCCCTCTCTATTACCCTTATATACTCCAGATGACTCAGATATTTCATCATTCCCGCTTTTGTTATTCTCAAACGATATTTTGTCTCATACCTGGCATAGACACCCAGTTTGCGAATATCCCTGAACTCAGGAGCATGAAGGGGTTGAAGTTGCTTGAAATCGCAGGCGCCACACTGCGTGCATCTTCCGGTGAAGCAATCCTCGGTACTTACACCTTCAAGTGCCCTTTTTCTTTCTTCAAGTAAAAATTCCTTTGTAACAAGCGAATCAAGATGTTCCCAGGGAAAGTTCTCGCTTTCGTTCCTCTCTCTAATATAAAAGTCTGGATTAATTTTTGCCTGAGAAAAAGCAGACTCCCATTTTGAGTAATCAAAAAAATCGCTCCAGGAATCAAGTTTACAACCATTCTCAAGGGCTTTTTCAAGAAGATCAGATAATCTTCTATCGCCCCTGCTCAGTATGCCCTCAATAAAACTCACTCTCGGGTCCTGCCACTTCACTTTGAAATATCTTCCCCTCAATTCCTTCTTTATCCCATTAAGAATATCCTCTGCCTCATCCCATTTCATCTGCCTTTCCCACTGAAAGGGCGTATGGGGCTTCGGGATGAATGTTGCTAAACTGAGAGTTATATCTCCTGTTCCTGCACGGTTCAACTTCTGCGCAAGTCCAATAATGCTCCGCCGGTCCACCTCTGTCTCAGAGGGCAAGCCAATCATAAAGTAGAGTTTAATCCCCTTCCAGCCGAGACGAAAGGCGACCTCCAGCATTTTTAATGCATCCTCTTCTGTAATGTTCTTGTTAATTACCTTACGCAATCTCTCAGTTCCCGCCTCAAGGGCAATTGTTATGCCTGTCTTTCTTATAGTCCTTATCTCTCTTAATAGCCCTTCTGAGATTGTCCCGACCCTGAGCGACGGTAGTGAAATGGCAATCTTCTTTGTCCCATACCTTGAGATCAATGAACTCACCAGCCCTTCAATCTGAGAATAATCTCCTGTACTAAGAGACATGAGAGATATTTCTTCATAGCCAGTATTTTTTAATGCTTTATCTGTAAGGTCAATAATTCTTCTTACGGATCTTTCCCTCGTAGGTCTGTAAATTGTCCCTGCATGACAGAACCTGCATCCCTGCGTACACCCTCTGGCAATTTCAACAGTTAACCTATCATGAACGGTTGAGGTAAAGGGGACAATAAATCTGTCGGGAAAGAAGGAGGATTCAAAATCTTTTACGACCTGCCTCTGGACACTTCTGTAGTCCTCCTCCAATGGCTTTATATAACTTATAGTTCCATCTTCATTATATACTGGCTCAAAGAATGCGGGAATATAGATCCCTTTAATTTTACATAATTCTTTAAGGAACTTCTTTCGCTCCATATTTTTAACATTTTTTAGTGTCCTGAGAAGTTCATCAATAGAATCCTCAACCTCACCCAGAAAGATTGCATCAAAAAAATCAGCTACTGGCTCAGGATTCAAACTGCAGGCTCCACCACCTATAACAAGGGGGTGATCATTATTACGTTCGCATGAGCGCAGTGGAATCTGCGAAAGACGGAGGATATTCAGGACGGTCGTATAATTCAATTCAGAGGGAAGGGTAAAGGCAAGGATATCAAAATTCTTGAGTGGGGTCCTGGATTCTTGAGAAACCCAGGGGATATTATGCTTTAAAATCAATCTTTCCATATCCGTTGCTGGTGCAAAGGCGCGCTCGCAGACAACATCTTCGTGGGCATTTAACATAAAGTAAATAATTTGAAGACCAAGATGACTCATTCCAATTTCGTATAAATCAGGGAATACAATGGCTATCTTCAGTTTTCCCTGGTGTTCTTTATGGACAGAATTAATTTCACTCCCGATATATCTGCTCGGGCATCTGACCTGTGCAAACAATTTCTCAATCATCTCCACCTTTACCTTTCTTCATGTCAAGTATAGATGACTTCCCCCCATTACTTCTCTTCTTTTCATAAACATAGGGCAGATATATTAGCAGAAAAAAAACAAGGATACTCAAAAAAAACTGAAAAGAATAGAGCCTCTTCAGTGACTCACCCAAAAATGTATATGCAAAGGTTGCAGGTATCAATCCGAGAAAGGTCCCTGTTACATATTGCAACAAATTTACCCTCACAAGTCCGGATGCATAATTTACAAGGTCAAAGGGAATGACTGGAATCAACCGGAGAAGAAAAATAACCCTTACTCCCTGCTCGTAAAGAACTGATTCAATACGAAGCAGATAGTTTCCGAAGAGGAGATGAATAAATTCACTACCGAGAAGTTTAGAGAAAAAATAAGCAACAACTGCACCCATAGTTGAACCAATCACTGCATAAAGCGTTCCAGCCACACTACCAAACACCATACCTGCAACGAGGGTCAATATGGATGCTGGAAAAAGAACAAGAGGTCTTAATGCACAAATTCCTATGAACATAATAGGAGCACGATCGCTCCATGAAGCAATGAGTGTCTTTAATCGCTCCTGATCAAGGTACTCAGAGCACTTTGTAAATCTTAAAAGTATATATCCGGAAATGATAATACTTATAAAGATAATAAACTTTATGGTTCTAAAAAGAGTCCTCTTTTCCATATAAGAATTTTATTTTATGCGCGGCCTTTAGTCAAAGGATTTTAAACCAAAACACTATGCGCTGGTCAAGGGGAATACCGGAGTCATTAATGTACATATAAAAGCCGATTTCCTTCACCTCAATATTATCAAGTGGAATATCAACGCTGTTCCATGAATTAAGGGCAAAACTCCCTGATGGGTCAATAGACATATTAACTATTTCCCTTCCACCTGTGTCTTTAGCATAAATATGGAGATATTTCGTTGAAACGCCAACATTGCCATTTGCATCCACAATTCTTGATGGCATTATCATAAAACTTAAACGATCTACAGGTGAAGGTTTCTCACGGCAATCAATTGACTTAAGAATTACCCTCCCACCCATACCGCCATTCACTGCATTATTCTTCCCTAAACTGTTGATTGTAAAAACAGCCATTATGGCTTCAGTATTCTTCAAATCAGGAAGAATAAGAGCACTTCCATCAGAATTATCCGGCACCGGGGTCTCCAGATAATTCTGCCAGTTTGAAGGATTACTGAAATTACCGCATAATGTTTTATCCTGGGTTATAATAAAGCTCCTGGGCTTTGCAAAATCTCCTAAAATTATGTCTTCACCCGTTGGGGATACAGTCCAGAACCATCTGCCCTGTGTTAATGCAATGCCTGTCTCTTCTGGATTCTCATCTACAAGAATTTTTATTACCATGCTATCTGGAAAAGTTCTGAAGGGCGAGATTAACAAGGTATAGGTTTTTGTCTCCTTTGTGCCTCTCCATGTAAACCTGTCAACGCTTCCCTCAAATATTTCTTCATCCTCTGGATACAGTAACTCCACCTGTGGCAGTTTGTTGTATTTTAACTGGAGAAGACGATAATAAACCTCCTGGTTATAATTTCCGAGCATATTGTATAACATCAGATAGGGCTCGTCCTTTATATTATTCAATCCATAATTTGAGTTTTCGCCATCAAACCTGCCGGTTGCTGGCTCATCAACCCATTCAAACCAGTGGGCCCCGACAAGAAAATTCTCATCCTCATTAAGCCATAAAAGCCGGTCAAGGACATCTCTGTAGAATTGTCCCCTTTCCTCTTGATAATCCACCCACCAGCCGGCACCCCAAGAATTGGGAAGTCCAGAATCCCTTGCCCTTATGCTAAACTCCGTAAGTATAAAGGGCTTCCCTCCTGACTCTACCTTTGTATTTCTATATAACCTCTTCCATCTTTCTCGTGGGTCACCGAGAAGTTGATTAGAGATTTCATTGTCAAGGGTATAGTAATCATTCACGCTTAAAACATCGCAGTATTTACCCGCCTTCTGGACAATCTCATCAGGGGCATCTGAGGCAAATCTTGCGCACAGGTTTAGATGATTGGGGTCTGCTGACTTTATTGCTTCGTTAGTGACTCTGAAATACTGTTCACCAACCTCAAACAGGAACTCCCTTTTGTCATTTTCAATTGCCGGGTAAGATGGGGAGTTAGGAAGTTGGGAAATAGAAAGAACCTCGTCCCAGGATGTGAAATTTGTTCCATAAGCCGCGTTAAGCGATTCAAGCGTGTATCCCTTTTTCTCTTGCAGAAACTCATTAACCCAGAACTGCTTACCTGAATAATCTGCTGGCGCCGAGATGAAATCATCAGCAAGGGTATGGACAGGATTATACCAGAACTGATTGCCCCCGAACCAGTTGAGTTCATTGTCTGTGAAATAGCCAATCAGATAAGAATCATTCTTCATCTCCTCTGTAATTTTTCTCTGAGCGACCTCTTTGCAGTTCTCCTCAAACCTTATGTCAAATACATCCGGAAAGCCAATCCACCAGCCCTTGCTCACAGTGGGAACATTATTTATGCCAGAGTATTTGACTGCTTCAGGGGTAAAATTCAGGTTAAATGTGTATGGGACCCTGCCCTTAAAATACTCAACATCGCCCCAGGAGCCAATGGTATTAAATCCCAGGAGTATATATCGTTCAATCACCTCCTCAGCCCATAAAGTTCTGTGCTTCTGCTCTGCGCCACCGAATTTTGCCATTACATTATGAAAATAAGGCGAATAATTCAGGGCTGGTGCAAAATCAGCATAGAAAGAGACTGAGTCCGCACCAAGGGATAAGAAGGCATTGTTCAGCGGATCAAGGAGCCACCATCTACCATCAATCAATTCAGCCCTGAAGAATCCGCTTTCATTGTGTCCCTGCAGATTTTCAATGCCACCGTAGGAGTCAAAGGTGATGGATTTATATTCTTCCTTTTTGCAGGAGATGACGGTGAGTAATGAAAATAATAAAAAAATAAGGATTTTTATACAATTACTGGCAATTAAAAATGATTTTAATCTCACCAGAGTATTATACTATAAAAATGAATGAAATCAATGTGCATCTTGTGAGTGAAACTTTTAAACACATGTCCTTTGAATCAGCCCTTGCAAAATATGGGGTCTTGAATTATTCTTTGGCTTTGAGACGATGGATGGAATCTACATTGCTACCCCTGAAAAGGCGTTCCTGGATGCAGTTTACCTCTGGTCAAGGGGAAAAATTATGCTCAATAGGGAGGAGTTAAATTTAAAAAACCTATCTTTAAGAAGGGTTTCTAAGAATGCAAAAAAATATCCTTTATATGTGCGAAAAAAGGTCTCTGAGATGATTAAGTAAGGAAAAAGATTTGTGCAGGTTTAGACCACAAACCATGAATAAACTGTATAATTCACCTTCTTCATACAAATTGTGGGGTTGTCAAGTTTCTTTAATTATGGTGATAACTATGTGAGACCTAAAATACTGCACCCGAAACTAACTTTTGAACAACCTCATCTGTCCCTTTGGAACCGTGAAGAGGTCCGTCCGAAGGTCGGGATAATGATTCACAAAGCCGGTCTTCTTCATGAATGCAATAAAGAGTCCTTCAAAAAGTTCTGCGTATTGTCCTCTTCCGGAGAACCTTGTGAAAAATTCTGAACTGCAAAGTTTACCGTTGTGAACACCTCTGATTTTGTTCAATATCTTCTTTTCTCGCAATGGATAATTCTCCCTGAGCCAGGCAATAAAAATCTCCTTCACCTTATAGGGAAGTCGTAGCAGGGAATACCATGCAAAGTAAGCACCTGCCTCCTTTGCCCTTTTGAGAATCTCCGGAATCTCATCATCGTTTAATGAGGGAATAATGGGGGAGATTAAAACGCCTACAGGTATCTTACTATGAGAGAGGACACTCACTGCCTCAAATCGCCTCTCCGCAGTAACTGTTCGTGGTTCAAGTTTTCTTCTCAATTCCTCATCTATTGTTGTGATGGAAATACAGACAGATACAAGGTTCATCTCCGCAAGTTTCTTAAGAATATCTACATCTCTCAGAATGGAATAATTCTTTGTTACAATTGCAACTGGATTTTTAAATTCTAGAAATACCTCAAGGCATCTCCTCGTAATCTTCATATATCTTTCAACGGGCTGATATGGGTCAGTCACACCGCTCATATGGACCACCTGTGGCACCCACCTCCGAGATGAGAGCTCCTTCTTCAAAAGTTCTGGAGCCTTCTCTTTCACCATTATTTTTGTCTCAAAGTCAAGCCCTGAGGAAAAGCCAAAATACTCATGGGTGGGTCTTGCATAGCAGTAAACACAGCCATGCTCACACCCTCTGTAAGGATTTAACCCGGCATTGAAACCAAGGTCAGGGCTCTCATTATATGTAATCACAGTTCTTGATTCGTCCCTGTAAAATTCAGTCCCAGAGGATGGCTCCTCATCCCCCATAGAATCAGTTTCTTTTTCATAATAAACTGGAATAAATCTATTTGGTGGATTAAGGTATGCTCCCCTTCCTTTTATCTTCATAAATAATTATCTCCCCCTATCTTGAAAAAAATCAACTTTTTTCCAAAACATATTCAAAGGCATCGCAGATTTCTATTATGTGAAACTCAAACACATGAAAAACCTGCCGTATTTTTACAATATTTTACAATGAATTCTCCTATCACACAAAAGGTATTTTTGAATCTGGTTTTAGATTTTGCAAGAACTCAAGCACGGGTGCACACAGGACTCCATCAATCTCCAGAGCTTCCCTTCCCCCGTATAATAATAATGCTTTTGCTTCTGGATAGTCATATAGAAATGACTTCAGAGAACGAACATCCTTTTTGGATATCGTTTTTGAAGTTTTGATCTCAATTGCACAAAAAAGTTTTTCTCCATAAAGGACAAAATCAACCTCAAGACCTGTTTTTGTCCTCCAGAAGTATATTTCTTTTTTACCCTTGCTGTATGCCATCCATGCTCGCAGATGTTGAGCCACTAAGCCATCCAGACATGTCCCCCCAATTGCTTCGGGTCTGTCAAGTGGTCCCTTTGGTCTTATGATGCGAAAGACACCTGTATCTACATAATAAAACTTTGGATGTTGAACAATATGTCTTTTTGCGCGTTTTGTAAAAGGATAAATTCTGATGCCCGGGAGCAAATCTTCAAGAATTTTTATGTAACCCTCTACTGCTTTTCCTCCTGTCTGAGAAACACTTGCTATTTTTGAAGTATTTAACTGAGCACCATTAGAAAAACTAATTGCTTCAAGGAAGCGCGAAAATGTTCCGATATTTCTTACGAGCCCTTCCGCCTGTACTTCTTCCTTAAGATACAGGTTAACATATGTATTCAGGGTCTCTTCCAGGTCCTTTGCACCAAGAACAATGGGGAGCGTACCAAGTTGTAAGGATCTGTTAAGGTCATCTTCTACAGTTTATTTTTAAAAACTCTTATAAATCAATAAGTTACACCTGTCAAAATCAGTCTTGGCACTATGTTTTGGGATTTTTTCAGATAAGAATGTAGTAATTTCAATCGTATGTTCGCCCATAAGAAAGAATCTGCTGAACAAACATATCAAGGTTTGACTTTTTAGAGAGATCAATCTCTGCGTCCTTCTCTGCGTCCTTTTTCAAAAACCAGAATAATCTTTTGTCTGCACGTATCTTCATTCAAGTAAATTATACCACAGGGAGAGGAGGCGAGCAATCTATTACATTTAATCCCCTACCCTACCTCCACCAATTTCTGCCCTGCCTCAACGGTATCACCTTCCTTTACAAATATGCTTTTAACTATTCCTTCGCTATTGACTCTAAGTTCGTTCTCCATCTTCATCGCCTCAACAACAATCACTCCCTGATTCTTTTCAACCTTGTCTCCAATTTTTTTGAGAATTCTGACAACCCTGCCAGGCATTGGGGCTGAGATTATCATGGCTCCTGAGGACTTTTGAGCAGTTCCTATATTCCTGAGGGATTTTCGTCTCTCATCAACAACAGAAATCCTGTGCGTTTCTCCATCAATAACAATAACAAAGTCATCACCATCCTGAGAAATATCAACCTCGTAGGACTTTCCATCAACCAGTATGGAATAGACGCACGCCTCAGTACGGTGCGCATCAACAAACCTTTCCTCTCCATCAATGTTAATCCGATACTGAAAGGAACCTTCTTCCTCAATAACTACAGGTATGGTCCTATCGTTTATTGTAATTTCGTATCTCACTCCTTGATAATTCCTCCATTCTTCCTGAAATCTTCCATGCTGAGATCCCAGAAGTTGACTTGTTGTTTAATATTAAAGCCCCCTCTTTCAGTTCCTTATCGTGGCGATATGCAGCAATTACTGCAGAAATAATTGCAATCTCTTCGTGGGAGTATGAACTCTTTAACATATCTGGAGAAAACTCATCATCTATGAAATGGGTATCATAATCGCCCTTAATAAATCTCTCGTGATTCATTACCCATTGGTGGAACGGAATGTTCGTCTTTATACCCTTGATTTTATATTCTCTCAGTGCCCTGCGCATTCTCATGATTGCTTCATCTCTGGACTCAGCCCACACAATAAGTTTGGAAAGCAATGAATCGTAAAAGAGGGGGACTTCCCAGTTCTCATATATTCCGCTGTCATCCCTGATGCCGAAGCCACCTGGCACACGCAATTGTTGAATAAGTCCAGGGCTCGGAACAAAATCATTCACCGGGTCCTCTGCGCATAGACGACATTCAATTGCATGACCCCTCTGCTCTATATCCTTTTGTCTGAATTTTAATTTATTCCCTGCTGCAATATCTATCATTGCCTTGACAATATCAATGCCCGTGACGCGTTCAGTAATTGGATGTTCAACCTGAAGCCGGGTGTTGACCTCCATAAAATAAAAATTCTTATCCGCATCAACAAGAAACTCCATCGTCCCCGCACAATAGTATTTTGCTGCCTTTGCGCCCTTCACTGCAGTAGCACAGATACTCTTCCTTATTTTATTGTCAATCGCAGGTGAAGGTGTTTCCTCTATCAATTTCTGATGTTTTCTCTGGATTGAACATTCCCTCTCAAAGAGATGTATGATATTACCAGATTTATCTCCAAGAAGTTGGACCACCAGATTTATCTCCAAGAAGTTGGACCTCAACATGCCTCGGTTTGACCAAAAGTTTCTCAATATAAATGGAGTCATCTCCAAATGAGGATCGTGCCTCAGAACGCGCCATGTTGAAAGCACTCTCCATCTCCTCCTCTTTCTGAACCCTTCTCATTCCCTTGCCGCCACCTCCGGCAGATGCCTTTAGCATGACCGGATAGCCAATCCTCTTTGCAATCCTTTTTGCCTGGGTCAGGTCACTTATCGGTTCCTCTGTTCCAGGAACAATAGGAACTCCTGCTGATTTCATCAATCGCCTTGCCTCTATCTTGTTGCCCAGTTTAATCATTGCCTCCGGTGAAGGACCTATAAAGACAATTCCTTCGGATTCGCACCTTCTGGCAAATTCGGGATTTTCAGCAAGAAACCCATAGCCCGGATGAATTGCCTCTGCTTTTGATTTCTTTGCTACTTCAATTATTCTATCAATATTGAGATAACTCTCCCGTGATGGAGCAAGACCAATGCAGTATGCCTCATCAGCATTCCTCACATGCAATGAGTGCCGGTCCGCTTCCGAGAATACAGCAACTGCCTCAATGTTCATTTCGTGGCACGCCCGAATCACCCTTATTGCAATCTCACCGCGATTGGCTATGAGAATTTTCTTGAACATTGCTAATATTCTCCAGCTAATTCTAATGATATTTGTTCAATGGTTTTTCTTAGCTTTTCAATATCATCTATGTTATTAATTATGGAATTGATATAGTTTTCATGAGAAACAGTAAATCCATTGGGAAGCTTTAGAAGATACTTATCAAATGCAATAATTACCTTTTGATAGAATTCTTTTTTTCTCGTTCTAGGATTATTAATTTTTTCTTTAAATTGGTCAACTTGCCAACCGAGAATATAATTAACTTTGATAACTTTGCTTTTTCTTAAAATCTTTTGGGCAACAGACCTTTGACTTATTTTTGCTATTTGAAATCCAATATCACCAATTTGTACATCAATACCATTAGAATCTAATTCTGCATTGCATTCTATTTTTAAATTTATTTTTTTAACTGCACAAACAAATTCAAATAGATAACAAAAATCTAATTGAGTCAACATTGAAATCCATTGGCAGTTCATCCTTGCTTTGAATCCCAGTAAAACTTTCTCTTCAAGATGGTTATTTATCTGATTTTCATAGAATTTTCTATATGAACGAACTAATTCTTTAAGGTCATTAATTTTCGCTGATTTTTCGTGATCTTGATTAATTTTATTCAAAAACTCATTAAACCAATCTTCAAAAGTCAAATAATTCCGTTTTTCCCAATAATTCTCATAAATTGATTCGAGAGGAAACAATAAGGGATGCAGATCTTGTTCTACAAATTTAATATTTTTAAATTCGTGTCGGTACTTATCAAGGGGAATTGTCTCAAGAAATTTCCTGAATTTTTTAAAATCTTCGTTTGGATTTTTCATAAATATCTCCTAATTTCCTTCCATTCTTCTTTATTCGGTAGAGGTAGATTTTTCAATTGAGTTATACTCAAATGACAGGTAATTTCAATTTCTCTATAAAGTTCCCTGATATATCTTTTAATATAATCGGAATTAAGATACTCTATCAATTCCGGGTCCTCTAAATCAAAATTTTTAGTAAACAAATCATTCTTTTTCAGAAGATGATACACATCTCCCATCCATGGAAAACATTGAGCATCATAAGCAGCAGCAACCCTTCCGTTTTCCCTGAATCCCAAACCCACCACAATATGCGGAATTTTATAATATCCACGAACTTTCTTCATCTCTGATTTTTTAATCCAATAACCTGTCCGATTATCATAAATAATCTTATTGCATTTGAGATTTCTTCCATTCAAAAGAGGCAGATAGTCTGCCATATCTGGAATTTTGTTTTTTATTATATAGGAAGAATTTTTTATCTCGGGAGTCCTTGGTGAAATTCTTATCTCGTAAATATCTCCCAACTTATGAGAACATTTCCTCTCCAATTCCATGGTATATTTTGTTTCAAAGGTGAGCACTTCACCATGCCAGTTATGGCTGTTGTTTATCAGACAGATTCTATTGTGTTTGTATTCCAGAAGTTCTATATATGATTTTCCGGATTTAAAAAAGTTCAGCACAACAGTTGCAACATCTGCCTCTGGTTTGAAGACCTCCAAACCCATGTAAATTATGGCAGTGTTACCATTTTCAGCTAAAAACTTTCTTAATTTTTTAAATTCATCTAAAATCATAAATGTTGCCGGGACAATAAAAATTAATTGCCCATCTGGGTTTAATAATTTAACTGACTTTTCTATGAATGCCCCATACAAATTATACTTTCCATACCATGTCTCATAAATTTCCTTATACTTTTGTTTAACTGAACCTTCAATTTTTATAGGATAATGCGATGACTGGCCTGGGATGCCATAAGGTGGATTACCGATAATTAAATCAAAGCGTATATCTGTCTGCCATAAAAGATAATCTGTTCTGCTTAGGTTAATCTTACTACCAATATCAAGCGCGGTTAAATACTCAATAATATCCTGATTGACTTCTATCCCAAAAAGTTTTGACTTTTCGTAAATCTGGGGACAATTTCTTTTTACTCCAATCAAAAACTGTGCTAAACCGCAGGCGGGTTCAAGAATATAAATATCCTTTTTGCCTGATAACCTTTTTGTATCAATTAAACTAACCATTAAATCAACAATATGTTCCGGAGTAAAAAATATTCCATAGTCCTTTTTTATACCCTTAATATGCTTATTTATAGCCGATTGGTGGACCCTGTATGAAAGCAGAGCATCCTCTTTCACCAATAGTGGTTTTTCCTTTTTATGCGTATAATTAAGTGCTTTCACATCCTTGCTCCATAGATAATCCTAATGGTAATCTCACCGCTATTGTCATTGCGAGTCGAAGGCGAAGCAATCTCATAACTCGCCATATAAATCCTTCCATAGATGAACAGAAAAAAAATTTTCTTATTTTCCAATCAGCAAAATCTCCTCAGTATATAGACATCAACCAGACTTTTTATTAATATTATATTTTGTGTTTCTATCTTTTACATAATGAAGAGTATTTTGGGCTTTATCCCTATACTGTTTATATTCTAAAAATTTAAACAAAGTATTTTCGGGGGATGTATTTTCTATCCGTTTCTTTGCAATCTCAAAGTAGTCGCTCTGAATTTCAAATCCTATAAAATTTCTATTTAAACGCTTCGCAACTACACCTGTAGTTCCCGAACCCATAAAGGGATCGAGAATTGTATCTTCTTCTTTGCTTCCGATCAATATTATCCTTTCTAACAGTTTTTCTGGTTTTTCTGTTGGATGTGGTGTTTTATGCCTCTCCGCTTGTATCTCCCATAAATTTCGCATTTGTTTACCATTGCTTAATTTCTTAGCCATTTCATAGTTAAAGTAATATCTCTTAGATTTACTAGCAACCCATATTAATTCTGTAGACGGAACAAAACGGTTTTTTTGAATAAGTGGTGGAGCATTAGGTTTAAACCAGATAATATCATTTATTATCCATAGATTTAATTCTTTTAGAATTACCCCAATGGATGGATGATTATGTAAAGTTCCCGAAATCCAAATTGTTCCATCGTCTTTTAAAACTCGTATACATTCTTTAACCCAAATTCTATTAAATTCGTATATGTTGTTTATTTGATCCCAAGGACCTTTATCACATCTAGCTATCTTTCCACTTTTACAAGTAAGATAATTTTCACCGGAAAGGTTATAAGGAGGGTCAGCAAAGATTAGATTTATACTTTTAGATTCCACTTCTTTGAGTAACTGTATGGCATCGCCTTTAAGTAATCTAATCATTTTTATTCACCTCCCAAGAATTCTTCTTTGAGCAATTTCAAAATATTTTTTATTTATTTCAATACCTATCCATCTTCTCCTTAATTTTGCAGCAACAACTCCTGTAGTTCCTGTTCCAAAAAATGGGTCAAGAACCAAGTCATTTCCATCTGACGAAGCATTTATAATTAATTCTATCAATTTTTCAGGTTTTTGGGTAGGATGTATTGCTCTACCATCTGAGCCCCTTACCCTTTCTTTACCTTGAACTATAGGGAGTTCTATAAAATCTATGAAATCTCTTATTTGTTTCGGTTTTCCATCTTTTGTCCTATGAGGATTAATTTCTTTTAACTTTTCATAGTTAAATTTCCAGTTTTTCCCTTTGACAAGCCAACATACATATTCGGTGGAATGAGTAAAAGTTCTTCTTGTTATGTTAGGCATAGCATTTGTCTTGAACCAAGTAATTATATTATTCAGTTTTAACCCAATTTTCTTAGAAATAAATATTACCTCTGCAATATTGTGATAGGTGCAGGAAATATACAAGCTACCTGTAGGTTTTAAAACATCCCATGATTTGCCTATCCACTTTTCTGTGAAATTAAGGTAGTCTTCATAGATCCATGTGTCCCAATCTTCATTCATTTTATAAAATGGACCACCAGTTCTATTATTGACCAAATTCAATGATTTGCCAGATAGGTTATAAGGTGGGTCTGCATATATAAGGTCTATACTATTTTTCTTAATTTCCTTATCCATTATTTCTATGCAGTCTCCTAAATATATATGATTCACCTTCATTTGGAAACCACTTTCTGCTGCCATCCTTGTATAATTTTTGGTATATAATCTGCCCACTCAGAAAAACTTTTTAATTTCTTTGTTTCATTGATTATTTGCTTGTATAAATTATATAATTCCTCATGGGAGAATTTCTTGCCTCGTTTCACAACTTCTAATAAGGCCTCTAAAAGTAGCGAAAACTGTTCTGTTGTCATGGGAATTATCTTTTGTGGCTGTCCGTTATATTCATACTTTACAGAAATCCAAAATTGAGAGTATGTATCACTATGAACTCGTGGAGCAACGAATACACAAAACACTTCCTTATCTTTGTGTTGGATTTCAAAATCTCTCAAATGTCGCATAACCGGTTGTCCCTCTTGAACCCATTGTAATTTTGAAGTATTTAAGGTTACTTCACATATTGCTTTGAAAGTTTTATAATAGCATTCCACATCAGGTTTATTCCCCGGAGAGTGATTGATAGGTTCTCCTTCATCATCAACTGGGTAATTTGCTTTAATTACAATTTCGTCATTAATTATTTTTAAGGTTTCCGTTATCATTTTCTCAAATTGCTCTGGGGCAAGTTCCTTCAAACTTTTAGTATCCTTCAATATATTTATTATTTCCTCTATCTTTTGTATATTGCTTACTAGTTGCATCTTTTTCAGTCGCTCTATTAGTTCCAAATTAAGTTTCCTTAACTCAGAGATATAATTGTCCAATTCTACTTTTCCAAGTTTTGCAATTTCCTTACCCAACAATTCTTCTTGAGGAACAGAAAGTGCTATTTTTTCTCTTATGACCAAAGTATTAACTGCATCTTTTAATGAAATGGCTACCTTTCTTAAGTTTTCAATTCTTTCCCAAGGCAATTCAGGTTTTGAAATATCTGCAAGATAATTTAGATAACCCTGTATCGTGTTGAATTTTAAAGCTTCGCATCTATACATATCCATAAGTTGTTGTATTTCAACTACTCTGGATGGCTCTATATCAATACTCCAATGATAACCTGATGGATCCATTGCAACCTTAAAATATCTGGTGAGTCTAAAATATCTCATTATATTATCTCCATAATCAAATAAGTTATTTATCTTCTCGTGTGGGACTTTCTTAACACCATAAAATTCTTTGGCAAAGTCGTAAATGTATCTGTCTTTATTTTTCTCTTTTCTGAATTCCAGAATTCTATCAACCTGTTCGTCAATTTTAGTAGCGCTTATTAATGTAGGGATAAAAACACTGAATTCTGTTTTGTCTAAACCCCTTTTTGTAGTTTTTTTATTAAGAGTGTAAATGAAATGCATTGTTGCAACGAAAGGCATAATGTTAAAACCTTCTTTTTCTGAAAAATCAGTGCTCCACGGATTTGGAAACTGAAGTTTTAATAAACTTTTGAAAAAGATAAAACCTACATCATAGTCACCGGCCAAAAATCTATTTCCTAACTCAGTAATTTGTATAGGACCCGAGCCATCTCTTGCTATTAATATAAAAAAACCCAATTTATTTAACGGGTTTACTGATTGTCTTCCTCTCATTGGCGGGTCTTCGTAATTTTGAGCATAGAAAATCTCTTCGGCTGCTTTGTAGGGCATCTGAACTTCAGGGTTGTCATAATACTTTCTGAGTTTTTGCGGAATATTAAGGGGCTTATATAATTTTTCTTGAATTAATAAGATTTGATATCTTATTTGGTTGTCTTCGTTAAATTCTTGACCTTCTAAATTTTTTAGAACTTTTAAGAAATCCCTTAATCTCTCTGGATTTCTTACTGTTGTTGAGATAGACCAAGGTTTTTTCATTCAATCCCTCTTTCACTCATAATATTCTCCAAACTGTTGGTTATGAAATAGAAAGTATTTTTTTGAGAGGACTGTGTTGAATTTTGGTCTAATGAGGGGTAAGGCATCTTGCTCATGTTCCCACCTGAGTAGATTCTCTGTATTTTGCTTTTGCTTTATCAAAAAATGTATTATCTTTATCAAATTGTTCCACAAGCCAATCTACAAAAACCCCACTATATTGTGGTGAGGCAAATTTTGATTTATAGTAATAATTGGGCTTGCTATCATCTATTTTGAAGACTCTACGAACACATAATACATCATGAGCAGTAATTGCTTTTCTGCCGTTCAGCCTCTGGTTTACAAGTTGTATTACCTCCTTCTGTCTATATGGGTGGGTATTATCAGGATTTTTAGGGACTTCAACAATAAGAGCATCTTCGCCACCTGTGCCAGATCCTAAAACAATATCAGCTTTATTGGGATTCTTAACTATTGCCAACTTTAAGGTGATTGGGATATAAAAGGCTTCTTTTTTAGTTGTAAGTGATTGTGCTTTATCACGGACTGAGTTTTGAAAGAGTTTCCACCATTTTAGGGTATCTGTAGGTAGCCTTCGTTTAATAATTGCACTATCAAGAGCATGGAGACTTGGGTCTATGTCATATACGAGTGCCATCATACCAAGAGGGATACGTTTTGATAGCTCAATTCCAAACCACTCTTTAAGCTTCTGCGTATAGTTGACAACGCCTGCCTGAAATAAAGCCATTACATCAGCAGGAACAAAAGGAATGACTAAGTGGATAGCATTATCTCTAAGTTCTGCGATTTTTTCAATATTAAGCTTAATTGGGTCATCTCGCGAGGTAAACACACGATTAAGACAGTCATCGAGAGTTATGCTCCGTCGAGTTTGGTTTTTCTTTTTGGGGTAGAATATTTTCCGTTTTTCTCCTAACAATTTTGCCTTCAGCAATAATTCCCATGCATTACAAAATAAGAAGACAAAAGATTCAAGGCGGTACGAAATAGAAGGTTTATTAATGATTTCTAATGCTAAAATTAAAGCTTCGATGCTATTTTCACGAAGATTACGCTCTAAACGGGTTGCCATATCTATATCATTCCTTTCCTCAAAAACGATATATATTCATCCTTTATAGTATTTGTGATTCCTTAAAAGCAAATTCCAAAACCTCTGTGGCACTAGGTAATAGTTCATAGCCACGAGGTAGTAAAAATGATTCTATGGGAAATGAATCTGGTATTGATTTAACTTTTAGTTCTTTCTCTGCGTACATTTTTGTACTTTCTAAAATATATTCTAACACAATTTTTATTTGTTTATAATACAAACAATTAAACATTGTTACATAGAGATTGCTTCGTCGCTACGCTCCTCGCAATGACAATTAAGAATAATCATCAAATCCCTCACAGCGGTATATTCCCGTGTTTCTTTGGTGGGTTCTTGTCGCGTTTGTTCCTGAGCATCTCCAGCGCTGTTATAATTTTTGGACGAGTATCCTCTGGTTTTATGACCTCGTCCACATATCCAAGTTCTGCTGCCTTCCAGGGGGAGGCAAATTTATCTCTGTATTCCTTCACGAGTTGCTCGCGCATCTCATCTGGATTACCTGCCTTATCAAGTTCCTTTCTAAAGACAATATTGACCGCCCCATCCGGACCCATGACTGCAATCTCTGCTGTTGGGTATGCAAAATTCACATCCGCACGAATGTGTTTGCTTGACATAACGTCGTATGCACCGCCGTATGCCTTGCGCGTTATGATTGTAACCTTCGGAACCGTTGCCTCTGCAAAGGCATAGAGCAACTTTGCTCCGTGTTTGATTATTCCACCATACTCCTGGGCTGTCCCGGGAAGATAGCCCGGCACATCCACAAATGTTATGAGTGGAATATTAAAGCAATCACAGAAGCGAACGAACCTCGCAGCCTTTACACTTGCATCAATATCAAGGCATCCAGCAAGGTGTGCTGGCTGATTGGCAACAATACCAACGCTCCTGCCGTTCATTCTCGCAAATCCGACGACAATGTTCTTTGCATAATCAGGATGGATTTCTAAAAACTCACTGTTATCCACCACATTAGTTATTATATCCTTTATATCATATGGTTTATTTGGATTATCCGGCACAATATCATTTAACTTTGCCTCCCTTCTCCTGGGATTGTCCTGACAGGGTACCTGTGGAGGGTCATCCATGTTGTTGTTCGGGATGTATTTTAATAATTCACGCACAAGTTGCAAGCAGTGTTCATCATTCTCAGCAACAAGATGAGCAACCCCGCTTTTTGTTGAATGAATTTCTGCTCCGCCGAGTTGCTCCTTGGTAACAACCTCGTGGGTAACCTCCTTTATTACATCAGGACCAGTGATAAACATGTAACTTGTTCCGCGCGTCATTATTATGAAATCAGTAATTGCAGGCGAATAAACCGCACCGCCAGCACAGGGTCCCATCACTGCTGATATCTGCGGGACAACCCCGGATGCAAGGACATTTCTAAGGAAAATATCCGCATAGCCGGCCAAACTCACAACGCCCTCCTGAATTCTCGCTCCGCCTGAATCATTAAGACCAATTATTGGCGCACCATTCTTCATTGCAAGGTCCATCAGTTTGCAGACCTTTTCTGCAAAGGCACCGGATAGAGAACCGCCAAAGACAGTGAAGTCCTGGGAAAACACATAAACAAGCCGACCATCAATTGTTCCATAACCCGTAACCACTGCATCCCCATAAATCTTCTGCTTTTCCATTCCAAAGTCATAACATCTGTGGGTAACAAGTTTTCCTGTTTCCACAAAACTACCTTTGTCCAGCAGTAATTCAATTCGCTCCCTTGCTGTAAGTTTGCCGGCTTTATGCTGTCTCTCAATTCGCTCCTTACCGCCTGCCTCCTCAGCCAGTTTGTTCAATTTTTCCATTTCCCTCAATCGTTCCTCAATTCCCATAAGACCTCCAGTGATTAATGAGAAATTATGGCGCAATAATCGCCAGTACCCTTGCGGGTCCGTTCCCTCTTGAAAGGAGCCGGTGCTTAACCATGGAATCAAAGTAAACGCAGTCGCCTTCATTCAAATGGACCCTTTCATTCCCGTAGATTAAGGTTGCCTTTCCCTTTAGCACCATCAAAAACTCCTCACCTTCGTGATTATAAACGGACCTCTCATCGCCGCCCTTTGTCTTGACTGTAAGTAAAAATGGATCCATCTTCTTTTCTCTCAATCGGTATGCAAGCGCCTCATAAGTATATCCGTGTTTAACACCTGATCGCGATATAACCCTTTTGACCTTTTTCCCTTTTCCCTTTCTCACAACCTCCATTCTCTTATTTTCCTCTGCAGTGGTAAAAAAATAGTCCATCTTAACGCCAAGAACATCCGCAATCTTTGCAAGGGTTGCAATCGGCGGAGATACATTTTCTGACTCTATTAAAGAGATCAGTGATGCAGAAAAACCAGTTGCCGTTGCCACATCCTTTAAAGTCCATCCCTTTTCCTTCCTTAAGTCGCGCAGTTTTTTGCCTATCTCAAAGTCAGTCATAATTTTAAAATTAACATATATTTAAAAAGAGTCAAGTCAATTTTTAATATAATTAAAATTATTTGAGTGCCATTAAAATCAAATTTAATGGATTTTTTTAAACTATATAATATAATAATTGTATGGTTGGAGGAAAAGTCAAGAAAGCGCTTGTGCTCTCAGGAGGTGGCGCAAGGGGCGCATACGAAGTGGGTGTAATAAAATTTATTCGCGAAAGGGTCAGTAAATTATTGGGTTATCAGCCAACTGTAGAGATACTCAGTGGAACGAGCGTTGGTGCAATCCATTCCTGCTATCTTGCATCAACAGCAGATATACCTGAAGAGCAGTCCAGGATGCTGGAAAAAATCTGGCTCAGTTTTGAATTTGACAGAATTTTTAATCTTCCGCTGAGACGCCTCTTATCAATATCTAAATTCCTTTTTGGCAGAAAAAAACACTACACTTCTGCACGAAAAGCAGGTGGTTTGCTTGATACCTCCTTGCTTGAAGAGATTGTGATTAAAAAAATACCATGGAGAAAAATCAGCGAAAATATCAAAAAAGATAACCCCTCTGTACTCTCTGTTCCCGCAACGGATATATACAGCGGTCGCACAGTAATTTTTATCCAGCACAATTATGAAAAACTCCCTGTGTGGAGCCATGACCCATTCATTATTCCAAAGGAAACACGAATACTTCCAATTCATGCACTGGCATCCGCTGCCATACCAATTATTTTCCCACTCGTCCAAATTGACGGCAGATATTTCTGTGACGGTAGCATCCGGCTTAATACGCCACTGAGCCCTGCCCTCCGGCTCGGCGCTGACAGTGTGCTTATAGTTGGGTTAAGGCACATCGCTCCTTATGGGAATACTCCGGTTCCTGAAAAACCCTCCGCACTCGCAAACCCCTTTTTCCTACTCGGTAAAATCATCAATGCCCTGATGCTTGACCACACAGAGTACGACCTAGACCGACTGAGATTATTTAACGCAATTTTAGAATACGGCGAACAGGCCTTTGGTGAAAAATTCTATGATAACCTGAATTCAGTTGTAATAAAAAAGCGTGGGATTCCATATCGTAAAGTCAAAGAGATTTATATCTCTCCGTCTCAGGACATCGGCAGGATAGCAGCACAATATGTCAACCGAATCAAGAAGAGGTGGAGCCTTTTCAACCTCACTGGCACATTTCTTAATCGACTCGCAGGACTTTTGAGCCCCGAGCGTGAGGCGGATTTAATGAGTTATCTCCTCTTTGACAGGGACTATGCAGGCGCGCTCATTGAACTTGGCTTCAGGGACGCTGAGAAAAATGAGCGTGCTCTTGCAAAATTTTTTGCTATGGCTCATCCATCTTAATTCTATTTCGTAAGTTTAAATAGCATATATAGAGGACTGTTTACATCATTTGCTACATCATTGTTCGGAATATTTGTATCCAAACACTCGGGAGGGGAATCATGAGATAAAGTCACATTCTGAGTGATATTGCCATTCAACTGGGTCTCACTTATTCGGACGAAGGTAACAATTGTTGTCCTGGTAGTATTGCATATATACTCTCTGTTATTTACAGGGTCCCAGATGGTCTTTAACTCGTGCTCAATTGAAGCAAATGAGGCAGAATCATTTGAGCTGTAAACCAGTTCTCCCCATGCGAATCTGGATGTTGGACCCTCTTCAAGTACTTTAAACTCCGGGTCATCCGGTGGCTTTGTCCAGTTGTAACTCCTGTTCTGAATGCAGTAATCTGGATTCAGCCTTACACTGTCATCCCAGAACCCATTTGCAAAGCATATCTGCTGACACTGAGTATCTGTATATGGCTGAAAGTTTGAACATGTCGGTGGGTCAGTGCAGTAACCCCAACTATTGTTTATGTTCGTAACACCAACGCAGGTTTGAGCAGTTGACTCACAGGCATTATGAGAATTCGGAACAGAGCTGTTCTGCCATGTTGTATCAGGAGTAAATGCAAACCTTGCATCCGGTTCATCAAGGGTAATTGATATTCCGTCCTTTGTTGCAGTTATGCACTTTGTAGGCAGGTCGCACTCACCAACGCCCTCAACCCCGCCACATGTATTGTAGTGCTGCTGTGATGCCCATACGCCAAGCCCGTAAATCTTTGAATTATCCGGAAGGGTGCCGGAGATTCTATGAAGGAATATAGATTCCGGTGATTCCTCTGGTGGCATACACTTATAAACAGGGTCGGCCGCAGGGGATGTGCATGTAAAATTCCATGTTCCAGTAGGGTCAAATGGCGCGTCAATCTTCTGCCCGGAAACATTGCTGATGTCAACCACAGCAATTCCCTTGTCAAGATCAACTGTAATGGTCCCGATGTCAGCGCTATCGGTTAGTATAATGCTTCCGGACGTAGGTGCTCCAGGTGTAAGCCCCTGAGCAAATATTAAATCTGCAACATGCTTACCACTTGAATCAATCACAAAGCAACCGAATGGAATCCCTGCCGCATCAATTGAAAGCGAAAATGCACCTGTATTATCTGCTGTCCCGCTCGCAGCCTTGGGAGTATCCTCAAATGTTACGCAGTATAACTTATAGTTTACAAGGGGTTCCTGAAGTGAGCGTATTTTTGCTACCGTGCTCTGGGCACCCAAGTGAGATGTCCCCTTTATAAGTTTTCCCCTAATTTGGATAGTGGAACCAACTGATGGTGCCTTTGATTCTTTTGAACAATTAAGTCCGAAGTATAGAAACATACCTGAAACCACACTGATTAAAATTATTTTCTTTACCTTCATAAATTCCTCCTTTTTACCCATAATGGAAAATAGATTAACAATAAAATTTAAAGTTGTCAAGTTTTTTTTGCTTTGTTGAATAATTGACTTTACATGTATAAGAGTTAGCTTAAAATTTCTTATAGGGCTTAGTAAACTTCTAATTCTAAGGATTCCAACCTGAAGCAGGGTAGTTGAAAGCCCTTACGTTCCCCTCAAAAATCAATTATAATCTCTGTGATGGCAGAGGATAATTACATATTCCGAGGCAGAGTCTTTACTGTCAGAGAGCTGGACATAATCAAAGAGCTCGTAGACAGGCATTGATCTTCTGGCAGGATAGCAATCGCAAAGATAATCTGTGAAAGGTTCAATGTTGTAAAGTCAATTATTCAACAAAGCAGATTTTTCTTGACAGATTTTTAAAACTGGATATATTTATTAGAGGTATATCTATTAAAGGTATAACAGAAAGAGATATTTATGTCCCTTCGTGAATCAATTTTAGGACTCCTGATGCGTGAACCAATGAGCGGGTATGAAATCAAGACATTTTACAGGGACACAATCAAAAACTTCTGGAATGTAAGCGATGGACAATTATATCCAACCCTAAAGAAGATGCATAAGGAGGGGTTGATTACCAAGAAGGTGATAACCCAGCATGACTCTCCTAACAAACATCTTTATACAATAACAGATAAAGGTAAAAATGTCTTTGAGAAATGGATTAAGATACCTGTTCGTAAAACGCAGGAATTGAAAGAACCTTTTGCTTTAAAGTTCTTCTTCTTTGATTACCTGAAGAAGGATGAAATTCTAAAACACCTGGATACCCAGATTGAGGTTACATTGAGAGCCCTTGAAGAGATTCGGTCATTGAGCAACTCATACACTGCAAAGGTCACCGCATATCAACGCCTTGTGGCTGATGCTATTCCCTTCTTTTACGAATTGCGGCTTTTATGGTTGTATCGCGTAAAAGGACTTGTAGAAAGTAAAAAGGTCAACAGAAAAAATCCTCTTTATACAGATAACATGCTCCAGATGGTAAAGGCATTTTATTCTGAAATCTTCAACAAGTCACCCTCAAAGGAGTTTATAAACTGGATGCAAAAGGTCTTGAATCAAAAGAAAAAAGAGGTTCACAATGAATGAAATAATATTGAGAACGTTGAAAGAAAATCTGGGCAAAGGAAATGTCCTTGATAACGCAAAGGCACTTTCCCGCTTTCTTACTAAAGAAAAAGAATCAGAGAATTTTGTCGTGGTAACGCCTGGGTCCACTGAAGATGTTCAGAAGATAGTGAAAATTGCGGACAAAAACAACATGCCTATCTTAACGGCAGATGATGGTGTGCTTTATTCCGACAGCACCTGGGGCATTATAGTTGATTTTAATAAAATGAATAAGATTGAATTCGTTGATGCACCCAATCTCATGGCACATATCCAGCGTGGCGTAACATTTGACCAGTTGGGCGAGGAATTAAGGAAATTCAACCTCAAGCCGGCCTACCCGGCAGGAATTTTTTCGGATTATGTAGTTCCCACATATGTAAACAGAACCATTGTCCTCTCTGCCCAGAAGTTCCCGGAAACGCAATTCTCAAACCTCCTCGTAGTCCTTGCGGATGGCGATATTCACAAAACAGGAAGTCACTCCCTATCAGAGGAGATTGCGGATTGGAGGGACGAGCCTGGTCCACATATCTCCAAATGGTATCATTCATCAAAAGACATATATGGCATCGTTACAAGAGCGAGCATTCTCGTTTATCCCAACCTTGAACAGAGGGATGCACTGGTCTCCGGATTTACAAAAATGACTGATATGCTATCAGCAATGAAAGAAATCTCACGGAAAGAATTATGCATAGAATGTATTGGAATGAACAGACCCTATCTCAAACAATTGACGGGCCATGATTCTAATCAATATGACTGGATAATTCTTACTGGCTTTGAATCAACGAGAAAACATGTTGAATTCCAGAAAAGGACTTGCGGAGAGATTGTAAAAAAATATGCCGGAGAGGAAATCAAGGCATTGCATAACTATTTATTAACCAAACTTCACGAACCATGGAAGATTTTAACGCACAAACAGACATATTTTTATACCCTCTTTCAGCATGCTGAATTCTTTGATAAGGTTATCTCTAACTTCACTGCATCCTATGATTATCCCAATGAAAAAATTACCCGACTCTTTATCTCTTATGGCAACGGCAGAGCAGTTTACTGTAACTATAGTTTCCTCACGAAGAAAAATTTCCTTGATGAAATGGTTGAAAAATTGAATATAAAACTGCTTGACGAAGGTGCTTTCTTTGATAATCCTGAAGGCAAACTTGCAGACGAATTGTATTCCAGGACAGGGAATTACCTGAATATGATGAAAAAAATTAAAAAAATTGTGGACCCGAAAAATATACTGAACCCTGGTGTTCCTGTTCCACTGATATAGGAGGTTGAAATGGCACCCTTTGCAGAAATAGGAAAAAATATTAAAAATTTATACGAATACAGAAATGATGTATGGAAATGTGTCAGGTGTGGCATCTGCAGGATGACAAATCCGGACATGCTAATGAGCCACAAATACTCTGATAATTGCCCCTCCGGAACAAGGTTCAAATACGAAGCATATTTTGCTTCAGGAAGGCATGAGTTAATCCGTGCGCTTCTAAGCTCCCCGCCTGAGATTGAGATTGATGATACGGTGAAACATGTCATCTACACATGCACGCTCTGTGGCAATTGTCAGGCGAACTGCAATCCGGTCAAGGACCTGGAACCAACCAATGCATTCATTGCATTGAGGGAATACCTTGTGAAGACAGGCAAAGGTCCCCTGCCACAGCACCAGCCATTAATCAAGAGTATCCTGAATTACGATAACCCCTGGCAACAGCCCAGAAATCTCAGGGACCGATGGGCTAAGGAATTAAACATTAAGGACTTAAACAAGGATAAAGCAGAATATTTATTCTTTGTTGGATGCACTGCTGCCTACGATCCGGTTGCGCGACGGACAGCCATTGCAGCCGCAAACATAATGAAATCCGCCGGCGTTGACTTTGGAATACTCGGGAAAGAGGAGGTCTGCTGCGGGAGTACTGTTATGCGACTTGGCGACAGGCAGAATTTTAATTCAATAAAAAAGAAAAATGCCGAAAAATTAAAGTCCACAGGTGCAAAAGGGATTATAACCGCCTGTTCAGGATGCTTCAGCACTTTAAAACACGAATATCCCGATGTCATAAATGCCGAAATCTTCCACCTTGCCCAATTCATGGACAATCTCCTGCAGGAAGGCAAACTTGAATTTAAAAAAGAAATTGACATGAAGGTTACATACCACGACCCCTGCCATCTCGGAAGATATAACTCTGTATATGATGCACCGCGAAACCTGATTAAGGCAATTCCAGGTATGAAATTTACAGAAATGGAGAGAATTAAAAATTATAGTTTCTGTTGCGGCGCAGGCGCAGGTGTTAAGACCGCATTCCCGGAAGTGGCGCTATGGACTGCAACGAAAAGAGTTGAGGAAGCAAAGGATGCAGGAGCGGATACAGTTCTCTCCTGCTGTCCATTCTGCGAGCAAAACCTCAACCAGGCAGCCCAGCCAGCGGGCATGCAGGTTCTTGACTTAATGTGGGTTTTAAACAACGCTCTGGGATTACCAGAGGTGTAAGGAGGCAAGCATGGCAGTTGATGCAAAATATATTGAAAAAACTGCACTAAGAATTTTTAATTTCTCCAGGGAAAACATTGACGAAGCACTGAAGAAACTAAAGTCCGCCCTCGGTGATGAATGGGCAACAAATGCTCCAGTAATCCTTATCGCATACGCAAGGGATTTTACGCCCACACCTGGCAGGCGCCCTCACATTGTCTGTCTTCCAGCCACCACTGAGGAGCTTCAGAGCGTTGTAAAAATTGCCAATGAACATAAACTGCCGGTAATGACTCTGACTACCGGATTCAACCACGGCGGATGCTGTTTGCCAAGGTGGGGTGGAATAATGGTGGACCTGAAGAGAATGGATAAGATCATTGAAGTTGACGAAGAGAGCATGACAATAACCTTCCAGCCCCATGTCCGAATTGCAGCAATCTATGCGGAGGCAAACAAGCGCTTCAGCATTGACAATATTAAACTCAGACCAGCAAATCCTATAACTATGGGAAGTGTTTCCATGCTTTCAAATTATATCTCCGGCGGTGCCTCACATATGGCATATAAGAGCGGAAACCACCACGAAAACATAGTAAGTATGAAATGGGTTTTGCCTGATGGTGAAATTCTCATTACCGGCTCAAAGGCATACAAAACAAGGGGAACTGTTCCTGTTCTCGGTCCTGGTCCTGACATAGGCGGAATGTTCCTCGCAGCAGAGGGTAACTTTGGAATATGCACTGAGATAACAATTAAATTGTTCAATGAGATGCCATCAGAAAAGATTTACATGATAATCCCTAAGGATGAAAAACCAGAGACAAAATATGATATGGAACCACTATGCGATTTTTATTATAAAGTAAGCAGGGAAAATATCCTTCATGATATATACAAGAGCCATAATAGAGCATTTGCTGCCTATGCTGGTCCAAACTCGGAGGATTACATTCCTACTGCACCATTTCACAATATCTCTGCAACGATAACCGGAATTAGTGACGAAGAGGTCCAGATTAAGCACGAAAGGTTCATGGAGATTCTGAATGATTCTGCCTACGAGCCAGTCCCGGACTTTGTGCTTGAAACAATGTTCAGCGCCTTCGGTTTCACGGTAGAGGAGGCAAAGAAAGTGATGTTCAAGAGATGCTATTCAATCACCAAAGGAATGCGCTGGCGCGGATCCTTCCAGTGGGTCGCTTTTCCAGTAAAGTTTAATAAAATTCCAGAACTTGAAAGAGTTTTCAGAAATATTGTAAAACGCCACTGGACTGACTACGACCCTGCAAAGGGCTTTGAACTTTCTCCATTCGGCGTATCCCTTCAGGGTCCATTCCCTCTCGGAAGGTTTATTGCCCTGGAATTTGATTTCTTCGTTGACCATGGTAATCCAGAGGATATCAAAAAATTCAATGTTGTATTCAGAAAAACAATTGAGGAAATGATTAAACGCGGGGCCATGGTAGGCAGGGTTGTTCCATTCAGCCATGAAATAATGTATCCCTATCTCGGTAAATATGTGGATCTTGTGAAAAGATTAAAGAAGGAAATGGACCCCATTGGGATCTTTGCTCCGGATGTAATGCCAATAACAGAGGAGTATATATAGTTGGGTAAAAGAGTTCACATACTTGGCGCAGGCATAGCAGGAATGGTGGCAGGAATCAATCTTGCAAAGGAAGGCTATGATGTACTTATAATTGAGGCAGCAAAGCAACTCGGAGGAATTAAGAATATTCACCCTTCTGTCCATGTCACGCCGGTTGATGAAAACCTCTCTAAGTATATCGGAATTAATCTCCATCCCTTACTTCCCGTGGTTAAGGCAGGAGGATACTACATCAAACTCAAAAATCGATCGGTCTCCCTCTCTTTCCCCGCAGAAATGTTCTATCTTGTTGAGAGAAGTGCAAGGGAAACTTCCCTGGATGCCTTTCTCTATAAAGAAGCAATTAAACATAATGTTAAATTTGAGTTTTCAAACTTTATTAAAAAAATAGATGAATTGCCGCCTGACTCAATCATTGCCACCGGGCTCCATCCAGAGAATTTTGATGCTTTGAAAATTCCTTACGTCAGGGTTGTCGGTTATGCAGCCCGTGGACGGTATCCTGACAGCAAATACGACAGATACTCTATTTCATGGTTCGGCGACTACACAAATGACTATGGTTACGCTGGTTTTGTTAACGACCTCTCATACATTCTTATATTCTCTTCAGCTGGGAGGGAAAACATTGACCTTGAAAAATTTAAAGAGCACATGTACGAAACAGAAAGATTAACATTTGATAAGTGGGAATATTTTGAGGGATGCGTCCCAATCCATTCCCGGCATAATCTCAGATTGTTTCACAATAATATGATTCTTGCAGGGACAATTTCAGGGATGATGGATCCGGCACTTCTCTTTGGAATTCATGGAGCACTCATATCAGGTAAAATTGCTGCCCTTGCAGTAAAAGACAGAGCAAAGGCATCAGAGGAATTTAGAAGAATCAATCGGTATTTCAGAAGGACACTCCTGATGCGAAAATTTGTGGAAAAGTTCTTAACGAGGTTTCGCTTCCTTCTCCTTGAAGGGATGGCAAGATTCCCAAAACTTCAATATCCTATGCTTTTAATAAGCGGGAGAGGCATCCCTGGATATAGCAAAAACTGGATGCTTGAATCATTATCATTAGGTTTAAAGGAGGTAAACCATGCCTAGAATAAGAATAAATGACTGGCCACAATACTCTCCCGATGACATAAAACGGAGAAAAAATGTTATCCTTGCAGCTAAACTTATGGTTAACGCTGCATTAACTGCACCGAATGCTGGAGGAATACCGCAGGTGGAGGCAGAGATTGTCTATGGCTTCAGGGCACAGGAAAAGATTGCAAGAAAAATGGAGGAACTTGCTGGCGCGGTGAAGGACAATGCTACTCTTGAACGTCAGTTTAAGTATGAAGCAGTGATGGTCAGGGAATCGGATGCTATCATATTCTTAGGCAATTACCGCGCCTATGAAACACCAATGGATGCTTATTGCGGTGCCTGCGGTGGCAAGGAGGATTGCTCTTTTCTCTATGAGAGAAGAAATTCCTCTTATGGCTTAATTGATTCCACAGGGGGAAAAACCGACCTCTTTGTAGACGGACCTCTTTGCGTTGTGCGTGTCCAGGACCTGGGTTATGACATCGGCTCAGCACTATATCTTGCAAACCGCCTTTTTGTGGATGCAAGACCATTCTTTACAGTGGGCATAGCGGGGCAAAAATTAGGATATTGCAGCAATTCAAGAATAGTAGTTGGAATTCTTGTATCAGCCCTTGCAAAGAATCCATATGTTGACATCCATACTGATTATCATCTTATAAACCAGACAAAACTTGTTGATGCAATACGAAAGACTTATACTATCGCAAGACAATCTGGCGGTGATTATCGTATCAGTGATCCTGGTGCAGAAAGAGAAAAGGAGAAAAAAACAATAAAAAAGGAGTATAAATAATGGGTATTTATAACGGAAATCAACTTGCTAAGGAAAATCTTCTTGAGATAGCAAAACTCTGTGCCAATGCTGTTTTGAAGGCACCACAGATAACCGGACGGTTAAAGATAGAGATGCAGATTGTCACAGGCGAGGACCTTGTGCCAATAATTGATGCCCTTTTTGTCCTTGGCAGAATTGCTCTTTTTAATCTTGTGAGTTATATGTGCTGGAAGACATTATATGATGAGGGTCGGGAACCGGTCCTTTTATTAATTGGCACAAATCTCAGAAAATCAGAACTCAACTGGAACTGCGGCGCCTGTGGATTCAGCACATGCGCAGAGTTCAACAGGTATTCGGATAAGGTCCCTCCTATTCCAAGATATTTTATACAGGGACCTACCTGTCACTGGAAGATGATTGATTATGCAATTGCCTGCGACTGGGCATGCGCCGCTGCATGGCAATATAATGTTACAAACAGGATAGAGGTTGCATCAGGAATGGCTGCCATCTCTGTAGGTTTTCTTGAGAACTGTAACATTGCTATGGGATTACCAATCGGTCCAACAGAAGACCTTTTCTGGTATAACAGACCCGTCTTCAACAACCTTGTTACACATGACTTATTTATTAACCGCTATCTGCAAGATTTTTCAGTGATATTTTCAACATTCCCGGGTGACGGTAGGCCTGAATTAAAGTCCTCTGACAGATGGTGGGAAGCACCCAAACACAAAAAGGTAATGGAAGTAGACCCACAGGAATTTAAAAAACTGAAGGAAGAGGTCTTCAATGACATTGAGGAAATAAAGAGAAATAGACTGCAAAAACTTAAAGAATTGCAAAAATAAAATCACAGGAGGTGTCTTATGCCGATATTTCCAAGTGAGGAATGGTTCAGGGCACTTGAGGCAATCACAAATAACAACCCTGAATACGAAATGGCAGGTGCGGACTGGGAGGGTGATTTGATTACTGTAATAGAGGCAGAACCTGGAAAACTTGATAAGACCTTTTACTGGTATTCAAAGCCCCATCATGGTAAATTGCTTGAGTCCTATCAGATTCAAAGCCTGGATGAAAAAAAAGCCGCCTTTGTAATCAGCGGTCAGTACTCAACCTGGAAGGCAATTATAAAAAGAGAGGCAGATTCAATGCAGATGATGCTAAAGGGGAAAATCAGGGTGAAGGGTGATATGCAGAAGTTGCTCCGGTATACTAAATTCCAGCAATTAGGAATGAAGGCACTGAGCATGGTTGAGACAAAGTTTATAGATGAGGTGTAATGACGAGGATTCTAAGTATGACTGAAGACAGACCTTACTGGAATATGGAGATTGAACCATACCTGAATACCCCGAGGATAAAGGAGATTCAACTTAACAATCTAAAAAAATGGATCCAATTCGTTTACGAACGCTCCCCCCTCAACAGAAGGCGAATGGAACAACTGAAGGTAAAGCCCGAATCAATAAAGAGTGTGCAGGACTTCCAGAATGCTATTCCTTCCGTAACGAAGGACGATATGAGAAATATCATGATGGAGTATATGGCTGAATTTGGACCAAGAAAATCAATGGAGGATCTGCTCTGTTCACCCTTTGATAAAGTAGTGCTCATGGCAATGACTTCAGGCACTACCGGTGAGCCAACCCCGTACTTTTTTACCCGTGCAGACCTTGAGGCAGGTTATGAGAGTTTGTCCCGTGCACTCTGGCGAATGGGACTGAGGCCTGGGAATGTGGTAATGCACGCAATGGCGCTGAGCATGTTTGCTGCAGGCGTCCCGGGAGTCCAGGCACTTGAACACTTTGGCCTATGCACTATTCCCATGGGCGCTGAGGCAGGCACTGAGCGTGTTCTTCATTTTTCACGACTTTTTGGCGCTGTCCTGGGCATTGATGCAATTGTCTGCACACCATCATTTGCAGAACACTTAATTGAAAAGGCGCCTGAGATTATCGGTGATTCCGTCTCCTGTCTCGGTATAAAAAGGGTTTTGTGCGGCGGTGAGCCAGGGGCTGGAATTCCTGAGGTCCGCAAGAAAATTGAGGATGGGTTTGGAGCAAGGGTATTTGATGCAATGGGACTGGGTCCATTACTGTGGGCATCCTGCGATCATCTGGAATATCAGGGCATGCATTTTCTTACTGAGGATACATCTCTCCTTGAACTTGTTGACCCGGAGACAAGGGAGCCAATTCCTATTGAGGATGGAGCCACCGGTGCCCTTGTGGTAACACCGCTAAAGGGCGAAGGGCTTGCTGTATTCAGGCATATTATCGGAGACATTGCTCAATTCACGCTTTCCCCGTGCCCCTGCGAAAAAACAGGTATGCGCATCAAAATTCTTGGCAGGATTGACGATATGCTAAAGGTCAAGGGTGTCCTCGTCTATCCATCTGCAATTGATGGCGTAATTGCCACATTTATCCCCCGTGTAACCGGCGAATTCAGAATACTTCTCACTGAACCACCACCTCGCGTTGTTCCCCCACTTCGTTTGAAGGTGGAGTACGGGAAAGGGGTTAAAGAGGAAGAATTACCCTCTCTTGCACTGGAAATTAAAGAACGAATGCACGCTCGCCTCAGAATTAATCCGGAGATTGAGTGGGTTCCTCCAATGACCCTTGAAAGGTCAGTCCATAAAACAAGATTTATTGAAAAATTGTATGAAAAGGGTAAAAAATGAATATTGATGGATTGTTAGTGGAGCCAAAATTTTTTGAAGAGACCGAAAATGGACTACGGCTCCTGGGCTCAATCTGCAAAAAGTGCAATTCAAAATTCTTTCCTAAAAAAAAATTTTGCACTAATTGCCTCAACTCTGCAGAACTTGAAGAATACATCCTGCCAACAAGGGGCAAATTAGTTTCCTACTCAGTTGCTCATGACTCGCTGATGGGAATAAAAACGCCCTATGCCTTCGGTTATATAAAATTGATTCCTGACGGACTCGTCCTTTATTCTCTCTTGACTGACTGTGAACCATTTGAGGAAAAATTAAAAATCGGAATGGAGATGGAGATGGTTATTGAACATATGGTCAGAGACTTTTATGATAATGATATCTATGCATATAAGTTCAGACCTGTTAAATAATCTTTCTGGAAGGTGAATATGAGAAAGGTAGCGGTCATAGGTGTAGGTCAGACAAAATTTGGAAAACTATACGATTATGGTGTCAGGGAACTTGCTGAGGAGGCAATCTTTCAAGCACTTCAGGATGGAGGTATCAGACCATCTGACATAGAGACCGTTTATTGCGGCTCAATGGGAATGGCGCCTGATACGCCCATGATGATCGGGCAGATTGCCGCAGAACAGGCAGGAATCAAAGGAGTTCCAATCACTCGGGTGGAAAATGCCTGCGCCAGTGGTTCAAATGCCTTCAGGGAGGCATGGCTTGCAATACAGAGTGGAATTTATAATGTAGCCCTTGTGATAGGTGTAGAGAAGATGAGCACCCCCACCCTTGACTATGCCCGCTTTGCATCCCGATTCGGCGGCGGAGACGCAATGATGGAGGGAGTCATGGGTTTCTTCCCGCCTGGAATCTTTGGAATGATTGCCCGTCTCAGAATGGAAAAATATGGAACTACCAGAAGACAGATAGCTCTCGTTGCAGTGAAAAATCATAAACACGGTTCATTAAACCCAAATGCTCACTATCGCAATATTATTACTGTTGATGATGTGCTAAATTCAAGACCGGTCTCTGAGCCATTGAATCTTCTGGATTGCTGCCCAATAACTGATGGCGCCGCTGCTGTAATTATTGTTGCCAGCGAATTTGTAAAAAAATTTACCGGTGAGCCGGTCTGGATTGCTGGCTCCGCACAGGTATCTGGAACCTATGAGGTCTCTGATGATATGCATCCGGATACAACAAAGCGAGCAGCGAAAATTGCCTATGAAATGGCAGGGATTGGACCTGAAGACATTGATGTCGCAGAAGTCCACGACTGCTTTTCTGTTGCTGAACTTGGGCACTATGAAGATCTTGGATTTTGCAAGGAGGGAGAAGCAGGGAAACTTATTGAGGAGGGAATTACCGCAATAGGCGGAAAGTTGCCTGTTAATCCAAGCGGCGGTCTTCTTGCAAAGGGACATCCAATTGGCGCAACCGGCGTTGCCCAGATAGTGGAGATTGTCCAGCAACTTAGAGGCAGGTGCGGAGAAAGGCAGGTCAATGAAGCAAAGATCGGGCTTACCCATAATGGTGGCGGATTCAGGCATGGAGATACAGGAATAGTTGTTGTAAATATATTTAAAAAGAACTAACAATTTATGAATGCAATTGTAAAATCCAAAAACATCAAGAAAATCCTTCTTACAAACGCTTTTGCACCCTGGGGGGTTGATGACGAATATACAACGGAAGAACTAAAATATGAAGGTGTCCACACAAATTTCACGAGGATGCAGGGAATATTCAGTCCCCGCGGTGCTGTGACAAATCCTGCAACACACTTTATTGCATACAATATTAATTCACCCTGTGCTGTGCTTGACTCTCCGGACATTGAAAGTTTCAGGAAGGAACTGAAGAATAACTACGACTACCTCGGTATATCCTTCCTCACATGTGAATTTCCAAAGGTCAAAAAGATGATAGAAATTGCAAGGAGGGTAGCTCCAGAGACAAAAATTATTCTCGGCGGTTATGGCGTTATAACACCAGGCACGGAGTCACTCGGCGCTGATTTAATCTGCAAGGGTGAAGGTGTTGAATTCTTCAGAAAACTGCTGGGAAAGAAGGACCCTTATACTCTGAAAAATCCCAATATAACAGTTGTCCCGAAACTTACAATCTTCGGTGACCTGCCAATGGGGAGTTATCTAAGAATGGTTTACTTCACCACTGGACTTGGCTGTTACTTCGGATGTGACTTCTGTGCCACATCCCACTTCTGGGGCAAGAGATATGTCCCTTTACTTAAAGATGGGAAAGAAATTTATGATTCAATGAAAGAAATCACAAAGCAAACAAACTCTCCTGTAATTTTTGTTTGTAACCAGGATGATTTCTTGTTAGAGAAGAAAAGAAATGTAGAATTCTGGGAATTTGCAAAAAATGAGATTGATAGACCCTTTCACATCTGGTCATACAATAGCGCCCGTTCTGCATCAATGTATCCTCCCGAAATGCTACTTGAGATGGGAATGGATACAATATTCATCGGCGTTGAAACTCAGACAGTTCCTGAGTCCAAACTCGGAAGGGTTTATAATCCAGGAAAACAAAGGGATCCTTACCAGCCCGAAAAGAAGGTGGACCTTAAAAAACTTTTCAGAACCCTCCATGAAAATGGGATTAAAACCGTTGCAGCATCAATTACCTCAACACCCGGACATACAAAAAAAACACAATTAAAAGATATTGAATTTGCTCTCTCCCTTGAACCCTGCTTGAGTCAGTTCTCCTGCCATACCCCATTCCCTGGAACAAAATTCTGGGAAATATGTGAAAGAGAGAATCTTTTACTCTATGATTATCGGGATAAAAATTTTGATATTAAAAACTGGTGCAGGTGGGATGGGATTCAACTTGTATATAAGCATCCTAAATTCACTCCTCTTGAGTCCATCAAATATCCTTTATATGCATGGAAGAGAGAGTTTGAGTTATATGGCCCTGCTATCTTCAGATTTATTCAGGTAGAATTGAATGGATTTTTTAAGCACAAAAGGACAAAGAGTCCCATTATAAAATCAAGGGTTGAAGAATGGAAAAGCGACGTTCTCCTTTCAAGGCCACTCATTATGGCAGGCACCAGAGAGGGCCTTGGACTTAGCAACAATGCAAGAAAGAAAGCAAAATTGCTCCTTGAAAGAATCTCAAAAGAGTTTGGACAGCCATCCCGCTTTGATATTGAGGCGGCGGATGCACTCTATGAACTCGGGAAAGAGGCAATCAGAAAATATTCTGACGGAGATTTTCCCGTACCTCTGAGAATGTTCAGAACTGAATACCACATGAATCAAAATTCAAAAGAAATTAATGGAGAGATTGTAATTGATGACACATTCTTATTTTTTGAAAAACCCCTCAATCAGATTGCACTTATAATCAAGGAATTCTTGAGCATCTTTATCACAAAAAACACTATGAACTACCTTCTTTTTGTTAATTTTTCCGTAGGCATAACAGCAGAGGGACTTTCAGCAACGGTTGAGATTAAGGATGGAAAAATTATGATTGCAAATGGATTAAAAGCTGGGTGTGTTATAATTCTATCAGGGAATATTAAGGATTTTATCTCAATCAAAAGTCTTTCCGATATTTTACATTCCCTCCTGTGGCGAAAAATTTCTCTGAAGTTTAAAGCGATAAATGCTATTTACATTCTTTTGAATCTCTGGAAAAGGAAAGCCATTCGTGGAACTCAAAATTGAACCATTGAGATGCACCGGATGCAGGGCATGTGAACTAGCCTGCAGTTACCACCATGAAAGGGAGTTGACCCTTATGTTTTCAAGTATAATGCTTTACAGAGAAGAGCGTAAGAATTACTACGGAGTAATGGTAAAGAGAGCACATGATGTTATACTCGGCAGGCCAGAGGGCCTGGAAGTAATGCAACCAGGCAGTGGGGGCGGTGCGAGTGGAAAGCCAATTCTAATGCGTAAGCCCTGTGACCTTTGTGAGGGATTGAATGAGGCGCTTTGCGCTGCAATATGTCCAACAACGGCATTAAGCAGGGCATGAAAAGATAGAGGAAAGTGTTGGTGAATAGGTGAATGGCAAAATGCAACCAAAACCTTGGAGAAGTAGAAGAGCAGGATTATGGGAATGCCTACGAGCAAAGATGTTTGAGAAAAGGAGGAATTAGATGAGATTAAAAGATAAGGTTGCAATCATAACTGGCGCAGGTTCCGGGATAGGAAGGGGAATAGCAATTGCTTTCTCAGAAGAAGGAACAAAGAATGTCATTTCTGATATAAATTCTGAGGGACTTGATGAGACATCAAAAAATCTAAATGGGGAATATCTAAAACTTATTGTTGATGTAGCAAAGGAAGAGGACATTAAGAGAATGGTGCAGGAAACAATAAATAAATTCGGAAGGATTGATATCCTTGTCAACAATGCAGGGATTGAAATCACAGGCAATCTCACTGATATAACTGAGGAGCAATGGTATAAACTGATGGATGTAAACTTAAAGGGCGTCTATTTTGGAATGAAGCATGTAATTCCCTACATGATGGACAAGATGAAGGGCAAGATTATAAATATATCCTCACTGGCAGCACACTGTGGCGCACCTATGATGACACTTTACTCTACTGCCAAGGCAGGAATAATCGGACTCACGAAGTCAGCAGCGGTTGAATATGCCTCATATAAAATAAACATCAATGCCATCTGTCCAGGGTTTGTATATTCAGGGATGACAAAGCCGGTCCTGGATATAGAGGAGATGAAGAACATTGTCCTTGACAGAACCCCACTCGGAGTGATTGGCGAACCCTACAGAGATATTGCCCCTCTTGCAGTGTATCTCGCCTCAGATGAATCGGACTTTCTAACAGGACAGGCAATTATAATTGATGGCGGATATTCAGTGGTATAACAATGTATAACAGGCGTATCGCAATAATTGATTTGACAGCAAGAGAAGCCAGAACCGAAACCCTGGAAGAAAGAGCAATAAATGAGTGGATTGGTGGTGCTTTAATAAACCTGCATCTCTATAAAAAATATTCTGCCTCGGAGCCCATAATTATTGGTACCGGACCATTAACTGGAAGCCCTGCCCTTTCCTCCTCTCTAACTATTGTAACTGCAAAGTCCCCTCTCTCCGGTAAGGTCTCCCATGTTCCTTTAACCTGGCATATTGGAGCAGAGGTAAAATACTCCGGTTTTGATTTTATTATAATTACCGGAAAAGGCAAGGAACCATGTTATCTATGGTTTCATGATGAAATCCCTGAAATCTGCGATGGAACAAAACTATGGAAGTTAAATGTCAAAGAGACAGTAAATGAATTAAGAAAAGAATTAGGCGACGAAAATATCCAGGTAATTACAACCGGGGAAGCAGGTAGAAGGGTCTCTCCCATTGCGATGCTTTCAGAGAACTACTGGGGAAGCAAAGATACCTGTGGATTTGGAAGTTTATTTGGAGAAAAAAATATAATTGCCTGCGCCTTTCGAGGACTTGGAACATTTCCTGTTGATGAGAATCTATTTAATGAATGCCTCGTGTTACGAAAAGAGCATGATAAGGTGAATTCGCCCGCTCCGAATATTTTAGGATTCCTTAAGGAGACAAAGGCGCCAGAAGTTCTGGTATCGCTTGTAGATGGACATCTCCACCGGAACAATGCTTGTTTCAATTGTGGTTTTAACTGTTACGGCTTTGTAAAATTCCGTGAAGACCCGAAAGTCCTTAAGTCAACGGAAATTGAATCACCCGGGATTATGCTCATATCCCCCCTCTCTGCAACGCTCTTTTATAATAAATCCAGAGAAAAATTCTTTGAACTCTTTGATGAGGCACAACTCCTGGGCATTGAACCAGGACTCGCTTCTCTAATTACTGATGGAACCATTGAGAATAAAGAGGACCTGAAGAAAATAATTGACGAATCAATAACCCTTAAGAAAAGTATTAACGAGAAAATACTAAAGACAGTTGGAAATATCAGTTCAAAAATTGCATCTCTTTGTGAAGATGGATTAATTCCGTGGACACTGATGTTAAATGATAAAATTGATTTAAATGACTTGTACAGGAGGACGTCCCTTGGACTTATTTCAGGAATATGCCCTGTCTTTCTGCTAATAAGAAGAGAGATTAAAACAGAAATAATTGAAAGCATATTAAAGAAGGCAACCGGAATAGAAAACTTAAACTTAAACCAGAAAATAGAGATGTTTCTCAACCTTAACAGAGAGTCAACATAAAGATAATAAATGACAAATTCACATGGAAATATAAAATATAGAATTGGAATTTACACGGGCTTTGGTGCATCCCATTCATGGCTGTGGTTTTTTGATCTCTTTGAGAGGGCTCAAATTCTGGATATTGATTTTATTGACTCTGAGTCAATAATTAACGGAGAGGTTAAAAAATTTAATGTCCTTATATTCTCCGGGGGAGACACATTTTCAGTAGCGGAGAGCATCGGAGAGAGAGGCGCTGAAAAACTTAAGGAGTTCATTTCCTCAGGCGGATTATACATAGGCAGTTGTGCAGGCGCATATTTTCCACTAAACTTTGATTTTCCTCCATTAAACTATTTCAATCTCGTTAACGCAGGGGTTGGCAATTTTACAGTTAATCCGCCGGAGCCATTTCTCCTCCCTGAAAAGTTCTCATGCCCCTATGGAAATGGATTTGTATATCATCCCTTCCGTGAGGATGTAAAATTAACCTTTATTGATTCTGAAACCCCTGCCCTTGCCCCTGTCTATGGAGGTCCATCCTTCATTATCAACGATGACTCAAGATGCATAGCACGATATCATGCATTCACAGAGAGGACAATTTTTTTATGTAACAAAAAATACGCCGACGAAATATATCTAAATAAACCAGCCATCATAAGCAAAAAATATGGCAACGGATACCTCCTCCTTTGCGGACCACATCTTGAACATCCGAATTACAGAGAGGCAAATATAAAACTCATTGAACTACTCTTTAGATACACAAAAATAGACGGTTCGCCAGATGACATGATACCATCAGGTGAAATTATATCTGTTGAGGACTTAAAAAGGGTTGTATCAAATCTCCGAGTCCTCTCTGGAGGTTTAGTTGCCAAGCAATGGAAATGGAAAGTAGGAAGAAAGACCTATGAAGCAGAAAAAATCCTGTATTTTATTGAATTTGTCTGGAGGCGAATGAAAAATTTGAACTTTCAACTATCTGCAGAAAGGGAGAGATATTTTTATCTGATGAATCAATTTGGAACAGCAAAAAGATTCTTAAAAGAACTTCCGGAAAACAACACCGATAAACAATTTGAAAAACTCCTGCACTGTCTCAAGATTGCTGTTTCAGAGTTTTTGAAGATCTATCTTTTTACCCAAAAATCGCAGAGGAAAAGATTATATGCCTGAGGTTAATTTTTATAAGCCAATGCTTCTTTTTTACATCATTGTCTTTATATGCAGTGTAATTTTTTTCATCGGCGTCTTTTTTAATTTAAAGATTATTCTCTCCGGAAAAAGGTCAAATCCAGGAGTAAAATTGAATTCCCTCATTTACTCTGTGCTCCGCGATTCATTGCTCCAAATTCCGCTTTTTAAACTGAGCATATTCCGGTGGTTCAATCATATGCTTATTTTCTGGGGATTCATTGGCTTATTCGTCGGAACAACCAGGCTTTTTATCTATACAGATATATTGAGGTCTGATTGGGTCCTATGGGGACAGGATATTGCCTGCGATATCTCCGGCTTAATGTTATTTATGGGAATCACCTTCGCCTTTTTAAGACGCCTCCTTTCGCGGAGTCCATCCCTACTAACTGAATTTGAAGACGCCACTCTCCTTATTTTTCTCCTATTCCTTGATGTAAGCGGATTTCTGGTTGAGGGCGCGCGGATTGCTCTCGCTCAGGAAGTTGTTAATGGAGGATCCTTCTTGGGAATATGGCTTGGTAATTTTATGAAGGGAATTTCGCCGCCAGCAGCCACAGCCCTCTGGACGGTGCATTCACTTGCTTCCGCAGTGTTTATTGCCTATCTTCCCTTCAGCAAATTATGGCATGCCTTCACTGCACCGGCAGTGCTTGCAATGAATCCTGAAAAATACAAAGGTGCCTTGTGAAAAAAATAAATCTTGATATATTTACTAAGAAACAGCTTGCCGAAATCTACGCCTGTTCACGCTGTGGAAAGTGCGTCCAGTTCTGCCCCACCTACGAAGTAGAAAAATCTGAGGGAATCAACCCCCGCGGAAAGGCAAAAAAATTCAGAAAGATTATTGACTCTCAGTATGGAATGAGGTCTCTCTTCAGTAAGAATAGTATAACAGATGAATTCATGCAGGAATTTCTCCGCGATCTCTATCGTTGCACTATATGCGCCCAATGCAGTGTCCTCTGTCCATTGCGTATTGACACAGCAAACCTTTGGGAAGCCATGCGCGCCTCCATTGTTAGGACAGGGCTTGCTCCCCTTGATGTTCACAAGCCGTTCATTGCAAGCATCAAAAGTTATGACAATCCATGGCAGCAACCGAGGTCAATGCGCGACAGATGGGCAAAAAAAGCATTTCAGGACAAACTCCTGACTGCACCAGTAAAAGACATTTCAAAGGAAAAGGCAGAGGTCCTTCTTTATATCGGGTGCACCGCATCATACGATGTAAATATAAAGGAGATGGCAATAAATTCAGCATCCATTCTTCTTAAACTCGGCGTTGATTTTGGTATCCTTGGAAATAAAGAGAAGTGCTGTGGCAGTACACTCAAGCGCGTAGGTGATGAAGAATACGCACGGTTAGCAAAGGAGAATATAGATATGTTCAACAATACCGGGGCAAAAATACTGTTAACAATCTGTTCTGGATGTTTTAAGACAATAAAAGAGAATTATATAGATGTGGGAAGATTAAAACCGAAGGTCCTGCACATAACAGAATTTTTAGACCAGAAACTGAAGGAGGGAAAGATCAAATTTAAGGGAGAGATTAATGCCTCTGTCACATACCACGACCCCTGCCATCTCGGAAGACACTCAAGAGTTTTTGACGCGCCGCGTAATCTAATAAAGGCAATCCCCGGTATGACCCTCCTGGAGATGGAAAGAATCCGCGAAAATTCGCGCTGTTGCGGATCCGGCGGTGGAGTCAAGGCAGGGTTTCCACACATCCAGCAGGCAATCTCCAGTGACAGAGTTCGAGAGGCAATGCGCACCAGGGCGCAGTATCTTGTCACATCCTGCCCCTTCTGTTATCAGAGTTTAAAAGATGCCCTGAACAGAACAAACTCTGAGATGTCAATGAAGGATGTCACAGAATTGTTGAATGAGGTAATTCAATAAAATGGAGATTCATGAAATCAAAACAGACCTCCTCTGTCTTGGAGCACGCCTTGAAGAGAGCTCGAAACCAGACAGAGCAGGAGGCGCAGGACCATCTGATGCATTCTTTATAAAAATCAATGGTGTGGAGGCAAGCGTGCCTGTGGCAAATTTCTATGCCTCTCAATCGCCTTATATTTTAAAAAGGATAAATGGCAAATATCTTCTTTTAAGAAAGGAACGGGTTCTCTTTTCTGTAGAGAGATTAAAAAGACCTGATTTTTATAACAAAGTAACAGATGATAATATCCCCTATTATAAAATCTTTCTTGCCCACGGCAGCCAATGTATAGGAACAACTGTCTTCCAGTCCTGCAGTTACTGGAACACCACTTCTGGATGCAAATTCTGCGGAATCGGGCTCTCGCTCAGAAATGGCATGACAATTCCATTAAAATCTCCCGAACAACTCAGAGCAGTTGCATGGGAGGCAACAAAAGAGAACTTCAATCACGCAGTATTGACCACTGGTTCCCTGAAGAAAGAGTTGAAGAAAGAGTTAGAACTCTTCAATCACCTTGCTATGTGCATAAAGGCGCTGAAGGAAGTGCCCATCCAGGTTCAGGTGCAGGTCTCGCCTCCTGAGGATTCTGGGCTGATTGGTCTTCTAAAAGAATCAGGCGCCAGAACCATTGCAATCAATATTGAGTCTTTTGATGAAGATGTATTGAGGTCAATTGCACCACGAAAGGCATCAATTGGAATAAAAAGATACTTAAAGACAATGGAATATGCTGTCAAACTCTTCGGCGAGAATCAGGTAATTTCCTTTGTTCTTATCGGACTTGGTGAGAATAAAAGGAGCATAATAGATGGCGCAGGAAAACTAATCTCAATGGGCGTCTATCCCTTTATTCTGCCCTTCAGACCCATCCCGGGCACACCTCTCTTAAATACGAGTCCACCCTCCCCTTCTTATGTGAAAGAGGTCAATTCTAAAGTGGCAAAAATTCTGAAGAGATACAACATGAGTCACAAAAAAATCGTGGCTGGCTGTGGAAGATGCACATGTTGTTCATCACTCCCGGAACATGAATCATAACATCGTCATAGATATTGCGCGAACAGAAGATGAGATAAAAAAATGTTTAACAATAAGGCATAGGGTCTTCGTTGAAGAGCAGGGACTATTTAAGAATTCTGATATAGATAAACTTGACACCAGATCCATTTATCTGTATGCTAAAACAAATGACAGCATTATTGGGACGGTGCGTCTTACACCTCTGCCACATAACTTATGGTTTGGCAGCCGTCTTGCAATTGAAAAAAGATATCGCAATGGTACAGGAGGTTATCTTGTGAGATATGCTCAAAGGTATGTATATGAAAATGGTGGAGGAATTATGAGGGCTTTTGTGCAAGAGAAGGCAGAAGGATTATTCAGACGGCTCGGATGGAAATCCCTTCGCAGAGTTAATTATCGCAGTATTCCACATGTTTTAATGGAGGTTGAATGTGTTTAATTTCAACTTTCTCTTCCGTAATTTCAATCTAATAAGACGGAAATCCGGTATTAGGGAAATCTTCAAGAATCTTCATGAAGAGGGAAGACTCCCTACATCCTTTGGGGAGGATGCAGGAGCAATAAAATTCAAGAATCACTATATCCTGATGTCTGCAGATGGGATTATGCCAGAATTGATTAAGTTTGACCCCAAATTTGCCGGGATGTCCAGTGTTATTGTGACAGTCAATGACATTCAGGCAATGGGTGGTAAGCCAGAGGGGGTTGTAAATGTAATATCAACAGATAAAGGGACTGCGAGAGCAATTATAAGGGGTATGAAATATGCTGCAAAAAAAATAGGAGTAAATATCCTTGGAGGTCATTATCATCCGTCAAGCAACAGCCCACACCTCTCAATTGCATCCATTGGTTATGCGAAGAGAATCATTTACAGCAATACTGCTCAAAATGGCGATGACATTCTTGCTGCAATTGACCTCAATGGGACAATAAAGGAATCTGGAGTTCTTGCCCTTGATGCCTTCTCAAAGAAAAGTAAGGAAAGGATCAGAAGAATATTAAATATAATGCCATCACTGGCAGAGAAAAATCTCCTGACCTCAGCAAAGGATATAAGCAACGCAGGTATCCTCGGAACAATAGCCATCCTCCTTGAACTCTCAAAAAAAGGAGGGCTTGTGGATTCAGAACTAATTCCATGGGATTCTCGCATGCCCCTTAAAAAATGGCTGAAGGTCTACCCAAGTTACGGATTCGTAATAACTGCAGCACCGAAGAATAGCAGTAAGATTATAAAAATCTTCAAAAAAGAGAGAATTGCATGTCACAGGATTGGAGTTGTTATTTCTGGTTCAGAACTAAAAGTCAAATGGCACGGAATCTATCATACCATTGCGGACTGGAGAAAAAAGAGAATACTGTAGTCAGAAATCTATCCGATTTTCTTTTCTACTTCCCTGTTATATGCTAAAATTGCTAAAATATTTCTATGAATACAATAAATAGAAGGGCAATTATAATGCTCTCGGGAGGGCTTGATTCCACCCTGGCTGCCAAACTTATGCTTGAACAGGGCATTGAACTTATTGGTGTAAACTTTGTGAGTATCTTTTGCAATTGCACTTCAAGGAAGAAGAAAGAAACCGGATGCCTCTCCGAAGCACTGCAGGTAGGAAAAGAACTGGGAATTACGGTAAAAACATATCCGAAGGGAATGGACTATTTTAAAATTGTTGAGAATCCTAAACACGGTTATGGTAAGGGAATGAATCCCTGCATTGATTGCAGGATTTATATGCTGAAAAGGGCAAAGGTATTGATGGGTGAATTCGGAGCATCCTTCATCGTAACAGGTGAGGTGCTGAGACAGAGGCCCATGAGCCAGCATCGACACCAGATGGCCCTCATTGAAAAGGAATCAGGACTTGAGGGCTTAATCCTTCGACCCCTCTCTGCCCATCTCCTACCGGAAACAATTCCAGAGAAACTCAAAATCGTGGACAGAGAAAAATTGCTTGATATCTCCGGCCGCTCAAGAAAAAGACAGATTGAACTCGCGAGAATAGCCGGAATCAATGATTACCCCTGCCCTTCAGGCGGATGCATGCTTACTGACAAGATATTCTCTCGGCGACTGAAAGATCTCTTCACATATAAAAAGAATTATACGATGATTGATTTGAGGTTGCTTAAGGTTGGAAGACATTTCCGTATTTCTCCAGAGACAAAAGTAATTGTAGGAAGAAACGCATCGGAGAATAGAATAATTGAAACAATCGGTGAAAATTACACCCTCTTAAAACCTCTGGATATTGCAGGCCCCACGGTCCTTCTTGATGGCATAGCGAATCAAAAAACAGAAAAGGTCATCCATGCCCTCCTCTTCAGATACAGCGATGTAAATGGAGATATGAAACTGAAAGTTGTATACACAAAGTCGCAGATAAAAGAAGAGATGTTTATAAACCGTCCCGAGGATTCTACGATTAATGTGACCATGATTTAGAATGAGTTGAACATCAATGAGATTAATTTTGCACAAAAAACTGGAGCATTTAAAGAATCTTCTGGAGGAATTGAACTCCGCTGTCATTGCCTATTCCGGCGGGGTTGATTCAACCTTTTTAATTAAGGTCGCCCATGATGTCCTTGATGGCAGAGCAGTTGCAATCACTGCTGTATCTCCTACCTATCCGGACTCTGAAACAGAAGATGCAATAAAATTCGCAAAGGGCATCGGGATTAAACATATCATAATTCAATCAAATGAAATGGAGAACCCAAACTTTGTGTCAAATCCAACTGATAGATGTTATTACTGTAAAAAAGAACTCTTCAGTATATGCCTTGAGTATGCAAAGAAGGAGGGTATTTCTGTAATACTTGACGGCACAAATGCTGATGACGATTACGACTATCGGCCCGGAAGAAATGCAGCAAAAGAACTGAAGGTCCTCAGCCCCCTCAAAGAGGTCGGGCTTACAAAGGAGGAGATTCGTGCTATAAGCAGGGAGATGGGACTGCCATCATGGGATAAGCCATCCTTTGCCTGTCTCTCGTCCCGATTTCCCTATGGAACAGAAATAACATTAGAACGTCTGAAGATGGTTGGAGAGGCAGAGGAATTTCTTCGTTCCCTTGGATTCAGGACATTCCGTGTCAGGTATCATAATGATATTGCACGACTGGAACTTGGCAGTGATGAATCACTGAGAATTCTCGATAAAAAAACTAAAGAGGCAATTATTAAAAAACTAAAATCCCTTGGCTTTATTTATATTACCCTTGACCTTGAAGGTTACAGAACTGGAAGTATGAATGAATTGTTGAAAAAGACAGGTGGATTTGAAAATTGATGAATTGGTGAGCAGGTAAATGGAAAATTGTAAATCGTGAATTTATGTGCGGGTTGCGTCACGAAAACAGAATACAATGGGGACTGGCTGATTGCCTGAGATTCTTAAGCATCTATGCTCGGATACATTCCTATAATCCTGCTCTTCTTTCTGAAGGTTTGGATTCTGATGGCAGGTAAGGTACGCCATTTCACACCAGGATTGCAGGAATGAATCGGCAAGCAGGTGAAAAATAGTGACACTATATTGAGGAAAGAGATAATAAAGAGATGAAGATAACCGTCCTCGGAAGCGGGACATCAACGGGTGTGCCTGTAATTGGATGCACCTGCAGAGTCTGTACATCTGAAAACCCAAAAAACAAACGATTGCGGGCTTCAATAATTGTGGAGAATAATGGGCAGAGCATTCTCGTAGATACATCAACGGACCTTCGCACTCAGTGTCTTGCCTATAAGATAAAGAGGATTGATGCTGTCCTCTATACCCACACTCATGCAGACCATCTCTATGGTGTAGACGAACTGAGAATCTTTAATTTCATCCAGCGCGGCAAGATACCAATTTATGGCAGTAAGGAGACTATTGAGAGTATAAAACGGACATTCCCTTACCTCTTTATGGATATCTTTTATGGGGGCGGAAAGCCCTATCTCATTCCCAATATAATTGATGGGGATTTTGAACTATATGGTATAAAAATTACACCCGTTGAAATAATGCACGGTGACCTCCCTATTTTTGGCTACAGATTCTCAAATTTTGCCTATGTTACTGATGTAAGTGAGATTCCTGATGACTCAATCAATCTGCTTAAAGACCTCAAGGTCTTACTCATTGGCGCATTAAGGTATGAACCACACCCAACTCACTTCACAATTGAAGAGGCACTGAATGTAATTGAGAAACTGAAGCCCCAAAATGCCTATCTTACCCATCTGGGTCATTCCGTTGACCATGAGGAACTTGAAAAGAGGTTACCGAAAAATGTCGCCCCTGCTTACGATGGGCTTGAAATTATAATATAAAATGCTCAACTATAATATATTCTCCTCCTTTATAGGGTTGGTATCCATCCTGCACCAGATTATTCTAATAAGGGAAGCACTCAATTCCGTCTCAGGGAATGAACTTATCTTAAGCGTTGTGCTTGGAATCTGGCTTGCCTCTGGTGGAGCAGGTGCCTTTCTCGCAAGAAAAATCAGAAAAAAATCAAGTGCCTTATTATTCTATTCAATAATACTGGCCACACTCTTACTGCCTCTTCAAATCCTCTACCTCAGGTACCTTCATGGGATTATATCACTCAGCGGCATCCCTTCAATTAATTTTATTCTCATAAACTTTCTTATTATAATTATTCCTTCATCTATACTCTTTGGCACACTCTTCTCATTTCTCTCCGCCCACCTCTCAGAAACATTGCATGTATCAAAACTTTATGTCTATGAATGCATTGGTGCAACGCTCGGCTCATTGATGTATATACTTTCTCTCCTCGCAGGACTTAATTCCATCACCATCTCCCTTTTGATAATATCGATGACAAACCTCTTCATGTTGTCTCTTTCAGTAGAAAAATCTAAAAAATTGATCTCTTTTATAATATCTCTCGGTTCAATTGTTTTATTAATCTACAACCCTGAGACAAAGACACTTGAATCTGCCTATCCCGGACAGAAAATCATCATCCAAAAGCAGTCCCCCTATGGCACAATAGTCGTAACAACTGCAGAGGAGCAGTTTAATCTATATCAGAATGGCATGCTTCTCGCCTCAGGCAAAGACCCCATGGGAAGGGAGGAATTAGCCCATTATGTTATGTCCCAGATACCGGAAGCAGAGAATATCTTGATAATAGGGGGAGGTTATTCAGGAATAATTGCGGAGGTTAAAAAATACAGGATAAAAAAGATTGACTATATTGACATTGACCCTGAACTTATAAGAATTACTGAGTCACTCTTCCCTCGCTCACTTTCGTCTGCCACAATTCTTCTTGAGGACTCGCGTAAGTTTTTAAAGAGGTATAATAGCAAATATGACGCTATTTTAATATCCGCTCCAATGCCACTATCAGGTTCCCTCAACCGCTTATACACCCATGAGTTCTTTACAGAACTTAAGAAAAATCTAAGTTCCGATGGAGTGATTGGGTTCGGCATAGGTGGCTCTGAGACATATCTCGGAGGTGAATTGAGAAAACTCCACTCTTCGGTCTACAGGGCTCTAAGACAGGTCTTCAACGATGTCCTCATTCTCCCGGGACAGAAGATATTCTACATCGCAGGCAACAGGCCTCTTACAGAAAATATCTCGGAGAAACTTAAAGAACTTAAAATCAATACTGAATATGTAAATGAGGCGTACCTCCGGGGCAGATTTACTGAAGAGCGATTGACGCAGGCAAAAATCTGGGCTATGGCTGAATCTGGAACCAACCGCGACCTCCTGCCCTCTGCCTTCAAGTATTATCTTGACTCATGGTGGGAACAATTTTCGTCGTCAAAAAACCTTGTCCTTCCTGCTGTTACTCTATTTGTTCTGATCTCTCTTCTGATCTCTCTTTATATTATCATCAACAGCAGAAGCCCTGCTCTTTCCTATGCTTCCTGGACAAATGGCTTCTATGGCATGTCAATAGAGATTACTCTCTTACTTGTCTTTCAGGTAATCTACAGCACCCTTTATATGGACATAGGTATTCTCTTCTCTGCCTTTATGTTAGGAATAGCAGCAGGAGGAATTATAACAGGAAATTTCTTCAGAAAAAGGGCGGTTCTCCTTTCTACCGAATTTTTGATTGTACTATTCCCACTTCTTATTTTTATTTTAATCTCATCCATTGATCTTCATTCAATCCCTCCCCTGAGTGCAAAGGCACTATTCTTTCTCTTACTATTTCTCTCAGGCGCCATTACAGGTGCACAGTTCTACTGCCTCTTTCCATCCATCTCTAAAGAGCCCCTTGAATCAGCATCCCAAATCTACAGCGCTGACCTTTACGGCTCCTGCGCCGGGGCTATTCTAACAGGCATTTTAATAATTCCTGCCTTTGGTATAGAAAAGTCACTATTGCTTCTTACGCTGATAAAAGCAACAAGTTCATTTTTTCTTTCCATCCATCTTTCCGGCAAGCAATTTAAAATTCCATACAGGCAATGGCACCTCTGGGCAGTTATGTTCTCCCTTCTTGTAATTGCTGGCATAGTCATAACAGGTAACAATGTTGAATTATACTCCTTCTCAAGAAGCAAAATTTATACCCTCATTATTTCAATCATACTTATTCTTGCACTCATTTTGAGCGGTGGATGGATAAAACTTGTCTTCACAAATTGGTTCAGGTTGATTCAATTTCTCCTGTTATCGCTTGTTGCCTTCTATCCCCTATTTCGCTGCTTCTTTAAGATTCCATATCTATTCTGTCATGTCTGCCCAAGGCAGTGTGCCTTCGGAATCTACAGAAAATATATCATAATCACAGGCACGATAACAAACACAGGCAACTGGCCCTTCTGCCATATGACCTGCCCCATCGGTATTATGTATGATGCCCAACCAGTTTCGGAACGTAGGGTCTCACAATCCATCATCAACAAACTCCACTCCATAAGATTAATCATACTGATTTTTATACCTTTTGTTTACTTTAAGTCAAAATTTGATGAATCAGCCCTGACCCAGCACCCAGCCGTTATTAGATATCTACACCTTTATGTTTAAGAATGAATTCAGCGTAAGTATAACAGTATTGTGTATTGCTTTGTTTTTTATTGCAGGCGGTTTTGTAATTCCAAGGTTCTTTTGCAATCTCGCATGCCCTCTGGGTGCAGTGAAGAAACTACTTGAGAAAATCTTAACCTGAATCCTTCCCGGAATGCCCCAGCAATCACATTCACAGTTGACATAAATTCTTGAGGAATTATAATTATATCTATGGCATATCAATCACGCAGGGAATTCTTGAAAAAACTAACCGCTGCAGGAGGTATAGCAGGAATTAGCTATTTTTCAGTAAGGGATTTTTTTCTTGATGATTCAAGGAAGAGATTGAAAATTGGTTTTCCCTTTGATGCACCTCAGGAAATCTGGAAATGGAGCAGGGAGGCAGAACACTACGAAAGACATGGAAGCACAATTCAATGCCACCTCTGTCCCCATGAATGTGTGCTTGAAGAAGGCGACAGGAGTTTCTGCAGGGTAAGGGTTGTCAGAAACAATAAGTTGTACTCCATTGCCTACGGAAATCCCTGCGCTGTCCAAATTGACCCAATTGAAAAAAAGCCCTTCTATCATTTCCTGCCCCAGACCATGATATTTTCCATAGCAACTGCTGGCTGTAATCTCAGATGCCTCAACTGTCAGAACTGGGACATCTCCCAGAGAAAGCCGGAGGAAACCATTAATTATGACCTTCCCCCGGAAAGGGTGGTAGAGATTGCGGTCTCCCGAAATATTCCCTCTATCGCCTACACCTACTCTGAACCCATTATCTACTACGAATATGTGAAAGATACTGCTAAAATTGCTAAAGAGAAGGGAATTAAAAATACCCTCGTCACTGCTGGCTTTATCAATGAGAAGCCCTTAAGGGAACTCCTCAAGTTTATTGACGCAATCACGCTTGACCTCAAGGCATTCAGCAATTCTTTTTACAAGAAGATTACCTCAGCTATGCTTGACCCTGTCTTGCGGACCATTACGGTCATCAAGGAGGAGGGCATCTGGCTTGAATTGAGTAACCTTGTTGTTCCCACACTCTCTGACACATCCGAATCCATCTACAAGTTCTGCCAGTGGATATTAAGGGAAATTGGAGCAGACCAACCATTACATTTCTTAAGGTTTTATCCCGCTCACAAACTTCAGTATTTATATCCAACACCCATTGAGACCCTTGAAGAGGCATATCAATCTGCAAGATCCTCTGGATTGAAATATGTATATATTGGGAATGTTCCTGGCAGTCCTGCGCAAAATACTTATTGTCCACGTTGTAGAAAATTATTAATAGAAAGAGAGGGTTATTTAGTAAAAAATTACCTGATAAAGGAGAATAGATGTGAATGCAAAGAAAAGATTCCTGGAGTCTGGTCTGTGTAAAAAATTTTTAATCCTTCTGATTCTTGTTGGTTTCTCAATTTCCTGTTCCGAAAAGAAGGTGCGAGAACCCGTTGTTGCCGGGAAATTTTATCCTGATGATGAGGGCAAACTATATGCACTTTTAGACGATATCTTTAAGAATTCACCGCTGATTTACAATGAACGTATTTTTGCCCTTATCGTCCCGCACGCCGGATACCAGTATTCAGGCACTGTGGCTGGACTCACCCTCTCCCAGATTGCATTTAACTTTGACAACGCAATAATAATTGCAGGCAATCACAATGGACAGGCAAGATATAGCGGTGTATCCCTTGATACCCATACCCATTTCAAAATCCCTGGGGCAGAGATTCCCCTTGATGTAAAGAAAATTAAATTTATGCTACTTGATCCCTTCTATAAGGAGGTCCCGGAGGCAAATGGAATGCATGTGATTGAGGTAGTTCTGCCGTTTTTAAAAAAACTAAATGAGTCCAGCAAGAAAAAATTTAAAATAATCCCTGAAATTATCGGCTCTGTGAACGATGGTGACATAAAAAAAATAACAGGCGATATAATGGGAATGTATGGAGAGAACACAATACTCATAGGGAGCATGGATTTTTCTCATTATCTTCCTTATGAAAAGGCAGTAGAACTGGACAGGTCCTGCATAAGAGCGATCCTGGATATGGATGAGGATGGGATTAAGCGCTGTGAGACAGACGCAAACAGTGTCCTGATGGTCCTGTTAAACTTCGCCAGGAAATTCAACCTTGTTCCCAAACTTGTCGCTTATAGAAATTCAGGAGATGTATATGGAGAAAAGGATAGTGTTGTTGGATATGCGGGCATTGTATTCATAAAAAATTTCTCTATTAATGAAGTAGAGAAAAATATACTCCTCTCACTTGCAAGAAAATCAATTGAACACTATCTTACAACCTCAGAGAAATACATGCCCTTTGTTGAGAAAATGACTCTTGAAAAAAACAACTCAAATCTACTAGCCTGGCGCGGGACCTTTGTCACAATAACAAAAAAGGGATCTCTCAGGGGTTGTATCGGAAGTATAATACCCCGTCAGGCAATCTATCAGGATGTAGTTGACAATGCAGTTGCTGCTGCAACAGATGACCCTCGTTTTAAGCCATTAAAAAAGGAAGAACTGAAGGACATAAAGATAGAGGTCTCAATCCTTGACTATCCCCAGCAGTTAATTTTAAAAAATAAATCAGAGGCGGTTAAACTATTGAAGCCTGGCATTGACGGAGTAATTCTGTATTACAGAAACAATCAATCAACCTTTCTTCCTGATGTCTGGAAAGAACTTAAAAAACCAGAGGAGTTTTTGAGCCACCTGTGCAGAAAGCAGGATGCCCCTCCAAATTGCTGGAAGGACCCATCCTCCTATATCTACACCTACAGGACGATTTCTGTAAGTGAGTAATGGAGCAGAATGATTCAACTTAAAGTTTTAGCCCTTGCCTAAAAATTTTGCAAATCTGATGGTGTTAAAAATAGAACTCAGCCTTAATTTGGTTTTGAATAATTCAAAAATTCTCATAAGATAATAAAAATAAATCTTGATGGAGTCAGGAGAAATTCTATACCTTTCGGCAATTCTTTCTTTTCCGGGGAATAATGCGTATTTGAGATGTATCAAAAAATCCTTTATATTCCCCGATATAAGAAAGTTATATAGAGAGGAGATGGAGGAATCAAAGGAGATATCGCCTTCCTTAATAAACCATATCGGAATATCATATTCGCAAATATGTTTATTCAATATAAAGGATTTTAGTTTTTCCTGAAATTCATTCTGACCGGAATTGTTTCTCCACTGAAAAACACGGTCCAGAAATAAAAGGACAAAGAGAACATAATTCCTGGCTCCCAATTGTTCACTCCTCTCATAAAATCTTTCCCAGGACCAGCTATCTCCCCCCTTCTCAACGGTAACCATATAGTCAACACAGGTTTTTATGATGGATCCCTGTCCGAGGGCATTTCTCAAACTTAATGAGCATGCCTGAAATATTATGAGGTCATCTGGTGATGGAACTGCTATATTTCTACCATCAATAGTGTGCAACTTTAAGTTATTAAAAATTTCCGCAACTGCAACAGTGGTTCTGATATTCGGAATATTATAATGCACTTCAATCTCAATTCCATTGTCATCAATAAATTGAATATGCCAGAAGTTACCTCTACTGCTTTCCGCAGGAGTAAACCTATTTCTCTTAAGAACCTCCACTGCTTTCACAAGATCCTCTGGTTTAATCAATATGTCTATATCACTCGTAAATCTCTCTGATATATCTGAATATGATGTAAATACTAACCCAAGTCCTTTGACTGGTATAATCTCTATCCCTTCATATTTTAATATTTGATGAAGATTAAGAAATCTCTTTATCAGAAGAGAATTCCTTGCGGTTGAAAAATGACAAAACCCTTCAAATCTCTCCTTTACCTCAACTGGAATTAACTTTAGTGCCTCTGACTGAGAAATATTTGCGTATGCGTAGAATATGTTTAAGACACCCCAGTCAAGGGTCTTCTTATAAATACTATCCCAGTTTAAGGGTTCTGCTCTAAAATTATTTATGAATGTTTCGCTGTCATTTTTAAGAACATTAATAATAAAAAGTGTCTCTGGATTTACGATCATTGAATGGGAGACCATGAGGGGCTACCATCTGCAGTAGTATTCTGCGTCAACCTTACTATCTCCCCTGTATCAACATTGACCTTATAAATCTCGCCCAGTCCTGACATTGATGACATATACACAATAAATTTCCCATCCGCTGACCAAAATGGTTCAGAATCACGAAAGGTCTGGGAAGAATATGGGTCACCTGTAAGAGGAAGGTAACCAGTCCCATCTGCATTGATAAGAACAATGCCAGTATACATGTAGAGGGAATCTGAAAAGGCAATCCTGGTGCCATCCGGTGACCAGGCAGGTCCCCCGAGAACACCCTGACTTACGGGATATGTTTTCTCGTTAACTATCTTTGTCCCTGGTAGAGATACCTGTTCCGAACCATCCTCTGCATTCATTATGTAAATCTCAAAATTTCCTGAACGATTTGAGACAAAGGCAATCTTTGAGCCATCAGGAGACCAGGCTGGCTTTCCATCAACGGACTCATTTGAGGTAAGTTGTCTGACCTCACCTGTAGCAAGATTCATTGTGTAAATCTCGGATAGACCTATCTCTGGATATGAAACAAAGGCAATTCTTTCGCCATCAGGAGACCAGGCAGGATCTATTTCATTCTCCTCGCTCTTCGTTATTAATTTCTGGCATCTGCCATCAGAAAACATAACCCATAAGTCAAAATTCTCCCTTCTGTTACTGGAAAATAAAATCCTCTTACCGTCCGAAGACCACCTTGGCTGAATATCATGGGAATTATTTCTTGTCAGGACTCTCACACTGTTACCATCTGTATCCATAGTTTGAATCTCATAATCTGAGCCATCGTAGGAAATATAGGCGATTCTATCCTTTGCTGGAGGGGGGTCAATGGTTTCGCACTCATCTGTCCAGATATCATCCATACAACGGGGACAGATATTCTCTGGCTGCTCTGACGGTTCTTTTTCACATCCGGAAAATAGAATAATTGATACAAAAAGAAAAAGGGGTATTATCCTCATAAACTACACCTTCTTAAAATATCTCAGACAATAATCGCATGGGAAATATCTCTGGTCTTCTCGGTGCAGGGGCGAAACATTTTTCACCATTGCAAGCCGTTCTTTCTGGAAGAGGTGTATTCTGTCAATCAACATTCCCACAGCATCCTGCAAAGAGACATCTTTCAAATCAACAATAAAATCTGGGTTACCTTTCTTACTTCCGCTCCCCCTGTAATTTGAAACCTGACAGCAGAATGTGAGATAGCCATTAAAATCAATGTTAATTCTATGCAAAGATAAGGCGACACATGTATAAACAGGCGAGGGAACAGAATGACCAACAGAAAAATGGATTGGGATTTTTAACTCACCCGCAAGGCGGAAGACGGTCTCTTCAACAGCCACCCTCTCATCAAAAGAAAGAGCAAATCCTCTCCTGCCATTTGCAACAGGAAGAACATGGGCGAAAAATAGCTCATTTATCCCAAGATGGCTTGCAAAAAGTGCCATTGACTCAATTTTACTTCTGTTGAAACTTCCAACGCACATCTGGATCATAATTGGAATATTTTCGCTTTTCAGTTTAACAATAGACGATAGGACCTTCCGAAAACTTCCCCTCCCACGATTAAAATCATTTATCTTTTCCTCCGATCCATCCAAACTTACACCTATTCTTGTAATGTGCTCTTTAGTCTCTCGTAAAACAGGGATAATATGGTCAATTTTTTGAGCATTGGTAATTAACGAATATTTATATCCTTCTGACTTTACCGTTTTTATAATCTTGGAAAATTCTGGATGAAGTGTAGGTTCTCCACCGGTGAATGATATCTCCTCTGCATTAAAAACCCTTGCCTCTCTCAGAATTTTTTTTATGAATGAAACCGACAGATACTTTGGCTTCTCACTGAAATCTCTGAGACAGTGTTTACAGCGAAGATTGCATTCATTTGTCAGTTCTATACCTATAGTATGAAGAGACATCGTTTAACTCATATTACCTTATTTACTGATTCAATCTCTGACAGTAGCACTCTTTTATCTCTCAGCATATCCCTTGCAAGTTCTATTCTATAACATTCCGCTCGTTTTAGCAAGTGCGAAAGCATGCCCATCTGTTTCCGGGCAAGTTGAGGAATTGTAAGCATATGAGCGCTACAGCGCATCAGGAGTTCCATGGCCTCAACAGGACTTATATCTGATACACTGCTTTTTTTCTTTCTTTTAATCTCTGGGAATAATATGATTATCCTCCGGTGACTCCTTATAAATATTTTATCTATTTTTTTATTATCTGGAATCTTTATCGTCCTCTTGAATGGTAAAAGTATAAATCCACTGCTGATCCTTTTGATTAACACTGAATCATCGCTCAAACAACACCATCCAACCCTTAAAAGAATTCTGCTGATGGTTGTCTTACCGCTCCCTGAGTTACCAGGAAGGACAAAGAGATGACGAGCAGGGCTTCTTAAAACAGCAGAATGTAGATATGAATAACCCCTGTAACCACAGGCAATGATTTTTGCTAATGGAAAAAACACTTCTTTAAAAAATCTGCCATTCCTGTCCTTACAAGAAAGGCATAGGGGCACAGGTTTTTTTGCCCCTATCTTAAATATAGTATCTCCTTTGATTAATAAAACGCCCTCCCCGGTATAATAACCCCTTATTCCTGCATAGGTGAAAATCTGCGAATCCTTTTCTATCCCTCTACCTCCATTATAAGTTTCTCTCTCTTAAGGTCTTCAATAAAAGCAGTTATATCCTGCATGGCTTCGCTCTCAGAAATTTCAAACTCTGCACACAATGCTTTTACAATCTCCTGTATGCCAGCGCCTTTATCTATTTCTCGCCATATTATAGCGCCTGTCTCATTAAGGGAAAAGAAAAAAGTATCGCTCAGTCGGAGCAGAACACCACTATTGTCTCTCAGCGGAGTAAATATAATATCTTCTGATGGTTTATATTTCATCAACTGTTTCACAAAAAGGGCGATTCACCGAATAGCCACTACATCTGTCCTCTGTCATCTGTCTTCTGTCTTTTATGTTACACCGAATGTTGCAGCAGATGAACCAACAACTGCTCCTGTTAAAAGCACAATCTTCCTCAATGGCTTGTGCTTTTTGAGAGTGGGCTTCCTGTAAGATTTTCTACATTGCCTACGTTCACATTTTTGTATGGCTCTCCTTATTTTTTCTTCCATAATGTCCTCTTTAATTTTAATCTTATCAATAAAAATCAACCCCAATGAGATCTGTTATGCCAGAATTTGGTCCTCCTATTTCTCGCAGAGGAGGAATATCACCGCTTCCAGTTCGTGGATAAAACAAGATATAATCTGTTGAATAGGTTATTACTGCAATCTCATTGTTCACAAAATCTAAACTTACCCCTTCTGGAAGGTCTGGAATATACAACACTCTCAGAGGAGGTATATCACCATTTCCATCCCTTGAAAAAATCTTAACGCTATTATCAGAATCTATAACAAATATCTCGTTAGCAACGGGATCCACCTCTATATCATAAGGAAAGAATAGGGTTGTGTTACTGCCCGAAATCCTCCTCAACGGTGGAATATCCCCATTATCATCTGTTTTGAATACCAGTATTTCCTTATTACTCGCGTTAGCAACAAAAATCTCTCCATTCACTATATCCAGTGCAAACCTCTTTGCTGATAGTAATCCTGTATTATTACCAGTTATCTCTCTCAGTGGTGCTACATTTCCGGAGGCATTCCTTGGATAACAGGTGATAGAAAATATTGGCCAAGAATTAAGAACATAGAGAACATCATTTACGCTGTCCACTGCCACATCGTATGGTGCCGCAAGACTTGTAGCAGGACCTGATATAATCCTCTTTGGTGCCTTTAATCCACTATCTGTATCATTATATACAAGAATAGCATTTCTATTCTTATCACCATCAGCGATAAAAACCTCATGGTTTACCTTATCTATTTTAATTCCAGCCGGATAACTTATCCAGATAATGCGTGGGTCAGTTATAACTCTTTTTGGAGAAACATTTCCTGCATCGGTTCTGTTATAGACATTAATAGAATCCTCATTAAAATTTGATACAAATATCTCATCATTTATATTATCTACGGCAATGCCGTAAGAAGAGTTAAGCTGTGTATTACTGCCACTGATTGTCCTGATAGGTGGGTCCCCATCTTGAGCATACCGAGAATAAACAGTTATTGATGTTCCATTATAATCTGTAATGAAAATTTCATTATTTAATATATCCACAGTAATTCCAAGAGTATCAACAATTGTATATAATGTTTTCAGTGGCGGCACATTCCCATCGGATAATCTATGAAAGAAAGATATTTTTCTCCCATTTGCTACGAGTATATAATCCCCATCAATTGCTATACCATGAGGGTCAGCAAGTCCTGTAAAAATGCCATATATTCTTCTCTTGGACGATGGATTCCCACTCCATGTTCTATTGTAAACAGCAACGCTATCATCAACTGTTAAATAATTAAGAAAGGTGACATATATCTCATCATTTACTAAATCTATAGCAATCCCTTCTGGAATTCCCCATGAGGGGTTAAAAGAAATAGTTCTCCTTGGGAGAACATTGCCATTCGCATTTCTATCAAAAACCAGTATCTTTCCGTCTAATACAAAAAGTTCGTTATGAAGAACATCAACTGCAACCGCTATGGGAAAAGAGAGTGTTGTGTCAGGCCCCTTTATCTCCCTCACCGGGAATGGATTACCACTATCAGTCATACGGTAAACCCGCACTGACTGAAAGGAGGGAACAAAGATTTCATTATTGACAGGGTCTATGTCTATAAATCTTGGCCACAATCCATCTTTATTCATCAGTCTTCTAATAGGAGTCAAATCTCCACTTCCATCCGCATTAAAAACCAGCACTCTGCCATCAACTGCAGTATTGGTGACAAATATCTCTCGTTCAGATATATTCCCGTAAACATCAAACCTGAACCTGAAATCTGAAGTCACATTATTAAATACCCAGACATCTAATGCAGTATTATTCCCTCTACTCACATTGCCTATATAAAAATAGCCACCGGGCACAATATTACCAGGGTCACCTACAGGAACATCACCGGCAATAATTATACTGGGGTCAGTGATGTATCTTATCCTGCAATCCACATCTATTAGATTTTTCTCAAAACTCTTGTTAGTTACTGTCACGCTTATCTCTGCAACCCCGGAATAGTATGATAAAGTTCCTGATATCCTGAAAGGAAAACCATCTTCCACAAGGTTATACATTCCAAAACCCTCCATATCTAAAGTTCTATCTGAAATATTATTGAAAGTTATTCTGGCTTCATCAAGGTGCACCTCTGCTTCAAATGATGCTAAGAAATTATTTCCGGAGGGCTTTCTCAAATCCTTATCACAAAATGGGAAAAGGAATACCACCGTGATAGTGAGTAGATATAATCTTATTTTACCCACTCTGGCACCTCCTTATGTTTTTTTACATCTGGCAGACATGTCACTGAAATTTTGTGATCTTCCATTCGCCACCACCCATTGCTCTCTCACGGATACACTATCTGACGGATACGAGCATTACCATAGTCAGCAAAGATGATGTGTTTGGGGTCAAGAAGTTCTATACTTCTGGGCGAATTCAGTTGTGCCTCGTCCCTTGCCGGGTATGTATCTCCTGCATATCCACCATTGGTATCCAATGGATTTGTCTTGCCTGCTACAACTGAGATATACCCAGCAGTGTCAACCCGACAGATAATATTACAACCCGCGTCCGATATATACAAACTGCCATCAGGATGAAATTTTACATCCCAGAGATATGTGTGTAAAGGAACAAGGGTTGCAGGATACCCATCCTCACAGGTCTGCCTACCTGTCACATCAATCCCACAAACCCCTTCACCATTACCAGCTACAGTTGATATTACACTATTACTAATCTTTTTAACCTTTTTACACCTTGTATCTACATAATAAATGTCTCCATTAGATACCACCTCAATAGCCATACTTATTAAACAAGTATTCATTGGGTCTGTAGAGTTATCACATGAACAAGGAGGAGTGATACTGCCTGCAATTGTAGTAATAATACCAGTATTTTTATCCACCTTTCTGAGTTTCCCGTTTCCTCCATCTGAAATCACCAGATTGCCATCATTATCAAAGGCAACATCAGTAGGGGACCACAAAAGGGCGCTTGTTGCAGGACCCCCATCGCCACTAAAACCACATATTGAAGACCATTGGGAGGAGGTATTACAGTCTTCTCCAGGTGAGAGCGCCTGACCAGCAACTGTATATATAATGCCTGTCTGTGCATCAATCTTACTGACCCAGCACCCATCAGTAAAATATATGTCCCCATTATCTGCAACAGTTAATCCATATGTTCCGGCGCAGATAACTGCCTCGCTTGCCGGAATGCCATCACCCTTAAATATTCTTGAGTCAATCCCTGCAATTGTCTCAATGGTGCCATCCTGCTTCACACCCCTGATTACCCTCTTTGGCGTAAATGCACTGGGTGAGGCGCCGAGGATGTATTTATACCTTCCACTGGGGTCTATTGCTATTGCACTCACAAGGGATATGCCTGCATCCTTTGCAGGTCCACCATCACCAGTGATAGTATTTGTCCCATTGCCTGCTATGGTATTTATTGTAACTGCCCTGTCTCCATACACATCAAACCAGAAGCGATAATCCCCTGTTACATTGTGAAACTGCCATGATATTATGCTCTTTGTCCCATTACAGCAGGGAACTGTTCCAATATATTTAAATCCACCTGGCACAATAGTTCCTACATCTCCTGAGGGCGTATCCCCATCAATTATTATGCCGGGGTCAGTAATTGACCTTATTCTTATGTCAACCCTCTGCAGGGCAATCTCAGGATGCTTGCCTGTTACTGTGAAGTCAATTGCTGCGTCTTTTGTTACTGCATTGTAATAGAGCGTTCCCCAGATGGAGAATGGAAACCCAGATGCAACAAGGTCTTCCCCTGCAACAACTGCGGGACTCAGGCCTGACCGACCAGCCGTGCCTACATTTTCAATGGGTTTAATCTCAATCCTTCGGTCCGATAATGTTATTGATGCCTCATAACTGCCTATTAACTCAGTGCCTGGCACAACCTTCTCTTTGTTGCTGGAAACAGAACCCTCACAGGAGAGAAAAATAAGGATGGAGAGCAAATAGGGGGTTAATTGAATTAATCGTATAGTGTTCCTCATCTTCATTGCTGAACCTCCCTTTGCATGCAAAAATTATACCATAAATACATAATAAAATCAAGGGCACCCTATAGGCGTCGCCCTACATTTATCCTACCTGACCTCAAATGCCTGCCTCAGGATTATTCTGCCCTGTTCGTCTATCTCGCTGATTAGGGGGACGATTCTTCCTCCATTTCCCAATGGGTCATATTCAGGCAGGAATGCAACAAATGCCTCCTGATATGTGAAGTTTTCTAAATTCGGTGTATACCATTCCATCAGCCGGGACTTGCAAACGCAATCCTGTGGAGATGGTGCTGAATCAAAATGCCCATACCAGAAATAGGGTGCAGGATTGAGGAGCATCTGCTCTGCTATTTGCCTTCTCTCTGGACCGAGACATACCTCAAGGGAGCCGAGTTCCTCTGGTGTGGGAAGCATCTTCCATCTCTGTGGGTCTCCAAGCATAATACTGCCATCCGGCTCGCTCAATAACTGAACATCATAAAGTCCAACATCCTGCCATGGTGGAACTGCATAATACTGAGTCGGAAAGGTTATGGTATTAGCGTTATATATATTCCAACCCCAGTAAAACATGTAAGTGACAAAGTTAGCCCATGTGTCATAATCAGGTAGATAAACCGGAAAGTCCCTGAGATATACGCCAATAACATCCCTTAATTCGCTTGAGGAGCAGTTGCATACCTGAAGCCCATTTGTGGATGATGTGCTCCAGACCCTTGTGTCCGGCTCAAAGGTATAACCCGCGATAAATCCACCTATCCCATCCCTCTGGATATTCACCGGGAACGTCTCCATATTATAAGGAACAGTATATCTGAACCCACCCTGCCCACCGCTTAATTCAAGGATTATTGAATTGATTTGAGGGAATGCATTATCTCCCGCCTCAATCTTGAACTCTGCATGGGCCCACATCCACTGAGTGCCATCAGGCATTGGATTAATACCACTACAGTCAGCCCATGATGGGTCTATATTAAATGGAACTTGTGCTGAATAGGTATCATTGCCCTCATAGGTCAGCGTAAGGTTAGCCCATGGCCTTTCAACCCATTCCGCACTCCCTGGGCATGCAAGCCTGTAAAAGAGTTTGACATCAGAGAGCCCTGTCTCATCATCCCTGACTGTAAACCGAACAATCCTTGACTGTCCAGCCCTGATGGTCTCTGCTGGAAATCCCTCCTCAGATAACATATCAAATGACTCTATGTATGGAGGATTCTTATCTGATGCCTCAGGTCTATTATTAAACACAGCAGTAAGTTTTATATCATCCAGTGCAACGCTACCCTGATTTTGGGAAAGACCCATTTTATATGTTATTGTCCCTGAATCTGGCAGATCTATTGTCCTCGGAGGGTCATACCAGTATAAACTTGTTAAAACATTGTATTCGCTGAAGACCAGTTGACCATCAAGATAAACCTCTGTATTCATTGGTGGTTCATCAAACTCACCGTTCTGATTCACAAAATGGAAGTTATATTTGCCAAGGGGGGCAATAATATTTATTTTTGTTGGCTCGTTGTTGAACTTAACAAATGGTATATCCGGGTTCTGGTTCATAATATAGGGCTTGCCATTGTCAACCCTGTGGACCTCTGCAAGGTCAGGCAGATAGCCAGTCATAGAGGCAGTGGTCTCCGCAGCAAAATAGGGCGAAATAGTGTATGGATATATTATAATCCATGGGGCCACAAAACAACAACCAAAAAGACATACGCCATACACATCAACTCCCCAGACCTCAAACTCAATGTCTCTGAAGGCAAAGTTGCTCGCTGATGCCATCTGATAAAGTGTAATGGTGTAATCATTTAATTTGCTCGGATTTGCTGCTGGTGGCTCGTTAATCCCCATCCAGTTTATAAAGTACTGAGGGACAAACCATACAAATGGTGCCCACGGACCCAATTCATGCCTGCCTGTAAAGGGCATGTATAGATTGGTATGACAGTGCAATTTTCCTGCCAAATCTCCATCACTATAAAAACACCCCCCCTCACCCGTATGCCTGTATCCGAATTTTGTAGTAACATGGAACTTGCTTGCACAGTCATCAGGCGTTGTGCAGTTCTCATAGGATATATCAGAACTCAATCCATCAAAGGATGCCTTTATGAGTTCGTTGGTTGTCTTAACCTTTTCATCGGGTTGGGGTTCCCATCTGGATGCTTTGAACATAAAGTCAATATTATAGTCCCGAGAGATGCTCGAGAAATGTAATCTCTGAAGTTGGGCCTCTGTTACTGAATAAGGTCCAAGATACCAAGAACCGTATGGGGTTGCTGAATCAGGATATGTGGGTCCTGGTTGGGGCGGATTATCTCTCTCAAAGTAGAATGCCATATTCATTGAGACAACGCCACGCTCTTCAACAACCGGGGTAAATATATCATCCCCATTATGGTTCCTCAATGAGAAATTAATCTTCTTGTCCGCCTGTTCAAAATTAAACAGATTCACAGGATAATAATTAACACTATGATTCTCCTTCACAAGATAGTAAATATTCCCGTCCATGTCAAGATTGTCTGAATCACATGAATCCTCAGGATTTAATTTATCCACGCCAATGAATATAAAATCGTAAACACCTGGTGTGAGTTGCCAGTTATATAGACAATAAATGTTTGGATTATCCACGCAGACAGGAATGGGCATAAAATCCACCCTCAGGTCCTTTCTGTTATGTATATGAACAGCGACAGGACAGACATTCCCTGTAAATGTAACCATTATTGGCGCAGGAATTATGGCAAAGGGCACATGGAGTGTTTGCTGTGCCCCATTAAGGAAATAGGTCGCAGTAATCCTTCCTTCATACAGATAACTCTCCCCCGGAGGAGGTGCCCAGGAGAAAAGCGTAAACACAGCAGGTATTATGCCGTAATTTTCTTTTGAGACAACAAGCGAAGAAGGGACGCTCACTGCAAGCCCATTTGGTGCAATATATGAGAGTTGGAGAATTATATCCTGGTCTGAATAATTATGAACAATAAGTGTAGATGAGGTTGTCCAGAAACCCCTAGACCCAAAACTCGCCTGTCCGAGGTTGAGCACTCCGGGCGTAATCACTGCTCCTGCATCTACTGCTTTCTTTACATTAAGACGACCCCCTCCCTGCTTGAATATGCTCGCCTCTACACCACCTGGATTCAAAATATCCGCTGTCTCTGTTAATAGCGCCTTTATCTCTTCTGATGTCAGAATTACACCATACTTCTGCTTGATTGCACCTATTATAAGAGCACCTGCTCCTGCTACATGCGGAGTTGCCATTGAGGTGCCGGATAAGAGAACATGCCTGTCATCAATACAGGATTCAAAAAATTGTGCTGAAGGTGGCGTATCATGAGCCCAGGCAGAGCAGATTGATACTCCAGGCGCTACTATCTCCGGCTTTATATGGGCTTTATGGGCAGAGGGACCAAATGCACTGAATCCTGCAAAATTATCCTGTTTGTCCGTGGCACCTACTGTGAGAGCCATCTCTGCTACTGCTGGTGATGAATTTAATGTAAAGTAACTCCCATTACCATTATTACCACCTGCTACAACAACAAGAAGCCCTACCTGTGATGCAATATTTACGCTCCTAACAAGTGGGTCACAACTAAAATCATAGGGGTTATTATCACAGGAAATTCCGCGTCCACCCAAACTCATATTAAGCACTGCTGGTTCACCAGGTGTGCAAGTAGTGTTAAACTGAACCTGCGCCATTTCAAGTGCCATCAAAATATCATCATAAAAGCACCCTGTTCCACCACAAACCCGGTATGAAATAAGTTTTGCCTCTGGCGCAACACCTTTTATCTCTCCGCCATCCCCTGCAATGCCATTGCCTGCAACTATTCCTCCTACATGCGTTCCGTGAAAATGCTCATCCATGGGCTCCTTATCATCTGCCACAAAATCCCATCCCCACTCATCATCCACCCCTGCATCCCCGGGTCCGCATATCAGTCCATCTCCATTTGTATCTCCAAGGCAATTCCCATCATTGTCAATTCCATCACCAGGAATCTCGCAGGGATTGTGCCAGATGTTATTTACAAGGTCTGAGTGAAATCTATTTATTCCTGTATCTAATACCCCTACAGTAACCCCACTCCCCTTATACCCAAGTGAATGAGCATAGTCCGCCTCAATTAGCGGAATTGAATCGCGAAGCAATGGTTCCAATCGCCTGTTCTCATACACATCCTCAACATAACCAAGTTTTTTTATTTGAGGGATTATCTCAGGAGTAACCTTTGTATACACACCATTTAAACCAATAAAATACTCCCTCAAAATCTTCGTCCTCCATACATCCTCTGATTTCTTGCCTTTAGCCCTTGCATAATTAACTTCAATACGATAAATCTCATCAACAAGTCGCTCATGCTCTCGCCTTAATTTTTCCAGGTATTTATCCTTGAATGCATTCCCGAGCCGTTTTCTTAATTCAGGACTCAGCCCCTTTCCAGGAGGACCCTGATTCAACAGAAATTTCGCAAAGGGAATTTCCTTTAATACAATGATTACCTCTGCCCTGCCAGTCTGAGGGTCCGGTTTGAACCTCTGCACCGCCTGCAAGCCACCAATCGCATCCAGCACAGCATCTGCATTATCTTCTATCACCTGTCTCATCTCGTCTGTTTCAACTGAACTCTTAATCAGGTCAAGCGGGTCCCCTCCAAAAAGTGTCAATCTCTTTACCTGCGGAAGATCCGTTATGGTCTTCAGATTTACATCCTTACCTATGATTTTCACCGGGATATTTGTCCCTAACAGTATGAGCCACAGAGAAAGAATTACAAAGACCTTAACCCCGCCTAATACCGCTTTCCTAAATACCCCCCCCATAACTTATAGTTATACTTCATAGGACACCTCCAATAATTTTGAGTGTAATATCCCCCTTCATGCTTGGAAGAGTATCAAAAAGATGTATTTTATATAAAATTACCCCATTGGTTTTAAAAATAGCATAAATAAAAAATGATGTCAAGAAAAATTTTTTATACCTTAATTGTGATGTTCCTGAACTACCTCATCCCTCTGGGCACCTCAATCAGATTGAAGAACCTTTCTGCATTGCCCGATGAGCCAGAGAGGACAAGTGTGACTTTCACCATTGCTGGCAGGCGGCTTGTCTTTGTTGAATCCCATTCATCATACCATGTGCGGGATATCCAGTCATAATACTGCAAACTAAATTCTGACACATTCTCAAGCAGGGGATAGCGGAAGGAATTTATTTCTGACCGCAGTGAACCACCGAAAAGTTCTGCACTCTCCACTGTAATAAATTGCGGGGCATCAAAGCGAAACAGAACCCAGGGCTCTGAACCATCCATAAAATATGAAATGACTGCATGCTCTGACTGATTGACAGGGAGTTCACCGGAATCCGCCTCCTTTGAAATTACAACTATCCTGTGGGCAAGGGAGGTGAATAAAATCTTATCCATTTCCTTCCCATTGTAATTATCGTTTATCCCAATAAAGAAGGTGGGATTATTGAACTTCTGACCCTCCTTTGGCACATAGGACTGATTCATAAGATAGGCAGATGAGACCTCCCTCTCAAAAATTCGTATGAATGCCCTTCCTTGCTGTTTTATGTCTGCAAGTTCCTCTACATAAGCACTTGAACTTACAGTTGAAGTAAATGTAAGATAAATAGAATACATAATTGCAGAGAGAATTGTAATCACAAGAAGGACCTCAAGTAGAGTAAATCCCTTCGCTTCTAATTTATCAATCACCTCAATAACTCCAATCTCAAATACTCTGAATCATCTCCTGTGTCCAACACTGAAACATAATTCTTTGTAATCTGCACATCGCCAATCAACTGCTGTTCCTCCTCTGCCTGAAATCTAAATTGGGGATAAAGCTCCTCAATCGTATAACTCTTATCATCCTGATAAAAATAGAGTTCAAATCCATCATACTGGCTCTTTACAGAGGCGTAATTAAGATAAATCCTGCCTGCCATTGCTGCATCTGTTCTCTCGTTGATTTCTGCATTCGCTCTAATGCTTTGATTATGGAGAGAAAGAATCGTGAGAAGCCCCACTGCCAGTATTGCAATAGCAACAAGCACCTCAAGGAGGGTGAACCCGCTCTTCATATTTTCTTGTAAATATCCTCTATCTTAATTTCTCTGTCAAATACCTTTGTGATTCCTGTAAAGGAATTGAAGGAATTGATTGTAATTGTATAAACATCTCCCCTGCGGTTTTCAAGATAAATAACAACCGGTGGAACATAGCCATAGGGAAAGAAAGTCATAAATGCCTCGTCTGTAACATCAGAAGAGATTGACTCACCATTTATAAAGACCCCTTTAAAGTTAACCCCCTGAGGAAGCAGAAGCCCTCTGCCCGCTGATGAACTCTCAGGTAGATACTCTGTGGCTCCTGAACCTCTCCTCTGAAGGTCAAGATACTCCAGATACCACCTTCTTTCCTTAAAGTTAATCCGTATTCGGTACAGAAGGTCACCCCTGAATGCAGAAAGATTAAAGACATATCTGAGTGAACTTGAGAGCCGCATAGCACCTGTTCTAAGGTTTAAGTCAGTATAACTCCTGAGGACAGGAACTCCTATAAGAATAATGAGCGCCAGGACAAAGAGAACCGCGGAGAGTTCTATAAGCGTGAAGCCGGACTTACTGCATTGCCTCTTCAAGGTTTGCATTTGAGATATCTGCATCGCATTTATCCCCTCCGGGCTGACCATCCTCGCCAAGTGTTATTATATCGTAGTCGCCATTCTGCCCCGGGGAACGGTAAATGAAGGGCCTGTTCCATGGGTCCTTAGGCACATCTCTACTCTTCAGATAGGGTCCCTTCCAACAACATGGCACATTGCCTGAGGCAGGTTTTTCTATCAGTGCCTTGAGTCCTTGATCTGTATCAGGATAGACATGATTATCAAGTTTATACATCTCAATGGCATCCTCAAGAGCCCTGATACTTACAACGGCAATTTTCCTCTCTGCCTCGCACTTTCGTCCAATCACATTGATTGCAACCATTGTTGCAAGTAAGCCGATTATTATCACCACAACCATAATCTCAAGGAGCGTAAAGCCTGATTCATTATCCTTCATAATTCACCCCACAATCTGATTTATCTGAAAAATTGGCATAAGAACTGAAAGTATTATAAACAAAACCATACCTGCAAGTAATAATATTATAACTGGCTCCATCAATGATGTCAGTGCAGTCACAAAGGTCTCAATCTCATTATCTGTTGTATCAGCAATCTTCTCAAGCATCGTTTCCATTTCTCCTGACTGTTCTCCCACAGATATCATTTTTATTACCATCGGCGGGAAAACACCTGTCTTCCTAAGTGGCTCTGCGATACTTGCTCCCTCTGCAATCAATTCCCTTGCCTCCTCAATTGTTTTCTCCAGAACAACATTGTTCACAATGTTTTTGACAATATCAAGGGACTGGAGAAGGGGGATTCCGCTTTTGAGAAGCGTTCCGAGAGTCCTTGAAAACCTTGAGACAGCACGAAGTTTTATAATCTTACCAAAGACAGGAACTTTGAGGAGCAGAATGTCTATTTTTTCCCTGCCCTCAGGCGTCCTCCTGTAGCGTCTGAAGGCATACCAAAAAAAAATCAACAACCCGAGGAAGAGAAACCAGTAATTTGCCATAAGATTGCTTATAAAAATCAATGTCCTCGTATAAACAGGCAGGGTCTGTCTCACATCCTCAAAAATCACAACAACCTTCGGTATAACCTTAATCATAAGAAATGCAACAACGCCTGCCGCGAGAATAAGCATTATAATGGGATAAACCATTGTAGAGATGAATTTATTCCGCAATTTGACCTGACCCTCAAGATATTCAGATAGACGGAGGAGAACAACCTCAAGAGCACCGCTTGCCTCTCCTGCGCGAATCATATTAATATAAAGAGGACTGAATATCCCTGAACTTGTTTCAAGAGAATCAGCAAGCGAGAATCCCTCGGTTAATTTTTCCTTAACAGCGGTTAATATTTTCCTGAATTTCAGATTATCCTGCTGTTCAACGATGGCACTTATGGAATCCAGAATGGGAAGACCTGCACCAATGAGCGTTGCAAGTTGCCGTGTAAAAATAGATATGTCCTGAACAGTAATTCTTGTAAAGATATCTGAAAGATAAAATTCCCTTGGGGTTCCCTTCTCAGCGGCAACTCCATCAGTAACAATAAGTTCTGTGGCTATAATGCCCTCTTTTTTTAATTTTGCCCTTGCCGCCCGAGGATTTTCAGCATCTACGACGCCCCTTGTGTTTTTACCCCTAAGATTAAATCCTGTATATTCAAAGACCGCCATGGCTTGATTCACATCAGGAAATCTCTTCCTGTGTAACTCTGAGGACCTCCTCCATTGTTGTAATGCCCTGCAAAACCTTTTTGATTCCATCCACCTTAAGTATGTCCATCCCCTTTTTTATTGCAAGCGATTTAATGGTATTGGAGTCGGTCTTCTTAATTATCAATGACCTGATGTCATCATCAATAAGAAGCAATTCATAGATTCCTGTCCTGCCTTTGTATCCTGTCATCATACACTCACTGCACCCACAGGCTCTTTTCACCACAACTTTTTTCCTGCCATTAGTAACTGCATACAGTTTTGCAAGTTCCTCCTCATCCGGCATATATTCCTCTGCACAGTTGGGGCACAGGATTCTCACAAGCCGCTGGGCAATCACTGCCACAAGGGATGAAGAGATAAGAAATGGCTCAATTCCCATGTCAATCAATCTCGTGATAGCACCTGCAGAGTCGTTGGTGTGGAGGGTTGAGAAAACAAGGTGCCCTGTCAGGGATGCATGAATTGCAATCTCAGCGGTCTCAAGGTCCCTGATTTCACCGACCATAATTACATCCGGGTCCTGCCTGAGGATTGAACGCAAGCCATTTGCAAAGGTGAGGTTTATCTTTGGATTAACTTGAATCTGTCCTATTCCCTTTAACTGGTATTCAACGGGGTCCTCTATTGTGATGATATTTACATCCGGAGAATTCCTCTTATTAAGAAAGGCATATAGAGTTGTTGTCTTACCACTTCCTGTTGGCCCTGTCACAAGGATTATTCCATCATTCCTCTGCAATAATTTCTCAATTGTAGAAAGTTTATCCTTATCCAGCCCTATTTCATTCAATCCATATAAAACAGTTGTCCTGTCTAAAAGTCGCATAACAACTCTTTCACCGAAGGTTGTGGGAACTGTAGAGATTCGTATGTCAATATCTTTACCAGCAATCTTAACACGAATTCTTCCGTCCTGGGGGAGTCGCTTCTCTGCAATATTCAATTTCGCCATTATTTTCACCCGGGAGATTATACTGCTCTGAAATTTCTTGGGCGGACGAATAATCTCATGAAGTATTCCATCAATTCTGAATCTAACTGCAATATCCTTTTCAAAGGGCTCTATGTGAATATCACTTGCCTTTTCCTTGACTGCCTGATACAAAAGAGAATTTACAAGCCGAATGATTGGTGCTTCATCAGTGGATTCCAGCAAATCAGTGGGCTCCTCAAGTTCCTGCGCAATTATGTCAAGGGATTCCTCTTCTTCAAGGTCGTCCATCATTTTCTCTGCACTGCTCTGTGCCCTATCATAGACCTTATTAATGGCATCTTCAAGGACTGCAGGACTCACGAGGACAGGACTCACAGGCATCCCAAGAAGCGAGGCAACATCATCAAGAACGAATATCCTGAGGGGGTCTGAAATTGCAACAACCACATTGGAATCATTGATTTTCAATGGCAGGACATGGTTTTTCTTTGCATAGTTAATGGGGAGTTTTTCAATAAATTCCGGAAGGACTTCATTAATTGAGAGTTTTTCTTGAAAGGGAATTCCTGTCTGCTGGCTCAAAGCCAGTAGAATATCCCTTTCTTTTGCATATTTTAACCTGATTAAGTGCTCCCCAAGCCGACCCTTTTTCTCTTTCTGTAAATTCAATACCTCCTCAAGCTGCTCCCTTGTAATCACGCTGCGGTTAATTAATATCTCACCCAGAAGCATCCTTCTTGACTCAATAATCTCAGGCATAATATCAATTATAACATGTTATTAATAAAAAGCAATAACCCTATTCCCCCTGCTCTTGTATATCTATTATTTCCAGGTTATCTTCTGGCTCTACACTTATTTCTCCAGAAGGTGCTTCCTGCTTCCTGGTCTCTATATCTCCCTGCGGTTCAACTGGTTTCACCTCTTGTGGTGCTGGCACTCCCTCAATTCTGGGTTCTTCCACTGGTCTTGTCTCCTTTTCAGATGGCGTTGTTTCCTCTGGTGAAATAACCTCTTCTTGCTTCGGCGTTATCTCTTTCTTATCTTCTTTTGTCGGCTCTATTTCCTTCTGTTCTTCTGTTTTCTCAGCCGGCTTTTCCTCTGCCTCAATTCCTGCTTTTTCTTCCATTAACTCGCTTTTTTCTCTGCTCTCCCTCAGTGCATCTCTTATCCATTTGCCTGCCTTTGATTCATACCCGAGATTTTCCTCCTCAAATTTTTCCCACTCTTTTTCCTTCTTATAGGTAATATCCTGCAGATCAGCCCCTGTCCTGACTATATGGGGGGTTAAAAATATAATCAGGTCAATCTTCTCAGCCCTCTTTGTTGTAGAACGGAAGAGCATTCCAATAAGAGGTATATCTCCAAGAATGGGCACCTTTGACTGGGTTTCTTTAACATCGTCACGAACAAGTCCTCCAATCACGACTGTCTGCCTGTCTCTCACAACAACGGTTGTATCTGCTGAGCGCTTTGATGTTGTAATGCCAAGAACATTGACATCCACACCAGGTGGACCCTGAGCAACATCTGAAATCTCTGTATGAATCTTAAGAGTTATTGTGTCGCTTTCATTAATCTGGGGTGTAACCTTCAGAGTAATCCCGACATCGCTTCTGGATACTGTTGTCTGCACAGTTCCACCCACGCCCGTCACCTGACCGGTGGGCAGAGGAATGTTCTGCCCCACTGTAATTTGCGCCTCCTCATTGTCTGTTGTAAGAAGATGGGGCGTTGAAAGCACATTAATATCAGTATTCGTCTGGAGCGCCCTTATAAAGGCACCAAAACTCGGAACCTGCACAGTTGCACCTGTGGGGGTTGTGACCTCAATGGGCTCACCAAAAACACCACCAAAAAGTCCTGAAAGTGTGGCAATGGCTGTTGGGTCAAGGACAAAGGTGCTTAAGGGACCCAACTGCATCCCCTCAATACCAACTGCCCCGCCCTTCATCAATTCACCGCCGTGGAGGGAAATTCCCAGTTCTCTCAGTTTTGTAAGGGAGACCTCTATGATTGCTGCCTCAACAAATACCTGCCTGCGGGGTATATCAAGTTTCTCAATTACATCTTTAAGTATAAGATAGTCCTGATAGGATGAAATGATGATGAGTGCATTAATATTTGGATCCGCAGCTATTTTTATTCCACCCTCAAACTGTGCAACTGGAATAGCAGGTCGTGCTCCTATCTGTTGCGGAGCACCAGGAACTGCCTGCGAGGGTTTAACCTGACTGATGCCACCTGTCAAGTTTGAAAGCGTCTGGGCAATATCCTCTGCCTTTGCGTTTTTTAGATAATGAACATGAATCTGTCCCGCTCCCGGAAGTTCAATATCAAGTTTATCAATCAGTTCCTTGATGTCAGAGAGTTCAGTCCTGTTTGCCACGATAATGAGTGAATTGGTTCTCTCATCAGGAATAATTTTTGAGATACTCGTCTGGGCCTGGGGCTGGCCTGCCTGTGCACGTGCTGGAAGAGTCCTTATTCTCTTGAGTGTTCCCCCTGTGCTCTGATAGAGAGAGGTAAGTATATTTGCCACGGTTGTGGCATTTGCATTTTTCAGACGAATGACCTCTATGGTCTCCGTGTAGATGTCCACATCAAGTTCATTAACTATCTTCATGAGCCGGCTGATATTGGTTGATGTATCTGTAATTATCAATGTATTTGTAGGAAGATAGGTTTGTATATTGCCGTGTTTTGAAATGAGGTTTTTTAAGAGTTCTGATATCTCCTGGGCATCAATGTATTTCAATCTTATAAATCTCGTAATGAAAATATCGCCTCCTGGCGGCCTTTCAGCAGTGACGACCGTTGGAATTACATCCTGCCGCGCCTCGCGCTGGGGTATTATTCTGTAAATTCTTCCTGACTGGACAATAGTCAATTCCTGAGATGCCAGAACGGAAAGAAAAATTCTGTATGCCTCTTCAACTGTCACCTTCGTGGGGCAGATAATTGTAACCCTCCCCCGAACTTTCTCATCAAGGAGGAAATTCTTCCCCGTCAATTCACTTATTGTCTTCACAAGGTCCTTTACTTCAATATTGTTAAAATCCATGCTTACAAGTTGTTTATCCGATGGTTTTACTGGTTGATTCTTCTCTTCCTGGGCTTTCAGGAAAAAAGGATTACAGAGAATTAATAAAAAAAACAGAAAGATCTTCCCACTCTTCTTCAGTAATTCCATTTCATACCTCATTATTATTGAACCTGGTAAGTTAATGTCTGACTTTGATTGTTTCTCAGAATCTCAACCTGAAAATACCTCTCATTTTTCAATTGCTGGAACAATTGAAATGCCTTCTCCGGGTCTGATATGTCTATCCCGTTCACCTTATAAATAATATCTCCGTTCTGCAATCCTATTTTAGTATACAAACTATCCGGCTTTATTGCAAAGATTTTATAACCATTTATTTTTCCGCCTTGAAGATTCGGGACAAGACGCGCCTCTGTCATCAGTTTACCAAGGTTCTGAGTTGAACGCTCCACCTCCTCTCTTGAAATAACATATCTGTTACTTCCCGCCTCTCTTACATCAAAGGAGGGCGTGACCTCTGGTAATAATGCTATCTTCTGACCACTTGAGGTAAACTCATCCTCATAAACAACGAGAGATTCCTGAACGCCATTCCTGAAAATAATCACCCTGCTCCTTTCAATCTTGAGGATTTTTGCCTCATTCAGAATCATATCATTCACACGATAGATGCCTGTCTCATTAGTTCCTGTATCCATTATCACAGCGAAGGAGAATTTTTCTACATCAGAAACAACCGTCCCGATGAGTTTTACCTTCAACTGACTCAGTGGCGCCGGTCCTTCAGTGACAATGCTATCTAATGCTCCAGCTCTTGAATTGAATAAATTGCGCTCATATATTATAGAGTAATACCCAATATCTTTCTTCTCCCTCTGGAGTATTCTGTCTATCTGAGGTGTTTTCTTCTCGGAGTGGATATTCAAATTCTTAACAGGCGGTTCTATTATCTTTCGTAAAATGTTATTTGAGATATCAGCAAGTACAATTCCTGTAAGAATAATCAGAATAGAATTAATAATCCAGAATGACTTTTTTATATACTCAATATACATTGCCAGTCTATTTTAACTCCCGTTTCAATCTTATACCTAATTGTTTAATCTTTCTTGAAAGATTTTCACGAGAAATATCAAGGACTTCCGCAGTCCTTGTAATATTAAAATCGTACTTTTTCAGTTTATTAAATATATAGTCACGCTCAAAATCCTCCTTTGCCTTTTCAAGAGTACCATCATAACTAAAAGATTTAACCGCCTCTGCAACAGCGCCCTGTCTGAGTTCAGATGGCAGGTCGTCCACATCAATATTAATATCATCCCCCATTATTACCAATCGTTCAACAATATTCTTTAATTCACGGACATTCCCTGGCCAATCGTAATGAACAAGCACATCAAGGGCATCATCGCTTAAACTTTTGATTGACTTTCTGTAAAGTTTACAATAATACTGAAGAAAGTGATTTATAATTACCGGTATGTCCTCCCTTCTCTTTCTAAGGGGTAATAAATCAATCGGAAGGACCCTGAGGCGGAAATAGAGGTCCTTTCTGAATCTCTCCTTCCTGATTTCCTCCTCAAGGTTTTTATTGGTTGCTGCAATAATTCTGACATCCACTTTTATTGTCTCTGTGCCACCAACCCGTTCAAAAGATTTTTCCTGTAAGATTCTTAGAATCTTCGCCTGGGTCCTCAGGGTCATATCCCCGATCTCATCAAGAAAGAGTGTGCCGGTATGAGCCATATCAAACTTACCCTTTTTCCTTCCAATTGCACCGGTAAAGGCGCCCTTCTCGTAACCAAATAGTTCGCTCTCAATCAATTCTTCCGGAATTGCTGCGCAATTTACTGGAACAAATGGCTTTGTTGTTCTGGAACTTTTATTATGAATTGTCCTGGCTACAACTTCTTTTCCTGTTCCACTCTCGCCAGTTATTAATACAGGACTATCTGATCTGGCAAAGATATCCATCTTTTTTTTGACATCATCTATATGTGGACTTACTCCAAGTAATCTCACTTCATCTTCAAGTTTTTCTCTGAGAATAAAATTCTCCTCCCTCAACCGAACAACCTCAATGGCCCGCTTTATCGTAGTAAGCGTTTTATCAATTGAAAGTGGTTTCTCAAGAAAGTCATAGGCGCCAAGTTTTACTGCCTTCACTGCTATCTCTATATTACTGTGTCCAGATATCATAATAAACTGAGATGTAGAATTTCTTTCTTTCAATTGTTTTAATACATCCACCCCGTCTCCGTCAGGCAACCATACATCAAGGAGAACAACATCTGGCAAATTCTCAAAATACTGCCTCTTCCCTTCTTCACAATTGCTTGCGGTAATAACATCATATCCTTCATCTCTTAATATTCCTGAGAGCATATTACAAATATCTGGTTCATCATCTATTATCAATACCTGGCTCATACTTTACAATGCTCCACTCTTTGCAAATTCCTGAGACATACCTGTGCTCAGATAGGGCAATTTTACAATAAACTTCGCTCCCTTCGGGAAATTATCCTCAACCAGAATTTTGCCCGAATGTTCTTTCACAATACTATGAACAATGGTAAGCCCGAGCCCCATCCCCCCATTCTTTGTGGAGAAGTATGGCTCAAAAAGTCGGGCTTTAATCTCTGGAGTAATACCCTGCCCATCATCGGAAACCTCAAGAACTACATAATTCTCTTCGCCGTCGTATGTAGTTTTTATTGTAATTGTGCCCTTACCATTGACTGCTGAAATGGCGTTTTCAATAAGATTAATGATAAGGCGAGTGATCTGGTCCCTGTCAAAAGCGAACATAGAAAGATTCTTATCCTGTATGACTTCAAACTTTATATCCTTCTGAGCAGTCCTGTAAAGAGCCATCACCTCATTGACAATAAGATTCAGGTCGTTCATGGCTGGACGGGCAACCGGAAATCTTGAAAAGGATGAAAATTCATCTACCATTGATTTTAAGACACCTGTCTGGCGCATAATTGTATCAACACATTCGGTAAATGTCTCGCGGTCCTCTTTAATCTCTGAAGAGTATTTTCTTTTCAATCTCTGGGCTGAGAGTTGTATAGGCGTCAGAGGGTTTTTAATTTCATGGGCAATACGCCTTGCGATTTCTCTCCACGCTGACAACTTTTGAATACGAACAAGTTCAGTAATATCCTCAAAAACAACAACAACTCCGAGATAATTCTCCGATTCATCTCTCAGGACTGTGAGGTTTGTTAATAGTTTTCTCACTTCTTTACCATCGGAAAATTCCTCCTCAAGTTCTACTGAGTCCTTTCCAAGATGGTTCACTGTCTGGATGAGGTCTTTAACTATTTTCATATGATTTGGACCAAGGATTTCTTTATATTTTCTGCCAAGGACATTCTCTGCTTTCAGATTTAAGATGCTCTCAGCCCGCCTGTTAATAGTACTAATACAGCCTTCTGAATCAAGGGATATGACTCCTGAGGCAACATTCTGAAGGACTGCCTCCATATATCTTCTGCGCTTATCAAGTTCAATATTTGTATCGGATAAACTCTGGTAAGCGCTTCGCAGTTGCTCCCTGTTGCTCTTAAGGTCCCTGACCATTCTGTTGAAGGCACCGACAAGGTTCCTCAATTCCTGCTCCTGTGGCTCTGTAATATATACATCAAGCTCTCCACGGGCAATTCTTGATGCTGCCTCTGCCACTTCGTTAATTGGACCAGCAATTGCATTTGTAATCTGAACGCCAAGCCACGAAGCAGAAAAAATCACAAGCAGTGTAATCACAAGAAGAAATATAATGAATGTCCCCTTGACTGTTTCCTTCATAAGTTCATTTGTCTTGAAGTCATCGTAACCCTGAACAAGTGCTGTCTTTTTTACCACAAGACTGCGCGGGATAAAATTATTTACAGCAGTCACTCCCTTTATATTTCCAAGGGAATCCTTTATGGGTGAAACAGCCCAGATAAGGTCACCTGATTCAAGGGTTAATACATGAACATCATCCTTTCCCTGGTATGCTCTTGCAATAACATCCGAACTACCTGAAACCATGCCACCGTAATCGCTCTTCTCATTAATTAATGAAGCCACATCCTTTCCCTTATCATCAAATACCTCTATAACGCTTACTCCGCTTAATTCCATTCTTTTCTTCAAAAAATTTCTCAACTGATAGGGTGAACTAAGCAAGTCCCTTTCCTGTATTTCCTTACTTAAACCTCTTGCAAACCTCAGGGCAATCAACCCCATATTATTGTAGTAATCGTCAACAACCTCCTTTGCGGTTTTAAGGGACTCCTCAATCTGCTCGCTGAACCAGTTGTTTATACTTTTAGTAATGAAACTGGTAGAAATAAAAAAGAAGATAACAGCAGGCAAAAGAGAAAAACCAGTAAGGATGAGCACGAGTTTTGTCTTTAAAGTTGAGGCAGTGACTCTCTGTCTCCTCTCCAGTATCACCTTGGTAATATTTCTGATTAAAAAGAAGACGAGCAAACATAATAAGATTATATTGAGGTTTATCAGTCCAAAAATCACGATATTGCTTGTCAGAGGAATAGCGGAAGTAATACCAGTAATCTTTTTCATATAGTACACCAGAACAATTAAAAGGACGCTCAGCACAAGGATAATTATAGTATCCCTCCTCCTCCGGCGCTTCTCGTAAATGCGCTGGTATGCAGATTTAAGGTCCTGTTCCATATATTGTATTTATTTTATACTTATACCATAAATAATTCAAGTTTTGTTTAAGTCATACACAGAATATTCTACGGTACCTTTAAGGACTTCCCAAATTCGGTGAAAAAGTGCATTCTGCAAGATGATAAGCGTTGTTTAGGGCTCGTTGTTCTCAAGAATCCAGGACATCTCGCCCCACTTGTAGCCCTTTTTGATTGCATTCTTCCATGTCTCATAATAAAGTATTGCGCCTGAGTTGAATCCATTATTCTTGCATTTTTGTTAATCATGAAATATAATTAAAGAATAAGAGGAAACACAAATGTATAGAATTATAGATGCAAAGCCACTTTCTGAATACAAAGTTTGGATTAAATTTTCCGATGGGACTGAGGAAGTAGAATGGCCTGGTGGACTGGATTTATGCCCTGATACATTGTATTCAGAGATAACTGGAAAAGAAATATCAAGATTTACACTGGAATAATTTGATACAGAAACACGCATCCTCTTATTCCCTGATAATGTAAAAGGAAAAAAGTGGATCGGTATACGGGTAATCGTGTGGCAATTCTTTATTATCAAGTTCCCACGCAATGTTTACATGGATTTTAAATTCATTTCCATTACAATTTAAAAGGCCCTCCTGCGTCTGGTATAGAACCAGAGAATCTTCTCCACAGGAAAATTTTAAGGCAGTATTTTTAATCCCATCACGCACGGGACAGATTCCACTTAATTCCTCAACAGATATCCCTTCGTTATCAAGAAAGCTATCCAGTTTACTATTTGTGGCACTTGAAAAAAGTAATTTGCCCTCAGAATTGTATATTTTTAGAGAACTACTCAATGCTTCAATCCCTCCAGGGAATGGTGATGCATACGAATTGTATATTTTATATGTCTCTCCAGCATTAACAGGCAATGGGATGGTTGAATATAATTTGTATCTTGTTCCTCCCGTGGGCTTCAGCAATGTGGTATATTTAAATTGATAAGTTGGTCCATATTGACCTTGTGCAAGGGAAATTTCAGAATTTGCTGACTCTACTTTAAGATTATCTTCAATTTTATAACCAGTGAGCGCTTTATCAACACAATCTTCAGATTCCTGACACATAAAGAATCGCAGAAATTCTTCTGCTCCATACTTGCATTCCTCGGTAGTTTTATTATTCTCATCACAGAAGAAGATTAGCATACTTAAAAATAATGTTATATTTTTTATGTACTTCATTGAGTCCTCCCGAGATAGTCAAATATCTCGCTTGCATAATTATGTTTGTCCAGAAATTGGGGGCATATAGCAGATATTTTGTTTCGCACGATTAGGCGTATTTGTTATTAACTCAATGGTCATAATAGAGAGCGTTAAAACTAAAAATGTCACAATTATTGATTCAGTAATGAATGATTTTTTGACTACCCCAACATCTTTCTCTGTCGCAACTTTTAAATATTCTGATGTCATATTACGAGCATCTTTGTATTTTTTCCATAATAAGAAAATTGATAACGCTATGAGCAACAAACTTATAAATTGAGACACTGACAAAAATTGCTGAGTGGTGGTATCTGGAGTTGTCTTAATTGCTCATAATACACATTGCTGTTCCGTGGATATTCCACAGCCCAGGGAAGGCCTGTTGGCTTGCCGAAACAGCATCCCTAAAAGAAACATGCAATCCTTCCAAAAAATATCCCTATCCCAAGAGGGGCTGAAAAACAATCAAACACTCTTCCAGTTTCTATTTTCTTTGCTTTAAGATAAACGAGCACAGCAATTAAACCTCCCAAAAGTCCTCCATAAAATACCATTCCACCTTCCCATACCTTGAAGATATCTGCTGGATTTTTTAAGTAAAAAGAAAAATGTTGAAACACAGAAAACAAACGGGCTCCTATTACAAATCCAATGGCTCCTAAGAAGGATGCATGAATTATTATATTCGGGTCAATGCCCCTTCTCTGGCCGTTTCTTATTGCAAAAAATATTACCAGAAGCCATCCAATTGTATGAAATGTCTCAAAAGCATATAAAGGAATGCTTGTATCAAGAAAAGGAACCGGAATATTAAACAGAACAGGTTTCAATGCAATGAATTTTTCGGCCTGTTATAAATAATTTTTAATATCACAATACCCAGTATAAAAAATAGAACTGGCAATCCATGACCTATAAAAATCTCTGGTGGCGGATTATAATTGGACTCATGAATAATTGATTCAAGGACTTTTGCACCGCCAAGGTCATCCATATTCTATTTATACCACTTGCACCTGTTTGCAAGACAGAGGCATTTGTCTCCCGGAGGGGGTGGTATTGCTTCGCATGTCGTTGTAACTGATTGGGCACTGCATACCTCACTGCTGCATCCGCTGATTATACAGTCCGAATCTGTCTGACACTCATTATCTTGCTCAGGGAGTTCATATCTCACTAAGTCATTGAGGATTCCAGCTATGGGAACACGAATTTTACACTCGTCTAATTTACGACAAGAACCTAATGTTCCTTCTACAGTACCATCACTGTAGAAAGTTCCTTCTATATTAACTCCTGGACAACCCTCCATACCGCACAAACCAATTTCACATGTAGAAACAGTGAAAGTCTTTTCGCTACTAAACCAACCTAATAAAATATTTTTACCATTACATTGTTCATTAACTAATGAGGTTACATCTACATAGATTCTGCCACCTTCTTTCTCCTCTCCTCTAAATGTAAAAATACCTGGAATGCAGATTGATACAAAAGTCAAAACTCCCTCCGGACAATTATTTTCTGTAGTAGGATTCTGTAGAATATAAAAGTAATAAGGTTTCTCAGTTACACCCTCAATTACAGGTTCCCTTTTGTATTTACTTATATTGTTAGTGTTATTTTTATCTCCCTTTGAGCAATGATTGCTTGCTGACACCAATGCTAAATATATAAATAATATTTTTAATATTGTTGTTCTCTTCATGCTCATCTCCACCTATTTTTTCTCCTGTCCCGATGACTTTTTGTAAACATCAGTTAACCCAAATCGTCCAGCAATTCCCCAAATGTCTTGTCTTCATACGGTTCAAGTAATCTCTTAATCGTGTTAGCAAGCTCTACAACCTCTGGACTTGCTCCTTCGCTAAATTTATCAAGAAATAGATTGATTGTTATTATATCCCCTGGCGGTATGACTCTATTTCTCGTCCCATTGGATACCTCTCCATTTACCACCTCTTTGATAATTGGTAGATAGCGCTGCAAAATTCCCCTCCCCTGGATACGAAATTCAGGATTAGATAAAAAAATCGCAGATATTTCAGGTGATGCCCTTCTAAATTTATCAATTAATTCTGGAGGAAAATTATTTCTTGCAAGCACCATCCTGCCGAATATTACTAATTCATCCTTACTATCTTCTAATCCAGCTATCTGTATGGCAGTTGAACACGGACAACAACCACTGCAATTCCCAAGAATACACATATCACTTGCGTAATCACAGCATACATTTCCACATCGTGAAGCACACAAAAATTTTGAAACAATGTTGGAGGCATTATCTGGGAAGGAAGATAAATCTCGTCTACACATCTATATGGAAGTGAGGTTATAGTAGGTATTTTTGATAGTCCTTTTATCTTTTCACAAATATTTGTTTTATTATCTTGAGCAAAAAGAACTACTACATTCACGAATAAAATTGCAAAAACAATTACCAGATTTTTATTCCTCATACTCCACCCCCTGTAAAAATAAAAACCTGCGGTTTATTACGCAGGATGCTCTTTTTCTCTGATTTTTCCCTGAACTGAAGGCAGAACTATCTGAGAGAGAGAGAGAGTCTGTGTATGTAAAAACACCCCCCAAAGAATTATTTTCTTACCTTTCATAAGTCAAAGAAATTATAACATATTTAAAAATCATGTCAAGAAAAATTTCTGTTGTTATAATATTCAACAGACCTTTTCATATATCCTGTATCTCTTATACACCCTTCCGCCTGCCATGATGATTGCATTGTTCATGGGCTCGTTGTTCTCAAGAATCCAGGACATCTCGCCCCACTTGTAGCCCTTTTTGATTGCATTCTTCCATGTCTCATAATACAAAATTGCGCCTGCACCCAGATGCTGATATTCCGGAATAATTCCAAGGGTAAAAACACGGATGTTGTAAATCCTTCTTCTCCCAAAAATTAACTTAAATATCCCGAAGGGGAAAAGCCTTCCGTTCATCTCCTTCACCACTACATTGAAATCAGGCAAAGACAGAGCAAACCCGATGGGTTTTCCGTCAACCTCTGCCACTAAAGCAAGCGATGGGTCAATCATCGGAATTAGTGCCTTCGCGATAAAATCAAATTCATCCTCCTCAAGTGGTATAAATCCCCAGTTTCTTGACCATGCCTTATTATAAACCTCTTTAACAATCTTAATCTCGCTAAAAAATCTTAATAAACTTACCTTTCTCACAGTTATGTTTGCCCGTTTTTTTACCCTTTCCACCGCCTCCTTCAGTCCTTCAGGTGGTTCCTTTGCCTCAATGTAATAAGCGAGCAGATCCATCGCCTTCCTGAATCCAAATTTTTCATGATATTCTACATAATACTCCGGATTGTAGGTCATCATCAGAACGGGGTCTGAATCAAAGGCATTAACAAGTAATCCGCTCTCATGATTGGTTGTAAAATTGAATGGACCGAGAATCCTTCTGTAACCCCTCTCCCTCGCCCATTTCACCGCTGTGTTAAATAATGCCTCTGCGAACCTGTAATCAGGCAGGCATTCAAAGAATCCATAAAAGGCAGAATTGTCCTCATGAAATTTTATGTAATTCCTGTCAGCATGTGCAGAAATAGTTCCCACCACCTTACCATTCTCTATGGCAAGAAAAAGAGAAACATCTGCGTGTCTGAAAAATGGATTTTTATCCCTGTCAAAGAAATGGAATCGCTCAGAAATAAGCGGTGGAACCCAGTGCTCGTTCTTTTTATAGACCTCCCATGGCAACATAATAAACCTTTTTAAGTGCTTCCTCTCCTTAACCTCAATAATTTCAATTGTCATGATTGACCTCCATTTTAATTATTAAAATTATAATTCATATAAAACCAGGAGTCAAATTCCCCATTGGCTGAAATTCTTGATTTATAGTATAATTACAAAATATAACCATTTGTTGAAACAATGGCTGAGTTGATCCATATATACATAGAACTTGCCTGCAGTACCATCGCCTTTATTATAATTGTCCCAAATCTCCTTACCTTTACACTTCATAAGGAGAGATTCCGGCTATGTCTCGGAATGGGATTCCTCGCAGGAGGCATTTCAAATCTCCTGCATATGCTAATGACTCATAATATCGGCATTGATTCCAAATCAGCACCTGAATTTATTGTTCCCCTTTCAGGAATTGTCCCAAGGTTTGTCTTGCCTATTTCTCTCGCAGGCGCAGTAATATGTGATAGATTCTTTAAGAAATCAAAAAGTCCTACGATGGAAATCTTTACTGTTACTGTTTGACCATTAATCTTAATAATCATCCTCGCCATTTCTGACCTCATTGGAAATATAGACACATCCTATCTTTTTATATTCAGTGAGCAACTATTAAAGAGACCTCTGGACCTTGTGGCAGGATTCACAGGATTTCTCATAATTCCATTTGTAATCTCTAAAGTGAACCAGGCAAAGGCAGCAGATTCTGCTTCACCCTGCCTGTGGCTAAGGATATTTCTGGGAGTAAATAGAGTATATGGACTATTGGGTCTGGGTGAAGCACTAAAATTGCTGAATTGACTTTTAATTTAATTCTGATGTATAATACTTGAGGTATATGCCTTTCAGACAGCAGAAGGTCCTTGTAGTTGACGATGAGGAACAGAACCTCCGGTTATTGACAAAAATTATTCACGCAGAGGGGCACAGTGTTATAACCGCTTCCAATGGTAAGGAAGCCATGGAAAAATTCACAGAGCACTCACCTGACCTTGTGCTTCTTGATGTTGTTATGCCGGAGATGAATGGTTATGAGGTTTGCTGGCAATTAAAACAGAGGCCCCATTTTGTTCCGGTAGTTCTCATCACAGCCCTTGATTCTCCAGAACATAAGATTCGCGGGATAAAAGTAGGGGCTGACGATTTTTTAAATAAGCCATTTAATGTGGAAGAACTTAAGGCGCGCATAAGAAATCTATTACGGACAAAGAGCCTTTATGACCGCCTCCAGTCATCAATCTCTGATATGAACCTCCTGGTAACATACTCAGAGAAAACGCTGAATCAGTTTGAACCCTCCAAATTCTCCATTGAGAGCTCTCTCTCTAATCTGATTAAGAAAATACTGCGCAGAGAGGATGAAAAAATTTATAAGGGTCCCCAGTATCTCTACATAGGCATAAATACTCAGGATGAAGCAACAGGAATTTTATACTGGTTAGATGGAGATGAAATTAAAAGGATTGGCACCTCAGTTTCAATAAAATTACCTGTAAAGATTGTTCCCGGGGAACCGCTCGCCTTTAACTTCTACGAAGGGTCCGAGAGGGAAGGTTGGGAAAAATTATTTTTCGGAATCCTGAGACAGGCGCTGAGCGTCCTGAATCTCACAATCTATGTGGGAGAAAAAATGACCCTCCTCGGAATTAATTATAATAAGGTAGTTGACAGGAATGATGCCTTCCTTCTCAAAGGTCTGGCTCTTACAGCCGGCTTCCTCTCCGCAATCTCTGAACAAATCAAGGAGATTGACAATGCCTTCAGATATACTGTCTCAGCACTTGCAAGGGCAGCAGAGGTTCACGATGACGAAACAGGCAACCACATTGTCCGAATCAATACCTACGCAAAGGAATTGAGCGAGTATCTCGGGTTGCCCAATGACTTCACTGAAACCCTGTATTTTTCCGCCCAAATGCATGATGTCGGTAAGATTTATATATCACCCGAGATAATAAAAAAGCCGGGACCGTTGAGTGTAGAAGAGTACAAGATTATGAAACTCCACACCGTTTATGGGGTCCGAATACTCGGAAGTCATCCAAGGTTCCAGATTGCAAGAGAGGTAGCAAACTATCATCACGAAAGGTGGGATGGCACTGGCTACCCAGAGGGTCTGAAAGGCGATAAGATTCCCCTCTCAGCCCGACTCGTTGCTATATGCGATGTTTATGATGCCTTGAGGAGCAGAAGGAGTTACAAGCCGCCCTACGACCATCAGACAACCTTTGCTATTATCACTCATGGAAACACAAAAACAAAACCGGAACACTTTGATCCTGAGATTCTTAGTGCCTTTAAGAAACTTGAGAAAAAATTCAATGAAATTTTTGAAAAAATGAAGGAGCCCTCAGAAGAGCAATGATAAAGGGCTAAATTATACCTCCATTATCTCCTTTTCTTTCACAGTAAGGGCAGAGTCAATCTTTTTAATATAACTATCTGTAATGTCCTGAATCTCCTTCTGTTTCCTCCTGGATTCGTCTTCGGAAACCTGTTTCTCCTTCTCCATCTTTCTTATCTTTTCAAGAAAATCCCTTCTTATGTTCCTGATTGCCACTTTTGACTCCTCTCCGATTTTCTTCACGAGTTTTACAATCTCCTTCCTCCTCTCTTCTGTAAGCGGAGGAATTGGAACCCGTATCACCTTACCATCATTGGAAGGCATAAGGTCAAGTCCGGATGTCAATATTGCCTTTTCAATGGGTGAAATCATGCTTGGGTCCCATGGCTGAATTATGATCGTTCTCGGGTCAGGAACCGACAGACTCGCAACATGGTTTAATGGGACCAGCGCGCCATAACTATCTACCTTTACTGTATCAAGAATTGCAAGGGATGCCCTGCCTGTTCTGATTCTCCGTAACTCGTTGTTAAGCGCTTCAAAGGACTTATCCATCTTTGTCTTCATCTCATTTAGAATGTTCTCCGCCATTTTTTCCCTCCTAACTTACTAATGTCCCAATCTTGTTGCCCAGAATTATTTCCCTGAGGTTGCCCCGCTTTGTAATGTTAAATACAATAATAGGAATCCGGTTATCCATACAGAGGGAGATTGCAGTAGCGTCCATAACCTTCAGGTCTTTCTTCAGCACATCAATATATTTTAGATGCTCAAATTTCTTCGCATCCTTTGTCCTTCTTGGGTCATAAATCAAAAGAAAAAACACCGTCAACCATTGTCCCTTTAAGTATAATCTCTGCTCCTATCTCTGCTGCCCGTAATGCAGCTGCAGTATCGGTTGTAAAGAATGGATTCCCTGTGCCACCTGCAAATATCACCACCCGCCCCTTCTCCATGTGCCGTATAGCCCGTCTTCTTATATAGGGTTCTGCAAGTCGCTCCATTTCTATAGCACTCTGAACGCGGGTGAAAATTCCGTTCTGCTCAAGTATGTTCTGCAATGCAAGGGAATTTATAATAGTAGCAAGCATTCCCATATAATCAGCAGAGGCGCGGTCAATATTAAAATCCTTGACTGCAGGGACCCCTCTGAATATGTTACCTCCTCCAAGAACAATTGCAATCTCCACCCCCAGGTCATGAACCTCCTTAATCTCGCGTGAAAATACCTTCATCGTCTCCCAATTAATTCCAACGCCATCTTCCCCACCAAGTGATTCACCGCTTAATTTTAGCAAAATCCTCTTATACTTTGGTTTCACTCTCTTCATCGGGTAACCATTATACTATAATATATAATTTTTTGTCACTTAAAATTTTACAATTATGTCGCCTCAGTGCTTTCTCCACCATCCCCGCCAGTTTCCTTATTGTGAATCGCCCCTGTGTTTACAATTATTCTGGTCCTCATTGCTGTATATGTTCGGGATGCCCCACAGATTCTGCGATTTCCCATTCACCGAAACGCCCTTACCCCATAACCCTAATTATTCACTAATAATTATATCTCCTCCCCAAGTTGGTAACGAACAAATCTGCGGATTTTTATATTCTCTCCAAACTTGGCAATATTCATCTGCACAAGGTCTTTTATCTTTATGCTTTCATCCCTTATGTACGGTTGTTCCATCAGACAGACATCTGTGTAGAATTTTGTTAACTTGCCCTCAATTATTCTTTCCATTGTTCTTGCATCTTTTTTGGAATCAGAGAATTCCCTCGCATAGATTTCCTTTTCCTTCTGGACAACCTCGGGAGGAACATCATCCCTGGAGATGTAAGTCGGATTTGCAGCAGCAATCTGCATGGCTATCTCCTTTACAAAATTCTGAAAGTCCTGATTGCGTGCCACAAAGTCGGTCTCACAATTTACCTCCAGAAGCACACCAATCCTGTTGCCCGGATGAATGTAAGAATAAATTACGCCCTCAAGGGTTTCCCTGGTTATTTTTTTCCGTGCTGATGCAACCCCCCATTCACGTAACAATTCTATTGCTCTTTCTAAATTGCCCTTTGACTGTTCAAGTGCCCTTTTACAATCCATTACACCTGCGTTTGTTTTTTCTCTCAGTTCCTTTACCTGTTCCATTGAAAAACCCATATTTTTTCCTCCTGATTTTATTCTTTCGCTATGCTTTATATCTCAAGTTCATCGCCGTGTTCATTCTCAATTTCATCCTCCAGTGCATCTGGAATCTTCAACTCTCCCCTGCTATGCTCCTCACTGACCTTCTCTTCCTCCGGTGCAATGGGTCCTCTCAATTTTAATCCCTCAAAAACTGCATCTGCTGCTTTAGAGGCATAAAGTTTCACTGCTCTGATGGCGTCGTCGTTCCCCGGAATTACATAGTCTACAACATCCGGATCACAATTGGTGTCCACAATACCAACAACAGGTATACGGAGGTTCCTTGCCTCTTTAACAGCTATTGCCTCTGTATTTGTATCAATTACAAATAGCGCATTCGGAAGTTTTACCATATTCTTGACACCACCAAGATACCTTTCAAGTTTCTGTTTCTTCTTGAGGAGGAGCATAACCTCTTTTTTTGGAAGAAGATTAAAGGTGCCATCCTGCTCCATCTTCTCAATTTCTTTTAGTTTATCAATGCTCTTCCTCACGGTAGAGAAATTCGTAAGCATGCCGCCAAGCCACCTATCTGTAACATAAAACATACTACAACGAATGGCTTCTTCCTTCACTGTCTCCTGTGCCTGTTTTTTGGTCCCCACAAAAAGCACAGACCCACCCTGTGCAACAACATTAACAAGAAACTGATAGGCATCTTTAAATAATTTTAGCGTTTTCTGTAGGTCAATTATATATATGCCATTTCTTGCACCAAAGATGTAGGGCTTCATCTTGGGATTCCATCTCTGGGTCTGGTGTCCAAAGTGAACCCCTGCCTCCAGTAATTCCTTCATTGTTACCATATTCTTAACCTCCTGGTTTTTCCTCTAACATCATCAACCATTTCAGTAATTATGAGTTAAACTCATAACACCAACTGAAATGTCCGATGTTATGTGTATTTCAAATTAATTATACTAATATAGATAAAAAATATATGCAAGAAAATTGTGCGATTATATTTTTAATTCTATTTTTATTTGACCCTTCTTTTCTATTTGTGTATTATTTATATAAACTATGATTAAAAACATATTATCACAACGGATTCGGGAACTTCCACCATACCTCTTTGCTGACATTGACAGGAAGAAAAGTGAACTGCTGGCTAAGGGGGTTGACATTATTGACCTTACGGTGGGTGACCCGGACCAGCCAACGCCTGAATTTATTATAAAAGAGATGAAAAAATGGCTTGATGTCCCTGAGATGCATAGGTATCCCTCTTATGATGGCACATTAGAATTCAGAAAAGCGGTTGCTGATTGGTATAAAAAGAGATTCAATGTTATTCTCAATCCTGAATCAGAGGTTATTGCCCTCATCGGTTCAAAGGAAGGGATAGCCCATCTACCAATAGGCATAATAAATCCAGGGGATGTAGCACTTGTGCCAGATCCTGCATATCCTGTTTACAGTATCGGTGTGCATTTTGCAGGCGGAAAATCATTTATCATGCCACTCCTGAAAGAAAATAACTTCCTCCCTGACCTTTCCCAGATTCAGAACAATCTTGCCAGTGATGCGAAACTTCTCTATCTTAACTATCCTAATAATCCAACTTCTGCAACTGCTACCATTGAATTTTTTAAAAGCGCGATAGAATTCGCTGAAAAGAACAACATCATTATATGCCATGATGCTGCCTACACAGAAATCACCAGTTCAGATGACTTTAAGCCACCGAGCATCCTTGAGGTTGAAGGAGCAAAGGAGAGGTGCATTGAGTTTCATACGCTCTCAAAGACATTTAATATGACCGGGTGGCGCATTGGCTTTGCTGTGGGGAATGCGGAACTGATTTCCGCACTCAAAAAGGTAAAAACAAATATTGATTCAGGTGTATTCACCGCAATCCAGATGACAGGCATCCTCGCCTTAAAAAAATATGAAAAGGTGGTTAAAAAACAGAAAAAATTAATCCAAAAGAGGAGAAAAATCTTTGAAAGTGGGCTGAAAAAACTCGGAATCAATGTTTTTACTTCAAAGGCAACATTTTATGTATGGGCTGAAACACCTGATGGTGAAAGTTCAACGAACTTTGCCAATCGGCTCCTTGAGGCAGGTGTTGGTGTCACTCCCGGAAATGGCTTCGGAAGATATGGTGAGGGTTATTTCCGCGTTTCTTTAACTGCTGATGATGAAACTCTTGAAGAGGCAATCACAAGAATCAAAAAGGCATTGTGAAATTTAAAAAATCTGAGAGGGTCTTTATAGGTATAGGGTCAAATATTGAAAACCACATCACTAATATTTTAACCTCAAGAAATTATATAAAAAAGAATAATTTTATAAAGATAAAAAAGATATCCTCCTTCTACCTGACTGAACCGGAGGGCGAAAAGCTGACAAAGCCCTTTGTCAACTGTGTCCTTGAGGTTCTGACCGAACTCTCCCCATTGAAACTCCTTGCCACCCTTGAGGGGATTGAAAGAAGAATGGGAAGAAAGAAAAAGGGCACAATGGAGGACAGGGTTATTGACCTGGATATTCTTTTTTATGGAACGGAAAAAATTTTAACTGAGACATTAACCATCCCCCATCCAAAAGCACATTTGAGGAGATTTGTCATCATGCCAATTTCTGAAATTGCACCAGAATTTATCCACCCGGTATATCATAAAAAAATCTCTGAACTTAAAGATAAGTTGACGGATAACTCCGTCATAATTAAACTCGGAAGATTTTACTCAATTTAAGGAAAGCTCTTTTCCCGCGATAATCTAAAGGGAGAGGCATCATTACAAGGAAAAAAGCGATGAAGAAATATCCATATTGTATCAGGGTAGTTGTGGCGTCCCGAACGCAGAGGGCAGTCTCTTTAGTCCTGAAGATCTTAAGCGGATAGAACTGAAGCAGGCAGGATCTCTATGGATAATGGCAGGAGGTAGCCGCAGGCTTTAGCCTGCGCAAATGACTTTTTTACGCACCTTAAAAGGTGCGGCTACCATTTGCTTCTCATTGGATACCCTCAGCGCTTCAGCAATTCAGATCTCCTAAGAAGGATAATTTACATCAACTCTTCCTGTGTGACATTTCAGAATAGTAAAATAACAATTTAAAAATTTCTTGATTATTAAATTAATCGTAGGTAATATATATACTTTATATTTCAGGAGGAAATATGGTTGATGCTGAAAGGTTAAAAGCAGAGATTGACAAATTAAAAAGCGCAATCAAAGAAAAGAGGGAGAAAACTGAGGACATAAAAAAAGACCGCGAGTTGAGAGCGCTTAGAAAAAAACTCAAACGGCTCCAGAGAAAACGGAGAAAACTTCTTTTTGGCGGAAAGAAAAAAAAGAAGGAAGAACCAGCGAAAACTCAGGAAGAAAAGAAGGAACAAGAAAAAAAATAATCAGAGAAGTAATTCAACAAAGTGCCTAACCTTGAGACCGGCATTCGCCTTCTGAAACCCTGACCTTAGTTGCATTATACAGCCCGGACATGATGTTACAACTGCCTCTGCACCGGAGGAAAGGGCATTTTTAACTTTTCTATTCAGAATCTCCTCTGATAAATCAGGGTACCGAAAAGAAAAGGAGCCAGAAAATCCACAACAGCGGTCTGCCTCCTTCATCTCCAGTAATTCATATCCGAATCTTTTGATAATTTCGCGTGGTTCCGCAGAAACACCCATCCCTCTTTTCAGATGACATGGGTCATGGAATGTGACACTTCTGAGGGAATTTACATTCTTATTCACATCAAATTTTTTATTAACAAGAACCTCCGATACATCAACAATTTTCTTAGCAAACTCAATTGCCCTTTCCTCATATTCTGTCCCGGCAAAAATGTATGGATAGTACTCCTTTAGCATTGAACCGCAACCGCAGGAGGCACAGGCAACGACAATTCGGTCAGGCGAATTTTCTGTAAATGTATCCATATTCTCTTTTGCCAGTTCCCTTGCCTCTTCAATCCAACCTTCTGCAACCAATGGCAGACCGCAGCATACCTGTTTTTTCGGAACAATGACACCTGCTCCAGTCATTCTCAGAAGTTTGTGCGTCTTCTCTGCAACCTCCTGATATGCTACATTCAACATACATCCCACAAAGAAGGCATATTTTGTCTTTTTCTCTCCATTGAGGGCCTCATCAACACCGCTCAAAAAGGGTCCTTTATTAAGGACCGGGAGGTATCTTTCATAAAATCTGTGAATATGGAATCTCAATCTCTGAACCTCTCCTGAATCACCCTTCTCCATAAGAACTCTCTGGAGGAACCTTAAAGATCCTGATATAAATGTTACATGCCTGAAGGCAAAGATTTTAACAAATTTACTTATCCTTTCTATGATATTTTTCTCATTAATATAGTTTCTGGTAGCAAGAATAATTTTATCAGTCCGGACCCTGTTGGCACAGACCTCTGTACAGGACATACAGAGAAGACATTGCATTATTGCCTCCCTGAATTTATCTCCTAACCACCCACCGTTATTGATAAACTGTTCTGCAAGAGCGATCTTGCCACGGGCGGTTCCATGCTCTCTCCCTACGACAGAAATGACAGGACATACGCTCCTGCAGGAACCGCACTTTACACAAAGTGATGTCTCTCTATCAAGAATTTTCTCAAGCGCCATATCTATTATGGAAATATCTTGCCAGGATTTAAAATTCCCTTCGGGTCAAAAATCTCCTTTATTTTTTTCATAACCTTTAATCGTCCCTCATCAAGTTCAATATTTATAAAGGGCTTTTTTGCAAGCCCAATTCCGTGCTCGCCGGATATGGTACCATTCAGTTCCACTGTCTTCTCCATAATCTCTTTTACCGCTCCGTATGCCCTCTCCTTTTCCTGAGGAGTTGAATAGAGCACATTGACATGTATATTCCCATCGCCAGCATGGCCAAAGTTTGCAATTTGAACAGAATATCTCTCTCCTATTCTGTAGGTTGCCATGAGCAATTCGCAGAGACGGTTCCTTGGCACGGTAACATCTTCGTTTAGTTTAAATGGTGCCAAGTGTGCAAGAGATGGCGATATTAGTCGCCTCGCCCTCCACAACTGCTGGGACCTCTCGGATGAATCAGCCCTTTCAATATTAAAGGCATCGTTTTTACCCAATACTCTTTCAATAACTTCAGCGTTGTATTTTACTGACTCCATATTGCCATCGTCCTCCACCAGGAGCAGTGCCTGAGCATCTCCGGAGATTCCAGAATTAAGATGCTTGTTAATCAGCCTAATACAGATATTGTCAATAAACTCAATTGCTGATGGAAGAAGACCCTCTTTGAAAATTCCGGTCACAGAATTTAATGCTGATTCCACACTCTTAAAGGAGGCAAGAAATGTAACCCTTGCCCTTGGTTTCGGAATCAACTTCAGAATTATCTCTGTTATAACCCCGAGTGTTCCCTCAGAGCCTACTAATAACCGAACAAGGTCATATCCAACAACGCCCTTTACTGTCTCAAGCCCTGGCTTTATTATACTTCCATCGGCGAGAACAACCTCAAGTCCTAAGACATAATCCTTTGTTACGCCGTATTTTACCGCACGCAGACCCCCTGCATTCTCTGCCACATTACCACCAATTGTACAGAAGTCCAAACTCGCAGGGTCCGGCGGATAAAAAAGCCCCATCTCCTCCACCTTTTTGTGTAACTCTCCGGTTATAACACCGGGCTCAACCACTGCTGTAAGGTTCTCGGCGTCTATCTTTTTGATTCTATTCATACTCTCAAATGAAAGAACTATTCCGCCATTAACAGGAATGCTCCCCCCTGTAAGTCCTGAGCCAGCGCCCCGGGGAATAACAGGAATCCCATTCTCATTAGCGATCTTCATAACCCTGACTACATCATCTACGTTCTCAGGGAACATAACTGCATCCGGTAAATATGATATATTCATAGCATCATAGGCATAGCAGATTAAATCCTCCCTATCAGTTGTCCATTTATCTCTTCCAAAATTACTCTGGAAGTACCTTATAATCTCTGGCTGTATCATAATTTATAATAATAACATTTTAGGAATAATTTTACAAATTCTGAAGAAAATTATTTATAAGAACACTGACATCATCGGGTCTTTCCAGCATCACCATGTGTCCTGTAGATTTCAGAATCTCTAATTGTGAATCAGGGATGTTTTCCTTTAAGTACTTTGAATATTTCACCGGTGTAAGCAGATCATTCTCTCCGCAGATGATCAAAACAGGCAATTTTATATTCTTAATCTTTTCCATTACATCAAAATTATCACATGCCCTAAAATCATTCATTGCAACCTCTGGCCTGCATTTTTTTATAATCTCCCTGAATCTCATTCTTACCTCATCGCCTGCCTCATCTGCAATTGAAAATGCTATGGACATCTCAATAAAGGCATTAAAATCACTCTTTATTGCCTCAAAAACCTGATGCGTAACCCTTAACCTTGCACCTGTGGATGTCAGAATAATGCCCTTAAGCATTTCAGGATATTTCAAAACAAAGGACTGCGTAATTGCCCCGCCCATTGAATGTCCGCAGAGAACAAATTCAGTGAGATTTATCTCCTTTACCTTTAAATGTATTGCCTCCACATATTTATCAATTGAATCAAATCCATCCCCCTCTGAGCTGTTGTGTCCCGGGAGGTCAATCAATATAACCCTGTGGCTTTTCTTTAAATAATTATATTGGTTCAGCCAGACCTCGTGTGTGCATGCAGCACCGTGCACCATCAGAATTGTGGAGTTATTGTTGAATTTAGAATCAATGCAGTTCATCTAATATCATTTATAATATTATTTACCCGTCTGCATATTATCATACCATCTATCTCTTCAAATTTCACAAGTCCTTTTTCCTCAAGGACCTCCAGATTCGCAATTACCTCAGATATACCGAGAAAAATCTCGCCTGGAATTAACCTGGGAAATATTTTTTGCATCAATTCATAAGGCGTAAGCACTCCAGAGTCCATCAATTCAAGTAGACGCCTCTGCCTGATGTTATAGAACCTTTTCAGTCGCTTGATCAACCCATGGACATCATCAATAAATGTATAATGCCCCGGCAGAATAAACTTAATATCAAAATTAAGCAATTTATCAAGGGACCGCTTGTATTCTACTAAACTTTTGAATTTTTTACCAGTATCCCTCTCAAGTTCAAGCAGTGGATTCGGAGAAATACTTCTCAGGACATGGTCACCGGAGAAAAGCATTCTGTGTTCCTTATTATAATAACAGACCATGCCAGGTGTATGCCCTGGAAATTCGTAGGCAGTAAGTTCAATATCACCGACAACAAATTCCTGTCCCTCTACAACCGGATGTGGTTTTTCAATCTGTCTGGCAACAAATACAAATCCCTGGCTGATTTGATGCATCATTTCTATCTTATCCTGTGGGACGCCTATTTTTTTAAAATACGCACTGTAAAGCGGAAAACTCTCCTCAATTGCCTGGAGTCGGGCGGGGAGAACCTTATGAGAGTCCCGTGGATGTATATATACCTCTGCACCTGATTCATTCACAATCTTCTGTGCCTGTCCGTAATGGTCAACATGTCCATGGGTAAGCAGGATTTTCTTTATATCACTAATTCTGTAGCCACATTTCTCTACATTTTTTTCTTGAGCGCACTCCAGGATTCAGGGGAAGAAACACCTGTATCAAGTAGTGTCAGGTTCTTTCCCTCAAAGAGATAGACATTAACAGTAGTCACCTGAGGAAAGGGCGTCGGTAATTCAAACCTGTGAATGCCAAGTTTTTTTAATTTCTTCTTGAGCTCCTCTGCGCTGCTGAAGACATTGGCAAATCTTTTTATTAACCCACCCTCTCATACTATTATTGTAACTCCAACTTATTAAATATAATACTAAATTTTATTCCTTATAATGTCCAGAAACTGCTTCAGTATTCTCGCTGTGGCCCCCCAGATTACATCGCCCTTATAATCGTAAAAATACACCTTAAATCTATTCCCTCTGTCTTCAAAGAGTTGTTCCCTGACATTCTTCATTGACAGGAGCATATCAAGGGGAATTTCAAGGATTCTATCAATTTCATCATGGTTTATTTTAAAGGTCACAGAAGGATTTATTACACCTACGAAGGGATAAATTAAAAAATAACTAACCGCAGTGAGTTCTGTCGGAAGTAGACCAATAATCTCTATATCTTCCTTCTTGATTCCCATCTCCTCCTCTATCTCTCTCAGAGCAGCATCCATCTCGCTCTTATCCCTCTTTTCAACTAATCCGCCGGGGAAGGAAAATTCCCCCTTGTGATGGTCAACGGTTTCCGTCCTCTTTGTAAAAATAATGTGCCATCTGTTATCCCTGCTGATAAGAGGTAGAATAACTGCAGCAATCCGATATTTTCCAGTTTTTGATTTTTTTATTTCTTTAAGGGGGAAAATATTCTTTAATAATTTTATAAGCGGGTCTTTACCTATTGTGCGAAAATAATTACTCATTTTGATTTGGTTTACACTTAATATTAATTTATTGATAAAATTGTGTCCTGTCAATTAAAATGGATTATTCAATTTTTGACATAAGAAAGGATAGGTGTTAAAATTTAATTCAAAATGGAAGGAATTAAAAAAGCAATGATTCTCGCCGCTGGCTATGGCACAAGGCTGAAACCATTGACAGACAGGATTCCAAAACCACTTCTCAAAGTTGGCAACAAGCCAATGATACATTATGTCCTTGATTGTCTGAAGGAAAATGGCATAGAGGAGGTGGTGATAAATCTTCATTATCTCGGAGGTATGATAAAAGAAAATCTTGGTGATGGCAAAACCTTCGGATTTAAAATACATTATACAGAAGAGAGAGAAATCCTGGGAACCGGTGGAGGCATCAAAAATGCAGAAGAATTTTTAAAAAATGGGACTTTTGTCGTTATTAATACAGACATCTTCGTAAAAATTGATTTAAGGGATGCATTGATTTTCCATAGAAGACAAAAGGGAATAGCCACACTGATTCTGAGACATCAGGACACATATAAGTACAATAATATTATTGTTGATGAAAACCGGAGGATTATTGATATTGCCGGCGCATTTGGAGTTGACGCCGCAAAATACCAGATTGGCACATTCGCAGGCATACATATAATTGAACCGGATATCTTTTGTCACCTTCCGCCCGGAAAATCATCTATAACTGATTGTTATATAAAATTGATTAAAAGCGGGAAGGACCTCTTTGGCTTTTTTACGGACTCATACTGGCGAGACCTGGGCAATATGGAGGAGTATCTAAAAATCAATAGAGAAATTCAGATGGGAGAATTATCCATTGATTGCAAATTATAACTTATTATTCTCTTGCAATATTTCACCTTAAATATAAAATAATAAACTTAAATGAAAAGAAAAGTAATAGCAATAGTCGGCATGTGCGGTGCAGGCAAATCAGAAGTTTCCAAAATCCTTGAGGACTCGGGATTAACAAAAATAAGGTTCGGGGATATTACTGATGAATTTCTTAAGAGGCAAAAACTACCAAGGACAGAAGAAAATGAGAGAAAGGTCAGGGAGAATTTAAGGAAAAAATTTGGCATGGCTGCCTACGCAGTCCTCAACTTGAAGAATATAAAAGAGGCATTAAGATATAATGATGTAATTATTGATGGACTCTACTCTTGGGAGGAGTATATTTATTTAAAGAATTTTTTCAAAAAACAACTCATAACTGTCCTTGTCCATGCCTCTCCGGATATAAGATACGCAAGATTAATGCGTCGTCATGAAAGACCACTGACATTAAATGAATCAATGATGCGGGACAGGACAGAAATAGAGAATATCAATAAGGGCGGACCTATTGCCATGGCCGACTTTGTTATTATCAATGAAAATAAATCTTTAAAAACATTGGGCAGGGAAGTAATCTCATTATGGAGAAGAATCAAAAGGTTATAATCCCGCAAATTCCTTCCTGGGATGAGTTTTATCTGAATCTGGCAGAACATTATTCAAAGCGCGCCCAGTGCTTGAGAAGACAGTATGCAGCAATTATTGTAGATACAAAGCATAAACTGATTTCTGCTGGATATAATGGAGCGCCGAGAAGCGTTCGCTCATCTGTTGAAAAGGGGTTCTGCTACCGGCTCGCACAAAACATACCTACAGGAAGCAATTACGAAATATGCCGGTCACTGCACGCGGAGATGAATGCAATTCTTCGTGTCGGACTTGAGGCATGCAGGGGCACACGAATGTACCTCTACGGGTGGGATGTGCAGAAACAGGAAATCTGCGGAACTCCGCCCTGTCTGATGTGTGTAAAATTCATCGTTCAGGCAGAGATCGAGCGTGTGATAATGAGGACAAAAGAAGGTGTCAGGGTAATTATACTGGAAGAATTGATGGATAAACTCAACAGGGATGATTTTAGTTATCCGTATTAAAATCCAGTGAAACCTCATACCAATGCTAATATTTATCGTAATAAAACAATAAAATTTTCAAAAAATTCACCTATCTGAATTAAATTGAAATTGCAGTCGTCATCATAGTATTATACACACACCATAAATAACTCCATAAATTACTACCATAAATTACTCCTCCCATAAATTACTCTGACACCAGATAACTCCTTAAAAATAAATAAGAATTTGTTGCTCTGACCCCTGATAAGACTTGTATTTTACCTCCCCTCCACTTTTCTAATCTCCCCTCCCTTGATGGGAGGGGATAAAGGGGAGGGTGAAGGGGTCTATAGAATGTCTTTTTTACTACCTTTTGCCTCTCATTGGATCCATATTGGTAGCCTGCGCAAATAAGATACCGGTAGCCCTACTTCTATTCGCACCATAAAGGGCTCGGATACATATTTCTAACTTGCTCTCTTAAAACATGTATAATGTTTATAATGCCCGTATTATAGAACCTCAACTCCCTCTATTTTAAGCGGACAGTAGTGACATTTATTAAAGACCCTATACAGTCCAGAATGTTATGCCAATTATACAAAAACTTGACATTTGACAATATTTAAGTATAATTTAATTTAAATGAGATTTTATCTAAGGATGTTTTTAATTTGTTGGTTCGCCATACTTCCGGTAAATGGCGAGTGCCAGTTTATAACTCAGGGTGAGTGGGCGAAACTCCTTGTAAAGGCACTGGGGCTTGAGGAGATAGGTGTGCCGAAGGATGCAACCATTAATGATTACATCTCTCTGTTAAAGGGGGGCGAGAGTGTATTCATTCCTGTAGAACCACTCCAGAGGAAAAATCTCATCCTCGACATAAATGTCAACAATTCAGGTGTCTATACATTGTTTGTCCAGGGAGAAGTTCCAGAAATAATACTTCGCATGAATGAAAGCGTTCTCTTTATTCAGAACGGCAATAAGAATTTCAATAATCTTTATGGAGGTAAATATATCCTGAAACGGGGAACTCATAAACTTACAATTATCCCCCAGGAGAATGGCTCTCTCAGTTCAATCTATCTTACAGCTCCATGCATGCCAAAGATAGAACCGCCAGGCGGGTGGAAGCCAGAAAACCTTCTTACTTTTGGTGACAAGGCGGTCACAATTATCAAAGCACTCAATATGGAGGACCGCCTGCCAGCAGAAGGGTCGTTCACTATTAGTGCCACAGACAGAGGGAAAATTGATTTTTATCTCCAGGAACCTGGCATTTACAGTTTTTATTTCCCGGTGTCAAATCATCTTGAATCAGAATGGTTTGTTGATAACTGCTATCACGCAAGTTTGATTCACAGCAGCAATTCTTTGAAAAAAATATGGAAGGAGATTGGAACATATTCGCTCGCTTCAGGAAGACATTCCATCACAATTAAAGTTAAAAAGGGGGAAATTAATGGGTCAATTACGATTGTAAAAAGAGAAACATCTCAGATAAATTATATGAATTTATTAAAAAAGTTGAATCCCCTTGAGGGAGAAATAAATAAAAATGTAACAATGGAGGCAGCAGCAGCCAATCTGTTAAATCCCCTCTTTGCAATAAGGAGGTCAAAGGGTCCAGAGGCATTTTTCTATATTGAAGAGGCGGAGATCCCACGAATGCCATCTGAGAAAGAGAGGTTACCCTACACTGAGCCAATCAGTCCGGTCCTGCCTTCTGGAATATAAAAATGAAAATCAAGGTGCTTTTAATAATTTTATTATTTTACATGTCTGGTTGCGGTAATTCCTACAACAGATTCTTTGTGGGCTGGCCTGAAGGTATAAACAGAATGAAAAGCGTCGCTGTTATGCCCTTTGAAAATCTGACTGCCTTCCCTAACGCTGGAGAAATTGTTTCAGAGTTATTCAGTTCTGAATTGCACTCGTCAGGCAAATTTAAGGTCCTTGAAAGTGAACAGATAAAAAGGACTCTATATGAAAAGGGAATAGAATTTCCTAAAGTCATTGACCGCAGTTTTGCCCAAGAAATTGGTTCCGTGCTTGGAGTGGATGGTGTATTTATCGGTTCTGTGAGCGAATACTGGTACAGGGTTCGGATGGAGGAGACGAGAGAGGAAGAGCCGGCAGTGGGTTTCAATGTCCGCCTTATTGATACAAAGACAGGTGTTGTGATATGGGCATCAAGTTGTAGTCGGTCAAGTTATTCTGTCTTCGTTTATCAGCGCGATTCCTTAAACAGAATTGCACAGATTATAGCAAAAAAAATGGTTAAAAAACTTATTGCTTCGGCAGAATTAGAATGAAGAGATTAATAATTTATTTAATCCTGATAGTCTTCTCAGTAAACTCATGTGGTTATACCTTCCATTCAAATCACATTGCAAACACTCCGTCCTGGACAAGAATAAAATGTATAGCAGTAATGCCATTTCAGAATCTTACAGAATATTCAAAGGCGGGCGAGATAATGAGCGACATTATTGCCACAGAACTTTACATAACTCAGCGATTCGGCGTTGCAGAAAGGACTGAGGTCCAACGATTTATTGAAGCGGTTGGTCTAACTGAACCCAATGAGATTGACGTAACCTTTGCAAGAAAGATCGGCGAATTGATGAATGTTGACGCAGTGCTAATGGGCTCAGTTACTGAATTCTGGTACAGAAATGCAAGACAGAAATTCAGTGAGGAAGAACCAATTGTTGGTGCTGGATTCAAACTTATTGATGTTAAAACCGGTGAAGTCCTGTGGTCTTCCAGTTATACGAGGACGAGTTATGACATATTACTGACACAGCGTGATCCTTTAAGCAGGATTGCTCAGATTGTGGCAGAAAAGGCCGTTTTCTCTTTACATGAAATCCCTCTGCCCTCAGGAAAGATAGAACTTAACTGCGCTGATGGATGGAAGACATTGGCCGAGAAGAAACTTGATATTGCAAAAACTATTAAAAAGACAGCAGAGAGAACTGACCTGACTCCCCCAGCACAGCAAAGTATGCCTGTGGTTCGGCAACCACCGCCGCTCACAGACCCTGAAGCAATTGCACTTTCAAAACTATTCGTAAAAGGCAAAAGCATTATAATGCGGGAGATAAAATTCAGTGGGAATACAACTGCTCTTGAACAGGGGTCCTATGTGTACCTTGACAGAATTGGCAAGATTTTACAATCACGAAGGGATATAAAAATCAGAATTGATGCCCACTCGGATCCATTCGGAACAGAGGAGGAATGTCTCTTACTCACTAATGAGTGGGCAAATACAATCAAAAATTATTTAACAGCAAAATATTCCATACCGGGAGAAAGAATCAGCACAAAGGGATTTGGCTCTTCTATTCCACTTATGCCAAATATTACAAAACGGGGGAGGGAAATGAACAGGCGTATTGAAATTACAATCTTAGAATCACAATAGTGGAATTTATTATGACAAATCTGACTTTAGAACAGCATCTGACACAATATCTGGACATAGTAAAAAGAAGGATGTGGATAGGGATTTTTTCCTTTGCCCTCGTTGTGGCCTTTACAAGCTGGAAGTTATTCACCACAGAACCAGAATATCTTGCGACAGCAAAGATTGTAATTGAACCGGACTTCTCAGAGATTATGCTACCTGAAAATACTGCATACATTGATAGTTATTATCTTGAGACAGTGAATATAGAGACAGAGTCACAGATTCTGAAATCACGGGCCTTATTGGAAAATATCGTTGAGACACTGGGACTGGCATCCAGAAGCGACGAGGTAAATTTCAAGAATATGACAAATACCCTTTTCGCCTCAATCAGCGTTGAAAAGATTCCTGACACCAGAATAATAAAAATAAATGTCCTCCACAATAAGCCAGAAATGGCTCAAAAAATCGCAAATACCCTCGTTGATGTATATATAAATAAAAACATAGAAAAAAAGATTGCTTCCTACAGGGACTCGCTTTCGTGGATGAACGAACAACTTGTTGACTTAAAGAAAAAGGTTGAAACATCGGAAATGAATTTATTGAATTATGTAGAAAAAGAAAAAATTATAGTCCCTGCCCGCGGATTCTCAAATCCTACCTACGAAGATTCAAGTCCATATTCACCCGAACAGAGCGGACTATTGCAGGAATTAAATAATGAACTTGTAAAAGCAGAGATTGAATATAACAAATTGCTATTAAAATATAAACAAAAATATCCTGCGATTCAGAAACTCAAGGCTGAAATTGAATCAATTAAAAAAAAGATAGAAGAAGAAAAGCAGGAGATTATTGAAAATAGCAAAAGGGCGATAAAATACTCAATTATGAAGAGGGATGTTGACCTTAATAAGGAGTTGTATAACGCATTTATGAAGAAACTGAAAGAACTTGATATCGCATCAGAAGTTAAAAAAAGTAATGTTTCAGTGCTTGAATACGCCGTAAAACCAGAATTTCCGGTAAGACCAAAGAAGAAGACAATATTGTTCATCAGCATTATTGCAGGTATAATTCTGGGAATATCTGCTGCCTTTATTCATGAATACCTTGACAGGACAATCTATAACGAAGAGCAGGTTCAGAAATTTTTGGGACTCCCGGTCCTTGGAGTGATTCCTCACCTTGCTGAAGACCCTGGAGACAGTATCCCAACTATCAGTTCTTATAGTGTTCGGTCAACAGAGGCAGAATTATACCGGATTCTGAGAACAAATTTAAAATTATCGCAACTAGGAAAACATTCAACAAGTGTGCTTATTACATCAACAGCACCAGCAGATGGAAAGAGCACAAATGCAATTAATCTTGCCGTTATCTCTGCACAGACAGGCAGTAAAACATTGCTGATTGATGCTGATTTGAGGAGACCAATCATCCACAAGACCTTCAATATACCACTCCATCCTGGACTGACTGAAATACTCATAGGTGATGTAACCTCTTATAGCGACGTAATAGTCACCGGACCAATCAACAACCTCTTCCTCCTCCCTGCGGGAACCATTCCACCAAATCCTTCTGAATTACTGGAATCAGGAAAATTTCCTGAGATAATAAAATATGCTACTGATAACTTTGACCAAATTATTATAGATTCCGCACCCATTGGCATGGTATCAGACACAATGCTTATTGCAAATATGGTTGATGGAGTAGTAGTTGTTTTGCATACAGGAAAGACCGACAGATTTATTGCGGCAAAGGCACTACAAATTCTTAAAAAGAACAAGATTCACATCTATGGCGCAATACTTAATAATATGAAAAAAGAGGATATATACAAGTCCTATTATTACTATTATTATTATTCACAATACGAGAACCAGACAAAGACAATGGCGAAGGAGGCACGCAGCAGGAGTTGAGGTTCCTTGAATCTTTATCCGTTATAATAATCTATGCTATTATCATTCTTTCCCCTATTCCTTATGGAAGCATTGAGGAATTGTGGAAATTTCTGCTTACATCTGCAATAGCCCTGACAGGAATATTATTAATAATAAAACTTATCCTGAATAAAAACATCGGCGTTATTTTCCACAAAGCCTTTATTGTTTTCTATGTGATAATATTGGCTCTTCTATTCACTGCCTTGTTTTCACCAAGACCCTACTCTGCCCTGCGTTCATGGATATTCTTTGCCGGCATGGGACTAGTCCCCTTTATCATAATAAACACCTTTAACACAAGAGAAAAACTAAAAAAACTCCTTTTTCTCCTTCTCTTCTCCGGACTTATTTTCTCTATTTATGGATTAATAGATGTGATACTTTCTGCCACTACGCCGGGGGAACACTTTCGTCTTACCTTTACATCAACATTTTACAATCACAACCATTTTGCCGGATTTCTTGAATGCATCCTTCCCTTTGCAATATCCAGCATTCTCTTTAATAGAGAGGAAAAAGAAGGAAAATCTCTAAAATACATACTACTATCCGCGATTCTTTTCGCCACTCTGCTCCTCACCTTTTCCCGAGGAGGAATTATCAGTTTTGTAATTGCCCTTCTGATTGTGGTAATGCTTTATTTGAATAACTTTAGGATATTTGTCCCAACTCTTTTAGTATCTTCTATTATTTTATATTTAACATTTTCCCTAAAACCCATACTTAGCAAGATATTCTCCTTTGAACAAATTACGCTTTCCGGCCACTCAAGAATGCTCTTATGGAAAAGCGGACTTATGAGTATCCTTGATAAACCATTCCTCGGATGGGGTCCTGGAAATTTTGAGATTGCCTATCTAAAACACAGGGACTCAATTGATGGCATCGTAAACTACGCCCATAATGATTTCTTACAGGCATTTGTGGAACTCGGCATTCCAATCGCTCTTGTTTTTATCTCACTTATAATATGGGTTTTTATATCTGGAATAAGGGAAATCAAAAAGAGGCACAATCCATTCTACTATTATTTGGGTACCTCTGCTACATTCGCCCTCATATCAATTGCCATCCATGAATTTGTTGATTTCAATCTATACATTCCGGCAAATTCACTCTATTTCTCAACCGTTTTTTCCATCTTTATTCTCGCAACATTCGCAGAGCGAAGGGGTGAAGGCTCGGAGCAACTTATAGAAAAGTCAGCATCATTGGATTTTAAAAAAATCATATTTCCTGCCTGTATTTCAGTAATTATTCTATTCTATTCTGCAGGAATTTTTTACAATGAATTGATTTATAAGATGGCAGAAAATAAATACAGAAGTGGAGAGATAGAGACAGTTGACAGAGCCCTTGAGGCAATTGAGAGTTCACTCTTTAAATCCCCGAAATACTATAATTTACATTGCGTGATATTGAATACTCGGGCAGGTATAGAGAATTCAACTGAACTTCTTGAGAAGGCACTTCAGAAATGTATTCTTGCAACACATATGGATAATTTTAATTCCTTTTATGCACTTGATACTGCAGAAATCCAGAAAAAACTCGGAAGAATTAATGAGGCAATCTATTTTTTCAAAACTGCTTCTGAAATTGACCCCGAGAATGCCTATTTTAAATCCATTTTAATTCAGGAGCTGATTGATGCAGGTGAAGTGGATGAGGCAAAAAATTTATCTATAGAATTTATTAATAAACATCCTGCAAAGGTATCAGAAATTTTATCAATATTAAAAAATAACAGGGTTCTCTTAACCGATTTTATTACATATTTAAGTAATAAAAAAGACGAAATAAATGAAAATGTCCTTAATTTTTTGAATATAAATAACCTCTATGAAGAGTATCTTGAATTATTTCTCAAAGTCTACCCAAACAAATCAAATTTCTCCCGGCAGAGTTTTTATAATATTGCGGGCAACCTTCTCATTAATGACAGGAAATTTGACGAGGCAGAAAACATTCTCTACAGCGGGATAAAGTTATTCCCTTATGAATCGGAGGGCTATTTGAATCTGATGAATTTATTATTTTTCTCAAAAAAGTATGATAAACTACTAAAATTAACGGAAGAGGCAGAAAGAATGCTGAACATAACAGAGGCATATTATTATAAAGCACTTGTGTTCCTTGAAAAAGGAGAGTTCTCAATGGCACTCAAAAATGCAAAATTGTGCCTTGGCAGAAATGTGAATAATAATAAGTACAGATATTTACTGTATGATATATATATGAAGATGGATATGGAATACGATGCCTTGCAGGCACTTGGTGACCCAACTACATACACATCTGATGATGTTCATCTGATGTTCCTGAGAGCATCTCTCTTTGAAAAATGGAATAAATATGAAGATGCTATCAAAGAATACAATAGAATCCTTGTATTTCAGCCGACGAATCAAACAGTAATAAAAAAGATAATTGATCTGGCGGAGAAGGAAGAACAATGAAAGAATGTAAATACAGAATACCCCCAAACAAATTTGTATTCAGGGAAGAAGACGATGGTGCTCTTCTCTTTAACCCCGACAGCGGTAATATCCAGGCACTCAACAGGACAGGCGCTATTATCTTGAAGTCATGCATAAGGGGTGCAACTATAAGTCAATTAACAAAAATTTTAAAGAAAAAATTTGCAATGGCGGATGAGAAAAAAATAAGAAGGGACGTTACCTTGTTCATAAAAAAACTTAAAAAATGTAATATACTTATGACAGAATGAAGATGCTCAGTGCCCCAACAGATATTTTCCTATCAATTACACACATGTGCAATCTTAATTGCTACCATTGCAGTGTATATCCTTCTGATTATAGAAATAACGAACTCACCACGAAGGAGTTGTTTTCTCTGATCTGCAAACTGGCGGACATGAAGGTCTTTACAATAAGAATCAGCGGAGGAGAACCATTCCTGAGAAGAGACCTTCTTCTCATTATAGAACATATTGTAAATAATAATATGCGACTCTCAATCAATACCAATGCAATGTTTATTACGAAAAAGATAGTAAAAAAACTTGCAGATTATAGTAAACGTATTGACGACATAATGGTCAGCATTGATGGAAGCAGAGCAGAAATTCATGAACGATTAAGGACAACGGGAAGTTTCGCAAAAACGATTCACGGTATCCAGCAGTTAACTGATGCTGGACTGAATGTAAGCGCATATACAACTGTTGTAAAATACAATTTAAGGGATATTGAAAACATTATAAAATTATGCAGAAAATTAAAAATACAACATATAAAATTCAATGAACTTTTACCTCTGGGGATGGGATTAAAATATTATCACGAACTTGGGCTTACATACGATGAAAGAAGCATGATAATAAAAAAACTACAAACTTTAAGTAAAAAATATAATGGCTTAATAGAAGGCACATACCTGCAAGTATGCGAGATGTTTTCACCAATGGCGGAGAGGAACAACACTCTGTCACTTTCCGGCTGTGGAGCCACTCTAAATAGTTTGACCATACTGCCGGATGGGACAGTTGTGCCATGCGATAGATTGCAGAACTTTGTCCTTGGAAATATAAGAGAAAAAAGCATCTCGGAGATCTGGCATTCATCACCCCAGATTAAAAAATTCCGGAATAGATTCAACAAAACTCTGAAGGACATAAAGGAATGCGCAGATTGTAAGTATAAAAACAGATGCACAGGTGGGTGTCCGGCAATTCCCTTTTATCTTGAGGGCAGACTCCTTGGCAGAGACCCCCTGAGCTGCTATAAGGTTTATGCAGGAATAGAAGATTTCCCCTGGAATCTGATTACGCGCAGAGGCATCCCGACCCGCCAGCCCAGCCACCGCCCCCATAGTGTCCCCTCCCATGGTGTCAGAGTAAAAAATCTCGTTTATTTTTGAGGACTTATATGGTGTCAGAGCAAATAGCCCCCATTGTCCCTGCACTTACATCCATCTACCTGAACCCCACAGAGAGGTGCAATTTAAGGTGTAAACACTGCTGGCTTAGCCCTGAATTCTATGCCTCTGGATTTACCCCGCTCTCAAAGTCGGAAGATGAACTGGATGTCAAAGAGATTGAATCTATTGTAAAACAATCCATCTCGCTTGGATTAAAAAGCATAAAGTTAACCGGCGGAGAGCCCTTTTTGAGACAGGATATATATAAAATTATTCAATTAATAAAAAAATACAAACTTTATCTTCACATTGAAACAAATGGGACACTTATTGACAGAAATGACGCTCATTTTCTTAAGAAATGTGGTGTAGATAGGGTTTCAATAAGTTTAGATAGCACAAACCCGCTAACCTATGAGTCATTCAGGGGCGTAACGGGCTCTTTTGGAAGAGTAATAAATTCAATTAGATTTATTGCCAGTGCAGGAATCTCAGTTGAAATAATAATGTCGCTCTTCAAACATAACATTGATGAATTTCCTGGGGTCTTCAGGGCTGTCAAAATAACAGGCATAAGGGCGCTAAAATTAAATACAATTATCCCCACCGGCAGAGGCGCCTCCTTATACCGGAAGAACCTCGTTCCTGACATGGAGACATTGCTCTCTTTTGTCAGAAAAATAGAAAAGAATTATATGCTGGATAATCAGATACGAATTCATCTCAGTATCCCACCTGTTTTCCGGTCTATAAATGGCATTATTCACGATGCAGACAGCAACTGTAGAATTTTTAATATTCTTGGAGTCCTTTCAAATGGAGATATTTCAATCTGTGGGATTGGCCGGCTGGAAAAGCCCCTGGTTTTCGGCAATATAAGGAGCAATAACATTAAGGATATATGGCTAAACCATCTCTTCTTAAAATCCTTAAGGAAAAAACTACCAGTTGCTCTTAAGGGGATATGTAAAAGGTGTATATTCAGAAATACCTGCATTGGATTCTGCAGAGCGAACGCCTTCTCTGTTTCTAAAGACATCCTCGCCCCATACTGGTTCTGCGAGGAAGCATACAGAACTGGATTATTCCCACCTTCACGCCTGGTGTGATGTACCTTGATATAAAGATCGGATGGTATAATTTTTCTGTCCTGTATGAGAGAGAAGACAGAGATGTTATAGAAAAAATCAAAAAGATGTTCCCATTTAAAGAATCCAGAAAAAGAAGGAAGTATCTAATGAAAATTGTATCTCTGCCTGTCAATGATGGATTAGAAATAAAATTAAATAAATTTGCTTCACTTTTTCTTCTTGGTAATACTTCAGAATTATACTGGAAAGAATCTCGCGCCTTTCCGACAATTTACACTGCCCTTTATATTTTTTCCGTATATGTACATTTAAAAAATAATTCTTTGATAATCCATGGAGCTGGTATAAGAATAAAGGGGAATGGATATATCTTTGCTGGAGCATCAGGCTCCGGGAAAACTACTATTGCGCAAAAATTTTATCCGAAAAATTTATTAAATGACGAGGCAATTACAATAAAATGTATTAAGGGTAAGTTTTATTTAAAAGAGACCCCTTTTGGAACCCTTTTTTCTGATACAAAAGGAGCCTTAAGGTTAAAAAGGTTAAAAGCAGTATTCCTACCAAAACCGTCAAAGAAAACTTCTCTCAAGAAAGTAAAATCTCAGCACTCCATTCCTATGTTGCTCGCCAATATACCCTTTTTATATTATTTTAAACACGAATTGCGCAAAAATTCATTCATTCTTATTTCAGAGATGTGTCAGAAGGTTCCTGTTTTTCGTGCAGAACTGACTCTAACCTCTGATATCAAAAAAATAATTAAAAAGGTGTCTAAAAAGGTGTCAGCTAAAAAGGTGTCAGAGTAAATTTTCTTTTTATTTTTTAAGGAGTTATAATTTAATAACTTTTTAATTTACAATGATTTTAAATTATGGTATACTATTTTAGAAATGGGCAGGGATAAGTTTAAATATGAACCGCCATCAATCACAGACCTTGGGGGCGACATTCTAATTCCTCTCGCTCAGCAATGTAGGGCAGGCGGAACACCCCTAGGAGCGTGCAGACCAGGGGGACAGGCCCTTGCGAGACGGTGCAGGGCTGGTGGGACAGCTGCCTTATCATGCAGAACGGGCGGAATTGCTGGTTTATGCAGGCCAGGTTCATCAGCATTATGAATATTACCATAAATAGAAGAAAATTTTGCACAATGATTCCTTTTATACCAATTTTATTAAAAAATAAAACTAAGAACATTCCTTTCATTTTTTCCCTGAAGGATATGATGAGGGTTATACCTGTAAAAATAAAAAACTTTAGCCCGCAAAATATACGTTTAAATGAAACAGCGGATTTTATTCTTGCTATATGTGACGGAAAGAAAAAAATCCTTGATATTGCAGATGCCTACAGAAAAAGGTTCAATATCACTCTTTCGGCCTCAATAAATGATTGTATTGAGGCACTGGAATACTTTGAGGCAGTGGGCCTTATAAAATTTATATAATCCTTTTAACCTCGTCAAGAATCTGTTTTAAAACTACTGCGCTTTTCCCTTCAATCCACCAATCGACAATGTCTCCGAAGCCACTTATGGTTGGATTGATTTCTATTATCTTAGCACCCGCTCTCTTAGCAACAACTGGGATTAAGGCAGCAGGGTAAACAACCCCGGATGTTCCTACAACAAGCATTACATCCGCTTCTGATGCCTCCGCATAGGCAAGTTCCATATCCTGCACTGGCCTCCGCATAGGCAAGTTCCATATCCTGCACTGGCTCGCCAAATAGAACCACATCAATGCGCATTATGCCACCGCATGTGCATCTTGGGATATTAGATAGAATATTCCCGTAATTAAATTCATCCTGAAACAATATATTATCAGCCAGTTCAAAAAATTTCTTCTTTGAATATTTCTCTTTGCTCCCACATCTGACACATCTGAATCTGTAGAGATTACCATGGAGTTCAAGTACATTTGTATTTCCTGCTTCACTATGAAGATTATCAATGTTCTGCGTAATAACTGTTTTTAACAATTTAAGTTTTTCCAGCTCAGAAATTGCTATATGTCCCTGATTCGGAATTGCATTTCTCATTGTCTCAAAGGACTCCTTTAAAAAAGCCAGAACCCTATCGGGGTGATTCATCATAAGAGAAAGAAGACCCGCGCTGGTCCCTACTTCTTCAGGATTAAATTTATCCCAGAGCCCTCCTTTGTCTCTGAAAGTAGGAATGCCGCTCTCTGCTGAAATACCTGCACCTGAAAAAACCACAATATTATGGGCGGTCACTATTGTATCTATTAATTCCCGAGGGATACTGTCCTTTATTATCATTTTATGCACGCATTCTCCTTGACAGATAATTATTATAATATATAAAATGGATTTATCAATAGTTCCGAGGAGGAATTTTATGCGAAAGAAGAAATTCGCCTTTGTCGCAAGTGGAGGCGGAATAAAAACAGTCGCACATCTTGGCGTTCTGAAAGCCTGTGAGGAATTTGGAATTGAGTTCGACATTCTTGTAGGTTCTAGTTCAGGCGCACCTGTAGTGAGTTATTATGCCCAGGGTGTATCCATTGAAGAAATGGTAGATTCTTTAAAACCATTATGGAAGAGAAGATTTCTAATACACAGTTTTTCTCCATTGACACTGATTGGAATGCCATCAATTTCACTACTTGCAAGAGGGCTTTATTCCTTTTCCGGAATAACTGATACAAATAAGATTGAGAAGATTTTAAGAAAAACACTACCACAAAATGATTTCAGAAAACTTGAAAAAGAACTTTATATACCAGCAACAGATATAGATTCGACGGAACGTATTGTATTCGGAGAGAAGCGATACAGGGACATCCCTATCTCTCAGGCAATTGCTGCTACTATGGCAGTGCCGGGCATTTTTAGACCTTATTACATTCGAGGTAGATATTATGTTGACGGAGAATTTAAGCGCACTGTCTCTGCTGATGTTGCAATTGAACATGGAGCGGATATTGTAATTGTTTCTCTTTTATATTCTCCGGTAACCTCCCAGCCAATTTCAAAAAGTATGGCGGAAAAGGGCGCGTTACCATTACTGCAGCAGGCAATTAACATTCTCTTTTACGAAAAGGCACTCAGAGGAATTGAACTCTATGCATACAAATATCCCAAAAAACATATAATCCTGATTGAACCCGATGTAGGTGAATTATCGTTTTTCCGACCGGGGAATTATGAAACACTATTCCAGCGGGGCTATAAAAAAGCACGACAAGAATTGACTCGTCTTGTGCGACTGAACAAGCAACTTAAATTAAGGCGAAAACACTAATTTTTATCCATTCCGTAGTATTCTCCATAGTGTCAGCTCCATAGTGTCCCTCCATAGTGTCTCCATAGTGTCAGAGTAAAAAATCCTCTTTATTTTAAAAGAGTTAGAAGGTAGGTGTCTCTAGAAGGTGTCAGAGTAATTTTAGTAAAAATTTTACATAATTTTACGATAAATATTTCAGGAGTGACAAAGGATGGGAAGACCGTTGAGAATACTCCAGAATGAATATCCTTATCATGTAACGACAAGGACTAACAATAAAGAATTCAGATTTAAACCGAAAAGAAGTACATTTCTGTTATTCGCAAGAATAATCAATATGGCTATACAAAAGTATTCTGTCCAGATATCGCATTTTGTCCTCATGAGTAATCATTACCACATAATATTCAAAACACCGCATGCTAACATCCACAGAGTTATGCAGTTTATAAACAGTATGGTAGCGAGAGAATATAATAAAAGGCATAATAGAAGTGGCCATCTATGGGGCGATAGATATAAATCAACAATAATTGAGGGTGCAGAATATTATAAACAATGCGTGCAGTATATTTATACAAATCCCGTTCGAGTGGGAATTACTAGCCATCCCAAGGACTATTTACCTTCTACATTTGCCTTCTACGCATTTAATAAGAAGATTGAAATTTTTGTGAATGGCTGTGATGTATTTTTACCAGACAACGAGTCAAATCACAGCTTTTTAAGATTATTTGAAGATATAGATATGTACCAACTACTTAAAGTTAGGGAACAACTAAAAAAACCATTCTTTGGCTCTGAAAATTTCATGAATTTAATGAAGGCAAAATATAAAGTAACTTCACTCTCTGGATAATTATTACAAAAAAGAAGCCCGCGGAAAGTGTATTTCCGCCGGCTTTTCAATTATATTCTGCTAAAATTGAATCAAAAACTGATGTCTAAGTTGATTCCTCCCAGTAGTCCTGCCAGTTCCGGACCCAGGATGTAATAGATATTGCTAATAACACCATTAACTGCAGCGTTATCAAGTGTTCCTGCTCTGGCACTGCAATCTCCGTAAGTTGTATCCCCTGCGCTGGGCTCAAGGTTAGGGCCCGGAGAAAGAATTCCCATAAATGTAGGGTCAGGGAAGAAGAGGTAAACAACATCAACTATGCAATTTGCAGCATCAGTGGTAAAGCCATCGGGCCAGGCATGTGTAGAGTCATCGGCAGTAAAAACATTATCAGTTGCTAATCCATAACTGCCATCAATGAAGGAATCGCCTGTTCCAGCCATATCATACCCGAAGGTGTCAGAGTAATTAGAGTCTTTGCAGAGGACACCCTTGCCTGTAGTATCATCCAGGTCTGTCCATACCTCCATCTCTGACACCATGTAAAAATCTCCGATATCATCGTATTTGTAGTTTAAAGCCACACCGCACTTAGCTGGGTTGTCTCCAATTGTTGCTCTGCCGGTAAAGGAAATTGAAGAGCAATCAACTGTATCTGTAAATGATTCACCCTGAGTATATGTTGCATTCCCACCTCCATCCACACTGCCATCTTGATTATCAAAACACTCACCAGCATCATAGGAACCATTTCCATTCTCATCATTAAAGGGTTCTGAAAGATCAAAAGCATTGTTAGGCTCTTTAGGTCCGCTTCCATCAGGGTCAGTATCTATAAAACTTTCCCCATTTACCCATAATGGTAATGTGTCCTTAAAGGAGGTCCCAGGAGAAACGTTAAATACCGCAGAAAGGTCAAGCATTAAACCAACCCTTTTTTGCATCTCTGATTCAGATATATCATTTGTGGTGTCAGAGTCATTGTTTTGTGGTAGTAACGGGGTTGTGTATTTTGCAAGGTCTACCTTTTGAGAAGAGCCGGAATCAATATTTGCCTTTATTGCCCCAAGGAGATTAGACAAGGCAGTAAGATTTATTCCTTCTGATAATTCTGCAAGCCCTGAAGCAATAGAGCCAGCATCCGGAATACTCTCAAGCAATTTAATATGTAATTCTTTCCTGTTATCTCCATCAGTATCAATATATTTAATCATATCATCGTCCTGAGGATCACTCTCCGCATCAATGAATGCAAGAGCATCTTTAACCTCTCCGATTGCATTAGACAATTTCGGCTTTGCCTGCTGCAATTTTGTAGGATTGTTTATCTTGAGAAAATCAGGACCAACATCGCCCCTCACCCATGGATTGCCATAACATTCAGTTGTAAGCATGTTTAATAGCCCATCAACTGTTGGATTACCTGATGTAGTATTAAAAGCAAGCAATGAACTAATTGTACCATGGATTCCATTAAACCCCGCGGAAAGCAACAAAATATCTCCGCTATCCCACTCCCCGGCAAGATTCAAAGTAGTTGCATCTGCTCCTGACCCAATTACAAGTTTTGCACTGTCCGATAGCACGAGATTATACTTTTTTCCTGAATCAACTGCAATAGCATTTTCAAAACTATTCACAATAGGGTCAAGGAACTGAGGGAGGATACTTTCAGCTATAGAAAGATACTGCCCGATATCAATTTTTGTTTCACAGGAACTACCCGGGGTCAGAGTAGCCAGTGGTTTAATTGAGGGATTATCAACTGAAAGATTACTTAAGAGTCCAAGCAACATATCAAGCAGGTCAACCATTTTGAGCAGTCCGAGACCCACGTTGGCGTGGGAGATAATAAATTCATAATCATCCATACCATCTGCATCTGAATCCTGCCCCTGATATATAACAAGATGGGATTTGTCTTCTGTAACATTAAGAATATTTTTGTCATATATTTCCTGAGTGCTTTTTCGCACATTTTTATCGCTTATTGCTGTGCCATCAATAATTGTCTGGTCCGCATCCTTTGTCATCTGTAAATAGTCGGGACCTTTGCTTTCCTTACTACAACTACATCCTGTAGCAAAAAATACTACAACCAAACCTAAAATTAACATCCCTACAACAAACTTAGCATATTTCATACTTTCCTCCTCTTTTTAAATTTCATCTTCTTTACTCTGACACTTTATAACTCCTTTAAAATAAAGGAGAATTTTTACTCTGACACCATAAGGAAGTTAACAAAAGGGCGAGGGTTGGTCCTGCCCATAAATTCAGCCATCGCTTAAAATGTTACTTTTGCTTCACCTTTTATAAAAGTATATCCCGAAGGAGGCGTCCCTGTTGGATTAGCTGTAATAGTTACTTCTCCGCTTCCCGTGATTTGTATTCCGATTATTGCACCATTTGAGTCAGTAGTACAAGAACGCGTAGTTCCACTCCCGCTACATCCAGCAGGTACTGCAACAAAGCTTGGAGATGTCCCTCCACTCAGTGTTATATCAATTGTTTGAGCTGATAGAGCAGAATCATCCAGATCTTTGAAACTTATACTTACATCCGCAGTTGTGCCGGTCAGAGTTGCTGTTACAACCGGTGCAATGATATTCTTGAATGGGGCTGATGCCTTTTCATTCGGAATATTTGTAATCTTGAGGTCAATGCAGTATATGTAATTCAATGGTGCTGGACATGCCTTACAACTCCTTCCTGTTATTGTCGGAAGAATCTGGCAGGCAAGGTCTGCGTATTCAGGACTACCGAGCGCTGCAGCAACACCCTTCACATCAACAATTCCCTGGAGAAGTCCCTCACCAAGAGAATTCCCATCAGAGGCAAATATTCCTCCTACTACCAACTCGAGGATCTGGAGTTTTTCACCAGCAACAATTAAGCCAAAGTCCTGTGGACCAAAGACAAAGTAAGGGTTTGAAAAATCAGCAAGTGGGAAGGCAATAGCAGGACTGCTCTCATCCTGTGCTCCAAAGGGCTTGGCATTACTTTCACACCAATCAGAATCGCCTGTTCCGCCAATGCATGCAAGTGCTCCTGCAAATCTCACCTTACCTGCTGGATTATTAATATCATGGACATTTAAAAGTAGGGGCGGTAAAACAAAGTCAGACACCAGTTGCTGAACAAAATCAAATAATTTTGGCGGCTCCTCCACTGTTCCCTTTGCAAGGTCAAGGATGTATGTATTGCTCTTCAGTGTTGCCGGGTCAGCAGTAACTGGAGTCCCAAAAGCACTTGTGGTAAAGCCAAATGTTTCTGTTTTTCCATTGTAAGTTACACTCAGATTATAATGGGTAGATGGTTTTAGACGTTCTGAATCAGTGAAGGGTAATTCTGATCCATAGGGATCAAATTTGAATCCCGGATATTTTACCGTGTTTGCACCCTCCTGAACCTCAACATAAAACGGTTTTGTAGGGTCAGCTGGGTCCTGTGTAATAATGTCACCCGGGACTTCACTACCTGCATCATCAGTCAATGACACTGTTACTTCAACTGTTAGGTCCTGGGTTGTTCCGTCATCCTTGACAAATCCAACAACGATGTTTGTTCCCCCTGGAACATCTGTTGAACCATCGGCTGGAGAGAGAGTAGCAATCTTTACACCCGGACCTTTACTATCACCTCCTCCGCATCCCTGATAAACCATGAGTCCAACACCAACCAATCCTACTGCAAGCACTAATAATGTTTTCTTCATATCTCTCCTCCCTGAATAAAATTTATACTATTTTACCATATAATTCTCTTTTGTCAAATTTTATTTTGTATTGCAAATCTATAAACATCAATAGGGTGTAGTTCCGGACTGACCGGGCAATTTAATAATTACATTTACTGTCGCAATTGATTCAATTAGCGGTTCCTGAATAAGCGGGGGTAAAAAGTCCTGGACTGATTCAGGGAGCATTGACTCCTTAATAATATCCGGAATCTCTATTTCTCCTTCTTCTGGTTCAATCCCCGGGACTTCCTCTTCCTCTGGCATGCCCTCCTCTTCATAAATCTCTGTCTCAAGAATCAATCCAGTCTGTTCGTCCTCACTTAAAGGGACCGGGTCTGCAGGAGGCATATTCTTTGGCACTATGCTCATCTGTCCTGGCTTCAGAAAGACCTCCCCTGTAATATTCTCAAGGATATTTTTTAATGATAATTCTCCAGTGAAAAGCACAATTCGCGTCAGATTCTCCATTGCAAATATATAAAAATGCGTTCCTCTGACACCGGTAATACTCGTTGGCGTTTTAACCTCATAACGAGACCCTCCGCCACCTATAATCTTTCCCACAATCGCCCGCAGTCGTCCGCGAATCAGATTCAGGACAACGGAGCGCTTATCATCAAGAAGTGAAAGTGTATATTCTTCAAGTGATAATGTAGTGTTTTCTCCGAGCGTCAGCACTGATTCGTCATTGAAATATATCTTAATTTTTGATGTTCCCTCTGTTCTGATAATATCCTTCTCAAAGACCTTATCGCCCTGCTTTAATTGTATCTCTGTTTCAGCCCTCTTCACAAATGCCTTGCCGAGCACAAAAACAACAGTCCCTGTCTCCTCCTGAGAATAAGCAATAAAATGTGTGAAGAACATAAATGTAAATAGGATAAAAATACTTCGTAAGACAACCCTATGATGTGCAGAATAAATCCTACCTCTCCGTCTGTCCTCTGTTTTCTGTCCTCTGTTTTCTATCCTCTGTCTTCTGTCCATCACCACCTCCCACCTGCATAAAGTCCAATTACACTTCTTCTGTAACTGTAGTCACTGATGGAGTTGTTTCTCACCAACAAGCCATTTAACCCAACCTCAAGGTGTTTGCCGAAATTCTTGCTGAGACCTACTCCTGCGTCAATTTCAGTGTCCCGTCGGGATTCAGTATGCCTGAAGTAATTCCTGTAAGAAATCCCAAAGATGGCATTTCCTTTTATATCCCAGAAAAGTTCTGCAAGAACTTTTAATTCACCGGAAAATCCGCGATAATCATAATTAACCCCAGCGTTGTTCGCTTCAAAGCCAAGCCCTGGTGTTATTGCCCATCTCTTACCTCCGATGACCTGATAGAGTTTTACCACATGATTTAATCCGTCTCTATCGTTTTCGGAGACCTCTGGCTCTACCTTAAAGTCAAGCAAAGAAATTGTATAATTCAATAAGGTAACAATATTCTTTGTCTCTATTATACTGATTGACGGATTCAGGTATATCTTTTGCATATATGACTCAAGGGATGTCTTCCACAGCGTGTAGTTAAGACCAGGAGTTAGAGTGAAAATTGTTGAAATTCCTGATTGTTTCAAATTCTTGTATAAAAAAGATAACCTGGCCATGTGGCTTTGGGTATTGAAATCATGAAGTGAAAAATGCAAACTCTGGTAAAGTGAATAATCAAGTGATAGTTCAAGACTTTTTAAATTGAGTGGTGTAATTCCAGCAAAGCCCTTTAGAAGTGCTCTCGTGTCTGACTTCTTTGCATACTCCTCAGGAAGAGCCATACCATCCGGAAGAAGAATAACATTTGAATCATATTCAACACCTGCACTTACACCTGCCCGCCAGATTCGTTCATCGAGTTTCTTGAGTTCCGCATCTGCAAGTTCAGATGTTCGGCTCCCCGGGGCAATCTCCATAACCTTCTTTAATGCATCTCTTGCTTTCTCTTTTTCTCGTGTTTTTGCATAACTTACTCCAAGATAGTAATAGCCCTCAGGATTTGGAATCACCTGGAGTGCCTTTGTCAGAAATTCCTTTGCTGGTGCAAAGTTCCCTTCTTTGAAGAATATCAATCCAATGTAGTAATTGGGCTGAAAGTCCTCAGGGTTTAAGGCAAGTAATTCGCCAAAGAGTTTTTTTGCCTGAATGTAATCACGCTTCTTATAATAGAGCCGGGCGAGTTCCTTTTTTACATCCACACGCATCATATTAATCTCGTATGCCCGGGAGACATATTTGATTGCATTTTCATAATCATTTAATCTTGAATAGGTTCTGCCGAGCATCAGGAGGAGTTGAATATTATTCGGATCTGCCTCAATACCCTTTAGATATTCATGAACAGCAGAGGAGTACTCATTCTGGTAGAAAAAAATAGTTCCCTTCGCAAGACGGACCTCTGCCTCACCGGAACGGATTGTGGTCTGCTGGGCGTGGATGGTGGAGATGGTAAGTAGGGATGTAGTGAGTAGGAAGATAGAAAGTAGGGGCATGTTGCGACGTGCAGTGTTTATCCCCCCTTTTGTTCCCTCTCTTATCAAGGAGGAATTTGAAATGGATGTTTTGGGGATTGCTTCGGCTCGCAATGACACCTCTGTCAATTCTGGGCGATTCACCGAATCGCCCCCCCTACATTCCTGGGCGTATTGCAATACGCCCCTGCTCATTGCTCGTTGCTCATAACTCTGTCCTCTGTCTTCTGTTCTCTGTGCTCTGTCTTCTCTCATCTTATGCTCTCCAGATTCAGTGGATAACCTGTCGTGAAGGGACCTTGCGTTACCACATACACGGTCTTGCCATCCGGTGATGTGAACATTGGTCCACCAGAAAAATTAGTGTTTTTAAATGGCGATTCTGACCTGATTGTGTTTATATCCTGCGCATCAAAAATATGAAAATAGTCAGTCCCGTTATATGTTAAAAAGAGCAGGGAGGAATCAGGGGTTAAAAGCATATCATAGATATAAGCAGGAAAGATATTGAACGATAGAGAATAATTCAAGGGATCAGAAAGCGGAATTTCAGCAAGTTGGTAAACACCAACATATAGCCCGCTCGCAATCAGGCGGTTATTCTTTTCATCAAGCAGTAACCTGTCAGGTGAAAAAGTATTTCCATATACATCCGGGAGAAACACAAGAAACTCTGCCACAGTTTTATTCACAATGTCATTTTTATAAATTTTATAATTATAACTATAATCAGTTCCTAAAACATATGCAGTGCTCTCATCTAAGGTTATTTCCATGTCAGATACATACTGGGCATCTGTGATCTGGATATTAGCAATCTCTGTCCCTACAGTTGATGCAAGGTCAATAATTTTAATACCATACGGAGAAGAGGTATCATTCAGAAAATACCCTTTACTCCCGTCAGAAGAGACAACAAAATTGAATGGACCGAATGGTGGATTAGTCGGATATTGAGACACATTCTTGCTCGCAAGGTCAATAACCCAGATCCTGTTTCCGGAAGAGTCAGATGCATAAAGTTTTGTGCTGTCAGGACTCAAGCGGACAAAATATGGAGACGCGTTGGTATTAAGCGGAATTTGATTGACTGATTTATTTGACAGATCAATCTCTGCTATCCAGCCCAGCCCACCGGGATATTCCTGCCAGCCCGCATATATTCTTTGGCCATCCGGGGTTATTGCAATACCATAAGGAATGCCCATCGCATTATTTGTAATGGAAATTGAATCAACTGCCCTGCTGTTATCCGGATGATTTGTCGTTCTTTCGCCTGTTTTCACCCCTGCCGGGAGCGCTGTCGGGAATATGCCCGATGTAAACCACACATCACCGTAGGTTGTAATTTTGATTCCACGGACATAATTATCAAAAAGATATGAATTGATTTGCTCAAGCAAATTCCATTCACTCAATGATTCATCAAAAATTATAAGCCCTGCATCGGAGCCAAGATAAAAAAGATTACCGTAAGAATTTATACTAGATATATTAAATGGGAAGTAAGGATAATTTATGCCGTTTAAACTCAATCCATTTGAACCAACAAGGTCAAAGGAGGCATCTGGAGTAAAATCGGGTTTAGAGGTAAGTAACAAAAATTCCATGGATCTGGAATAATCATAAGCGCTGAGCCATTTTGTGCCGGAGGAATCAGTAAATAGGGTGAGAAACTCTGTGTCGGGTAAATAAACTGTCCCGCTCTCCCATGATGAAGCAGATGAATTCCATACAAATGTTGACAGGTTATAATCAGTGCCAAGAGTGGTATCGTAATACTTTCCGGCAAAGACAACTGATGAATTAGGGTCTTCTGAAATAAAATGATAGGAGTTGCCCTGAGAACCCTGCGCAACAGCAAAGGTTCCACTTATAAAATTATGGACAACAATCCCACCATCCATTAGGAACCATACCTCTGAGCCAGCGCCCTGTTGAAAGCGTTTCACCATTACCTGGATGACATAATCATCCGCAGGATCCTGCATCGGAATCTTTCCGGTCTCAACATCATAGAAATCCACAAATTGCCTTGACTGAATGTCAAAGACAAACACGCCATGTGATGTCCCGAGGAAGATTGTATTGTCATTGCCGTCCATGGAGGTAAAATACAGACCACTCTGTGAAAAATCAAGCCCGCGCTGAGATAAGAATGAATCAAGGGAGATGAAGGAAAACTGTACACCATCAAAGAGGCCAATTCCTCCCTGCACACCCAGTTGAAATTGCTGGGGATTAAGCCCTTTCACAATCCCATCCCCGGTGTATTGATACAGTGGGGTTATTGAGAGCCAGACCTTATCCTGAGAATCAATATAAATATTTGAATCACCGAACTGCACTAAAAAGAGCATGTTTAATTCAACTGTAAGTTTTGGTTCTTCAGTATCCACGAAACCGGCGTCGCCCGCGAGGAAGTATGTCTTTGGGTGTTTTGTCGGGTCAGGTCCCACTGCATAAATCATTGCTGAAAAATGGCGTGCCTTGCCCACTGGGATATTCATTGTATATTCATATGCAGTTGTTGTATCAGAGTAATCTATAGTTTCTTCAATCACAACCGGTTCTATATCATCAGCAGTACAGGATAGAAGAATTTTAAAGACAACCCCCTCAGGGATATAACTCCAGGATATGCCTGTTTCTTTTAGTGGTGGAATGGTGAATCGGACATTAACACTCCCTTTTTCTTTTTCGCAGGAAAAGAGAAAAACAAAAGCAACTATCATCAGGGCAGAGCCCTTTTTAAACTTCATGTATTGAATATTATTATATTTTTTTCTAATGTCAAGTGATAATTATCACATATAAGCATTTTTATTGTTTTACCTCTATTATAATCCTGTCTGACTTTATATTAATGACCTGATACCTCTGTGTGTCTTCAATATTCTCAAAAATCAGGGAAGCGATGGATTCCGGATTGATATTGAATATCTCTGACTCTATTAATGATGAGCCCTTGGAAAAAGCCATGATCTCTGCCCTTTTAACATTCTTTATTTTCTGAACTGCAGAGAGAACCATCCGGACATCTTCCAGTCCCCGGGGATTTCTGATTTCAATATAAATATTCCTTGCTTTTATTACATTCTCCCTCCAGAATTTTTCAATGACATCACCAGTTTTTACTCCAAGTAAGTCAGAGACCTTCTTATAGGCATTTTTTACAGACACCTCTGGATTAATGTTCAGCCCACCTGCTTCTTCTCCTGCATTCAGAATCACCTTCCCTGACTCAATGTAAAGGGCTTGTAAAGAGAGTTTTGCATAATATAATTTAAGTGTTGAACCCTCTACGTCCTCCCCCTTGCGCAGAAGACCCTTCCCAAAGATTACGATATCTGCCCCATTATCCCTCCCAATTCTCCTTACTGTATCAACGGACAAGTCCATATTTTGAGCAGATGCATCACCCTCTATCTTTTGTTTAACTACATCTGGTTCAATAAAGATAAAGCCCCTCTTCTTCATCTGCTGGAGGATATTATCCTCACAGATTCCCGGTCTGGTTTCACTGTCTCTATTCCACCACCAGTTAAAGCCACCATCTATCCTCTGTTCAGCAATCATTATTAACACCCGCGGGTATTCACCTCTTGAGAAGATAAGTCCGGATTCAGACAGTGCCCTTTGCAGGGCATCAATAGTAACAGAAATCTCAACCCTGATCCTAAAGATATCGCCCTCTCTATTTTCTGAAATAACCTTGTAACTGCTTATAAAATCTACTGTCTTTGAAAATATTTTTTCCTCAAGGATTTTGTAATTATTTACAATTAAGTCCGACGGAATAAGTCCGGAAATGTATTGATTGAGTGCCTTCTTCTGAGCATCCTCAATTGCTGCTGTTCGCGCTGATGCAATGTCATCCTTCTCAATAACAGCAATGCCATCAATGAGAAAGAAGTCCTGTTCTTCAGCAGTAATATGAATTACAAAAAATAATATTGAAATTAAAAAAACTCTATATATCTTTGTATTCATATTCTCTAAAACACTTCTCCATAATTTTAAAGAGATTATCAATCCCTTCGCCTGTCTTTGCAGATATTATAACAGAATTACCGTATGACTCAACAATTCTCTTTATATATTCCCTATTTTCTACAATATCAATCTTATTAAAGGCGAAGACATGGGGAATATTGTCTGCTACCACCTCTGACAGCGTTTTCATAACAACCTTAATCTGCTCTTCAAAGACCGAAGAACTTACATCAACCACAATAATTAAAAGGTCGCTTGATGTAATTTCCTCAAATGTTGCTCTGAAGGATTCAACGAGTTGATGGGGAAGCTTTCTTATAAAGCCAACAGTATCAATGAGGAAAAATTTATTCATGCCCTTTAACTTTACCAATCTTGTAGTTGGGTCAAGTGTAGCAAAGAGTTTATTCTCCACAAGGACATTTGACTTTGTTAAATAATTAAAGAGGGTAGATTTACCTGAATTCGTATAGCCCACAAGGGAGACGACAGGAATATGGTAAGTCACCCTCTTCTTTCTGTGTAAATCCCTCGTCCTTCTAACTACCTCAAGTTCTCTTTTTAACTTTGAGATTCTCTCCTTGATTCTTCTACGGTCAATTTCAAGTTTCGTCTCTCCCGGTCCCCTTGTTCCTATTCCGCCACCGAGCCGTGACATTAAAACGCCTCTTCCAGTAAGCCGCGGGAGAATGTAATTTAACTGTGCAAGTTCTACTTGAATTTTACCCTCTCGTGTCCTCGCCCTTCGGGCAAAAATATCAAGTATCAATGCTGTCCTGTCAATTACCCGCTTTCCAATTATATCTTCAAGATTCCTCTGCTGGGATGGTGAAAGGTCATCATCAAAAATAACGAGATCTACTCCCTTCTCTGAAACCCGCTCTGCAATCTCCTGAACCTTACCTTCTCCGATAAAATATTTCGGGTGTGGCTTATTTAAATTCTGAATCACCATATCAACGACAAGACCCCCTGCTGTATCTGAAAGTGCTGAAAGTTCCTGCATGGACTCCTCAAGTTGTCTGGCAGAGGTATAATTTGTCTGAACCCCAACAAGAAGAACCTTCTCCCTTAGATTTTCTATCTGAATTTTAATTAAATGCTGATTAGAGTTCTTTGACATCTATCCGGTGATGTTTATACTTTTGAGAGCATTGAAATTGCATGTTTATAGACAAGTTTACCCTGATTACCATCTTCAATAATGATTGAAAAGGTATCAAAGCCAGAGATTTTGCCTTCAATTTTTGTCCCATCAAGAAGGGTAACTGTAACTCTCTGTCCCTCTTTCCTTAATGTGTTCAGAAAATGGTCTTGTACATTCATCTGGATTTTGTGTGGCTGTGTTGCTTTTCCGCTGTTATGTTTTTTCTCGTTCACAGAGGCATTTTGCTTCATTCCCTCTGCTTCACCTAATTTAAATTTAAGACCCATTTTTTCCTCCTATTCTAAGACTACATTTCCTTTGCCAAGCATTGACTCCATTTCTATAATAAACTGTTCCTGAGGGTTAACAAAGAATTTCTCATTCACAAGTATAATTGTCTCACTTTTCTTACCTTTAAGCAAATGAAGAAATACCTTACAATTCCCCTTGTTTTTTTCCATAACCTCTTTCATCTCCGTAAACTTTCTGTCCTCAACATCTTCTGAACAATATAGATGAACTGCCCTGGTAAATTTTTCCATCGCTTCAACGATCGGAAAGATTTCTGATGCAATGAGTTTCACCTTTTCCTCAGATCTATCTACCCTGCCTTTGATAATAACTGGCATATCCCCCTTCAATAAATTACCTGAATTTTTGTATTGGCTCGGGAAAACAACTACATCTATTGTTCCGTGAAGGTCCTCAAGGATAACATTTGCCATCTTATCGCCTCTTGTTGTAGTCCTCACTGTTGAATTAAGCACAACGCCACCCGCTACTACATCAGAACCATCTATTATATTATCCAGATCAGCAGAATCCACAGTGATAAATCTTTCTATTTCCTGCTTGTATTTATCCAGCGGATGTCTGCTTACAAAAAATCCGAGCAATTCACGCTCAAAGCCGAGGAGAATGTTTTCAGGCCATTCATCCATATCAGAATAGTTTGTCTTTTGAGTAATTCCGTCTGTGTTTATATTCCCCAGTAAACTGAATTGCCCATTCTCTCTATCCCTGCTTACTCTTGCAGCAAGATTAAGACATTCGTCAAGGCTACTAAATAACTGAGCCCTCTTCATGCCCGTCCAATCAAAGGCACCGACTTTAATCAGGTTCTCTATGACGCGCTTATTAACTCTGCGAGTATCAACCCGTGAACAGAAATCTTCAAGGGATTTAAAATCGCCTTCTTCCTTCCTTGCCTGTAAAATTGCCTCAACCGCAGCAGTGCCAACATTTTTTATTGCAATGAGTCCCGTCCGTATGCTATCCCCTTCGGGCATAAATTCCAGAGCACTCCTGTTTACATCGGGCGGAAGAATTTTAATTGAACGTTCTTTACACTGAGATATATAGAGCGCAATTTTATCCCTCTTCTGCTGGTCTGTGGCAACACTCGTAAGTAATGCGGACATAAATTCAAGATAATAATGTGCCTTAAGATATGCTGTCCTGAAAGCATTGATTGCATAAACAGCGCTGTGGGATTTATTAAAGGCATACTCAGCAAAATTCTCAATCTGCTCGATAATTCTTTTTGCCTTTGCTGCGGGAATTTTGTTAGCCCTGGCTCCTTCTATGAATTTTTCTTTAAGCGGTCCAATTATTTCTTTCTTCTTCTTTGACATTGCCCTCCTCAAATCGTCTGCATCACTGGGGGAAAATCCGGCTATTTTCACAGCTATCTGCATTGCCTGTTCCTGATATACCATAATCCCGTATGTCTCACTTAGAATTTCTTCAAGTTCAGGGACTTCGTATGAGATGGAGACCCTGCCGTGTTTTCTTTCAATAAACTCGGGTATCATCGCCATAGGTCCAGGGCGGTAAAGGGCAATCAAAGCAATGAGGTCCTCAATCCTTGTGGGCTGTAATTTCATGCATACCCTGATCATGCCTGCACTTTCAAGCTGGAACACACCAGCAGTATCACCGGAAGAAATAAGTTTATAAGTTGCCTCGTCTTTTAAATCTATTGCATCAAGATCAACCTTCTCTCCCCTTGTCTTTTCAATCAATTTTATTGCTTTATCCATAATTGTGAGGGTCTCAAGTCCGAGAAGGTCAAATTTTACAAAACCGAGTTGTTCTATATCATCTTTGCTGAATTGTATTACAACCTCATTTGTATCCTTTATTTTGAATACGGGAAGGCCTTGTGAAATGGGCTCGTCAGCGATCACAACACCTGCCGCATGCATAGATGTATTTCTGGGGATTCCTTCAATTGCCTTTGCATAGCTCAGTAGCTTCCTCACACGCTCATCGCTCTCGCTGAGTTCCCTTAATGCTGGTTCCATCTCAATAGCACTTGTAATGTCCATATTTGGTCCATCAGGAATAAACTTAGCCACCCTGTCTACATCCTTATAAGGCATGCCAAGAACCCTGCCAACATCTCTCACTGCTGCACGGGCTTTTAATGTCTGAAAGGCGGCTATATGGGCAACTCTATCATAACCGTATTTTTTTCTCAGATACTCCAGAACAAATTCTCTCTTTTCTTTACATATATCCACATCAATATCAGGCATGCTTGACCTGCCAGGATTAAGAAAGCGTTCAAAAAGAAGAGAATACCTTATAGGGTCAATGTCAGTAATGCCGAGAGAATATGAGACAATACTCCCCGCAGCAGAACCCCTGCCGGGTCCTACCGGGATACCATTGCTTTTTGCGTAATTTATAAAATCAGCAACAATTAAAAAGTAACCAGCAAACTTTCTCTTCTTAATAACATCTATCTCAAAATTCACTCTCTCGTTATATAACTTTTCGTCAATTGGGTAATTTGCCACTTCCTTGAGCCGTTCCATCCTTCTTTTAAAGCCCTGACGAACAATGGCTTCAAAATAACTCTCCAGTGTTTCTCCCTCTGGAATACTGAACTTCGGAAGTCGGACCTGGTTAAATTCAAATTTAATGTTGCACCTTTCAGCAATTTCAATAGTATTTTTAAGTGCTTCTGGAAAGTCCTTAAAAAGTTCTGCCATCTGTGAAGGGGATTTAAAGTAGAGTTCATCCGTAGAAAATTCAAATTTATCCTGGTCATTGATATTCTTCCCCGTTGAGATACACAGTAAAATCTGGTGTGTTTCGTAATCACTTTCCTCAAGGTAGTGGCAATCGTTTGTCGCCACAAGAGGTAGATTCATCTCATTCGCAAGTTTAACAAGTTCTTCATTTGCCTTTTTCTGTTCGGGAATTTCATTTACCTGTAATTCAACATAAAATCTTCTGTCATCAAAGATTGATTTTAATTCCTCAGCCACTGTATATGCTTTTTTCTTTTCCCCGGCGAGGAGATAATAGGGTAGAATCCCACGAAGACAGGAAGAAAGTGCAATTAATCCACTGTTGTATTTTCTCAAAAGTTCAATATCAGCCCTGGGTTTAAAGTAAAAACCCTCCAGATATGCGGTGGAAACAATCTGGATGAGATTTTTATAGCCCTCGTTGTTCATCGCAAGAAGAATAATATGGAAGGCACCCTCTGAGCCTGGACCCTTTGCCGTCTTGTTAAATCTACTATCAGGAGCAAGATATACCTCACAACCAATGATTGGTTTTATTCCTGCGCTCATTGCCTTTTGATAGAATTCAATGGCACCATGGAGAACTCCATGGTCAGTTATGGCAACGGCAGGCATACCGTATTCTTTTGCCCTTTCAAGGATATCATCAATTCTTAGAAATCCATCAAGCAAACTGTAAACAGAATGATTATGTAAATGAACAAATTCCGGCTTCTTCATTGCATCTTATCCCCTACACATCTCTGATTTATTTCAGAATGGGCAAGTACAGGCAGGTTTGTCCCTACAATTTCGGTAAGGGTGGCGCCAGGAACGCTTACAGCAAGAGGCCCCAGATAATTGCTTCGGTCTCTTAAGCATCTATGCTCGGATTCATTCCAATAATCCTGCCCTTCACCTCCTGAAGGTCTGGGTTTTGCTCTTAAGTGAGGGATGTCATCCCCAGCATAATCCTGCAATTTGTCCTTTGCCATACTATTCCCACTCTATTGTGCTCGGTGGTTTATTACTTATATCATAAACCACGCGATTAATACCGTTAACCTCATTTACAATTCGTGAAGATATTCTGCTAAGAATATTATAGGGCACCTGAGCCCAGTTTGCTGTCATTCCATCCTGACTGTTAACAAAGCGCAATGCAACAACATTCGCATAGGTTCTTCTGTCGCCCATTACTCCTACACTCTTCAACGGAAGGAGAACAGCAAATCCCTGCCAGAGGTCATCATAAATCTCCGATGCCTTTAACTCTTCTTCCACTATTTTATCAACCCTGCGCAGGATATTCAATCTTTCTTCTGTGACCTCACCAATTATTCTGACAGCTAGTCCTGGTCCCGGGAAGGGGTGCCTTTTTAAAATAACATCCGGAATCTGGAGTTCAGCACCAATCTTCCGCACCTCATCCTTGAATAACTCCCTGAGCGGTTCAATAAGTTTAAATTTCAATCTCTCTGGAAGTCCACCGACATTATGATGGGTCTTAATTTTTTTTGAAGGACCCTTGTATGATACACTTTCAATTACATCCGGGTAAAGAGTTCCCTGCGCCAGAAATTTTGTGTTCTTCAGGTTATTTTTTTTAACTGTCCTCTCAAAGACCCTTATAAATTCGTTTCCAATAATTTTTCGCTTTCTCTCAGGATGTATAACTCCCTTGAGTTTACTTAAAAAATTTCTTGTCGCATCTACATAAATAACAGGTAACTTGAGTTTTTCTCTGTAAATCTTAAGCACATCCTCTGACTCATCTGCACGCAGCAAGCCATTATTAACAAAAATACACTTCAGATTATCCCCCACTGCACGATGGACAAGAACAGCGGTCACTGTAGAATCCACTCCACCGCTAAGGGCACAGATTATACCATGATTAGATGCTTTCTCTTTTATCTCGGAAGTAGTTCTTTTAATAAAAGAACTTAAGGACCATGTCGCCTCAGCAGAACAAGTCTTAAAAAGAAAATTTCTAATTACATCCCTGCCCCTCTCTGTATGGTGAACCTCAGGATGAAACTGAACTCCGTAGAGATGATTGGAGAAATCAGCCATTGCTGCAATCCTTGTATTTTCTGAACTCGCAAGGACCTCAAAACCTGGAGGAAGTTCAACAACCTGGTCCCAGTGACTCATCCAGACATTTATATCGCCTTTCTCCTGAAATCCATCAAATAATGCCCTTGATATTTTAATTGTCATCCTTGTTAATCCATATTCTCTCTTATCCGCTCTGATTACCATCCCGCCAAGCATGTGTGCCATTAATTGCATACCATAGCATATTCCAAGAACTGGTTTGCCCGAACTTATTACCTCAGGAGAAATTTTTGGTGCCCCCTTCTCAAATACACTTGCTGGACCACCAGATAGAATGATTCCCTTCACCTCCGGCTGAAGTAGATAATCAGTCCTGCAATCGGGTGGCAGAATCTCAGAATAAACCCCTTCTTCGCGAATCTTCCTTGCAATAAGCTGGGTGTATTGAGAACCGAAGTCAATTATTGCAATCTTATTTGTGTATAATTTTACGGAGGTCATTCTAAACGATAATTCGGTGGCTCTTTGGTCATAATCACATCGTGCACATGGCTCTCCCTGAGCCCTGCCTGTGAGATTCTGACAAATCTTGCGAATTTATGTAATTCATCTATGTTCCTGCATCCAAGATACCCCATGCCTGAACGAACCCCACCAAGAAGTTGATGGATGCTGAAGGAAAGCGGCCCCTTGTATGGAACCCTGCCCTCAATTCCTTCAGGAACCAGTTTGGCATCTTCATAGTCATCCTGGAAATATCTGCTCCTGCTCCCTTCCTTCATTGCTTCAATGGAACCCATACCCCTGTAAACCTTGTATGTCCTCCCCTGGAACAAAACAACTTCACCCGGACTTTCATCTGTACCGGCAAAAAGATTCCCAATCATTACTGAATCCGCTCCCGCAGCAAGTGCCTTTGTTATGTCGCCGGAATACTTAATGCCTCCATCTGCAATGATGGGGATGTTGTGCTTTTTCGCAGCCCGCGCACAATCCATGATTGCTGTTAGTTGTGGAATACCAACACCTGCAACAATTCTTGTGGTGCAGATTGAGCCAGGCCCTACTCCCACTTTAACTGCATCAGCACCTGCATCAATTACTGCTTCACAACCCTCCTCTGTTGCAACATTGCCCACTATCAACTGACAGTTAGGAAATCTCTTTTTGATTTCCTTTGCTGTATTCAGCACACCCTCAGAATGCCCATGGGCTGAATCAATCACTATGACATCAGCGCCCTCAGCAAGCAACGCCTCCGCTCTTTTGATTCCATCCTTCCCTGTTGAGACAGCACCACCAACAAGCAATCTTCCAAATTTATCCTTCAGGGCATTGGGATAATTGATGTTTTTTTCAATGTCCTTTACTGTGATCAACCCCTTAAGGTTATATTTGTCATCCACAACAAGAAGTTTTTCTATCTTGTGCTTATGGAGTAACTTTTGTGCCTGCTGAATTGTTATATTCTCCTTCACTGTAATAAGATTCTTGCTTGTCATCACATCCTTAACCTTCTTGTTCATCTCTGTCTCAAATCTTATATCCCTGTTGGTCAGAATTCCAACAAGTTTGTTATTTTTCACCACCGGGAATCCGGAAATATTATACTTGCTCATTGCTGAAACAGCATCCAGAATTCTATCCTCTGGGGTCAGTGTATATGGATTATAGACCACAAAACTTTCATATTTCTTAACTATTCTGATTTCCTCTGCCTGTTGTTTTACTGGCATATTTCTGTGAATAATTCCAATTCCTCCCTCTTTTGCGAGTGTAATTGCTGTTTTGGATTCTGTCACTGTATCCATTGCTGCGCTGATAAGTGGGATATTAAGGAATATTGTCCTTGTGAGACGAGTTTTTAAATCCACCTCCCGAGGTAGGACGCGGGATTTTCTCGGGACCAGGAGAACATCATCAAAGGTCAGAGCTAATGGCATCTTATCAGAATTTCCTGCCATCTATTAATTAACTCACTCTACGGATGGTATGATTAATTTTATCCCCCTGGTAAGGGAATTGGGATTATCACCCAGAACCTTCCTGTTTGCCTCAAAGATTCTAATCCATAGCCGTGCGTTACCGTAAAACCTCGCAGCAAGGAAATGAAGGTCATCACCGTCTTTTACAATATATTCAAATGGGGCGGTTATTTTAATAGACGGTCGCTTCATAAATGTCCCTGGCCTCGGCTCAGGAAACATGCTCGCAGTAACAGGCGGTGGCACTGCTTGTGATTCTTCCTCTGAAAGCGCTGATGCAGGCGGCGGGACCACGCCAACAGCAGGTGCTGGCTGAGCCTCCAGCGCTGGGGTTTCAGGAACTGCTGGCGGTGCCTCAACAACCGGTGCAGGAGGTGGTGGCGCTTCGGGTACCGCAGGTATTATGCCTGCCTCTTCCTCAAGGGGAACCTCTTCCCCTGCCAATTCCTCTGCTGGCGGTGCCTCAACAACCGGTGGCCAATTCTTCTGCTGGCGGTGCCTCAACAACCGGTGCAGGAGGCGGTGGCGCTTCAGGTACCGCAGGTATTATGCCTGCCTCTTCCTCAAGGGGAACCTCTTCCCCTGCCAATTCCTCTGCTGGCGGTGCCTCTGCAGGTATGGCTAACTCCTCAATTGCAGGCACCTCTCCTTCGGGTGGCACTTCCTCTTCCACAACAGGAATCTCACTCTCCTCTCCAGGTGCTGTCTCCTCCGGCAACCCTTCTTCCGCTATTGCCCCCTCTGTTTCCTCAACAAAGGCCTCTTCAAATCCCTCTTCCTGTGAATCAGCATAATAAGGAATGAGCAGGAGTGTAACCAAAAAAGGCAATAATGTATAAATCTTTTTCATATCTCTCCTCCTTTTTTCTCTAAAAAATTGATTGCAAGCCCTTCAAGGAGCCCGTAATCAGATATATGTATTATCTTTTTCTTTAAAACATCCATTGCAGTGCGAACAATCGCAATCCCTGCAACAATAAGGTCTTCCCTGCCCTTAACCATTCCTCTAATCAGCGCCCTTTCAGATGATGTCATATTGCATAACCTTAAGTAGAAACGCCCTATTTCCCCTCTCCCAATCTTTAGCCCATTAATCTTACTTCTGTCGTATCTTTCCATACCAAGCAGAACCGCGCCTATCGTTGTAACTGTACCCGCTGTTCCAACAAGCATAAAGTCATTCTTTATATTCATTGTAATTATATTATTATATACCCTTTTTATTTTATTTTCAATAATTGTCTCCAGTTTATTTAATTGCCTTTTTTCAGGAGGATCTGACTTAAGAAATTCCTCAGATAGATGAACCACCCCAAGAGATAAACTCTTCAAAAATCTGACGCTATTTCTCTCCCAGAGGATAAACTCGGTGCTGCCGCCTCCAATATCCATAAGGAGAATTTTCCGGATATTCTGTAATCCGCTAATGCACCCCCTTACTGAAAGTTCAGCCTCTTTTGAGGGAGAGAGCACATCTATTGAAATTCCGAGATCTGTCTTTATTTTTGAAATTAAGTCCGATGAATTTTTTGCCTCCCTGAAAATACTCGTCCCAGCCACATAGAAATCAACGGAGTTATACCGCCTTGCGATAGAATAAAATTCCTTCAGTGTTTTAATTGCCTTCTCTTCTGCATCTTTGTTAATTATTCCGGATTTATAAAAACCCTCTCCCAGGCGGACAATTCTTTGCTCTATAAGAATGGGCGATAGAATACTCTCTACATTTGCTTCGGAAACTAGCAAACGGAATGTATTTGTCCCAGCATCAACTACTGAAATTATATGATTATCTGGAATTTTACCTTGTTCCCTGCTTATTCTCTTTGATATACCACTCAATGAATTCATCAAAAAGCCCGAGATTCTCCCGGATCCTCTGGGTAAATAATTTCACTATTGCACTCAGAACCTTGGTACAGGTGATGGGCTCTTTTTCCATTAATTTTACAAAATCATCCCTGTCAATAATGAGTAGTTCTGTGAGTAGTTCTGTATCTTCAATAGTCCTTGCAGAAACGGGTCTGGCTCCACCATCAAGAAGGGCAAGTTCTCCAAAAAAATCACCCTCTTTAAAAACAACTAGCTCTTTATCCCCCAGGCCCCTGATATTCTTGGTAATCTGTACTGCACCGGACTTAATAATATAAAAGCTTTCACCGAGCATCCTCTCTACATAAATTGGGGTGTTCTTTGGAATCCTCTTTTCAAGCGTTATCTGTGATAGGACAGCAATATCCTTGTCACTCAGTTCCTTAAAAAGTTGATTTTCCTTCATGGTTTTGATCTTTGTCATAATATACCTCGTTCATTGTAATACTATATTAAAGTATATTTAATTTTTTAAAGAAAGCAAGGAATTTTTACTTTCCCCTGTAGCGCTGAACATAATTCACATAATTCTGGGCAGAACGACTTATCCACTCTAACTCCTTTGCTGTAACCTTTCTCCTTACCCTGCCAGGAACACCAAGAACAAGTGAACGCGGAGGAATCACTGTATTTTCTGTAACAAGCGTCCCAGCGCCGATTATTGATTCCTCTCCGATCTCAGCATTATTCAAAATTATTACTCCAATACCAATCAGACATCTGTCCTTTATCCTACAGCCATGAAGGGTAACACTATGACCAATTGTTACCTCATCGCCTATAAATAGCGGATATAGATCCTTCTCCACATGAAGCATTGAGAGGTCTTGAATATTCGTGCGTTCACCGATCCTTATGTAATTCACATCGCCACGAATAACTGTATTAAACCATACGCTTGAATCCCTGCCTATTTCTACATCACCGATTATACAGGCGCTATCAACAACAAATACGCTCTCGTGTAACTTTGGCACCTTTCCTTCAAAGGGCAAAATCATATACACATCCTTAAATCAAATTGTAATTTTATCAGGAGAATATTATTTTGTAAAAAGAATTTAATTAAAATTTTCTTGACGACCGAAGTAATTTTTTATATAGTTAAACACTAATAACAATGGAAATTCAGGACATTCTGAATGAAATAAAATTTAACGCTGATGGCTTGATACCAGCGATTGTGCAGGAATATAAGGGCAAGGATGTGCTGATGCTTGCCTATATGAACAGGGAGGCACTGGAAAAAACATTGAAAACAGGCCTTGCGCACTTCTATAGCAGGTCCAGGAAAAAACTCTGGCTAAAGGGCGAGAGTTCAGGACATGTGCAAAAGGTAAAGGAAATAAGGGTTGACTGCGACACAGATGCAGTTCTCTTAAAGGTATCACAGAAAGTTGGTGCCTGTCATACCGGATACTGGAGCTGTTTTTACAGGAGGATTAAAAACGGGGAAATAGTAATAACTGGCAGGAAGAAATTCTCCCCCGAAAAGGTATATAAAAAAGATTAATTATTTAAAAATTTAATTTTTTACTTGACAACAGTATTAAAATATAGTAAATTTTATATTAGAATGAAAATTTAATATAGCAACTACCCTTACCCCCTCCAAACCCACCCAGGGCGGGACAATCGTCCCGCCCTTCCCTTTTTTAGGGGCAAATTCTTAGAAAATATCTTCATGTTTTTTTCTATGCACGAGAGGGGAAAGCATTCTTACTTCCGTGACAGCATGGTTCAGCAAATCCCTCCAGCGACTATTAACTTTCGCTTGTGCACCACCCATGGCTCAGAGCACGGAGAATTCCTGCTCCTTACGCGACTCTCTCTTAGAAAAAATGTGTGTAACCTCCTGTGACCTGTGTGCTCTGGCTGAAAGTTTCCCCCGGATGGGTGCCCCACTGCTCCCACTATATCGCCTCTATGCTTGCTTCAGCGTTAATCTATCTTTTCAGATCATAACCCAGATAGAACAGGGTAATTATGATTCTACCCCTCTATCTTGCTGAGGATAGCATCTATTTCATTGTCTCCGGTCTCTTCGGTCTTCGCTTTTTCCGGTGCATGCTTTTCTATTACTTGCGGAGGATGTTTAGGAACCCTCTCTTCTGCTCCCTTTGAATATTCTGACGCAGGTGTGTTCAACCCCCTTTGAATTATCTTGCCACTTTCAATCAGTCCAAGATCTGTTGCAATATTATTAATCACATTTTCATCAACTACTTCCTGCTTGAGCAAAAATCCCTCAAAGAGTGAATTATCACAGAGTGTATTTATTGTTCTCGGAACACCCCTGGAGTAGCGATGAATTGCCTGAAGTGCCTTAGGGGTAAAGAGGTCCTTCTTAGCACCTGCGTATCTCAGACGGTGCTTTACATATGCCTCTGTGGATTCCTCGTTAAAAAGCTCAAGACGGTATTTTAGAGCAACCCTCTGTGCAAGGGGTTCATCAAGTTTAAGAGCTTCCTCAATGTCAGGAAGACCAAAAAAAACAAAGGTAATCAATTTACGCTCCGGCGTCTCAAGATTCAATAATCCCCTGAACTCTTCCATCAGTTCTGCACTTTTGAGCATCTGAGCTTCGTCAATCAGTACCACCGCCTTTTTTTTCTTCTCATAAAGTTGCATAAGTCGGTCATAGAGTTGTGTCAAGAGTGTAATTTTATCAGAGGCAGGTTTTTCCACCCCGAGTTGTATGGCTATTCTTCTCAAAAGCCAGTCAGGCGTTATTCTCTGGTGAATAATCACAAGTAATGCAGCTTCATACTCCTCTTCAGGAAGGTTATCAAGCATCCTGCGGGCAAGAGTTGTTTTCCCCATACCTATATCTCCGATTAAAACCGCAAGTCCCTTCATTGTTTCTACTGCAAACATTAATCGTGTCAATGCCTTTGAGTGCTGGGCGCTGTTATAATAAAAACGTGTATCCGGAGCATTAGAAAAGGGCTCCATATTCAGACCATAGTACTCAATATAATTCATTACTTTATTCTCCCAAGTTTATTATATCCTAAAAACTAAATATAAGAAACTCTTTTTGTTTTTTCCTTACCTGTCTGGTCCTCTTTTATCTTTTCAGGCTTTGACTTGAGATTTGTTATACGCTCTGAAACATCCCTGAAGTTTGAATCAATTGCTACAATCTTTTCAAGTATTTCTATTGCCTGCTTAATTTCTCCATTTTCTTCATACACTGTAGCAAGGTCATAGAGAACACCCTTTGAAAAATCCTGGGTTATACCGGGATTCTGCAGTGCCAGTTTTAAATATTTCTCCGCTTCTAATAGAAGCCCTTTCTCCCTGTAACAGAGTCCAAGCATATTATAACTTTCAATCTCCTTGTGGGGAGAAGAGGCAGAAATATTAAACTCCGATATTGCTTCGTCAATCAGTCCCATCTCTTTATATGCAATACCAAGGTCGTAGTGCGTATCAGCATCCTCCTCAGAAATAACAGTTGCAACCTTTGACTTAAATTCTCGTAAAACCTCCTCTGCACTGATCTGACGGGGCATCTCCTCAGGTACAGGCTCTTCCTCTAAAGGCACACCCTCCTCAACAAGTTCACTCTCCAGTTCCTTCGCAAGGTCAAATTCGCCCTCTTCAACCATACTGACTGCCTGCGGTGAAACCTCTTCTCTCACCGGCAGAGATTCTTCAACAACTGCTGGTTTAATCTCTTCTTTCGGCTGAATTTGTTCTAATCTAATCTTTGCTGTCTCATTATCAGGATATTTTTCCAGGATATCTTTAAGTATCTTTACTGCCTCATCTGTCAACCCCTGTTGAACATAAAATTCCACTTCATCAAATTGTTCTTGCAGATCCTCACTCTCTACTGGAAGGGGCTCCATCTTTCCCTCAACTGCAGGTTCTTCCATCACACCGCTGAAACTCGCCTCTGCGCTTTCCTCCACTGGTGTTCCTTCAATTCCAAAATCTGGAGGGACCTCAACAGGCGCTTCTCCTCGCTCTTCTACCTTTGCTTCTGCCTCCGCTAATTCGTCAAGCAATGGCTCTTCCTGGATTGACTCAGGGGAGATTGCTCGTAATCTCTCAAGGATATCTTTATTATCCGGCTGATATGTTAATGCCTCCTCAAGGTATCGTATTGCCTCTTCAAGTTCTCCGTTTTCCTGTGCAATTTCTGATAGCGTAACCAGATGCTTAACTGCATTAGCACCTTTATTAATTGATGGATAAAGATCCTTTAAAGCATTTAATGCCTTAACATTACGCGGGTCCTCCGCAAGTATGTTCTCATACTCCTCCGCCGCCCGCTCTTTAATTCCAAATTTCATGAAGATTTCTGCCTGGATAAATCTCTTGTTAATCTCCTCCTTCTTGCTCTCAACTTGACGCTTTGGAACTCTGGGTATAACCGGCGGTGGGGGAGGAACCTTCTTTAATGGAATTGGTTTCTCTTCCTCCTCTTCAAGAATTTCTATTTCAAGTTCCTCTTGTTTTCTGGAAGGTTTGACAAACCTCTGGGCCTCAGCATCATTGGGGTCAATTTCAAGAATCTTTGCATAGGCTCTTTTTGCACCCTCATTATCTCCCTTGTTCAGATGCATCCTCGCGAGTTCTTTATACACCGGTATTGCTTTGTCTTTTTTATTCAGCAATATGTATGATTCAGCAAGGTAATTAAGAATTTCTTGGTCTTTGATTCCTTCCTTCAGAGGTGTCTGGAGTTTTAAGAGCACGCGCTGGGGTTCATGTTTTTTAATATAGATAGCACAGATGTTCTTTATTACAAATAAATTATTTGGATCAACCGCCAGCCATCTCTCAAGTATGGTAAGCATATCATCCTCTTTCTTATGATGAGAAAGCATTTCATAAATTGATTTAAAGACTTCAGCCCCCTCTTCTCTTTTATTAGTATGATAATAAATCTCTGCAAGTTTCACCCTGGCTAATATATTTGCAGGGTCAATCTCTGTTATCTTTTTAAGAATTTTGGCTGCATCAACAATATTCTTCTGCTTTTCGTAAATGCCAAGAAGGTTCCTGTAAATACTAATTGCTTCGCCAGTTAGTCCTATTTTCTGGTAGAGTTGTGCTAATGTATCATTTGCATCAATGTTGCCCGGGTCCACCCTCAATATCTGTTTATAAACAGCTACCGCCTTGGGATAAAATCCTTGCGAAATGTATATACTTCCTACCTTTAAAAACTCCTCAATGGCCTCTCCTGTCTTGTTTATTTTTAAGAGAAGGTCACCAACCTTAAGCCGAATCTGAATATTCTTCGGGTCAATCTTCAGAAGATTACGATACTCAGCAATTGCCTTATCTATCTGCCCCTTCTGAAGGAGTTTATTGGCATTATCAAGTATCTGTTCCTTACTGAGAGCCATATTTTATTAATATATCATAAATAATACAATAAAGTCAAATAATCTGACAAAATTGTTCATTAAAAACAGATAGCATGGTAGCAATGAGTGTATCCTTATTAATTACTCTTCCGTTTAACTCATTCAATCCAACCGCTCTTTTTTTTAAGTCCACATAAAATTGCTCTTGCGACCCTCCTTCAGGGGGAATCAACAATCTGGATGTCATCAATGGGTTGGACCTTAATAGTATTGAGCCATGCTGAAGGACTGCCCTTCTTCCCCTCCTCTGAGCACTGCCAACAATCTTCCTTCCATTGATATGGATTTCATAAGAGGAGATATCGGAAAAACATACCTCAACCCTGGCAGGATTTCTACCACGAACCTCTGCCTGAATACCTAATCTATGAAAAGACTCAACCAACCAGCCATGCGTCAGTTTATAACTCTCTTCAATACTGCGTGGAAAGGGTGGCTCTTCAGAATAACCGACTATGCTGTAGGCAATCTCTTCTGCATGGAGAAGTGCCCCACCTCCGGTAATTCTTCTCACCACATCAATTCCAAACCTCCTGCATTCCTCCATATTCACAACAGAACAGGACTGATTCCTGCCAATGGATATGCACCAGGGCTTCCAGCCATAAAATCTCAGTGTCCCTTGCCCCTGTCCCGTTTCACATTGCCGGAACAATTCAGCATCAATCTCCATGTTCTTTTCACCGGAGCACTCAGAGTATCCAAGAAATCTCCATTTCTTCATCCTGTGCCCGTCATAAACTTCTCAAGGAAACGAGTATGTATTGCCCCCTGCGAGAATTCATCATCGGAAAAAATCTTTAAAAGAAGCGGAATGTTTGTGTTTATTCCTTCTATAATACATTCTTTTAAAGCCCTGAGCATCCTTTTCCTTGCCTCTTCCCTGTCATTACCTGTAACAATAACCTTTGCAATAAGTGAATCATAGAATGGTGGAACTTCATAACCGGAATAAATAGCAGTGTCAATCCGCACACCTTTACCGCCTGGCGGAATAAATAAAGTAATCTGTCCGGGCGATGGGGTAAATTTTATCGGGTCTTCAGCATTAATCCTTGCCTCAAAGACATTGCCATTTAATTTAATATCCTTCTGTTTTATGCCCAATCTCTCTCCTGCAGCAATGCGCACCTGCTCTCTTACAATATCAATGCCTGTAAGACACTCAGTCACAGGGTGTTCAACCTGGAGGCGAGTATTAACCTCAAGAAAATAAAACTTACCGTCAACAAACAAAAATTCAACCGTCCCCGCATTTGTATAATTCACTGATTTTGCAATGGCTATTGCTGATTCAAAGAGATCCTTTCTTAAAGTCGGGTCAACTGCCGGGGATGGTGATTCCTCTATTATCTTCTGAAATCTCCTTTGAATACTGCATTCCCTTTCACCAAGTGCAAGAATATCTCCATGTTCATCAGCAAGCAATTGAACCTCTATGTGACGGGCATTTTCAAAATACTTTTCAATATAGACGGTACTATCACCAAAGGCACTGCCTGCCTCTGAGCGTGCAATCTTAAGATATTTTTTAAAATCATTTCTGTCTCTGACTATTTTCATCCCCCTTCCACCACCACCCATAGCAGCCTTAATCACTACCGGAAATCCAATCTGTTCACAGGACTTAATTAATTCCTCATCGTCTTCTGCTTCAACGAATCTGCCAGGCACCACAGGAACACCTGATTTCTCTGCTATCTCTCTCGCTTTTATCTTATTGCCCAGCAATTCAATGACCTCAGGTTCCGGTCCAATGAACTTGACATTCACATTTTTACATATTTCAGCAAAGTTATGATTCTCAGAAAGAAATCCATAACCAGGATGAATTGCATCCGCCTTACTCATCTCAACAGCGCTCATAAGCGTCGGGATATTCAGGTAACTCTCCTTTAACTGTGGTGGACCAATACAGACCTTTTCGTCAGCGAGTCGGGCTGGTAGAGAATTAGCATCTGCAGTGGAACATGCAAGGACAGAGGGAATTCCCATCTCCCTCAATGTGCGGATTATTCTTAATGCAATCTCGCCCCTGTTTGCAATAAATACCTTTTTAAACATAATTATGATTATTCTATCTTCTCAGACGGTTCAATAAAAAATAGTGGCTCTCCAAATTCTACTGACTCGCCATTCTTTTTCAGTATCTGAACAACTCTACCAGTAATCTCCGCCTCAACTTCGTTCATTAATTTCATTGCCTCAATAATACATAATGTTTTACCCTTTTGAACAATATCTCCTATCTCAACAAATGGCGGAGCATCGGGGGATGGAGCCCGGTGGAATGTGCCTACAAAGGGTGAATTCACGGCATAAAGATTATCTGCTCCTTTCTTCTGTTTTGGAATCGGACTTTCCGTAATCTCTGGTACAGGAGCAGATTTGTCTTGCAATTGAGTCACCGCGTGAAATCGCTTAACGCGAACTCTGTCAGGACCTATCTCAATCTCTTCAATGTCGGTCCCTTTCATCAGTGAAATTATTTCCATCAGTGCTTTAAAGTCCATTTTTATCCTTTTATAATCTTGAGTTCTTTTGAAATGCCTGTTAATATTTTAGCACCTTTTTTCTCAACTGCAACCATATCTTCAATCCGCACTCCCCCCCACCCAGGAATGTAAACACCGGGCTCAACCGTAATAACCATTCCCTCTCTTAATACTGTACTGGAATCATGTGAAAGTCGTGGACTCTCATGAACAGCAAGTCCAATGCCATGACCAAGTCCATGTCCGAAATATTTCGCAAGCCCCCTTTTCCTAAGATATTCTCTTGCTACTCCATCAATTTCCGATGCCTTAACCCCATCTCTTATGCTATCAATCGCATACCTTCTTGCATCATTCACTGCATTATACACCCTACTCTGCTCTGAATTTCCACCGCCAAAAATAAAAGTGACGGTTTCATCAGAACAATAGCCACCTGACCTGGCTCCGAAATCAATAAGAATAAAATCACCTTTCTTTAACCTTCGCCTTCCTGGCCTGCCATGCGGCAGAGAAGAATTACTACCAAAGAGGACAATTACATCAAAGGGGAGCGACTCAGACCCCTTTAATTTCATACAATGCTCTAACTCAACTGCAAGTTCTGATTCGGTTATCCCACCCCTTATAAGTTTAATGACTTCATTGAAAGCATCTTCTGCTATCCGGACAGCGTTTTTAATTTTCTGTAATTCCAATTTATCCTTAACAGACCTGATGTCCCGAAGGTCATCAAAAAGTGGTTTAATTTTTACCCCAGAAAGTTTGTTTTTAAGCGTAATGAAATTATGGTAGGATATCTCAGTGGCTTCTACTCCAACACTTTTTACCCCATCTTTACTAAGATACTTAGGGATATCAACTGTCTCTGCATTTGCAAGAAGAACCTTTGCCCCAACAAGCTCCCTTTTTGCTTGCTCAATGTAACGGGAATCGGTGAAAAGAATCCTGGAATTCGGACGGTAAAGAAAAACGCCAGAACTACCAGTAAAACCGCACAGATACCTGATATTTTCAGGAGAAAAAAGGAGAATTGAATCAATGCCTTTTTGTTTCAATACCCCATTTAAGACAGAACTTCTCTTTTTATAATTTGCATCCATATATAGTTTTTGGTTTACTTATCCGCCACGTTTGATTTTCTCCAGCCATGAACTTAATGTTTTTATATTCTCTTTGAATTTTTCCTTTGGTTCCTTTTCCTTCCTCTTATTTAACTCTGCAGTGATAATATCAATCTGGCTTTTTATCTCTTTATCATCCGGTGAGGATGCCTCAATTTCCTTATAAACCTTAAGAGCTCTTTCCAGAAAGCCCTGTTTAACATACAGTTCTGCAAGGGCGCGAGTAGAAATACCTGTCCCCTCCTTTGTCATCATCTCTTTTTGTTCAAGTGCCTCTTTGGTTGTTTCTGTCGGAGGTTCTTCCACTTTCGCTACTTCAGAAATCCTTTCTTCAACAATATGCATTTTTTCCTCCGGAATACTTGTTTTACTTAAAGTCGGTTGGGGCTCTTCAAAAGGCTTTTGCACTTCTGTTATTGCTTCTTGCTCCGCCATAGGTTTTGCTATTTCATCCTCTGGTTTCTGAAGAGGAACTTCACAGGCCTCCTGCTCCTGTTTCACCTCCGGAGATGGAATTTCATAGGCAGGTGATGGCGGTGATTCTACTGGTTCCAGTTCAACTGATCGCTCCGAAGATTCTGCAACTTCAGAAGGCACTCCTTCTTCCTTTTTCTCCACCTCCACCTCTACCTTTTCCTCTACCACCTCCTCTTTCTCTACCTGTGATTCCTTCGCCTCTTCTACCTGCAGGACCTTTTTTAATTCCTCAATTCTCTGTTTTGCCTCTACATCATTAGGGGCAAGCGTCAGAACAGTATCCCAGATCTTTATTGCCTCATCAGATTTTCCTGTTCTTTCCTTTATTCTGGCGAGAATCTTCTGAGCATCTGCATTTTCAGGATTGATTTTGACAACTATTGATATCTCATCCTCTGCCTCTTTCAGCATCTCCTTTTCAAAATAACACCTGCCAAGAACAAAATGACCGCTCACATAATTTGGATTATACCTGAGCCCATCCCGTGCGACCTGAATCGCCTCCTCAAGCATACCTGCCCTGCGGTAGGCATCTGCAAGAGGAACAAACGCCTTGCTCTTCGGGTCCTTAATGAGTGCTGATAAATATTTATCTACCTCAGGTGGCAGTTCACCTTTATTGCTTCCCTTCTCTGGCATAGATTAAATTATCTGCCAGAAAAGGAAAAAAGTCAAGGAAACAGGACAGGGGTGACAGAGGACAGAGGAGGACTATTGCAATACACCAAATTCTATGTGCAGGGATTGATCCCTCTGCCTGCCCGATGCATGGTTATAGAGTTAACGGATTATGTGTGTTTGTGTAGGGGCCAGGTTGTCCAGCTCCAAACTTTTGCCTTTACCTTAACCTTACGATTGGATTGCTTTACTATGCTCGCAACGACAAGAGAGAGAAAAGGTAACAATGCGCATTGTCGCCTGTATCAGGGTGCCTACCTTCGCTAATCTATGGTGCCTTCAGCACCGGTCACTGCTATAAAACTACCACAGCTGCCTAATTGATAATTCAGCTCAACCTTTAGGTTTGCCGCTTCAGCCGGGTCAGTATCACCCGGGTTATCATCATAGAGATATACCCAGAACTCTGTCCAGCCCAGATGCATTGTGCTCGGGAAATCCCAGTTAGGGTCTCCTGCGAGTTTGCCATTGTCTGTTGTTACCTTTAGTGAAGCAGTATCATTCAGAGGGTTCATATTTATATCAGCAACTGTAATCTTAAAATACTGACCGCCGCCATCCGGGATAGCAAAAGTACGTGGTTGAATATTATAAAATGCAGGACCGCTTGTGAAAAGAATCTTTATTGTTCTCCAGATAAGTGTGTTGCTATCCCATATTCCGTTCGGTGGGTCAAACACACCTGGAGTATTGCCGCTTACATTGGCATCCCAGAAGGGCTCTGCATCATTCCAGATTCCATCTCCATTCGTATCTACGAAAGGCTCGCCTGCATCCCTTCCGCCGTTTGCATTCTCGTCAATGAAGTACTCTCCAGCATTGTAAATACCATTTCCTTCAGTAATACCGTTATCCCCGCTCGGGTCAACAACATCATCACTGCCCGGCCAGCGGTATTCATTCACATCATCAATGACACCGTTCAAATTATCATCAACCAATGCAAATCCATATCCCCCATCTGGTCCCTTTGCCTGCGTCCCAATTCCATCGGCCTCATAGGGGTCAAAGACCTGGTCAACCCCTGCGTCAAGAAATCTCTCAGGCGGGTCATACCTGCCATTCCCATCGCTGTCAGTATATGTCTCTGCTACATTCCTGTTCCAGCTATCATTTGTATCAAGGAATGGCTCTGAAATATCAATGAAGTTCTCGCCTGTATCATAAACACCATTCCCATTCGCATCCTCATACCCCTCCTCTCCAAGGGTCATCACAATAATTGTAAGGAGACCATCCCCGGGATTCCTGACAATCTTGGGAGTAAACAGGTCATCATCCCAGAAACGCTCTGGCTGTGGATTACCAAATGCATCAGATATTTCATATTCATAATATGGTGATGGCTTCACATTTCTTGGAGCTGGTCCCTGAGTTATAATGTCAGCAACTGCCTGACCATACTGGTTTGTAAGCCCACTTGTGACTATTGCACCTGCCTCTGCGAAGAACGAAACCGTGGTATTTTCAGGAACTGGATTTCCAAACCTGTCCGCTACAAAAGCTGTGACTTTACCTTTCTCACCATAACAGTATAATCCTGGAAGGTTTAATATGTCTCTCGCAACACTCAGATGGGTATAATTGGGCACACCACCACCAATGGAAACATTTGAAGAAGCTGCTGAAATAGTTGGGGGAGGCGGATTAGGGTTGGTTACTGTAGCTATAACTGTCACCGGACCTGCCTTTGTTCCACTGCGGAGTATGGTTACAGCGTTTCCATCAACAGTAGAAACAGAAGATGGATTAAGCGATTCTCCACCACCAGGACCAAGTAAACTGAAACTTACTGATGTTCCATCAGCAACAGGATTACCGAGTTCGTCCTTAACTAAAAATGTAATAGTTGATGTTTCAACTCCACCAGAACCCTGGACAGCAATCACTGTGGGGTCAGCAGAAACGAACTGAACACTCCCAACTGCTGCAGAAAGAATTGTTACCTGAACGCTACCGCTTACAGAATCTGCGGTTATATTAACAGTTGCAATACCTGATTGAGATCCTGCTGTAAAGGTTGCAGATGCGTTCCCATTCGTCGTGGTCGCAGTTGGAGTTACAGTTGCACCCGGGAAGGAGGTGGAAAAATTAACTACTGTCCCATCTGCCACAGGGTTGTTGTTGGCATCAAGAACTGTAGCAGTAATTGCGCTTGTTCCATTCTGACTGATAGAAGATGGATTTGCAACCGCTGTTATAGAAGCGGGTGGACCACCCTGAGAAGGATTATATAGGTCAACAGTAACACTTTTTGAGGTGCTATCAACAGTTGCAGTGACTGTTACTGTACTGACAGTTGTAGAACTCGTCAGGGTTACACTTGCATTGCCGTTTGTATCTGTTGTAGCAGTGGGGGCACTCAGGGTTGCATTGCCAGGCGGATCAACCGTAAATGATACTTCTCTGTTGGATATGGCCTGATTTTTATTATCTTTAACAGTCGCAGTTATTGTTGAGGTAGATGTCCCATCGGCAGGGATGGATGTGGGATTTGCAGTGAGCGTAATATTGATGCCACCTCCCGCGCCAGTTATCGTCTCCTTTGGCGCACAAGAGACATATATATAAAGGATAACCGTTAATAAGATTAATATACCTGAAATCCTTCTCATAGCAATCCTCCTTTTTGTAGCAACTTTTGGTATATCACATTTAAAAAATTCTGTCAAGTAAGTTATTGTGTGGCAGGAAGTTTCTTTGTAATTTTTGTCTGGGCATCTGCTGTACCTATTGTTGCATCAATAGTTACATCTCCCTCAAACTCTCCAGGAATCAAGACCCCAACTCGCGCAATACCTCTCTTATCCGTCTTTAACTTGACATATGTATTATTATAATCAATAAAGTATCCAACACAACAGATAAAAAATTCCACATCAATATCATTCATTGGCGTTCCGTTAGAATCTGTAACCACCGCATCAATGTAAAATGTAACATCTTCAGATGCCTCTATTGTAGTGTCTGCCGGCATTGTTATCTTTGCGCCTGCTGGTGCCTCAGTTCCGCAACTTAAATGAAGGAATAAAATAATCAGCCCCCCTGCAATAAGCATATTCCTGGTTTTAAAGAGTAATTTCATCTTTTCCTCCTGATAACAAAAAGTAATTTTTTTAAATCTATCTTTTTTACATCCACATTGCCAATTGATAATATTAAAGGGATTTTTATCAATTCACCTGCTTTCTTCTTATCTAATTTTATGTAAGTCAGAAGTTTTTTCTTTAATAATTCGTCCTCCAGTGAACGCTCAAAATAACCTCCGACGATCCTTCTGACTTTCTCAATTTCCTCTCCAGAGGCATAACCAAGGACTCCAGATAACTCCGCCTCCGCAACCATTCCCATTGCCACTGCCTCGCCGTGCAGGTATTTACGGTATTTTGTTGCGGCTTCAATGGCGTGGCCAATGGTATGACCAAAATTCAAAATGCTCCTGAGGCCTGTTTCTTCCCTCTCGTCCTGCTCCACAATCCTTGCCTTTATTTCACAGGAGCGTCTGATAATAAATTCAAGTGCCTCCCTATCCCTGATCAGAATTCTGCTCGCGTTCTTTTCCAGAAAATCAAAAAGTTCTGCGTCTCTGATAATCCCATATTTTATTATCTCTGCAAGCCCTGCCCTGAATTCCCTTTCGGGCAATGTCTTTAATGTTGAAATATCTGAGAGAACAAACAATGGCTGATAGAATGCACCGATCAGATTCTTACCTAACTTATGGTCAACCCCTGTCTTCCCACCAATGCTCGCATCAACCTGGGCAAGCAATGTAGTAGGAATCTGAACATACTTAACCCCGCGCATGTATGTGGCTGAGACAAAACCGGCAATATCACCCACAACACCTCCACCGAGTGCAATAACACAGCCCTTTCTGTCAATTCCTGCCTTGAGCATTCCAGTATAGATTTTCTCAACCGTTTTCAGATTTTTATATCTTTCACCATCCGGAATAATTATTTTTACAGGTGAAAAACCAGCATCTTTTAAACTTTTAATTACCTGCTTGCCATAGAATTTCCAGACCGTTGGATTGCTAATAACTGCGACTTTTTTAGAAATCTCATAATCATTTAATAAAGCACCCGTTTTAGATAGCAGTTTTTCTCCTATCAAAACAGGATAACCCCGCACTCCCAGATTTATATTTACCCTTTCCATATTGGAAGCATCCTTTTGACCCCCCCTTTCATTCCTCCCCCTACTAAATGTGGGTTGTGGGGATTGAGGGGATATCCCCCATGATACGCCAAATAACTTTTGCGCCGGGGGGATTGCTTCCGTCGTCTCACTCCCTCGCAATGACATATTCGCTTCTATAATCTGATTGTCTGTCCTCTGTGCTCTGTCTTCTGCCATCTGACATCTGTCCTCTCTCTTCTGTATTCTATCTTCTGCCAGTTCCATTTAAAAATTCCTCACCTGTTCCATGTAGCCATCGTAATTTCTTTTTATCTCTATCAGGGAGTCACCACCGAATTTCTCCAGAAAGGCGTCTGCAACTTCAAGTGCCACAACCGCCTCTCCAATCACAGCGCCAGAGGGCACAGCGCATATATCTGAACGTTCAACTGATGCAAAAACTTTCTCCTTTGTATCAATATTGACTGAATGTAATGGCTTCATAAGGGTTGAAATGGGCTTCATTGCTGCTCTCAATACAATATCACAGCCATTTGTTACCCCTCCCTCAATGCCTCCAGCATTATTTGTTTTCCTGTAAAAGCCCTCTGATCTGGAATAATAGATTTCATCGTGAACCTGAGAGCCAAATCTCCTTGTTGATTCAAAACCAAGTCCAATTTCAACTGCCTTGACTGATGGGATGCTCATCAACTGCTGGGCAAGCCTCCCGTCAAGGCGGGTATCATACTGCACATAACTGCCAAGCCCGGGCGGAACACCAAGAACACGGACTTCAAAGATACCACCAAGTGTATCTCCAGAGGATTTCGCTTTATCAATCAGTTCCTTCATCTTAAGTTCTGCCTCGGGGTCTGGACATCTGAGATCTGATTCCTCTGCAATCTTCTCAAGCATTGAGTAGTCCGCCTCAAGAAGGGCCTTCACGCCCCCGATTTCAACAACCCAGCCAATTACTCTAATTCCAAAATTACTAAGGAATTGTTTAGCGATTGACCCTGCAGCGACCTTTGATACAGTCTCGCGGGCACTTGCGCGCTCAAGAACCTCCCTCATGTCTTTCAGGTTGTATTTCAGGGCACCAGAAAGGTCTGCATGCCCTGGTCTTGGTGAAAATACACGCATCTCATCAGATATCTCTCCGAAGGGTGCAATGGTATCTTTCCAATTCTCCCAATCCCTGTTCTCAAGAAAAAGGACAACAGGGGATCCTGTTGTCCTTCCGCCTCGCAATCCACCAAGAACCTTTATTTCATCCCGTTCTATCTCCATCCTTTTTCCGCGACCGTAACCCTTCTGTCTTCTTGCCAGGTCACGGTTTATCTCTTCTCTCTCAATCTTGACCCCTGCAGGGAATCCATCAATAATTGCTGTAATTCCAAGTCCGTGCGATTCTCCACCGGTCAATATTCTCAATCTTCGCAAAAATTACCTTCCTCCTGCCCTTGTCGGGGTAACAATTCGCGGTGTTATGAAGACAATAAGTTCTGTGTTCTCCTCCACATTTGACTTCTTTTTGAAGAACCAGCCAATAATTGGAATCTTCATAAACCATGGCACGCCGGCAACTGATTCTGATTTGTTCAACTGCATAATTCCGCCAATCACTGCTGTCTCTCCGTCATTAACAAGGACTTCAGTAGTGGCCTCTTTTTTAGAAATGCTCGGGGTTCCACCAGCACTCCTGATAGTAGTGTCCGGTGCATTCTTTTCTGCCTTTATTTTCATTATAATGCTGCGGTCTGCTGTAATATGGGGTGTTACAGTTAAACTTAATGTAGCGTCAATAAATTGGGTCTGCGTTCCCTGCTGGGATACGGTCTCATAGGGGATTGAAATACCCTGTTTAATTACTGCCTGCTTATTGTCAAGTGTCGTGATCCTGGGACTTGAGATTATCCGTCCCTCACCGGTTGCCTCAAGTGCAGAAAGTCGCAAATCAAGCATGGCAGCGTTATTAAGCGAACCGAAAAGGAATGATACTGCACCGCCAGAACCAGGACCTGCAGCAGCAGGAAGATTAACTGCAAAATTAGGCACAACAGGAGCATTTTCAATGCTTCCACCAGTAGTTCCGGAGGTGCCGCCAGGGGCGATGATTCCACCAGCTGGAGCTTGACCACCGCTAATACCAATTGAGTTCGGGAAGAAGAGTCCGGTGGGATTACCATAAGCAGCGCTCATTGCATAACCACCACCCCACTGCACACCAACCTCTTTTGTAAATCTGGTGGTCGCCTCAACAATCCTTGCTTCTATCAAAACCTGCGGTGTAGGTGTATCAAGTTTTTTAATCAGGTTAATCGCCAGCTGCACATTCTCAAGAATATCCTTAACAATTATTGTGTTTGTCCTCTTATCAACCTGGATTGAACCCCTCTTGGAAAGCAATCCCTTAACCTGCTCAACCATCTCATCCGCAGAGGCATAATTAACAGAAAATATTTTTGTCACAAGTTCCTTTGTCTCTTCTACTGCTGCTCTGTGTTTCAGCAATTCTTCCTGCTCCTTTCTTAATTTTTCCGCTGGAGCAACCCTTATTATATTATCAAAGGAAACCTTACCAAGGTTTAAACTTTCAAGAATCACATCAAGCGCCTGATCCCAGGGAACATTTAACATTCTGATAGTCACCTTCCCCTTGACATCCTCCCCGGCAATAACATTTTTACCACTTACATCTGCAATAAGGCGCAGGATGTTATGAATATCAGCATCCTTGAAATCAAGAGAAATCTTTCTTCCTCTATACCTCTTTTTATAGCCGAGTGCCTCAGGAGAAACTTCAACAGGACTAACTTCCCTCTCACCAAGGGTAATTACCTTCCCGGGGGCAACCTTTTCGGGCTGTGGCATCTGTACAGTAACGAGTTCACCGGGAGTGCCCAGCGTTGCTATTAATTTGTTCCCCTCGCGCCTGAGTTCGTATGAAGGAACCTCTGCCTGGTCAGCAGAATCAATTACAAATCTAATCTTATCGGGATGCTGACCAATCCTTAATCTTGAGATCTGTTTTGAATTTATTTCAACCTGGTTTGAGGGATATAGATTCCCAACGCCCCAGATATCAATCACCAGGCGCGCCGGATTTGAGAGTTTAAAGGCATTATAATCACCAATCGGAGCATTTCCTACAAAAACAATCTCAGTCACCTCATCCTTTGCAGTGGGCTTAATATCAAGAATCTTACTCGCCTTTGCCTCTGCTGTTGGTACAGGTGCTGGAGCTGGAATGGGCGTAGGAGCAACCTCCACTGGCTGAACCTCCTCAGGTGCAATCTGCAATTCCTCTGCAGGAGCAACAGCCTCCTCAGGTGCAGGAGTTACCTCTGCTGGTGCCTCTGCTACGGGTGGCGCCTCCTCTATACCAATCTCCTCCTCGGGTGCAATCTGCAATTCCTCTGCAGGAGCAACAGCCTCCTCAGGTGCAGGAGTTATCTCTGCTGGTGCCTCTGCTACGGGTGGCGCCTTCTCTATACCAATCTCCTCCTCAGGCAATGTAACTTCACCAGGTGAACCGGGAACCATTTCTTCAGGCATACCTGCTTCAACAGGAGCGCCCTCTTCTAAAAACACTCCGCCTGCCTCCTCTGGTGGTGCTTCAGCCTGCTCTTCTTCCGGTGCTGGTTCTGTCTTTGAAATCCTTACATTAAGGTCATTTCCGGACACAACCGTTTCGTATTTCATCGGCTTATCAAGTCCAATCTCAATTCGTGTAAACAAACTGCCTGTTTCTTCACCTGATTCACTCACATTTATTACATTAATTACACCATTATTTACCTCATAGGATGATTCTGCCAGACCCTTTGATGTATTGCCCATGTCAACAACAAGCCGCAATGGCTCAATAAGTTTGAAGACAGTGTAAACAGGAGGAGTAGCACCACTTATTATTATCTCCGTAGAATCATCAATCTCATTTATTGTAATATTCTGGATAGAATTTGCACCCTCCAGTGTAGGCTTTACCCTTGCTCCTGCGCATCCGCTTAAATCAAGAAAAGCGAATATTGTCCATATAGTTAAAAAAGCGCCACATAATTTCATGCTTTGTTTCATCTTATTCCTCCTTCTGATCTCTGTAATTTCAATGAGACCTCGTTGGTCTTTTTTCTATTGAGAAGGTCCACAAAGGTCTCAAGAACTACAACTTCATTATCCAGGATTTTTATTACAACACCCTGGTTCTTGCCGATTTTCGTTCCCTTCTTAATTATATATCCCTTCCCCTGCGGGTCTTCAACCATTGCTCTCGGTTCTGGAACACCCCATATTATTGCAACAAGTTTCAACTGATCCAAACTGTACTGCTCAAGGGGACTGACAGCAGTAACACCCTCCCGTTTTCCCACAATCGGCTCAAAGGGATCCACCAACCCAATCGATTCATATCTGAATACCTGTTCTTCAGCGGGCTTAATCTCTTCTACCTTCACAGCGGTTTCACTCTGTGATGGCTGTGCAGCAGGAGCACTTGTTGCCCTGGGTATCTGCGCTGGCTGTTGCTGCGCTTCAGGAACGTCCTTTTTGCAACCCGTAATAACTAACCCGGTTAATAAGATACTTAAAAATAATAATGACCGCTTATTTTTTGCCGGTTCCACTTTTTGTCTCTCCTTGTATTTCTCCCTCTTCCAGGAATCTAAAAATTACCGCATCAAAGCCGGATTCAAGGACCCACCTTCCGGCTACATCCTTTGCACCACCGAGTTTTATGTCCCGGATGTTGACGATGCGAGGCAACTTGCTCACTCTATCAAAAAATGTACCTATTTCGTGGTAGGTGCCCTTCACCTTAACATCAACCGGAACCTCTGCATACAAGCCCTTTCTTACCTCTGATTTTGGTTTGAACTGGTTGAATTCAAGGCCGACCTCCTTTCCCTGATTGCTTATGTCAAGTAAAAAGGCAGGAATCTCACTCTTGTTAGGTAATTTTACAAGCGCCTCCTTGAGCCGGTCCTCTAACTTCTGGACCTCTTCCTTAAATTTTGGCAGGTCACTCGCTATTCCCTTGAGTTGATTTAGTTTTGTCTCATGTTTTTTTAATTCCCCTTCCTGAACAGCAAGAATCTTCCGCTTCGGAAGATAGCCAAGCCAGATGTATATCAGGAATATAAAGACAAGAATGCCTGCGAGAATCAGTAACTTCTGCTCAGCGGGCCGTTTCATAATGACATCTAAATTTAGATTAAGTGCCATAAATCACCTCTTTTTCGGGACTGCTCCCGGTTGCTTTTTCCCTGAAGTATCCGCCCCTGCTGCTTTCTCCAGTGCTGCTGCAGGTGCAATCACTGCAGATATATCAAATTCATTAAGTTTCGCCCCCTTTTGATCAACGAGGGTGCTAGATGCAAGCATAATATTATTAAATACATTAGTATTCTCAAGATTCTTGATAAAGAATACCAAACTCTCTTCATTAATCGCATATCCCTTAAGCTGGATACCAGCCCCCTTGATGGTCATGTTTGTAATCTGAATCTTTTTAGGAACTGCAGACCCCTCCTGATAGGGGATGGATTTCGCAAGTGTCCATAGAACCCGCGCTGGCAGGTCCTTGCCTTTTTCAAGGGATTCAATTGCACCGACCTTCTTCTCAAGGTCCTCTCTCTTCTTCTTGAAATCCTCAACCTTGCCAACCTCTGCTTCGTATTTTCCTATTTCTGACTTTGTGGTCTGAATCTGCTGCTGGACACTGCTTATCTTCTGACTTATCCTTACATGTATCAGAATAATTGCAATCAAAAGCACGGCAAGGGCAACACCCGCAACAATGAATTGATTACGATATGTTTCCTTTTTCTTTTCTTCTCGTAGTTTTAATAGGTTTATTTTTATCATCTTAGCGCTCCATAAAATTTACTTACTTCTTAATGCAAGTCCTAAAACAAGTGTTACAGTGGGCTTTATGCTTTCAATATAGTTCTCATCAAAAACCCTGGGATTATATTCAATATTCCTGAAGGGGTCTATTATTTCAACAGGAGCCCCTGTCTTCTGAGCCATAGCATCTTTTAAAGTGAGAGTCCTTGCTGCACCACCGCTCAGATAGACGCCATTAATCTTCTGTTCTCCACCCAAGCCAAGAAAATCAATTGACTTTTTTACCTCATTGGCAATAGAATCAGAAACCGAACGAAGGGCATTACCCACTTCAGGGGTCATCGTCTCCGGAGCAAGCCCCAGCTTCATCGTCTCTGCTTCATCAAAACTGATTTTTAGAAGTTTTTGCATCTCCTCGGTATATGATTTCCCGCCAATGGAGATATCCCTTGTAAAGACAGAGACAGGTCCCCTTATAATATTAATGTTTGTAATACTCGCCCCAACATTTACAAGAACTGCGTGGTCTATCTCATTGATTGGATAGTTTAATTCAAAGGCATTCTCAACTGCAAAGGCATCAACATCCACAACTGCTGGTTTAAGTCCTGCGTCAGTCAAAAGTTGAACGCGCTCATTAATTATTTCCTTTTTTGCACCAACAAGGAGAACACTCATCTGACCTTCCTCTGCCGCTGGTCCTAAGATATGGAAATCAATATTCACATCATTTATGTTTGTTATATACTGCTCCGCCTCCCACTGGATTGATTCCTCAAGTTCCTCCTCGCTCATAATAGGAAGGTTAATTTTTTTAATAAGCACTGCTGTTCCGGAAACAGATGTCACAGCAAATTTTGTTTTTGTGTTTAAACTCTTGATTAAATTTTTTAGCGTTTCTACAACAACATTTGAGTCCATAATTGCCCCGTCAACAACAACATCTGCAGGCAATGGGGCAATTCCGAAATTGATTAATTGATATGCCTTCTTGCCACCCTCTTTAAGTTCCAGAATCTTTATGGAGGAGGAGCCAACATCAACCCCCAGAACCTTCTGTTTTCCAAATAGTGAAAATGCCATAACTTACTCCTTTATTCAGTCATCAAAAACCTTCCGTCTCTCAGAAAGTTTTAAACCAAGTGCCTGTAAAATTTTCCTCTTTGTCTCCATTCTGCAGCCAAGCCCCTGTTCAATTCTATCTATCGTCACAGGGGAGACGCCCGCCTTTCTTGCGAGTTCTGATTTGCTCATCAACATCTGTTCCCTGAATCTCTTCAATTTATTCTGTCCCATATTATATCACTCCTCACGAAAAAGTCAAAGGATAAATTTTCTATTAAAGCTATCCTCCATCAATTACAATTTTCATATATTTAAAGATATTGTCAAGTAATTTTTTGTAATTTAATATAATTTTTTTTAATTTATTTTAATTTGTATATACCTTGTGGTGGAATAATATAAAAATACAATATATAGGGGAAAAACAGGGAACGAAGAAAAATACGGTGAATATATATTTTAAAGATTAAGGAAAAATTTTAATTTGTTAGGGCCAATATAGTCCACCAGTATTAAAATAGTTGGCATCATCAAAACCACCCCACACAATCATCTCTGTGCCAGTCCATACAGCTGTGGAGTCCACACTGCTGTATGATTAGTTCTTCCGGTTGGTGCATTCGTAGTGGCAGTGGTTGTCCAGGAATCTGCTGATGGATTATATCTCCCTCCGGTGTTTAGATAGTTATCATTAACCCCATCAAAATAATAACCTCCCCATACAATCATTTCACTACCTGTCCACACTGCTGTATGATTAGTTCTTCCGGTTGGTGCATTCGTAGTGGCAGTGGTTGTCCAGGAATCTGCTGATGGATTATATCTGCTACCTGTATCAAGATAATTTATTCCGTCATAGCCACCCCACACAATCATCTCTGTGCCAGTCCATACAGCTGTGTGGCAGAATCTTGCTGCAGGTGAATTTGTTGTTGATGTTGCGACCCACGAATCTGTTGAGGGGTTGTATCTTCCACCCGTATCCGTATAAGTCCCATCGTCACCACCCCATATTACCATCTCACTTCCTGTCCAGACAGCGGTATGGCAAAATCTTCCTGACGGAGCATTTGTTGTGGAAGTTGAAACCCATGAGTCGGTTGAAGGATTATACCTTCCACCCGTATCCGTATAAGTCCCATCGTCACCACCCCATATTACCATCTCACTTCCTGTCCAAACAGCGGTATGAAAAATTCTTGCGGATGGTGCATCAGTAGTGGTAGTTGCTGTCCATAAATTAGTTGACGGCGAGTATATTCCGCCTGTGTTAAGATATTGGTCATAACTACCATCAAAGTAGTATCCGCCCCAGATTATCATCGTTGTTCCGGACCAAACTGCCTTATGTAAACTTCTTCCCGTAGGTGCATTTAAAGTAGCAGTTGGAAGCCAGCAATCAGTTCCACCTGGCTGGACAAATGATTCAATATAAACATCTGTAGTAACTGTACGGAGCGTTTCATGACAATCAGCACCTGCATTATGTATAAAACTTGATGCTCCAATCTCAGGAAAGACATAATATCCGTCTGAATCAGTCACTACATAATTACCATTTCCTAAATCAGAGTAACTGGGGTCAGGGGTAGTATCTCCAAGCATTGCCCAACCGAGTAAATTGCTATTTGTTCCAGATTCTTTTACCCTGCCTGTAGGACAATCTTTATAAAGTTTCCAATTTGAACTTGAATATCCATCCGGTGATTGTAGACATAATCGTCGCAACGCTGATATTGTTCCATCAGTTATAGTTTCTCCACCGCTGGTATTTTTCAACCACAACACCCAACCACCATTCGAACCTGGGTTGAGTGTATTCCCATCAGTGGTTCTCCAATCTATCCCGGAACCATCGTAACCGCTGTTGTTTCCACCTGTTCTTACTACCTCTGGTGAACCACTCAACGCCTGCCAACCGATAAGGACTACGCCACTGATATCATTGCCTGAATTATTAATAATCTGCAAGTCACAACATGTTCTCCATTTACCATCTGTCTGCGTTGCTGTACAATTTGAAATTACATATGATATACCATTTGCGACTTCTGTTGCCTCTGGTGTTAGTGCAAATTTTGAATTGTTATTCTGGTCATGATTTTGTCCCTGACGTCTGACTTCTATCCTATTCAAATGCTGAATTATCTCAACCTCACTGATTAATTTTGGTAATCCTACGGCTATATTTGTATTCTGCCCTTTTACCCCACAATCAACAACTCCTAGAAGGAGCGTAATAATAATGAAAGAAACTAAACAGTTCTTAAATACAAACATTTTAACTTCTCATAATAATTTTAGGGTTATTTACAGAAGAAGTCAATAAATTTCTTTCTGTCGTATAAAGTTTAAACTGTCACAGTATTTTCAATGAAGAAAGTTGGAATTATTGTTTTGGAATACTTAATTGAAACGACTGGGTTGTGGTAGTATTGCCATCGAAAACTGCTATTGTTATATCAGCATTCTTAATCTCTCTTTCTCCTACCTCCCATCTAACCGCTCCAGTTTCTTTATCTATCACCATGTCTTCTGGAGATTCTTCAAGACGAAATTCAAGAACATCACCATCAGCATCCTCTGCGGTTACATTATATATAAAAGTATTACCTTTTATGCTGCGGGGAGGTATTGAAGTTATTATTGGGGGTGAATTTTGAATTGTGACTGTATCTGAAATAACTGCCTCCCCATCATCTTCTCCATCATTTGGCACAACTGCAGCCCATATCGTATCACCTTTCTTACAGCATCTATTTACCACAAGTTCAGAATTGTCTCTGTTCTCCATAATCTCCTCGCCGTTTACAAACCAACGATATTTGAAACTTATCTCATCACCATCAGGGTCTTCTGCTTCCGCTAATACTTTTATAGTATCATTCAAAGTGGCTACCCCTGGTAAAGTTCTGATTCCTTTGACCCGCGGAGGAAAATTTTGGACAGTTAAGTTTTCTATTATGTGTGGGATTCCTTTTTCTTTCCCATCATCCGGAATTATTTCAACTCTTATTACATCTCCTTTCTTAAAATTCTCGTGGGGTAAAGTGTTTTCTTCGACTCCGTCAAGAAATTCACCATTAACATACCATTTAAATGAAAGAGTAACTTTATCCTTATCAGGGTCTAAAGCAGTCACATCAATTCTAAAATCTTTACCTGGGAGTGGCTGGGGAGAAGATGTTATTACGCTCACTATATATGGTTTAGAATTTATATCCGCTCTTATTTCGTCTTTTGATTTTTCTTCAATTTCTTTACCTTTACACCCAATAGAAAAGAACACAATACTAATGAATAATAATAGTAAATAAATACGATTCATAAATTCACTCCCCCATTATTATGGACATATGCCCCCATGCCTGCAATCATGCAGTGGTCTCGGAATTTCCAGCCAGTAGATTAAACTGCCTGCTGGAGGCATACCACCTCCTGTGCTTGGTGTTATAAGTTCCCTTTGTCCGGGTGCAGTTATTATTGCGGAACTTAAGAGACCTCGTTCTGAAACCTGGACAACGATTTCTACTGGTGGTGGAATAAGACCCCCCATATATGTTCCAGAACCATAATTATTCAAAGAACAGCCCTCTGGTAATCCTGTAAGATAATTTACAGAATAGATAAAACCCTGTCCAATCGTTCCTCCACATGGTTCAATTCCACCTCCGCAATTTGAATCAAACGTGGGCCATGTCACGCACTCAGTAAAGGGTATTATATTCGGACCCCCTGCAGTCGCTTCTGAAATAGTTGTTGTTATAGGATTTCCATTAATATCTCCCTTAGGAGCATCAATATATTTAATATACCACCCCGCTATTCCACTCTCTGGGGCACCCACTAAACCAGAAGAAACATCCACAATTCTAGAATCCAATTCAGTAATGGGTGGGGAATAATCAGCCGGATTAAATGGATAAAACACATTAAGTGCAAGAAAGATATTAGGCGGATTTGTAATGTTTAGATCCAGTTTATTTTCAATAAAGTTACAACTCTCATTGCAGAGGAAATTCCCTCCTGGATTAGAACAGTTTATCTGACAGTCCTTTTCGTTTCCGGATAATGCAGATGAACAACCACTTATATCAGCAGTCCCTGAATAATTAAAATCACAGGAAGGAGCCCCTGACCCCTCAATTAAAGAATATGACTCAGTTATACCTGTCCCACTGTAATTCTTCATTATTGTTAGAGTACCACTATCAACTCTATGGTCAATGCTCACGTCCACATTACAGCCACCCCGCATACAGGCATTTGGATTGTACACACTGCACTCTCCTCCATTGCAATTAGCAAGGTTAAATCTATCTCCTGTTCCTACAAATAATTGAACCATCTGTCTCTGAAATGGAATAGTTGCAGCAGGGGTATAGAAAAATGGGAGCTTCTCGGTATGAGTGAACATCCTAATTGGCTGCCAGTTACTTATGAGTCCATCAGGACCAACTTCTCCTGGAGAACTCATATCAACTCCCCATATCTGTCCACCTGCATCAGCAAAGAAACCAATATTAAAAAAGCCATCGCCCGGACATGTTTCAAAACTTCCCTGTGTAATGCTATCACAATCAACTGCTCCAAGTGGGGCAGGTATGCTATAAAGTAGGTTTTCTCTCTCTGACCCATCCTGTTTGTATGAGAATTCCCATAATTTCTCACCTGTATAGGCATCAACACCGAAAACTGCCCGCCCTTTTAGATTATACGGATCAAAACCACCATTCAGAAAGGCGAGATACCGTTCCACCCCCCCAGGATAACCATCCTTTGCAAGTAAAACAGACCATATTGGTGGCCCCTGTGGTCTATAATCAGACCATGTCTCACCCATCTTTAGATTATCCGGTGAACCGGGTTGAGGAAAGAGCCATAGAAATTTTGGAGGCGCTGTTGATATGTCGGTCACATCAAGGGCAAAGAAGTGTGTTCCCCCCCTTCTTTCACCGCTGATAAGGATAGTATGGTATTCTCTCCATTGTTTCTTTTCATCGTTCGGTTCCCCATTGCTACCATCCTTCCAGATATCGCGAACCATCACAGGCGAGTCAATATAAAAATGATGTTTGTTCATCAATAACTTAATTTTAGGTAGCAGGTCGGGCGGTATAAATGCCATAACCTCTTCACCAGTTCCGTAATCAAAATAGAATTCTTCTACAAAATTGGGAGTGTCTGGATTATCTCCAATTACTACATCCCCATTGTTAAACAAATGAAGCATTCCATCATTTGCATTAACAGCGAGGATTTTTCGCCTCTGTCTATATTGATACTGATAGTATTCATAGGCATCAATCGTTTCCCCTGTAACTGGATGGACATAACTTTCTATCTCGGCATTACTCGTTGTATACAATGTCCATAAACATTGATCAAATACAGCCGAACTACATAAATCCTTCTCAATTGGTGGCTCAATCTGGATGGCTCAATCTGGATGGGTTGGGCATGGAATATATCCCCAAGAATGTTATCGCGTGGTTCACTTCTACATGCAGGGGGATTATCCGGGTCGGCAAATATCTCTACACAATTTCCATTCCAATCAAGAATATCCTGTCCTCTTACAAACCTTATTATAAGTTTTGCACATTGAAGTTTTGTTAGTGATGTAAAACCAAGGGTAGTTGCAAGTTGAGAACAGAAACTATTACCTTCAAGACCTAAATAATCCTGCAATAAGGTAGCATTTAATAGAGTAAATTCAATAACCTGGTCATTAATATTGAATTTTGCATTTGAATCCGAATCAATGACAGTATATATGTTCCTTTTGTTTGACTGGTCCTCATTAGGACTCCTGTAACAGGAGAGTGAAGGATTTGAAAGACATTCACCTGCCTCCCATACAGGATTGGCAAGGCCCCCTTCTTTTTTCACTATAGCACCTGTCGTTGGATCCTGTTCTATTTCATCTCCGTCCTTATCAAATACATACGCATCCTTTGTATCACCATCAGAGTTTATATCCACCCCGGAATTGAATTCACTGTAGAGTATAAATTTGTAGAGTTGCCCATCCCAGATAGGTAAATTTGTAGGAAGAAATCTACCAATAACACTATCTCCCTGTGCAGTAACCTGTAGCGAACTCTGAGCAGTGCTTGTAAAGCCAGTAGAGCGCCTTATTATATCAGAAAGTGCAGCAATTAATGCATTGGCAAGTTCTGTTGCATTATTTGTTGAGAAAAACAATCCATCGCCATGGTCTTTATCAGCAGTTCTCTGGAGTAAACTGAGTGCTTTTGTCTGCCCGGATAGACCGAATCCAATTGTATATGTATACACATTCTGAATGCCATCAAAGGGTTTCCCATTATTATCTGTTTCAGAAGATGGGATAAGGTCTGTGTTAGCCAGCCACTTTGCAACATCATCAAGATAGTCCGACCCATCATAATTATAACATGGCGAACACGGGTGGGGTGTATAGAACCAATTGGACAACTCTTTTGAGAAATGTCTGTACAAGGACTGGACCCACAACCAGTGCAACATTCCTGGGAGCCACTCGGAGGGCAGAACTGTCCTGAGGAACATTTCGGGCATCCTGCCCTTGGGGTAAATCCGTCTGTACATTCGTCTTCTATTAAATTCCCCCCTTCTTCCCTACAATCATTATCGTAATCCTGAATTGAATCCGGAATCTGTCTATCCATTGTTGGCTGGCCATCAGTAACTATTATTACAAAGTTCTTCTGGCAATAGTAATCCGTGGCAGGATTTGAAAGCCCACCAAGATTCTTTCTATAAGTTGCTGAAAAATTATCATACGGACCGTATGTATTGCCTGGCCTTCTGGCAAAATACTGCCCTATATTAAACAATGCCTCCGAAAGTGGAGTCCATGTCACGAATTGTGTATTGTTCACCAATCCTATTATTCCTGCTTTGGCATTTTTGAGTGCATTATCATAGCCCGTGCATCCCTCAAAGCACTTTGGACATCCACTCGCATCACAAACAGGTGATACAGCACCAAAATTATTAATACTCGCACCAAATGGATAGAACCCTGTTTCAAAAGAAAATAACCCAAATTTAACCTTACTCATGTTATAGACAGTGAGTTTTATAGCGCGCCTTGCAATTAGATACTTAGGTGGATAATAATTAAGAAAATTACCGAGATAATATTCGCTAGTACCAGTGTAATAATAACCATTATTTGTCAAACTATTGACACACGCTGTCATGCATGTTCCCGTACAAGAAGTCGGTGCTCCACAGATAGTTCTGCATGAGCGCCTTATGGTTGTAGGATTGCTTGAACAGGTTGAAAGATTAACAAGATTCCATGCGCTCGTATTAGTAGTAGAGAACGAATAGACCCTATCTGAGGTAAAACACGCAGGCCATGAAGTTGCCTGAGAGCCAGTAAGGGTATCTGCATTAGGAGTTATATCCAAGTCAAGTGGGTCGGGGCATGGATATGTGGTAGTAGGGTTATATCCTGCGGCTGCAGTAGATATATTTGTTTCGTTTACACCCTCATAACTATCTGTATTTACACACCTTCCATTACCGTTAAAATCACAAGGAAGGTCGTTCATGGAACCCGAATTGTCAAAAAGAATAACCACATTCGGAGGAACGCTCTTCTGCGTAAGCAATGGCATATCCTCTCCGGATGGAGGATTTACCACAGAATCACTATATGTCGTTCCTATAAGGGAACAAACTGGGGCAGGAGGAGGTGTATCTGAGAAAAGTAACATTGGCATCATCAAAATTATTATTAATATATATTTTTTATATCTCATATCTCGCACCTCCCTTTCAATTTTTTTATAAACCCCTCACAGAAGAAAACTCAAGTTCATACTCTCTTATAATGCCAGCACCAATTTCAATTTGACAGTGTACTGTTCCTCTTATCACCATTGAGCCACTTCCACTTAGAGATGAATCTCTCCTCCGTAATCTATTTGTTATAGACCTTTCACTCGTTCCTAAGAAACCCACCAGCATCCGCAGGATTAATTTCTTCAATTGCTGTCACATCGGGTGGGGGTATCTCCCCATAATGTCCCGCCAGAACCCTAACGTTTGTTACCTGAATAATTGGTGCTGAATATTTGGGCGTTAAATTACCTCCTACACCCTTTGACTGCGCTAATATATAATTAACCCCTGCTTGAGCACATTCCAGAAGCTTATTATGCAGGACAGTAGCACCAGCAGAATTAAGTTCAAATCCGCTTATTGTAATTCCTACTATACCTATAACGGTCAAGACCGCAAGCAAAACAAGAGAAATAACAAGCACATAACCTTTATCGTTTCTCTTTAAATATAACACTCTCCACATTTTATGCCTCCTTTTTATGATAATGGCTCATATATTACAGCGGTACTCCTGAGATTCCAAACAGGAACCGTCTCCTGTAATATAAGACGAATAAATCCATCTGAATCTGAGCCAGGTGGAGCTCCATCATAATTTTCTACTCTGGGTCTGCATCTATCCGGATAATTAGCACATTCAGCACATTCCCCGTATGTTCCATCTGGTAAATACCATTCAGAGTTATGTTTAGGACTCCTTACAAGAACACTTATCCTCAGAAATCTAATATTTGCAGGATTATTGTTCATCCTCAGTGGACTATCAAAGGTGTCTGTTAGTTCTGGAAATGGAAGAGATGGGTCCGGTTCCTCTGCAACTCCTAACGATTCTCCAAATTCTGTTCCATTATTCATTATATATACAAACTGGATTGTTTCTACATCAGCGGCTACCGGAATATGGTCGCCATTATTAATGTTGCCGTCTCCATTTATATCAGTCCCTGTATCAAGCATCAGGTAGGGATGTTGAGGGTCACCTACGGTATTTATATAATAATGAAATCTATCTACAAAATAAGCCATTGCACTTCCTGAAGTAAAACAAGAGCCAGCTGTGAATTTGGTCCCCTCTCTGAACTTAGGAGGTGCAGTGGCGTCAAATTGAATCGTTACCAACCCACCCATTGGCACCTCATTACCTGCGCTTACAACATAAGCCGTATCATTTTCCCTCCTTTCAGTATCCTCTGGTTTACTGCAAATAACTAATAAGATTTGCCCCCGTCTCACTCTATAATTTACATAATTTACCTGCAATTGCATTTCTGTCGGTGTTGCTGCTACTACCCGCCCCCAATTTCTTGGGTCTGGATTCTTTGTGTAAAATGTAATCTCATCACTGCCACCAGCATTATCCATACATGGAACCCCACCACAAAATTCAAAAACTTCCCATGGATGGATACCAAATCCAGCACCCCTTATGTTGGTAGTCAACTGCCTCATTGCATTTCTTCCATTCTCCTGCATCTCACTCACAAGGCTCTGCGTTTTGTAAGATTTATCTTGGGCAAGAAAGACCGAATAAAGACCTAAAAGAAAAAATGCAGAAATACCCAGGGCAATCATTATCTCTATAAGTGTCATGCCTCTATTATTTACAATGCCATTCACATTACCCTCCTCGGTTGATAAACCACTGTAAGATAACATCTTGATTGAATATTTGTTCCGGTTCCACCTATAGGATTTGTCCAGGTAGCAATTACACCAATTAAATACGCATCTATAGCCCCGTCAGAATCTGTATCCAAATTTGCAATATTCCAGAAAAGGTTATCGGCCCCATGTTCAGCGGGCAAATTACAAATATTGGCGTCATTACCCGGGTCTAAATTGACAAATCTTGGATCATTAAAATTCCAGCTCTGCATCTGAGCTATTAAATCTTGGGCTCTCAGCATACTCTCCATATCTCTTCTTGCAAAAATATTCCCCTGAAGAAAAGATAGTTGTAATCCCCAAACCCCCAGTAAACCAAAAGTAAGTACTGTTACTGTCACAAGAACTTCAAGAAAAGTAAAACCAGAATTATTTTCTCTTCTCAGTTTCATTATAATTTCCCCTTGACTAACAGGTATCAGTAGATGCGCATGGGACTGGCCCCATTATTCTTACAATTCCAGTATTTAATGTAAAGATAATACCCTTTTGCCCAATTCCTCTTGCCATAAACACTACAACACCTCCAGCTGGAGATACCACTGGATTGTAAGAAATTTCTCCTCCTGGGTCAATTGAGATAATCCCATTAGTAGCGTCACAAAAATTACACATTGTGTTATTGTGTTATTGGGTAATGCATTAAATGGAAATGTCAATGACATCCCCCATCCTTGAATCGGACCTATCGTAACGGACCCCGGGAAATTAAACAAATCTATTACCTCTCCAGTTATTGTATCAACAAGTGAAATTCTTCTATTTGCAATATCAATTATTACATTATGTTGATTCTGGGTAAATAATGCCCTTGCTTTACCTTCATTAATCATTCCAGCAAGTGATTTTAGTGTTAGCATCAACTGTTGGTGTGGAGTTAATGTGGTGAAATTAGGTATCGCTATTACTGCCATAATTCCTATGATCGCCACCACAACCATAATCTCAATCAATGTAAAACCCCGCATATTTTTGCCCATATTCCTCATAATTCACTCTCCATTCTAATCTATTGCAATTTGTGTGCCATTATGTATTTTTATGTAACTCCATAAAAAATAAGTGGTTTTTTATTTGCTCTGACACCTTTTTATCCCTTTTGGGGTATGCAAAGTTTTCACGGGATGGAAAATTTTGCATTTGGTAGGCACAGGGGGTCCTTCTTACAATTTTGCTCATATCCCATAATCCATTTTCAGCGAGTTACCTATTTGTCCTTCTCATACTCACTCTCACTTATTCCATATTCTTTGATTTTATAACATAGTGCCCTGTGGCTGATTTCAAGGAGTCGTGCTGCCTGCTTTCTGTTACCCCCGGACAGTTTGAGCGCCCTCTGAATGAGTTCCTTCTCAAGAAGTGCAATTCCCTGAGGAATTGAGACATTGGAATCAAGTCCATCAATGAACCCTATTGGGGATGTCTGGAGATAATTGGAAGGTAGATGAGATGGAAGTAAGACATCTCCATCGCAGAGCACCATTGCCCTCTCAAGGGCATTCTCCAGTTCGCGGACATTCCCCTTCCAGGGATTCTCAATCAGATATCTCATTGCCTGCGGGTCCACATTCTTTATATTCTTTTTCAGTTTTCTGTTAAATTTATTCAAAAAGTGCTCAACAAGGGCTGGAATATCATCCCTCCTCTCCCGCAGTGGTGGCATATGTATATGCAAAACATTCAGCCGATAGAATAGGTCATCCCTGAATCTTCCTGCCTTTACCTCATCATCAAGATTTTTTACTGAGGCAGCAATTACACGGACATCCACCTTTGTTGGCTTTGTTGCACCAACACGCCTCACCTCATTCTCCTGCAATACCCTCAAAAGTTTTACCTGCAGTGGAAGTGGCAATTCCCCAATCTCATCAAGAAAAAGCGTTCCATTATCTGCCTCTTCAAAGAGCCCCTTCTTGTGCTGATTTGCACTTGTGCTGATTTGCACCTGTGAAGGCGCCACGGACATATCCAAATAACTCTGTCTCAAGAAGATTCTCTGGAATGGCAGCACAATTAACCGCCACAAAGGGACGATCCTTTCTATCAGAATTAAAATGTATCGCCCTTGCCACAAGTTCCTTGCCAGTTCCTGATTCGCCTGTAATCAGCACTGTTGTCTTATAGGGCGCGATCTTTGCAATGGTTTCAAAAATTTGAAGCATCTGCGATGATTTACCAATTAGATTCTCAAAACTGTATTCCCGTTCCACTGCTCTTTTTAGTTCAATGTTCTCCCTTAAAAGCCGCTCTCGCTCCTCTGCCTTCTTTATGGTGAGTATCAGCTCATCCGAACGGAATGGTTTGTTGATATAATCGTAAGCGCCAAGTTTAACGCACTCAATTGCTGTCTCAATAGTCCCATAGGCAGACATCATGATTACTGGCGTCCTGATTCCTCTTTCTCTTATTGCTTTCAAAAACTCTCTGCCTTCCATTCCTGGCATAACAATATCGCAGAGAATCATACTAAATTCCCTCTGACCTAAAAATCCAATGGCATCGGTAGCACTAATTGCCTCTACTACAGTGTATCCCTCACCCTCAAGAATATCACGGAGGGTTGCACGAAAGGAATCCTCATCATCAATTATAAGAATTTCCTGTGGTTCTGAATTCATTGATTATAAATCTTATATTAATTGCTCTCCTATAAGCGAATTGGGGGTCGCCTCTATTATCTTCACCTTAATAATTTTTCCCTTCAATTCAGGGGCACCGGAAAAATTCACAATCCTATTTGTTGTGGTCCTGCCCATTAATTGACCATTACCCTCTGCGCTCTCCCCTTCAACAAGGACATCTTCTTCTCTACCTATGAATGTTCTGTTCTTCTCAAGGCATATATTCCTCTGAACTTCCTGGAGGCGCATAATACGCTTTGTCTTGACCTCATAGGGAACCTGACCATCCATTCTGGCAGAGGGAGTAATGGGCCTCGGAGAAAATTTGAATGAAAAGGTTCCATCAAATTTCACAATTGACAGCAAACTCATTGTCTCCTCAAAGTCCTCATCTGTCTCTCCAGGAAATCCAACAATAATATCTGTTGTTATAGCAATCTCTGGTATAGCATTCCGAATCTTATCTATAAGTCCAATGTAGTCCTCTCTCGTATATTTTCTGTTCATTGCTTTTAAAATCCTGGTTGAGCCGGACTGGACAGGGAGATGAACATGCTTGCATAACTTTGGAAGTTCCCTCAAAAGTAAGATTAACTCATCTGAAAGGTCCTTTGGATGGGATGAGGTAAAGCGAATCCTCTCAAGTCCTCTAATATTTGAAATCCTTTTCAAAAGTTCTGGGAAATTAATGGGTGTCCTGGAGAGAGAGTCCCGGTATGAATTCACATTCTGCCCGAGGAGGGTCACCTCCTTAACTCCTTTCTCTACAAGAATCTCTATCTCCTTAAGAATATCATCTGCTGGTCGGGATAATTCCCTTCCTCTCAGGTATGGAACAACACAATAACTGCAAAAATTATCACACCCTTCCATGATTGTCACAAAGGCGGTTACTGAATTTATATCCTCATCCAGCGGTGCAAAAAATCTTCTCTCCGCATCTGAATTGAAAAATTCCGTCGCAGACATCCTTAAACGTTTAGCGCTGGAGTTTAAGAATTGAGTGATAATCTCTTCCAGTTTATGTATGTTGTGCGTCCCAATCACCATATCAAGTTCAGGGATCCTTTCAAAAAATTTCTCACCAACCTGCTGGGCAACGCATCCTGCAACACCAAGGAGCAATTTCTTCCTCTTCTTCCATTGCCTGTATCTTCCGAGGGCAGAATAAACCTTGTGTTCTGACTTTTCCCTTATACTGCATGTATTTATAATTATCACATCCGCTTCATCTGGTTCATTAACAACACTCAATCCCATATTCTTGAGGACTGCAGCCATCCGCAAACTGTCCCTTTCATTCATCTGGCAACCGTATGTCTCTATATAAAAATTACGCATGCTCAACAAAAAACCTTAAGGCACAACTTCCAAACTGAATCAGGTCCTTGTAATTTAATGCAACCTGTTCAATCCTCTTGCCATTGACAAGCGTGCCATTTGTGCTCTTTAAATCCCTTATATAAAATCTGTTATCATAAAAAAACAGAACAGCATGCTCCCTTGAGACACTGCTGTTATCAAGATGTATGTCCATCCCCTTATCCCGTCCGATAAAGAGAGGGCTTTCCTTAATATAAAACCTATCTTTCTCTACCCCTTCTTCAATCAAAACAAGGTATGCCTTAATGTGTTCCGGTATGGTGCGATAAAAGAGCGATTTCTCGGAATGCGTCTCCAGGGCAGTTATGTCATCCTGTTTTTCGTTATCTCTATTTTCATCACCCAGCATAGAAAAAATTATAGCATAAACATTTTTAAGAAAGCAAATCATTCTCTCACAAAGTAAGCATCTTTTTTCCCGTGATAACGCCAATAGGAGGTAGAACGATGATGAAGCAAACCCTGAGGCGACATAGCTGCCCGCCGAAGGAGGGATAATCCTTGAGGGATAATCCTTGCACTGGCATTTCTATCAGGAAGTCCTCACTCACCTAGATAACCTATCTGCATTCTTTGAATGAAGGACAACCTGTGGACATTTATATTTGGAAGTCCTCCCCTACCCAGATAACCGCAGGCTTTAGCCGGTGCGGATAATTTGACCTAAGAGTTCTGTGCTCACCCTGAATGGTGCTGGGTCTTGCTATTTAATCATTGCTCAACACATCTTTTTATTTTATACTTAATCAATATTAATCAAGGAGGAACAAAAAATGCTAAAAGAAGAATTTAACAAAATTTTTAAGAAATACTTCCTGACCGGAATGTTAGTGATTATCCCTTTATGGATAACAGTAGTTGTCCTGCAAGCATTTATAAATATAACAGATAGTGCATTGAACATCCTGCCCAGTGTAGTTAATCCAAAAACATATTTCCCTTTTCCCGGCATTGGTATAGTTATTGCCCTAATTCTAATAATCGTTGTGGGAGCCCTTGCAAGCAATTATTTTGGGAACAGGGTGTTACTCTATGTTGAAAATCTGGTTAATAAAATACCCTTTGTCCGCACAATTCATCAGGGCGTAAAACAGTTAATGCAGGGGACGCTTACAACAAATAAGGACTCCGTCTTCTCCCGAGTGGTTATAATTGAATTTCCCCGTAAGGGAATGTATTTTATCGGGTTCGTAACAGGAACGACTGTGCAAAGATTCCGTAGTGAGGAGAAAAAATTTTTAAAGATTTTCATCCCCACAACCCCTAATCCCACATCTGGCTTTTTCTGTATGGTCCCGGAAGAGGATGCCCAATATCTTGACATTTCAATTGATGAGGCCTTCAAATTGATTATTTCTGCCGGATTCGCAGGGGAAATAAGGGAAAGGGGGAATGAGTGCAGGGGTGATTAGGTAAGTGGGTGAATCGTTGAGGTAATCTACCTGTACATCGAATCCAGAATTTTATCCTCCAGTCGCAGATAGCCCTTCAGTGCCTTACTCACAATCAAGCGAAATGGCTCAGGCGGAAATGGAATTACTTTCCTGTTAACAAAAAAGACATCTGTCCTCTCGGTCTTTTTTTCAAGTATAAGGTCTGCAATTGTCCAGCCATTCATATGACTCAGGGAGACACCATGCCCCACACAACCAATGCTATATACAGCGCGATTATTCCCTAAAAATCCAATTGCAGGTGCCATATCAATGGATACAGAGACAGGCCCACCCCACCTGTGAGTAATTTTGATTCCATTGAGAGGAGGAAAGGTCTTCACTATGTCATCCTCAAGCTGTCTGAATATCTCTTCATTCAGGTCCTTATCCATATTCTTTCCAAAGGCAATAGAAACATCGCGACCGCCCATAAGCAATCGGTTGTCCTTTGTGAGCCGGTAATAATGCACCAGATTCCTCGCATCCTCTATTCCCTGCCTGTTCCTCCAGTTAATCTCACGGAAGTGCTCTTCTTTCAGTGGTTCTGTAAGCACAATGTGGGTAAAAACAGGCACCTGCTTCCGCTTCATATCTGGAATCAGATGGGAATAAGCATTGGTGGCAAGGACTATTTTATCTGCCTCCACAGAACCTTGCGGTGTCTTCAGGGTAAACTTTCCATCTCTCTTTATCTCAATGACAGGGCTTCTTTCGTAAATCTTCACATCCCTTTCCTCAATTATCTTCTTCAGTCCCCTTGCTTGCTTTGCGGGATTTAATATTCCACACCGTGGCTCCCACCAGGCGCCCAGATATAACGGCGAATTAACCTGTTCAAGTGTCTTTTCCCTGTCAAGCCACTCAATTCCTGAGATCCCCAGCGAATGCGCCAGTTCTATCTCGTGTTTAATTCTCCTCTCAAATTTAGGGGTTGTGGCAACTCGTAGAAATCCAGGGTGTTCATAATCGCAATCAATGTTGTGCTCCTTCACGAGTTGCTGTACAAGGTCAACTGCCTTCTCCATATATCTGTGGGCTTCAAGGGCTTTCGCCTTCCCGAACCTGAGGGCAGTTATACTTAAAGTAAATCCAAAAAGCGTCATGGAAAATCCTGCATTCCTTCCACTCGCCCCAAACCCAATAACCTCGTTCTCTAACAATACCACATTCATACCAGGTTCGTATTTCTTAAGAAAATATGCGGTTGTCAACCCGGTAAAACCACCACCAACAATAGCCACATCTGCCCTGACATTGCCCTTAAAGGGCTCATTCTCCTTATACTCTGTGGATGCAAGCCAGAAACTCTTTTCTCTATAGTCCTGCATAAAACACCTCCATTAGTCCCGATTATTATAACACAAAAATTTTCCTAATCAACTTTTGCCATTTATCTTTAATTTTGCATTTCTTCCCTGTATAATAAGAATTAATGGTTGAGATTTATAACTACATCATCCCCGTTGTTCTCGGTTTAATCACCGGAAGTTTTTTAAATGTCTGTATATACCGCCTTCCGAAAAACAAATCAATAGTTTCCCCTGGTTCCCATTGCCCTTCATGCGGACACCATATTCCATGGCACGACAATATCCCTCTCTTCAGTTACATTATTCTTATGGGAAAATGCAGATACTGCAGATCTAAAATTTCACTCCAGTATCCATTTGTTGAAGGGTTCACTACCTTACTTATGTTTCTTCTCTCTATAAATTTTCCTCCACTTCTCACAGCAGAATTCTGGCTCTACTCTGCCTTTGTTTCATTACTTATAGTTGTCAGCTTTATTGATATCGGACATTATATAATTCCAGATGTAATTACATATCCGGGCATCCCTGCTGGAATACTGGCTTCCTGGTTTATAACTGATACAGGTCTAAAAAATTCGTTGATTGGTGCGGGACTTGGCTTCTTTTTCCTTCTTTTTGTTGCGGCGGGATATAAGTTACTCACAAAAAAAGATGGTATGGGTGGAGGCGACATAAAACTCGCTGGAATGATAGGCGCCTTTTTGGGGTGGGATGGCGTTATTTTCACAATCCTCCTTGGCTCCTTAACCGGCGCTGTAATTGGGAGCATTTTCCTTATTCTAAATAAAAAGAATTCCCAGACACCAGTGCCCTTTGGACCCTTTCTTTCCTTTGGAGCAGTTGTGTTCCTCCTTATAGGAAGAGAATGGATGAATCTCATAATGGGGCTCAGGTATTAGTATGGGAAGAAAAAGAAAGGGACTCAATTTTGAACTTTCTTTGACCTCAGAGATTCTTATAAGTTTAATCCTTTTAATGATTGTCACAATTGCAGTAATTGGAATAATATCATTGGGTATTCTTGAGGCAACATCAAAGGACCACACACCTTCAAGGGCGGATATTATTGCTGAAACAATAAGTAAGACAGTAAACCGTCTTGCAAGGGGGGAAGAATTTTCACTAACTTCAATAATCCCTGAAGTAGGCTATTATACAAGTATCAAGGAAGTAGCCATAGTGGATAGAGAGTTAAAAAATATCTCAGGTTTTCATGACATTATGTTAGAAGAGGAATTTGATTTTGCAAGGGATGCACTGAGTGAAAGAAAAGCGGTAAAGAAAATAGTCAATGGCTTTATTCATTATTACATCCCTGTTATAAAAAATGACATTGCCATGGGCATTGTAAGAATTAGATTTGAACAGGATAAAACTGAAGCAAGAAAGGCAATTTACAGAAAACTTATGATTATGTATATAATTCTTGGTTCTGTCCTCATCTTGTTCCTTGGAATATTTATACTGAGGAGAAGAATCGTCACTCCTATACAGGCATTGATTTCTTACACACAGAAGATTGCAGAAGGAAATTTCTGGGAGCGAATCACTCCATCCGGAGGTAAAGAACTAATTGAACTTGCCGATGCCTTCAATATAATGGCTGAGGGACTGGATATAAAGCAAAAACAACTCTCCCAGAAAATAGAGGAACTTGAAAAAATGAACAGGGAACTGATAGAGACACGCAATGAATTGATGCAGGCAGAAAAACTGGCGCTCATTGGCAGAATGGCTTCCGGAATCGCCCACGAACTCGGCAATCCAATCAGCACTATCTTCGGAAACATTGAACTCCTTGAAAAACGAATTAAAGATGAGAATGTATCGGATGTAATAGCCCGTTTGAGAAATGACGCTGAGCGTATGGACAAAATCATCAGGGAATTGCTTGACTTTGCAAGACCCAGAAAACCCGTCCTGCAAAAAACAGATGTGAAGAAATCCATTGAGGATGCAATTGAAATAGTAAAATCCCAGAAAGGCTTTGAGAAGATTACAACTGAGGTAATAACAATAGATGATTCCATAGAAGTCATGGCTGATGGAAATCAGTTAAAACAGGTCTGGATTAATCTCCTCATTAATTCCAGGGACGCCATGCCTCAGGGAGGTAAAATAAATATTTCAATCAAAAAAGATGCTTCCAATGTCCTTGTTGAATTTTCCGACACCGGCAGGGGAATAGAGAGGGAATTTATTGATAGAATTTTCGAGCCATTCTTCACAACAAAAGAGCAGGGCAAAGGAACAGGACTCGGCTTAACTGTTGTCCAGAAAATCATTCAATCAATAAATGGGAAAATTAATGTTAACAGCGAAATCAATAGGGGTTCTACATTTACCATTACACTGCCTGCAATAAAATAGCAAAAATCTGATTTATAAAATCAAATTATCCAGAAAAATTTATTCATCCATAATAAAAAAAATACTTGACAAAATTAGTAAGATTAAGATTTTATTAAAATATATTATTAAAATTGTAAGGTTTTAATAATGAGAGTAAATACGAGCATACAATATGGGGTGCGGGCTATTTTTGACCTGGCTTTCTACGGAAGGGGAACATCATCCTCTATCCCGGAAATTGCAAGGCGACAACGAATCTCCCCGAATTATCTTGAGCAAATCTTTCAGAAACTTAAGAAGGCAGGGTTAGTGAAGAGCAGGAAGGGACCCGGCGGCGGATTTATACTCACAAAACCAGCAGAGGAGATAACACTTGGTGAAATTATACGGGCCGTTGAGGGTCCAATTCAACTGGTCTTCTGTGTGGGCGAAGAAAACAGAAAAAAGAAGTGCATTCTAACAGACCGTTGTGTTACTACATTTGTATGGCGGGAACTGGGAGAAAAAATAGCAGAGTTTTTTGATTCAATAACCATTGGTCAACTATGTAAAAAGGGAGAAGAACTCGGAATTAAAAGAGATATTACAAATATAAATGTATCAGGAGCAATTGACCTTGCTACCGGGTATTAAATATGAAAGGGGCTTGATATGAACTTTATGAAGAGTTTGAAATGTAAGGAATGCGGAAGAGAATATCCATTGAAGGACTATCATGTCTGTGAATATTGCTTTGGTCCACTTGAGGTCACATACGATTATGTAAAAATTGCAAAGAAAATATCACGAAAGAACATTGAGAAGAGACCTCACAATATGTGGCGATATCGTGAACTTCTACCGATTGAGAAGGAGCCAACAGTAGGTCTTCAAGTGGGCTTTACGCCCTTAATTAAGGCAACTCGCCTTGCCGATGCCATTGGCGTAAAAGAATTATACATTAAAAATGACGGGGTTAATTATCCGACGCTATCATTTAAGGACCGCGTTGTCTCCGTAGCACTTACAAGGTCAAAGGAACTTAACTTTTCAACTGTTGCCTGCGCATCAACAGGAAATCTTGCAAACTCTGTCGCTGCAAATGCTGCCTCAGCAAGTATGGAGAGTTATATCTTTATTCCCTATGACCTTGAGCCGGCAAAGATTCTTGGCACAAGCATCTATGGTACAACTGTTATTGGTATAAAGGGCTCCTACGATAAGGTTAACAGACTCTGCAGTGAGATTGCAGGAAAATACAGATGGGCTTTCGTAAACATCAACATAAGACCCTATTATTCGGAGGGGTCCAAAACATTCGCCTTTGAAATAGCAGAGCAATTGGGCTGGAGAGCGCCAGATAACATCGTTGTGCCAATGGCAGGAGGTTCATTAATAACAAAAATATGGAAGGCCTTCAATGAACTAAAAACACTTGGATTGATCGGCGATAAACTGCCAAAGATCTATGGCGCTCAGGCAACAGGCTGTTCCCCAATTACAACCGCCTTCAAAGAGGGCAAAGAGCTTTTTACCCCGGTAATACCAAATACCATTGCTAAGTCCCTGGCAATTGGCAACCCTGCAGATGGATTTTATGCAATCAAGACAATAAAAGAAAGCGGCGGACACGGCGATGACGTTTCCGATGAAGAGATTATTTCTGCAATTCAATTGCTTGCAAAGACAGAGGGAATCTTCACTGAGACCGCAGGGGGCGTAACCCTTGGTGTCCTGAAGAAATTGATCGCGCAAAAGAAAATCCAGGAAAACGAAAGTATTGTCCTGTCCATCACAGGTAACGGGCTCAAAACAACAGATGCAATTATGAACAGCGTCAATCCGCCAATAATAATTGAACCAAAACTGCAGGATTTTGATGCAATAATGAAGAACAGATGACCCTGACTCGTGGATAAAAAATGCAGTCATTGAAGGACATTATTCCAGGTATGCGAGTTAAAAAGCCAGTCATTGGTAAAGGAACAATCCTTGAGTTTGTTGGAGGAACACCCCTCGTTCGTATCAGGAATATTGTGGAAAGAAAAAAGGGCGTTGAAATTTATGCAAAGATGGAGGGATTTAATCCAGGTGGCTCTGTCAAAGACAGACCTGCGCTATGGATGATTGACGATGGTATAAGAAAGGGCACACTGACAAAGGAGAAGACAATTCTTGAGGCAACTTCAGGGAACACTGGTATCGCAATTGCTCTGATAGGAGCAACTTTAGGTTATAAGGTAGAATTGTGTGTCCCAAAAAATGTAAGTGAAGAAAGGAAAAAAATTCTAAAGGCTTTTGGCGCCATGATTCATTACACTGATCCCCTTGAGGGCTCTGACGGCGCAATCAAGGCGGCATTAAAAATATATGAGGAGAACCAGGATAAATACTTTCGTCCTGACCAGTATAATAACCCTGTAAATGTAGATGCTCATTATGAATCTACCGGCGTAGAAATCCTTGAACAAACCGGTGGAAAGGTTACTCATGTAATTGCAGGCATTGGCACGAGCGGCACAATTATGGGCATAAGAAAGCGTGTGAAGGAATATAACAAAAATATACAGGCAATAGCAGTTGAACCGGACTGCCCCCTCCATGGACTTGAGGGCTTAAAATATATGGCTACATCCATCGTCCCGGGTATTTACAATCCACTCGCTCTGGATAGAAAAATCAATGTTGGGACAGAGGTTGCCTACAACATGGTCAGAAGACTTGCGCGCGAGGAGGGACTCTTTGTAGGACAGTCATCCGGTGCAGCAATGGTGGCAGCACAGATGATTGCATCTGAACTTGATGAGGGTCTGATTATCGTAATCCTCCCGGACGGTGGAGACAAATATCTGAGCACAAGGATGTGGGAATAATATGGCTGAAATTACGAGAGAACTGCTTGACAGATTGATTGAACATGCTCAAAAATCATATCCCTATGAGGGATGTGGAATTCTGACAGGAACTTCTCAGAAATTTCTGGAGGTTTTCTTTGTAGAGAACAAATTCCCTGACAGGAAAAGGGACAGATACGAAATAGACCCTAAAGATTTTCTTCAAACTGACGAAATAGCAAGAAATAAGGGACAGGAAATTATCGGCTTCTATCATTCACATCCAGACCATCCCGCTCTACCATCAAAATTTGATCTTGAGCATGCCTGGCCTGAATACATTTATATTATAATTTCTGTATCTAACGGAACCAAATACGATGTTAAGGCATGGAAATTGAATCCAGATAATAAGAAAATTAAAGAAGAAGAACTTAAAATAATATAAGACAAGGAGGAAAATATGGCAGTAATAGTGAGGATACCAACACCATTAAGGGCACTGACAAACGGGAAAGACGAGGTTCACGCTAATGGGAAAACAGTAGGTGAGGTTCTGAATGAACTGGAGCAACATTATAAGGGATTAAAAGCAAGAATTTTTGATGATGATGGAAATCTGAGAAAGTTCGTTAACATCTATGTCAATGATGAAGACATAAGATTTATGAACAATCTCAATACTAATTTAAAAGATGGGGACAAGATATCCATAATTCCTGCAATTGCAGGTGGTACCCCCCCAAAAAAAGAGACCGCAAAGGTTTATCTCACCTATCCCCTACCCCTCGTAAAAAAACCAATCATCTGGGAATGTGGACAAAAGTTTAAGGTCATAACAAATATCCGCAGCGCCTCTGTATCAGAAACCATGGGACTTGTAGCACTTGAACTCATAGGAACGCATTCTGAGATTGAGAAGGCATTACAATGGTTTAGAAAGAAGGGTGTGAAGGTAGAACCTATTGAACAGGATATAATTGAAGGATAGATAATGAAATTAACAGAAGAACAGATAAAAAGATATAGCAGGCACATACTCTTGCCTGAAGTCGGAGGAAGGGGGCAAGAAAAACTCCTCAATGCAAAGGTTCTGGTGATCGGAAGTGGCGGCCTCGGTTCACCTGCAAGTATGTATCTTGCAGCTGCTGGTGTGGGAACAATCGGAATAGTTGACTACGATATTGTTGATTTAAGTAATCTCCAGAGACAGATTCTACACTTCACGAGCGATGTAGGCAGACCGAAGACAGAATCAGCAAAAGAGACGCTTGAGGGTTTGAATCCGGATGTTAAGGTAATACCATACCAGACGCGGCTAACTAAAGACAATATCCGAGAGATTCTGCGTCCCTACGACATAATCCTTGATGGCACTGACAACTTTGCGACAAGGTATTTGATTAATGACGCCTGTTTTTTTGAGAAAAAAATACTCATATCTGCAAGTATGTTTCGTTATGATGGGCAGTTAACAACATTTACTCAGACCCCTGTACTCAGACCCCTGAGTCACCCTGCTATAGATGTATCTATCCGGAACCACCGCCCCCTGGGGCAGTTCCATCATGTCAGGAGGCAGGAATAATAGGAGTCCTTGCCGGAACAATGGGAACCCTCCAGGCAACGGAAGCAATCAAAATAATTCTTGGCATTGGAGAGCCCCTTGTCGGCAGATTGTTGCTTTATAATGCGCAAAATTTGAGCCTTGAGGAGGTAAAAGTCAAAAAATTCCCCGACTGTTCCCTCTGTGGAAAACATCCTATAATTACTGATTTTATTGACTATGAGGAATTCTGTGGTGTCCGTGCATGAGAATAAGACCCTCGGCATCCTCCTCGCCACAGGACCTGAGAAGTTTGACAAAAATATTGTAATAGAAATTACAGAGGTAGCTTTAGAAATGGGAATCAAGGTCAAAATATTTTTGATGGACGATGGTATTTATAATCTCTATGATGAAAAATTTACAGAACTGATTGAGAAAGGGGCTGATATCTCTCTGTGTTCCCTGAATGCAGATGAGAGGAAGGTCAAGGATGTAAGAAATGTCAGATTCGGCAGTCAGTTTGACCATGCAGAAATTGTAAAAAACTGCGATAGATATCTCGGATTTTTTAGATAAAATGAAGGAGAAAAAGATTACATTAATTTTTGAACACACCCCATTTACTGATATAAAGACATACGAGGGCTTGCGTATGGGACTGGGGTTAACTATAAGTAATAATGATGTCTCTTTCGTTTTTACAGATATGGCAGTACATGTCTTGAGAATTACTGAGAAAAAATCAAAGAATATTCCCGATGTCCATAAGGTTCTTCAGATGATTACAGAACTGAAGAAAAATATCTATGTAGTGAAGAATAAAAAGACAGAAGGAGTAAAGTCTGAGTATCCAACTAATTTCATAAATAAAAAGGAATTATTCAATTTAATAGAAAATAGTGAGATTGTGATACGATGCTGAAAAGAAAAAAAATATTGCATTTGATAAAAAAGCCCCTGGATGGAATTGCCCGTGAATTTATAGAAGAGCAGTCAATAAAAAATATCTCCACAATCGTCCTTCTCGGAGATGGACTCTTCTCTGATAGAATAAATTCGGACGAGGTCTATGCGATTAAGGGTCATGCAGAAGAACGGGGACTGGACCCAGAATTTCCTGAAATTGATTACAGGGAACTGGTAAAAAAGATATTTGAATTTGAAAAGGTGTATCTGTGGTAACCCCTCCATTTCTGCTTAAATTGATAGCCATTTCTCAGGGTATCCAAACCCCGGAAGCGGTGGAGTTCAGGAAGAAGCCAAAAATAATCAGGATGCCTCAGGGTGTCCAATTCCTGGTCAAACCCGTAGAAGAGAAAGATGGACTCCTGAGATTAAATAGAATAAAGGGCGAATATTATCTTGAATACCTGGATGAAAACTTCCCGGTCAAAATTCAAGATCCATATTTTATAGACAAACTCAGTAATTTTGTTATTGCAAGTGGCTCCTCTCTTTTTATTTTTCCCTGTGGCGGGGGAGAGATCTTCTTCTCACCTATAAAAAATACAGAACCTGCTAAAAAGAATATCCCACGGTTAAATATTGATACCTTTGTTGATGAGATAAAACCCTTATTTAAAAAATCTGATTTTGACACTGTTTTCTTTGTCAACACCGGAAGCGCTGAGGAAGACGGCGGGGTTTTTAAACTCCAGCCATTTATTCGTCTTATCTCAAAAAACTTTAGGGTCCTGATTGGCGCCCGCGTCTCCCCACCGATGAGAAAGGAATGGATTGATTGGACCTATGCCATAGGGGTTGACATAATCTGGTACGACCTTTTGTGCTACAACAAAAGCCATTACTTAAAACACTCTGGAGACAAAAGAAAATATGAGTTAACAATTGAGGCACTTCTTCATGCCATAACGGTATTCCCAAAAGGATGCGTTCTTGCTGGTCTTTTTGCAGGACTTGAACCCATTGAAGATACTATTGAGGGCATTGAGTTCTTTATCTCAAAGGGAATAATTCCAATTCTGGAGATAGATCCTTCTTTTCCACTGCCATTAAAGCAGCTGTTATCTTTATATGAAAAATTAGCCAAAACAATTAAAAAACATAGAATAAATCTTAATCATATCGGCAATATGGACCATATTCTGACGCCCGCCGAATTATCTAAATTAACTTTAAGGAAAATAAAGGTTAAGGAAAATCTGTATAATGCCATTTCCAGAAAATTATTGAGTTCAGCCATCAGAAATATGTATAAAATCAGAAGAAATCTTATAGTTCGCGAGGTAAAATAGCGTGCTCGTTGAAATTGATAGAAGACCACTTATTATCATAATAGGAGAAAAAATATTAGTTCCTTTGATTTATATTATTCTATTCGCTTTGTTTTTATTTGTACTATCTGGAGACAAATTTTCTGGACTCGCTTCACAAGGCAAAAATACCCTTATAATCTTCTTTCTGTGCGTATCTCTATGGGTCGGACAGGTTATACCAATCGGTATAACCGGACTCCTTGCCATTGTCCTTCTCCCGCTCCTTGGCGTTATGTCCACTTCAGAAGCATACGCCCTCTTCGGAAATAAGGCGGTGCTTTTTCTAATTGGTGTTTTTATTCTTGGCTCAGCGATTAAGATATCAGGACTTGCTGCACGCATAGCTCTTTTTATATTAAATAGAACTGGAAAAACCCCCTACACACTTTTATTGAGCGTCTATTTCATAACCTTTATAATGTCCTGGTTCATGCCAGAACATGTCGTTGCAGCAATTGCCTTTCCAATTGTCCTTGAAATTGCAAGAACGTTAAATCTCTCTTTCAGGGATAATTTCGGAAAGATCCTCTTTCTCTGCTTGTCCTGGGGCTGTGTAACAGGAGGTGTAGCAACATTTCTGGGTGGAGCACGGGTTCCCCTGGCAGTAGGAATACTGCAAGAGACCACAGGCAAGGTAATTACATTCTATGAATGGCTACTCTTTGGCATACCAACAGCCCTGATTCTTGCAACTGCTGGCTTTATAATGCTTCAATTCTTTTTCCCATTTAAAGAAGTTGACCTTCTCTCTGCCAGGAGGGCAATTCAAAAAATGCTCCAGGAACAGGGATTAATTTCCTTTAAAGAACAGATCATCGCTTTGATTACCTTGGCAACAATTATAGCATGGATTTTTGCAGGGGAAGATTTCGGACTGGCAAACATTGCAATCATTTCAATTGTTTCACTCTTCGTCCTGAAACTTATAAAATGGCGCGATGTTCAGGATAGTGTCAACTGGGGCATAATCCTGATGTACGGCGGTGCAATTGCCCTGGGCTCAGCCCTGGAGAAAAGCGGCGCATCAAAATTTATTGCAGAGAATGTTCTCTTTAACAGCGTCACAAATCCATTACTCCTTATCGCATTATTAGCCCTTTTATCTCTTACTCTCACTGCTGTGATGAGCAATGCAGCCACTGTTGCTGCATTACTGCCAATTGCTCTTGCTTTCGGAAATTCTGCTAACATAGACCCCCGTTTTGTAACACTGACAGTTGCTTTTCTGTCAGGAATTGATTTCGCCCTGCCCATCGGTACCCCGGCAAGTGCGATCGCCTATTCCTCGGGCTATATAAGGATTTCAGAGATGTTGTTGCCCGGAATCTTAATGTCAATATCTGCCTTGCTTATTTATCTTTTAATGTATAATTATTATCTTCCTATTGTATGGCATAATGGGGTGGGGCTATGACAGAAAATAAAAACCTACTTCTGGTAATCAGCAGCGAAAGGGACTGGAAAAGACCAGCAGAAGAAGCAATAAAAATTGCAGTGGAAAAATCTTATAATATTCACATTCTCTTTGTTATTGAAGATACGAGAATATACTACTTAAACAAGATGAATGAAACAGAATTCATGAGCAAAAAAATATCAACTGAACTGACCGAAGCGCTTCTTCGTGAAAAGCGTCAATCAGCCTATTCTGTAGTGGAGAAGATTATTGAAAAGGTGCGGGAAAAGGGAATAAAGGTTAAATCAAGCATTCTATCCGGCGATATCATCCCACTGGTAATAAACCTTGCAAAAGAGATATCCGCCCCGGAAATTGTGCTCTCATGGCACCATGAAAGTTTTGTCAAGAAATTCTTTAAAGGAGACCCTATTGAAAAAATTAGAGAAAGGACCGGATTGCCGGTATCTGTTATAATAGAATAAGGAGCTCAGAAATTATGATAATTAACCCTCTGCGTATACATAATCCAGGAGGATTTTATGGAGAAGAAAAATAAAATTACCATTGTGCTTTTCAGCGGGGATATGGATAAGGCACTGGCCGCCTTCAATCTTGCAACAGGTGCTGCATCAATGGGGATGTCAGCCACAATCTTTTTCACATTCTGGGGGCTCAATGTGATAAGAAAACATGGCACTGGCAGTGCTGCCAGGGGCATACTCCAGAAGATGATGTCATGGATGAATAAGGGTGGTGCAGATAAATTGCCAATGTCAAGATTTAATATGTGCGGTCTTGGTCCAAAGTTTATGGGAATTCTTATGAATAGATACAAAATGCCTTCTGTTTCTGAAATGATAACAATGGCTAAGGAACTCAATGTAAAACTTATCGCTTGCACCATTACGATGGGAGTCATGGGAATATCAAAGGAGGATATTATCCCTGAGGTAGATGAATTTGCAGGCGTTGTTACATTTTTAACAGAGGCAAAGGAAAGCGGAGTAGCACTATTTATTTGAATATCCCCTTCTTAAAATAGGGCTCAATAATAAAGGGGAATCAATTTGATTCAGGAGGTAAAATATGAAACATGATGTAACACTTGACACAAGGGGAACACTGTGCCCCATACCGATTGTCAAAACAAATCAGAAAGTTAAAGAATTAAAGCCGGGAGAGATCCTTGAAGTCCTTGCAACGGATATGGGAATAAAAGAGGACATGCCAAGGTGGTGCCAGGCAACGGGCAACGAATTTCTTGGACTTGAGGAGGAAGGAGGTGTATATAAGGCATATGTCAGGAAAAAATAGTGCTGGCGCAAACAATCTGATCTTACCCCACGGTGGCCTTCTGGTAACAAGAATTCCGGAGGAGAAGAAACTTGAGGTCCTCCGTGAGAATGCCATTAATGGATTTAAAATAACTATTGATTCATGGGAGGAATCTGATCTGGAGATGATAGGCATTGGTGCCATGAGCCCATTAACTGGATTTATGTCATCAAGAAATTATAAATCAGTCCTTGAAAATATGCGGCTTGTGAATGATACTGTCTGGTCCCTTCCTGTCATCCTCTCTGTTGGTGAATAAACCGCAAAAAAACTAAAGAACAAAGAATTCGCCGGACTCCAGAACCAGTCAGGTGAAGTAATAGGGATAATATCAATTGATGAGATATATAAACGGGATAAAGAATTAGAGGCAAAGAAGGCATACGGGACAACTGATATAAAACATCCGGGCGTCCAGAGAATCCACGATACAGGGAATTATCTGGTCGCAGGTGATGTATGGTATTTTGGCAATAACTCAAATAAAAATTTCAGTAATTACCGCTACACTCCAGTGGAAACGAGAAGAATCTTTGCTGAAAGGAAGTGGAAGACAGTGGTAGGTTTCCAGACGCGAAATCCAATCCATCGCGCCCACGAGTATCTACAGAAGTGTGCCCTTGAAATTGTGGATGGGCTCTTCATCCATCCCATTGTGGGTTTCACCAAAGATGATGATATACCAGCTGAAGTCAGGATGAAATGCTACGAGGTTCTTATTGAAAATTACTACCCTAAGGACCGCGTTTTACTCTGTGTCAATCCTTCTGCCATGAGATACGCAGGACCCAGAGAGGCAATATTTCACGCTATAATAAGAAAGAATTACGGCTGCACGCATTTTATTGTCGGCAGGGACCACGCAGGTGTAGGAAACTATTATGGACCCTTTGATGCCCAGTATATATTTGATAATTTTAAAAAGGAAGAGATAGGCATAACACCTTTGTTCTTTGACAATTCATTCTATTGCAAAAAATGTAAAGGCATGGCAACCTCCAAGATATGTCCACACTCAATGGAAGACAGAATTTCATTGAGCGGGACTAAGGTCCGTGAAATGCTCTCAAAGGGCGAGATGCCTCCTGAAGAATTCACCCGCCCTGAGGTTGCAAGGATTCTGATTGAGTATTATAAGAATAAGGCATAATTAAAACTGGCTCTTTTATGTAAAAAATGAGTAATACAATACCAGAGACAGTTATTCATTACAGAGGCAAAAAAATGACAAGGTGCAAAAAAATATTTGATAAATCTTTTTAAAGGTGGTAAATTTTATAGAAATTTGAAAATTCTGACGAGAGTGAAGGAGTGAGAGTAAAATTTTATTTATCAGAACTTCCTGCTGAGCGGAAGATGACGCTGGGAAAATAAAGAAGCAGGAGGCAGGTATGAAAAATTTAGCCCATTCTTCAAGTAGCAAAATGAGGGATGGGCTTTTGCATTTTTAAGGAGGGTGCTATAAAGTTCACAAAAATATTATTAACAATCTTGGGGGGGGGTAGCCTTATACTGGCTATTGTGTTTACTGGTGGGTGTAAGAATAACAAGAAAGCGGAGATGGATGTGGTACAAGCCGAAAAGGTCCTCAATTCTGAGAATAACAATAATAATTACAATGGAATAATTATAGCCGGAATTCTTTCATCCACAAAGGAATTTTCCCTTGATGGTCCGATTGCCTCAATCTATGTGAATGGCGGAATAAAGAATAACGGCAATTTTTTAGTATCGGGCAACATTTCAGTAGTTGGAGAAATTTTTGACCCTCGTGGTCTTGTGAAAGCAGGTGTAGAAATTTTCACAGGGGTTGAGCCAATTGTAATTCCAGAAATAAATGTTAAAGATTTTCTTGCGAAAGCAAATTATGTATTCAAGTCAGATGGTAGTATTGAGATATACGAGAATGGCGCTTTAGTAGAAACAATAACAGGAGGAAAATGGAAGGACCCTTCAGGAGCACAATGGAAGTATGATGTAGATAACAATTCCTGGGGGATAATTGGAGGGAAGCAGTCCAATTTAAAAGGTGCTCTTTATTTTGAGACTAATTTTAAGAATCCTGCTAAAGCAGTTACAGTAGAGGGGCAAATCGTCGTTGAAGGATACATCAAGGACAGTGGGAAGTTAACAATAAAGGCAGGCACAGCACATCAGGATGCTCTGGTAGTTGGAGGGGGTGCGTTTTTCACAGATGATATAAATATTTTTGGAAAAGTTTACATAAGTGGTGATGTAAAAATAACCAGCAAGGCAAAAGTCCATTCAGGTGGGATTATCATTAAGGGCTCATTAGAATTGACGAATGAGGTAAACATTTATTATGTTGGCTTGGTCAAACAGAAGGCAGAGGAGATTGCCAAGAGGGATTTTGGGGAAGTAACTTACATTTACTCTGAATTATTTTCTGGAGTAGAAGAAAAGCCCGCTGTTGAGGTTTTTATATTTGAAAGGGGGATTGCTCTTCCTCCTTCCGTGATAAACTTGTGGAATTTAATTAATCTAATAGAAATAGGGTCTATTAACACTGCAAATTTAATTACCCTCATAATTGGGAGTTCAATGGATTATTCTACTGAGATAGCATCACATCCAGGTCTTCCTGAATTTATTTCGGGATTTTTAGACCTTGCGAGTAAGCTTATAACCGAAAACGGATACAATGAAATTGACATCAAAAACTTAACATGGACATGGCCATTGAGTTTCTGGGCAGATGTTGAGGCTAATGGTAATATAATAGGGACTTACTTGTTAAATTCTGGGGCAGAAGCAATTAAGATTACACCAGAAGATAAAGAAGCTGAATTTCAAAAATTGATAGAGCACATAAACAATGTAAAAACCTCGGATCCGGAGAAATGGAACGAGGGGCAGGAATTGCGAAACCAGGAATGGACAGTTTATGAAGGGATGGAGATTCCCTTTTCAAAATGTAAATCAAATTATAGTAAGAATGAGATAGTAGGCGTTCCTCATTATTGGGTGACCCGAGGTTGCACACCAACTGCTGCAGCGATGGTCATGGGTTACCATAAGGACGGAGGTTATGGTAGACTACTTGATTGTGGTGAAACTGTTTATGGTAGTACAGGGATAATAGAAAAACTCGGAGATGCTATGCATACTGGTCATTGCTGGGGTACATGGATAGGTGGTGAGTGTTACGGTATCTGGATTGGTCCTCTAACTTACCCCTGGGATGTAGAATCCGGAATAGAGACATTTGCAAATGACCCTGATTGGGGCAATGGTTATAATTTTGATGTAGCATATCTTTCAGCATATACAAACACGATGTCCCATATATGGAATGTGATGAAAGACGAAGTAAATAATAGAAGGCCAGGTATGGTAACATCCCATCTGCACCCTCAGTATTTGTATCATACAATGACTGTTGTAGGATGGGGTAAACGAGAGTGGCCCCACTGGTATTGCGGACTTGACAAACATGATTTATATGTACACACTACTTGGTATACTTCAGATTGTCCATGCGCCGAATGGAATTGTACATGGAAATGTATTGCATGGGGGACTACCAGGGGAGGTGAAAAAAAATGTCTTAGAAGAGTTCCTGAATGTGAATGTACTTCTCGCTCTGAATGTCAGAGTGTAAAATTGCGGTTTGACTGGTGGTCTGTCGTCTATGCTGACTATGATGGATATGCTATTTATCCCGGACACGATTATAGATATTCGATTGCTTCCATTTCTACTCCAATAGGTTATTTCTGCCCTAGTCAAATTATTCCCATTACTGTTAGAGTACAAAATACAGGTAGTTCAACATGGTATAAATATAATCCCTCAGAAAATAGTTGTAGTTCAATTGTTAGACTTGGCTCCTCAGAATTTTGGGGCTGGGGATATCACATTCCTTATGAGCATCCGAGCCCTTTATGTGAAAGTGGATGGGATAGCGATTGTATATTTAACTCTGGCGGTCAGTGTAGCTGGTTTGATTGTGATGTAGGATGTGGCTCTTCTTTGTGCGGGATAAACTGTGGTGCTAATCGTATAGTACAGATACAGGAACCTATAATAAGACCAGGTGAAATTGCTACATTTACTTTTAATATTACAGTTCCGCCCTATTCATTTACAGATTATTTTAAGCTCGTGAGTGAGAATACAGCATGGATGTGTTCAGGACCTTTAATACCTGTTGGAGTAAATGTAGATGCTGATTGTAATTGTGTAGGGCTTTTTGGTGTAGATTGGGATTGCGTATGTACACACAATCCTATTTTATGTCAATTTTGCGATACCTATCCTGGTTATTGTGCTACTTGTCCTTCTATCACAACGCTTGCTGGAACTCCATTAGAATCAGAGATAAACACCTTAAGAGAGTTCAGGGATATTGTATTGGAACCAACCGACCCAGGGAAATTTTTGAGGGAACTGTATTACAGATACGGCACTGAAATATCCCATATCGCCCAACAGGATGAAAATGTGAAGCAGATGTATAGGGATTTGATTGCTTATGCGCTTCCTGAGATAAAAAATTACATATGGAATTCCATAAATGGAGAAAATCATCTATTTGAAAGAGAGCTAAATGCAGAGGAAGTTCAGATGATAAGAGATTTTCTTATAGCACTTTATCCTTACGCAAGTGAGGACTTTAAAGTTTGGCTTGTGAAAGGGTATAGTGTATTAGATGAAGGAGCGAGTATAGACGAAATAGTTACAGAGTTAAGCAAATAAAAAATAATGAAAAAACTTTTTTTGCTCAGTTTATTGCTAATTCTTTATGGTGGACTTTGTCAACGTGGATATGAGAGTATAATCGACTCTGAGCAGAGCATAGCAGTAGACAACTATGGTAGGCCATTTATTGGATACTATGATTACGATGACCATACGATTAAGTATGCTTTTAAAGATAGTAACGGTTGGAACATTAATATTGTGACGAATGGGGACCTTTCAGGAAGTGTCAGAGGATTAAAATTGAATGCGGACAATATACCTTACATTCTATATTATAATGAATCAGAAAATGCATACAAATTCGCAATAGAATCGTCAAATGAGTGGATTGTTTATATTATATCTGTAGATAAAGATTTAAAAGTAATTGACTTTAATTCTAACGGTGATTTATGGTTCTTTTCTAACACTTCTTGCAGGATAAAAAAGTATAATATTTTTTCTCAATTATGGGAAGAGTTGCCAGAGTTGCCTGATGTCCACTACAATAGGTGCCCCCCGAGCTATAATTATGAAGCTTTTGGAATAAATGATGAAAATATAGTACATATAGGTTATCTTGCGTTGGGTTTTTCTGTAAAATATACTTATTTTGAGGGGAATGTATGGCATATTCCTGAAGTGGTTGTGAATCCATGTAGTGGAGACATTTGTTACGAATACATACCTCTTCAACTCTCTATAGATGATTTTAGTAATCCACACATCTTGATTACTGCTGGAAGTAAATATTTATATGCTTTTAAAGAAGGGGTTGACTGGAAGACCGAGGAGATTCCATTGCCATCAAAAGATGTAAGATATGTAAAAATGCAATTAACTGCTTCTGGTGAACCAGTTTTTTTATTTAATGATTTTAGTGGCGCCATCTACTTTATCTTAAAAGAAAATGAGATATGGAAAACAATAAATTTTTCTGAAGGGGGCTCAAACCGAGTTTCTTTTACCGTAGACAAAAATAATAATATTCATCTCAGTGATGTGTGGAATAATCAAGATGTTCAGAAATCTGCTTCGGGTTGTATAACTAAAATATATACTTATTCTAATTTAATATATGCTTTTTATAATGGAGAAAACTGGCAGATTGAACTTGTGGATGAATAAGTGTAAAATTTCACTAAACGCTTATACATTACCTTCAAGGTTCATATTTTTTTGCTGGAACTCCATTAGAGGCAGAGATAGGGACATTACGAGAATTTAGAGATATTGTATTGGAACCAATTGATTTGGGTAGATTTTTAAGAGAACTGTATTATAAATACGGTGCTGAAGTATCCCAAGTTGCACAAAAGAATGAAGAAATAAAAAGAATGTACAGAGATTTAATTACATATGCTCTACCAGAGATAAAGGGTTATATTTTTGATACACTCAATGGAGAGAATCATCTATTTGAACGCCAGGTCACTCAGAATGAAGTCCAGATGTTGAAAGATTTTATTATTGCACTTTATCCTTATGTCAGTGATGACTTCAAGATATGGTTAGCTAAAGGGTATAATAATTTGTTGCCTAATAAAACTTTAGGAGAGATAGCCAGTGCATTAAAAGAATAAAAATGAAATCTATTTGTTATTTAATTATTTCAGTTGCTTTCATAACATTGGTAGGGTGTTATGATTCAAAATTAAGAGGTGCAGGAGATGAAAATATTATCGGATTGACTCAAGAACAACGCCCCTGGATAGTTTATTATTCTGCAATTCATACAGGACATGAAGAAGATATTAATAATTATACTATTCTTAAATACACATGGCTCTCAGACGATGGGTGGCAAAAAGAAATCATAGATAATCGTGCTTTGTATGTAGTCATTCTGGATATTTTGTTAGTAATTTTATTTACAAGAGGAATCAAACATGGTCTTTAGGCAATTTACAGAGTGAAGAAGTTCCTTGTAATCAACCTTTATCTTTTTATTTAACAATCTCAAATGGGGTTAAATTTTTATGTGAGAAAGATGGTGAGATAAAAATATTTAGTGAAAAATTAGATGGTTGGAATGAGGAGAATAGATTAAAAATATGTTTAAACGGAGGAAGATTAACAGATTTTTCAGTAATAACCGATTCAATGAAAAATCTTCATATGTCTTTTTCTTGTGAAAAATCTTGGAGAAAAAGAAGTACATTTTATAGTGAGGTTAAATTATATTATCTACAATATAATGGGGAGATAGTTAACGTTGAGGTCGTAGATGAATAGAGCCATTTTGGGGACTATTATTCTCCTGATGGGATTATTCCAGCTTGGCTGTTCCTGCGACTCAGTTAAAGGCGGCTTTGTGATTATCACCCAATCCCTTCCAGATGGTGAGGTTGGAAAGCAATATTCTGCACTCCTTGAGGCGAGGGAGGGATATGAGCCATGGACATGGAGTGTAGAGTCAGGGGCAGGAATTCATCTGCTCACAAAGAACGGATTGCTCACGAGATGGTTTGTTTTTGGAGTGATGAATACTAATCCATCAGGCAATTCCTATACAATATTAGCACCTGAGCCATCTGCATTCATGGCGTATGAAGAATATGTGTTATTCGGTATGGTTGCAAAAACAGGACCGCCAAATTCATCTGCTGAGAATAATCCCCTGTTCGACAGTCATAGAATAACAAAAACGAATTTATTAAGTAAAATCAATCAGTTATCCATTAGACAAGATTTTGGCGTGTTACTATGAAATTAACCTTTTAAATCAATCTTGTATAGCTTAGGTGGTGGAGAAAAATTCAGCTTTTTCAATATGTTAGCCTGTTCAGGGGTTAGTTCTGTCCGCTGCAGAATTCGTCCATCTTTTGATTGAAATTCTCCAAGATGCAGACGCTCCATAACGGATCTAATTTTATCCCACGTCAGACCCGTCTTGTGTTCTGCAATACGTGTAAGCACCAGTGCAAGAAAGCATAGAAGGACATGAGCTTTAATTCGTTCATCTTTGCGATGATAAATAGGTCTGAGTTCCAGAGTGGTCTTCAATGTCCTAAAAGCCCTCTCTACTTCCTTAAGCTGTTTGTATCCCAATGCCACATCTTCTGCAGTCAAGCTATCATCACTTGTAGAAAGCAGATACTTACCATCCAAAGCTTCTTCTGCC